>Ga0078972_1000222_pt1 | contig 234828 bp, 226 predicted proteins | sample YelNatPaOPGAMG01_FD_67568 | JGI IMG/M metagenome (GOLD analysis project Ga0078972, IMG submission 67568) | Hot spring thermophilic microbial communities from Obsidian Pool, Yellowstone National Park, USA - OP-RAMG-01 (SPADES assembly) (version 2) | ecosystem: Environmental > Aquatic > Thermal... | reverse complement strand
TCCTCCACATGATCCGTCAATTCTACGTCTGGGGAGAGGAGGTGCGGCGCTCCATTGATTGGCTGATCAAGCGTCTGATCAAGGTGGGGGCCAGGGTCTCTTACCACGCCCGCAGGTGGTACGTACATGTCGCCTCGGCCTTTCCCCTGGCGCACCATTACCGGGCGGTGCTGGCCTGGGGCTTCTAGGCTGACACCCAGCCTGAATCAACGGAACAAAGGGGGTGGTCTGTTAAAAATCTGGGGTAATTTTTTTGATTTTCAGGGAAAGTTATGCTACCAGGTGGTCATATGGGGATTCGGGTCCTCAAATGGCGTTCTTCGGGAATTTTGCCCTGGCAAACCGACCCCCAAAACCCTTTTTTGGCCGCGGCGGCCAAGGTTGCCGCATAATCTCGGAGTATAATGGTAATTGCCGGCTTCTGCAGCCGCAGGCTTTAGCCTGCGCCGGGAATCACTTGGTGGGGGAACATGAAGATTGGACCGTTTTTTCTGTGAGACAGCGAAATTTTTTTGCATAGCGGTGCTCTACCTTCTCGTCAGGGGAGCCCAGGCCGGATTTGATCAAAAAAGCATTTATGAATATCTTGTTTTTTAAATAAATATAACCGGATGATATGCCCTTCACGCCGCTTTTCTGAATATCCTTTAGAATAACAGATTTGCCCAACAAATAATCACGTAAATACTTCCTGGTTTCTTCCTTTTTATCGATACGCACACCCAAAAAACTTACCAGTTTGCCGTTGTCTAAAAGAAGCATTTCATCTTCTATAGCAATAACTTTATAAAGGTCCTGAGATTTATTAGGAAGCTTTACTTGTCCGGCAACAATCTCGGAATTTTGGATCCGTGGCATGTACTCCAGCTGTGGTGCTTTAACCGAACTATCATTGCTTTTTAGTATGTTTATTCGGGTAAAAAGGTTCCCGCCGTCTTTCAATCCCACCTTTTCCCGGATCAAATCGATAAAATCTTCATTAATCTCATATCCCACCGCGTTTCTTCCCAGTTCCAGGGCCGCCTTGACCGTGGTGCCGCTTCCCAGGAAAGGGTCAAGCACCGTGTCCCCGACCAGGGTGAACATGCGGATGAGGCGCCGGGGCAGTTGCTCCGGAAACATGGCCTCGTGGCCCAGCTGCCTGGCGCCCCCGAAGTTCCAGTGCCCGGAAAAATACTCCTTCCACTCTTCCTTGGTCAGCTTGGAGGCCTCCTTGACCTCTTTTTTGACCTTTTTCGGCGCTCCCGGCTTTTTGAAAATCAAAATGAATTCATAGTCGATTTCCACCAGGCCGTTGGGCGGGTAGGGGTAGGAACCCATGATCACGGCCCCGCCGGTGGTGTTCAGGGTGGTTTTCTTCTGCCAGATGACCGCCCCCATGAAGTCCAAGCCCAGTTCCTCCCCCTGGCCGATGATCTCAGCATGCAGCGGAATAATCTTATAGCGCCCGTATATCGAGGCCCGGGCGAACTGGTCCCCCACGTTGACGCACAGCCGCCCCCCTGGCCGCAACACCCGGAAACACTCCCGCCAGACCCGGTACAGGTCGCACAGGTAATCATGCAGGCTCTGGCCGTAGCCGATCTGGCCGGGGATGCCGTAATCCTTGAGGTGCCAGTAGGGAGGCGAGGTGACCACCAGGTCCACCGACCCGGTCGCCACCTCCCCCATTTCCCGACTGTCTCCAATAATTACCTTGGCCCAGTTTTCCAAAGTCAGGCGCACTTCTATTATGACCGGAAAGCCGGCCTCCTTATGGGGGTTGGGAGGGGGGGGTGGAAGGGTAGGGACTTCAGGAGTCCCTGCCCTTCCCCCAAACAATTTCACTTGGCCAAATAACGCAAGCTTTGGCGCAACAATTCCTCCAGGGTACGGGCCCCTTGGGCCTGGACCTTGTCCAGAGCCTTCTCCGCCAGGTTTTTGGCATATCCCAGGTTGATCAGGGCGCTCAAGGCGTCCTGGCGCTCCTGCTCCTGAGGCGCCGGGCGGCGAACCGGAGCGGCGGCGGCCAGGCGGTCCCTCAGTTCCAGGGCAATGCGTTCCGCAGATTTGCGGCCCAGCCCGGGAATGCTGGTCAGGCGGCTGACATCATTTCCTGCCACGGCGGCGCGGAATTCCTCCGGAGTAATGCCGCTCAAAATGTTCAAGGCCAGGCGCGCCCCGATGCGGTGAATACTAAGAAGTTGCTGGAAAATCTCCTTTTCCTCCGGGTCCACAAAGCCGAAAAGCTCAATCGCGTCATCCATGATCCGGGTGTGGATGTGCAGACATGTCGTTCCCGGAGGGTTGGGGAGATTGTAGAAGGTATTCAGGGAGATATAAACATGGTAGCCCACGCCGCCGACTTTGACCAGGACTTCGCCGGGGCTTTTGGTGAGGATCTCCCCCTCTAAAAAGCCGATCATAAGGCCGGGCCCCGACGGCTGTGGAAGTAATGGCAGACCCCCACCGCCAGGGCGTCAGCCGCATGATGGCCGGCCACCGTCAGGCCCAGGAGATTTTCCACCATCATTTTCACCTGAGCCTTGGTAGCCTGGCCGTAGCCCACCACAGCCTTTTTCACGGTCAACGGCGGATAAACGTGGATCGGCACCCCCGCTTGGGCCGCGGCCAGCAGCACCACTCCCCGAACCTGTCCCAGGATGAAGGCGGTTTGAACATTCATCGCCAGGAACATATCCTCCAGAGCCAGGGATTGTGGCTGATGTTCCTGCAGAAGGGCAGTAAGAGCGTCATAAATTTGACGTAAACGCAGTTCCAGGGGAGCCCGGCCTTTAGGCGCGATCTGGCCATGGGCCAGGTGATCCAATCGATTCCCATTGCCGCGGATCACTCCGAAGCCGGTGTGCCGGGAGCCCGGATCCACTCCCATTACCACCTGGATCATAACAGGGCCTCAAGGATGTGGTCGGGGATGTCGAAGTTGGCGAACACGTTATTCACATCGTCATGGTCTTCCAAGGATTCCACCAGCTTCAGGATAGCTTGCGCCCGGTTATCTTCCTTGATTTCCACGGTGGTTTTGGGCCGCAATTGCAGTTCGGCCAGGATCGGTTCAAGACCGCGGGCCTCCAGGGCCTCTTTGACCTCAAGGAAATCGGCCGGATCGGTCAGTACCTCAATTTGGCTTTCAGTGTGTTGCAGGTCTTCGGCGCCGCTTTCCAACGCGGCCTCCAGAAGCTCGTCTTCTTTTACTGAGGCCTGATCAAAGACAATGACCCCCTTTTTGTCGAACATCCAGGCCACGCAGCCCGGTTCGCCCAGGCTGCCGCCGTATTTGGTGAACAGATGGCGCAGATCGGAGACCGTGCGGTTTTTATTGTCGGTGAGAGATTCCACCATGATGGCCACGCCTTCCGGCCCGTAACCTTCATAAATCACTTCTTCCAGATTGGCGCCGCCGCTTTCCCCGGCGCCCTTGTTTATGGCCCGCTGAATATTGTCTTTGGGCATATTTTCCTGTTTGGCCGCCGCAATTGCCGCTCGCAGCCTGGGATTGCCGCTCGGGTCGGGGCCCCCCAGCCGGGCGGCCACCGTGATTTCCTTGGCCAATTTGCTGAAGATTTTCCCCCGCTTAGCATCTAGAGAGCCTTTCTTGCGTTTGATGGTGCTCCATTTGGAATGTCCGGACATAAGTCCCTTATCCTCCTCCAGAACCGGCGTCCCGGCGGCGCGGCCCGGTCTCTTGCTGGCCTGAGTCGGTCAATTTGCCAAGGCCGAGAAGATAATATTCTTTGCTGGCCGGTCGCGAGCCCGCCGGCTTGATGCGATGACACTCTTTGAAGGCTTGTTTTAATTGTATCGCCAGGCTGGCGGCATCCGGCCCTTCGAAGATTTTTACCAGGAAGTGCCCCCCCGGCGCCAGAAGTTCCCGGGCCACCTCCCAGGCCCGCTGGGCTAAATCCAGAGAACGCTGCTGGTCCACGCCTTTGATGCCGCTGGTCCTTGGTGCCAAATCACTGACAATCACCTCAAAGTAAGTACTTTGGGCCCGGATGGCCTCAAAGTCTAGACTTAGGACATCCCCAGAAAGAAAGTATATGGGAGGGGCCAGGGGAACCTGCGGCGGCTCTAAGTCCACGCCCAGAACCAGGCCTTCTGATCCGATACGCGCCGCTATATACTGCAGCCAGGAACCGGGCGCACAGCCCAGATCCAACACCCGCTGCCCCCGCCGGAACAGGCGGTATTTCTCGTCAATGGCTCTCAGCTTATATACCGCCCGGGAAACGAACCCCTCGCTGCGAGCCCGGCGCCGGTAGGCATCCCTGACCCCTGGCCGGGGCATGTCTTTTTGATTCCTATCTTATCAAATTAATTGGCATTCTTTTAGCACAGGATATTTGCCGCGGCAATATAAATCCCCAAACTGATCCTGTCAATTTATTGACAAAGACCAGAAACTTTGACGGCCGAGACCCATACTGCCGCTGCAGTTTATCAGGTTTAACCTGGAAAACCCAGAAATAGCAAGGCTTGAAGCAGTACTGCTTAACTGGCACACTCGTTGCTTTCTCCCAGGCTAAATCCCGACTCGGAGCCGGTATGACCAAGGAAAAGCCTCCTGAGACCGAAGGTGCGGTTCCCCTTGAAAGCCCCAAAACCAAGCGCAGTATCAAGAAGGTCCTGATTATAGCTCTTGTCGGCTTGGTGCTTATCGGCGGAGGGCTCGCGGCCTATGTCATGTTGACCGATGAGCCCCAAATGGGCAAAGGAGCCCAGGCTGGACAGGTTACCCCAAAACCCGGGGTGACCATGGCCCTTGAGCCTTTCCTGGTGAATCTGGCCGACAAGGAAAGCCGGCGTTACCTGAAGTTGAAGGTGGAGTTGGAAGTTGACAACGAGGCTTCCGCCAAGGAATTGGAGAAATCCCTGCCTCGCATCCGGGATGCCCTCATCCTGCTGCTGAGCAGCAAGACGTATCTCGATCTCGCTTCGTTTGAGGGGAAACAGCAGTTGAAGCAGGACATCAAGAACAGAATCGCCGCACTTCCGGGCGGCCAAAAAGTCAGTGACGTTTTCTTTACCGAGTTTGTGGCCCAATAGGCAAGGCAAATGACCAAGGTCTTATCCCAGGAAGAAGTGGATGCCCTTCTCAGGGGCCTGGCTGACGGCGAGATAGAGGTCGAGGCCAACCAGGCAGCCCAGGAGGATGGCATCACGCCCTATGATTTCACCTCCCAGGAGCGCATCATCCGGGGCCGCATGCCTACCATGGAGGTGATCAATGAACACTTCGCCCGGGCTTTTCGCATTTCCCTGTCGATGATCCTCCGCCGGACCGTGGATATCCAGACCAACTTTGTGCAGATGCTGAAGTTTGGGGAATTCCTCAGGTCGCTGCCTTTGCCCAGCAGTTTCAATATTTACAAAATGGAACCCCTTCGGGGCCAATCCCTCATGGTAGTGGACAGTAAGCTGGTTTTTGCCCTTGTGGAGTGTTTTCTCGGAGGAAGCGGCAAGACCCGCTTTAAGATCGAAGGCCGGGATTTTACCAGTATCGAGCGGCGCATTATCCAGAAGGTCGTGCTCATGGCCTTCCAGGATCTGGAAAAAGCCTGGGCTCCGGTGCACCCTGTAAAAATGCATCTGGTCAGGGTGGAGATCAACCCCATGTTTGTGGGCATCGCCACCCCTAACGACATTATGGTGATCAGCAAATTTCAGGTGGAAATGGAACAAACCGAAGGCTTCATCACTATATGCATGCCTTACGCCACCGTTGAGCCTATTAAAGGGAAGCTGTATTCCGGTTTTCAGAGTGAACAACTGGAACAGGATATGCGCTGGACCGCCCGCATACAGGAACAGATTCTCAACCTGGAGGTGGAAGTCACGGTGGAATTGGCTTCCACCATGATGCAGGCCAGGGAACTCATGGATTTGTCGGCCGGAGACGTCATCATGTTCAACAAGCGGGTGAACGACCCGCTTTTGGTCAAGGTGGAGGGGATTCCAAAATTTTTGGGCCATGCCGGGCAGATTCACAATGCCAAGGCCTTGAAGGTCCAGGGATTGCTTCACCCTCAACCTTAAAAGGCACCAGGCTGGAGGACGATCAGTATGACCGCAGTAAGTAACCCGCCAATGGCTGAGGATTTTGATTGGGACAAGCCTCCGGAACAGGAGGCTGCCTCCCCTGTAGCCGATACGGCCGAGTTGGACCAGATAGCTGAACCCGTGGCTGCGGTTCCTAAGGAGACGAAGGCGCGGCAGCCGCGCATGGAACTTCTCCTGGATATTCCCCTGGAAATAACGGCCGAGCTGGGCCGGACCCGGATGATCATCAATGATCTTCTCCAGTTGGGACAGGGTTCAGTCATTGAATTGAACAAGCTGGCCGGGGAGCCTCTGGAAATTCTGGTCAACCAGAAGCTCATCGCCCGGGGGGAAGTGGTGGTAGTCAATGAAAAATTTGGCATCCGCCTCACGGATATTATCAGCCCCTTGGAGCGCATCAAGCAATTAGGATAGCCTCGGCATGCTGTTTGCGAACTGGCTCATTAATATCTCCCAGGCCATGGCGGTTGAGGGGTCTGATCCCCTCAAGCCTTGGGCCGGCCCGGATTTTCCCTTCTGGCAATATTCCCTGAAAGTCCTGGCCGTCTTGAGCGCCATAGTGGGAGTTCTCTTCTTGGTCCTGGCCTTATGGAAGCGCCTGGCTCCCAGGTACCAGCGTCATCCGGCTCTCATCAGGGTCCTGGCCACCCATTACCTGACTCCCAAGCAGGCCCTGATTTTGGTGGCTGTCGGGCAAGAAACCTTTTTACTTGCCAGCTCTGCCAGTAATCTGAGTGTGATACCCGTGAACAAACCCGTATCGGAGAGGGGGCTCGAGCCACTGCCGCCGCCGCAATCCTGAAGGAGCCTGAAGGGGAAGCTTGATGTACCGCCAGGGACTTTTTCTCACGACAATCGTCCTCCTCCTTATGGGAGTGCCCTCTTCCGCCTGGGCTGCAGCTCCCTGGGGGCTGGATCAGGCCCTGGCTCCGGAGCGGCTGAGCACCTCCCTCCTGCTCCTGCTGCTGCTGACCGCCCTGTCCCTGGCCCCTGCCCTGGTCATCATGGTCACTTCCTTCACCCGCCTGGTGGTAGTGTTTTCTTTCCTGCGGCACGCTCTCGGAACCCAACAGATGCCCCCTAACCAGGTTCTCATCGCCCTTTCCCTCTTCCTCACCTTGTTCATCATGGCGCCGGTATGGCAGGACATTCAGTCCCGGGCGGTGCAACCGTATGTGGAGCAGAAGCTTACGGGAGAAGAGGCAATGCAGCGCGGCCTTGAGCCTCTGAAGACCTTTATGGGCAAGCAAACCCGGGAGAAAGACCTGGCTCTCTTTCTCTCCATCATGAAGGCGCCCCGCCCCAAGAGTTTCCAGGATACCCCGATTACCGGTTTGATTCCGGCCTTCATGATCAGTGAATTGCGTACAGCTTTCGAGATCGGTTTTCTGCTTTTTCTCCCTTTTCTCATCATTGACATGGTGGTGGCTTCCGTCCTGCTTTCCATGGGCATGATGATGCTGCCCCCGGTCATGATTTCTCTGGTATTTAAGGTGCTTCTGTTCGTTCTGGTGGACGGCTGGAACATCCTGGTGGGATCACTGGTCAGGAGCTTTTATTAAGGTTCAGGGAGGTGGCGCTGATATGACTCCGGAACTCGTGGTGGAACTGGCCCAAAAAGCTATCAAGGTCACCCTCATGGTGTCTCTTCCCATACTGGGCATCGGCCTCATTGTGGGGGTATTGGTGAGCCTGGTCCAGGCCGCTACCCAAATCCAGGAAATGACCCTGACCTTTGTTCCCAAGATATTAAGCATTTTTATCGGCCTGTTGCTCCTGTTGCCCTGGATCATGCATCAGCTTTCGGGATTCACGCTGGAGATTCTAAAAAATCTGCCCGGTTACACCCGTTGAAGAATACGGCCATGGATCATATCATCGTCATGCTGCAAAATTTCCTCCTCGTCAGCCTCCGGGCCGGTTGCCTCTTATACTTTTGCCCTCCTTGGGATAGCCGGTTTATCCCTGCCCAGATCAGGCTTTTTTCCATCCTGGGCCTGTCTTTGGCCCTTACTCCCTTGGTCGCTCCCTATTTGCCGCCATTCCCGGGCACCTGGAGCGCCGGGGTTTATCTGGTCATCCGGGAGGTTCTCATCGGTCTGGGCTGTGGCCTGGCATTTCGTTTTATGTTTGCCGGCATCCGCATGGCGGGCGATCTTGTGGCCATCCAGATGGGTTTTGGCATGGCCAGCCTGGTTGACCCCGATACCCAGGCACAGAATACCATCTTGGCGGAAATGCTGGTGCTGCTGGCCACCCTCGTTTTCTTGGCCCTGGACGGCCATCAGGCGCTTCTGCGCCTCCTGGCCCAAAGTTTTCAGGAAGTCCCCCTGAACACCAATGTTACACTACCGGTCATTCTTGCTTCCCTGGTGCCTGAGCTCGGGCGTCTCATGTACAGCCTGGCGGTGCAAGCCTTGGCGCCGGTCTTTGCCCTGTTGTTCCTGACCCAATTGGCCTTGGGCCTGGTGGCCAGAGCAGTGCCGCAAATCCAGGTGATGATTGTGGGCTTCCCCCTCACCATTGCCCTGGGGCTCTTTTTCCTTTCCCTCACCCTGGCGGCTTCGGGACAGGTTTTGGTGGACCAGTTTGCCCACCTCAAGGTCACTCTGACCCAGATTTTATTGGCCTGGAAGGATTGAGCCATGGCTGATGAGGCCTACCAAGACCGCACTGAGGAGCCGACTCCTAAGCGCCGGGCCGAGGCCCGGGAAAAGGGGCAGGTGGCCCGCAGCAAAGACCTGTCTGCTTCTTTGGTCCTCATTACCGGTCTGGTAGTGCTGGCTTTCTGGAGTTCGATCATGGGTGCCAAAAGCGCGGCCCTGGTGCAGTCCTCCTTGGAGGGTTTGCGGCCGGGTCTGGTTACTTCCGCCAACCTGCCGGCTCTGTTCCTGAGTTATGGTCAGGCTTTTGGGCAACTTTTGGCGCCCCTCTGGCTTGGCCTCATTGTCACGGCGCTTCTGGCTAATTTTCTCCAGGGCGGTTGGATATTCTCTTCAGGCCGCTTGGCCCCGGATATAAGCCGCCTTCAGTTCTTCGGAGGTCTCAAGCGTCTTTTTTCAGGAACTTCCCTGGTGGAATTGGCCAAGTCCTTGGCCAAGGTCAGCTTCATCGGTCTGGTAGTGTACTATTTCATCAAGAACCGCCTCACGGACCTATTCCCGCTTATAAATCAGGATGCGGGTCAACTTCTGGTCTTTTTGAAGTCTACTTCATTTCAACTATCCGGGCGGGTCGTCCTTTTGCTTCTGGCCCTGGGTATCTTGGACTACCTCTATCAGCGCTATCAATTTGGGCGCAGGCTGCGCATGACCAAACAGGAGGTCAAGGATGAAATGCGCCAGGTGGAAGGCGATCCCCGGGTGAAGGCCCGCCTCAAGAGCCTCATGCGGCAACTCGCCTCCCGCCGTATGATGGCGGCAGTCCCCCAGGCTGACGTGGTGATCACCAATCCGACCCGCCTGGCCATAGCCCTGAAATATGACAGTTCTACAATGATGGCTCCCCAGGTGGTGGCCAAAGGTAGAGGCTTCGTTGCCCAGAAAATCATCGCCCTTGCCCGGGAAGCCGGGGTCCCCCGGGTCGAAAACCGGGAACTGGCCCGCAGCCTTTTCCGCCTGGTGGAAGTGGGAGGAATAATCCCCGCCTCCCTGTACCGGGCGGTAGCGGAAGTCCTGGCTTATGTTTACAGCCTCAAGGCCGCTTCCGGAGGTGCTCGATGAGTGCAGCAGCCCCTCCGACGACCGCCTCCGTTTGGCAAGGCCTCGGAGTCCAAAGGGGAGAACTCTCGGTAGCCATCGGGGTCATCGTCACCCTGCTGGTGATGATCTTCCCCCTTCCCCGGCTGTTCCTTGATCTGCTTTTAAGCTTTAATCTCACTTTTTCTTTGATGGTGTTGCTCCTCTCTTTGTACACCGTCAAGCCCATTGAATTCTTCACCTTTCCCTCCCTTCTTCTGGTTACCACGCTCTTCCGTCTGGCCCTGGGGGTTGCCTCCACCCGCCTCATTCTGCTGCACGGCTGGGAAGGATTGGAAGCCGCCGGCCGGGTAATTCAGTCCTTTGGCAACTTCGTGGTAGGCGGAAATTATGTGGTCGGGGGCATCATCTTCGTCATCCTGGTTATCATAAATTTCGTAGTTATTATCAAGGGATCCACCCGAATCGCCGAAGTTGCCGCCCGGTTCACTCTCGACGCCATGCCCGGTAAACAGATGAGCATCGACGCCGACCTCAACGCCGGTTATATCGATGACCAGGAAGCCCGGCGGCGTCGGGCCAACCTGGCCCGGGAGGGCGAATTCTACGGAGCCATGGACGGCGCCAGCAAATTCGTCCGGGGCGAAGCCATGGCGGGACTCCTGATCATGGCCATCAACATCGTGGGCGGCCTTATCATCGGCGTCTTGCAGCATGGGCTCTCCCTTAAAGACGCAGCCCAAACCTTCACTTTGCTTACCATCGGTGAGGGCTTGGTAAACCAAATCCCGGCCCTTTTTGTTTCTACCGCAGCCGGTCTGGTGGTCAGCAAGGCCGCCTCCGAGGCCAGTCTGGGGGAGGAATATGCAGCCCAATTCATCCTGAAACCGCAAGCGGTCAGCGTGGCCGCCGCCATTATCTTCCTGGTCGGCTTGGTGCCAGGACTGCCGCATCTCCCCTTTTTAGCCCTCTCGGGCCTCACCGGAGGCTTGGCTTATATAGTCCATCGCACCCGGAAGCAAAATCTTCTGGAAGAGGCCAGGAGCAAAGGCATTCCTTCCCGGCCCCGGGAAGCCGATCCCATGGAAAACCTGCCCTCCCTGGATCTTCTGGAGCTGGAGGTGGGCTACGGGCTCATTCCCCTGGTGGACGAGGAGCAGGACGGAGAGCTCCTGGAGCGCATCCGGGCCTTGCGCCGGCAATTTGCCCAGGAAATGGGGGTGGTGATTCCCCCCATCCATATTCGGGACAACCTGCAACTGAAGCCCGGGGGCTATGCCATTCTGGTCAAGGGGGTGGAAATTGCCCGAGGCGACTTGATGGTGGGATACCACTTGGCCCTCCATCCGGGCGAGACCCTGCGGCCGATTGAAGGCATTCCCACCCGCGAGCCCACCTTCAACCTTCCGGCTCTGTGGATACCTGCTTCCCGCAAAGAGGAAGCCCAACACCTGGGCTATACCGTGGTTAACCTGGCCAGCGTTATCGCCACCCACCTTTCCGAGGTCATGAGAATGAACTGTGACGAACTGCTTGGGCGCCAGGAGGTGCAAAAACTTCTGGATCGTCTCGCCAGAACCCACCCCAAGGTAGTGGAGGAACTGGTTCCCGGCACTCTATCCCTGGGAGTGATCCAGAAAGTCCTGCAAAATTTGTTGCGGGAACGGGTTTCCATCCGTGACCTGCTCACCATCATGGAAACCCTAGCGGATTACGGCGCTTATACCAAGGACCCGGATGTTCTGACGGAATATGTGCGCCAACGTTTGGGAAGGGCGCTCAGCAAGAACCTGGAAACCCCGGACCATAAAATCCTGGTTTACACCCTGGATCCCTTTATTGAGGATCTTATCAAGGACAGCCTCCAGAAAACTGAATATGGGGTCTACCTGGCCATGGCCCCGGAAAGCGCTGAGGAAATTATTCAGGCTCTTAAAGTGACGGTCGACAAATCCATGACCCAGAATATCCCACCGGTGGTGGTGTGCTCCCCGACTGTCCGCCGCCACCTGCGGCGTCTGGTGGAGAGGCATCTTCCTGGACTTTGGGTCCTGTCGCCCCATGAATTGGTGACCGAAGCCCACATACAATCCCTGGGAGTGGTGAGTTTAGGCCATGAAGCTTAGAACTTACGTAGGTCGCGATGCCCAGGAGGCTCTGGCCCAAGTGCGGAGGGAACTGGGCCCGGAGGCGGTCATTTTATCCAGCCAGTCCCGTCGTTGCCGGGCTCCAGGGTCAGGCTGGTCTGAGGGCCGGCGGGTGGAGGTTACCGCCGCCGCCGACCAGGCTGTTGCCCTGGCTTCTGGTGCTGACTTTCAGCCTTGGACGGCCAGCCTCCCAAGTTCAAGGAGGGTCTCCCTAAACCTTAAGGAAGAATTGGAAGAGATGAAAGCCCTGCTGAAGCAGTGGATAGAGGAGCAGGGTCCTCCTCCCTGGCTTGCTCCTTATCCTGAGTTGACCCAACTATTTCAAGCGCTTGTCCGAGCTGGAGTTAATGGTCAGCTTATGCGCCGCTGGCTGGAGAAACTTCGGACCTCCCTGGCCAATGCCAAGAGCCAACCTCCGCCAAATCTCCCTGAACAGTCTGTAAGACAGCTTGTGCGGGAAGTCGAAGTGGTGGATCCCTGGCAGATTTCTCCCGCCAAGCCCCAAAGATGGGCCTTGCTTGGCCCTACCGGAGTGGGAAAGACCACCACCATTGCCAAGCTGGCCATCCAGGCGGCTTTTGTCAAGAAACTTCGGGTCGGACTGATTTCTTTGGATAGCGTGCGCCTGGGGGGCCAAGAACATCTGGCGGCTTATGCCCGCATCAGCGGCTTGCCCATGGTTATGGCGCAAACTCGGGGTGAGTTGGCCGAAGTGCTGGAGAAGATGGCCGATCTCGATCTCATCCTTATCGATACCCCCGGCCGGAACCCCTGCGATCTGAAGCTGCCGCTGGAACTGCATCAGCTTTTTGGCAACCTGCCGGGAGTGGGTTACCACCTGGTGGTGAGCGCCACTGCCGCCGAGGCGAATATCGCCGATGCCTTCCAGGGTTTCAAGGTCAGGCCCCTGTTATCCTGCATCATCGCCAAGGTTGATGAATCACAGGATATTGTCGGCGTGTTTAATCAGCTCTGGAAAAGGCAAATACCTGTCTCTTATCTGACTACGGGGCAGAAAGTCCCGGAAGACCTCGAGCCGGCGACCCCCCGGCTGCTTGCCCATCTCCTGCTGAAGCCCTTTTATGGCCGGAAAGCTCAAAGGTGATGACGGGATGAATCGGTCCCTATTGGAAGAACTTAATGACCTGCCCCAGGCCGGTCTTTCTCTTGAGTCTCCGGGGCCCGGGAATATCCGGGTAATTGCGGTGACTTCCGGCAAAGGCGGCGTAGGCAAATCCAATATTGTGGTGAACCTGGGACTGGCCCTGGCTCGCCTGGGCCAGAAAGTCCTGCTGATCGATGCGGATCTCGGGTTGGCCAATCTGGACATCCTGTTGGGATTGACCCCGCGGTTTACCATACATGATCTTCTGTCCCTGCGCCGCAGCCTTCCGGAGGTCATGGTGGACGGCCCCGAAGGCATCAAGATCCTGCCGGCCTCATCCGGTATTCCTGAATTGGCGGACCTGGACAAACACCAGAAGATGTTTCTCCTCAATGAACTGGACGACTACTCAGAAAAAATTGACGTGGTCTTAATCGATACCGGGGCCGGCATCTCCCGCAATGTCCTGTTTTTTAACATCGCGGCCCTGGAGCGCATCGTGGTGGTCAACAATGAGCCTACTTCCATTACCGATGCCTATGCCCTCATAAAAATTCTGGCCAGCAAGCATGGCGAAAATCATTACAAGCTCCTGGTAAATGGCCTTGCCAAGCTCCGGGAAGGCGAAATGGTTTATCGCACCATGCTGCGAGTGACCGAACGGTTCCTGGGGAACGGCATTTCTTTGGAATACTTAGGGGTAATTCCCTATGACGAGGCCATACCCCGGGCCGTCCTGAAACAGCAGCCGGTTTTGTCCCTTTTCCCCCGGGCCAAGGTTAGCCAAAGCTTCACCAGTCTGGCTAAAAGGCTCTGGGATTCCTCTACCCCCACCGAACTGGGGAGCAATATCAAATTTTTTTGGCGTCGCCTGCTGAAATATCAGCTTTAGGGGTCAGGGAGAATAGTGGCGATGAAAAAACAAGCTTTGGCTCAATCTCAAGTGACGCCGGTTCATGAGCATTGGCCGGAAAAGGTCGATCTGTCCTGGCAGGAACAGATGGTGATGCAATACGCACCGTTGATCAAGTATATAGCCGGTCGGCTGGCTTTGCGCCTGCCCTCCCATATTTCCCTGGACGACCTTATCAGCAGCGGCATTATCGGCTTGATCGACGCCATCCACAAGTTCGATCCGGGGAAAAATATAAGCTTTAAGACTTACGCGGAATTCCGCATCAAGGGAGCTATCCTGGATGAATTGCGCAGCCTGGATTGGATTCCCCGGTCGGTGCGGAAAAAATCCCATGTATTGGAAAAGACCTATGCTGAACTTGAGAAAAATTTGGGCCGGCCGGCCGAGCCGGAAGAAGTCTGTAGTGCCCTTGGAATAGAAATGGAGGAATTTTACCAACTTCTGGATGAAACCAAATCAGTCTCCCTGGTGGACCTGGAAGGCGTCTGGAAGGCGATCCGAACCGGCCCGGAGCTTTCGGAAAACGAACTACCCGAAACCCTCCTGGACGAGAAAGTCCGGGACCCTTTCCTGGCCCTGCACTTCGCCGAATTACAGGACATCATGGTCAAGGCCATCGACACTCTCCCCGATAAAGAGAAGCTGTTGATATCCCTTTATTACTATGAAGAGCTCACCATGAAGGAAATCGGTCAGATCATGGGCTATACCGAATCGCGCATCTCTCAGCTTCATACCCAGGCTATGTTCCGACTCAGGGGAAAATTGCGGGAATATTTCCAGGCCAAGGATGAATAGATCAGAAAGGGGTTGCCATGCGCGGAATAAGCATCAGGTTAATTGTCTTGGCTGTCTCGGTCTTGTCAGCAGTGGGTTTTGTCCTGAGCGCCTCTGCTGCCCCCGGAGGGCATAATGCCGAGGTTCCGACGCCGGCACCGAGGGAGTTGCCGGGATCGGAGATTCCGCTCCCGCTCCAGGAACAAAGAATTGTTTTGGACCCGTTTTTTCAGTTACGGAGCAAAGATTCCAAGTTCTGGATTGAACGCATCATCGTCACTTTTTTGACGGCGTCGCCCAAAGAGGCCCTCAAAGATGCCCTTAATGGGCCGGCTTTCAGAATGAAAATCTATGACCTGCTTCAATCGGAGGAGCCGGAACCTGTCATTCGGGATCAAATCTTGGCCGGTTTGGGCCAGCAGTTGGGAATGCGCACGAAGACCACGGTTGAGATAAGCCGCTCGATCATGATTGTCCGTTAGGGGAGGACTTATCCATGGAAGCCTTTGACTCCCAGGGGAAAATACCGCCGATAGGAGCTGCTGATCAGGGTATCGTGAGCAAAAAAATCGCGGACCAGGAGGGCCCGGGACAGGGTTCGAGGCGGCCCCTGCCAAGGAAGGCGGCGACCCCGCAACCCGCAGAAGAGCCGGAAGAGCCCACTGTGCAGGCGGAGCATGTCATAGACATTGTGGTTTAATCGAGGCGGAGGACATCGTGGCGCTCCAAAACCTGGAATATTGGGTCTTGGCCCAGGTAGGGCTGGAAGTGGTTCTGGTCCTGCTCCTGGTTTTCTTCCTGATAAGAATCAGATCCATGAGCAGAATATTGAAAAATTCTCAGGGAGAAAGGAAGGAGGCCGCCGGCAACTTGGAGAGATTTTCTGATCAGCTTGCCCGGCTGGATGCCAAACGCCTCGCCCTTGAGGAAACTCTGGGGCTTCTTAGTGAAAAAGCTTCTGGTTTGCAGGAGCAGAATTTTTCGTGCCACGGGGCTACTGATTCATTTGACCCGTTTCCTCCCCGAGCGAAAGGTTCTTCTTTGAGGCAGCAAGTGGAGGACCTGCATCTCCAGGGGTTTTCCACGGCAGAGATCGCCCATCGTTTGGGTCTGCATCCCACTGAAGTGAAAATGGCCCTGGAACTGGGTCGCCTGAAGCCGAAATAGAATAAAGTCTCAGCAAGACTGTTTTGAAGGAGGGGCACAAGAAAGATCACCGAGTTGCTTGATCAAGGATGCTGGGGGGGATGGCATCGCCGTTCCAGGGCCGGTATCTCCCGCACTTTCCGCAATTCCCATGCCTTTGGCTTCGGGACCGCGTGTTGTCCGCGGGCCCATTTTCCGCTAAACTTCCCGCAAAACCAAAACGCCGGCAAGAGGTTCTAAGGCGGCTATGTCTGTCATGCTGAAACCCGAATTGCAGAAGGTGCAAAAACGCCTGCAGGCCGCCCGGGGAGAAATCGAGGCGGACCTGGTCATTGCCGGAGGACTGGTTGGCAATGTCTATACCCGGGAATGGCTGAAACTGGATATTGCCATATATGATGGAGTAATCGTGGGCTTGGGAGACTACCCCGGGCCCAGGATGGAGTTGCCCGGCCGCTATCTGGTTCCCGGGTTTATCGATGGCCACCTGCACCTGGAAAGCAGCATGCTGACTCCCAGGGAACTGGCCCGGGCCCTGGTGCCTCTCGGAACCACCACCATTGTGGCCGATCCCCATGAGATCGCCAATGTTTGGGGAACCCGGGGTCTGGATTACCTCCTGGCCGCCAGCCAGGGGCTGCCCTTGGACATCTTTTTCATGCTGCCCTCCTGCGTTCCGGCTTCTCCCTTGGGAACCTCAGGGGCTCGCCTGGAAGCCGCCGCTTTGGCGCCATATCGCCGCCATCCCAGAGTAGTGGGATTGGCGGAAGTCATGAACTTTCCCGGCACGGTGGCGGGAGACCCCCGGATTCTGGAAAAAATTGCCCTCTATCCCCAGGGGCCGGTGGACGGGCACGCGCCCCTGCTCCACGGCAAGGCCTTGAATGCCTATCGCCTGGCGGGAGTCGGGTCTGACCACGAATGCACCGAGTTGAACGAAGCCCGGGAGAAGCTGCGTCTGGGCTTTACCTTAATGATCCGCGAAGGCAGTCTCGCCAAAAACCTGGCCGACCTGTTGCCGGCCGTCAGCCCCGCCACCCTGCCTCGCACGATGCTGGTTTGCGATGATTGCCACCCGGAGGATTTGGTCCGGAGAGGGCATATTGACTACTTGCTGCGGCTGGCCGTGTCCCATGGCTTGGACCCGTTGTCTGCCTTGGCCATGGCAACTTTGAACCCGGCGGGCTATTTTGCCCTCAGGGATCGGGGAGCCCTGGCACCGGGACTGGCGGCCGACCTGGCAGCCTTGCCGGACCCCAGGGAGTTCAGAGCGGAGAAAGTCTGGAAAAACGGCCGGTTGGTGGCGGAGGATGGCCACCTCCTTCCGGAGGTGGAACTCCCTGATTATCCTGCGCCCTTGGCCCCTTTGCAGGTGGCTCCCCTTGACCCCGGGGTTTTGTCTCCCCCGGTGACCGGGGACGTCGTCAAGGTCATCGGCCTTGTCCCCGGCCAGTTGCTGACTGAGAAACTGATACTGCCGACTCCGGTTCGGGATGGACGTCTGGGGGTTGACGTGGAGCGGGACCTCCTTAAACTGGCGGTGATTGAGCGCCATCACTGCCGCGGCCGGGTCGGCCTGGGGTTGGTAAAGGGGTTCGGCCTCCAAAGGGGGGCGCTGGCCTCCACCGTGGCCCATGACTCTCACAATTTATTGGTCCTGGGAGCGAATGAGGCGGATATGCTGGCCGCAGCCCAGCACTTGGCGGATCTGGGCGGGGGGCTGGCGGTAGTTTCCGAGGGGCAGGTGCTGGCCGATTTGCCCCTCCCGGTGGCCGGACTGCTGAGCCTCGAGTCTTTAGAGGGGGTAGCGCAGGCCCACGGCCGTCTCAGGGAGGCTTACCGATTGCTGGGGGGTGTTGTGGCAGACCCCTTTATGGCCCTGTCCTTCCTTTCCCTGGAAGTGATCCCCGCTCTCAAACTTACTGACCGGGGATTGGTGGACGTCATCCGGTTTGAGGTGGTGTCGCTATTCGGGAAAGATTGAATCAAAAACGGGCCAGGCAAAAAATCCTGCCAGCCCGTTTTGGGATTAGGATTACAGAGCTTCGGCGGAGGGGCCAAGGGGACCGGGAGAAACGACCTTGCGCTTCTCCCAGAATAATCTCACTGAGCCGCCTTCAAGGCGTTTACCTGGAGAGTCAGCCGGGAAATTTTCCGGGCGGCGGTGCGCCAATGCAAGGTCCCCTTGCCGGCTATTCGGGCGATGACGGGAACGGCCTTTTGCAGAGCAGCTTCGGCTTCCTCGAAATTTTTCTGGGCCACCGCCAGACGCACATCCCGCACCAGGTTCTTGACCCTGGTTTTCCTGGCTTGATTACGGACCCGGCGCTTTTTATTCTGTCGAGCCCGCTTCATGGCGGAAAGATGTCGTGCCACAACCTGTCCTCCCTAGTGGAATATATAAATATGACTTAGATAGAAAAATTTTTCAAGCTTTTTCAGTAGGCAAGGGCTGGCGGAAAAACGCGGTGAAGTACCCTACCCCCGAGGTCACGGTCACGATCATGGCGACCCAAAGGAGGGCAATGCCGGCTCGCTGGAAATCCAGCGCCTGATAAGGGTAGTGCAGGATCAGGGCGGTAATGGCCACCATTTGCAGCAGGGTCTTGGTCTTGCCCCAGCGGTCAGGCGCGAGGATTATCCCTTCAGCCGCGGCCAGCGCCCTTAGCCCCGTAACCATTAGTTCCCGGCCGACGATAACAACGACCATCCAGGCCGGGACCCGTCCCAGGGGAATAAGCATAATCAAGGCCGCAGAGACTAGGAGCTTGTCGGCCAGAGGGTCCATAAATTTGCCGAACGGGGTTATGGTCCGCTGGCGCCGGGCCAAAAAGCCATCCAAAAAATCGGTGGCCCCGGCGATGGAAAAGGCCAAAGCCCCGAGAAAGCTGGCCCAGGGACTGGAAAAACTCAAGAGCACCATCACCACCGGAATGGCCAGAATTCGACCGACGGTCAGGAGGTTGGGCAAATTTCTATAAGTTGTCCGAAGGGTTGTCATTCCTTTAGTTACTGCGGCTGCGCCGCCAGTCCTCCAGAAATTTGGCCAGACCCGCGTCGGTGAGAGGGTGTTTGATAAGCTGCCGCATTACTCCGTAAGGGATGGTGGCGATATCGGCACCGGCCAGGGCGGCTTCCAGAACATGAAGCGGGTGGCGCACACTGGCCACGATAACCTCAGTATCGAACCCGTAGTTTTCAAAAATCGCCAGGGTCTGATCCACGATGTCCATGCCCCGGTGGTTGATGTCGTCCAGCCGACCGATGAAGGGGCTGACATAGGCCGCCCCGGCCTTGGCTGCCAGCAGGGCCTGGACAGGCTGGAATATCAAGGTGACGTTCACCCGGATACCCTTCTCGGACAAGATCCGGGTGGCCCGCAAGCCGTCCTGGGTCATGGGAATCTTCACCACCACCTGCTCGTGAATGCTGGCCAGGTCCTCGGCCTCGGCCACCATGCCCCGGGTCTCCGTAGCCACGACTTCGGCGCTTACCGGCCCATCGACAATCTTACAGATTTCCAGAATATGGCCCCGGAAGTCCACCGGGTCATTCACCCCTTCTTTGGCGCACAGACTGGGATTCGTAGTAACTCCATCCACCAGGCCGAGGCTATGGGCCTCGGCGATTTCCTTGAGGTTGGCAGTATCAATAAAAAATTTCATCTTACTCCCCCGCTTATTTTATGGTTTTGCTCTCTCCGGCCCGCTGAAAGCGCTTCAAGCATCCTTCCGAACAAAAAAAATAATCCTGGCCGTCCTTGGTAAATTTCAAAGCCTCCTGGCGAGGGATGAAAGTTTGACACACGGGATCCTGGACTAAAACATCAGGTTGCGGCACTTTGGGGGCCTGCGGGCTTTGCCCGGACAGGTTAAACGCTTCTTTTATCCGGCGCACCACCCGATAAGCTACATAGCCCAGGATCAGTCCCAGGATTAAACGGAATAACATGGTTATCTGTCCTCGACCGCAGATCGGCCTTATATTTGAGGGATAAATTTTCAGGCACCGCCTCGTTCCAGGAAACGGGCGCCCTGCACCGCTAGGCCTGACAACTCCGGGAAGTGTGCCTGTTAGGCCAATTTTGCCAAGCTCTGCCGGGTCTCGGGGGCCAGGTGCTCCAGGAGTTCGGCCGCCGTTTGCTCCAGCGTCGGATGCCACGCCTGGGGGGCGATTTCCGCCAGGGGCACCAACACAAAGGCCCGGTGGTGCATTTCCGGATGGGGCAGGCACAAATCCGGACCCGAGAGAATCACCCCGTCATAGAGCAAAAGATCAAGATCAATAATCCGGGGTCCCCACCGCTCCCGGCGGACGCGGCCCATGTCCTTTTCCACCCGCTGAAGCACCCGGAGCAATTCCTCAGGCGCCAGGCGGGTGCGCACCTGGATGACCGCGTTGACATACCAGGGTTGATCCGGCGGCCCCACCGGCGGATTCAGATAAAAGGAGGAGACCTTGACCAGTTCCATTTCCTCGGTGGCGGCCAACCGGGCCAGGGCTTCCTCCACCTGCCGCCGGGGCTCCCCGGCGTTGGCCCCCAGCCCGATGTAGGCGACAACCGGCTTTATTTCGGTGATGGCCGCAGGTCCCAGGGGCATTATTTTCTCTCCCAAGGAAAAACAAGCTGATTCAAGGGGGGAAGCCCTTTTCCATTTTTATCAGAGCTTGGCTATCCGGGCCAGGGCCTCTTCCAGCCGCTCTTTAGGTACGGTGAGGGCCAGGCGGACGTAGCCCTCCCCCGGCTCGCCGAAGCCGACTCCGGGCACGGTCACAATGCCGGCATTTTCCAGCAGGTGCGTGGTGAACTTCATGGAATCAAAGCCCGGGGGTACCGGCAGCCAGAGGTAAAAGGTAGCCTTGGGGGTTTCCAGGTCATAGCCCAGCTTCTTCAGCCCGGAGACCACGATATCCCGGCGTTCCTGGTAAATGCGGCAGTTTTCGGCCACACAGCTCTGATCCGAATCCAGGGCCGCGATGCCTGCCAGTTGAATGGCGTTGAAAGCCCCGGAGTCGATGTTGCTTTTGATTTTTCCCAGAGCCGCCAGAACCTCCCGGTTCCCCACCACCATACCCAAGCGCCAGCCGGTCATGTTGTAAGTTTTGGACAGGGAGTGAAACTCGATGGCCACGTCTTTGGCCCCGGGGAGTTGCAGGAAACTGGGGGGCCGGCAGCCGTCAAAGGCCAACTCCGTGTAGGAAGCGTCATGGACCGGGACGATCCGGTATTCCTGGCAAAAATCCAACATTTTCTGGAAGAAATCCAGGTCGGCCACTGCTGCGGTGGGATTATTGGGATAGTTGAAAAAAAACAGCTTGGCATCCCGAGCTTCGAGAGGGGGTATCTCGTTAAAGCTGGGAAAGAAATTGTTCTCCCGCAAAAGCGGCGCAAAAAACGGGACGGCTCCGGCGAACAGGGTACCCATGCGATACACCGGATAAGCCGGAGTGGTCATGATATTGACATCCTCGGGGTTATTCACCCCCAGGGGCAGATGGGCAATGCCTTCCTTGCAGCCGATAAGGGTCAGGACCTCGGTCTCCGGGTCAAGCTCCACATTGAAGCGCCGTTTGTACCAGCGGGCAACCGCCTCCCGAAAGTCGTTCATCCCGGAATAAAGCGGATAGCGATGGGTACTGGGATCGGCCACGGCTTCTTGCATCCGCTCCACGATAAACTTCGGCGTCGGTAGATCCGGGTCTCCCACTCCCAAATCGATGATGTCCACCCCCCGGGCCCGAACCTGTTCCTTTTTTTCATCAATATTTTTAAAAAGGTAGGGGGGGATCAGTTGCAAACGCTCAGCCGGCTGGAAATAACCCATAATTCAAATACCTTCCTCTGCCACGACTAGATTGCGCAACGCCCCGATGCCCTCCACCCGGACCTCCACCACGTCCCCGGGACGCATGGGGCCGATCCCGGCGGGAGTGCCGGTGGCGATGACATCACCCGGCAGCAGGGTCATCACTTGGGAAATGAAGGCTATCAGGCGCCGCACTCCGAAAACCATGGTGCTGGTACTGGCGTGTTGCCGCAGTTCGCCATTCAGGTAGGCCTCCACCATGAGGTTGTCGGGATCGGGAATTTCGGTCTCGATCCAGGGCCCCAGGGGTGCAAAGGTATCAAAGCCCTTGGCCCGGGTGAACTGGCCGTCCTTTTTTTGCAGGTCCCGGGCGGTGACGTCGTTGACGCAGGTGTAACCCAGGATGTAATCCAGCGCGGCGTCTTCAGAGACGCGCCGAGCCGTCTTGCCCAGGACCACCCCCAGTTCAGCTTCGTAATCCACCCGGCGGGACATCCGGGGATAGAGGATGTCCGCTTCCGGCCCGATCACCGCGGTGGAGGGCTTCAGAAAAATGAGGGGTTCATCCGGCACCTGTCCCCCAAATTCTGCAGCGTGATCCCGATAATTAAGCCCCAGGGCCACTATTTTACTGGGTTCGCAAGGGGCCAGCAGGCTGACGTCACCCAGGCTTAACGTTTCCCCGGTTTCGCTTATTCCGGCAAAGGGGGTTTCCCAAACCGGGAAGACTTTTTCTTCCCTAAGGACCCCGTAGCCGGTCCGGCCCTGCTGCTCAAAGCGCACAAGTCGCATTTTGGGATGTCAGCTATAGGCTGAAAGCTGTAAGCTTTAAGATTGAAAAAAGATTATCAGCAATTTTTCGCCTGATACCAAAGTTGCAGCCTAACCAGTAACTTCTCCCTTGGCCACGAGGCAATAGATAGTCTTTGCCGGCAATGGTGCGTCAGATGCACCCTCCCTTGCTTTTCATGGTTTGGGGCGTTCCTTTGGAACCTGAACGGCTTGTTGCCGAGTTTAATTGGGAAACGGGGTCAATGCGAAAAGCCGCGCCGGCACTCGCTCGCCTTACCCGCTAGTTGATACCCGAATACCCGCTGGCTGATAGTCCACAGCTCAAGGCCTACAGCCGAAACCTATTTCAACCCCAACACATCCTGCATATCGTACAGGCCCGGCGGCTGTTGGACGATCCATTGGGCGGCGCGCACCGCGCCCCGGGCGAAATTGTCCCGATTGTGGGCGCGGTGAATGATTTCCAGCCGTTCGCCGATGCCGCCGAAGATTACGGTATGCTCGCCCACGATGTCGCCGGCCCGCACTGTCATGATGCCGATCTCTTCTTTGGTGCGCTCCCCGATAAGGCCCTTGCGGCCATAAACCCCCACCTTTTCCAGGTCCCGGCCCAAGGCCTGGGCGATGACCTGGGCCAACTTCAGGGCCGTGCCGCTGGGGGCGTCCTTTTTCAGGCGGTGATGGGCTTCCACGATCTCCACATCATAGCCCTCGTTCAGGACCTGGGCGATGTTTTCCACCACCTTGAACATCAGGTTCACCCCCACACTCATGTTGGGAGCAAAAACCACCCGGGTTTTCTCGGCCAGCCATTTGAGTTCCCCCACCTGCTGGGGATTGAGGCCGGTGGTGCCGATGACCATGGCCTTGCCGGCCGCCGCCGCCTCTTTTAAGTGCTCCAGGGTGGGCTCAGGGTGGGTGAACTCAATGAGCACGTCCCCTTGCGGCAGCACCTCGGCCAGAGAGCCGCTCACCATGATCCCCTTTCGGGGCAAACCCACCACTTCCCCCACATCTTTTCCTACCTGGGGATGGCCGGGCTGCTCCAACGCCCCTGTCAGAACAATGCCCTGGGCATCCTCCAACAGGTGAATGATCCGCCCCCCCATGCGCCCCGCCGCTCCGGATACGATCGCTCGCACCATAACGCCTCCGTGAAGGTGGATGTGGGGGAGGGGGCTAAGGGCCGGTGGCCCTCACCCCCTCCCCCACGCCCCCAACCCCTTAACTGGTTGGGAGGGGGCTTGGGGGGAGGGCAGGAATCGCGTTCCCTGGCCCTCCCCCCAAATAACCTCTATATCAGTCCATACTTCTTGAGCACCTGTCGGAGTTTGTCCTCGTTGGCCGGGCTCAGGGGGCACAGGGGTTGGCGCACCTCGCCGGTGATCTTGCCCATCATCTTGAGCGCGGTCTTGGCCGGAGTGGGGTTGGTTTCATAAAACATGGCTTCCATGAGGGGCCACATCTTGTAATGAAGCTGTCGCGCCGCATTCAGGTCGCCTTTGAAAAAGGCCTCGCACATGCCGGCCATGTCCTGGGGGACCACGTTGCTGACCACGGAAATGACGCCTTTGCCGCCTATGGCCAAAAGGGGCAGCACGGTGAAGTCGTCTCCGGAAATCAGGGTGATCTTATCGCCGCACAATTCCACGATCTTGGCGCATTGCTTGAGGTCGCCGGTGGCCTCCTTGATGCCCACGATATTGGGGAATTCCGCCAGCCGAGCCACGGTCTCGGGCAGCAGGTTAACGCTGGTGCGGCTGGGCACGTTATAAACCACTATGGGAATCCGGGTGTTAGCGGCGATGGTTTTAAAATGTTGGTACAGACCTTCCTGCGTCGGCTTGTTGTAGTAAGGAGTGATCATCAGGGCGTAGTCCGCCCCGGCCGCCTCCGCGTGTCTGGTCAGTTCCAAGGCTTCTGCGGTGTTATTGGAGCCGGTGCCGGCCACCACCGGCACCCGTTTTTTCACCTGGTCGATGCAGATTTCCACTACCCGTTTGTGCTCCTCGTGGGACAGGGTAGCGGATTCGCCAGTGGTGCCGCAGGGCACGATGCCGTGGATGCCTCCCTTGATCTGGAACTCGATGAGCTCCCGGTAAGCCTCTTCGTCCAGCTTACCGTCCTTGAAGGGAGTGACGATGGCCGTGATTGCTCCTTGTAGCATGGGCCTCCCTCCTTACTTTAATTCATCCAGCCACAATTCAGCCTGGTACACCACCAGGGCGTCGCCTTCCAGGAAGACTTGGCTGACTTTGTCGCCTTGCCATTCAAACGACACAGTGAGGATCTCACCGCCCCGGGTCCGGACCGCGACCGGGGACGACGCCCGGCCCAGTCCGGCGCTTACCAGGGCCGAGGCCACCGCGCCGGTGCCGCAGGCCAGAGTTTCGTCCTCCACCCCCCGCTCGTAGGTGCGGATTTCCAGGGTGTGGCGGTCCTGGGCCTTGACAAAGTCAACGTTGGTCCCCGCGGGCTGAAACATCCGGTGGAACCGGATCTCCCGGCCCCACAGCCGGGTGGGGACCTCTTCCAGATTGTCCACCGGCACCACCACGTGGGGCACGCCCACCTTCAGGAAGTGGCCGGTTACAGAACCGCTCTCCAGGGGGATGGCCAGGTTCAGTTGCAGGCCCTCCACCCCGGCCAGGGCCACCCGGACCTGGCGGTTTATGACCTCTGCCTCGATGAGCCCCGCCAGGGTCTCGAAGGTGAGCCGGGGGCCGGCAAGGCCGTGCAGCACCGCAAACCGGGCGGCGCAGCGGGCGCCGTTGCCGCACATTTCGGCTTCGGAGCCGTCGGCGTTGTAAAACCGCCAACGGAAATCGGCCCGCTCGGAACTCTCGATGAGGATAAGGCCGTCTGCCCCTACTCCCACCTTGGGCGCGCACACCCGCTGGGCGAACCGTTTCTGCTCCGCCTCCGGAATCTGCTGCTGCCGGTGATCCACCAGGACAAAGTCATTGCCCCCGCCATGCATCTTGAAGAAGGGCAGGCGAGGGGGTGCATTCTCACTCACAGGGTCGAGCTCCACAAAAACTTGGGGATCGCTTCTCCCCGAATGAGTTGGGCATAGCTCTCCCGCTTTCTGATAACATAAAACTCGTCATCTTTCACCAAGATTTCCGCCACCCGGGGCCGGGCGTTGTAATTGGAACTCATGGAAAAGCCGTAGGCCCCGGCGCTCATCACCGCCACCAGCTCCCCTGGCTGAAAGTCGGCCATGGGGCGGTCCTTGGCGAGGAAGTCGCCGGATTCGCAGATGGGGCCTACCAGCGATGCCACCACTTCCCGGCGGGGGGCCTCCACCACCGGCCACAGGGCATGGTAGGAGCCATATAAGCTGGGGCGGGCCAGGTCGTTCATACCTGCATCCACCACGATGAAGTGTTTGGCTTCAGTGTCCTTGGTGTAATACACCCTGGTCACCAAAATGCCGGCATTTCCGACGAGCACCCGTCCGGGCTCCAAAATCAAAGTGACGTCCAGGCCTGCCAGTTCCTTGATCAGGGCCTGCCCATAGTCCCGGGGGTGCGGGGGTGTTTCCTGGTCATAGGTGATGCCCAGTCCCCCGCCCAGGTCCAGGTAGCGGATGGCAATGCCCCGCCGGGTAAGCTCCGCCACCAGCTCCCGCAACCGCCGCACCGCTTCCAGGAAGGGGGACAGTTCGGTGATCTGCGAGCCGATATGGCAGGCCACGCCCACCACCTCCACGTGGGGAAGCTGACGCGCCCGTTCATAATCCAGCAAGGCCCGGTCCAGGTTGATGCCGAACTTGTTCTTTTTAAGGCCGGTGGAGATATAAGGGTGGGTCTGAGGATCGATGTCCGGGTTGATGCGCAGGGCCACCGGCGCCTGCACCTTCAGGCTGCCGGCCAGCCGGGAGATCTCCCCCAATTCCTGGGAAGACTCGATGTTGAACATAAGGATGCCGGCCTTGAGCGCCTGACGAATCTCCTTGAAGCTCTTACCCACCCCGGAATAGACGATCTTTTGGGCGGGGACCCCGGCCTTCAAGGCCCGGAAGAGTTCGCCGCCGCTGACGATGTCGGCCCCGGCCCCGAGCTTGGCGAACAGCCGCAGGATGGCCAAATTCCCATTGGCCTTGACTGCAAAGCAGATGATATGGGGATAACCCTCAAACGCGGCGTCAAAGGTACGGAAATGGTGGGTCAGGGTCGCATGGCTGTAAAGGTAAAAAGGCGTGCCCACCGCTTCGGCGATGCGCCGCACCGGCACGTTTTCGCAATAAAGTTCCCCGTTGAGGTAGTGAAAATGATGCATGCCCGACCTATCGTGCAGATTTCAGGAAAATTGAACCTTTTGCTTTTTGGGTTGATTACCTGTCAGCAACCATCGCCTCCGCCGACGGCCCGCTTTCATTAGCCCTTTTGGCATTGTCTACGGCAGTGACGGTGTAATAATAGGTTTGTCCCGGGACCGTTTGCAGGTCCACAAAATGTGCCGTTTTTACCAGTTCCGGAGTAAGGCGCTCTGGTTGTGCTTCCCCTGCCCGACGCCGGTAAACCCGGTAGCCCGCGAGGTCGGCAACCGGGCTGGGCTCCCAGCGCAGTTCCACCCCCCGGGCCGTGGGCACGGCCACCAGGTTCTGGGGGGGCGGCGGCGGCGTCAGGTCCTGGGGCGTCACCGTGCGGCGGGGCGAATCCAGGCTTTCCAGCTCGTACTGCCCCAGGCGGCGGACCGCCCGAATCGTGTAAGTATATTCGACTTCGTTGGTCACTGCCACATCTTGATACCGAGGTGCGGGCAGCGGGGCAGAATTGAGGCGCTGCCACTGCCCCTGGCCGGTTTTCCGATACACTGCGTAACCCGCCAGATCCCGGATGGGACTGCCGTCTCGCAAAAACTTCACTTCCGGCCACACAAGTTCGACTTCGTGATCTCCGGCCCTGGCCGTGAGACTGGCCGGAGCCTGAGGCAATACCCCCCAAGCCCGGCTCAAAACGGGCGACCAGGACCCTAGACCGCCTCCAGGGCCGTAGGCCGCCACCCGATAGGAATAGCATCTCCCCGGCGACAAGTCGCGGTCCCGGTAGACTGCCCGATCCCCCTCTATTCTCCCAGCCTTGGGGTACTCAAGGTTGATGTCGGCCAGCAGGACAAAATCGGGAGCACAACCCGACGCCGGAGAGGCCCCCGGAACCTCGGCCCGGTACAGCCGGAAGCCTTCTATCTGGCTTAAAGGCTGGCCCAACTGATTAACCCGGGGAAAGACCCAACTCAGCCACAGACTCTCCCCCTCCTGGGAGAGGCGGAAATGGCCCACCGGGCCCGGCAGGATCAAATCCGGGGAGATGGGGGCCTCTTTCTTGCCGCAGCCGGCAAAGGACCCCAGGGCCAGCAAACCGAGGAGCACCCCAACCTGCATCCAGATGCTGCTTTTTCTTCCGGGTTGCCCCTCCATGGACAAATCGGGCCCCCTAAGTCCCCCCCTGTTATCCTTCATATCCGCGGGCCTTGGGGGCAGCATCCGGGTCTTCCCGGTCGGGCAGACCAAGTTCCTGTTCCACCTGCGCCAGGGCCGCGGCCACCCGCTCCGGCGCGGTGCCCCCGGGGGAGTTGCGGCGGGCCACCACGTTGTCGATGGCCAGCCACTCGAAGACGTCGGGGCCGGCCTGGGAGGCAAAGCGCTGAATTTCCTCAAGGGACAGTTCCCAGAGTTCTTTCCCCTGAAACTCGGCGTAACGCACCAACCGCCCCACCTGTTCGTGGGCCGTGCGGAAAGGCACCCCTTGCTGCACCAGGTAGTCGGCCAAATCCGTGGCGGCAAGGTAGCCCCCTTTGAGGGCCTGGGCGATGCGCTCCTCCCTCAAATCCAGGGAGCCCAGCATCCCCGCCATGAGGGTCACCGAGGCTCTAACCGTGTCCACGGTGTCGAACAGCGGCTCCTTGTCTTCCTGGAGATCCCGGTTGTAGGCCAGGGGCAGCCCTTTCACGGTCATGAGCATACTCATCAGGTGGCCGGTCACCCGACCGCATTTCCCCCGGATGAGTTCCGCCACGTCAGGATTTTTCTTTTGGGGCATGATGGAGGAGCCGGTGGCATAGGAATCGGGCAGAGCCACAAAACCGAATTCGGCGCTGGCCCACAGGATAAGCTCTTCCGACAGGCGGCTCAAATGCACCATGATGATGGCCGCGTGGGACAGGAACTCCAGAATGAAATCCCGGTCGCTCACCGCGTCCAGACTGTTCCGGAAAACTTGCGGGAAGCCTACCTGGCCGGCGGTGTACGCCGGATCAATGGGAAAGGTGGTGCCGGCCAGGGCCGCCGCCCCCAGGGGGGACACCCGAATGCGGGCCAGCGACTCCTGCAGGCGCATCCGGTCCCGCCGCCACATCTCATCATAAGCCAACAGGTGGTGGGCGAAGAGCACCGGCTGGGCCCGTTGGAGATGGGTATAACCGGGCAGGATCACCCCGAAATAACGCCGGGCCAGCCGCGCCCCGGCCCGGCGCAGCTCGGTGAGGCCTTCGCATAAGGCTTCCACTTCCTCGGCCAGATAGAGGCGCACGTCCAGGGCCACCTGGTCGTTGCGGCTGCGGGCTGTGTGAAGCTTGCGCCCCACTTCACCGATGAGGGCGATGAGGCGGGCCTCTATGGCCATGTGGATGTCCTCCAGGGCAGGGTCAAACACAAATTCCCCGGAATCAATCTCTGCCTGAATCTGCGCCAGACCCTGGACAATGGCTTCGGCTTCGGCCCCACTTAGAATGCCCTGCTTGGCCAGCATGCGGGCATGGGCCGTAGACCCCCGGATGTCCTGGCGATAGAGCCGCCGGTCGAAGTGAAGGGAGCTGGTGAACTCCTCCACGGCTTTTTCTGTGGCTCCTTCAAAACGCCCGCCCCAGGGCTTGTCGTTCATGAACCTGACCTTCCCCTTCCCGGATAATCTGAGACTGCCGCCGGCTTATTTTTGGAAAGATATAAGTTCCTGCACAATTTCTTTATTTTCCCGAAAATTTTTGGTCACGACCTTGACATTCCCTACATTGGGTGCATACCAAAAGGTTGTTTCCTGGAAAGGTGTCTCCAGGTCCTGGCGGTCAAAATAGTGTCTCCTGATAACAATGCAATGGTTGGCTTGGCCGGCGGGAACCCGAACGGCACCGTCGGTGGCCAATACAGTATCCTGCAAAATAAATCCTTCCGCAATTTGCTTCCAGGTATCTCCCTTAATTACCGGACTCCTCAAGATATAAAATTTATCAGGCAGAATTTGGGGCTCTTTGTCCTTCGAAGACTGCCTGGCTATTACGTAAAATCCGGTTTTATCTTTGGCAATGAATGAAGTAACTTCATGTTTCAAAACATTGCGAGGTTGATAATAGGAAAATTCCTGGGGAATCGCCTTGGTTCCCTTTATATTCATCAAGGGGAAATTTTTCTTGACTGATTTTGCCGTCTCTATCTCCTTTGGGGAATTAAGCTCAAAAATTTTGTATTGAAATTCCCAGACCATTCCTTCTTTCAGAGGAAAATAACTTTCCAGGGAGGCGGCCTGAACCCGCGCCCCGCAAAGAATTACCCCCAAAATGGTCAATAAAGGAAGGAGCTTTCTCATAAAAATATCACCTCGAAGATTCCCTTTGCCGGCAACTGAGGCGCCTGCTCCATCCGAAGAATAAGGTTGCCGGTCCCAGGGGTATAGGGGAGCTATCTCCCGCACCTACCTGCCTGGTTATTTTCGCATCTCTCAGCGCCGTCGCCAACGGGGACCGGCAGGCGTATCAATGACCTCAATCCCCTGGGCCGCCAGTTGCGCCCGGATGGCATCCGCGGTGTCCCAATCCTGGCGCCGCCGGGCTGCTTCCCGCTCCGCCAGGCGAGCCTCGATGTGGGCGTCATGACTGGCTTCGGGGAAATTCATCACCCCCAGCAGGTCATCGATTTCCGCCATGCGGGTCAAAACCGCATGCGCCCCCTTCTGGCCCAGGTTGCCCCGATCCAGATCCCCGTTGATTGCGCCCACCAGGTTGAAGAGAGCCGACAGGGCTCGGGAAATGTTCAGGTCGTCATCCAGGGCCTGGGTGACCTCCTTCTTGACCTGAAAGAGCTTCTCCTCCGCCTGTTTTAAGCCGGTGTCCTCACCGGCGGTCACCGTTGTCAGCCGCGTCAGGAAATGGTCCAGGCGGGCCCGGGACCGGGCCGCGGCCTTCAGGCTAGCCAGGCTGAAGGACAGGGGCTTGCGGTAATGGGTGCCCAACAGGAAAAACCGGATGTCCTCTCCTTTGTACCCTTGTTGCAGAAGGTCGCGCACGGTCACCTCTCCGGCTTCCCGGAGGGGACGGCCTTCCCGCAGGACCCGCTCCCCGTGGAGCCAAAAGCGGGCCAAAGGCTTGCCGGTAGCCGCGGCGAACAGGGCGTTCTCATTTTCTTCGTGGGGAAAAAGCGAAGCAATGGAGCCCACGTGAAAGTCGGCGGAGGTTCCCAGGAGCTTCACCGCCATGGCGGCGCATTCCAGGTGCCAACTGGGGCGCACTTTGCCCCAGGGCGTAGTGAAGCAGAGCCCCTTTTTCAGTTCCCCCAGTTTGGCCCGCTTGAGCAGGGTGAAATCCCGGGGGTTTTCCTTGGCGTAATCGTCCAGATCGACGGTCTTGCCTACCCGGATCTTGCTCAGATCCACCCCGGAGAGGTGGCCGTAATCCTTGAACCGGGCGATGTCAAAGTAAACCGAGCGCAGTTTCTCATAGGCATAGCCCCGCTCCAGGAGTCGCCGGGTCAGGCCGATCATGTCGTCCACGTGTTCCGAAGCCAGGGGGAACAGACCTCCTGTGTCGATCCGCAGGCTCTGGAGGTCGCGGAAGAATTCCTCCCGGAAATGCCCGGTGAACGCGGCCAGGTCCTGGCCCGCAGCCTCGGCTCCGGCGATGGCCCGGTCGTCCAAGTCGATGAGGCTGACGAGCTTTTTCACCTTGAACCCGCGGAACCTGAGGTAGCGCTGCAGCAGGTCGGCCAGCACCAGGCGCCGGGCCACCTCCAGAGAGATATGGGCATTCAGCGCGGGCCCGTCCACAAAGAGGGTGGCTTCCCCGGCCCGCAGAGGTTCAAAGGCCTCCTTGGCCCGGGTCAGGGTGTTGTACACCCGGAGGGTGGGGATTTCCTTCTCCGCGAAAAGCTGGGTGGAAAGGTAGCGCTCGCCGCCGTCCGGGGCGATGGCCACGATCAGGCCGCGCTCCAATTCCCGGGCCAGCCGCAGGGCCGCGGCCACCGCGGCCCCGGAACTCATGCCCAGAAAAAGGCCCTCCTCTTTGGCCAGCCGCCGGGCCGTTTCAAAGGCCTCCTCGTCCTCCACGTTGACGATGTCATCCGCCAACCCCTTGACAAAGATGCCCGGCACGTAAGACTCTTTGAGATTTTTTAAGCCCTGGAGGGCATGCCCCAAATAGGGCTCCACCCCTATGATCTTAATAGTGGAACGATATCCTTTTAAATACCGGGCCAGGCCCATCAGGGTGCCGGTGGTCCCCATGGTGGCCACTACGTGGGTAACCTGGCCTTCGGTTTGCTCCCAGATCTCCCTGGCGGTGGACTGATGGGAAGCGGGGTTGTGCGGATTGTTGAACTGGTCCACCAGGAAGTAAGCGTCCGGGTTTTCCCGGGCCATCCGGTACACTTCTTCGATAGCGCCGTCGGTGCCCAGATGGGCCGGAGTCAGGAGAATCTCGGCGCCCAAGGCCCGGAGGATGCGCTTGCGCTCCTCGGAGGCGGATTCGGACATGGCCAAAACCAGCCGGTAGCCCTTGACCGCGCACACCATGGCCAAGCCGATACCCGTGTTACCGCTGGTGGCCTCAATGACCGTTTTCCCCGGGGTCAGTTCCCCGGAGGCCTCCGCGGCCTCAATCATGGCCAGGGCGGGGCGGTCCTTGATTGAGCCCCCGGGATTAAAATATTCAAGCTTAACGTAAACTTCGACCCGGGGATCAGGGTTCAGCTTATTTAGGCGCACTATGGGGGTTTCCCCAATCAATTCCAGAATAGATTGCGCTCGCCGCTTCATGGTTGCAAAGGCACCTTGACTGAGGCCATGGCCCAGGCCAACTTCAGCCCTGGAGGCGCACCATCCCCAGCATTCCTGCCTGTCGCGCCTCAGTCCTCTTTAATCTCCCCGGCCAGATACTGATTGACCAGGCTGATAAATTGCAGGATGAAATGCTGGCGGTCTGCGGGGCAATTTTCCAGAACCGTAAGCAGCCGGTGCGTCAGGGCCAGGATGATCCAGCCGGCCTCCTGGGGTGTGATATTTTCTTCATTGAAGCGCTCCAGGATGCTGTTGGCCAACAGGCGGACACGTTCGGTAAATTCTTCGGAGATCTGGTTCATACGGTCATCGGGATAAGAGTTGGATATAACCTCAAAAATATGGCAGACGGTAACATATCTCCAGCCTAAATGCAATCTTGGGGCGCGGCCTCCGGACTTCCCCAAGCCTAAGCCTAAAGTGAGCTTAAGGCAGATTCTGCCCCTGGGCTGTCGAAAACCCGGAGGCCCCATCCTGCGCTTGACGCCGCGGGCAGAGATCCCGGCCCCTTCGGTGACCGCCGCCCAAGGCCCGCGGCAATCGGGGCGCACCCCGGCACGCGCTGGAAATTCTTGAACCGGGGGTCGAGAGAAATCACGCCCCGGATGGGCAGCGGCCGGCGGGGATTCATTCTCTTAGCCAACAATTGAAACCCTGTGTTAAGATTATTAAACAAGGATCAGACCGCCCAAAAATCAACTTCCTGATATATTTGCCTTATTTAATGTTGGCGCTCCTGGTATGGTACTTGCTGTCCAACAAGATAAGTCCCCCGTTGAGGTTTTACCATGGATCGCCACTCTGATGTCAATCATGCCAATAACCAATTGGAGCGGGCCCGGGAACTGCTGGCGGCCGGTCAGCATCAGGAAGCCCTGGTTCTGGCCCTGGATGCCCTCCAGACCGTGCTCTATAATCTTCGGGAATCGCTGCTGAACTTTCAGCGGAACCTCTCACAGGTCCAGGAGGAAAAGGCGAAAGCGGAGCTCTCCCAACAGGAGATCGAATCCTTGACCACCTTTGTTCAGAAGAAAGCCCGTATTTATCATTGAGGAACCGTCTTCTCGAGGAAATTCAGCCTGCACCCCAGGGACTTGGGGAATGGTTTGTTTCCCCTGGTTCTGAATCTGGCTTTCTACAGCCCGCATGCCCATATGACCTGAAAAATTCTTTCTGCTCCTGAAATCGCCGTTTTCCCCGGGGTTTGCTTTTTCTCTCCCATTCTGCCACAATCATCGCAAGCCCTCTTAGCTTTTTATCTCCGACGAGGGACTTTTGATTCTGTCTAATTGGGGCTAGAGGATGACCCCGGGGCGAGTTGCTACCCAGAACGGCCCTTCCCCCGACCTTCCCGTCAATGAACACGGCCGGTATTATCATATAAACTGCGGGCCGGGAGACATTGCCCCCTATGTGTTCACCTGTGGTGACCCGGCCCGGGCCCGCCGGCTGGCCCAGCGGTGGGATCGGGTGCAGGTCCGCCGCCGGTACCGGGAATTCCTGACACTGACCGGCGAGTATCGCGGCATCCCCGTATCCGTCATGGCCACCGGCATCGGCCCGGACAACACCGCCATCGCGGTGGTGGAAGCGGCCCAATGCGCCCCGGCCCTAACCTTCATCCGCTTGGGGAGCTGCGGTGCCCTCCAGCCCCATATCCGGGTGGGGGATTTGGTGATCACCCAAGCAGCCATCCGGGACGAACAAACCTCCCACTATTATGCTCCGGATACCGGCCCCGCGCCGGCGCACCCGGAGGTCCTGCACGCCCTGATCAAGGCGGCCGAGGACCTGCACGCGCCCTGTCATGCGGGCCTCACCTGCACGACCTCGGATTTCTATGCCGGGCAAGGCAGGAGAGTGCCGGGCTTTCCTACCTCCGAACCAGGCAAAGTGGAGCGGCTGCAACGGGCCGGGGTCCTTAACCTGGAAATGGAAATGTCGGTTTATCTGGCCTTGGCTCAGGCATCTTCCTACCGCCTCAGGGCCGGGGGAATCTGCGTGGTCTTTACCAACCGGGTCACGGGGGACAAGGCCTTTGGCCTGAAACGGCGACGCCAGGAAGCCGAGCGCCGGCTGCTGGCTGTGGGCCTGCGGGCCCTGGAGATTTTGTCTGCCCGGGATGCCGCAGCCTGAGAGACCGATTCTTAAGGCAGGTGGCATGGGGCTTACCGGGGGGAGCTGCTCCCATCCCTGATCGCGGTTCGATTGCCCCTGCTCGATACTCTGCGGGCGCCCTGAGTTTAAGCTGGATTTTTCTGGACAAAGGCAAAAGGGAAAAAGGCCCTTCCCCCTGTCTTTCCATCTGTTCCGGCCCAATGCCTGGCAATCTCAAGGCAGATCGGTAAAGCAAGCAGTCTTCTGACATCCGGGAGGTATCTCGAAAAGGCGGTCTTCCAGCCTGGTTTCCCGGATGTCGCGGTATTCCACGGAATATTGATGGTCAGCGCTGACGGCCTTTATGGGAACCCCGAGTTTCGGGGCCACCCAGAAGGTCTGTCGGGTTGTTCCCAGAGGCCCGCCCGGCAACGTCACTTCGATGCGCTCTACCTGATAGCCGCCCATCTCTTCGCGGCCGACCTGCCGTTTGCTGAGGGCTTCGGGGGGAATCTGCAGGAACTGGCCGGGAAGATGCAGTCCCAGGGGCAGCTCCACGTAACTATTTTGCCAGGGCAGAATCACCCAGACCCGGCGTTTGTCCTGGCGGACAATGGTGATGGTTTGGCCGTTTTCATCCAGGAAATCCTGGCGCATCTTGCCGTCTTTGACATAGATTTTCCCGGCCACGTCCAGACCCTGCTGCCGCATGACCAATTTGGCGGAAAATTCCGCGGCCCAACCGCTCCAGGGTAGGGCCAGCGCCAGCCAGGCAGCGAAGCTTTGACAAAGGAAGCGATACATGGCGGTTTCCTCCCGGTTCTCGGAAGCAGGAAAACCCTTGCGGAATCAGATAGCCTTTCAACCCCCGTCAGGTGGCGGTCCCTGCCTCACCCGGGCTTAATCAAGGCCGGCCGCAGCCGATGCCCTGGCCGGTGAGCTCGGCGTAAACCGCGCCGGCGCAGGGGATGCAGGTGGGCTTGCCCTGCACCAGTCGGACCCGGGGCTCCATGACGGCCTCGCCGCATTGAGAGCAGATGGCCGTCGGGTAAATGCGGGCGTAGGCGGGAATCTTCACGGTCACCTCCTGGACCAACAGGCTTTCCTCCAGGGGCCGGGCCAATTCTTTGATGGCCATGGCGGGCCAGATGTGGTGCAGATGATGCTCCTCTTCGGGGGTGGCGTTCCGTTGGACTACTACTTTTTCAAACAATGGGCCCGCGGCGGGATAGCGGGCGAACATCTCGTCCCGGTACTGGGGCCGCACCACCAGCCGCAGGCCTTTGCCGCTTCCCCGGAGGGCCACGGTCACTGCGGTTTTGCCCAGGTCCCGGAAGATCAGGGCGTTGTTGCCGAAGGTGCAGCCGGTGACCACCTGGATGCCGTCGGTGAAGCAGTTGTTGCACTCCACGATGGCCACCACCTCCTCCATGCCGGTGCTGCCGGTGTTCAACTGTTTCATGGCGTACTGGCCGGCCTTCACCCCCAGGGAGACAAAGGGGCAGAGGTGGCCGTGGAGGGCTTCGGCCTGGCGCAGCAAGCCTTCCAGGTCGCCGCTGCGGATCATGGTTTCAATGGCTTGACGGGCATTGGCATGTTCGTGCACGGTAGTTCTCCTTAAGTCTCCGGGCTGGCTGGCTATTTCATCTGGGGCATGGCAAAGGGCAGCTTCATCTTCTGATATCCCTGGGGCGGTTCAAACAGGGAATCCGCCACCTGTCCCGGCTTGATGTCTTTATACGCCACGGAAAATGAACCGTCTGCGGAGACCATCTTAATGGGAATGCCCAGGTCGGTGGCGACATAGGTGAACACTTTCATGGACTTGCCCTGGTGGGACATGGTGGTTTCATACTTATCACAAACATAGCCGTTAACGGTTTCGGCGCCGACCTTTTTCATGGCGGCCTTTTGCTTCTCGGTCAGGGTCAGCATTTTCTGCTGGGCTTCCTGGGAAATCGGCATCTCCATGTACGCCTTCTGCTGGGGCAGGACAATCCAGACTACCTGTTTGTCGGGGCGCATGATGTGGATGCCGGTTTGCCCGGCCGTCTGCATTTCATTTCTCATTTTTTCCCCTTTGACAAAAACCTTGCCGGGGATTTCCAGGCCGCCTGCCTTGGTGACCATGGTGGCGGTGAATTCCGCGGCTTGGGTCAGGCTCGCAGCCAGGAACAGGACAGTTGCCAGGACCATTCCTCCAAGAGAACACTTCCGCATGTACACCTCCAATTGTTGAGCCGCTGGGCTTATTGTAAAACTGTCGGGTTTTTTTTCAAAGAAGTTCCTCCGTCGGTTTTCCCCCAAAGCTTGCGATGGTCCGGCCCGTCCCCCAAACCTGACCCAGACCTTGTCCGACCGGAGTTTTGCAGCGCGCCGCCGAGGAGAGCCCGGTTCCACCTTTTCGAAGGTGTTTCACGGGAAAGTCACGCGGCCTCAGGACGGCTCGAACCTCCAGACCAGAAACGGAGAGCCGTATAATCTGAGCCAACGGCGGCGGTCGGCGTGATCCGGCAAATGTTTGCCCACTTCCTGCCAGAAACGGCGGGAGTGGCCGGGAACCAACAGGTGGGCCAGTTCATGAACCACGAGATAATCCAGGCTCTCCGGCGGCAGGAGCACCAATCGCCAATTGAAGCGCAGGCGGCCGTCCGGGTGGCACTCGCCCCAGCGCCGGCGCCAAGCCCGCAACTCCAGGGGCGGCGGCGCCAAGCCCAGGCGGGGCGCAAACTGACGGACCTGTTCGGTGAGAATGGTTTCCGCCTGCCGGCGGTACCAGCACAGGAGAAGGGGCCAGGGATCCCGAAAGGCGGCTTCGGGCCCAATCCCCCCCAACCCCCCTTCAGAAAAGGGAGGAACCGCATTCCCCCGCCAGGCCGTTTCGATCAGGCGGACTTCTGTTTGCAGACTGGTTTTTGCTGACCGCGGTTCGGGAACCAGATTCACCTGCAAGGCGCCGTTCCGCAGGTGGACCCCTGCAGGTCCGGATTGGCTCAGCTTCAGGGCCAGGGCCTGTCCCCGGTAATAGACTTTGCCCTTTTCCAGACGGTCCCAGGCGGCCTGGCGCTCTGCCTGTTTCCTGGCGATCCAGGCCTGGTGCTTACCGACGATCTCTTGAAGGGCCTTGCGGGGGAGGTTTTTCGGGGCATGGACGACCAACTCCCCTGTAACGGTAATGGTTAATCCGACGCTGCGGCGGCGCGGGCTGATCCGGAGTTGAAAGGGAAGATCTGCTGAATTTGCCGGGATTCTTCGGGGAGTGGACATGGGACCGAAACTTTCTGCTTGAATAATCTCTTTTTTTGGTTAAAAGTAATTCCTTACAGAAAAGGCCGATCTCCGCAAGAAACTTTTCACCGTGACCACCCATTCACCCCTTCTTTTGCAAGCACGCATCGTGGTAGAAGAGGTGAATGACAGCAGCAAACTTTTCATGCAACTTCTGCCAAAGGAGGGAAACGTATGAAAAATTGGATGGGTAAGCTGGTGATGTTCCTGATGGCCGGCGGCCTGGTGCTCCTGGGTTGCGGCCAGGAGGCCCCCAAACCGAAGGCGGAGAAACCTCAGGCCGCAAAACCCGCCGCCCCGGCGCCGGCCGCCAAGCCGGCGGCTCCGGAGGCCAAGGGCGCCAAGACCGTGACCCTTGGCTTTACGGCCTCGAAGTCCGGAAAACTCAAAACCGAAGGCGAACGGCAGATCAATGGCATAAACCTCTGGCTGGAGCAGGTGAACGGCAAGGGCGGCCTCACCCTGGCCGACGGCACCAAGGTGACCTTTGCAGTTAAAGACTATGACGACGAAAGCAACAAGGACCGGGTCCAGGAGCTTTATACCCGGCTGATCAACAACGACAAAGCCGATTTTCTCATCAGTCCGTACAGCAGCGGCCTGGCTGACGCCGCGGCGGTGATCGCCCAGCAGTACAACAAGATCATGATCACCACCGGCGCAGCCTCGGATTCCACCTACAAAAAGGGCTACACCCTGATTTACCAGGCCTATACCCCGGCCAGCCGCTACCTCACCGGGGCCATTGACATGCTGGGCAAGCTTGCCCCGGCGGCCAAAAAAATTGCCATCATCCATGAAAAGGACAAGTTTTCCACCGATGTGGTGGAAGCGCTGAAGGCTTATGCTCTCTCCAAAGGCTACCAGGTGGTGTTGTATGAAGGCTACGATAAGGACACCACCGATTTCGCCGCGTTCATCAACAAGATTCCTCCCGGAACCGACGCGGTCATGGGGGGCGGCCACTTCGCGGACACCAGCACCCTGACCAAACAATTGTATGAGAAAAAGATCAACGCCAAGATGTTCGCCTTCCTGGTGGCGCCGCCCGAGCCCAAGTTTGGGGAGCTGGGACCCGCCTGCCTCTGCGTGATCGGTCCCAGCCAGTGGGAACCGGCGGTCAAGTATTCCCCAGAGAGCGCCAAGGCTTTGGGCCTCCCTTGGTTCGGCCCCACTGTGGAAGAATTTGATGAAACCTACAAGAAAAAATATAATGAAGATCCTTCCTATCACAGCGCCGGAGGCTATGCCGCGGCGATGATTCTGCAGGCCGCCATTGAAAAGGCGGGGTCCATCGACACCGACAAAGTGAAAAAGGCCCTGGACGAAATGAACCTGATGAGCTTCTACGGGGCCGTCAAGTTCGACACCAGCAAGGAAAACCACGGCCTCCAGGCCGCCCATGAGATGGTGTACATCCAGTGGTTCAAGGACCCCAAGGGCACCTTTGTCAAGCAAATCGTCTGGCCCGAGGCCGCGGCCTCAGCCAAACCCTTCCTGTGCCCGCCCCGGTAATTCGGTTTCTGCCGAAAGAGGTAAGAAAATCCACTTGTTGCATGAATTGTCTTTTTCATGTAAGAAAATGCCGGGAGATTTCCCGTTATCGCTCCCCCAGGAGGAAGACCAGGCATGTTGCAGCAGATCATCAATTCCCTCACCGACGGCTTTCTCCTGGGGTTTGTCTACGGCCTGGCGGCCATGGGCCTCTCCCTGATCTGGGGGGTGATGTCAGTCATCAATCTGGCCCACGGGCCCGTGATCACCGTGGGGATGCTGACCACCTACCTTTTGTTCGTCCACTGGGGGCTCAATCCCTATTTGGGGATGCTGGTGGTGGCCGGGGTGGGGCTCCTGCTGGGACTGCTGATCTACGCCACCGCGGTGCACCGCGTCATTTCGGCCCCCCACCTGTCCTCGCTCCTGGCCACCTTTGCAGTCAATATGATTATACTGGGGATCTTCAACGCGGTTTTCGGCGGCGACCAGAACAACGTCGCCTATTCCCTGGGCTCACTAACCATCGGCTTCCTGAACATCACCTACTCGCGGCTCCTGGCGGCGCTGGGAGCGATCCTGTTTACCGTTTTCCTCTACCTGTTTCTGTACTTCACCCGTCCGGGGAAGGCCATCCGGGCGGTGGCCAACAACCGGGAAGCTGCGGAACTCATGGGCATCCCCTCGGCCCAGGTCCTGGCCCTGAGCTTCGGTCTGGGCTCCTTGCTGGCTGCGGTGGCCGGGTCTCTCATTTCCACGATATTTCCTTTTACCATTTTCAGCGGCAGTCCCTATGAGCTCAAAAGCTTTGTCATCTGCGTTCTGGGCGGGCTGGGCAATCCCTTGGGAGCCTTGCTCGGAGGGTTGTTACTGGGGTTGATGGAGGGCGTGATACCCATCTGGATGCCCACCAGCTGGGTCCCCGTGGTGGAGTTCGGCTTATTTGTGTTTGTTCTGGTGGTGAAGCCCACCGGCCTTCTGGGAGCTAAATGATGAGGGCCCTTAAACAACCCGGACTGTGGATTTATGTGGGGGGCCTGTTGATCTGGGGGCTGGCGGTGCTGTTCATCCAGGACCCCACCTTGCGGGAGACTTCCTTTACCCTGCTGATGTATGTGGGCCTGGCTTCCAGCCTCAATATCCTTTTGGGTTACACCGGTTATGTCAGCTTCGGCCACATCGTCTTTTTCGGCCTGGGGGGCTACCTGGGGTTTTACCTTCTCAGCGTTCACGGCTTGTCCCTTTATTTTGCGGCCCTGCTTGCCGGGCTGTTTTGCGCCCTGATCGCCGTGTTGCTCGGGTTGGCGGTGCTGCGGCTGCGAGGCGCTTATTTCGCTCTGGCCACCATTGGGGTCAATGAAGCCGCCCGTGCCTTTGTCAGTAATTTCGAGCCGTTCGGTGGGGCCACCGGCATGTCCCTGGACTACTCGGTTTACAGTCTTTACGGGGGCTCCATGAAGGCCCTGTGGTTGGCCTTTGTCCTGGTGTGGTTCACCGCCATCGCCGTGGTGGTTGCGAGCTACCTGGTCAAGAAGTCCCGCTTCGGGCTGAGCCTTATGGCCATCCGGGAAGACGAGGACGCGGCCATGGTCATGGGGGTCAGGGCGCCCCGGGCCAAAACCTGGGCCTTTGCCATTTCCGCCTTCTTTCCGGGAATCATCGGCGCCATTTATTTTTTCAAGAACGGCAATGTGGAGCCGGGAGATGCCTTCCGGCTGCACATGTCCATTGAAGGCCTGGTGATGATTATGCTGGGAGGACAGGGCACGGTCCTGGGTCCCATCCTGGGAAGCCTGGCTTACGAGCGTCTCCGGGGGTATCTGCTGGTCAGCCCGCTGTTCAAGAGCATTCACCTGGCCTTCTCCGGAGTGGCCCTCCTGTTTATCATCCTGTTTGTGCCGGCCGGCGCGGTGGGCTGGTTGCGCCGCCGTTCTGCCAGGCTCAGGGGAGTGCTGGAATGATTCTCGAAGTCCGGGAAATCTCCAAGCGTTTCGGAGGGCTCCAGGCCCTCAGCAACGTCACCTTTGACCTGGCCGCCGGGGAGATTTTGGGACTCATCGGACCCAACGGCGCCGGCAAGACCACGTTGTTCAATGTCATTAACGGCGTTTTCTCGCCAAATTCGGGAAAAGTGATCTTCCGGGGTGAAGATATCACCGGCTTGCCGGCCTACGAGGTGGCGCGCCGCGGCTTGGCCCGGGCCTATCAGGTGGTCAGGCCCTTGAGTGATCTCACGGTTCGGGAAAACGTCATGGTGGGGGCCTGCTTCGGGCGTGAAGGGTTTTCTCTGGCCGGGGCCTATCGGGTGGCCGATGAAGTCCTGGAGCAGGTAGGTCTGACCGACAAGGCCGATCTTCTCGCCGGCAGCCTTAACGTGGCGCAGAAAAAAAGGCTGGAATTGGCCCGGGCTCTGGGCTCCCGGCCCTATCTGCTGCTGTTGGACGAGGTGCTGGCCGGCCTGAATCCCTCCGAAATAAGCCAGATGTTGGAGACAATCCGCCAAATCCGGGACGGCGGCATCACCATCCTGATGATCGAGCACGTAATGCAGGCGGTCATGAACGTTTCCGACCGGGTTTTGGTTCTGGATTACGGCGCGCTCATTGCCCAGGGGTTGCCCCAGGAGGTGGTCAATGACCCGCAGGTCATCGAGGCTTACCTGGGAGACCCGCAATTGACACAACGGTTGTTGGAGGGTTAGCCCGCTTGCGGCGGACGGAAAGGCGATCCTTGCTTTTATCACAAGTGGCGCGGCAAAACAAACCATGGCAATGCTTGAAATCCAGAACCTGACCTCGGGCTACGGGGAAGTCCAGATACTCTGGGGGGTTTCCCTTAAGCTGGAGAAAGGCAAGCTCACCACCCTGGTGGGGTCCAACGGCGTGGGAAAAACCACCCTGTTGCGCACCATCATGGGCCTGTTACGGCCTTGGCAGGGGAGCATCACCTTTCAGGACCGGGACCTGACCCGCCAGTCGGCCCACACCCGGGCCAAGGCCGGCCTTGTCCTGGTGCCCGAAGGCCGCCAGCTCTTTTCCGACATGACCGTTCTCGAAAACCTGGAGATGGGCGCCTTCCCGCCCCGCTGCCGGGCCCATTTCCGGAAGAACCTGGATCGGGTGCTTACTCTTTTCCCCCGGCTGGCGGAGCGGCTACACCAGAAAGCGGGAAGCATGAGCGGCGGCGAGCAGCAGATGGTCGCGGTGGCCCGGGGCCTCATGGCCCAACCCGAAGTCCTTATTATTGATGAGCTTTCCCTGGGCCTTTCCCCCCTTTTGGCCCTGACCCTGTTTGAGTCCCTGGTTGAACTGAAAAAACTGGGGCTCACCATGCTCCTGGTGGAACAAAACGTGGCCATGGCTTTAGGAGTAAGCGATTACGCCTACGTCCTGAGCCAGGGGCGCGTCTCCCTGGAAGGCGAATCCCGCCAGCTCCTGAAAAATGACGAAATTCGCCGGACCTACTTGGGAATGTGAGATTGTAGTAGTTTAATTCCGGGACAGGGGTTGAGGGGAAAGGCCAAAGCCGGAAAACCTCGGGAATTAGCCAGGATTTTCCCCCTTTGTCCGTTTGCTTTTCCTCCCCGAGCCTGGTCGCGGCCCCGTCCTGCAAAAACGAGGTTTAAATGCCAAAGATTGCTTTTCTTTTTCCCGGACAGGGGTCCCAATATGTGGGTATGGGTGCGGACTTATATGAAGCGGACCCGGCTGCCCGGGAGCTTTTCGACCTAGCCGAGGAAGTTACCGGGCTCCCCCTCAAGCGCCTGTGCTTTGAGGGGCCCCTGGAAGAGCTCACCGAAACCGTGAACCTGCAGCCTGCGGTCACCGCGGTCAATCTTTGCCTGCACCAGGCCCTGGCTCAAACCGGGGTCGCGCCGGCCGCGGTGGGCGGCCATAGTTTGGGGGAATACAGCGCCCTGTTTGCCGCCGGGGTTCTGAACGCGGCGGACACCCTGAAAGCGGTCCGGGAGCGCGGCCGCCTCATGCAGCGGGAAGCAGAGGCGCACCCGGGGATCATGGCGGCGGTTATCGGTCTTGCTCCGGACCGGCTGGCAGAGCTGCTCAAGCCGTTTTTGGCCGAAGGCCCGCTGGCGCTGGCCAATTTTAACACCCCGGAGCAGACCGTCATATCAGGAACGAAAGACCTGGTGATCCGGGCCGGGGCCGCGGCCAAGGCCGTCGGGGCCCGGGTGGTGCCCCTCAAGGTCTCGGGAGCCTGGCATTCCCCCCTTATGGCGGGTGCGTCGGCGGATTTCTCCGCTTTTTTGTCCACCTTGGCTTTTCAAGCCCCCCGCCTTCCCGTCTACCTCAACGCCACCGCCTTGCCGGAAGCTGATCCGGAGCGCCTGCGCCAGGCCATGTCCCGACAGCTCACCTCCCCGGTGCGCTGGGCCGAACTCATCGTCAATCTCAAAAACGCGGGGGTGGACACCTGGGTCGAAGTAGGGCCCAAGAATGTCCTTAAGGGCTTGGTGCGTAAAATTCTCCCCCAGGAACCGGCGGAGCGTTTCTTCAACGTGGAAAACCGGGCCAGTTTAAAGGACTTTTTGGCCAGCTTCGCCGGCAGCTGATCAGGACCAAAGGCGACAACTGGCCGCAGCCCGATTAGGTCGGCGCGGTCCTGCCCCCTGCTTCAAAGCAATTAATATGTCAAGGTTCGCCCCCTCTTCCCCCGGGAGGAACCGCTAATTTTCAGGGGGGACGCCGATTTCAGAAAGAAAAATGCCGCCGCAGGCTTCAGCCGGCGAAATATTACTTTATTCCGGCCATACCTTGAAGCGCAGCCTAAAGGCTGCGGCTCCCTTTGGTCTCCGGGTTGCGGCCGGGTTTTGCCCTATCTCCTTTGGATCTCCAGGTAAATTGGTTCATAAGGAGTGAGAAATTTGACTAATATTCCACATTTACCAGGAAAAGCCCCTGGGGCGGCGCCGTGGGCCCAGCCAGGCGGCGCTCCCGTTTCTCCAGCACTTCCTCCAGATACGCGGGCGGGTATTTGCCCCGGCCGATTTCCACCATGGTGCCCACCAGGCCCCGCACCATGCCCCGCAAAAAGCCGTTGGCGGTGATCGTCAGGCTCAGCCAACCCCCCGGCCGGCAGTGCCAGACGGCCTCCCGCACCCGGCGCACCGCGGACCCCGGCCGGCTGCCGGCGGCCCGGAAGGCCGCGAAATCATGCTCGCCGGGGAGGACGGCGGCAGCCGCCTGCATGGCCGCGGCGTTCAGGGGAGGGGCGAGACACCAGGCGTGGCGATGATGCACGGGAGAACGCACCGGCCGATTAAGTATCCGGTATTCATAGGTTTTTGCCTTGGCGGCGTAGCGGGCGTGGAAGTCCAGGGGCGCCTCCTGAGCCTCAAGAACCGCAATGTCCAGGGGCAAGAGGGAGTTGAGGCCCAGAAGGAAGGCGCGCAGGGGGGCCGTGCTTCGGGTGCTGAAATTGGCCACCTGGCCCAGGGCGTGCACCCCGGCGTCGGTGCGCCCCGAGCCGATAAGGCGCACCGCCTCTCCGGTGAGGCGGGCAAGCGCGGTCTCAATTACTTCCTGGATGGTCAGGGCGTTTTTCTGGCGCTGCCAGCCGTGGTAGCAGGTGCCGTCATACTCCAGGGTAAGGCGGATATTGCGGCGGGGGCCCATGGCGCCGCGGTCCGGGCCTCAGGGCGCCAGGGGCACCAGATCCAGGCCCATGGTTTCAGGGAAGCCCATCATCAGGTTAAAATTTTGGACCGCCTGGCCGGAAGCCCCCCGGAAAAGATTGTCGATGACGGAAGCCACCGTAATTATGCCTCTCTCCCGGTCTACCTTAAAGGCGATGTCGCAATAATTGGAGCCCCGGACCTGCTGGGTGGAAGGCCAGGTCCCGAGCGGCTGGAGGCGCACAAAGGGCTGGTCCCGGTAAAAGGCCCGATAAACCTTATAAACTTCCTGGTCGCTGAGGGGTTTGACCAGACGGGCGTAGAGAGTGCCGTGAATGCCCCGGCTCATGGGCACCAGGTGCGGCGTAAAGGTGATTTTGGCCGTCTTTCCGGACAGCAGCGATAATTCCTGCTCCATTTCGGGGGTGTGGCGGTGTTCGCCCACCTTGTAGGCCCGCAGGGAGTCGGCGACCTCACAATAACTGGTGGCAAGGCTGGCGCCCCGGCCGGCGCCGCTGACCCCGGATTTGCAGTCGGCGATGAGAGAATCGGGGAACACCAGGCGTCCCTTGACCAGGGGAGCCAGGCCCAGGATAACGCAGGTGGGATAGCAGCCGGGGTTGCCCACCAGACGGGCGGTGCGTAGTTTGGCCCGGTGCAGCTCCGGCAGGCCGTAAACGGCTTCCTTGAGGAGCTCCGGGGCGCGGTGGGGCTGGTACCAGGTCTCATACACCCTCTGGTCGCGGAAGCGGAAATCGGCGCTCAGGTCCACCACGCGCACCCCCGCGGACAAAAGCGGCGGGACTATCTCCATGGCGGTCTTATGGGGAACGCAGAGAAATACGACTGCCGCGGCGGCGGCCACGGCCTGGGGGTCGGGGGCGACGAAATCGAGCTCGACGATGCGGGCCAAGGCCGGGAAAACCTGGGACACGGGGCGGCCCTGATATTCCCGGGAGGTCAGGCCGGTCAACTCGACCTGCGGGTGCCGGGCCAGAAGGCGCAGAAGTTCCAGCCCGGTGTAGCCGGAGGCCCCGAACACCGCCACTTTTACCCGGGCGGTCATCGGCTGGGCCTAACGCTTGGAATACTGGCAGCCCCGGCGGGCGCCCCGGCGGCCGTACTTCTTCCGTTCCTTGATGCGGGGGTCCCGGGTCAGGAGGCCGGCTTTCTTGAGGATGGCGCGGTACTCCGGATTAAGAGCCACCAAAGCCCGGCTCAGGCCATGTTTGATGGCCCCGGCTTGCCCTTCGGGTCCGCCGCCTTGGACGTTTACCAGGATGTCCAGTTCAGGGCCGAGGTTTACCAAGGCCAAAGGCTGGCGGGCCAAATTACGGGTGGTTTCCAGGGGAAAATACTCCTGGAATTCCCGATGGTTTACCATGATACGGCCGTTTCCGGGGCGCAGATAGACCCGGGCCACGGCGCTTTTTCTTTTGCCCACGGCGTGGATGTTGAAGGCTTCGGCCATCAATCCTCCCAGGTAAGGGGCACCGGCTGCTGGGCCTGATGCGGATGCTCGGCCCCCAGGTAAATTTTGAGCTTCTTCAACTGGTGCCTGCCCAAGCTATTTTTCGGAAGCATACCCCGCACCGCGTGGCGCAGGATCTCTTCGGGTTTCTTTTTCAACATGGTTCTGGCCGTCGTTTCCTTGAGGCCGCCCATGTAACCGGAGTGGCGGTAATAGACCTTCTGGTCCAGCTTTTTCCCGGTAAGCATCACCTGGTCGGCGTTGACCACCACGACAAAATCCCCGGTGTCCAGATAAGGGGTAAACTCCGGCTTGTTCTTGCCCCTGAGCACCATGGCGATGCGGCTGGCCAGACGCCCCAGGACCTTGCCCTGGGCATCCACCACGAACCACCGTCGGGGCACCTCATTCTTTTTGGCCATGTAGCTTTTCATGATCCCCTCAGAAAAACGATTAACCTAAAAACTATATCCATTCAAATAACATATTGTCAAGGGTAGAATTTTTTGCGAGGGGCAGTTTTCAATCAGAGGCCCAAAGACCGGAGCTAAAATGTTCCCTCACCTCGCTTCCCTCCGCTTGCGGCACTGTGAAAGACAGGTCGAACCCTGGCCGAATTTGTTGCCCCTAATTTACGGCCTCTTAACCGGGGCGGTCATTTTCCGGGAGGTCCTCCCGGGGCTTCTGCAGGCGGCGTTTGATGTAGTCGGCCCATTCCCCCTCCGGATCGAGGTCCAGGTAGCGGCCCCAAAGCTCCCGGGCCCCGGCCTGATCCCCCAGGCGCTCCAACAGGCGCGCCAGGTTGAAGCAGGCTTCCGGGAAATATGGTTCCCGTTTTAGAGCCCGGCGATAATGGGACGCCGCCTCCTCCAGGTTTCCCTGTTCCTCGAGGATGTTGGCCAGGTTGTAGTTGGCCTCCGGGTGCCGGGGGTCCGCTTCCAAGGCCTTGGCATAATGGGCTGCGGCTCCCTCCGGGAACCCGAGCCGATACAGGATATTCCCCAGATTCACCAGCGCGTCGGGATGGTCCGGCTTGATGGCCAGGATCAGGGAATAGATTTTTTGGGCCCCTTCCCATTCCCCCAGGTTTTCTTTTTCGAGGGCCAGAAAAAACAGCCGTCCCAACTGCTCGACGGGGAGGGCCAGGCGCTGGGCTTCCTGGCCTTCAAAATCCAGAAAAAGCTGCCCTTCCGGAGTAAAGCGGCGTTTTCTTTGGGCCAGGACCAGGGTGGGGGCTTCCTGGATCCGGGACTGGGCCAAAGGCTCATACAGTTCGGGGTGGAGCCTTTTGAGGGTGTCCACACATTTCTTGATGCGCCGCAGGGACACGCCGCGGCTTCGGAGGCGTTTGACGGTGCGCAGGGCCACCAGGCCCTGGAAGTCAAAGGCCAGACCCTGCCGGGATTGCCGCCGGCAGGCGACCAGCCCCAGGCGGGCCCAGCGCCTGAGGCTCCCCTCCGAGACGCCCAGGAGGCGGGAGACATCCTTAATCCGGTAGTCGGCGGTCATGTTCCGCCACCCTTTCAAACACCGGCGCCCGGAAATGGCCCCGGTTGGTTTCCTCCTGAAAGCTGACCCTGATCCAAAGCTCAGGGCTGACCCATTGAACCCCCCGGATAACCGGAGGATGCGCCAGGGGCGCCCGGGGCATCGCCAGCCCCTTAAGGCGGGCGGCCAGTTCCTTGAGGTCGGTCTCGCGGAACCCGCTGCCGACCCGGCCGCGGTAGCGCCAGCCCCGGCCTTCCGGGGTAGCCACGAGCAAGGCCCCCAAAGTTCCCTGCCGCGCCCCTGAGCCCGGGGTGAAGCCGATCACCGCGCAGACCATTTCCTGCCGGGGTTTGATTTTCAGCCACAACCGGGAGCGCCGGCCGATGAGATAAGGCCCGGTCAGACTTTTGGCCATGACCCCCTCCAGGCCCCGGGAGACCGCTTCCTGGAAAAAGGCCCGGCCCTGTTCCCGGACAAAGCGGGACTCGATCAGGTACGGGGTCTGCCGCAGGATGCCGGTGAGCATTTCCTTGCGGGCCAGGAGCGGCTGAGCCGTCACCTCGACGCCGTTGAGCCATAATATATCAAAGGCCACGTAGGTCGCCGGAATGGTTTGGGACAACAGGTCAATTTTGGTGGGGTCGGCCACCTGTTCCCGCTGTTGCAGTTTGGAGAAATCGGGCAGCCCGTCGGAGAGCACCACCAGTTCCCCGTCCAGGATGGCGTTTCTGGCCTGAAGCTGCCGCGGCAGGCCCGCAAGCTCGGGATAGCGGTGGGTGATGTTCTCCAAGCGGCGGTTCTGTAAACGGAGGTCGCCGCCCTTGTGAAAAAGGAGGCAGCGGGTGCCGTCCCACTTGATTTCAAAGAGATGCCGCGCTGAATCAAACGGGGCCGGCGCGGCATAGGCCAGCATGGGGGCAATCCTGGCGTCAAGCATGGAGATGGATTTCGAGTTTATCGGAAAAGGCCCTTTCCGGTAACCGTTAACCGCGGCGCCGCAAGGGCATCGGGGTGGGGGGAGGGCCAGGGACCTGAGATCCCTGCCCCACCCCACCCCCGCCCGCGACCGGGGATTTAGAAAACCTTCAGGTTTTCCCGCCTGCGGCTTCGGCCTTGGCCTTGCGGGGCTGCTTGGCGGCCGCGACCAGACCCTTCTTGGGGGGGGCGGCCTGGCCGGCCGCGGCGGCCACGCTTTTCTTCAAGGCGTCCATGAGGCTCACCACCTTCTCCACCTCTTTTTGGGGCTCGACCCGGAATTCCTCTCCCGCAGCCTTGGCCTTGATGAGGTGGAGCAGGGTCTCGGTGTATTCGTCATGATAATCCTGAGGGATAAAATCCCCCCGGAGATGCTGGATAATGGTCTTGGCCAGCGCCAGGCCCTCGGCGTTTATCGTGACCTTTTTCAGGTCGGCCAGTTCTTCCAGGCTGTCCGCCGGGACAATTTCCGCCGGATAATGAAGGGAAAAGGCAAGCAAGGTGCCGTTATCGGGCCTGAGAGCCAGGAGGTGCTCACGATTCCGCAGGACCAGGCGGGCTAAGGCGGTGGTGCCCGTCTCCGCCATGGCCGTAAGAAAGAGGGCCAGGGCCTCCACTCCGGCGGGGCCGTCAGGGGCCAGGTAGTGGGAGTCGGCATAATAGATGGGCTGGATCTGGGCCGCGTCCACGAACCTGACAATCTCGATGGTGTCGGTGGCTTCCTTTTCGGCTCGGCGCAGGTCGTCGTCGGTGACCTCCACGTACATGTCCTTGCCGTAACGATAGCCCCGGATGATCTCGTCCTGGCTCAAAGGGCGCTGGCACTTGGGGCACACCCGCTCCTGCTTGATTTTGGTGCCGCACTCCCGGTGAAGCAGCTCGAACCGGGGCGTCTTCTGGATCACCGCGTGGTAGAGCTTCACCGGAATGGTCACCAGGCTGCACTTGAGATAGCCTTTCCAGATGGCTTTCATGTTCAAAGTCCAGAGACTAAAGTCCAAAGCCTAAGGCGGGTTGTGCCCCTTTAGGGGCCTCAGCCCACATCCGGGGCCCAGATTTCACAGACCTTGCCCGCCAGGCCCGGCTCGGGTTTAAGGGTCTTTTTGCCGGGTTCCCAGCCTGCGGGCGTGGCTTCCTTGCCTCCGGTTTGGCGCACATAAGCGCAAGCCTTGAGCTGGCGGAGCATTTCGGTGGCGTTTCGGCCGATGGCCGGGGCCAGCACTTCCATGGCCTGAAGGTTGCCGTCCGGGTCGATGAGAAAAGTGCCCCGGACGTCCACCTTGTAGTCTTCGTCGAAAACGCCGTAGAGCTTACCGATATCGCCTCCTACATCGGAAAGCATGGGGTAGGGCAGGCCTCCTTCCACCATCTTGGAGAGCTCCACTTCCTGCCAGGCCTTGTGGGTATAGGGGCTGTCCACGCTGATGGCCAGGATTTCGGCCCCCAACTCCTTGAGATTCTGGTATTTGGTGGCCACGGAGGTCAGCTCGGTGGGGCACACAAAGGTAAAATCGCCGGGGTAGAAGTAGAGCAACACCCATTTGCCGCGATAATCCGAGAGCTTCACTTTGATAATTTCCCCCTGATGATAGGCCGTGGTTTCAAAATCAGGGGCAGGTTTGCCGATTTGCACCGCCATGATTTCCTCCTCCTGGACTAGGCACTTAAAGCCCTATCTCGGGATCGCCGTTGCGGCTGGCTTTAAAGTAAGACCCAGGGAAGGCCTCGTCAAGGCGGACTTGCCAGGCCGCGGTCAAAGGGTTCGTCCCGGGCCGATCCACCCCTTTTGTTTGAAGAAAAGGAGCATAAGCAAGGCCACCAGGAGCATTACACTGAGGATCAGGAAATAACCCCAGGGCCACTCCAATTCCGGCATGTACTTGAAGTTCATGCCGTACACCCCGGCGATGAAGGTCAAAGGAATGAAAATGGTGGCGATAATGGTCAGCACTTTCATGACTTCATTCAGCCGGTTGCTGACGCTGGAAAGATAAATGTCCAGCAGGCCCGACAGGATGTCCCGGAAGGTTTCAATGTTGTCGATGATCTGAATGACGTGGTCGTAAACATCTTTCAAATAAAGGGCGGTGGTTCCTGTAATCAGGGGCGACTCGCTGCGCAGCAGGCGGCTGATGACCTCCCGCAGGGGCCAGACCGACTTGCGGAGCATGATCATTTCCCGCTTCAGCCGGTGGATCTGGCTCAGGGTGGCAGGGGTGGGGCTGCTCACCACCTCGGTTTCCAGGTCTTCGATGATTTCTCCAAGGTCCTCCAGGATAACAAAATACTGGTCCACGATGAGGTCCACCAGGGAGTAAGCCAGATAATCGGCGCCGCTGCGGCGCAGGCGGCCTTTCCCGGTCTGGAGCCGCTCCCGGATGAGCGCCAAGACATCTTCATGGTTTTCATGCAGGGAGATAACATAGTTGTTGCCCAGGATCAGGCTGAGCTGCTCCGCGGCAATGCCTGGAAGGCCTTCCCGGCTCCGGAGCAGCTTCAGGACAATGAACAGGTAATCGCCGTAATCGTCCATTTTGGGCCGCTGGTCGGTGTTGAGGATGTCCTCCAGAACCAGCGGGTGGAGGTGAAAGCATTCGCCCAGCTCCTCCAGATTTCTGGTATGGTGGAGGCCGTTGACGTTGATCCAGGTGACCCCGGTGGCTTCCTGGGAAAGAAGCGGGCATTCCCGAAAAAATTTATGGGTGGTTACGCGGTACTCTTGTTCATTATAAATCGTCGTGGTGATTTCAAAGGGCCGGTCGGTTTTGTCGCCGGTGTATACCAGGCTGCCGGGGGGCAATCCGACTTTGCCGGAGCGTTTTCTGGAGGATTTGGGACTGGTCATAAGGGGTCGCCGATGCCCAGTGGCGTCATGAAGTCAAACAAAGCGGCCGCCGACCTTTGGCCTGCGACCGGCGGCGCCGGCCGGATCTCCCGACAAGTTGCCGAAATGACGGCAGCGTGGCGCAACCACCGGATGTCTATGGATAATAGTGAAGCACTGGAATGCCGTCAAGATAATTTCCAAGGAAGGCCTGGGGATTAGGCGATGTTATCCCCCTCAAGGGCTTGGGGGAGCGGGTGCGCCCGGGGCAGGCGGTAAAGGCCTCCGGCCTTTGGCCCCCTCCCCCGCCCGGTGTTAGGATGAAAGAGCCGACGAGGGCGCCGGCTCTAAATTTCCTAAACTTATTCACGGTAACCGGGAAAGCGTTGATCGAGAAGCGTTCTTACCCGAAGCGGCCGGTAATGTAATCCTCGGTCTGGCGGAGTCTGGGATTGGTGAAGATCTGCTGGGTGGGACCGAACTCCACGATATGCCCCTGGAAAAAAAACGCGGTGAAGTCCGACACCCGGGCGGCCTGTTGCATATTGTGGGTGACGATCACGATGGTGTAGGATTCTTTTAATTCCTGGATCAGGTCTTCGATCTTGGCCGTGCCGATGGGGTCGATGGCCGAACAGGGTTCATCCATGAGGATAACTTCCGGTTCCACCACCAGGGTGCGGGCGATACAGAGCCGCTGCTGCTGGCCGCCGGAAAGCGCGGTGCCGGGGCGGTTCAGGTGGTCCTTGACTTCATCCCAGAGTGCGGCCCGGCGCAGGGCTTCCTCGGCCCGGTCGGTCATGTCGCTCTTGGACATTTTGTAATGCAGCTTTAACCCATAGATCACGTTGTCGATGACGCTCATGGGAAAAGGGGTGGGTTTTTGGAAGATCATCCCCACTTTCCGGCGCAGTTCCATAATATCATAATCGGGATCCAGGATGTTGTCGCCGTCCAGCAGGACCTGGCCTTCGGCCCGCTGGTCGCGGTACATCGAATAGATCCGGTTGTATACCCGGATGTGGGTGGATTTGCCGCAGCCGGAGGGGCCGATGATGGCGGTGACTTGGTTTAAGGCAATGTCCAGGTTGTTGTCGAACAAAGCCTGTTGGTCGCCGTAATAAAAATCCAAATGACGGGTGGCGATCTTGCTGGTCAGGCCGAGGCCGGCGAGAATTGCCTCAGATTCGGCCATCGCCTCCCCGGGGTTCGGCGGTGCCAGAATTTTGGGTGCGGGCTGCATCATCACGGGTAATTCCTTAGCGGGGGCGGGCTGAGGGCCGGTGGGCCTTTAGCCCCCCACCCCCTCCTCCCCCAATCCCTTGAGGGGTGTCAAGGGCAAACCCCAAAGGTTTGAAAGGGGGGGTGTGAGGGGAGGGCAGGGAGCCGCCGCGCCTTGCCTCCCCCCCCACATAACATCATCATTTAATTCACTTTGCCGGTGAGGGGCATAATCATTATAGCGTTTTTCAACATAAATCTGAAACCTGACGTTAGACCTTGGGCTCCCGGATGAGCCACCGACCCAGAAGCGTTAAAACCAGGATGCCCACGGTGATCAACAGGGAGGCTCCCCAGGCCTTGGTCTGCCAGTCCGGGTAGGGAGACATGGCGTAATTGAAGATGGTGACCGTAAGGTTGGGATAGGGCTGGTCGAGGCCAAGGTTCCAGGTGAGAAAATGCTGGAAGGGGCTGTTCAGGGCGGTAAACAGCAGCGGCGCGGTTTCGCCGCTCACCCGGGCCACGGCCAGCAAAATCCCGGTGAGCAGTCCGGATTTGGCTGCCCGGAAGACGATGGAGAGGGTGACCCGCCAGCGCGGGAAACCCAGGGCCAGGGCCGCTTCTCTGAGGGTGTTGGGCACCAGGCGGAGCATGTCCTCGGTGGTGCGGCTGATGACAGGCAGCATGATGATAAAAAGGGCAAAGGCGCCGGCGTAGCCGGAGAAATTGCCGAGGGTCACCACCAGAACGGCATAGGCGAAGACCCCCACGATAATGGAGGGCATGCCCATGAGCACGTTGGCGGCGAAGCGGCTGTGGTCCGCCACCCGGGAATCCTGGCCGAACTCCGCCAGAAAAATGCCGCTCAGAAGTCCCAGGGGCACAGCCGCGGCCGTGGCCAGGAGGGTGAGGATCAGCGTTCCCCCAATGGCATTGAAGAGGCCGCCGCCGGGGACGCCGGGCGGAGTAGGCATATTGGTGAAAAAATCCAGATTGAGTGCCGCCCAGCCCCTGAGCAGCACGGTTATCATGATCCAAAACAGGACGGCAATGCCGCTTGCCGCGGCTAAAACCGCCCCGGCCGCCACCGCCAGGTTGACGGCTTTCCGGCCCCAGGGGCGGCGGGGTTTCATGGTGGCGCTCATAGTCCCACACTCCAGGCCCGATACATTCTTTTCAGCATCATCTGGGAGATTACCTGAACCACGTAGGTCATCACAAAGAGCACCAGCCCCAGGCAGATCAAAGAGCTGACGTAAAGAAGCTCGGTGGCCTCGGCAAATTCGTTGGCCAGGCTGGAAGCGATGCTGTTGCCCGGATAAAACAGCCCGAGGCTGATCTTATGGGAATTGCCGATTACAAAGGTCACGGCCATGGTTTCCCCCAAAGCCCGGCCCAGCCCCAGGAAAAAGGCGCCGATGATCCCCACCAGGCCATAGGGAATGGTGACCTTGGTGGTCACTTCCCAGGTGGTGGCCCCCAAGCCATAGGCGGATTCCTTCACCACCGGCGGCACCATCTGGAAAACATCCCGGGTGATGGCGCAGGTGAAGGGCAACACCATGAAACCCAGGATAAGGCCGGCGGTCAACATGCCTAATCCCATGGGCGGTCCCTGGAAAAGAAGGCCGAGGCCGGGGAGCCATCCCAGATAGGTGTGCAGGAAAGGCTGCACGTATTGGGCCATGAGGGGGGCGAAGACGAACATGCCCCACATGCCGTAAATGATGCTGGGAATGGCGGCCAAAAGCTCCACCAGGGTGCCCACGATCCGGCTGATCCGGGGCGGGGCCAGTTCCACCAAGAACAAGGCAATGGCTAAACTGAAGGGCACCGCCAGCAGCATGGCCAGCGCGGTGGACACCAGGGTGCCATAGATGCTGCTGAGCGCCCCGAACTGCTGGGTGACAGGGTTCCATTCCTCGGAGACAAAAAAATGCAGACCGAATTTCCGGAGCGCCGGAAATGAGTAATAAAGCAGCTCCAGGCCGATGGCCACCATGATCAACGGCAAAACCAGGGCGGCGACCGCACTCAGCCACTTAAAGTAGAGGTCGCCGCGGTACGGCTTGGCTTTGGCCGCCGGAGCCACAGATTCACGGGCCGTTGCAGTGGTCTCCGGGTACACCCTTGGTTTCAAGCGCAGTTCCATGCAGTTGCAAAAGGGAGAGGAGCCCCCGAGGGTTCAAGGGCTCCCCGGTTACGTAATTTAGGGCCATATGGGCTTGCCGCCGGACTTGATTTCTTTGGCCCAGCCGGCTTCCACCATCTTGACGACGTTGGCCGGCAGGACCACATAGCCCAGCTCTTCGGCCAGGCTGCCGCCATTCTTGAAGGCCCAGTCGAAAAATTGCAGGACTGCCTTGCCCTTGGCGGCATCAGGCTGGTTCCTTTGCATCATGATATAGGTGGCCCCCACTATCGGCCAACTGTTGTCCCCCGGCTGATTGATGAGGGTAAGCGCAAACCCGACAGGCGCCTTTTGCCAGGCGGCACTGGCGGCGGCGGCAGCAAAGCTGGACAGATCCGGTTTGACCACCTTGCCGGCCTTGTTGATCAGGTTGGCGCAGGGAATCTTATTCTGAGAGGCGTAAGCGTATTCCACGTAACCGATGGCCCCGTCAATGTTCTGCACCTGGCCGGCCACGCCGGGGTTGCCCTTGGCCCCCACGCTGTTTTTCCCCGGCCATTTCAGCGCCTTGCCGGCTCCCACTTTGGCCTTGAATTCCGGGGAAACCTCGGCCAGGTAGGAGGAGAAGATGAAGGTGGTGCCGGAGCCGTCGGAACGGTGCACCACGGTGATGTCTTTCTCAGGCAGATTGACTTGGGGATTGAGCTTTTTAATGGCCGGGTCATTCCACTTGGCTAGGTCACCCATGAAAATTTTCGCCAGGGTGGGTCCGTCCAGGATAATTTCGCCGCCTTGGACGCCTTTCAGGTTAAAAACGGGGACAACGCCGCCCATTACGGTGGGGAACTGGTAAATGTCCTTTAAATCCTCCGGCTTGGTCAGCGGTTCGTCAGTGCCGCCGAAATCCACGGTCTTGGCCTTGATTTGGGCGATGCCGCCGCCGGAGCCGATTCCCTGGTAATTGACCTGCACCCCGGTGGCTTCTTTATACTTATAAGCCCACTTCTCATACACGGGCTGAGGAAAGGTCGCCCCCGCGCCGTTGACGGCCATCTGGGCCAGGACAGGTCCGGCCGCCAAGCATACCGCCGCCAGGATCAGGGAACCGATAAGATTTGTTTTCATACGCTTAAGCTCTCCTCTTCTAATTTAAGTTAATCTTTATTGCCTGAGTTTCACCTCCGGCTGTTAGAAAAAGGTTAGGATGGCGTAAGTTTTTCTTAAGCCTTGAAAAAATTCTCCAATAAACTTTACGGGGAGCAATGCGGGATGATTTTGGCCACCGGCCGGGAGTTATCCGGGTGGGAAGGGCTGGAATCCGTGAGAACCTTGTGGGCCCCTAAGGGTCCCCCGCCGGGAAAGCGCGGGGGCCTGGGAAGAGAAAGAAGAAGGCCGGGCCCGGAAAAGAACTGGCCGGGTGGGGGAGGAACCCGGCCAGTCAGGTGAAAAGGAGAAAATGGTATATGAACTTTATTAAGGGGGGGATGTGGGTACCTTATAGTTCATATACGCAATTATTTAAATGCATTTCTCGTGCCATTGGTATGGAAAATATTTAATTTATAATAATATATACTAGTTAAGGCTCATGGCCCGAATTTTTTATGTTCAAAATTTTTAACTATCACTTCAGAGCTTAAAGTCTCTTTTAGAATAATTTCCGGATATTATTTGATTTCCGGCCAGGATCATTTAACTGCCCTCTGATTCAATTTTTTGGCTGATCCCTCCAGAAGGGTTCTTCAGATATTTTTTTCATCGGAGGGGAAGCTTGGGCGGTTGCAGAAACTGGTGTTCTATGGAATGCTAGTTTCCGGTTTTGTTAAGAAAAGCCGATGCTCACCATTCGCCAAGCCCTTAAAGCACTGCTTCAGGAGGGGGCCTATTCCGCCCTGGAGCTTTCCCAACTCTTGTCCATCCCGGAAAAGGAGGTGTATGACCACCTGGAGCATCTGGCCCGGGCTCCCGGAGCCGGTCTGCGGTTTCAGCTGATCCCCGCTGTCTGCCGCCACTGCGGCTATATTTTCACCAAGCGGCAGCGCCTCACCATGCCGTCCCGCTGCCCGGTCTGCCGCCGCCAATCCATAACCCGGCCCCGATTCGTTCTCGAAGCCATCGGAAAATAGCCTGCGCCAGGACATATCCTGCCCCGAGAAGAGAGGGAGTCAGGCTTTTTCAGCCTTCTGGGGCCAGGAGCTGCTGCAAGGCCTGGTCAATGGTGGGATAGAGATAGGTGAAGCCCGCGGCCAAAAGTTTTTTAGGGAGCACTTTCTGGCCGGTGAGAACCACTTCGGCAAACTCCCCCAGGATCAACCGGACCATGAAGGCCGGTGCGGGCATAACCGCCGGCCGTCCCAGGACCCGGCCCAGGGCCTTGGCGAAGTCCCGGTTGCGGACCGGATTCGGGCTGGTGAAGTTCACCGGGCCGGTCAGGTCCGGGTGTTCCGGGAGGAAGAGGTAGGCCCGGGCCAGGTCCTGAAGGTGAATCCAGGAAAGCCACTGCTTCCCGCTGCCCACCGGCCCGCCTAGAAACTTCTTGAACAGGGGCACCAGCTCCGCCAGCATCCCCCCGCCCCGGCCCATCACCACGCCGAACCGGGTGACCACCGTACGGATGCCCAACTCCTGGGCCTTCAAGGCCTCGGCTTCCCAGTCCTGGGCCAACTTGGCCAGGAAATCCTGGCCCGGAGGCGAATCTTCGGTGAGTTCCTCCTCCCCCCGGGGGCCGTAGTAGCCGGGAGCCGAGGTGCTGCAAAAGAGCTGACGCCGGTCGCCTTGGGCCAGCGCGGCCACCAGGTTCCGGGTGGTGAGCACCCGGCTGTCATAGAACCGCCGCTTGTTTGCCTCGGTCCACTTCGTGGAAATGGAAGCCCCGGCCAGGTTGATGATCCAGTCATGCTGGGAGACCTCCGCCAGCCAGGGTCCAGCCTCCGTGGGGTCGCCGGTCACGAAGCGGATGCCATCGCGAGGGGTGGAGGGAGGCTCCTTTTTCCGGGTGAGGATAGTAAGATCGTGGCCCTGCAAGGCCAGTTCCTGGGAAAGAAACGTGCCCACAAAACCGGTGCCGCCGGTCATGAAAATCTTCATGTTTTTCCTCCTTTGTGGCAAATCGGCCGCTTTGAGGCTTCCCTGCGGGCTTGGTGCTTTTCCGAGGGCCGGCTTAGAACCTTCATTGCCGGAAGGACGCCACCACCATCAGTAAAGTCAGAATAATCAGAACCGCCACGGTAATCCAGGAGATGACGTTGTAAGGACGACTATTGACGTGATCCCCCATAAGATCGCGGTTATTGATCAGGATGAGCATAAAGATGAGCACAAAGGGCAGCATAATCCCGTTGACCACCTGGGACCAGAACATTACGGCAATAAGCGGCATATTCGGGATGAGAATCACTCCGGCGCCGATGACGATCAGCAGGGTATAAAGCCAATAAAATACCGGGGCCTCGGTCCAGGTGTGATTGATACCGGCCTCGAGTCCGAAGGCTTCGCAGGTGAAATAGGCGGTGGACAGGGGCAAAATGGAAGCCGAAAAGAGGGAGGCATTTAACAGGCCGATGGCAAAAAGGAGGGAGGCCCAGGCTCCGGCCAGCGGGGCCAGGGCCAAGGCTGCTTCTTTGGCAGTTTCAATCCGGAGGCCATGCACATGAATAGTGGCGGCACAGGAAACAATAATGAACATGGCCACCAAGTCACACATAATGCAACCCAGGATGTTGTCAATCTTGGAATACCCATAATCTTTGACGGTGATGCCCTTTTCCACCACCGAGGACTGGATATAAAATTGCTGCCAGGGAGCGATGGTGGTACCGATCACTCCCACCAGGACAAAGAGATAGTCGGTGCTGAGGCTGAAGTTGGGGATAACCAGATTAGTGGCCACCGCGTGCCAGTCAGGTCGGGCGAGAATGCCGGACGCGATGTAACAGAAGTAAAAGAGACAGGCCACCAGAAAGACCTTCTCCACAAACCGATAGGAGCCACGCAACACGAACCACCAGATAAACAGGGCCGCCAGGGGAACCGAGATATATTTGCTGACTCCGAATAACTCCATGCTGGCGGCCACTCCGGCAAATTCGCTGATAACATTGCCCAGGTTGCCCAATAATAAGCCCAACATGGCAAAAAAAGTGATTTTTACCCCAAACCGCTCCCGAATCAGGTCGGCGAGGCCCTTGCCGGTGACCGCCCCCATACGAATGCAAATCTCTTGAACAAAAATCAAGATGATAGTCATGGGAATGATAGTCCAGAGCAGTTGGTAGCCGTAAGAGGCGCCCGCGATGGAGTAGGTGGTGATGCCGCCGGCATCGTTATCTACATTGGCCGTAATGATGCCGGGACCCAACACGGCTAGAAAGATCCAAAATCTCCGAGATAAGTTGGCCATTTGGGCGCGCATGAATTGCTATCCCCTGCCCGAACGTTTGCTGACAAAGAAGTTGGCAAAGGTTTCCAGACTGCTCCGGTCCGGGATAAGCACTTCCAGGATGTCATCCACGGTGATGATGCCCAGCATCCGTTGATTTTTATCGACAACCGGCAGGGCCAGTAGATTATATTTATCGATGAGCTCCGTCACCCGATCTTCCGAATCCTGCGGGGTGACGGAGATGATCCGGGTCTGCATCAGAGTTGCCAACCGGGCTTCAGGTTCCGCCATGATGAGCTCCCTAAGGGAGATAACTCCCAGAAGCTTTTCGTTCTCATCGAGGATGTAGAGATAATAGATGGTCTCGGCTTCGGCGGCCAGCTTTCTCAGCCGAGGAAAAGCTTCGGCCGCGGTGATGTTGGGCGGCAGGCTGATGAATTCGGTGGTCATGAGGGCCCCGGCAGTGCCCTCCTTGTATTCCATAAGTTCTCGGACTTCCTGGGCTTCTTCCGGTTCCATGAAACCTAGAATTTCGTCGGATTTTTCCTCCGGCAATTCCCCCAGCAAATCGGCGGCCTCGTCGGCGGGCATCTCCTGGAGGATTTCGGCGGCCTGACGGCTTTCCATGTGCTCCAGAATCTCGATCTGGGTGTCCGGCTCCATTTCCGCCACGGCTTCCGCCACCACCTCGACATCCAGGTCTTCGATGAAATCCGTTCTTTTCTTATAGTCCAAGTCCGCGATGATTTCCGCCAGGTCAGCCGGGTGCATCTGATCCAACTGCGCTTTATCCTGTAACAGCCTTAAATTGGCGGTCTTTTCCTCCAGGTGCTGGATATACTCCCACCAGACAAAGTGGTTCTCCCGCCGTTTGAACAGAAATTCCACCCCCAGGCGCCGGGCCAGGCCCCTTAAGCCGATGTCCACGGCCATGGGCAGGAGATATCTCTGGTCGGCCCGCTGGATCCAAAAGAGTTTGATATCGTTCACCCGGACGACCTTGGAGCCCTTCAGGTCGATGATCTGCTTGTCCATCAGCCACTTGCCCACATAGATTTCGTCGGGCTTCAAGGGGATCAGGTCCTCTTCCCGAAGCTTGCCCGCCAGACGGATGCGATCCTGGCTCATCTCCTCCACCTGGCTGATGGGGATGTGCTTTTGAACCCCCCGGGCAAACTTGATGCCGGTTACCCGGGGAGGGCCTTCCCCCTCCCAGCGGATGGCCAAGTCCTGGAGTTTGCCCACTCGGCGGCCCTCATGGTCGTAAATGGGTTCTCCTTGTATCTGGCTGAAAAAAAACTCTCTTAGGACATGCAGCGGGGCGCGGTTCATAGCATCAGCCCTCATTGGCGTGCAGGCAAATTCCGCTCCGCCAGGGAAGGAAAATTCTGGAAAGGGGTCCCCAGCCAAAAGATTTATGGTAAAGATCATGCTGAAGTCAGTTCGGAGACGGGGCCTCGGAATTGAGCAGGCAACCCCGGAACGAACAGGGTTCTCCGGATGGGGGATCCTCCAGGCCGGCAGGAATCCGGGAAAACCCCCTTAAAACCTACCAAAAAAACCGAACTTAAGCAATGACCGAAAAGATTTGAGGCTCCGGCAGCCATTTTGACCGGTCCCCAACCGAGAAATTAAGGTTTTTTAGCGGTTTTCTCCGATTATTCCCTTTGCCCGGCAAAGAGAATAATGTCTTGGTGGAAGGAGAGCCGGGGATTTACGGGTTTAAAACCCGCCCTGGCCGCGTTACGGTATTGGGGGTTGTGCAGGCAAGGGCTGTGGCCCGGAGTTCGTCAAATTTTGATATGTCTTTTACAGAGCTAAGGACATAATTAAATTCGTTTATTATTTGTGCAGGGCGATTCTGCAACCGGCTAGGCCCTGAGAGGAAAGGACCCGGACTCCATGGTAATGCGTTGGCGACGCTTATTCCTTATTTCATCGGCAGCGGCTCTTGGCCTTCTGTTTTCCCTGACTGTGGCTGCGCAAGAGAGCAAAACCCTGGCCCCTGAGTCCCTGCCCAAGGTTCTGGCGGAAGGGGCCAAGGTCCTGGAAAAAGACATCGCGGCCGGGAAGGCGGAAGCTGAGGCCCTGCAGCAACAGATTAAGCAGGCAGAAGGCAGCTTGCAAAATCTGGGGGCGCAGATCGCCACCTTGAAGGCATCCCAGGGCGCGGGGGAACTGCAACTCAAACAGGCCCAGGAGGCCCTGGAGACTTTTACCCGGCAGGAAGCCGCGGTGGCGGCAAAGATCAAACAGGCCGAGGACATGCGGGAGCAGTTTTCCAAACAACTGAGCACCCGCACCAACGCCTTCGCCGGCCTCAAGCAGGAGGTGGAGCGTCTCAAGGCGGCCAAACATCCGCTGTGGAAATCCCCGAAATTCCGAAGCGACTGGGAGCGCTACGAGCAGTTGGCCAAACAATACAAGACCGGGGCCACCCAGACTCTGGAGCGTTTTGACGAACTTCTTCGGATTACAGGGGAGGAAAGACAGAGCCTGGCCGGAGTCCTGGCGGAGTTAACCGACTATGTGGAAACCGGCAAAAAGGAGGAGTTGCTGAAGCGCCGGACCCTGGGGTTTCTGTGGGAGACGGTGAAGCAGACCTGGAAATCCTTGCTGGAGATGCCGGGGCGCCTGGCCCAGGATCTTTCTGAGCCGCGCCTGGGGCCGAAGGTGGCGGCCACCCTGCGGACCAAATGGGCCCCCTTACTGGGCCTCCTGGCGGTATTTTTCCTTCTGGCCTGGTCGGCCGTCCACCTGCGTCGCTCGCTTCTGCCCAAGTTGGCCCTCTGGGAAAGCGAAGTTACCGGCCTGGGCACTAAAATTATTTTCGAGGCCGGCGAAATTATCGTCGCCCACCTGTTTGCGCTGAGTTTCGTGGCCTGGCTGGCCCTTACCGAGTGGGTCCTGGGGTGGTGGCAGACCGCCGTGGCTCGCATCCTGCTCCTGGGGCTGTTTGTCTGGGTGGGCCTGCGCCTTGGCCTGCGGCTGATTCAGGCGGTATTCGCCGGCCAAGACCAGAAAGGCATCCTCCCCCTCGATGACCGGACGGCGCGCTTCTACTGCCGCCACTTCAAGCTTCTCCTGACCTACATCCTGGTCCTGGGGCTCTTTGGTCTCGGCCTGCTGGAGCGCCTCGGCCTGGAGCCCGACAGTTACCAGATACTGGGACTGGCCTTCGGCGTCGGCTTGCTGGTCTGGGTCCTATACCTGCTCCGCAGCCGCCACTTCGACGACCTAAGAACCGAGCTTCCCGGACCGGAGTGGCTGAAACGACGCGGCTTCTTCCTGACGGTAAGGGTCCTGCTGCTGGCGGTGCTGGCCGCGATTATCCTCGCCAGTCTCCTGGGGTTTCAGAATCTCTCGGCCTATATTGCCCAGGCGGCTTCCCTTTTTGGGCTCCTCCTCGTCCTCTTCTGGGTAACCTGGCAGGGGGTCAGGGGCGCCCTGGAACATGCCCTCGAGCGGGAGAAGGGCCGGGTCTCCAAAAAAATCCGCCAAAAAGAAGTGGTTCTCCGGAATTACTTCCTGGCCATCATGAAAGTGGTGGTGGCCTTCCTGGTGGCCGGGGCGTTGCTGATTATTTTAAATATCTGGGGGGTTGATTTAGGGTTTCTGTCCTGGCTTTCCCTGATTCTCAACTGGGGTACGAATCTGGGCCCTTTTCATTTGACCCTTCTCGGCCTGGGGTCGGCGGCCCTGGCCCTCTATCTGGGGCGGTGGTCTTCCCGGTTTCTGCGGATTCTCCTGGAGGTCAGGTTCTACCCCCGCCGGGATTGGGATCAGAGCATCCGGTACACCATCGCCAACACCCTCCATTATTTCATCCAGGCGGTGGCGATCCTGATGGCTTTGAGTCTCCTGGGGATTTCCTTCAGCGACCTGGCCATCGTGGCCGGCGGTTTGGGGGTGGGCATCGGGTTTGGCCTGCAAAACATTGTGAACAACTTTTTCAGCGGCCTTATCCTCCTGTTTGAGCGGCCCATCAAGGTGGGGGACATGCTGGTGATTGACGGCCAATGGGGCCAGGTGAAGGAAATCCGGGTGCGCAGCACCATCTTCCAGACCTTCGACCGGTCGGTGCTCATAATTCCCAACTCCGACCTGATCTCCAGCAAGATTGTCAACTGGACCCATTACGGCCCCGGCATCAACCGGCTTACCCTGAAAGTCGGGGTGTCCTATGGCTCGGATGTCCGCCGGGTCACCATGATTCTGGATGAGGTCTGCCGGGCCAACCCCCGGGTGGTATCGGAACCGCCGCCGCAGATATTCTTCGAAGCCTACGGGGACAGTTCGCTGAATTTCAATATTTGGGTTTTCCTGGCCACCCCGTCGGACCGCATCCCGGCCACCCATGAATTGAACACCGCCATTTTCGAGGCCTTTCAGGAAGCCGGGATTGAGGTGCCCTTCCCCCAGCGGGACCTGCATATCAAAAATTGGCCGGACCTATCCGCCTTGGCTCCTTCAGCCGGGAAGGCAGAAGCCTGATGAAGGTCCTGCCCCGAAGCCCACGCCTCGACGCCGAATTGCGCCAACGGGGCGCCGACCCGGCGGCGGCCCGGCCCCTGGCCGGGGACGGTTCCGACCGCCGTTTTTTCCGGGTGCCCGGCGGAACCTCCCTGGTGCTCCTGTACCACCCCCGGCCCCCTGGCGCGCGCGTCACCGAAAATGATTCCTACGCCCTCATCGGCCGCCACCTGAAGGCCAGGGGGGTGCCGGTGCCGGAGATCTACGTGTATTGCCGGGAAGAGAACTGGCTGCTTCTGGAGGACGTAGGCGATCTGAGCCTGGCGGAAGCGGCGGCGGGTGCAGCCGGTGACCGCGAAATCCTGGCCTGGTACCAGCAGGCGCTAAGAATATTGGTAAATCAACAGATTGCCGGGAGACAGGGTTTCAATCCGGCTTGGTGCTTTGACACCCCGGCGGTGACCCGCCAATTTCTCTGGGAGCGGGAATGCCGCTACTTTGTGAGGGCTTTCCTTCAGGGCTATCTGGGCCTGGACCTTGACGAGGCGGACCTGCAGCCTGACTTCGAGCGCCTGCTGGCCGGCTGCCGCCCGGAAGAGTCCGCGTTTTTCCTGCACCGGGACTTCCAGTCCAAGAATCTCTTTGTGCAAGGGGAAAATCTCCGGGTCCTGGACTTTCAGGGAGGACGCCTGGGGCCCCTGGCCTATGACCTGGCCGCGCTGCTCATCGACCCTTATGTGGACCTGGACCCGGTCCGGCAGGAAGAGTTATTCTCTGCCTACCTGGACTTGCTGGCAAACCAGGCGGCCGTGGACCGCCCGGCCTTCCGGGAGCAGTATGACCATCTTGCCTTATGTCGCAACTTGCAGATTTTGGGGGCCTTCGGTTTCCTTACCCGGGTGAAAGGGAAAGGGCAGTTTGCCCGCTACATCCCCACCGCGGTGGCCGGCCTGCGGCGGCGTCTGGCTCCCCGAGCGACGGATTTCCCTCGGCTGGCGGCAATGATGGACAAGCTTACATTTTGATTTTTCCGATAACAATTATGACCTTTGTTCTGCCAAAAGAATAATGATCCCAGGCGGGGGGAGGGCCAGGGAGCGGCGGTTCCCTGCCTTCCCCCATTCCCCTCCTTCAACCCTGGGTGGGTTTTGGCCCTGACAGGGGCAAGAGGAAAAGATTTGACACCCCTCAGGCTATGGCGGGAGGGGTGCAGGGGAGGGGGCCTCTCCTGTTAATGCCAAGGATAGCAAAATTTCAGGGGTAATAATTCGGCCGTCATCACCCCCGGCTCCGCCGGCGGCCGCGCTTAAGAGCGGCGGGACGGGATTCGGGGAACAGGTTTTTTTGGTGACCGCGGCGGGGGCGGCCAGGGTCGGGGGAGAGGCGGACCGGGTTAACCGCTTCGACCAGGGGCGAAAGGCGGGTGCGTTTAGGCTTTCCCCACAAGGTGCGGCTCCCGGCGCGGGTGAGGAACACCTGACACTGGGCCCGGGTGAGGCCGACATAGAACAGGCGCCGTTCTTCTTCGGGGTCGCCGGGTTCGAGGCCCGCGGCCTCCAGGGGCAGCAGCCCGGCTTCGCAGCCGGCAATGAAAACATACGGAAACTCCAGGCCCTTGGCGGCGTGGAGGGTGAGGAGCTTGACCCGCTGGGCCTTGAGATCAATGCCGTTGATTTCAGGGCCCACGCCTTGCCGGGCCAACTCGCCGGGAATACCGGCCGCGGTAAGCGCGGCCCAAAGCTCGTCACCCAGGGCATGCAGGCGGAAAAGGATCGCAATATCCTTGAATCCCACTTCCCCGGCCGGGTCCTGATAGCGCAGACGGTAGTTTTCAAGAGACTGGTGGTCCAGGCCCCCGACCAAAGCCTCAATCTGCCGGGCGATGAGCCGGGCTTCCTCCTGGGGGGAAGAGGCCTCCAGGAGCACCACCGGCAGGTCGCCGGGCCTGCGGCTGATCCGGGGGCCGGCCTCCGGGTCCGGCAGGAGTCGTTGGGACGCGGTCAAAAGCGGCGGAGGCAGACGGTAAGTCTCGGTGAAGCTCACGATGGTCGCTCCGGGCCAGTCGTCGGCAAAGCGGGTGAAATACTCCGGCCGGGCTCCCCGGAAGCCGTAAATTGCCTGGTGAGGATCGCCGATGACCATGATTTCGGTCTCTGGACCAGCCAGGGCCCGCAGGAACAGATACTGGACCTCATTTAAGTCCTGGTACTCATCCACCAGGAGGTGGCGGAAGCGTTCCTGGTAAGCCCGGCGTAAGCCCGCATCTTCCTGAAGAAGGCGCACCGGCCGGGCCATTAAGTCCTCGTAATCCCAGAGACCTTCCCGCTCCAGCAGCGCTTCATAGGCCTGGAAGGCCGGGGCCGGGAGTGGCGCTTCTCCCGGCCGGATACCCCCCGGGCCACCCAGGGCCTGCTTGGCCGCGCTGATCTGCCGGTCCAGCCTGGAAGCGGGCAGATTGCACTTTCTGGCCACTTCCTGAATAAGATTGCGGCGGCGCTCCTCGTCCGCCACGTCGCGGCCCAGGCCGTAATCGGACAATATCTTGAGACCCAGGGCGTGGAAGGTCCCCAGGGTCAGCCGGTCAAGATCGGGAAAATCCGGGAGTAGCCTGGCCACCCGGGCGGCCATTTCCCCGGCGGCCTGGCGGGTGAAGGTAAGGGCCAGCACCCTTGCCGGCGGCACCCGGCGCTCTTTCAGGAGATAGGCCAGGCGGTGGGTTAAGGCCCTGGTCTTGCCGGTGCCGGGTCCGGCCTGAACCAGGAGGGCTGGACCCTGGTGGGTCACGGCCAGCCGCTGCGCCGGATTAAGCCCTGCAAGAATGGGGTCAGCCTTTATAGGGAGGGGACTTGCCGGGCTCGCAGACGCCGCCGCGGCGGGCTTCCTTGTCGGTGAAGTCTCAATTTGAAGCTTCGCCGTCCCCGGGGCCCGGGGCTTGCTGTCCCAGAAGGTGTTTTGCCCCCGGAAACGGCGGCGCTCCTCCGGCGTCAAGAGGCTGATCCGCCCAAAAACGCCGTCATAGCCGGGAGTAATGTGCACTTCCCCCCGGCGCATTTTGTCGAGGGCATAGGCCAGAAGTTCCCCGCCTTCCCGGGCCACATCCTCCCGGGCCGCGTGCCGCAGGATATGGAGCTCCGGCCCCAGCTTTTCCAGCAGCCGGAAAAAGAGATGCTCCACCTTTTTGCTGGCGCTGCCGCTTGCCAGGACCTCGGCCAGGATGGCCGGCAGCGAAATCAACGACGTGAAGGGCTTGCTCCCCGGGGGGTTGCTGCCTTGGGGCCGATCGGCCAGTTCCAGCACCCGGTGCATGACCCCGAGAGTGAGGGGTTTGCTGCATTGGGGGCAGCGGCCGCCCAATTTCATGGCCTCCTCCGGGGTGAGCCTGAGACCGCACTTGCGGTGGCCGTCAAGATGATACTTGCCTTCCTGGGGGAAGAATTCAATGGTCCCGGCAAAGCCTTCCCGGCTGCGGATGGCCTGGGCCAGATCCGGATAGGTGGGCGGCACTGTAAAAATATTGGCCTCCCGCGCCAGCTTCTGAGGGGAATGGGCGTCGGAATTGGACACCAGCAGGTAGCGGTCCAGGCCGCTTACCTGCCAGTTCATGGGCGGGTCGGAGGACAGCCCGGTTTCCAGGGCGTAAATCTGCCTGGCATGCTCCTCAAAGCATTCTTCTATGGTGTCAAAGCCGCTCTTGGCCCCCAGGACCGAAAACCAGGGCGTCCACACATGGGCCGGAATCACCAGGGCCTCGGGGTCGGTCTCCAGGGTTAATTCCAGGAGGTATTTGGCATCCAGGCCCAGGATGGGGCGTCCGTCCGCCACTACATTCCCCAGTTGCCCCAGGCGCCGGGAAAGGCGCTGGGCGGCCTCCAGGCCGGAGAGGAGAAGAAGCAGATGAACCTTGCGGACCCGGCCGGCTTTGCTGTAGATGGCGCTGACCTCCCCGGTGACCACAAAGCGCACCGGAACCGGCTCCTCCCAAGGCGGCCCGCAGAGTTGGAGGGGAAGGGCCAGTTCCTTTTTCAAGGTGTAAACCCCGGCAGCCGCAGGGGTGAGCTTATCGGCCAACTCCTTGAGCCACTCCGGATGGGTGCAGTCCCCGGTGCCCACCACGGCGAGGCCTTTATAGCGGCCCCAAAGATCCAGGTGCTCCAGGTCGGCGTTCCGGCCGGTGGCGATGGAGTACCGGGAGTGGACGTGGAAATCGGCGACTATCTCCATGGCGTCCCACCTTACCATACTTTTCCCGGGTATTCCAGGAAGGCCGGCTTTCAGATAATTGCTTTATTTTCGGAAAATAATTTAATATAATCCCTTAGGTAAGACTAAGGAATAGCATGAGCCGGATCCTGAAGTCGATGAGGGGCGGATGACCTACCTTAGGCCATAAGGTGGTTCCCGGATAAGGCTAACCAGCGATAATCGCTAAAATTGTTCTGGACAGCAGGGCAGCGGCTGCCCGATCCAGGCGAACAGGCACAACCTGAAGAGTGGCACAGTAACCGATGAATCACAGGGAGAGATGGTCTGAGACCTCGTCAAAATCCGGAGGACAGCCATAGGGACCAGCAAGGAGACGGACATGGGCATCCGCATTATTATTGCCGATGACCACCAAATCTTGCGCCAAGGCCTCAAGACCCTTTTGGAAAAGGAGCCGGATATGGAGGTGGTGGCTGAGGCGGAAGATGGCCGCAAGACCGTGATCCTGGTCAATGAATTGACCCCGGACGTGGTCATCATGGATGTTAATATGCCCGATTTGAACGGGATCGAGGCGACCCGGCAGATCCTCACAGATTACCCGGAAATGAAGATCATTGCTCTGTCCATGCATGCCGACCGCCGCTTTGTCATTAACATGTTGAAGGCCGGGGCTCATGGCTACCTACTCAAGGACTGCGCCTTTGAGGAGCTGGCCCACGCCATTCGGCTGGTCATGGCCAACAAGACCTACCTGAGCCCGGGGGTAGCCGAAATCGTGGTCAAGGATTATGTGAGCCGCATTCCGGGCCCGGCCCAGACCGCGTTTTCCCTGCTCACCACGCGGGAGCGGGAAGTTTTGCAACTCCTGGCTGAAGGCAAAAGCACCGCCCAGATTGCTGAACTTTTGGCCATCAGCGTCAAGACCGTGGAGACCCACCGGCAACAGATCATGCACAAGTTGGGTATTCGCAGCGTTGCCGAACTCACCAAATATGCCATCCGGGAGGGGCTCACCTCCCTGGAGCCCTGACCTTAAAGCTCGCCTGCCCTAAGATCGAAGCCCGATTGCTCGAAGTATGCATAAGCAGTCAGGGTTTTCGAAGTTATTTTTCAGGTTTCCCCCGATTTATTTTTTTCGCCAATGGTCCATAATTTTAGACACCTGCGGGAGGACGATGGCCATTTTTCGGACAAGACAGCCACCCTCCCAAGGGAGGAAATTCCCTGAAAAAGGGGGCACGGCCGACTCATGGATGGGATGCCAAATGTCAAGAGGCAGAGGCCTGGCGCCAGAGAAGCGCTGATACCAGAAACTCTGGCCGGGTTCCCGGGGATTCATGTCTGGGTCTCCCACCTGGATGCCGACCTGATAGCCGAAGGACTGGACCGGGAGTACCTTTGGCTTCAGGTCCAGGAGAAACTCCTAAGGGCAGGGTTGCCGGTACCCAGCCAACATTCATGGCAGCAGACCCCGTTATTTCCGTGTTTAGGGGTGCTGGTCCATGCGGATCGCGCCCAGGTAACTCCCTCGTTCTATGTCTTCAGTGTGGAAATCTTTTATGTTCAGAAAATCAGCCTGGCAGGAATCCCGACGGCCAACGCCATGCGCATGACCTGGTGCCGGGAGGCCATCGGGGACGTCCCGGAGGAGCCCCATGGAGGGTTCGACTGGTCAAACCTCTATGATACGGTAAGTTCCCTGGTTGACCAGTTTATTCAGGAATACTTGGGGTTAGCGGTTCCTAAAATTTCAACTTACGTCTGCAATTGACAAGCCCTGGCGCGAGCCCGGGGCTGGTCGGCCTTTTCCCAGATTCTTTTGCGGCCCGGAATGGCGTTCTGATGGGCCGCCTTTTTTTTGTAATAACGGGGCAATTACACCGAGCCTAAATAGAACGAGCCCTATCTCTCTTGGAGAGATGGGCTCGCGCCCAATCCACCCGCACCCGGTTGTCTGAGACCCGGCGAATTATTTACCGCCCTAAGAGCTCGAGGCTTTATCTTTTAGTTCCGGCTGGGCCGCCTCTTCGAAATACGGCTGGAACACGTCCTCATCAAGACGAAGCATAAGGCCCTGACAGGAAATACAGATAGCCGTATGATCGTCGAGCCCGGCCACCCGCAGATCCTGACTGCCGCAATCCACACATTTGTATTCGTATAATGGCATAATCTTCTCTCCCCCTGCTGACTCACTGACTCCTTTTCATTTGCTATAATATGCAATAAACATGCCCCGCCCCCCAAGCAAGCCCCCCGGCCAAGATTTTAGGGACGGAAAAAGCCCAGCCAAAGCGGGATCGGAGTCGGCAGTTAAATTAAAATGCAATATCAATATGTTATAAAGATATGGCGTCTGTCTCAGTAGTCAGGATGGCTAAAGCCGCACCCTTAAAAAGCCGCGCCGGGGAAGTTTTCCTCCAGGACGGCGGGAAGTAGGGCGGCGGCGTCCAGTGAGCTATAAGATTAAATATGTCAATAAGTTGATTTTTATGCAACCCTTATTCTCAGAAAATTGCTTAGGGAATTACCTTAGGATAATGATGAAAATATAAGGAATTCTCTGGCCTTACCCGGGAAAAGGCGGGACTGGGCCATTTTTGGGGAAATATGCCCCGTTTATGGGGCATAATTCCCCGCAGCACTCAGGAAAACTGTATATTAAAGGCATGTTTCCCAAATAATTTCTTTTGGCGGTTGACCTGGTCGGCCGGCTAGTGATAATGGCAACGGATGGTTGGCTTTTCCGCCACGGGATTCATTGGGTTTGTAGCTTTTCTGCCACAAAAGGGTTGGAGTCTATTCTGTGCCGGAAAAAATAATTAATATATACAATATGTTATCCAGACAAGAACTTCGAGCCGCGTGGTATGACCCTTGCAGCACCCTGGAGCAGGGGGAGATCATGATCTGGCAAAAGACTATTGCGCGTCCGGTTACAGTCACGGACATCGGTTTACATTCCGGTCAGCCGGTTACCATGTCCGTCTTGCCAGCCGCGGCAAATCAGGGCCTCAAATTCATCCGGACCGATCTTCCTGGAAGGCCCCAAGTGAGGGCTCATTTCAGCAGGGTCGTGGATACCACCCGGGCCACCACATTAGGGGAAGGAGCGGCCACTTTGGCCACCGTGGAGCACCTGCTCTCGGCGTGCTATGGCCTGGGCATCGACAACGCCGTCATTGAAGTGGACGGCCCGGAAGTTCCTATTATGGATGGCAGCGCCAAGCCCTTTGTCGACCTGCTGCTGCAAGCCGGCTCCACTTCCTTGCCCTGGCCCAAAGCCTATCTGCTGGTAGACCAGGCGGTGGAGCTGTCCAACGGGGATGGCTGGATGCGGGTGGTGCCGGGCAAGCCCCGCATCATGTACGCCATTGACTTTTCTCATCCGCTGATTCGGCGGCAGCGCTTCACCGTGCCCCTGGAGGCGGAACATTTCCGCCGGGAGATTGCCCCGGCCCGAACCTTCGGCTTCTTGAAAGAGGTTCAGTTTCTGCAAGCCCGGGGACTGGCTCGGGGAGGCTCCCTGAAGAATGCCCTGGTCCTGGACGATAACGGCATCCTTAATCCCGAGGGCTTGAGGTTCCCGGAGGAATTCGTGCGGCACAAGATTCTGGATGTTATGGGTGATCTGGCCCTGCTGGGTATGCCTATTTTGGGGCGTCTGGAGGTTAGCCGCGGGAGTCACGAGCTGCATCAGCGGTTCATCCAGCATCTTATTGATTCGGAAAACGCCTGGCGTCTGTGGGTGCCGCCCCTCCACAACCGGACGCTGAGGCACGCCTTTGAGTCGCCGGTTTTCTGGCAGGGGGCCCCGGCCTGATCCTTTAACCTGTCCACGTCCGGAGCGCCCCCCGGTACCCATGCGGGGGGTAACCAGGGGGCGTTCTTTCATTTCTGGCGGTTCAATTCTCTTCCACTACCGCTCTTCCGGACCCGAGTACTTCACTCACCAGCATCCCTTCCGCCACCTGAAGGAATCTGACGTTCAGCCGCCGGTTCCGCCAGTCTTCGGGGCCCGGCAGGAGGACCCGGAGGTAATTGGCGCTCAGGCCCTTAAGCCAGCCTGGGCGGCCTGGGACCGGCCCCTCCACCAGCACTTCTCCCACCTGCCCCACCTGGCCTTGATAAAAGGCGGCCTTTTTGTTCCGGTTCAGTATTTGCATAACTTTGGCTCGACGCTGGACTTCCTTTCCGGGTAAGCGCCTGAGGGCCTGCGCCGGGGTGCCGGGCCGGGGGGAAAAAGGAAACACATGCAGGTAGGCCACGGGCAGGGCTTCCACCAGCCGCCGGGTGGCCTCGAAGTCGGCGGCCGATTCCCCGGGAAAACCGACCAGTACGTCTAATCCGAGGGCGGCAGTGGGAAAACGCCGGTGCAGGTCCATGACCAGTTCCCGGAAATGTTCCGGCTGGTAAGGACGTCCCATGGCCCTGAGGACTCCCGGAGAGCCGCTCTGCATGGGCAGATGAAAGTGAGGGCAAAGGCCGGGAAGGGCCGAAAGGGCTGCTGCCAGCTCAGCCGTGATCTCCTGAGGTTCCAGGGAACTGAGGCGCAAGCGCCAAGGCCAGTCGGTCCGGGCCAGTCGGCGCAGCAGACCGGCGAGATCTTCCGGGGCAGCCAGGTCCCTGCCGTATTGGCCCAGGTCGATGCCGGTGAGGACAACCTCCTGGAAGCCCCTGGCAGCCAAGGTTTCCAGAGAAGACAGCACACTTTCCGGCGCCAGGCTGCGGCCCGGACCCCGAACCGAAGGCACAATGCAATAACTGCAGGCATGACTGCAACCGTCCTGAACCTTGAGCCAGGCCCGGGTGTGGCCGGGGAAACGGCTGACCGGCAAAGGCTGGAAGGGCTCCTGGGAATCGAGAGCCTGGACCTGAACCAAGGGGCCCCCGTCTTCCCAGCCGGCGGAGCCGACCATGGCGGCCAGCCGCAGCTTTTCCCGATTTCCCCAAACCCGGGCCACCCCTGGCAGCGAGCTCAGGGTCAATGGGTCTCGCTGGGCATAGCAGCCCGTGACCCAGAGTCGCGCCCCGGGATATTGCCGGGCCAACCGCCGTATGGCTTGGCGGGCCTGCTGGTCGGCCCGGGCGGTCACTGTGCAGGTGTTGACAATCACCAGGTCAGGGCCGGCCCCGGGGGGCCCGGGGGCAAAACCCAGAGTCTCCAGGGCCTCGGCCATTGCCGCCGATTCATACTGGTTCACCTTGCAGCCGAAGGTGATGACCTGAAAGCTTGGCATAATTCGAAGTTTGGGTGGGGGAGGGGTCTAAAGACCCCCGCAGGAACCACAGGTTCCCGGTCCTCCCCTGGCAGGGCAAGCCGGTATATCTCTAGAATGTACTTAGAAAATAATAAAACCGATTACGGCCTTTGCTCCACAAAGAGAATGAGGTTAGATGGGGGGAGGGCCAGGGAGCGGCGGCTCCCTCCCCCCACCCCCCACCCAACCCTGAGATTGGGGGAGGGGGCTAGAAATTTGATTATGTCTTTCGCCGAGCAAAAGACAAAATCGATTAATTCAATTACTCAAGTTGAACTTCAATCCAGGCGCCGCCCAGGAGGCAGTCGCGGTCATAGAAGGCCACGGCTTGGCCGGGGGAAACCGCTGCCTGGGGGGTGGCAAAGTCCACCTCCACCCGGTTGCCGGGTTTCGGGGTCAAAACCGCGTTCACCCCGGGATGCCGGTAACGGATCACCGCAATGGCCTCAAAGGCTCGGTCCGGCGGGGCGATCAGCCAGTTCAGGGCCCGGGCCCGCAGCCCTCGGGAATAGAGTTCCCTTTTTGTGCCGATGACCACCCGATTGTCTTCCGGTTGGATCTGCAGCACATAATACGGCTCCGGGCCGGGGGTGCCAAGCCCTCGCCGCTGGCCCACCGTGAAATTTTCCACTCCCCGGTGCCTCCCCAGGAGCCGGCCCCGGCGATCCACCAGGTCCCCGGGAGAGCCCCGGCGCCCCCGGCGGGACCACAGGAACTCCTGGTAGTCACCTCGGGAAATGAAGCAGATGTCCTGACTCTCCTGGCCACTGTCCAGGGAAGGCAGGCCCAGTTCCTGGAATTGCGCCCGCACTTCCTGCTTGGTCAGTTCTCCCAGGGGAAAAATCAGATGGGGCAGAAGAGCCCGAGGTATCTGGCAAAGAAAATAGGATTGGTCTTTGGCGGGGTCAACTCCCCGGAAAAGGCGCGGGATGCCGTCCGGTCCCGGCTTCAGTTGCACGTAGTGTCCGGTGGCCAGATGGGTGGCCCCCCAAGCCCGGACCCTTTCCCACAAAACCCCGAACTTGATAAACGTATTGCAGCGGATGCACGGATTGGGAGTATGGCCCTGGTAATACTCAGCCACAAAATAGTCAACCACCTGCCGGGCAAACTCCTGGCGCAGGTCCAGGATTTTGAGGGGAAGGCCGAGACGAGCCGCCAGGGCCGGCAGCTCCGGCGGCAAAGGGGAGTCTTCCCCCAGGCGCAAGTGCACGCCGATCACCTCGCACCCTTGCCGCTTAAGCCGATGAGCCGCCACCGCACTATCAACGCCGCCGCTCAGAGCGACGGCCACCTTGAGCCGCTTTGTCGTGCCGCCGGACATTTGAAATGTGTTTAAGATAATTACAGTACAAGTTAATTTTTTAACTCAGTATATAATGCCCTGAAATTTTTGAGAATGCCACAGAAATCAGAGAGCACCTGCCCTGCTGTTGTTCATATATCTGAACACATTTCAAAAAATTAACAATTATTGGTGGGGTTCTGGTTGTTGAGGAAGGTGGGATACTCCAGGAAAGCAACGGCCACACCTTGGCAGCCGTTCTCTGTCGGAGGGTTTTCGAGGCGTACCACGGTGGCATGAACCTGGATATGGCAGGAGTCAAGGTGGTTCAGGGGGGCAAAGGGAGTGGTGATGGTGAGCAGGATTATATGCCCGGGCTGCAGCGGGACCGGCTCCAGGGTATGGAAATAGATGCCGCTTAGGCTGAAATCCTTGAGTACACCCTGGCCTCGATAGCACTCACCTGATTCAGGCAGGACGGCGATATATTCCACTGGCAGCGTCACCAGCAGGCGCTGGAAACGACGTCTTTCCCCGGCAAGATCCAAAAGGAAGGCTCCTTTGTGGGTGCAGTGGAAGAGGAACATCTGCCTTTTACCTTTGCACTCCTTGTGCCAGATGGCCCCACCGGAGAAGGCACCGGACAAAAGACCGGGAGAGATAATCCTTGACGGGACCCGGCCGTTACATTACCATGTGAAAAAATTCTGGGCTAGTTTTGGGGGACTTTTCACCTAGCATGCGCAATGTGATTGCCATCATCAATCAGAAGGGCGGCACCGGCAAGACCACAACCGCGATCAACCTGGGGGCCTGCCTGGCTTACCAGGGCTTCCGGACCCTTCTCGTGGACCTGGACCCCCAGGCTCACACGACTATCGGCATCGGCGCGGACCCGGATACCTTTGCCGAGTCCATGGCCGAAGTGATGAGTGTTCCCAAGAAGCCCATCAGTGACGTCACTTTGCCCACATATGTCCCGGGGCTTTTTTTGGCGCCGGCGCACATTCGCCTGGCCCGGGCCGCGGAAGTGGCCTACACCCGGGTTTTCCGGGAGGCCATCCTGGCCCAGTCCCTGGACGGCGTGGACTACGATTTTATAATAATTGACTGCCCTCCCTCCCTTGGAGTGCTTACGACCAACTCCCTGTATGCCTGCAATCTGATTATCATTCCTTGTCAGATTTCCCGGTATTCCCTGGACGGCCTGGCCGACCTCCTGACCACTATTGAAACAGTGAAAGGGCTGGACCTGGAACGCCTCTTCCAGGAAGACCTTTTCCGCATCCTGCTTACTATGTTTGACCGGCGCAACCGGGTTACCAACGAATATATCCTGGAGCAGCTCAGGCCTTACCGGGACAAGACCTTCACTACCCTGATAATGAAGAACGAGGCCCTGAATCAGGCCCAGATCGCTCAAAAAGCGATATTTGATTTTGATCCCAAGAGTTCCGGGGCCCTGGATTATCAACAACTCACCCAAGAATTTTTGGAGCTATGTCGAAAAAGAAACAGCTTTCCGGAAAGAAAACCAAGCTGGCAAAGCTGCCCCTGACCGAGACCCTCTCCCGTCACATGCTGGAGGAAGAACCTGCCGAGAATCCGACCCTGGCAGCCCCCAAGGTGAAGGTCTCCCAGCCTGGGTTTTCCTGGGAAAGCCTGGAGGAAGGCGCGGCTGGTCTGCTCACCGCAGCTTATGTGCTGGTGGTCCAGGATCTAGTGAGCCTCAAAAACGAGGTACCCTGGGCCAGCGCGGAGGATGTTGCCGATATCCAGCCTCCCGCTGCGCCGCTCCCTGCCCAGCAGGTCAAGCAGATTCTGCGGCAAGCCAAAGATGAGCTCTCTGAGCTTCACCGCCTACTCTCTGCCTGACGCAACTAAAAAAAAGCCAGGGACTTTCATCCCTGGCCTATTCAGCGGTTTACTTTCAGATTTTAACCTGCGGGCACGGGCACGCGTGGTTCCAGATAATCCTGATCAGGGGCGGCTGGCCCTTGGGGGTTAAAGGTAAATTGCCACTCCCTTACTTCATGGCGGGCGGCGAGGAGGGTGAAGGGGGCAGCGCCTCCACCTTGGGCTTCAGCTTGGCAATGTTGTCCTGAATGATGGGTGCGATGGTGCTTGTGGGTCCCACTTCCTGCCTCGGTTTTACGGCGTTGCAGAGGCCGGCCACAAAACAGGTTTGGGCTACCTTCTGCCGGTAGTCATTGGCCTTGACGGTGGCCTGCTGCAGGAACGCCATGGCTTCCCGGTAATGGCCTTTCTGTGCCTCGATGGCCGCCAGGTTATTCAAAGCGAAAGGGTTATTGGGATCTTTTTGGAGAACATCTTTAAATTTAACCGCCGCGGCGTCGTATTTGCCATCGGCTATGAGGCCGAACCCCTCATTTAGAGGTCCGTAGATGTCAGCGGGCAGAGGGGTTGACCCATACCCCGTAACTTGGGCGGCGGCACCGGCCGCCAGCAGCAGGCACAGGCCCACCGCTAACACCAAAGTAGTTGACGAACGTACTTGACGCATAGTGTATCGCTCCTTTCTGTGGAGTTTCTGAATTACCGCCCCTTTTTAACTCATATAATCATCATGATCGGCTTTGCCAGAGGCAGCAGTATTTTATTTGACAATTTTTTAGAAAAAAGCGGACTGGAGGATGCCTGGGGAAATCAGGTTTATTCGATTCCCCAGCCGAAACCCAATTTAATCTGACATGAGCCACACCGCGGCCATGGCCAGGACAAAGCCCAGCACCTGCCGGAGGCTGAGACTTTCCTTCAGAAAAAGCCAGCTCAAAAATACCGTCACCACGGGATACAGCGAGGTCAGTGGCACCACCAAGGAAGCTGTGCTTTGGTGCAGCGCCCGAAAGAAGAAAAACAGGCCGAACCCGGTGGACAGGCCGGCTGCCAAAGCTGCGCCCCAGCCCCAGGGGTTCCAGGGAATTTTGCCGCCGGTTTCATAAAGCAAAAGGGCGAGTACGGGCAGATAACCGAAAATGCCCAACAGGTAAGCGCCCTGCGGGCCCACCTGCTGGGTGGCCACCTTGGAAAACACCCCCCAGAGCCCCCAGAGACCGAGAGACAACAGTGATAAAGCCAGCCAAGCGGACATGGCGATTCCTTTCCTTGCCTGAGCAGGCGATTTCCATTAAATATGTTAATTTATATTATAGGGCAAGGGTGGGCGGTGACCACCGGACCTGATTCCAGCAATTAGGGCAAAGGAGGCGCTGACGTGCTCATCATGGGTCATCGGGGAGCTGCGGCTTATGAGCCGGAGAACACCCTGCGCAGTATCCGCGCGGCCCTGGCTATGGGAGTGGCCGCGGTCGAAGTGGATGTCCAACTCACCCGGGACGGCGAACTGGCGGTGATTCACGACCCTACGGTTGACCGGACCACCAACGGCAAAGGCCGGGTCAGGGACTTCACCCTGGCGGAGCTCAAGAAGCTGGACGCCGGCAAAGGGGAAGCCATTCCTTCCCTGGCTGAAGTGGTGGCGGAGGTTGCCGGCCGGGCGCATCTGGTGGTAGAAGTGAAAGACCCGGAAGCGACGTCGGCCTTGTTGGGGTTCTTTCAGGCCCGGGACATCTTTGCCCACACCCACGTCATTTCGTTTTGGCACCCGGTGGTGAAGGTCCTGAAAGAAAAAGAACCCCGCCTGCGCACCGGGGTCTTGCTGGTGGGCTGCCCGGTCGACCCGGTGGGGGTGGCCCGGGCGGCCTTAGCGGAGGCCCTGGTCCTGCATTATGGCTATGTCACTCCCGACTTGGTGAACACGGCGCACGCCGGGGGCCTTTTGGTTTATGTCTGGAATATCGATGACGTGGAGACCCTGAAGCCCTATCTGAAGATGAACCTGGACGGCATCGGCAGCAATCGCCCGGACGTCCTGGTGAATTACGTGGCCAGCCTGAAGTAGGCCGTTTATTATCGGATTGATACAAGAAAGCCTCCGGAGCCTCTGGTTGGGAGGGGTGGGCTGTGAGCTGCAAGGCAGAAGCAGCAATCCTGCTGCCCGCACCCTCGGGCCCGGGCGCGGAGTTGGCGGGGAATATATGACCAAAACTATGGTAGAGCAGGTTATGGCAGCCCACCTGGTCTCGGGGGAACTGGTCCCTGGGGCGGAGGTGGCCCTCAAAATCGACCACACCTTGACCCAGGATGCCACCGGAACGCTGGCTTACCTGGAGTTTGAGGCTATGGGGGTGGACCGAGCCCAGCCCGAGGTGGCAGTCAGTTACGTGGATCACAATCTTTTACAGACCGATTACCGCAACGCCGATGATCACCGCTTTTTGCGGAGCATAGCCGCCCGCTACGGTCTGTACTTTTCGCCGGCGGGCAACGGCATCTGCCACCAGGTTCACCTGGAATGCTTCAGCGCCCCGGGGAAGACCCTCATCGGTTCGGACAGCCATACTCCCACCGCCGGAGGCGCAGGCATGCTGGCCTTCGGCGCCGGCGGCCTGGATGTGGCCCTGGCTCTGGCCGGCCAGCCCTTTTACCTGGTCATGCCCGAGGTTATCGGCATCAACCTCACCGGGCGGTTCCCTGCTTGGGTATCGGCCAAGGATGTGATTCTGGAACTCCTGCGGCGGCTGACCGTGAAAGGCGGTTTCGGTAAGATCCTGGAATACTTCGGCCCGGCCCTGAAATATCTGCAGGTGCCCGAACGGGCCACCATCGCCAACATGGGGGCTGAACTGGGGGCCACTACCTCCATTTTCCCTTCGGATGCCCAAACCGAAAAATTTTTGTCCCTTCAGGGGCGGCTGAACGACTGGCGGCCCCTCAAACCTTTAGGCAGGCCCCGGTATGCCTCGGTTCAGGAGGTGAACCTGTCGGACCTGGAGCCCCTGATCGCCTGCCCCAGTTCCCCTGACAAGGTGGTGCCGGTGCGGGAGGTGGAAGGACTGCCGGTGGAGCAAGTGCTTATCGGCTCTTGCGCCAATTCCTCCTGGCGGGACCTCATGGTGGTGTCCCGGGCCTTGCAGGGCCGTCAGGTTCATCCCCGGGTGAGCCTGGAGATCAACCCCGGCTCCCGTCAGGTCTTGGAGAACCTGGCCCTGGCGGGCGGCCTGGTTCCTCTTCTGGAAGCCGGGGCCCGGGTAATGCCGCCGGGGTGCTGGGGCTGCATCGGCATGGGCCAGGCGCCGCCTACCGGCGCAGTGAGTGTGCGCACCTTTACCCGGAACTTCCCGGGCCGCAGCGGCACCAAGGGCGATCAGGTATATCTCGCCACGCCGGAGACTGCGGTAGCCGCAGCCATTTTCGGGGAAATCGCCGACCCCCGGCGTTTGGGGGCCTATCCGCGCCTAAATCATCCCCGCTACTTTTTGGTGAATGGACGCCACGTGGTGCCGCCGCCTCCGCCCGGAGAGCCGGTGGCGGTGGTCCGGGGACCCAACATCGTTCCTTTTCCCAAGCTCTCGCCGCTTCCCGATACCTGGCGGGGCAAGGTCTGGCTTAAGGCCGGGGACAACGTCACCACTGACGATATTCTTCCCGCAGGAAGCGAGATTCTGCCTCTGCGGAGCAATCTGCCGGCCATCAGCCGATATGCCTTTTGCCGGCTGGACCCGAATTTTATCAAACGGGTGAAAGAGCAGGCGGAACTGGCCTGGGAAGGAGACCAAGTCCTCAAGGAAGGTGCGGTGGTGGGTGGGGAAAACTATGGACAGGGCTCATCCCGGGAACACGCCGCCCTGGCCCCCCGCTTCCTGGGCGTCCGGGTAAAGGTGGTGAAAAGCTTCGCCCGCATCCACCTGGCCAACCTGATCAATTTCGGCATCCTGCCGCTTACTTTTGAGAATCCGGAGGACTATCACGCCCTCCAAGAGGAGGAGGTGCTGGAGCTGCCCGAGGTGAGGGAACGCCTCCGGCGGGGGGATAAGCGCTTGCCCCTGCTGGTATTGGGTCCGGAGGGACAGAAAGAAAGGGAAATCTGGGTCAGAGTGGACCTCTCCGAGCGCCAACGCCGCATGATAGCCCTGGGCGGCGCGCTGAACCTGGCCAGAGGAGAGCAAGACAGATAAATGCGGCGGAGGACCAGAGACCTGAGGCTCTGCCCCTCCCCCACCCGGCAAACGGTGGCAGGATTGCTCCTGCCGGTGCGCCCTAAAATTTTTCGGAGATTAACAAACAACCGATAAAAATTATCAAAAATAAGGGGCCGCAGCTCGCGGCAAGCCCGGCCCCAACAGCTTCTTGTACTAGCCCAAGGCCCCGGCACAGCAGGGGAAACTTACGGCACCCAATACTCTTCCTCAAAATGTTGAGGCGGCTTGAAGGTTATCACCCGCATGAGCATCACCGGTACTGAAGAGTGGGACACTACCCGTTCCGCCGTGCTGCCCAGAACCCAGCCCACCTCACCCCGGCCATGGGTGGTCATGCAAATGAGGTTCATATTATTCTTGTGGGCGTAGCCGACAATCTCCCGGGCCGGCACGCCTTCCACGCACACCCAGTTGACGTTGACGCCCTGTGCCTGCAGGTCCTTGCCGGCCTGGGAGAGAAAAGTCTCGCAGACCTTTTTTTCCGCCACGGGGGCGGCGGCCAGGACCCCGGGGCTGGCTTCCCCTGAGGCTTCCGTGTGACAAACATGGATCAGGGTTACCTGGGAGTTGAATTTTTTGGCTAATTCCACGACCGAAGGGAGGACTTTCGCCGCTAATTCTGAGCCATCCAAAGGAACCAGAATCTTCTCAAACATGGATATCCTCCTAAAAACGGGATCGATTTCACTGGGCTGAACCCAATGTAATTTATCCTTAAAATAAGAAGGGGCAGGACTAAAGTCAATCAAACTAATTGGAAATATTAAATTAATTTTTTGATTCAACTGTCCTTGGCTAGGCGCTGATCAAAACTTGGTGGGGGAGGGGCTCAAGGCCACGGCCCCGCGGTCCTGATCCCTTTTGCAGGGGCAGAGACCGCCGGTCCCTGGCCCTTCCCCAAATTATTCTCTGTGCCGAGCCAAGGGAAGATGGGTTTTTTATTCAGGAAAATTCAGACGTCATCTGGAGAGGAGGTTTGTGAAGAATTCTCCGAAAGGTAAGGCGGGCGGTACAAACTGCGCCCCAAGACCTTGAGGAAACTGGTGAAATCACCGTCGCTGAGATCGGTTTCGAGGTGGCGCTGGACCATGTGCAGCTTGGAGTCGATCTCATCCAGGTAATACACCAGGAGGGCCTCGGGAGTCCGGGGCAGAACCGGGGAGCCGAATTCTTGCGCGCCGTGATGGGCGATGATTATGTGTTCCAAGGATATCAATAACTGCTCATCGGGAAAAGACAGGGCCCGGGCTTCCTCCCGGATCATCTCCCATCCCAGGACGATGTGGCCCAGCAAGCCCCCGGGCACTGTCCGTTGGGGACAGGGGGGGCCGGTCAACTCCTTGATCTTGCCCAGGTCATGAAGAATGGCGCCGGCAATCACCAGATCGCGGTTGAGCTGTGAGTATACCTCAAGTGAGTGAACCGCGTGGCGGGCCACGGACAAGGTGTGTTCCAGCAGACCCCCGGTATAGGCATGGTGATAAAATTCGGCCCCGGGCCATTCCAGGAGCTGGGTCTGATACCTGTTAAGCAGGGCCAAAACCAGGTCCCGCAACGGGGGGTTGAGATTGGACCCGACCAGTTCCAGCAGTTCACGCCACAACCCTGAGCGGTCGTGGGGGGTGGAATGGATAAGCAGGTCAGGATCAAAATCAGGCAAGGGACGGCCCTTGGCTCTCAGACGGTCCACCGTGTCGATGAAATCCAGGGAGATTTGGGGAATTCCCAGGTAGGCCTCCACGGTCCCGGTCACGGCCACAAAGTCACAGGCCGCCAAGGGCCCGGAGCATTTTTGCAGGGCTTCCTCCCAGACCTTGCCCTTGATATCGCCGGTGCGGTCCCCCAAGACCACATCCAGGTAAGGCTTGCCTCCCTTGGTGCGCCGCGGGTCCACCCGGCGCAGCAGGAAAAACTGTTTCAGGGTGTCACCCTCTTGCAAGTCGGTGACGAAGCGATGGGCCATGTCAAAAACTCCTCTAGCCTGGTGGCATCATACGGCTAAAACCAGCCAGGGTCAAGAGATCAGGGGGCAGCAGAACCGCTTGACAAGTAAAAAAGTGTAGTTATTTTATTTATATGAATCAATATCTTAATTTTTATCTTGACAGGAAGAATTTTAAGAGTAAAATATCTCTTTTAATTTTTATCTGCTGAGAGGCATTCAGCAAGGCGAAAAACCCATGGAAAAAGAATACTTCAAGAAATACCTCGAATTCAACGGCGGCAACGATTCGCTGTTGTCCTACGACCAGTTTACGCTGCTGACTCCCGGGGACGAGACGGACAACCTTGCCCTCCGGGACAGCTTCGGACTCGCCTCGGATGAGGAGTTGGAGGTCACCGACCAGTTGCATCATGGTTCTTATGCCGGGGCGGAGGAGCCTTTGGAAAGCGAGCTGGAAGAAAGTCTCGAACCGGATGAAATTCCCGAGCACGAAGGCCTGGTGGCCGCCTACTTCCGGGAGATGCTCCGGTACTCCATCCTGTCTCCTGAGGAGGAGCGTGACCTGGGCCGTATCATCAAACATGGCCAGGAAGACGTGCTGCAACTGGTTCTTAATTACTCCGCTGATCTGGAGGAAATGAAATACCTTCAGAAGAAAGTGCGACACTGGTTCTCGACTCCGGAAAAGAGCGCCCAGGCCAAGGAAAAGCTCTTTCGCCTGATTCATCAGACTATCCAGAAGATCCTGAAGCAGCATCCGAAGGAAAAAGGGATCAAAGAGCTTTTGGCCCGCATCAAGGCCACTGAGGCGGAAGTCAACAAGGCCCGGGACAAGATGATCAAGGCCAATCTGCGGCTGGTGGTGAGTATTGCCAAGAAATACCTGCACCGCGGCCTGACCTTCTCTGACCTTATCCAGGAAGGCAACCTGGGGCTGATGAAGGCGGTGACCCGGTACGACTACACCACCGGCTACCGCCTGAGCACCTTTGCGTCCTGGTGGATTCGCCAGACCATTACCCGAGCCATCTATGACAAAACCCGGACCATCCGCATCCCGGTGCATCTCCAGGAGATCCGCAACCGCTGCTACCGCGCCTTCTACGACCTGCTAAAGGAGCTGGGCCGGGAACCTAACCTGAAGGAAATCTCTGAGCGCTCCGGAGTGCCGGAAGACAAGATTCTCATGGTCACTAACCTGTCGGACGAGCTCATCAGTTTGGAAACGCCGGTGGGTGACGAAGGGGACCGCCTGGGTGATTTTATCCGCAACGACAAGGCGGTTTCGCCCTATGACGACATCCTGGAATCGGAACTCATGGACAAAACTGCCTTCATCCTCAACACCCTGACCCAGAGGGAGGAGAAGATCATGAAGATGCGCTTCGGCATCGGGGATGAAGTGGAGCACACCCTGGAGGAAATCGGGCGTGCCTTCAAGGTTTCCCGGGAGCGCATCCGCCAGATCGAGAAAAAGGCCTTGAAGCGCCTCAAGCACCCTACTCGCAAGGCGGCACTTGAGGATTTCCTGGAATAAGCAAGACTGGTTCCTTTCAGGCCCCATTGTTGACGCTAACGAGGAGCAAGCATGGTAAAGATTACCCCGGAGAAACTGGCAGAAGTGAAAGAGCGACTCCTGGAGCAGAAGCAGCGTCTCTGGCTGGAGGTGAAGAGCAGGCTTAAGAGCAATATCGGCGACGGCTACCAGGAAATGCTGGCGACCGCCCGGGATGAAGAGGATCAGGCCTCGGTAAGCCTGCTGGCCGAAACCCATCTTACCCTGTTAGGGCCCAAGCGCCAGGAACTGGAGGCCATCGAAGAGGCCCTTAACCGGATTGAGCTTGGCACTTACGGATTGTGCGAGTCCTGCGGTCAGCCCATCGAGCCCCGGCGCCTCGAGGTCATGCCGGAAACCCCCTTCTGCCGGCAATGCATGTCGCAAAAGGAAAAGCTGGCCAAGGCGGCTTCGGCCCGCTAGCGGCCTTCATGATACCTTCCGCCAGGCGGGGAGGGGTAAACCTTCCCGCCTTTCTTTTTGCCAAAATCGATTAACCGGTATGGCCTTGTTTGCTCTGCTGAGAGGATAATGATCCTACGTGGGGGGAGGGTAGGGGGCGGCGGCTCCCTGCCCTCCCCCCAGCCGCCCCTCCCAACCCTTTTGGGCAAAATATTTGCCCCCAAGAGATTCGGAGGAGGGGGAAAGGGCCCACTGGCCCTTAGCCCCCGCAAAATATTAAGGCAGCCGCCGGTGGGTCAGGCAGGGCATGGCGCGGCGGAGGCGACGGACCCGGTCCGGCTCCAGTTCAGCCAGGATGAAGCCCTCCCCGTCCGGAGCCTGGGCCAGGAGGGTGCCCCAGGGGTCCACGATCAGGGAGCGCCCGAAGCTGCGGCGGCCGGGAGAGTGTCGGCCCCATTGAGCCGGGGCGATGAGATAGGCCTGGTTCTCGATGGCCCGGGCCCGGATCAGCACTTCCCAGTGGTCCCGGCCGGTACGGAGGGTGAAAGCCGCGGGCAGAAACATCAAGTCCGCGCCTTTGGCCGCCAGGGACCGGAACAACTCAGGAAACCGCAGATCGTAGCAGATGGCGAGACCGGCGGTGAAAGCGGTTCCGGGGAGGGCAGCCGCCACCACTTCTTTGCCGGGACAGGTATGCAGGGATTCCCGGTAAGTGGGACCGCCGGGCAGGTCCACGTCGAAGAGGTGAATCTTGCGATACACGGCCAGGATGGCCCCGTCCTTTCCCAGAAGCACGCTGGTGTTATACGGGGGCGAGCCCGGTTCGGCAATTTCAGGGAAGGAGCCCAGGAGCAGAAAGATGCCGAGGTTCCGAGCCAAGGCGCCGAACTCCTGGACCAAGGGGCCGCTCAGGGACTGGGCTGAGGGCGGGTTCCGGTCCTCCGGCCCCAGGTAGGCAAAGTGCTCCGGCAGGGCCACAAGCTCGGCGCCCCGGTCCCTGGCCTGCTTCACCAGCTCCCGGGCCTTGTTCACATTCCCCGCCAGATCAGAAGTAGAGTTGAGCTGAATTGCGCCGACCCACATGGAAAATCCCTTGTAAATAGCTTTTGGGAGAGGAGGCCAGGGGGCATCTCGGCCCCCTGCCCCCTCCCCTCAAGACCCTTTTCGCCACTCTCAAATTACCCGTCTTTCTAAATGGAATGATGACTCGAAGCAAGAATCACCCGGCAAATAGCAGGTCAAGAAAGTCCTGCATATAGCCGCTTATGATTTTATCCTTCCGCAGGAGCACTGCAAGGAAATCCGGACCTGCATAGTGGCTCAGGGGAATAAAGGCCAGGGATCGCGGTCCGGTCAGGGCCAGGCCTTTGACCAGGGTGGCAAAGGAAATCCCCAAACCCAGTTCCACATACAGGGAGCTTAACTCTACGTTGGAGGACTCCATCACCACCCGGTAGTCCAGGCCCTTTTCCCGGAAGAGGGCCTCCAGGGTGCGGCGGCCGGTGGACCTTTGGCTCCGGGGCGGGAGGATCAGAGGGTATCGGGCGATTTCCTCCACGGTAACCTGCGGCAGCCTGGCCAGGGGGTGATCCGGCGGGGTCAGGAGAACCATCTCCACTTCCCGCCAGCGCCGGACTGCCAGATCCCGGGGGGCGGCCGACTCCAGGGCGATGCCGAAGTCGATGTCGCCTTGGCGCACCAGGTCGATGACCTCCCTTTGGGAACGGTCCAAAATGGAGAGGCGCACCTGCGGGTAACGCCGGGGGTAGGCCTGCAACACCCGGCGGAACAGGTGATACAGGGTGGTAAAGGGAGCCGCGAGGCGAAGTTCCCCCGCGGGAGACCCTTGCAATTCCTGCAATTCCTCCCGAAGTCCTTCATAGGAAGAAAGAACGGCTCGGGTAAACCGGAAGAACCTTTCTCCGGCTTCGGTGAGCCGCAGTCTGCGCTTGCCGATCCGTTCGATGAGGCGGCAGCCCAGCTCCTCCTCCAGGGCCCGGACCTGTTGGCTAAGAGCAGATTGGGTGCGAAAAGTGACTTCCGCCGCCTTGGTGAAACTTCCTTGGCGGGCTACCTGGTGAAATCCCACGATCTGCTGCCATTCCATAAATAAATCTTATGATAAGATTAAATATAATTAATTTAACTTATATATGGTCTTATGGTTATATTCAAGAAAAAAATGGAGATTGGATCATGAAAGAGACTTTGCAACCCGGAATCCGGTTTAAATTCAGCTTTCCGGTGCCGGCAACCCGGACGGTGCCGCACCTTCTGCCAGAGTCCCAAGAGTTTCAGGCCATGCCCGAAGTGCTGGCCTCAGGATACATGGTGGGGATCATTGAATGGGCCTGCATTCAGGCAATCAACCCGCACCTGGACTGGCCCCGGGAGCAGACGGTGGGTGTGGGCTTTCACCTTTCCCACGTGGCCGCCACCCCGCCTGGCCTTACTGTCACTGTCGAAGCCGAACTCAAGGCGGTGGAGGGCCGCAAGCTAACTTTTGCCATCCGGGCCGAAGACGAGGTAGACCTCATCTCCGAGGGCATCCATGAGCGGTTTGTTATCGACGCGGCTCGCTTCAATGCCAAAGCGGCCGCGAAGGCCGAAAGGGTGAAAAATGTCGGAGAGGGCCTGGAGTCAGGGGCTGCCAGTAACCAGTAATAAGTAATCGTGTTCTTACTATCAAAAACTCATGGTCATTTTATGGCCGTCCCAAGGATAAACAAATGCAGAACAGCCGCCCCCGCTGTTATTCAAACGGGCAGGCAAGGGCGCCTGCTCTCCATTTTCAAGGGGGGTGCAAGATCTTTCATCTTGTGGCGCCTGCTGCGGCCGGCGGGCGGGCCGGAAGGCCCGTGCGACTGAGGTTTGCTAACCTGGATCAGATCATGCTGCTCAAGAGCTATCAACTGGAATATTGTCGGCCGCCGAACCCCGGGGCCACCCATCTCCGGGCCTTCGCCCGGCTTGAGGTGGATATCGCCGAGATTCTGCCGCACCTGAATACGGTGTTACGGGGGCACCTTTACATGCGGGAGCCCCCGTCCCTCACCATCAAATACCAGGCCAAGCTTATCACTTTTCATCCCCAGGAAATCGCCATCAATATTGTTAAAGACCAGACCGAGGCCGAGGATATCCTTGCCTGGCTTCAGGGGGTTATCAACGACACTTGGGCGAGGCGGGAGACTATTACGCCGAGTTTTGAGGTGCCACCTAAACCCCACCTCCTGGAAATTCTGAAGCTCCTGCCCCGGACCAACTGCCGGGCCTGCGGTCAGCCTACCTGCCTGGTCTTTGCCACCCGGCTGAGCGCCGGGGAAGCGACGCCGGAGGATTGTCCCCGGTTGCCGGCTGAGAGCCAGGTTCGCCTCCAGGGTTATCTTGGGCAGTTCCAGTCCTTTACGCCGGCCTGAAACGGATCATCCTTCTCTTCTGCAGAGAACCGCAAAATAAAAAAAGGGCCGAGGCCTCACCTTTCTCGGGCCCTTCGATGGCTTGGAAGGGTTGGGGGAAGGGCAGGAAACTTTAGGTCCCTGACCCTCCCCCCACCAAAGCCTTATTCTCTTTGCAGAGCAAGGAGAATTATCGTTATTTTATTTTCTGGTGTTGTCGCCGCCAGATAGCCACCAATCCCAGAAAGCCGGTAGCCAGGAGAAGGAAGCTGGCTGGGATCGGGGTGGGGATTGCAGTTCCACCGTTTGTCAAACTGTAAATCTTGCCGCCCAGTTCCGGGTTGCTGGCTTGATCATAAATAATATTAGATCCGTCTTCACTGATGATATTCTTTATTACATTATTTTGAGGATCTATGACCAATCCCTCCAGATCCCGCACATTCAAACTGCCGTTACTTATTTTGATGCTGTCCCCTTCTTCAATTTTGAGGGTATCGATCTTTACCGTTGCCGGAAGTTTTATAGTATGAACCGTGGCGGCGCCGCTTCCGTCTCCGAATACTACTGTACTTTGGTTCAAGTTGGCTGAGGCGTGCTCACCTTCAAAAATCAGATCCTGGTGCAGGACCAAAACGTCCCCGGGGCTCGCCTGAATTGCGCCAGCGACCTTTACATCATCCAAGAAATTAACCTGGCTTGGATCAGTTTTAAAAAGACCGCTGGCTGCGATGGTTACAAGACCGTCCCAGGTGAGGTTGGCGTTGGTGACCTTCAAGAAACCCTCAAGGATCAAGTCGCCGGTCACCGTGGTGGTCAATTTATTATCCACGCCGGTAATGTTAAAAGTACCGCCTTGTTTCACCTCGATGGTCTTAGCGGACAAATCGCCGCCCAGAAGGTCATAGGTGCCGCTGCCGCCCGACTTGGCCGCCAGTGTGAGAGTGCCGGCAATCTTGTGACTGCCGCCCGTTTGGGTGAACTTGCCGGTGCCCTCATAACCGATATATTCATTGCCGCCCACGGTAAGGCCGCCCTGCCGCAAATCATAGATTCCGTGGCTGCCGGACTGGGAGCCCAGGGTCAAGTCTTTCTTTATGGTGTGGAGGCCGTATATTTGTCTAAAGTAACCCGTACCGCCAAGACCGAGAATCTCATTTTGCACCCGGAGCCAGCCCAGAAGCAAATCGTAAGTCCCGTAGCTGCCATTTTGTGCACCCAAGGCAAGGGTGGATTTCACGCTGGTGATTCCGAGCCAGTGTCGAAATGTTCCCTGTCCGTGGGTACCGATGGTGATATTATCTTTGGACAGAAAACCCCAAAATTGATAGGGACTGTTGCCAAGCTCTTCGTCGACTTCAAGACTTGCGGCCAGAAGGGTGCCGGGAGCGGGCATCACCGTCAGCCAGCAGACAGCCGCAATCAAAGTCACCCACCACTTTGATCGCCTTCCTGCAAATTTCATGTCGGAGCTCCTATTCGGCAGGGTCGCTCACTTTGAGGTCAGGCTCAAGAATAGAACTCTCTTTGGGGTGAAACTTATAAGTCCTAAAGATGACTGGCATAAACCTATGACAAAATTTTCTGCTTCGACCTTACTACTTATCATAGACAAATGTCAAGGAAAAATCGAAATAGGTTTAAAAAAATTAATTAAAATTGCAATTAACTTAAGAATTATAGAATGGTAACAAATGACTTTTAGTCGGAATTGGACCGGGAATGCCGGCCACCCACGTAGTTCTTCGCCCTCGGGTGAATACCCTTAGTTTTGGCAGCAGGCCAGGACGCCGGCCTGACCTCGATGTTTCTTGGCTTCCCAGCGATCAGCCTGGGGTGTATATGGCGGGGTGGCAGTCTGTCCCGCTATCCGGTTCTGACGGGCATCGCCTGGTTTACGATGGCTGAAATGGGGCCATTGGCCGCTGCCAAGGAGGGCTGGCCCGGCGCGGGCAATAGATCAATGCCTGAGAGAGAAGTGAGCCCCGGTGGGCGGCAGTCGGCAGTCACTGCTCAGCTCACTTCTCCCGGAGAAACTTGCAGGGCGGCCTGGGGCTTGCCTCGTGGAGGGCCGGCGGCCTCTCGGCCTGCTGCCGGCTGACCGCTATTAAAGGTCTTTACCCACCGCGAAGGCCTGGCCCAGGTAGGGGCCAAGGCCGTGGTAAGTGCGGATCTCCGGTCCGAAGACTATGGGTCTGACCTTCTCAATGTCGGGCAGGCCCTTGTCGCCCAGAACCTCCGGATCGGCCTTGACGTCGATGATTTCGCCGACAAACAGGGTGTGCAGGCCGATCTCCAAAGTGTGGATGAGCTTGCATTCCAGGATCAGGGGGCACTCCGCCGCATAAGGGGCGTCCACCAGGTCGCTGTCCACCGGGGTGAATTTGGTCTTGGCGAACTTATCTTGGTCCCGCCCGGAGGCGATGCCTACATAATCGGCCTCTTTCACGTGCTTTTCTGAGGGAATGTTAATGGTGAAGGCCTGCCGGGCTACGATGTTGCCGTAGGAATAGGTGGCCTTGCGCAGCGATACCGACACACAGGGGGGCTTGGAGCAGCAGATGGCCGCCCAGGCCGCGGTCATGAGGTTGGGCCTGCCTTCCGCGTCATAGGTGCCCACCAGCCACACCGGGGTGGGAAAGGCCAGGGTCCTGGCGCCCAAAGACTTTTTCATGGAATTTTCCTCCTTGCAAAATTTGTAAGTTGATCATGTCTCTTGCTCCGCAAAGAACTTAATTGGCCGGGGGGCCAGGGGCCGCAGGCCGTCACCCCTTCACTCTGCCAAAACTGATTCTCTTGGCGGAGCAAAGGGCATCCCCGGATCGATAAGAAATCCTTGCAAGCTAAGAGAAAAGGAAAGACAGGGAAAACTTTCTTTTTCAATAATAAGACCTGGAATCGGCGCCTTCAAGGACTTGCGGCCAAGCCGGAGACAAAAGGATAGCGGGAAAGATTTTTGGGGCGATTTGTGATATAGCCTGGGTAAGTGCCGTATGCGGCTGACAATTGATAGGGGGCAGCTTACGAGGGGAAAGTGATATGGCCGAGACTTACGGACCCTTGCTGATTGCCAGGGGCGAAACTGACATCGGCATCCTCCCGAAGATGGCCAACCGGCACGGCCTTATCGCCGGGGCCACCGGCACGGGGAAAACCGTGACCCTTCGGGTCTTGGCCGAGCATTTCAGCAGGATCGGGGTTCCCATCTTTATGGCGGATGTCAAGGGGGACCTGTCCGGGCTGGGCCAACCTGGAGGCGACAATCCCAAGGTGATCGAACGGGTTAAGGACCTGGGTCTGAAGGATTTCCAATACCGGGGCTTCCCGGTGGTCTTCTGGGACCCGGAGGGTGTGCAGGGCCACCCGGTGCGCACCACGATCTCCGAGATGGGTCCCCTGCTTTTGGGGCGGCTCCTCAATCTAAATGAAATCCAAAGCGGGGTTTTGGCCCTGATTTTCAAGATCGCCGACGACCATGGCCTCCTGCTTCTGGACCTGAAAGACCTGAGGGCCATGGCCCGGTATGTCGGGGATAATGCCGACCGGTTCCGGACCACTTACGGCAATGTGTCCAGCGCCAGCATCGGGGCCATTCAGCGGAATCTTCTGGCCTTAGAGCAGCAGGGGGGCGACAAGCTGTTCGGGGAACCGGCCCTGAACCTGGACGATCTGTTTCAGGCCACGGCCTCCGGGGAGGGGGTTATCAACATTCTGGTCGCCGACCAGTTGATTGAGGCCCCCAACCGGTATGCCACCTTTCTTTTGTGGCTGCTCTCGGACCTCTTCGAACGGCTGCCCGAAGTGGGGGACCCGCCCAAGCCCAAACTCGTCTTCTTCTTTGACGAGGCCCACCTGCTCTTCGAGGATGCGCCCAGAGTCCTGGTGGACAAGATCGAACAGGTGGTGCGCCTCATCCGCTCCAAGGGGGTGGGGGTGTATTTCGTGACCCAAAACCCGTTGGACCTACCGGACCGGGTCCTGGGGCAGTTGGGCCATCGGGTGCAGCACGCGCTCAGGGCTTATACGCCTAGAGACCAAAGGGCCGTCAAAGCCGCGGCCGAAACCTTCCGTAGCAACCCCAAGCTGGACGTGGTCTCGGCCATCACCGAACTGGGGGTGGGCGAGGCCCTGGTCTCCGTGTTGGATGAAAAGGGCACGCCTACCAGGGTGGATCGGACCTGGATCCGGCCGCCCCAGAGCCGGCTGACGCCCCTGACCATGGCGGAGCGGGACCAGGTGATTAAAACTTCGGTGCTCTACGGGGTCTATGACAAGGTCATTGACCGGGAATCAGCCTATGAACTTCTCAGCCAGAAAGTGGCTGCGCTGGAGGGGGAGGAAGCCGCACAAGAGGCGTCAAAGCGTCAGCCGCCGACCATGGCAGAGCAAGCCGGCAAGATTTTGCTGGACATTGGCAGGAGCGCGGCCCGCTCCGCAGGCACCCAGATCGGCCGGCAGATCATGCGAGGGATCCTTGGATCCATCTTTGGCCGCAAATAAAAAGGACAGGGCGCCCTTCGTTCATGATCCGGGGATGCCCGACGCTCCCCCCTCACGGCGGGCGGGATGCCTGCCCCCCTAGTACTTTCCTGCTAAAACCTGTCAGGAGGCCCGAAAGGACCAGAGGCTCGGGGAAATTGTGGTAGATAAGGGCAGCAGGTTTAAAACCGGGCCCAGGGTGCGCCATCCCCGCCTCCGGCCCTTCCGGCAGGCTCCCTATCAGCTTGACAATCCGAAAACAATAACTAATGGAAAAATAGAGAATTTTTCTCTCTGTATAGGCAGTCCGGGAAGGAAAAGTCAATTGAGGGTCGGGCCGGCTGAAAGCTTCGGGAGGCTGGGGAGGCGATGGTTAAGTTAAAGTCATTGGTCTTCTTACTGGGTCTGGTCCTCATCCTGCCCGCGTGCCCGGCTTATGTGGTCCCCGGGGGGGCCTATACCGGTTATTATCCCTATTATTCCTCCTACTATTCCTATCCTTACTCCTATTATCCTTATTACCGTTATCCTGAAAGCTATTTTTACTATCGCTACCCAAGACCCTACGGATATCGGAGATTCTATCCCGAAGGCCGTTTCAAAGGGCGGGGGACGGTAAATCGCAGCCCCCGGGACCGCCCCGGATATAGGGGCGGTCCCGGAAGGGGCGGCTTTGGCGGGCAGGGCGGCCACCGCTGATCACCCGCACCAGCAAGATTCGAGAAAATTCTTCACCAGCAAGGAGAGCGCTGACTATGAGACAACAAACAGGCTTCCGGGCGGGGCAGGTGGTTTTCGCGGTAATCCTCGCCCTGTTGGTGCTGAACCCTGAAGCGGGCCTGGGGAAAAGCCGCCACGGTCTTTCCACCCAGGAGCGGGAAACCCTGGTGCAGGAGGTGGGCCTGACCCCGGAGCAGGCCACGGCCTTGCAGACCCTGGACGATAAATTCGACCAGGCCCGGGAAGGGATTATCGCCGGGATCAGGACCGATGAGGTTGAACTGGAGAAAGCCTTGGCTGCTTCCCGGCCGGATGCTGCCAGGATCAAAACCCTGGTGGATGCCCTCACTCAGGGCCACGACCGGCTCATGCAGACCTTCAAGGCCCAACGCCAGGAGGAGATGGAGCTGATGACCCCGGTTCAGCAGGGCAGGTTTCTTCTCGTTCTAAAGAGATGGCATGAAGAGCTGGAAAAGGGCCAAGAGAAGTAACGACGAGGGCCGCGGCTCAGACGATCCCTGGCCCTTCCCCGCTTCCAAAATCTTATTCCCCGGAATAAGGCTTTCCCTTTAATCCCCCGACCTCTCGCCGGAAATGACGATGGCCGTGGTGCCTGGCTCGGCCCAATGGTAAAGCCATTCCATGTAGGGCTGTTCGACGTGGACGCAGCCGTGGGTGGCCAGATCCTTTCTCTCGGGTCCAGTCGGCACTCCGCCTTCGTGGATGGCCTTTCTCTGCCGCCAATCAAAAAACAGAGAATAGGGCATGGGCGTGTCATACTTCTGGGAATAGTAATCCGGCACCTTCAGGCGAACCACATAGAGGCCGGGGTCTGTGGTGGCTTCGTCGTCGCCGGTCAAGACCGGGAATTCCAGGACCTTTTTCCCCTGGTCATAGGCCGCCCCGACCTGTCGGGGCTGATCAATCCAAATGACCTTGTCATACTCCTGGAAGAGGTCAAAGCCGCGGGCCGCTGCCGGGAGGGTACAGAGGGCTGCGGCCAGGAAGAATACCATGATTGTCATAGGGCCATTTCCCGCAGGCGCTGCTCTCGCCAGGCTTCGCTTCCAGTCCGGCTCCATCAGCCATTCCCTGACTGTCCGGCCAAGTGCACCCCCCTTGACATCCTGCCTTAACGCCAAGGCAATCTGATGAAATCGCCTCTCTGTTAATCGGGTTTCCGGGGCAGGAACTTCAGCCAAAAACAGGAGCCAGACCCTGATGGAGGGAAAGGCGCCGCGGCTCTCCGGCGCACCATTCCTTTGATTTCACAGAACTTCCCGCCGATTCGGTGCCTTGGGAATAAGCGGCTGCCGCCGGACCCGGACTCTGATAAGGCCGCCGCCTTGCTATCCTGGCCGGTGCTTGTCCTACTGTAAAATAGTCCCGAGGTTGGAAAGCACCTGGTATTAAAGGGACTGCTTACTCATTTTTTCTTCAACTGGTCGGCCACGGACTGGATGGCGGCCTTCACTTTCTCCGGATCCCCCAGATAGTAGTGGGTGATGGGCTTCAGATCACCGTCGAGTTCATACACCAGGGGGATGCCGGTGGGGATGTTGAGGCCCACGATCTCTTCGTCGGAAATCTGATCCAGGAACTTCACCAGAGCCCTGAGGCTGTTGCCGTGGGCCGCAATAATCACCCGCCGACCCGACTTCACCGCAGGGGCGAGCGTCTCGTGCCAATAGGGCAGGAAGCGGGCCACGACGTCTTTCAGGCATTCCGTCAGCGGAAGCTCGGTCTGCGGGACGTCGGCGTAGCGCGGGTCCCGGCCGGGATAGTAGGGAGACTCCGGGGTCAGGGGCGGCGGGGGGACGTCATAGCTGCGCCGCCAGATCTTCACCTGCTCCATGCCGTGCTTTTCCACCGTTTCCGTCTTGTTGAGGCCCTGCAAGGCGCCGTAGTGGCGTTCGTTCAGGCGCCAGCTATGGTGCACCGGGATCCACATCAGATCCATCTCTTCCTGGGCCAGCCACAGCGTCTTGATGGCCCGCTTGAGGACGCTGGTGTACGCCACATCGAAAACGAACCCTTCTTTCAACAGCACCCGTCCGGCTTCCTTGGCCTCCTCGATGCCCTTCTCGGACAATCCGACGTCGATCCACCCGGTGAAGCGGTTCTCTTTGTTCCAGACACTTTCGCCATGCCGCAGCAAGACCAGCTTGTACATACCATCTCCTGATTATTTTTTCTCCAGTACTGGGTGATTCTCAATTTTAATCTGAGCCCTCTCTTGGACTTTAGGAAAGGGCTCAGCCTGGTGCACCCCGGCTTCCGTCTAACGCCCTTCCGTCCTCAACAGACCTGTATTTTTTTTCAAAAACCGCACCGCGCTATAGGTGAGAAGGCCCACAACAAACAAGGTCAGGGTAAACCGGCCCGGCCGCAGGCTGCCCCGGGCAAACCAGCCCATGATCAGGTCAAACGCGATGAAAATCGCCGTAAGGGCGAAAAAAGTGGAATACTCCCGGGCGATGGCCGACTTCAGGGAAAATGGCAGGTCAGGCTTCACCCAGTTGGCCGGTTTCGGGATAAAGGCCGGGGTCTGGGAGGCCCACTCGCGGTACTGGTCCCCGAACTGGCTGAGCAAAAAAAACTCTTCCGCAAACATGATTCTTTCGTAGTAAAGCCAGAAGACCAGCAGCGTGATGACCGTGAACCACCAGCAGCGCGGCAGCAGGGCCACCCCGAGCCACATCAGGAAATTTCCCAAATAAATCGGGTGCCTGACCACCGAATACATGCCGGTGGAATTTAGGGCGGCGGCCTGTTGTTTCAAAGTGTTGCGCCCGGAGGTGCCGGCCGGCACATAGCCCACGGTGAGGAACCGGACGGCCAGACCCAGGAAGGCCACGGTCAGGCAGAGCACTTCCCAGGCCATGGTGAGGGGATGGTCACCCAGCCGCCGGGCCGCGTCCGCGGCCGCGGGGACGGCCAGAACCAGCAGCACCAGCGGCAGGTAGCTCCTCCAGCGAAAAAGCCAGTTGCCGGCCTTGGCAAACTCATCCGCCAGCATGGAACCTCTCTTTTTTAAGCAGTCAGCAGATAGCGGTCCGCAGTCAGATTGACGTTGATAAGCGATAAGCTATGGCACAATAACCTCACACTTTAAGCCGACAGCATTCTGCTATATGCGAAATGCTTGCCGCTGACTGCCTCTAGCACGCCTTGCCCGCGCTTCCCAGCACATGCTCGTTTTTGTATTTGACCATTTTGATGAGCTCATCCCGGGCCGGGCCCAGATATTTGCGCAGGTCAAACTCGCCGGGTTTTTCGGCCAGGATCTTCCGGATGACCGCGGTCATGGCCAACCGGCCGTCACTGTCGATATTAACCTTACACACCGCCCCCTGACAGGCCCGTTTGATCTGGTCTTCAGGAACGCCCACCGCGGAGCCCATCTTGCCCCCGTACTGGTTGATCATGGCCACGTACTCGGGCATAACGCTGCTGGCTCCGTGCAGCACGATGGGAAAACCGGGCACCCGCCGTTCGATCTCTTCCAAAATGTCAAACCTCAAGGGCGGCGGTTCTTCGCCGGGCTTCACCTTAAACTTGTAGGCCCCGTGGGAGGTGCCGATGGAAATGGCCAGGGAGTCCACCCCGGTCTGCTGCACAAAAGCCTCCACCTCCTCGGGCCGGGTGTAGTGGGACTTCTCGTGGGATACCTCGTCCTCGATCCCGGCCAGCACTCCCAGTTCCCCTTCCACCGTCACGTCCAGGGGATGGGCATACTCCACCACCTGCCGGGTAAGCCGCACGTTTTCTTCAAAGGGGAGGTGGGAGCCGTCGATCATCACCGACGAGAAACCGGAATCGATACAGGCCTTGGCCAACTCGAAGGTGTCACCGTGATCCAGGTGCAGGGCCACCGGGATGTCCCCTCCCATCGCCTTCATCATCTCCAAAGCACCTTTTACCAGGTAGGGCACCATGGCGGCGTTCACGTATTTGCGGGCGCTGCCGGAACATTGCAGGATGACCGGAGATCTGGTCTCCACGCAGCCGATGATGATGCCCTCGATCTGCTCCATGTTGTTGAAGTTATAGGCCGGCACCGCGTAGCGCCCCGCCAGGGCCCGCTTAAACATTTCCCTGGTGTTCACCAGCCCCAGATCCCGGTATCGGTGTAACTCCATATCTTAGCTCCTTTTCCTTGGTATATCGTTTTCGGCCGGCGCAAACGGCTTGGGCAGGGCGGGCGTCCCGTCCGCCAAGTGGGTGTTCAGGGCGCGCCCCACCCAAATTGCCAGTCTTGGACCTTGGACTTTGGACTTAGGACTCGTCGCCCCCTGCATACTGCTAACTGTCCATCATGCCACGATATCCGCTTTGATCAAATTCGTGGCTCCCCTGGTTCCCAGGGGCGTGCCCGCGGTGATTACCAGCCGGTCCCCGGAAAACAGGTAGCCTTTCTCCACGGCCATCACCTTCACGGCCTCCAGCATCTGGTCGATGCTCTCCAGGCCGTCTATGACGAAAGGCAGGACTCCCCAAACCAGGCACAGGCGCTTTTGCGTCTGTTCCAGGGTGGTGACGGCAATGATTGGCACTGCGGGCCGGAACCGGCTCAAAAGCCGGGCCGTAGTGCCGCTGGCCGTAGAAGCCAGAATCGCCTTGGCTTTTAAATCCCCGGCCAATTTGCAGGCAGCATAGCTGATGGCGTCGGGGATGCCTTCGCCTGCCAGGTTCCGCCGGTGGTAGAGCCAGACATCGTGCGGGAACCTGGCCTCCGTGGTCCGGGCAATGCTGTCCAGGAAGCGCACCGCGTCCACCGGGTAGCGCCCGATCGCAGTTTCCTCCGAGAGCATGACCGCGTCGGTGCCGTCCAGGATGGCATTGGCCACGTCGGTGACCTCCGCCCGGGTGGGCCGGGGGTTGTTCACCATGGAGGCCAGCATCTGGGTGGCGGTGATCACCGGTTTGCCGACCCGGTTGGCCTCGGCGATGAGGAATTTCTGTATCATGGGCACCTGCTCCAGAGGGGTTTCCACCCCCAGATCGCCCCGGGCCACCATGATGCCGTCCGCCACCGCCAGGATTTCTTGCAGGTTGGCCACCGCCTCCGGCTTCTCGATCTTGGCGATCACCGGGGTGTCCAGGCCGCGGGCGGCGATGATTTCTTTAAGCTCCGCCACGTCCGCGGCGGAACGCACAAAGGATAGGGCCACGAGATCCACCCCGAGGTCCAGGCCGAACTCCAGGTCGTCCCGATCCTTGGGAGTGAGCGCGGAAATGGGCAGCGCCACTCCCGGCAGGTTCAGGCCTTTGTGGGAGCTCAACAGCCCCCCCACCATCACCCGGCAAATCAGCGAGTCCGGGGATTTCTCCAGAACCTGAAGTTCCAGGGCTCCGTCCGCCAGCAGCACCGTGGCTCCCACCGGAGTGGCCGCAATCACCTCCGGCGTGGTCACTGAGCACTCGTTCTGCTTCCCGATTATAGGGCGGCGGGTGAGGGTGAATTTCTGGCCCGGAACCAGGGTTATGGGCTCGGGATCGATCTCCCCCACCCTGATTTTCGGTCCCGCCAGATCCTGCATTATGGCCACCGGCAACCCCAGGTTCCGGGATGTGGCCCTGATAAGATCAAAATGCTCCCGGTGAACAGCTTGGGTGCCATGGGAAAAATTCAACCGGGCCACGTTCAGGCCGGCTGCGATCAGGTCAGGCATAATTTCCGCAGTAATCGCGGGCCCAATGGTGCCCACAATCTTGGTGCGGCGCATCTCGGGCAAGGTGGCCATAGTCCTCCAGGTGTGTCCTCAGGTTAAGCGAATAATCCCAAAGAGATTTTATTTTATCATACGGCAATTACCAAACAGATGATTTAGGAAGCGCGAGGGATGAAGTTCTTGAAAAAATCGGGTTATACTTGAAAAAACCACTTGCTCCAAGCTCCGGAAATCAATGCCGGGAGACCTGGGATTCCGGTCCGGAACTTGAAAACCGTCAGAGAATACTTGCGACCCACGTCCCGCACGCGGTGGAATATTTCCGCGGACGCCCCGGGAACCATTACCTCTTGCGCGGGCTGGAGGATCACCCGGGAAAGGGTTTGACCAACCCCTAGCTGAGGAGATGATACGTGGACACCAATGTATTGGATCTCTTTTTCAAGCCCAGGTCCATCGCCGTGGTGGGGGCCAGCGCCCATGAAGGGTCGGTGGGCCATATCCTGGTGGACAACCTGAAATCGGGTGGCTTCCCGGGCGAAATTTACCCCATTAATCCCAAGGCGGAAGAGATTTCGGGCCTCAAGGCTTATCCCTCGCTGACCGCTGTGGGTGCGGACGTGGATTTGGCCGTCATCTGCATCCCGATCAAGGGGGTGCCGGAGATCATCAGGGAATGCGGCCAGGTGGGGACCAAGGCCGCGATCATCATCTCTGCCGGCGGCAAGGAAGCCGGGGAAGAGGGGCTGGCCATCGACCAGGCCATTCACGAGGAGGCCCGGAAAGCCGGGGTGCGCTATTTCGGCCCCAACTGCATGGGGCTGTTGTGCCCGGCAAGCAAGCTCAATGCCAGTTTTGCCGCCTTTTCAGCCGATCCCGGCAGCCTGGCCTTCATCTCCCAGAGCGGCGCCCTGGGGAGCGCCATCCTGGGGTGGGCTACGCAAAACCACATCGGCTTTTCCCATTTCATCAGCGTGGGCACCATGGCAGACCTGGACTTCGCGGATCTCATAGATTATCTGGGGGGCGAAACCAGCGCCAAGAGCATCCTTATTTATATGGAGGGCATAACCAGTCCCCGGCGGTTTATGAGCGCCGCCCGGGCCGTGTCCCGGATCAAACCCATCATCCTGGCCAAGTCCGGTCGGACCGCGGCCGGGGCCCGGGCCGCAGCCTCCCATACCGGGGCCTTGGCCGGATTGGATGAGGTGTATAACGCGGCCTTCCGCCGGGCGGGGATCATCCGGGTTCAAACCGTGCGGCAGCTGTTTGACTGTGCTGAGGCCCTGGGCAAGGTCCAGAGGCCGGCGGGCGGGGGCCTGGGAATCATCACCAATGCCGGCGGCCCCGGGGTCATGGCCGTTGACGCCCTGGCAGCCTGGGAGGCGGAGCCCGCAGTGTTGTCCCCGGCCACCCTGGCCAAACTCAACGAGATCCTGCCGTCTTACTGGAGTCACGGCAACCCCGTGGACATCCTGGGAGACGCCACCCACGAGCGCTATCTTCAGGCGCTCCAGATATGCCTGAAAGCCCCCGAGCTGTCAGGTCTGATCGTCATCCTGACCCACCAGGCCATGACCGACCCTGTCAAGATAGCCCAGGTCCTGGTGCCAGAAATAAAAAAGCAGGGGAAGCCGGTCCTGGCGGTGTGGATGGGCGGCGAGGACGTGGCCGAAGGGGTGCGCATCCTCAGCGACGGGGGCGTCCCGGTATACGAAACCCCGGAGCAGGCTGTCGATACCTTTATGGCTATGTACTCCTACACCCGCAACCTGGAACTGCTCCAGGAAACCCCGGCCCAACTCCCTCATGAGCTCCAGGTCAACCATCAGCAAGCCCAGGCCTATATCCAGGAGTGTCTCAAACGCCAGTCCAGGATGCTCACCGAAATTGAGGCCAAGGCCGTCTTGGCGGCATACGGCATCAAGGTGACCCCCACGATCTCAGCCTCCACCGCGCAGGCTGCGGCCCAGGCGGCCAGCCACCTCGGGTATCCGGTGGTCTTAAAGATCCACTCGCCCCAGATCTCCCACAAAACCGATGTAGGCGGCGTCAAGGTGGGTCTTAAAAACGAAGATGAGGTCAAAGCGGCCTTCGAGGACATCGTCCACGCGGCCCGAAGCCTGGCGCCGGAGGCCAAAGTCCTGGGGGTGACCGTCCAGCCGCAGGTAAACCCCATCGATTTTGAATTGATCATGGGCTCCAAACAAGACCAGCAATTCGGTCCCATTATGCTTTTCGGATTGGGGGGCATCTACGCCGAGGTCTTGCAGGATGTGGCCATTGCCCTGCCACCCCTTAACCTCACGCTGGCCGAGAGGATGATCCAGCGGACCAAGGTCTATCGGCTGCTCCAGGGCTATCGCCATCTTCCCCCGGCCGACATGGAAAAATTGTCGGAAATGCTCATGCGCTTGGCCCAACTGGTGACAGACTTCTCAGAGATCGTCGAACTCGATATCAATCCATTGTTCATTACCGCAGGACAACCGCTGGCCGGGGACGCACGCATGGTGGTGGAGGAAAGCTCCATCCCGGCTCCCCGCCACCTGATCATTGCGCCTTATCCCAACCAGTATGTCAGCGATTGGATGCTGGAGGATGGGACCCCGGTGAAAATCCGCCCCATGAAGCCGGAGGACGAGCCCCTGGTGGCGGACTTTTTGGCGGACTGCTCGGAGGAGACCATTTATTTCCGCTATTTCCGCCGCATCAAGAAATGGACCCACGAAATGCTCATCCGCTTCACCCAGAACGACTATGACCGGGAACTGGGCCTCATGGCCGTAGGGGTGCCGCCGGGGCCGGAGGTCATGATGGGCGTGACCCGCCTGGTCACCACTCCCGACCGGCAGGATGCCGAATTCGCCATCATAGTGGGGGATGCCTGGCATGGCAAGGGCTTGGGCTCCAAGCTCATCCAGCGGCTTCTCGAAGTGGCCAAGGACATGGGGGTCAAGCGGCTGAGGGGGGATGTTCTCTCCGAAAACCACCCCATGTTGGCCCTGGCCAAGAAGCACGGCTTTACCCTGAAGAAGGACGAAGAAGGCCAGACGGTGAAGCTGGAGATTACCCTTTAATACGGTTTTCGGGAAAAAAATTCAGCATTGTTTGACCGGGACCTTATCTCCTGGGGCGGCTAACGGCCGCCCCAATATTTATGACCCAAAAAAACCGCAGCTCCGGGGCTGCGGCCTGCTGAGCCAGTACTGGGTGCGTGAAACCGGTCTCCTCCGGCTTATTTGGTGTCGATATTGACCTCAACCCGGTGGCTCACCAGGTTGTTGATCCCGGCCGAAACGGTCATGGCGCAGACGCCCTGGACATTCGGGCTCCCCTCCACGGTGGCGACGGCGTTTTGCTTGCCCTGGATCTTGAAACTGTTGTCCGCGGTGGCCGCAATCGCCTGCATCTGCTGATTGGTAAGGGACACGATGGTGGAATTGCCCTGGGTCAGACCAAAAACGTTGGGGGAGGCTGGAGGTATGACATTTTTTCCCACATTGAAGGACAACGAGGTGAATTGATTTGAAAAACTGCCAGCCATGACATTCAACAGCACCAGCCCGGAGGCCTGAAGTCCTTTTAAATTCAAATTGACGGCATAACTGTAACTATCAATCAGGGCTTGGTTGCCTTGGGAGAAGGCCAGCCCCGTGTAGGTCATCGGGGTCAATACCTGATTAGGCTGGATATTGACATAGGCCAGGGAACCCAGGTTGCGGAAGGAGCCTATGCCATAGGTGGCATTGTAAATGCCGTTGATGGTGACGTTGTTGAAGCTTATGTTGATCTGCCCGGCATCACTGAAATTCGGTACCGAAAAACCGCTGATGCCTTGCACATAGCCCAGGTAAGGGATCCCCGTGACAGTAGTGATGTATTGGACGGCATAGGTATCCTGACCCAGGGCCTCCTTTCCGGCCAAGGGGGCCGCCGCCAGCAGGAAAGCCACCAGGAGCACCGTAAGTCTGAACTTTCGCATAAAGGGTCTCACTTGGGCCCAATGCCGGTGAGGGTTACGCCCGGCATGACGCTGATGTTGGGGATAAGACTTGAGGCGTTGGGCAGGTGGATATTGAACTGGGTTGTGGCAAAGACGATGTTGTCGCGGCCGGTCACCACCAGTTGTGAGTTCAACCCGGTATTGGTGGGGCCGGCGATGTAGGAGACGTTGCTGTCCTGAAAGACCGCGGTGCTGCCGTTAAAGGTCGGACTGGGGCTGCCGTCAGGAACCACGGCCCCGAAATTGGTGGTTATGCTCACCTGGGGGTTGGTCACCAGGTTGATGTCAAAGTTGTAGTCAAAGTAATAAACCCCTAAACATCCCCGCATTTCCTGCAAGTCAGCATCAGGCACCACGGCGCAGACCTGAAGCGGGTTTTCGGCCGGTTTGGGAGTGCGCTGGGGGGTCGGCTGGGAACCAGGGGCTGCCGGGACTTCCTCCTGGGACTCGATCAAAGTCCGGGTTATGCGATTTGAGGGGGAAGCGCAGGCCACTATGACCAGGAGCGGCAACAACGACAGGAAGAAAAGCCCCAGCTTTACCTTTGCTGAGATAACCAAGGTAGGCTCGGTGCTGGGACGCATAGGTTCCTCCTCCGCCCGGGCCTATTGCCCGGGAATAAAGGGTATAACGAAAAGGGGCGAATTGGTCACATAAATTATCGAATTGGTCGGGTCCAGGGCAAAGCGCCCGGTCCAAACGGGTTCCTGGCGCAACATCTGGGAGATCTGGCTGGCCTCCTGGGGTTGTTCGACAAACAAGCCTTCGGCCTCTTTGGATTTCGGCCCTTCCACTGCGAACACAATGTTTTGGGACCAGACCTTGGCGAAGTCATTTAAGAGCATCCTGCGGTTGCCCCAAGAGGGGTCGGAGAGGTAAACATATTTGTCATCGACCCGGCGCAGGACCACAAAATGTTTATATTCTCCGGTAGCGATCAGGGCGATGACCGGAATCTTAATTTCCTTGAGGGTTTCCACTTTGGGGATCTTGAAGCCGTCCGCCTTGAAGTGGATGGCGTTGGCATAACGCTTCATGTCGAAGAGAGAAAAGCCCACTTTTCTGATTTCTTCCTGGTTGCCGTATTTGAACATGCCGCCGATGGCGTCCATTTCGGTGGTGGGCAGACCGTAGTAGTAATGCAGGATGGTGGCCAAGGCCGCGGCGCCGCAACTATAATCCCGGCTCTGGGGCACCATCTGGCGCAGCCGCATCTCCTTCAGGGACTTCACCTGTTTGGTGAGGACTCCCCCTTCGTTATAGAGATTCAGCCGCACCGGCACATCCGCGGCCAGGGCCCCGATGGGCAGGCCCAGCCAGGTCGTTATAAAGACAGGCCAAAAAAAACGTGGCTTCACCTAACCTACCTCACAGAAAAGCCCCGGGGGGCTGAACCCCCCGGGGGTTGGAAACTAGATCAGGATTATGGATAATTGATATTGGCGCTCACATTGACAATGTTCTGAGCCGCGCTGTTGGCTGCAACCCCGATGCTGTGTGAAGTCGCCATCACGCCGTTGGAAGACGAGTTGGTGCTGTTGGCGTTCATGGTCACACCGCCGGAGTAGAGGCTGTTGCCATTGCCAAAGGATATGCCTGCGTTCACCTGGCTCAGGTTCGTCACCGCCACGGTCTGAATTCCAGACGCAGGCGGCGAGATTGTCGGAGTCACGATCGGTCCGGTCACGGTGGCCACGCCCATCTGGCCCTGGTTGGCAATGCCTGAACCAACGTTCACGTTTTGGTTGTTAACCGCCGTGTCCTTTAGGGTTTTGGGAGCATTCAGGACCGTGGCAATGGCGCCATGGGTGGCCACGGCGCTGTTATTCCCGGTCAACACCGCATCCCCGGCGCTCTGAGAGAGGGCGCCGGAGTTAACAGCAGCATTTCCGGCGCCGTTGTTGACTGCCGAATCTTTGACGCTGCCCAACGCCAGGCCGTTACCTGTGTTGACCGCGCCACCTTTAGTGGCCTGGTTATAGGTTGCACTGCCGGAGTTGGAAACGGCGCCAGAAAAAGGTCCGTCCACCGCGTTGCCGCCAAAGGCCACGGGCCCGGAGGGATCGCTCACCGCAGTGCCGGCGCCCACGACCAGGGCAGCCTCTTCACCGATGTAATACGCCGAGCCGCCCATAGCAATGGCAGCTTGGCCGCCTTCCTCAACCTTATTCTGGGCCGCGATGCCACTGGTGCCGGTGTTGATGGCGGGCTTATCAGAGTCCTCGGCGTCGATGTAATTATTGTTGCCGTTGTAACTCATCTGGCCGACGCCGCCCTTGTTGTTGCTCTGGGCCATGCCATTGTACATGGCATTGGTCTGGCCTTCCTGGTTGTTGGCGGTGGCAGTGCCGCTGTCCATGGCATTAACCTGACCTTGCTGGTTTTTGGCAGTGCCGCTGTCCATGGCATTTACCTTGCCGGCCTGGTTTTTGCCACTATCCATGGCATTCTGGTTGTCTTCGCCGCCTTGGGCCTTGCCGCTGTCCATGGCCGAGGTGCCATAGTCACCGTCAGAGTTCTGGACTTTGCCGCTGTCCATGGCCGCTGCTTGAGCCATCTGGGCTTTGCCGCCGCCGGAGGCGCCCACGGCATCGCCGTCATTGTTTTGGATCTGACCATCAGCCACCGCAGGATTGATCGTCTGGATGCCGTCCTGGTTGTAGTTCTGGACGCCGCCCGCAGTGGAAATCAGGCTGTCTTCGATGCCGGACATATTGCCGGTGCCGTTAACCAAGATTCCACCCTTTTCGACCTCGTTGTTATTGGCGACGGGGCCGACGGCGACGGTGGTGCCGCTGATGCTGGTGCTGTCTTCGTTACCCGCAATGTTGCCGGTGCCGATGGCCAGGGTGCCGCCCTTTTCAACTTCATTATCGTTGGCGATAGAGCCGTTACCCTGGATGAGGTTGTTGTCGTTGCCGTCGCCACCCTGGGCAATGGAACCATTGGTGGCCCCGGTGTCTTTCAAGCCGCCGAAGGCAATGGCGCCGTTGTCGGCGATGGCGTTTTTATCTCCCTGAACCAAGACACTATTGGCGCCGCCGAACTGGACATCCTTATTATGTTCGATGTCGCCGTCCACCAGATTGCCGTTGCCCGTCTGGACATTATCAGCTTCCGCCACCACGGCGCCCCCGCTTTGGACCGCCGGGTTGATGATCTGGTTCCCATCGTCGTTTTCACTGATGGGCGCATTCAATGGGCCATTGATGGCGTACTTGGCTTTCTGATCATTGATGGACGCGTTAAGGTCGCCATTGATGGCGTACTTGGCATTCTGGTCCGCCACCGGGGCGTTGTTGGCGCCGTTGATGGCGAACTTTGCATCCTGCTGGTTACCGTTATTGTCGCCGTTGGTGGCGAACTGGGCATCCTGCATGTTGCCGTTATTGTCGCCATTGGCGTTGTTGGTGCCGAACTGCAGGTTGGGATTGGTCACCACCACCTGGGTGCCGCTGCCGTCATTGAGACTGGTGACGTTGTTGTCACCCTTGCTCATGTTGGCGTTGTCCCCGGCAACCTGCAACTGGTTGTCCTGGATGGCGGGGTTGACGATCTGGAGGCCGTCCTCGCCATTGATATTGTTGGGGCCGGTGCCGTTGAAGCTGTTCAGGGCGTTCAGGTTTTCTTCGCCGCCCTGGGCCGTGGAACCGCCCAGTGCTGCAACGTCATGTTCCCCGGTGAAATTGGCCACCTGGGCATTGTCCATGCCGATGGCGGTATCTTTAATGTCATCACCCGCGGCAATGGCGTTGGTGCTGCTGTTGACGACGCCTTTATTGTCACCATCGGCGGCCACGGAGTTGGGGCTGCCGACATTGTTGCCGTCGCCGACGTCGTCACCGACGGCGATGGCGCCGGGGCTGTTGAAGTTGTTGCCGTCGCCGACATCATCCCCCACCGCCACGGAACCGGTGCTGTTGACATTGTTACCATCGTCAAAATGGCTGTCAACCACGGCATTGGGGCTGTTGAGGGCGTTTTCTTCCATGTCATCGCCGGCGGCGAAGTTGCCGGTGCCGTTATTGGCGGCGTCAGCATCCTGAGCCACGTTGCCGGTGCCGTTATTGGCGGCGTCGGCATCCTGGGCAATGGCGGTGCTGCCGCTGTTGGCATTCGCCTGGCCCAGGGCAAACTGGTTGTCCTGTAACGCCGGATTTATGACTTGTATTCCGTCGTCATTGGCATTGGAGACGCCGCTGTCCATGGCCGCCGCCTGAGCGTCCTGGGCTTTGCCGCCGTCCATGGCCGCGGCGTCAGCATCCTGAGCCTTGCCGGTGTCGGTGGCATTGGCATCGCCGTTTTGGGCAATCCCATTATTGGCATTGGCGCCGCCATCCTGGGCCACGCCATTGTTCGCATTGGCATCGCCATCCTGGGCCACGCCGCCGCCGGCGGCATTGGCATCGCCGAGCTGGAGGTTGGGATCAGTTACCGCCACATTGGTAGTGCCATCCTGGGCAATGCCGTTATTGGCATTGGCGTTGCCATCGCCCCCCTGGGCAAAGGAGCCATCGCCGACTACGCCGGTGTCTTCGAGGCCGCCGAAGGCCAGGGAGCCTTGATTGGCTACCCCATCGTCACCGGCCGCAGAACCGCCGCTGGCCACGCCATCATCGCCGGCGGTGGAACCGCCGGCCGCCGCGCCGCCGCCCAGCCCCACGGTGGCGTCAGGGACATTTACATTGGTAGTGCCATCTTGGGCCACGTTGCCGGTACCGGTATTGGCGGCGTCGGCATCCTGGGCGGTGCTGCCCTGATTGGCTACCGCGTCGTCACCGGCCGCAGAACCGCCGCTGGCCACGCCATCATCGCCGGCGGTGGAACCGCCGGCCGCCGCGCCGCCGCCCAGCCCCACGGTGGCGTCAGGGACATTTACATTGGTAGTGCCATCCTGGGCCACGTTGCCGGTACCGGTATTGGCGGCGTCGGCATCCTGGGCGGTGCTGCCGCTGTTAGCCGCGGCGTCGACATCCTCCAGGGCCACTGACTGGTTCTGGGCGCCGGCCGATCCGTCGCCGACTTTGCCCGCGGTGCTGCTGTCGTTGGCCGCAGCATCGGCATCCACCGCAATGCCCTGGTCCTCGGCGTCAGCCCCGGCGATGTTGGCGTCAGGGACGGTGACCAACGTACCTGAGTTGTTATCCGCGTTGGTATTGCCGTCACCTGAGCCCTGCGTAGCACCAGCGATGTTGGGGTTGGTCACCGCAATGGCATCATCGGTGCTGTTTTGTTGAGCGCCGCCGTTGTCATTGGGGCCGGTTTGTTGCGCCAACACCGCGCCGGCCAGGCAGACCATACCCGCAACGAGCACGAGTACAAGAATTTTCTTCATATGGTCCTTTCTCCTTTCCGAACAATTAAAGGATTCACACAATCCAACCTTAGCCATTATCAGCCGTTACCCGATTTTCGGTCCCCTCTCACCTCCTTTGGGCGCTGCAGCCACCAGGTATTTGCCGGTTGTGCCGGATTGCCGTGGGTTTCAGGGTTTTCCCCGTCCCCCCTTTTTGTCAAGGCCGCGTACCATTCGTCCCACAGGACGATCCCTCCCGGTGGGCTGACTAAACCCACCGTGGCCGCCAACCTTGCCGGGTCCTCCCCGGGACTGGCCATCCCGGTGTCCCGAATCTGCGTTGGCGGGGTGCGGCGTGTCGCTGCCGCCCCCTGATTCCCGGCTTTTTTGGCCCAGCCCAAAAATTTCGCCATCTTCTGTCCTGAGTTCACAGCCTATTGCAATGCATCCTGCTAAATCCTAAGCAGGAATGGTGCCATTCGTGGGTATGGGCATTAGCCTGATTTTCCAAAAGAATTTCGTGAGATTGAAAAACCCGGCCATAATTGCCTCCAGATTTTTGGAAAAAGAAATCAAGTAAACTTTTTCTAAAAAGAAATTCAGATAATTAATCTTTTCCAGTTTCCTGGAATATTCCCGGTGGCTGTACTGCTTTCCGGATTTCTCAATTGGCCACCAGATTGATATAGGGCTTTAACCGGTACTTTTGGATGAAATGATACATGGTGGAGCGGCTCACCCTGAGGGCCCGGCTGGCCAGGTAAACATTCCCCTGGAAATGCTGCAGGGCTTCGCCCACCAACTGGGCCTCAAATTCGGCCCGGGCCTGCTTGAGACTCTTGCCGTTAAATACCGGTTTGGGCTCAGGGGTTGCTTGGTCAAGGCCTAAATGCTGGGGGGTCACCCGGTTTCCTTCGCTCATGACCACGGCCCGGCGGACCCGGTTGATGAGTTCCCGGACGTTACCCGGCCAGGAGTGGTTCTGGATGGCGACGATGGCCTCCGGGGTGAAGCCCTTGAGGTCCTTGCCGAGCCGGGCGGCGTAGCGTTTGAGAAACACGTTGGCCATGATGAGGCTGTCATCCCCTCGGTCTTTAAGGAGTGGCAGGCTGATATTCACAACGTCCAACCGGTAATACAGGTCTTCCCGGAAGCGGCCCGCGGCGATGAGCTCATGCAAATCCGTATTGGTGGCGGAGATGATCCGCACATCCACCTTGATGGGCTGGCGACCCCCCACCCGGTGAAAGGTGAACTCCTGCAGGAAGCGCAGCAGCTTCACCTGCAGGTCCACAGGCAGCTCGCCCACCTCGTCCAGGAACAGGGTGCCGCCCTGGGCGCGCTCCACGTGGCCGGTGGTGGTCCGGTAAGCCCCGGTAAAGGCGCCTTTTTCATGCCCGAACAGTTCGGACTCCAGGAGTTCCCGGGGAATGGCGCCGCAATTCACTTCCACAAAGGGGCCTCGCCTCCAGTGGCTGCGCTGATGAATGGCCCGGGCCACCATTTCCTTGCCGGTGCCACTGGCCCCGGTAATAAGCACGGGAACATCGGTGACGGCCACCTTGCGGATCAGACAAAAGATATCCCGCACGGCCTTGCAAGTGCCGATCATTTCTTCGCTGTCGAGGTCTTTCATATCTCCGCTTTGCCGCCAGTCCAGAGGCTTTTGACAAACGGGGCAATTCTTGGAATCCGGCGCGGGCAGCTCCTGGCCGCAGAAGGGACAGTTCTTCAGCTTTCGAGGCCAGAGGGGAGCGAGGAAATCATAAAGCTGCGACCTGGCGTGGATATCCAGGTCCAAAAATTCCAAGCCCATGCCATCGGATCCGGAGCGCACCACCCGGGCCAGGATCTCAAGGTCTTGAATACGAGAGGCCATGGTGAACTTGAGGTTGACCACCGAGTTCAACGGCGAAGGGTAGTCCAGGGAGATGAAGGCCCCTCCCAGGCTGAGATTTCTAGCCCGTCCAGGGATGGTCCGGCCATACGTATCTAGGGAAACTGGCACATCAACCGGGACTCGTGGCGACTTTCGCATCGGCGCTCTCTTTCAAGGGAGCCGGGTTACGTCAGTCCTCAACCTGCAACCAATACAAGGGATTAACCCGACGTTAAGGCACTGTCAGCATCTGGCCGGGCGGCCCTGGGGGCTCCCGCAGAAAGTTAAAAGCCGGCTTGCAGCAGGTAGTCCAAAATCGAAAGACTCCGCCGGCAACATGAATTAGAGCAATTTTGATGCCAAGAGCTGCCAGGCTCTGGAAAAAGCCTGGGGGAGGGTGGAGGGCGGCGCCCGACAAGCCGGTGACCTGATATTTATTACTAAGAAAATCACCATCTTATAGCTCAATTAAGAACTTTGGGGGGCCCAAGGCCCAGGCGTCACAGGTTAGGCCTGGGGGGGGACGCGGGGCTGATTGCCGGTCCCCGGCTCTTAAAAATGTTGAAGAAAGTTAACATTAAGGGCATTCTCTGGCCTTCCCTGGCGTTTAAAGGGCTAGAAGGGCCGGCGGGCTCGGGAAAACCATGAGAAAAATAATATTAGGCCGTGACAGGAAAAAAGGCTGGCGGCCCGGCCAAAGGCCGCTCACAAAGGGGAAACCCAGCTTGGGACAGGATGGTTCGTCAGCTGCGAACTAGTCTGATTTACCTGAAATTAAAAGCAGTTGCCCTTTGCTGGCGGCTTCCTTTCCGGTATTATCGGCAGAGTTGGTTTGGGTAAGGCGGGGTTTGGTAAAGCTCCGTCAAAGGCAAAATCTCCCAAAGAAAGCGGGAATATAAGAGTGTTCTTCTTTTTAAACAATTTCTTGGACAACGTTCAAATTTTTGGAAATAAACTAGAAACCTCGGGAGATATCCTTAGCGAAAAGGATTCTCCTCTAGGCCGCCAGGGTATACAATAAAACTTGGCGAAAATGGTCTTGGGGAGGGCCGGGGGGCGGCGGACCCCGCTCCCCCCTCAAACTTCCCTCCCCAACCATCCTTAATGTGTGGATAATATGCTTAACACCCTGATATTCCTATAATATGGGGTTGGGGGAGAGGGGGGCCAGAGGGCCACTGCTCCCCGGCCCCCTCTTCCAAAACTATTGGCCCCAGCCTCACAAGATTTTTTGTTCTGGGGTGGCCGGGCCATGAAGGTTGCGGTAGGCATACTCTGCCAGGAGTCGGCAATATCCCGAGAACCGGGGGATGAACATGAGACGAGGTGGTTTTGTTCTGGTACTGATGATGTGGTTAGGGCTGGGCGGGTGTGCCGGGGGTCCGGGCTTCAGAGATACCGTGGGCGTGGGCCAGCGGGAAGCGGACCTGGTGGCGCGCCGGGGCCAACCCCAGGAGATTCAGCCGGCCCCCGGAGGCGGCAGGTTCTATATTTATACCAGCGACAACCTGGACCAGACTGCGGCTATGGGCGGCGGGGCCTGGGTCAAGCCTGACCAGGAGTACTACCGGCTAAACGACCAGGGGGTGATCACCGAGGTAGTCCGTTACCCGTACGGCAAGCGGAATTTCCTCTTCCCTGGCCGGGAAAAACAGGTCCAGGTCGCGCAGGCGGCTCCGACCGCTTCCGAGTCCAAGGCTCCGCCTGCTGCCCCGGTTCCCCCCGCGGTTTCACCGCCGGCGGCTCAAACTCCGGCACCCCCGGCCCCAACCGCTAAAGACGCGGCCACCCGGCTGGAATTGAACCTGTCCAGGGCGGAGGTCCAGAGGCTTCTCGGCCCGCCGGAGCGCACCGAGGGCTTTCGGGCGGGAAACCGGGGGATAATTGTCTGGTACTACCTGCTGGAAAACCAGCCAGGCCGTCGGGTGCTCACCCCCTTGGTTTTCGAAGATGGCCGGTTGAGCGGCTGGGGAGAGGATTATTATCGGCGTCGGTTGCGGGAGACTGCATCGCCCTGAGCCTTATTTCCTGCCGAACTTGAACAAAATGGGCAGCCGGACCAGAACGCTGACGTCCGGCGCATCCTCGGTCAAGCCAATGCCCACAACAAAGTCAACGGCCATACGGGGCGGGATGACATAGGTGGCGCCGATGTTTAAGGAAATGGCGTTGAGGCTCGAATCCGGCAAAGAATTGCCGTTCTTCAGGGTGCTGGAGGTGAGCCGCTGGTTAAGGGAGAAGTTCATGGACAGGCGCTCCTGCAAGGACAGGATAATGCCGATGTTGTATTCGAAGGTGTTGCCGAGCTTGATATTGCCATAATCGATGTTGTCCACCGTGCCGATATGCCGCCCAAAATTGAAATAGTAAGCGACGTTGGCAAAGATCACTGCGGGATCCACACTCTTTACAAACGTGGATCCCAGGACCAGGCCGAAATGCCCGGTGCCGGTGGGAAACTCCACCGGGAGAATTGCCCCTAAGGATGGGATGAACTGGCGACTCAAATGGTACGGGTCTTTGCCGGTGGGAAAACTCATCCCTAAACGCACCACGGTATCCGGCACCCAGGGTTTCCATTGCCCTTCCCGGATCGCATGATAATAGATGTAGGTGGTTATGTCCCCCAAGCCGTTGTCGCTGATGGATTTCTCGTCGATGTTAGTGGTGGACCCGCCGGACACAGGGAAAACCAGCTTGTCGGTGCGGAAAAAATAAGGAATGCGAACATAGAGTTCGGCGTTTTTCATGCCGGCCCTGAAGGTTAAGGCGGGGATAAACAGGTCCCGCTTGAGCTTCTGGATCTGGACCCGACCGATAAGGATGGCTTGGAAAATAGTAAAACCAGAAATGGAAACATTAGTCCCGGAGATGGCATCGTATTCAAAGGAGGGCTCGATGACGAAGCGCCCGGCGGGCATGAGAGCGCCTCCCCGCTCAACTTCAGCCACCCGGGTGGCGGCTTGCGCTTGCCGTTGTTCCTGACGACGCTCCTCCCCCACCGTGGGGGTTTCTTTTTCCTGGGCCCAAACCCACGTCTGACCAAAAAGCAACGAGAAACAGATGAAACTCCATAACAGTTTGCGCATGACTCCCCCCGGGTATTTTCTTTAAAGATTTTCCAAAGCCTAGCGCCTGTGTGATCAACCCGTCATGGAACCCTCATGCCCAATGGTCTTTACCGCGGTTTACCAGGATCTGCTTAGGCTGCTTCAGGGACCAGGAACCTCGGCGCTCTCTACCCCCCATTGATGTTGCCTTGAATCCTTGGGTTGCCAAGATTAAAGACGAAAACGAATCTCGGTGTCAATATTTTTATGAACCAAGGGGAGGGGGGGATCGGGGCGGGGAGGCCTTGCGGCCCTCAGTGTTTCAGCATCTTTGCCAAGGGCCGGAGACTCAAGGGGGAGGTCGGCTTCATCCACGAAAAGCCGAAAGAGCCGCCGGATCTCCCACTGTGAGGCTCGGGGCTTTTTCCGTCCGAGCAACAGGCTTCCCCACCAAAGTTGCCACTCGGGGCCTGCGGCACGGGAAAAATATATCAGTCGGGGGGCCTTCCAGGCGGACAAGCTTCCCTGGAATATTGCGGCTGCCACCAAGCGGCGGAAAATCGGCTGAACCAGATAGGCAATCGCCTGACGGAGCCAATATTGAGCCTTCAAAAGATAAAGGGCGGCCGGCACTTTCCGGGGCACCGGCAAAGTGCGGCCCTGCCGCTCAATAGCAGCCACCCGGCCCAGGATATCCTCAGGTGCCAGCACCCGTTCGTCCACGTTGGGATTGTTATCGCCCTTGGTATAGACCCCGTTGGGGGTGATCGCCACCACCCGGTGGACCACAGGGGTTCCGTGGGGGTTTCGGTAAAGCACTACGTGTCCGGCTTGAAGTTCCTGAACGCTGCACGGGACTATCAGCAGCGTGTCGCCCCGCCTGAACTGCGGGTTCATGCTCGGTCCATAATAGAATATTTTCCGGACCATGATTCTTTATCCGCATTCCAGGGCGGCTTCGAGGAGCTCCCAGAAGCGGCCGGTCAGACTCACCCGCAGGCGAAAGGCAGGGACCTGATTGAACAGGGCGACGGCATTCTCAAATATGGCGGTCCGGATTTGTCTCCCTTCTTCTGGAGTGCAATACCAGAGAAACCGGGACATGGCCACCTGGGCTGAGATCATCGCCTCCACCACAGCTTCGGAAGGCCCCAGAGGGAGACATTCATCCGCAGGGGCCTGCTGAAAAAAGAAGACTCCTGCCAGAGTGGAGGCATCCTGAGTGGTATAAGCAGGTTTCCGCTTGGCAATATATTCGCTCCAAGTGGGGAAAGGATGGGCCAGGTAGCGGCCCTCGGGCGACAGGGTCACCAAAGCCTCGTCGTCGCAGCGGGCCAGCCAGGGGGGCGGCAGGCGGCGGCAACAGGTGGATTTGCCCGTGTTCGACGGGGCCGCCAGCAGGACCCCGCGCCCTTGATGTTCAGCCAGCGCGGCATGGAAAGGCAAAGCGCCCCGATAAATACTCTGCCGATAGATAAATTGCAAGGCAAGTTTCAGGTTCGTGTAACCCTCTATATCCGCCACCGGAGAATCGACTTCGACCAGAAGGTCGGGGGAATCCTTGCGATACCAGAATCTCACCTTCAGAAAATCTTTGGTTTCAACCAGCCAGCCTGAGCCCGGAGGAGCCAGTCGTTTTACCCGCTCCGGCGGAGTTCGTCCTGTTAGAAATATGATCAGGTTGGACCCATGATGCTTCCCCGGGTGCATCTGCATGATGCCTGCCAGCTTCTCGGTCCAACTGTCGTCCGGGGGGAAGCCGGCAATCCACCAGGGGCTGCCGTCCCCCAACCGGAGAGAAAAGCCCCGGAGTTGGCTTTCCGGTTCGGCTTTGCCGGTTATTTCCCTGAGAAGGTTCCAGATTTCGGATCGGGGAGCCTGAGAGAGGGCGCAACTGTCATCGTGCTTCATGGATAAGGCCGCTACCCTATAAAAATTGTCTAAAAAGGCAGAATTCAAGGTTCGGAGGCCGTTCTTCCCCCTTTCCGCCCTCCTGGGGGGTTCCAAGGGGCGTTATAAGGGCAGCCTCAGACTGAGTCCAACTCCTAGCAGACCCCTGAGGATCGGAGAATTCCGTCCCCGGGGGTCGGCATGGAGTCTCTAAATCGCCAAAATTTAATTAATTAAGCAACGCTTCAGCCGCGGCTGATTAGAACCCGGTTCCACCGGTGCAGCTGGGTGGTACGGTGCCTGGGGAAGCCCCACCACCACATCCCGCCGAGTCCCCGATCCCGCCGGTGCATTGACCGACTGCGGCCGGCAAGTCATCAAACAGCACTGTCAATTCGGGCTTCTCGTACTTCATGTTCTTGGCCATGACCCCTTCCTCCTGATCATTAAAGATTTTCAGCCTGTATGAAATTTACCCGGGAAAGCAGGCTGCCCCCGAGAATCCTGCCCGAGTCGCTCGCCAGGGTGAACCTTATTCACCTACATATTGGCGAGGCAAGCCTTTCGTGAAATTCTCCTGATATTTGCTTATCTTTCGCCATATTGAGGTTAGAGCGCTTCCGGGTGAGCGGGAAGAGACCCGCGGCGTCAGCCTCCTGACAGAACCAGAAGGGGGCCCAGAGATTCCGGGTCCGATAATAGTTCTGGGCCAGGCAGAAACCAAAGCAGCGGTTGTTCAGGAGACAGTCGGCACAGATCCCGGTGAGCCTGTTTGGCAGTCCCTCCCGGATGTCCTGCAGAACCGGGTGATCGTTCCAGACAGCGGCCAAGCGGTCTTGGGCCGCGTGGCCGAAGAGCAGCTCCGGGACATAGCCTCCAATCCCGCAGAGCGCATAGGAGCCGTCGGGAAGGACGCCGATAATGCCTTTAATCCCGCAAACGCCTTTATACTTTTCCACCGCAAGAAGATTTAACGGTCTAAAGGCCGGGGGGTGGTGAAAGAGTATGGGGATATCCACCGAGGGAGTCAGTTCTCTTTCGACCCAATGTCCCAGCTCCAACAATTCCGGGAGAGTCAAAAGGCCCTCGTCCTCCTGCAGCTTTTCGGTCCGGGGTGAAGCCAAAAGAATATTGAACTTTACTGATCCCGCCCCCAGTTCTCTCGCCAGGTGAACGACGGCCTCCACTTGTTCCCGATTCCGCCGCATGAGGGAAAAAATTATCTGGGGTTTAAGGCCTGCCTGCACCAGGAGGGAAATTCCCCGAAGCGCGCCCTGATAGCAACCGGGAACCTGCCTGACCCACTCGTGGGTTTCAGCTTCAGCCCCGTCCAGGCTCACTGAAACAAACGGGTGGCGGCAAGCCGCCACGGCTTTCGCCAATTCCGGGGTGAGGAGCACCCCGTTGGTCTCTACTACAAGCTTTAGATTCGCGTCTTTGATTATCCCCAGCAGGTGGGCTATCTGGGGATGAAGGAAGGGCTCGCCCCCCGTAAGCTTTACCCCGGTAAGACCCAAGGGCCCGGCTTGTTCCAAAATGTCCGCAAAAAGTTTGGGATCCAGAACGGCGTCACCCTGCCGGGATTCCCCGGGTTCGGGCAGAACCCAACAATGACGGCAGCGGAGATTGCAGCCCGCGGTCAGATAAAAATAGATCTGGTGCAACAAAGGCTTGGTCTCAGACCTGGGCGCGGACATGGGGCAGATGGCCTCCCTGTTCCATAAAACGTCGCAAACAGCCGTCAAGGTCGGGTTTGTCCTCCCAACCGGTGTGGGTATAAGCAATTGCCGGGCAGCCGCCGGAGCAGTACCGCAAGTATTCACAGTCCCGGCAAGAAGCAAAATCACTCAAGGGGATGCGCCGCCGTTCCCGCAGACGGGTGAGTTCCGGGTGGTGCTGCCAGACTTCCGCCAGACCGTCGCGGTTGACGCGACCCAACTCGATATGGCTCAAATGAATGCAGGGCGTCATAACCCCGTCAGCCCGCACCGCCAGCTTGGAGAAAACTCCGCCGCAGCCTGCCAGGTAACCCCGGCCTTGCTCCGGCTCCCATCCTTCCCGCCGGGCCTGCGTGATCTTCAGCCAGTCCTGGACTTCAAAAAGCGGGCCGGATTGGGCGGTAAGGCGCCCCGGATATTTTTTCTGAAGCTCCCAGAGCAAGGCCATGGCGCGGCTGCGCTCCGCCACCGAGAGCCGGAGTTTGTCGGCCTGAGCCCGGCAAACTCCCAAATAATCGGCCGAGTTGGTGGAAAACCTGGGCAGCCCCAGGTCCTCCAACAGAAAACGGGTGACCTCCGGGAGGTCCTCCACGTTGCTGCGGTTGATGGTTACCCGGACCGTAACCGCAACTCCATGCCGCTTCAGGGTTTCCAGGCCCCGGACGGCCCTAGCGAAATTGCCCCTGCCCCGGCAAGTGTCATGGGTTTCAGGTTGGGAGCCGTCGATGGACACTTGGACAAAGTCACAGCGCCGGGTGCCGGCCAGGAAGGCCGCCAGTTCCTCGGTGATCAGCGTGCCGTTGCTCAGGATTTCAAAACGCATGCGGTTTTTGACGATCCCCTCGATGAGCTCGGGAAGATCCGGCCGCATGAAAGGCTCCCCCCCTTCCAGGGTTACCCGGAGAACCGCATTCCGGCCCAACTCCTCGAAGAAGGCCAGCCATTCGGAGGTGGACAGGTCTTCCGGGACGTCCCCTGGGCTGGTGAAATGAGCGCAGTAAAGGCAACGCAGGTTGCACTTGCCGGTAATGGCTATTTCCACCTTGGCGGGGGAACGCATTATCCTCATGCTGTTGTTCCCTTAAAGCTGGTACTCGTATCCGGCCAGGCCGTTCCTGAGCAGGCTGTCAACGAAGGCCTGAATATGATGGTGAGCTTCTCCGGGAACGTCCTCGCAGGATTGCTGGAGCTCTGAGAAAATGTCCTGAATGGTGTGCCTGCCGTCCAGGCGCTTCCAGACAAAAACCCCCGTCGGGTTGATGCCGAAGGCATGGCCGGTGTCAGGGTCGAACAGGATGGCCCAATCGTCAAATTCCTCCCGCAACATTATGAGAGGATTAGCCATTGGCTTGTCCGTGGTTGCCAATTGAGTCTCCTTGCGCATGATCCTTCCCCCCGAAAAACAGCCTTGAAGCGCAGAAAGGAGGGAGGGCTACGATACCCAAAACAGGCTGAAAATTGCCGGGCATCAGCACTTATGATAGCAAAGACGGTGCCACAGCCTTAACCAATTAAAAAAGGGTGGGAAATTCTTGTTGCTGATCCAAAGGCAGGAGATTTTTTGTTTAAAAAATGAGACACCAGGTTTCAAAAAAGGAATTTTTTCTTAACAGATTTTCGGACTTGCTTTTCGCCGTGTGCCCGGCTTTTAAGGGATATGCTGTCGGAGGAAGGAGCCTAACACCTCTTCCAATTGCGCGGCGTATTGCCGGGCCCGCAGCCGGGCCTTGGCGCTCAGGGCTTCATATTCAGCCGTATTGTGAAACAGTCTGCGGATTTCTTTGATATAGCCTTCGGCAAGGCGCGGGATATTGGGCTGTTGGGGCGGGTCGACGTCGATTAGAATGCCGCTGTCCTGCAATGCCTCGGGAATTCCACCGATATTAGAGGCAATAGCCGGAATACCGTTGGCCGCGGCTTCTAAAATGATCCGCGCAAATCCTTCGAGGACCAGGGACGGAACGAGAACCAGCTTTAAGTGCCGGTAAAAGGTTTTCATGTCGTGTTGAAATCCCAAATAACTTACGTTGGCAGGAAATCTGGCAAAATCATGTGCATACCCCCGGCCAACAATGATGAATCTCCTTTCAGGCATTTTCTCAATAATAATATTGACTACTTCATCTCCCTTGTATGCCGGATATCCTCCGGCGTAAAAGCCGATGGCATCCGCCGCGGCGGCCCGGGGGACAATATAGTTGGGGAAATTTATCCCCGGGTTGATGACAGTCGCCTCTATGCCGAGCAATTCCTTTACCTTGATCTGCAAAAAGCCGCTTACCGCGGCAACATCCCTGCCCCTGAGAACATTAACGTATGCGGGATGCATAATTGTTGCTTCTTGGATATTGGCCAAGGAATGGAAAAAATGGCAGCCGGGTTTTCCCAGCAAGTAGCCGGCAAAGACCGAAAAACGGTCAACGGTCAGAAGATAATCGAGGGGCTCGGTTTTCAGCGTTTCAATAATCTTCTGGAAAATGGCAGGATGCTTGACGCCGATCTCCTTGATGGAAAATGGCAGAAAATAGAGACGACAATCAATCTCACCTTCGCGATAGCGGTAAAAATCCTCCTGGCAGTCAGTCGGGCCGAATCCCTTTGAAGTAAGCCGTGCCGCCATCATGGCCCGATGGCGGGGGTCGCCGGTAAGAAAATTGAAGATCGTGGTTTCATAACCCAGCGCCCTGACGTAAGGCATGAGTTCGAGCATGGCGGTGGCGGCCCCGTCGATGCCCGGCCTCAGGTTGACGATGACCAAAGCAATGTGTTTGGCGGGCTTAAGCATAACACGCAAGCACCTTGATGATACTGCCATAAGCTGGGAGGCTGGGGAGTATGTTATCCCCGGCATCCCGGGATTGCAATCCTTAACCGCATTCCCTACCCGGATACACCGGTTGACAATGGCCCTTGGAGATGATATGACCAGGTGGTCATATGGAGTCGGTGAGCAGCACTTTCAGGAATCTTTCCCCGGAAAAGCAGGAGCGGGTTTTGGCCGCAGCCATGGGGGAATTCTCCGACAAGGGTTACCAGAAGGCCAGCGTTAACGTCATGGTGTCGGCCTCCGGCATCGCCAAGGGCTCCATCTACCAGTACTTCAAAGACAAGAAATCGCTGTTCCTTTATGTCTTTGATTTCGCCATCAGCATGGTGCGCCGCACGCTGCTGGCGGTCAAGGAGGAGACCCGCGACCAAGATTTCTTTGTGCGGCTGGAGAAATCCCTGCTCGCCGGGGTGGACTTCATCCACCGGCATCCCAGGGTTTACAACCTCTATCTCAAGATTTTATTTGACCAGCACGTCCCCCGGCGCCAGGAGCTTTTGCAGGCGGTACGCCGGTTCGCCGCGGAGTACCTGGGGTCGCTGGTGCGGCAGGGCCAAGCCCGGGGCGAACTCCGAGCCGACCTGTCGCCGGCCGCGGTGGTCTTTCTGCTGGACGCGCTCCTGGACCGCTTTCTCCAGGCGGTGGCGGTGCCGTATTTTGACGTGAGCCTGAATCTGGACCAGGCCGGCCCGGCTGAAATGCAGGGCAGGGTGGGGGAGCTGGTGGGCCTCCTCAGGGACGGGCTGGCAAGCCGGGAGCGCTGAGTCATAACCCCATAGTATTTCATTATATTTTTTTCTTGGAAAAATGACCGACTGGTCACATGGAGAGGACGCCGATGCCGCCGTTTTTTCAGGATCCAAGGTTAATTCCCCTGTACGACAAAGTAAGGGCCCAGGAGCGCCTGAACTTTGAAGACGGAATCACCCTCTACCGCAGCAGGGACCTACTGGGGGTGGGTTATCTGGCCAACCTGGTGCGGGAGCGCCTTCACGGCCGCCGCGCCTATTTTATTTATAACCAGCATATCAACTATTCCAACGTCTGCGTCAACGGCTGTCAGTTCTGCGCGTTCGGCAAATCCGCAAATGACCCGGCGGCCTATACCATGAGTCTTTCCGAAATATTGGACAAAGTGAAGGAGCGCCTGGATGAACCCATTTCGGAAATTCACATTGTCGGCGGCCTTCATCCGGATTTGCCCTTTTCCTATTATTTGGACATGCTTCAAACCATAAGGGCCCTGCGGCCTGAGGTCCATCTCCAGGCCTTCACTGCGGTGGAAATCGCGCATCTCGCCGACCTCGCCGGGCTGTCCGTGGCGGATACGCTCCAGGCCCTGAAAGAAGCCGGCCTGGGGTCGCTCCCCGGCGGCGGCGCCGAGGTCTTCAGCCCCCGCATCCGCAGCAGCCTTTGTCCGAAAAAACTGTCCCCGGAAGGTTGGCTTGGGGTGGCCCAAACCGCGCACCGCCTGGGGCTCAAGACCAACGCCACCATGCTCTACGGCCACCTGGAGACCGTGGAGGAGCGGGTGGAGCATCTCATCCGGCTGAGAGAGGCCCAGGATGAAACCGGGGGCTTTGTGACCTTTATCCCCCTGGCCTTTCATCCCAAAAACACCCGCCTGCCGGATCTTCCGGAGACGACGGGATTCGACGACCTCAAAAACCTGGCAGTGGCCCGCCTGATGCTGGACAACTTTCCCCATATCAAGGCTTTTTGGATCATGATCGGCCCCAAGCTGGCCCAACTGTCCCTGGCCTTCGGGGCCGACGACATTGACGGCACGGTTATCGAAGAAAAAATCACTCACATGGCCGGGGCCCAGACCCCCACGGGCCTGACCCGGGCCCAGCTTCTCCATCTTATCCAGGAAGCGGGCTGTGAGCCGGTGGAACGGGATACCCTGTATAACATTATTGGCTCATGAACTCCATGACGGCACGCCTGCAAGCCAAGCTGACCGCGGGGGACCGCCTTTCCCGGGAAGAGGCCTTGTCCCTCTGGGACCTGGACCTGCTCACGCTGGGAAGGCTGGCTGAGCAGGTCCGCGGGCGCCTCCACCCGGAGCCCACGGTCACCTACGTAGTGGACCGCAACATCAATTACACCAACATCTGTGTATCCGGCTGCCGGTTTTGCGCCTTTTACCGGCCGCCCGGCTCGCCGGAGGGGTTTGTCCTGGAGGAGGAAACCCTGAGCCGCAAACTGGCGGAGACCCGGGAATTGGGCGGCAGCGGCGTCCTGCTCCAGGGCGGCTTAAACCCTGACCTGCCCCTGGAATATTATGAGGGCCTGGTGCGCTTTATTCGGGGTTACGGCCTCCACGTGCATGGCTTCTCCCCGCCGGAAATTGTGTTTTTCGCCCGCCAAAGCGGCCTTTCCTGGGCCCAGGTGCTGGAGCGTCTCATCCGGGCCGGGCTGGGCTCCATCCCCGGCGGGGGCGCGGAAATTTTGGTGGACCGGGTGCGGCGGCGCCTCTCTCCGCATAAATGTTCCGCAACCGAATGGCTGGCGGTCATGGCCGCCGCCCACCGGCTGGGCCTTAAAACCACCGCGACCATGATGTTCGGGCACCTGGAAACCAGGGAAGAACGGACTGAACACCTCCTTAAGATCCGGGATTTGCAGGATGAGACCGGCGGCTTCACCGCGTTCATCCCCTGGAGCTTTCAGCCGCAGAACACCGCGTTGGGCGGGGAGGCTGCGGGCTCCTGGGATTACCTGAAAACCTTGGCCATCTCCCGCCTGGTTCTGGACAACGTCAGAAATCTCCAGGTTTCCTGGGTTACCCAGGGGGGCAAAATCGCTCAGGTGGCCCTGGCCTTCGGGGCCAACGACTTCGGCTCCACCATGATTGAAGAAAACGTGGTGGCCGCGGCCGGGGTTACCTTCCGCCTCTCGGAAAGTGAAATCCGCCGACTCATTGCCAGCGCCGGGTATATGGCGCAACGCCGCAACCATCTTTACCAAATGGTGGAGACGGAGCAGGGGAAGGAGCTAAGGCTGGAACCCTTACCCCCCCCGCCGCGCCTTGAGTTGGCAAGAAATGCTGGCAAGTCGGGACAAAGCCCCTCCTTGCCAAAAAGGAATAAGGTTGGGAGGGGGGAGGTCAGGGAGCCATTGCTCCCTGACCCTCCCCCCCAAAAGCCCGCACTCGCCGTCATCGCCCGGGTGGGGGCGCATCGGGATTTTTTGGCAAAAGGGGTGAAATATTGGGGCGGGGAGGTGCGGGCCACGCCTTTCGGCCCGAGCAACCCGGTGCATCTGTTTGACTTGGAGGGGCAGTCTTTTGCGGTGCTGTCCCGGCATGGGGAAGAGGGGTATCAGGTCGCCGCGGCATTTGTGAATGACCGGGCCAACCTGTTTGCCTTGAAGGAGCTGGGGGTGGAGAAGGTCCTGGCCTGGTGCGCGCCGGGGGCCATCACAGAGGCCATGGAGCCGGGGCACCTGGTGGCGCCGGATGACATCCTTGATGAAACCCGCGGCGAGCCGTACACCTTTTTCCCGGGGCGGGGACTGGGCTTTATCCGGCAAAATCCGGTGTTTTGTCCGGAGATGCGTCGGATCCTGGTCAGGATCCTGAAAAGCGGGTCTTTCCCCTTTCACGAGACAGGGGTGTATGTGGCCACCAGCGGTCCGCGGCTGGAGACCCCGGCGGAGATTCGCAAATTCCGGAAGTTGGGGGGAGATCTGGTGGGCATGACCCTGGTGCCCGAGGTCTTTCTGGCCCGGGAACTGGAGCTGTGCTATGCGGCTTTGTGCTATGTGGTAAATTTTGCGGAAGGGATCAAGGAACGGCCCTTTCAGCCGGGAGTTCTCTTTGAGGGCCTGGCCACGCCGGGAGAAATAGAGCAGGTCCAAAAAGTGGAGGCCGCGTTTGCGGAGATGGTTTTGCAGCTTCTGCCGGAATTGCTGGCGGCCCCCAGGGCCTGCCCCTGCAACAGGCTGATGGAGCGCTACCGCTTGCGGGGCGACCTCGGCGAGGATTGGCGGACATGGTTCAGGTAACCCTGCACCGGGCCCGCCGGGTGGTGGCCGGAACCGGTGCAGTGCTGGACAATGGAGCAGTGGCGGTGCGGGGGGACCGGGTTGTCGCGGTGGGGAAGGCCCCGGAGCTCAAACGCGGCTTCTCCGGGTCGGTGGCGGACCACGGCGACGGAGCCATCCTGCCGGCCCTGGTGAATGCCCACGTGCACCTGGAGTTGTCCGGTCTTAAGGGTCAAATCCTGCCCCAACCGGCTTTTCCCCAGTGGCTGGAACAGACCCTGGCCGCGTCTTCCAAATTAACCCCGGAGGCTAGGAAGACAGCCGTGCAAGCGGGATTGGCGGAGTTGCGGCGCACCGGCACGGGACTGGTGGGGGAGGTAAGCAACACCGGGGTCGGTTTCCCCCTGCTGGTGGAGAGCGGCCTGGAATTTCATTATTTTTATGAATGTTTGGGGTTCAACCTTCTGACTGACAGGCCTTTGGAGGCGGATTTCCCCTTTTTCCTCCGGGCCCCGGCCCGGGCCGCCAACTTCGGGGCTGCGGCCCACGCGGCCTATTCGGTCTCTGGGCCGCTGTTTCGGCGGATTACTGCTTGGAACCGATCGCGCCGGCGGAAAGGCGCGGTGCACCTGGCGGAGTCTCAGGAAGAACTGGCTTTCTTGCAGGGCGGCACCGGCTTTTTTCGACGCCTGCTGATTCAGCGGGGCCGCTGGTACGAGGATTATAAGGCCCCTGGGGGCACACCCGTGGCATATCTCGACCGGCTGGGTTTTCTGGGGGAAGATGTCCTGGCAGTGCATGGTCTCTGGCTGAGCCAGACCGACCGGGAGATCCTGGCTCGCCGGCGGACCACAGTGGTCCTTTGCCCCCGGTCCAATCAATTCACCGGCGCCGGGTTTCCCGACCTGCCGGCGCTGGTCCGGGCCGGGGTGCCCCTGGCCCTGGGGACCGACTCCCTGGCCAGCAATCGCGACCTGAATCTCTTTAAGGAAATGCTGGCCTTGCACCGCCAGTATCCGGATTTTCCCCTCTCAGAGCTGTTCGGCCTGGGTGCCTGGCAGGGGGCCCGGATCCTGGGCCGGGAGCACGACCTGGGAAGTATCGAGCCCGGAAAAAGGGCAGCCCTTCTGTTCGTCCCCATGGACGGCCGGGAGGAGTTTTGGCCCTCCCTTATTGCCTCAGCGGCCGAAGGGAACGTAACCTGGATTTCCGGTTATGCAACAATCTAGTAGAATTCGGGTGGGCCGCATCCATTATATTAATGTGTTGCCCGTTTACCATGCTCTGGAGCAGACTTGCGGGGGCAATGGCTGGCAGTTGGTCCCGGGCGCCCCGGCAGAGCTCAATGGACTGCTTTTCCGGGGCGAGCTTGATCTGAGCGGCATTTCTTCGGTGGAATACGGGCGCCACTGGCGGGAATACTTGCTCCTGCCCCAGCTTTCCATCAGCACCGCGGGCGACGTCCGGAGTGTGCTGTTCTTCAGCCGGATTCCGTTTTCGGGACTCAGCGGCAAGGAGGTGGTCCTGAGTGCCAGTTCAGCCACCTCCGCGGCGCTCCTGAAAGTTCTTCTGTATGAACTGTTCGGTGTCCAGCCCTTTTACCGGACCGCGCCCGTGCGGGATCACCTTCCGGACGGGGCCTACGGTCTTCTGGCCATCGGCGATGAAGCCCTGCGCCTGAGGGCCACGGGGCGTTACCCCTACTTCCTGGACCTGGGCCGGGCTTGGCATGACCTCACCGGCCTCCCCTTTGTTTTTGGAGTGTGGGCGGTGCGGCGAAAATTTTATAATGAGAATCCTGAACTGGTGCAGAGGGTGCACCAGGCTCTCCTGGAATCAAAAGCCCAAGGCTTGGCCGGTCTGGAGGACGTCTGCCGCCACGCCTCGACCCTGGTGAAGATGAGCCTCCCGGACCTGCGCCACTATTTCCACCTGTTGAACTATGACCTCGAGCCTCGGCAGCAGGAGGGCCTGTCAGCCTTCTTCCGCTACCTCCACCACTTCGGCGTGCTGGAGGACCTGCCGGAGTTGGAGTTTATTTGATAGGGCTGGCGGTTATCGGGTGAATCTAATAAGAATCGGATTACAAAACATCTCCCACTTTTTGTAGGGGGCGATGCCGGCATCGCCCCTGGCGGGGCAGCAAACACATGGCCTATCGCAGTCTGCAGCATTTTATCGAGGTCTTGGAACGGCAGGGCGAGCTGGTGCGCATCAAGGAGCCGGTAAGCCCGGTTTTGGAAATAACCGAAATCACCGACCGAGTTTGCAAGAACTTCGGCCCGGCCCTGCTCTTCGAGAACGTTTCGGGCTATGACCTGCCCGTACTCATGAATGCCTTCGGCTCCATGAAGCGCATGTGCCTGGCCCTGGAAGTGGACCGCTTGGAAGAGATCTCCGCCGAAATTTTGAGCTTTCTGGAAGCGGAAGCCCCGGACACCCTGATCAAGAAGCTCAGAATGCTTCCCAAGTTGGCCCGGCTGGCCAACATCTTTCCCAAAACCGTGCTTCGGGCCCCGTGCCAGGAGATTATTCTCCGGGACGACGAGGTTGATCTTGGGAAAATCCCGGTGCTCACCTGCTGGCCCCTGGACGGCGGACCATTTGTGACGCTGCCCCTGGTGATCACCCACCACCCCGAGACCGGCAAGCGCAATATGGGTATGTACCGGCTTCAGGTCTTCGACAAGCAGACCACCGGCATGCATTGGCACCGGCACAAAGGCGGCGCGCAGCATTACCGGGTGGCGGAGCGGCGGGGCGAGCGGCTGCCGGTGGCGGTGGCCCTCGGCGCCGACCCGGCCACTATCTATGCGGCCACCGCGCCCCTGCCGGAGGACCTTGACGAGATAATCTTCGCGGGGTTTTTGCGCCAGGAGCCGGTAGACCTGGTTCCCTGCATCAGCGTCCCCCTGATGGTGCCGGCTGCCTCCCAGATTGTGCTGGAGGGCTACGTGGAGCCGGGGGAAAGACGCGTGGAAGGGCCTTTCGGGGACCACACCGGGTATTACTCCCTGCCGGACGAGTACCCGGTGTTTCACGTGACCACCATGACGATGCGGCGCCAGCCGATATATCCCGCCACCATCGTGGGGCAGCCGCCCATGGAGGACTGCTTCATGGCCAAGGCCACGGAGCGCATCTTTCTCCCCCTGATCCAGAAGACCCTCCCCGAAATCGTGGACCTGAACCTGCCCATGGAGGGAGTGTTCCACAACCTGGCCTTTATCTCCATCGACAAGCGGTATCCGGGCCACGCCCGCAAGGTCATGCATGCGCTGTGGGGTCTGGGCCAGATGATGTTCACCAAAATGATCCTGATTTTTGACAAGGAGGTGAATGTCCAGGATCTGGGCCAGGTGCTATGGAGGTTGGGAAACAATGTGGATCCCCGGCGGGACGTGGTGTTCGTGGACGGGCCGGTGGACGCCCTGGACCATGCCTCGCCCCTGCCGCACTACGGCAGCAAGATGGGGGTGGACTGTACCCGCAAGTGGCCGGAGGAGGGCTTCACCCGGGACTGGCCGGAGGTCATCGAGATGGACCCGGAAATCAAGCAAAAAATTGATGCCTTATGGCCTAAACTGGGGCTGAAGTGACACCTGCCTCCCGGTCCGAAACCAAAAGCCCTTTGGTGGTGGCGGTCACCGGGGCCAGCGGCATGCTGTATGCCCGGGAGCTGTTCGCCTATCTTGATTCCTGTCCAGACCTGGAGGTGCACGCGGTGGCCTCCGAGGCCGGAGAGCAGGTGCTGCGCCTGGAATTGGGCCTGGATCTGAAGGAATTGGTGGGACCCCGCGCCATCGTGCACCGCAGCAACGACTTTGCCGCGCCTTTGGCCAGCGGTTCCTTTCGGGCCCGGGGCATGGTGATCATCCCCTGCACCATGGGGACCTTAGGGGCCATCGCCCAAGGGCAGTCCCGCAACCTCATCCACCGGGCCGCGGAAGTTATGTTGAAGGAAAGGCGGCCTCTTCTCCTGGTGGTCCGGGAAACCCCGCTCTCCCTGGTGCACCTGCGCAACCTGCTGGCGGCCGCCGAGGCCGGGGCCACCATTTTCCCGGCCATGCCGGGGTTTTATCATAAGCCCCGGGACCTTACGGAGCTGGCCCGGAATTTCGTGGGGCGCCTCCTGGACCACCTTGGCCTGGAGCATGATCTCTGCAAGAGGTGGGGGGAGTGAGAATAAGTCCGGAGTCCAAGGTCCGAGGGCCCCAGGAAAAAGTTCTAAAGTCAAAATATGCTTGTAGCTTTCCTAAGCAAACTCAAGATCGTGCTGGAGATGATCAAGATCCAGCACACGGTGTTTGCGCTGCCGTTTGCTTTTATGGGTGCGCTCCTGGCAGCCAGGGGTCTGCCGACGCCTTCGCAGGCCTTTTTCATCCTGCTGGCCATGATCGGGGCCAGAAGCGCGGCCATGGCCTTCAACCGGCTGGCCGACGCCGGGGTGGACGCCCGGAACCCCCGCACCGCAAACCGGGCCCTGCCCCGGGGCCTGGTGAGCAAAGGCTTCACCCTGGGCTTCGTTATCGTGAGCAGCCTGATCTTCTTTGTCGCCGCGGCTCAGCTCAATCCTTTGGCCCTGCTTCTTTCGCCCCTGGCCCTGGCCGTGGTGCTGGGCTATTCCTATACCAAGCGCTTCACCTGGGCCTCGCACCTGGTTCTGGGCGCGGCCCTGGGTCTGGCCCCGGTGGCGGGGTGGATTGCCGTGCGGGGAGAGGTGGGGGCCATCCCCTTGGTGCTGGGGTTGGCGGTGCTCCTGTGGGTGGCGGGTTTTGATATTCTATACGCCCTGCAAGACGAGGACTTTGACCGCCAGGCAGGGCTTTACTCCCTGCCGGTGCGGCTGGGCCGGGCCCGGGCCATGGGGCTGGCCCGGCGTCTGCACCTGGTGGCCGGCCTGGGCTTTCTCCTGACAGGGTGGCTCGCCGGGCTGGGCTGGCTTTATTACCTGGCCGCCGTAGCCGCGGCGGCGCTCCTCTGGTGGGAACACTGTCTCTTGTCCCCTGACGACCTTTCCCGCCTGAACCACGCGTTTTTTACCCTGAACGGCTCGGTGAGTCTGGTTTTGGGCCTGGCCACCCTGTTCAGCGTCTGGCCTTAAATAAAAAAACCAGGGCGGGGGTTAAAACGGCCGCCGCGCCCCGGGCTTTCCCACTATACCTAATTTTGGATTACCTCTCTCAGCGGGTTTGACTGTTCAAGAGGGTGCGGGCGCCAGTTGCGGTTTTTTCTCTGTCGGGGCCAGCCGTTTCTTGTGGCGACGCATGGCTTCCCGGAAAAGAAAGAAGTCCTCGCCCCAGGCGCAGATCCTGATATAGCGCAAGATACGGCTGGGATTCTGCTTCCAGATGCCATAAAGCTGCCGCCAGAACTGGCGGCGGGCGGAAGACTTGACTCCCAAAGACCAGGACAGGCGCAGAAACCGGCGAAAGTCGTTGAGATAATCGCCCGTGCTTTTTTGGCGGCGCGGGCCGGCCGGAGCCAAGGGTCGGCCTTGATTGGCCGCCATGACGGCGCGGGTGGGCCGCATGGCGAGGATGGAGCGATAAGCCCGGCCCAGGTAGGCGGCGGGTTCGTAGAGGCGGTCGATCATGCGATAAAACTCTTCCAGGATCTCTTCCTCCGGACGGCTGGGCTGGAAGAACAGGCGACAGTAGTAATCCATTTCCGGGAAATTTTGGAACACCCAGCCTTCCACCAATTCGTTCCGAAGGCGGCCTTCCTTCTCCAACCGCTGCCAGAGGCGGGTCTTGGCCAGAGGGAAGAGCATGTTCAGCATGACAATGGGAAGGTTGGCATCTTCAACAAAATCGATGATGCGATCGCCGGTGCCTGGGGTTTCCCCGTCCAGGCCGAGGATGAAACTGCCAATGATGCTTAAGCCGTTGGCATTGATGGTCTTCAGCGAGTCGGCCAGGGGGCTGGCCACGTTTTGGCGCTTGTGGGCCTGTTGCAGCACCGCTTCATCCGGGCTTTCCACGCCGATGAACACGGTACCGAAATTGGCCTCGGTCATGAGGTCGATAAGTTCCAATTCATGCCCCAGATTCACCGAGGTCTGGGTCATGAAGCAGAAAGGTTCGCCCCGCTCTTTCATCCAGGGAATCAGCTTTTCCAGCAACTCGCGGGCAAAAGCCTTATTGCCGATGAAATTGTCGTCGGCAATAAAGATTTCCTCGACCCCGCCCAAGCGGTGGATGGCCTCCAGTTCAGCCAGGACCTGCTCGGGCTTTTTGGTCCGGACCTTACGGCCAAAAAGGCTCACCACGTCGCAAAATTCACAGTCAAAAGGGCAGCCCCGGGTGGTCTGGATGGCCATGGACAGGTAATCCTTGGGCTTCAGAAGGTCAAACCTGGGGATGGGCGACAGGGAAAGGTCCGGCTTTTCGGCAGACTCATAGACAATCCCGGTTTTTCCCTGTTTCAGGTCCTCCAGGACCCGGCCCATGAGCAGTTCGGCTTCGCCCCGCACCAGGAAGTCGCAGCCCAGGGCCATTACTTCTTCGGGCATGACCGAGGGATGGGGTCCGCCCGCGATCACGGTTTTCCCCAAGGCCTTGGCTTGGCGGACAAGTTCCAGAAAATTCGGCCGCTGGATACCCATGGAAGTGATCAGAACCACTTCGGCCCACTCCCAGTCCGACCGGGTGAGGGAGCCGGTATTGAGGTCCACCAGGCGCAGTTGCCAGTCCGGCGGCAAGAGCGCGGCAACCGTGATCAGGCCCAACGGCACGGTGCTGGACTTGCAATCCTGGATGCGGCAGAGTCGCTGCATGGACCAGAAAAATTTGGGAAAGGCCGGATTGATGAGCAGAGCTCGCATGTGTATTCCCTAAGTCGGGTGAGGGGTCAACTGGCAGGGACAAAAACCTTATTAAGCATACGGACTTTTGCAGGGTCGGTCAAGCAGGAACTCTTCGCCCTGACCCGGACCCCGCCGCGTCGTGGCGCCGTGGCGCCATTCCCTATTTGACTTTAAGCCTGCTTTTGGGATAATTAATTTCTGGAAATTACGCAACCTTAGCTCAAAGGAGAAAGTTATGTCGGTGGAAGAGTTCCCTCGCATGAAGCGCCTGCCGCCGTATGTCTTCGCCACGGTGAATGCCTTGAAGATGGAAGCCCGCCGCCGGGGCGAGGACATTATTGATCTGGGGATGGGCAATCCTGACCAGGCCACCCCCCCCCACATCGTGGCAAAACTCATCGAGGCGGCACAGAAGGGGACCAACCATCGCTACTCCGCGTCCCGGGGGATCACCAAGCTCCGGGTGGCCATTTCGGACTGGTACAAGCGCCGCTATGATGTGGACATCTGCCCCGAGACCGAGGCCATCGCCACCATCGGTGCCAAGGAAGGGTTGTCCCACTTGGTGCTGGCGACCGTCATGCCTGGGGATGTCGTCCTGGTGCCCAATCCCACCTATCCCATCCATGCGGCCAGCGTGGTTATTTCGGGGGGGCAACTGGTGAGCATCCCCTTGGCCCACGACCGGGATTTCTTTGAGGACCTGGTGCAGATTACCGAGCTCATCCGCCCCCGTCCCCGGATGCTCATCATTTCTTTCCCCCACAACCCCACCACCATGTGTGTGGATATCGGGTTCTTTGAGCAGGTGGTGGATTTCGCCAAACGCCATGACATGTTCGTGGTTCATGATTTTGCCTATGCGGACCTGGTGTTCGACGGATATAAGGCTCCCAGCTTCCTCCAGGTCAAGGGGGCCAAGGACGTCGGGGTGGAGTTGTTCAGCCTCTCCAAGAGTTACAACATGCCGGGCTGGCGCATGGGTTTCGTAGTGGGCAACAAACGCCTGGTGCACGCCCTGACCCGCATCAAAAGCTACCTGGATTACGGCGTGTTTCAGCCCATCCAGATCGCTTCGATTATCGCGTTGAACGGGCCTTACGACTGTGTGGAAGAGATCGTGGCCCTCTATAAGGAGCGCCGGGACGCCCTGTGCCGCGGGTTGAACAGCATCCCCTGGCGGGTGGAGCCGCCCAAGGGCACCATGTTCGTCTGGGCCCGCATCCCCGGCAAATTCCGCCGCCACATGAAATCCTTCCTCTTCTCCATCCTGTGCATCAGGGAGGCCAAGACGGCCGTGTCCCCGGGCCGGGGGTTCGGGGAATGGGGCGACGACTATGTGCGCTTCGCCCTGGTGGAGAACGTCCACCGCACCAACCAGGCTATCCGGGGCTTCCGCCGGATGCTGAAAATGCCCGAAGAAGAGATCAAGGCGAGGGCCAAGGAGATGGAAAAGGAGTTTGCCCAGGAACTGGCCCTCTTTGCCGTCGAGAGATAACCGTGCCACAGGTTTTTGTTGGCCTTATCGGCTGCGGCACGGTGGGAAGCGGGGTGGCCCGTCTGTTGGTGTCCCGGGCGGACGCCTTTTCCCGGCGCCTAGGGGTGCCTCTCCATCTGAAGAAGGTGGCCGAGGTGGACCCGGCCCGCGTTCAGGCCGCGGGGGTGGACCCGGGGCTGTTCACTTGCCGGGACCGGGACATCCTGGATGATCCCGCCATCGATATCGTGGTGGAGCTCATCGGCGGGGTAGAGACCGCCCGGGATTTGGTTCTGGCGGCCATCGAGCGGGGGAAACATGTGGTCACCGCCAACAAGGCCCTCCTGGCCCTGTTCGGGAACGACATCTTTGCGGCCGCGGCCAAGGCCGGAGTGGAGGTGGCTTTTGAGGCTTCGGTGTGCGGCGGCATCCCCATTATCCTCACTCTGCGCCAGGGGCTGGCGGCCAACCGCATCCAGGAGCTGCTGGGCATCCTGAACGGCACCACCAATTATATCCTGACCCAGATGTCCCAGCACAACCTGCCCTATGAGCAGGCCCTGGCCGAGGCCCAGGCCCAGGGGTTCGCCGAAGCTGATCCCACCCTGGACGTCGAAGGGGTGGACGCGGCCCACAAATTGGCCCTGCTGACCGCATTGGCCTATGGCACCCGCATCGACTACAACGCCGTGAGCGTCAGCGGCATCAGCCAGATTGAGCCTCTGGACCTCCAGTTCGCACGGGAATTCGGCTATGCGGTCAAACTCCTGGCCATCACCCGGGAGGACGGCGACCGGCTGGAGGCGAGAGTCCATCCCACCCTCATTCCCCGGGACCATATGCTGGCCGGCGTCAGCGGGGCCATGAACGCGGTGTTCATCACCGGAGACGCAGTGGGATCCATCCTGCTGTCCGGCGCCGGGGCCGGTATGATGCCCACGGCCAGCGCGGTGGTAAGCGACATCCTGGACCTGACCCGCAACCTCTCCCTGGGCATTAAGCGCCGGGTGCCGCCGCTCGGGTCCGAAGCCGCCCTGACCAGCACCCGGGCCGTCAAGCCGATGGACGAGATTATCACCAACTATTATTTCCGCTTTGCGGCGCTGGACCGTCCTGGAGTGTTGTCCCAGGTGGCGGGCGTTCTGGGCAAGTACAACATCAGCATTGCCGCGGTGATCCAAAAGGGGCGGGAGGTCAAGGGCGCCGTGCCCATCGTCATGATCACCCACGAGGCCCGGGAAGCCGATATGAAAAAGGCCCTGGCCGAAATCGACCATCTCCCGGTGGTAAGCCCGCCCACCGTGGTCTACCGCATCGAGGACCCGAACCTCCACGCGGCGCAGATTTGAAAAAGCCGGAGACCGTCCATGGCCAAGATGTACGTCCACAAGAACTGCGAGATCTACCTCCCGGGCAGCCCTTACCGGGAGGACATGGGCAGCCTGCCCCTGGACTGCTTTCTGGATGAAGAGGAATACGAAGCCCTGCCGGAGGAAAAAAAGAAGGAATATTGTCTCCTGGTGGACGGCAAGTGCCAGTGCCGGGTGTAAGGCAGGCCCCATCGCGTCCACCTGGAGAAGAATGTCACGGAGAGCAGACCCGCCCCTGTTCTTGGCACGCAAGGGCTCCCCTTTTATTATGTCGGTGGGCTATTGAGCATTTCGGGAAATAATGCGGCGCCGTCGGCCGCCGCCGCGCTCCATGGGGTTTCAAAATGAAAGGTGAAAGGAGAGCTTGGTGAACGATTTTTTTTCTTTCCGGACCATGATCACGCCCATCATCATTCAAATCATTTTCTGGGTCGGTGTGGCCCTGTGCCTTATCATCGGCATCGGTTACCTTTTGGTGGGCTCCCAGTATTTTGGCAGTGCCAGTGTGCTGTACGGCCTCCTCATTTTGATTCTGGGCCCCGTGGCGGTACGGATTTATTGCGAAATCCTGATCATCTTTTTCCGCATCAATGAGACCCTGACCGAGATCAAGCACGCCCTGGAGCAGCGCCCGGCCGCCCCGCCGGTTCAGACGACCTCGCCGGGGTAAGCTTTCTCTTTGCAGGGAGAATATAACCTGGGGGCCCTTCTAGGGGTTGGAAGGGGGTGGGGGGAGGGCCGGGACCATAGGTCCCCGGCCCTCCCCCCTCAAAAAAGCTTATTGCCCTTTGCAGAGCAAAGGGAATAATCGTTTAAAATTAATTAGCGAAAGCATATCTTGAATGAAATACATCATCCTCATCGGCGATGGCATGGGGGATTATCCCATCCCCGAGTTGGGCGGCAGGACGCCCCTGGAGGCGGCGGCGACGCCCAACCTGGACCTGCTGGCCAGCCGGGGCGAACTGGGTCTGGCCCGCACCATCCCCCCCGGCATGGAGCCGGGAAGCGATATCGCCAACCTGGCCATCATGGGCTACGACCCGGCTCGTTATCACACGGGGCGGGCGCCGCTGGAGGCCGCGGCCCTCGGTGTCACCCTGGCCCCGGACGAGGTGGCCTTCCGCTGCAACCTGGTGACCCTGAGGGCCGAAGCGGGGGGCCTCTACATGGAGGATTATTCCGCAGGGCACATCACCAGCGAGGAGGCCAAAGAGCTTATCCAGGCCTTGGAAGACGCGCTGGGCCAGGACGGCCGCCATTTCTACCCTGGGGTAAGCTACCGGCACCTGCTCGTCTGGAATAAGGGGGACGCGGGCTGGAAGACCTATCCGCCCCATGACCTCTCTGGTCAGGAAGTGGGGAAACTTTTTCAGAACGACGGCCCGGCGGCAGCCTTGTGGGCCCTGATCCGGGCTTCCTGGCCGATTCTCCAGGAGCATGAGCTGAACCGCCGCCGCCGGGCGCAAGGGAAGCGGCCCGCCACCTCCATCTGGCTGTGGGGCCAGGGGCGGCCGCCGGCTTTGCCCACCCTTCGGGAGCGCTTCGGTCTTTCCGGGGCGGTGATCGCGGCGGTGGACCTCATCCGGGGCATCGGCCTGTACGCCGGCCTCACGCCCATCCTGGTCCCCGGAGCCACCGGTTATCTGGATACCAATTACGAGGGCAAGGTGAATGCGGCCCTAAAGGCCTTGCGGGAAAAGGATCTGGTCTTTATCCACGTGGAGGCCCCTGACGAAGCAGGCCATAAAGGGGAAGTGAAACTTAAAATCCAGGCCATCGAGGACTTCGACGCCCGGGTGGTGGGGCCGCTCTTGAAGGGGCTCAGGGACTTGGGGGACCACCGGGTGCTGGTGATGTGCGACCACCTGACGCCGATATCACTCAAGACCCACTCATCGGAGCCGGTGCCTTTTGTGCTTTTCGACTCCCGCCGCCCCGGGGACCACCCCCGGCCTTACACGGAAGCCGCGGCTCAGGCCAGCGGCCTGGTCCTGGAACAGGGCGCCGACCTGCTGCCCCGCCTGGTGGAAAAATTGTAGGCCGGACGGCATGCCGGACAAAGAATGGGCGGTTTGGAAACCCGCCCCAGCGGACTATTCCATACTGGCTATCCGCAGGTTTTAGCCTGCCGCGGCACAGGGAGGGCACCTGGGCCACCGAAACCCACCGAGGCGGCTGACCTTTTTCTACTTAGGGGCCGTTTTCGTCCCCAGACCCCGCTGAAGATATTCCACCGCGTTCTGAAAAATCTTGAGGCCCGGAGCCCCATATTCCTGGAAGGGTTCGCCCCGGCGGCGGTATTGCTCCTTGGCATAGGTCCAGGCTGGGTGCTGGAAGGGGCTGATGCCCGCTTCGGGGTGGGGCATGAGACCCAGCACCAGGCCGGTGGCGTCGCAGATGCCCGCGATGTCTAAGGCCGAGCCGTTGGGGTTGGCGGGGAAGCGGCCGCCGGCGAGCGCGCCGGTGGGAAGGGCGTATTGCAGGGCAACCTGATGACGGCTCTGCAATTCTTCCAGGATGGCGGGGTCCGCGTAGAACTTGCCTTCCCCGTGGCGAATGGGGAGTTCGAAGAGCTCCAGCCCCCGGGTGAAGATGCAGGGGCTCTGGGGGTTGGCCTTGAGGTGCACCCAATCATCCCGAAAATTGCCGCAATCGTTGGGAATGAGGGCCACCAGGCGCTCGCCCTCGCGGCCGGGGAGATTGGGGAGCAGCCCCAGGTTCACCAGCACCTGAAAGCCGTTGCAGATGGCCAGGATCAGGCGGCCGGCCTGGACAAACTCCTGGAGGGCCTGGCCCAGGGCCAGCTTCAAACGCAGGGCCAGGATGACCCCGGCGCCGTGCTCATCCCCCCAACTGAAGCCCCCGGGGATTGCCAGGAGATGATAATCCCAGAGCATGGCGGGCCGGGTCAACAGGTCGCTGGTATGGACGCGGATGGCCCCGGCCCCGGCCTGGTTCAGGGCGAACTGGGTTTCCCAGTCGCAGTTGAGGCCATAGCCATAAAGGACCATGGCCTTGGGTTGGGGCAAATATTCAGGTGCTGGTTTTTGGTCTGCGGTTTTCGACAGGCTCACAAGAACCCCTGATCCCGATCAGCTGCCAGTTTGCCTGTTCGGAAATTCCTGCCAGGCAGTGCCCGCCCTACGATCCCCGTAGGGCCGGACCCGCTTCTCCGGACTATTTCTTGCCGCCTTTCTTTTTCTTCTTCTTGGGCTCCGCGGCCTTTTTTTCCGAGCGCCGCTGCTGTTGCGCGGCCAGTTCGATGACTTTTTCCTTTTTGATCTCCACCCGCTTAATCTCCTTGCGCCAGGCGAAGACAACCGGGCTGGCCACGAAGATCGAGGAGTAAGTGCCCACGATCACCCCGAAAATCATGGCCAAGGCGAAGTCCTCCAGGACCACGCCGCCGAAAAGAAAGAGGGCCAGCACCACGAGAAACACGGTGGCGCTGGTAATAATGGTGCGGGAGAGGACCTCGTTGACGCTGAGATTGATGATCTCGGCCAGAGTGCCCCGGCGGCGGGCCAGGTTCTCCCGGATACGGTCGAAGACCACCACTGTGTCCGTCAGGGAGTAGCCCGCTATAGTAAGAAGGGCGGTGACCACCAGCAGGGTGATCTCCCGGTTCAGCAGGTAGAGAAGGCCCAGGACCGCCAGGACATCGTGGAAGGTGGCAATGGCTGCGGCGATGCCGAAAATCAATTCAAAACGGAACCACAGGTAAACGATGATGGCCAGAAGCGAAATGGTGATGGCGATGATGGCTTTTTGCCGCAGGTCCTTGCTGACGGATGCGCCGATTTCGGTGGTGCCCACTGTGGTAAAGTGATTCTGAGGCAGGTTCTGGTTGAGCACCTGGGTCAGCTTGTCGGCCATTTGCGACACCGTGGTCCCAGTCGTGGTTTTCAGCCGGACCATGAGGCCTTTGCCGCCCTCCAGAGGCTGGATTTCGGCGTGCCCCCAACCCTCCTTGTCCAGGGCGTTGCGCACTTCGCCGACGGTGAAAGTCTTCGCTGCCTTGAACTGCACCATGGCGCCACCGGTGAACTCCACTCCCAGGTTGCCCCGGCCGAACCACACCAGCAGGACAAAGGCCGCGATGCCCAGGAGGGCGAGGACCGCGGAAACCGCAAAGGCATAATACCGCTTGCCGATAAAATCGATATCGGGCTTTTTGATGAGCTCCAAGAAACTGAGATTTTTCAGCCAGCGCTTCAGAATCGCCCAATCGTAAACCACCCGGGTGCCGAACAAGGCAGTGAAGAGATTCAGGGCCACACCCAGGCTCAGGGTGACGGCAAAACCCCGGATAGGGCCGGTGCCGAATATAAAAAGAACCAGCGCGGTGATCAGGGTGGTGACGTGGGAGTCGATGATGGTCCATAGGGCCTTGTCATAGCCCCCGTCGATGCCGGCCTTGAGGGGTTTGCCCGCGGCGAATTCCTCCCGCATGCGCTCATAGATAAGGACGTTGCTGTCCACCGCCATGCCCAGAGACAGGATAATGCCGGCGATGCCGGGCAGGGTCAGGGTGGCGCCGAACAGCGACAGGCAGCCCAGGAGCATGATGGTGTTGATAATCAGGGCATAGTCGGCCACCAGCCCGGAGAAGCGGTAATAGAAAATCATGAACCCCACCACCAGGATGGTGGCCAGGATGCCCGAAATGAGGCCCTTGCGGATCGAGTCCTGGCCCAGGGTGGGGCCCACGGTAATGTCCTGCACCACCTTGACGCTGGCCGGCAGAGCGCCCACCCGCAGCACGGTGGCCAGGTCCGCCGCTTCTTCAGGGGTGAAATTGCCGGTGATGCGGGCCGTGCCGCCGCCGATGCGTTCCTGGATCACCGGAGCGGAGCGAACTATCCCATCGAGGATGATGGCCAGCCGCTTCTTGACGTTTTCCCGGGTGATGCGCTCAAATTCCCTGGCTCCCTCGGTGTTGAACTGCACCACTACGGCGATCTCGCCGGCTTCAGGGCGCACGGTGGCATTTTCCACCCGGTCGCCGGTCATCAGTACCTTTTTCTTGACCAACAGCGGAATCTTGGTTTCCCGGTGGGTTTCAGGATCCCGGCGGATTTCATAATACACTTCGTCATCCGGGGGAATCTTGCCCTTCAGGGCCTGGTTGACTTCTTCCCGGTCGAATCGGTCTTTCAGGAGGCCCTCTTTTTCGGCTTGGTCGATCAACTCGTTCAGGTTAACCGGGGATTCTTCGTCCACCAGCTTGAATTCCAATTGCGCGGTTTGCCGGATCAGGGCCCGGGCCCGGGACGGATCTTGAACGCCGGGGAGTTGCACCACGATCTGATCGCTGCCCTGGGGGACTATGACCGGTTCGGTGACCCCAAACTGGTCGATGCGGTTCCGCAGAATTTCCAGACTGCGGCGCAAGGTATCTTCTTTAAAAACCTCGATTTCCTTGGGCCGCAGGGCCAGGGTGTAGGCCTGGCCGCCGTCCAGCCGCTGGGGCCCCTGTAATTCCAGCTTCGGGAAATAGTCCTTGACGGCCTTGACAAAAGCCGCTTCATCACCGGCTTTGATCAGGGTTACCGGAAGCTTGTCATCGGTCACCTCCCCGACCTTGAGGCTGATTTTTTGCCGGTCGGCAATACCGGTGAGATTGCGCGCCGTGCGTTCCAGTTCGTTTTTGATGGCCTGCTCCAGGTCCACTTCCAGGACTAGATGCATGCCGCCCTTCAGGTCCAGCCCCAGATTCAGGCCGCGGCTGATGTAGGTGGTCCACCAGGACGGCATTGCCACCCAGGAGGGGAGGACCAGGAGGACGGCGAGGATGGTCAGTAAAAGCAAAAAAAGGAACTTGAGTCGCACAGCACGAAGCATTCGGTAAACTCCTTAGGGCCGCGGCCGCGAAGCCCAGACTGGGTATCTTGACTGCCTTTTTAGGGTGTCAGGGAGGCGGGTGCCTGATTGCCCCAACTCACCGAATTTACAGGAGAGAGGGTAGGCTGTCAAGAAAAGGGAGACCAAAAAGATCACCGGTTACCCCCGTTCCACCGTATGCCCGGTAAAGTAGAAATCCATCTGGGGCAGCTTCAGGCAGGTGAGAAAATTGCCATACACGAGACCGGTGTCGATGCCGATTTTATTGGGAAGGATGAGGGGCTGCTTGAACGGGGTATGGCCGAATATCACCCGGCGGCCGAAATCCTCGGTGGAGGCGATGAACTCTCCCCTGATCCAATAAAGGTCCTCATCCACCTGTTGGTCCAGGGGGATTCCCGGCCTCAGGCCGCCATGGACAAAGATATAGTCTTCAGTGGCATAATATGGGAGTAGTTCGGCGTAAAAGCGCTCGTGGTCCAGAGGCAGCACCAGCCTGGGCTCCTCATCCCAATCTTCGCCCCAATACTCCCTGATGGTGCTCAACCCGCCGTTAAACAGGAAAAGCTGACGGTCCTTGCCGGCCAGGAAATCCGCCAACATGGCTTCGTGGTTGCCCCGGAGACAAATAATGTTTTCGGCGGGATAACGGGTTTTGAGGCCCAGGATGTAGTCCACCACCCCCCGGGAGTCCGGCCCCCGGTCGATGTAGTCCCCCACGAATAACAGGCGATCCTGGTGCAGGTCAGGTTCGAGATGCTCCAGCAGACGCTTTAAGGGCGCCAGGCAGCCGTGAATGTCACCGATGACGTACAAATCACCACTCATAAGAGCCATGTGGTTAGGGATTTTTGGGAGGAAGAAGGCTGTGGACCCTGCTTCCCCGTTGCCCTGGTTTTACCCCCCAATAAACCTTACAGCCAGCGAAAGAGCTTTTCCCGGCGATCCAGGCGGGTGAGGCCGGCGCTGCGGGCCGCCTGTTCCGCGTTCGCCAGCTCCTCCCGGGTGGGGAAGCGGTCCAGCGGCGGATATTTGTAGGCCTCACCGCAGGGGCGGTATTGGGCCATGACGTTGACATAGGTATTAGGGGAAAGCTCTTGGGCCAGGAATTCCATCACTTCTTTGGTACCGGCCAGGTTTTCGGGGAGCACCAGGTGCCGCACCAGGAGCCCCCGCCGGGCCACACCCTGTTCGTCCAGCACCAGGTCTCCCACCTGGCGGTGCATTTCCTTGAAGGCCGCCCGGGCCCTTTCCGGATAGTCCCCGGCCGCGCACAGACGTCCGGCCACCTCGGGGTCCCAGAACTTGAAGTCGGGCATGTAAATGTCGATCACGCCGTCCAGGATTTTCAGGGTCTCCACCGCGTCATAGCCCCCGGTGTTGTAAACCAGGGGGACGTTCAGGCCGGCCTCGATGGCCGGGGGCAGGGCCTCCAGGATCTGATACACCTGGTGGCTGGGGGTCACCAAATTAATGTTGTGGCAGCCGCGGTTTTGCAGGTGGATCATGATGGCGGCCAGGTCCCGGGCCGTGATTTCCTGCCCTTCGCCGCCGTGGCTGATCTCCCAGTTCTGGCAGAACACGCAAAAAAGATTGCAGTGGGTGAAAAAAATGGTCCCGGAGCCGTTGCGCCCCACCAAGGGGTCCTCCTCCCCGAAATGGGGGCCGTAGGAGGACACCACGGGCCGGTCTCCGGTGCGGCAGAGGCCCAGCTCGCCGTGGTGCCGGTCCACCAGGCAACGGTGCGGACACAGGGTGCACTGGTTCAGGATGTCATAGGCCGCCTCTATCTTTTTTTGCAGCTGACCCCGGCGGTGGGTCTCCAAATAACAAGGCTCCCATGGTGGCATCGACACGGCCCTCTGGTTTTCTCAATCTGAAAATCGGCATGTCCTCGGCCCGGCAAAATCTGGCCGCGGGATTCAGGGGCACAGGCTGGAAAATCCGCAACCCCAGGAAGTTGCCCGGCCATCGGGGCCAAATCCCGGCATTGACCTGATTTTGCCAGAGGCTCTTTTAGGGCGCCTTGGCCGGCCGACGCGGCCAGGCGCTGCTGCTCGGCTGTTGCCGGTAATTTTCCGAAGTCCCCCGACTTAGTGCTCTACCTCCGGACGCCGGATTTCCAAGAGGCGGCGGGGCAGCCCATCGATGAAGCGGGAGGGGCTGTTGATGGTCAGACCGATGCTCCGATTGTAGCCCACGTGAGGAAAAATGACCGCAAGCCGGCTTTTGGCCCGGGTGAGGGCCACATACATGAGGCGGCGCTCCTCCTCTTCGTCGGCCTCGCTGTCCAGGGAATAAAACCCGGGAAAGCGGCCTTCCGCAGCCCAGATGATGAAAACCGCCTCCCATTCCAGGCCCTTGGCCGAGTGCACGGTGGACAGGGTAAGAAAGTCGTGGCCAGGGGTGGTGATGTCTGCCAGGCTGGCCGGGGGGTCCAAAGACAGGTCATTCAGAAAGCTCCTGATCTCCTGATAACGGGCGGTGATGGTCAGGAGATGTTCCAGGTCCCGGGTGCGCTTGGGGTAGTCATCGAAGCGGGTTTGCATAAGGGGGCCATAGTGGGCCAGAGCGACGTTAAGGCGGCTCATCAGGGTTTCACCTGGCGTGTTGAGCTTGGCGAGCACCTCGGCCAGTTCCTTCAGGGAGGGCTGCCGTTGCTTGGCGAGCTCGGCCACCGCCTGATCCAGGGTGAAGTCCTCCTGGATGGCGGCGGTGAACCGGTTCGCCGTTTGGCGGCCCACTCCGGGGGCGAGCTGCAGGAGTCGGGTCCAGCTCAGGGTGTCCCGGGGGTTGGCCACTACCCGGAGATAGGAGATCAGGTCTTTGACGTGGGTGGTTTCCATGAACTTGAAGCCGCCGAATTTCATGAAAGGGAGGCCGCGGCGCACCAGCTCGATTTCCAGGTCAAAGGAGTGGTACGCGGCCCGGAAGAGCACGGCCATCTGGCGCAGGGGGATGCCTTGACGGTGCAGGTCTTCCACCTGAGCCACCACCAGGCGGGACTGCTCGTTTTCATTGGCCGCCCGGTACAACCGGGGCCGCAGCCCGTCGGGCCGGCGGCTGAACAGGCACTTGGTGTACTTTTCCCGGGCTGCGGCGATAACCGCATTGGCCAGGTCCAGAATGGGCTGGGTGGAGCGATAGTTCTCTTCCAGCTTGATGATTCTGGTGCCCGGAAACAGGGAGGGAAAATCCATGATATTGCGGAAGTCGGCTCCCCGAAACGAGTAGATGGATTGGCAGTCGTCCCCCACGGCCATGACGTTCTGGTGGGTAAAGGCCAGGAGGCGAACCAGTTCGGCCTGCAGATGATTGGTGTCCTGGTACTCGTCCACCATGATGTAGCGATAGCGGTTGGAGAGGTTGCGGCGGACATCCTCGTGTTCGGCCAGGAGGCGCCGGCCCTCCAGGAGCAGGTCGTCATAGTCCAGGAGGCCAAGGCGGCGTTTTTCTTCGGTGTAGGCCACAGCCAGCCGTTGGAGGTGAGGCAGCTGCTCCAGGAATTGGGCGTAGTCCCGGGCTACGATCATTTCCAGGCCCAGGTTTTTGTTGACCGCGGCTCCCAGGATCTCGGTCAGGGTTTCTTTGCGGGGGAAGGGGCCGGATTCCTTTTTCAGGCCCAGGCGGTCCTTGATATGGGCCAGGAGCTGACCTTGGTCATCCCGGTCCATAACGGTGAAGCCCTCCGGGTAGCCCAGGAGCTTGCCATGCTTTCGCAGCCAATGGTAGCACACGGAGTGGAAGGTGCCGCCCATGACCTGGGTGAGGGGGCGCTGGAGCAGGTCCGCGGCCCTGGTCAGCATTTCCTTGGCGGACTTGCGGGTGAAAGTGAGGAGCAGGATGTCGCCCGGGTCCACTCCCCGGTCCACCAGGTAGGCCAGGCGGTAAACCAGGGTCCGGGTCTTGCCGCTCCCTGCGCCCGCGATGACCAGCACCGGCCCCTCGGTGGTGGTGACGGCCTGGTACTGGGCCGGGTTGAGCTCCTTTTTATAATCAATCCGCCGGGCGACGCCGGCGGCTGGGAATTCCAGCATCGTCATGTGAAGGTAGGTTGATTCCTATGGCGAAATTCGCCTAAGGGGCGGGCAGGGGCCTCGGCCTGTTGCCCCGGCCCAGAGTGAAGCCTTAATCTTGATGAAGAGCCACAAGACCTGGTTGATTATAACTTAAAGGGGGGCGAGGGGCGAGGGCAAGATGCGTTTTGAATCTTTTTACCGAAAACCGAAAGCCGAAACCATTCGCCTGCCTCGCTGGGGGGCGGCATTCCTCCCGGCTGCTGCGGGTGCGAAGGTTTCAGAATTAAGCCAAGATTGGTTTGTTAAGCCCAAAACCAAAAATTCGAGCCGAAAACTGAAAACCGAAAACTTGAAAGTCAAGTTTCGCACTCCTTATGAGCCAAATTACCTGGAGATCCAAGGGACTTAGGGCAAAACCCGGCCGCAACCCGGAGGCCAAATGGAGCCGCAGCCTTTGGGCTGCGCTTCAAGGTATGGCCGGAATAAAGCAATATTTCGCCGGCTGAAGCCGGCGGCGGCATTTTTCTTTCCGAAATCGGCGTCCCCTCTGAAAATTAGCGGTTCCCCCCGGGGGAAGAGGGGACGAAACTTGACTTAAAATTCTCCTAAGCCTTGGGGACCGGAATGGTGATTTGTTCCAGGTTGCCCTCCAGGTCGGTCAGGATCAATCTTCCCGAAGGCAGGCGGAAGGCCCGGACATCCCCCTCCGACTGGGCGTACTCCCGAGGCACCTGAACCTCCGGCAAGTTGGCTTCCACCTTGAACATGAGCCAGCTTCCGGTATCGGGTTCCTTCTGGGTCCCCGTCCTTTTCTGATAGGTGACTCCTTCGGCAATCAATACCTCTTCCAGATCTTTTAAGCCCGATTGGTCAACATAAACGAGCATCGCCATCCCCTCCCTTTGTCGCGGGCCTGTCAGGCTAGGTTGCCAAAAATTTTAGATCTCGGGATAGTCTGACCGGCCAGCAACTGGAAAATCGATCCAGGATTTAGATCTGGTGAACCCCTTGGTTGGTAATGGCCAGGTACTGGTACGGCGGGCCGAGGCGCTCATCCTGGGCCGCCAGTTTCTCCATGGCCGTCCGGACGGTTTCCGCCACCCGGGTCAAGGAGGCGTTCTGGGCCACCAGGGAGTTGAGAGTAAATTCCAGCCCCATTCTCCGGGGCAGGGTAAAAATGTGGGTAACCTGGTTGTATTCAATCTTCGGCGGTTTGGGCCGGTCCCAGATGACGAAAATCTTATAGGGGTTGTCCGGGGTTTTCGGGGCATAGCCGGCCAGGAGCAGATACATGTTGATGATGGGGTCCGGCGGGACGATGGTGCAGATTTTGCGAAGGATCTCATCATATTTCCCAATGAAGAAAGGAATGGCCGCTTCTATCAGGTCATCGACGTCAGTCAGGCCTTCCGCTTTGGCAAAGCCGGCGAACTCCTGACAGATATCCTGGGATTCCCAGGCCCCGGCGGAGGCCAGCACGGCATGGGAAGTAACAGGAATAAGATGATTCTGGTTAATGAAGCGCACCGTCCCGTCGGGTTCGAAAAACTCCGTCCGGCTGTCGGAAGCCACCAAAATCCCCCCTGCGGTGGCGCAGGCGATCAACTGTCCCATAAAAGGTCTCCTTAAGAAGCGATCTTGGCAGAAAAAGGCGTTTGCCCAAGAAGTTCAGGTAACAAGGAAAAGCAAGAAATTCCTTTCAGCCGGCCCGGCTGGCAGGGGCCGCGGCCAAGCGCTTTTCCAGAAATTGCTTGATGACCACCGCGTTGTTCCTTTCCTCGTCCTTGGCCGCGAACACCAGGGTCACGATCCCCTGCCGGGCTTGGTGCAGCAGCTCCTCCAGGAAGGGAGCTTTTTCCGGGGCTTCCAGCTCCTGCCGGTAGCGACGGCGAAATTCCTCCCAGCGCTCCGGGTTATGGGCAAACCACTGCCGCAGTTCGGTGCTGGGGGCCAGGTCCTTGAGCCAGGCCTCTAAATGGGCGTCAGCCTTTTTGAGGCCCCGAGGCCACAGCCGGTCCACCAGGATGCGCCGGCCGTCGTCCGGGTCTGGTTTTTCGTAGACCCTTTTCAGTTTCACCATGACTTTTATCGCCCGCGCAGGGGCCTTTCAAATTGGGAGAGGATGGTCCAACCGCGCTTTTCCCATTCAGCCGCCGGCGGGGGATATTTCCCGCCGAACCGGAAGTTCTTGGGAGCCCGGGTATCATACACCAGGACGTCCACCTCTATCGGGCCCTTCTTGACCCGGTAGCCCCACTCGTAATTGTCCCGGGTGTGGGGCGTAGTGGCCTTGGCAAAAAAGGCCACGGTATGCTTTTCTTTTTTTACCGCAGAATATGTCGGGTCGCGATCGCCTTTTCCGGAGCCGTCCGGCCCCGCCAGGCCGCCTCAGCCATTAGCTCGGAGCAATTCCAGGCCATCCACCAGGTAACCCTGAGGGATTTCTTTGACCAGGTCCTCCATCTTCTCCCCCTTTGCTCCCCTTTGGAGCTTCCTGGTTTTCAGGGCGTGGGCTTCGGAAAATGGAATATCTTGATCCGCGCCTGGGCGCTGCGGGGATGTTCAGCGAGGTAGCGGCGCCAGGCCTCTTCCTGGCTTTCCCCGTGGCGCACTTCCACCACCACCAGAGTCGGCTGAAAATAGTTGCCGAATCCCCTTTGCGACGTAGTATGGTTCACCATCTTCACTCCCTCGATCAATTAAGCGGCGTTGCCGGTGGTTTGTTCTCCCAGGCGCGGGTGCCATCCTCGCCCCGGAGAACGGCTCCTTCAATGAAAGTGCCTTCTTCCGGAAACTCCTCGCTCCGGGCCGGCGACTCCAGGCACCGGGTCAATCGCCGCCAGACCTCAGCGATGCGGCAGGGGAGCAGAATATAATCATCCGCCTCGACTTCGAAAATTTCCGCGGGTAACTGCATCGCCTCCCCCATAACAATCAGCCGGGAGTCCCGGCTCAACTCCTTGACCATATGCAGCACGGCCAGGCGGTCGGCTTGGTGGCCATTCAATTTCAGAACTACCAAAACAATGTGCCGGGTGGAGAGCAACACCAGTGCTTCCTCGGGCGAATCGGTCAGGCTGAGGTGATAGCCCTTGTTCTGGAGCAGGCCGCTCATCATCTTCAGCAGTAATGACCCGTCATTGATCACCAGAATCTCTTCCGCGAGCATTGCACCCTCCGCATCCTGTTCGTGCCGCAACTGATTATTCTGCGGGAATTCCCCTGACCGGGGCGGTACGAGGTCAGGGCCGGAAGCCTTTCAGGCCTGATTTTGAAGTAAACCCATTTTCCGGCATACCGACGAAAGAATCTATTCTCAGGGGTGACTATTCGGGGATGGTTAAATGTGACTATTTGATCAATTCAGCGGCGGGATAAATTGCCTTGTTCTCAGGGTGGGAAAAGTGCCTTTCCCGAACGGCAGCCGGAGAACCCGCTGCCCCCCGGTTCCTTGAACCGGCCGACGCCGTGGAACAGGGATAATGACACGCGCCGCCGGATCCTTTATCCGCCCTCCTGAGGGCTCCCGGCCCCCCCAATTTTGAACACCGGGCTTTGAAGATCAGGAGTTGACCGAGGTGTAGCCCTGTTCCATGGCGTAGCGCACCATGTCAGCCAAGCCCTTTAAATCCAGCTTGCGCATGATATTGTCCCGGTGGCGGCGCACCGTGTAAATGCTGATGTACAGCAGTTCGGCGATTTCCTTGTTGCTCTTTCCTTCGGCCAGGAGCTTGGCGATTTCCTTTTCCCGCTTGGTGAGAGGATCGGTTTTGCCCCTCTGGAAGGCCAGGTCCGCCAGGCTGGCGGAGAGGAGCGGCGAGAAATACTTGCCGCCGCCCCGGATGGTCTCGACGGCCTTCAGCAGTTCAGTGTCCGCATCTTCCTTCACCAGAAAGCCGTCTACTCCGGCCTCCAGACCCTGCCGCAAGAAATCCTTTTTCTTATGCATGGTCAGAAGCAGGATTTTGATCTGGGGATAGAGATCTTTGATTTCCCGAGCGGCCTCCAGGCCCCTGAGGTTGGGCATGGAGATGTCCAGGATGATCAGGTGGGGTTTTTTTTGCTTAAGCAGCTCAAGGAGTTCCAGACCGTCATTGGCCTCCCCCACAACCTCAAGGCCTGCCATTTCTTCGATGATTCTTTTGACCCCCCGCCGGAACAGGACGTGGTCGTCGGCCAGGATGATGGGATAAGATGTCACGGTCGCTCTCCTTTCGAGAGGATGCGGCTTATTGAGCCTCCTTGCCAATAAATCGGGATTTTTACCTGAAAGTTTGTCCATTTGGTCGGCGGGTTGAGAAAGTCCGTCATTCTCTTTAAAATAAAGCGACCTTATAATACCAAGATGAACCGTGAAAGTAAAATTTTTTAAACATAAAACGCAACTCCAACCTTGGAGCTTCCCAGGTAATTTTGACCAATGAACCAACTGGTATCTTTCGGCTCCCGGAAAGTGCCCCCGGATGAAAAAAGACGATTGGTGCAAAAGCACTTCGACACGGTGGCGCCCCGCTACGACCTGACCAACACCCTGCTCAGCTTTGGTTTGCAGCACGTTTGGAAAAGGACCGCGGTCAGGCTCCTGGGGCTGCGGCCCGGGCAAGGGGTAGTGGACGTCTGCGGCGGCACGGCCGACCTGGCGCTGCTGGCGGCCAGGGTCGTTTTGCCAGGCGGGCGGCTGGTGGTCTATGATTTCAACCGGGCCATGATGGAATTGGGCCGGGCCAAGGTGCGGAAGGCCGGGAGGGCCTCCCAGTTCCTTTTCATCGAAGGCGATGCCGAGGCCCTGGCCCTCGCCGACGCCTCCTGCGACGCGGCCATGGTGGGGTTCGGCATCCGCAACCTTGTCTCCATGGATCAGGGCTTAAAAGAAATGCACCGGGTGCTGAAACCCGGGGGCCGGCTGTTGATCCTGGAATTCTCCCAGCCCACCAACCGCTGGTTCCGGACCCTCTATGACCTTTATTCTTTCACCGTCATGCCGCTGGTGGGCAAAATTATGGTCGGCTCCTGGGAGGCGTACACCTACCTGCCGGAATCCATCCGCCGGTTTCCTGGCCCGGCTGAACTGAGCCTCAGGTTGAAAGCTCTCGGGTTTACGGAAGTCACTTGGCGCCCGCTCAGCAATGGGATCGCAGTGGCTTACCTGGCCCGGAAGAGCGTCTCCTGAACCCAAGGGCCTTTTCAGGCGGGCTTAAGGGTTGTCCCGCCAAAATAAGGGAGGAAATACCTTTATGCCGGAAAATAAGGCCTGCCGGGGCGCGCCGTTCCCCGGCGGGAACCGGTCTCTTTGCCCTGTTTAAACCAATCTCTGATCATGGTGGCAAAGAAATGCAGCCGCAGGCTTTAGCCTGCGCTGGGCTCGGCAAGCCGGGCTAACCCGGGAAAATTACTTGTTTGATAGCACCCTGGTATTAATCCCTTTCCCGGTCAAGCGGAAAAGTGAGCAACCCTCCGAAGTAGCTGATAATGGTGGCGATGACCGGCAGGGCCAGGACAATGAGCAGGAAACACAAGCTGGGCCCGCGGAAATCATGGAGGATGCGGGGCTCGAACCAGCGCCAGGCAAAAGCGGCCAAGCTCAGGGCCAGCAATATCCGGGAATAAAAGATTTCGATATGGAAGGCCTGGCGCGGCTCCCGGGAATAATAGAGCCGGCGGCTGATCTCCCCGGTAAGCATGGTCAAGGGCAGGAAAAGCAGTCCGGCGCCCAGGAAATGGAAGGCGCTGGTCTCCAGGGAGGCGATCTGAGTGCCCAGGTAAACCAGGTCAAAAAGCGCGGCGGCGTAAAAGAACACGATGGGGAAATGTACCGCAAAAGGGTGCGGATGGCGGGCGAGGCCAGGATATTTTTTCAGAAGGCGCGCCAGAAATTCCGGTCGCCCGCCTGCCGGCAGGACCGGTCCTTCTCCGCCGGGTTTGGGTCTGCGGGTGTTGTGCCTCAAAAGCTTTGCCCACCTTTGGCGATGGCGGTAGCCCCAAGGTCCAGGCGGCGCCTTGCCTGCGGCTCGGGCGGGACGGCTGTGCTTCCGGTTTCCGCCCTAAATGCCGGTCTGCTGGAGCAGGGCCTGGCGCTTGGCCTCCAGGGTCTTGAGGAGGCTGTCGTAGGGCTTGATAAACTTCTCGATGCCTTCGTCTTCCAGTTGCTGGGTGATCTGGTTGAGATCGAGGTGCAGTTCCGCTAGTCGTTGCAGGACCGCGGCAGCGCGGTCGGCCCCCTCTTCCAGGCGGGCCGCAGGATCGCCGTGCTCCCGATAGGCCTCCAGGGTCTCCGGGGGCAAGGTATTGATGGTGTCAGGCCCAATCAAGGGCTCCACGTACTTGACATCCGAATATTCGGGATTTTTGGTGCTGGTGCTGGCCCAGAGGACCCTCTGGGGTCTGGCCCCTTGGGCGGCCAGGGCCTGAAAGCGGGCGCTCGCAAAAATCCGCTGGTAGATGCCATAGGCCAGCTTGGCGCAGGCGATGGCTACCTTCCCCCGCAAATCCCAGGCGGCTTTGGCCTGGGGCCCTCCGGCTGCAGCGATCTTTTCCAGGAGGGGATCCACCAGAACGTCAATGCGGCTCAGGAAGAAACTGGCCACCGAGGCCACCTGCTTAAGAGAGCCTCCCTGGGCCAGACGCGCTTCCAGTCCGGCGAGGTAGGCTTCGGCCACCTTCTCATAACGGGGCAAACCAAAGAGCAGGGTGACATTGACGTTGATGCCTTCGCTGAGGAGGCGGGTGATGGCCGGCAGACCTTCCTGAGTTCCCGGCACCTTGATAAGAATATTGGGCCGGTTGACCGCTTGCCAGAGTTGCCGGGCCTCGGCAATGGTGCCCTCCGTATCCCGGGCCAGATGGGGGTTGACCTCCAGGCTGACAAAGCCGTCGCGGCCGTCGCGCTTGTTATACAGAGGCCAGAATAGATCCGCAGCCATCTGGACATCTTCCACGGTGAGAGCGTGGTAAATTTCCGCCACGCTTTTCTGTTGGCGGGCCAGTCTGCGGATGGCCTCATCATAAACCTGGCTCCCGGCAATGGCCTTCTCAAAAATGGCCGGATTGGAGGTGAGCCCCTTCAGGCCATCTTCCTCAATGAGCCGTTGGAGTTCTCCGGAGGTGATCAGATCCCGCCTGATGTAATCCAGCCAGATGCTCTGGCCGAATTTTTCGAGACGGCGCAATGGATTCCGGTCAGTCATGGGTTATCCTCCCGTTAAGCAGAGTCGCGCCACCCCTTACCCCGGCGCCCTCAGTCGCCTTCCAGCGGGAAGCTGAGGGTCCCGCCGAACCAGCCGATGGCGGCGACCAGGGGGGCGACGATCAGGATGCAGCCGAGGTAAAGATAACTCAACGGTCGCCCCGCCACCAGTATTTCCGGGTCCAGCTGTCGCCAGACCAGAGCAGCGGTTCCCACCGCCAACATCAAGGGTGACAGGACCATTTTGATAACCACTTGCGGTAAGAACTCGGCATCATAATTGATCCACCAGGTAAACAAGCCGGTGGCTATGGCCGGCGGGGTAAAGAGCACTCCGCCCCACAGGCAATACCAGGCAGTGATTTCAAAGGAGCGGTCCCCGCTCGCCAGAAACAGGAGGTTAAAACCCGTGGTGGCAATCATGAACACAATGGGGAAGTGCACCACCATGGGATGGGGGTGACGTTTCAAAAGGGGAACATAGTGGAACAGCCGGGACAGAAACGCGGGTATCCTTGCCGGTATAGCTTCTTCAGGGGAACGGAGAAGACCTGCTTCCGGAAAATGGTCGAGAACTTCCGGGCCGTGAGGCGCGGCTTCGATCTCTCCGGTCAGATCTTGCCCGGCCAGATGGGTGCCCATATGGCGCCCGCCATGCCAGTGCTTGCTGGCGCTGACGTCAATGACCCGGCCCTTGTAGGCGATATAAACCGGCTGGCCCCCGGTGCCGTTGCAGGTTGCCAGTTCCTCCAGGGAAAATTCCTTTTTAGGTGCAGTCAAAACGCTGAGTTCCTTTGCCCGGCGGTGTCCAGGGATATCCTAATTACGGCAGAAAGACGAATTACCAAAAAATCGCCCTGCAATTGCGAAAATCGATTATGGCCTTTGTCCTGCTAAAGAGAATAGTGATCCTAGGTGGGGGGAAGGCCAGGGAGCGGCGGCTCCCTGCCCCCCCCACCAGGGATTGGGGGAAAGGAGTAAGGGCCCACCCGGCCTTTATCCCCCTCCCCTGCCGAAATTACGGTTATACCTTTGCAGAGCAAAAGATATAATCGCTTTACTAGAAATTTGCAAATGGCCCGGAACCGGGGCTTTAGTCGCCATACCCGCCCTCCCCGGCCTTCCCCCGGAATACCCGATACTGGTAAGCATTATACAGCAACATCAGCGGCAGCAGGGGGATCATCACCAGGAGCATAATTTTCAGGGTCAAAGGCGGGGCCGCGGCGGTCTCCAGGGTCAGCTCCGGCGGCAACAAAAACGGGTGGAGGCTCCCGGCCAGACAGATAAAGCTGAAAAAAAAGAACAGGACAGCCAGAACATAAGGAGAAGTCTCACTTCTGCCGGCCCACAGGGCATGAAGCAACCCGAAAAACGCCAGGACTGCCAGTATGGCGGGGAACGCAGTCAGCCACCCGCCGGGCCAGGCGGCCCATTTCTGGAGCAGAAAAGGATTGATGTGCCGGGACCAAAGGACCGCGGCCACGGCAATAAGAAAAGTCGGAAAGGCCGCTTCCAACGCCAGGTGACGGCAATGGGTCTGGATGCCCCCCCTGGTTTTGATGACCAGATAGGCCGCGCCCAGGACCACATAGCCGAAAGCCAGGCCCACCGCCACCAGCAGCGTAAAGGGAGTGAGCCAGTCCCACACACCCCCGGCATAAACCTTGCCGGTTACTTTTACGCCGCTCAATACTCCTCCCAGGATGAAGCCCTGGGCCAGGGCGGCCAGCAGACTGCCTCCGCCGAAGGCCAGGTTCCAGAACAGCTTGTGATGGGATTCGGCCCGAAACTCGAAGGAAACGGCCCGTAAAATCAGCCCGAGAAGCATGAGGCCGACCGGGATATAGAGGGCTGAGAACAAGACCCCGTAAGCCAGGGGAAAAGCACCGAAGATGAGGCCTCCCAGGACCACCAGCCAGGTCTGGTTGGCGTGCCAGGTGTAACCCAGGCTGCCCATGATCTGGCTGCGGCGTTTTTCGTCCCTGGTGCCTAAAAAAATGATGCCGGCCCCCAGGTCAAAGCCGTCCAGAATCACGTACAGGATGAGAATAAAACCGATAAGCCAGAACCAGATCTCAGCCAACAGGTGCGGACCGTCAGCCATCATTTGCCTCCGCTGCCGGTGGTCGCGCCGGGAGGAGCTGCACCAAGGTCAGGCCCCTGCTTAAGGATGCGCCAGGCAAAGACCAGGAAGGCCAGGAATAAAACGGTATATAGTCCCAGATAAATGGCCAGGGAGGTCGCCACGGCGCTGGCCGGCAGGAGGGAGGCGCCGTCCGCGGTGCGCATCAGGCCATAGATGACCCAGGGCTGGCGGCCCACTTCCCGAGTAATCCAGCCCATTTCCACCGCCAGATAGCCCAGAGGGACAAAGGCCACCCAGGTCCACAGGAGCCCTTTCTGCCCGGGGACCAACTCCGGGGTGAGACGTCGGCGGTGCCAGGCCCACAAGGTCCAGAGCATGAGACCGACCATGGCGAAGCCGATGCCGAGCATGACCCGGAAGGTATAGAACGGCAGGAGGATGGGCGGCTGGTCTTCCCGGGGGAAGTCCCGCAATCCCTTCACCTGGCCGGTGAGCGAATGGGTGACCAGCAGGCTCAGGCCATTGGGGATAGTGAGAAAGGTCCAGGCATTGTCCTGGTTGTCGGGATCAGGCCAGGCCAATAGGTTCCAGGGGGCGCCCCGGCCCGGAGGGTTGGTGTGCCAGTGAGCTTCTATGGCTCCCAGCTTGGTGGGCATGTGGCGGGCGACTATCCGGCCCGAGCCGTCGCCTAACCAGATCTGCAGCGGGGTGATGATAACCGCGGCCAACAAGGCCAGTTTGAAGGACTTCAGGAAAAAATCCACCTGGCGCTTTTTCAGGATATACCAGGCGCTGATGCCCCCCACCACGAACAGGGTGGTCTCCAGGCAGGCCACCCACATGTGGCCGAAGCCCCAAGGCAGATCGGGGTTAAAGATGCCCTGCCAGTAATTTTCCATGACATAGCGGCCCTCCACCCAGGATCCGCCCGCGGGGGTCTGCATCCAGGAGTTGGCCACCATGATCCAGAAAGCCGACAGGGAAGCCCCGCAAGCCACCATACAGGTGGAGAACCAGTGGACCCGGGGAGACACCCGGTTCCAGCCGAACAACATGATGCCCAGGAACCCGGCCTCCAACATGAAAGCCATGGCCCCTTCAAAGCCCAGAATATTGCCGAAAAACCCGTGGGTGGCGGCGGAGAACCTGGCCCAGTTGGTGCCGAACTGAAATTCCAGGGGCAGGCCGCTGGCCACCCCCACGGCAAAATTGAGGAGGAACAGCTTGCTCCAGAAGCGGCTGTGATGATAGTAGGTCAGATCTTTGGTGCGAAGCCACAAACCCTCGGTCACGACCAGAAAGATGGACAGACCGATGGACAAAAGCGGCCAGGTGATGTGGAACATGGTCGTGAAGGCGAACTGCAGCCGGGAGAGCATTACATGGTCATAAAGCGTAGCCACTGATCAACTCCGGGTATCGCGAGGTTCTGCGGCTTTTCCCTAAAGGTAAACAGAATTGCTTGTCTGACAAGCCCGGTAGACGTAATTTGGTTCGCGAAAATTCAAGATCGCCTGCTCCGGCTAAACCCAAAGGCAGCGAAGCGAGCAGGAATCTTAACTTCCTGATCCTCCCACCGCCAAGCCCTGGTTCGCTTCCGAAGGTAAGGGGATTAATCCAAAACGGCATCCGCTCATCCGGCTGTCCCCGGTCGCCTTGACACCCTTCCAGGTGGTGCTTATCTGGATATTACTTTCCCGCTGCGGTCTTCCGGAAAATCCGACTTGGGCTATGGCTATGGAAGTCCAGGATAATCCAAAAGAGAACCTGCCCTATTGGTGGAGGTTTGGGGTCATCCTGACCGTGACCCTGGGTTTGACTATTGAAGTTTGGATTGCATCCCAGGCCTATAAAAATGCTCCTCCCATTCCGGACCGGGTGGTTGATGAGTTCGGGCAGGTATTGTTTACCGGCTCGGATATCTTGTCCGGCCAGGAAATTTTCCTGAAATTCGGGCTCATGGAAAACGGCAGTATCTGGGGGCACGGCGCCTACCTGGGTCCGGATTTTTCTGCGGCCTATCTTCATGGTCTGGCGGTAAACACGGCGCAATATCTGGCTCGCCGGTTGTTCCAGCAACCCTTGCGCAATCTCACCTCCTTAGAGCAAAAGGTGGTTTTTGCTGAACTGGAACGGTTGCTGAAAGAGAATCGCTATCAGACCGAAACCGGAACACTGGTGTTCACCGCACCCGAGGCAGATTCTTTCGAGCAGCAGATTGCTGCCTGGAAAGAGTATTTCGCCAATCCTGCCTTAAACCGGGGCCTCAAGGCGAATTATCTGGCCCAGCCCGAGGAATTGCGGCAGTTGACGGCTTTTTTCGCGTGGACGGCCTGGGGTGCCGCGGCCAACCGCCCTGGGGAAGCCTATTCCTACACCAACAATTTCCCCTATGAGCCTTTGGTGGGGAATCGGCCGCCCCCGGGAGTGATATTGTGGAGCGCCTTAAGCCTCATTACTCTGTTGGCCGGCACCGCCCTGATCCTGTTCGTTTTCGGAAAATTCGACTACCTAGGCTGGCGGGGGTCCCGGGAGCATCTCCCCCCGAAAATGCTGCCCGGCACGGCCACTAACAGCCAGCAAGCCACCATCAAATATTTTTTGATGGTGGCCGGGCTTTTCCTGGCCCAGGTGCTGGTGGGAGCTGCCACCGCCCACAACCGGGCTGAGCCGGGAAGCTTTTACGGTCTTAATCTTTACCAATATTTTCCCAGCAACATCCTCAGAACCTGGCACCTGCAACTGGCTATATTCTGGATTGCCACGGCCTATGTCGGCGGCGGCCTGTTTTTGGCCGCCTCCCTGGGGGAACGGGAACCCAAGGGACAGATCGGCTGCATCCACCTGCTGTTCTGGTCCCTGGTGTTGGTGGTCGGCGGCAGCCTGCTGGGCGAATGGCTGGGCATAAACCGCCTGGTGGGCCGCCTTTGGTTCTGGTTCGGGCACCAGGGCTGGGAGTATCTGGACCTGGGACGCGGCTGGCAGGTGCTTTTGGCCGTGGGGCTGATTTTCTGGATCGTCCTGTTATGGCGCTATCTGGCCCCGGCTTGGCAGGATCCCCAACGCCGTGAAATCAGCGCCCTCTTTTTCCTGGCGGCTGCGGCGATTCCCGTATTTTACCTGCCGGCTTTTTTTTTCGGAAGCACCAGCAATTTCACCGTGGTGGACAACTGGCGCTTTTGGATTATTCACCTGTGGGTGGAAGGGTTTTTTGAATTGTTGGTAACGGCCATGGTGGCCGTGACCTTCCTCCAGTTGGGTCTGGTTTCCCGTCTGACCGCCACCCGGGTGATCTATCTGGATGCCATTCTGTTCCTGGGTAGCGGCATTATCGGCACCGGCCACCACTGGTACTGGACCGGACAGACGCAAGTCAATCTGGCCCTGTCGGCCCTCTTTTCCGCCATGGAGGTGGTGCCCCTTACCCTGCTCACCCTGGATGCCTGGGATTTTGTCAAGGTGACCCAAAGAGAATGTGAGGTTTGCGGCCTGCCCATGGCTATACCCCACAAATGGACCTTCTATTTTCTCATGGCGGTTGGCTTCTGGAATTTCGTGGGCGCGGGCATTTTCGGCTTCCTGATCAATCTGCCCATTGTCAGCTATTTTGAGGTGGGCACCATCCTTACCCCCAATCACGGGCACACCGCGCTCATGGGCGCGTTCGGCATGGAGGCGGTGGCCCTTCTGGTCCTGGCCTGCCGCCAGGTCCTGACTGACAGCCAGTGGGCCCGGATCGAACGCTATATCCGGGTGTCCTTCTGGGGTCTGAATATCGGACTGGCCCTGATGGTGGCGGGCAATCTGTTTCCCGCCGGGGTCCTCCAGATGTATGATGTGCTGACCAACGGCTACTGGCATGCCCGCAGCCCTGAGTATTTGAACCGGAATTTCGTGGAGTTCCTGGAATGGTGCCGCCTGCCCGGAGACCTGGTTTTCATTTTCCTGGGGGTGGTGCCTTTGCTGGCCGCCACTTCCCTCACCTACCTGGCGTTCAGGAAGTCCGCCCAAACTGGACCGCTGACTTGAGGGGAACCGGCCGGGCGAGCTGAGACTTTACTTGCCAGTGTTTTACGGAGGAGGCCATGAGCTGGGACGCCGGAGGTAATACCAGCCGCCGGGACTTTCTGGGGAAAGGTGCGGTCTTTTGGGGGGCGGCCGCGGCGCTGGGGCCTTCCCAGGTGTTAGCCCAGAAAACGGAAAAATCCCCCTGACTGAAGTGCAGGTGACGCTCCCCGGGAATCTCATGCGGGAGCAGGGAGTCTGAAGGCGCGTCCTGCGCCTCTATGAGGAGCTGCATCGGCGCCTCCTGGGCGGCCTGGGGTAATAAGATTTGCCTTGGGAATATTACTTATTCCCCGATAATTTTCACCAGCACCCGCTTTCTTCGGCCCCCGTCGAATTCTCCGTAAAAGATTTGCTCCCAGGTGCCGAAGTCCAGCCTGCCGTTGGTGACGGCCACCACCACTTCCCGCCCCATGATCTGCCGCTTCAGGTGGGCGTCGGCGTTATCCTCCCCCACGTTATGGCGGTATTGGGAAACCGGGGCGTGGGGCGCCAGCTTCTCCAGCCAGACCTCGTAGTCATGGTGCAGGCCGGACTCATCGTCGTTGATGAAGACGCTGGCCGTGATATGCATGGCGTTGCACAGCAGCAGACCCTCGCGGATGCCGCTTTCCCGGAGGCATTCTTCCACCTGGGGGGTGATATTGATGAAGGCCCGGCGGCCGGGGACATGAAACCAGAGTTCTTTGCGATAGCTTTTCATGGCAGTTGTTCTTGGACCTGCAGTTCCCCTGAAAATTCCTGAGCCTAAGAGAAGGCGAGGGGTGCCTGCGCGACCTGCTGAAGGGTTTTGCCAGGTAAAAGTTTAGGCCCCAAAGTCGGTTATCGGGAATAAAAATCCATATCAAGGATGAAAAAACATAGCATGCCTCAGCCGGGGGTTTTGGCGGTGTATTCCGGGCCGCCGGGGGGGAGAAGGTCCTCCTTTTGTTCGGCTTCCGCAGTGATTACCCGGCCTTGCCAGAGGCGCTGGAGCACCACCTTCTCCTGGCGGATTTTACAGGGGTCATAGCCGCAGAGGGGACACACGGGTTTCTCGCAGGGGTCGGTATGAATGAGGATATCGGCCTGGCCGCCGAAATGATCATTAAACACCTGCTCCAGTTCCTTGACTTCCCGGTGCACCTGCTCCAGAGTAAAATCCCGGGGCAGGATCAGGTGAAAATCCAACAGCACCCGGCTGCCGGACCGGCGGGCCCGGAGGCGGTGAATGTCAATCCAGGCGGGCTTGCGATGCTCTGCCAGAATCTGAGCGATTTCTTCCAGGAGATCAGGATCCGAGGTGTCCATGAGGCCCCGGCAGGCCTGGTGTAACAGTTTGGCCCCGATAAACAGGATGTTGGCGGCCACCAGGCAGGCTACGGCGCCGTCCAGCCAAAACCAGCCGGTGAACCGGACCAGGGCCAGCCCCGCCAGGACCCCGACAGAAGTGTAAACGTCCGTAAGGATATGGTGGCCGTCGGCCACCAGGGTGACAGAGTGGGTGCGCCGGCCGGCTTTGACGAGCCCGAGGCCCAGCGCCAGATTGATGATTGCCGCCAACAGCACCAAAACCAGCCCCAATTCCAGGCGGGGAAGGGGGGCGGGGTGGAAAAGCTGGGGCCAAGCCTTGAACACGATGCCGGCGGCCGCGAGGATGATGAGCGCGCCTTCGAAGCCGGCCGCGAAATACTCCACTTTGCCGTGGCCGTAGGGGTGGCTCTCATCCGGGTGTCGGGCGGCCCAAAGAATGCTCCCCAGGGCAAAGGTGCTGGCCACCACGTTGATGATGGACTCGAGCGCATCGGACAGGATGGCCTTGGAATCCGTGAGGTAAGCGGCATAGAACTTAAGGCCCATGAGGGCCGCGCCCACCGTGAGCGACAGGGTAACCGCCCTGAGGCGCCTTCGATAGTTGTCAGAGGCCGTCAGATGCATAGGAATCAAGGCCAAGCAGAACCTGCGGCCCGAAGAGGTTCCAAGCCGGAGCGTGGGAGCGGATAATGACCTGTCTCGAGGCCACAAACGTTTGGCTCTAAAGGAATTTACAACAATCTTATTTTGCCAAAAGAAAGCGGATTTGGGGAGATTTTTCAGGTCGGAAAGGCAGGGGGGGACTGTGATAATCTTGGCGACCGGTTCCTCAGGTCTCCTCATGGCCCAGAACTTCGTGGAGGACGTGGCTGAAGGTATCCACCTTGTAAGGCTTCTTGATGACGCCGCTGAACCCGTATTCCCGATAGTGGGTCATGATGGGGTCATCCGCGTAGCCACTGGAGACGATGGCCCGGGTGCGGGGCTCGATTTGCCGGAGGGTTTGCAGGGCCTCCTTCCCGCCCATGCCACCCGGTATGGTCAGGTCCATGATGACCAGGTCAAAGGGGCGTCCGGCGGTCAACGCGGCTCGGTATTTCTCAATTGCGTCAGCCCCGTCCATGGCAAAATCCACGTCGTACCCCAGGTGATTAAGGATTCGGCCGGCCACTTGGCGCACCCCGGCATCATCGTCCATGACCAGGATGCGGCCTTGGCCCCGGTGCACCAAATTCGTCGGACTTTCCGCAACCGACATGAGTTTTTTGTTGGAGGCCGCCAGGTAAATATAAAAGGTGGTGCCCTGGCCCAGGACGGATTCCACCGTCATATAGCCGTTGTGGTTCTTGATGATGGAATAGGCGGTGGCCAGACCCAAGCCGCTGCCGGTCTGCTTGGTGGAAAAGTAGGGGTCAAAGATTCGGGGGAGATATTCGGAAGGGATGCCGATGCCTTCGTCTTTGACCAGGATCTTGACATATTTCCCCGGCGGCAGCGGCAGGCAGCGGTCATCTTTGAGGGTGACGTTCTCTGCCTGGATGGTGAGGCTGCCGCCCGCGGGCATGGCCTGAATGGCGTTGATGACCAAGTTCTGGATAACCTGGCTGATCTGCCCCGGGTCAACCTCGACGCGGCGCAGGTCTTTGGGCAGGATAAAGTTGCAGCGGACCTGGGAGCCGCGGCAGGCAAAGGTGGCGGAATCCCGGATGATCTTTTCCAGGGAGGCTACCTCCTTAACAGGGGCGCCGCCCTTAGCGAAGGTGAGCAGTTGCTGCACCAGGTCCCGGGCCCTGAGGGTGGCCTGTTCGGCTTCGGACAACCGCTGAAACACCTGACTTTGCCGGGGAGTGGAGAGCATGGCCAGGGAGAGATTGCCCAGAATGCCTGTCAGGATGTTGTTGAAGTCGTGGGCGATGCCCCCGGCCAGAATGCCCAGACTGGAAAGTTTTTCCATTTTCAGGAGTTCCGCGTCGGTCTGACGCTTGACAGTGATGTCCTGAAAAACCAGAACCACGCCGATGACTTGGCCGGCCTGGTCAATGATGGGGGCGGCGCTGGCCGACAAAATCCGCTCAGCCCCATTCCGGGCCTGAAGCATGGTGTGGGCCGGAAGCTGGTAAACTTTCCCGGTGCTGATGACCTTTGCCACTCCGCTGTCGCAGGGTTTCCGGGTAATTTCATGGACCAGGCACAAGACCTTGGCCACCGGCCGCCCCCGGGCTTCCTCCTGGGTCCAGCCGGTGAGGGCTTCGGCTACCTGGTTCATGAGAACCACCCTCCCATCCGTATCCGTGGCGATGACCCCCTCGCCGATAGAGCGCAACGTCACCCGCAGGCGCTCTTTTTCGGCGGCCAGCTCCTGTTCCACCTCTTTCTGCTTGGTGATATCAAAAAATACCCCGTAAATATGATCAATGCGGCTGGCAGCATCCCGAATGATCTGGCCCCGGGCCTCGATCCAGAGAATGGACCCGTTTTTGTGCCGGATGCGGTATTGGCGCACATACGAACCGGTGGTTTTTAAGGCCTGGCGGAAGATGTTCCGGATCTCGGCCAGATCTTCCGACAGGATAAGGTCGGTCCACTTGAGACGGCCGGAGTTGAACTCCTCCTTGGCATAACCGGTCAATTCCTCCACCTTGTCGTCGAAGAACTCCACCGACCAGTCGGCATAGCCCCGAAAAACCACAGCCGGAATATTGCTCACCAGGAGGCGGTATTTGGCTTCGCTTTCCCGGAGCGCGACTTCGGCCCGGTGCCGCTCGGTGACGTCCTCATAGATCACCAACTGATCCCGATTGGCCAGGGTGACCGGCCGGAAATTGATGATCTTCTGGGAGCCGTCCTTACAGGTGACGGTAAAAGTGGCCAGCCGGGCTTCTCCCACTTTGGAACCCCGCAGATCCCTGGTCCACGCGGCGATGACTTCGCGGCGATAGGCCGGATCAGGAAAGGCCCGACGAAACCAGTCTCGACCGGTGGGGACATCAGCCAGGGTGTAGCCGAAAATCTGCACGAACTTGTGATTGATATACTGGTATATCCCATCTTCGTCGATAATGGCGACTCCGAGGGGTGATTCCTCCACCAGGGTGCGGTATTTTTCCTTTTCCCGATACAGAGCTTCCGCTGCCCGGTGGCGTTCAGTGATGTCGCGGTCGATGCCCCGGTAGCCCAAGAACGTTCCCCGGGAATCGAGGATGGGGACGCCGCTGGATTCCAGAACCACCCGTTTGCCGCACTTATGGGGGATAATCTTCCCCACAAACACATAGGGTCTTTGGGTCTCGAAGATGGGACTGAGAAGCTCTTTCAGGCGCTGTGCTTCATCGGGAGGCAGAAAATCGAGGAAGGTTTTCCCCAGGACTTCCTCCGGGGCATAGCCCAGGAGATCGTGGACATTGGGGCTGATAAAGGTGAGGCGCCCGGCCGCGTCCGTTTCCCAGACCAGGTCGCTGATGGCTTCCACCAGGGAGCGGAAGCGCTCCTCCTTTTCCCGCAGGGCCTCCTCGGCCTGCTGGCGCTCAAGGGCGATGGCAAACAGAGAGGCCAGGCGCTCCAAGGCGTCCAGGTCTTTGGCCTCGTAGTCCCGGAGGCTTGTGGTCAGGCCGATCTGTCCCAGGAGCTTGTCCCTGAACACCGCCGGGACGCAGAGAAACCGGGGTTGGAGGTGGGCCGTCCCCTCTTGGCGGCATTGCCTGGGCGCCTTGTTGATCATGAGGGCCTGCCGTTTCGCCAAACAGCGAGCCCACTTGGCGGACCAGTTAAGCCCTTTCTGCTGGCGGCCGAAGCAGAGGCTGTTGTCCGGGGCGCCGGGCTCGAGCTCGGGAAAGACCAGCTTTCGGGTGTGCCAGTCAACATAGGCCACCGAGCCCCCTTCGCTGCCGGTCAGCTCCCGGGCCTTGGCCAGGACCAGCCGGGAGAGCTCAGCGGGGGAGGCCGAATTGATGACCGCCTGGGAAAGCTCCGCCAGCGCGGCGTTAACCTTCGCTTCCCAGGCCACCGTGGCTTCGGCTGCGGCGCAGATCGAGCGGATGCCGTGATTCAGGCAAAAGCCTGCCACCCATTGCGGCGGCGAGTTTTCCGGATCCAGGGCAAAGGCCTGGACCGTGACCGAATGCCCTTCGCCGGTGGGACCGAGGAGGCGGCACTCGCCGGACACCTGCTCCCCTAAAAGAAGCCGGTCCCAGACTCGGGCGAGGTGGGGGAAATCCTCAGGGTGGATGATTTCCTTTATTTTTGTCAGATCTTTTTGGATTTTTTCCCGGCACCAAGTCCACAGGGGGTCGGAAGGGGAGTTGGCATAAACCAGCCGGGGCTGCCGCCCTGGGGAGAGGGAAATAATCCAGCAAAAACCGGGAAAGCTATCCACCAGCCGGCGGAATAGCGACCTTAGAACTGTCGTGTCGCAGGAAGTGGAAGTCACTTCTACTCCTCCGCTTGCCGGGACAAGAAAAATGATGGCCTGACCGGTATGGCACCGGTACCCGTCCACCATTGGGGGCCTGCCGCACCCGACTTTTCAAACTGCAATGATCATGGCGACTTCGCCCTACCGCAACCCACCCCTCCTGTGGTTAAGGGGTTATTGCTTAAAATCGACTGAAACGCCTAAAAACTCAAGCAGTACGCCGGCAGGATGAAGAAATTTTAACAAAAATTGTGACAGCTGAGACCGAGCGGGGCAAGATTTGGTAAAAGCAAGGTTGGTCCATAAGGCGCGGCCAGCCCAGCTTTTTGCCGGGTCGCAGTTAAGGGGGCCGGGCGGCGTCCCCTCGCCCCCAAGGATGGACCCAAAGGGGTAGTCCGGGAATAAGGGCAAAAAATGTTCGCCGCGGGCTTTTCTTGGCTCAGGAGGAAGCGGCTTTGGCAAACATCTCCAGATAGAGGTGTGGACTCAAATCCGTGACCTCGCCGGGACGGAAGCCATAAGGCAAAAGCAGGGCGGCCACCTCCTCAGGGGACAGGCGGATGTGGAGGGGAGGGCCCGGGGGGCCGGCCGTTTTTTTGAATTCCACCACGGCCAGGCGGCCGCCGGGTTTGACCAGGCGGGCGATCTCCGCCAGGGCCCCGGCGGCCTGGCCCGCTTCCGCCAGGTCATGGAGCACGGTGGCCAGCAACACCAGGTCCACGGCGGCGTCGGGAACCGACAGGGGCCGGCTCACGTCCGCGCGCAGGGTCCGGATGTTGGTGAGGCCTTCCCGGCGGGCCTGGTCCTGCAGCAGTCCCAGACCCTCATCCCAGAGGTCCGCGGCGTAAACCGTGCCCTCCGGCCCCACCCGGGAGGCCAAGGGCAGGGTATAGCGCCCTTCGCCACAGCCCAGGTCCAGCACTGTCTCCCCGGGTTTGAGGTGCAAGGCCGGAAACAATCGTTCCGGGTCAATGAGGTCAAAGCTGCTTTTGCCGGCCCCGTGGGGCAAGGGGGGAGAGTGGGTCATTTAGTGCTCCAAAGCATTGCTGGACAATCAGGGTTCATCGCCCAGGCCAGAGACGCGACGCCTGGGACAGAAAGAAGGCCAGGCCCAGGACCAGCACCACGGTCGCCCCGGAGGGCCAGTCAAGCGCCAGGGAAAGAAACAGACCCGCCAGGGTGGCTGCTACGGCCGCAGCCACCGACACCCAGAGCATACCGCTGATATGCCGGGTGAGGTTGCGGGCCACGGCCCCGGGAATAACCAGAAGCGCGGACACCAGGATGATGCCCACCAGATAGATGGCCATGATGATCACCAGGGCCAGCAGCACCAGGAAAAGGTAGCGCAGGGCCCGCACGGGCACCCCGCTCACCCAGGCCATTTCCTCGTCGAAACTCAGGAAGACCAGTTCCTTGTAGAACAGCGTCACGGTTCCCAGGACCACCGCGCTGACCGCCAAGGTTTCCCCGACCTGGTAGGGACCCACCGCCAGGATGTTGCCGAAGAGAAAGCCGAAAACGTCCACGTTGTAGGTGCGAGACAGGCTCAGGAAGACGACCCCGAGGGCCATGGCCACTGCGAAAAAGATGCCGATGGCGGCGTCCTGCTCCAGGCGGCCCCGCTCCTGAGCCCATTCGATGAGGAGGGCCACCACCAGCGAAAAACCGATGCCGCTCCATAAAGGGTCAAGGCCCAGGAGGAAGCCGAGGGCCACCCCGCCGAAGGCCGAATGGGAGATGCCCACCCCGATAAAGGCCATGCGGCGTAAGATGACGAAAACAGAGAGCACCCCGCACAGCAAGCTCAGCATCACCCCGGCGAGGAGGGCCCGCTGGAAAAATCCGAGAGAGAGCGCCTCAATCATCCCGCACCCTGACCACCCGGTGGGGGATTTCCCCGTGAAACAGGTACTCGACGGCACAACCGAAGGTGCTCTCCAGGGCAAGCCGGCCGATGGGAGGCGGCGAGTGCACATGAACCCGCCGATTCAGACAAACGATATCATCCACGTGGCTGGCCACCGCGCCGATGTCATGGGACACCATGATCACCGTAAGATGAAGCTCATCCTTGAGCCGCTTGACCAGATCATAGACCTCGTCCTGGCTGCAGGTGTCCAGGGAAATGGTGGGCTCGTCCAGGACCAGGAGGTGAGGATTCACCGCGAGGGCCCGGGCGATAAAGACCCGCTGCTGCTCTCCGCCGGAAAGCTCGCTGATGGGGCGGTCGGCCAGGTGGCGAATGCCCAGGCGTTCGAGATGGGCCAGGGCCGCGTCCCGGTCCTCCTTTTTGGGGCGGCGCCCCAACCCGATGCGGCCGTAACGCCCCATGAGAACCACATCGAGCGCATTTACGGGGAAATGGGGATTGCTGAGCGGACGTTGGGGCAGATAGCCGATGAAATTGCCCCGATTCCGGCCCTGGCGGGGGTTTTCCCCAAAGACCAGGATTTCGCCGCGGGTGGGGGCAATGAGTCCCAGGATGACCTTGAGGAGGGTGCTCTTGCCCGCGCCGTTGGGGCCGAGGACGCCCACGCAGGTGTTTTCCTCGATATCCAGGTTGATGTCTTCCAGCACGGGCTGGTGGTTATAGGAGACCCACAGGTGGCGAATCTGGATGGCCGCCGGACTCATTGCAGGGCTTGGCTCAGGACCGCCAGATTGTGGCGCATCAGTTTGATATAATCCGATCCATAGGGCGGACGGCCTCCCAGGGGGTCAAGGAAAAGCACCTTGATCCCCGCCTCCCGGGCGATGATTTCCGCCACCCTGGGGTTAAGCTGGGGTTCCGCGAAAACCGCCTTAACCCCAGTCTTTTTTATGGTGTCGATGATGGTTTGCAAATGTCCCGGAGAGGGCTCCCGACCCGGAGAGGCCTCGATCACCCCCACTTCTTTCAACCCATAACGCCGGGCAAAGTAGGCGAACGCCGGGTGAAAACAAATGTAGTCCTTGTGGCGCAAACCGGCCACAGTCCGTCTGATGTCCCGGTCCAACTCCTGGAGCTCCAGTAAATAATGGGCCAGGTTTTGTTCATAATCCGGCTTAGGCGCGGGATCGACCTGGACCAGGGCCTGGGCGATCCGGCGGCAAATGTCCTGGGCCAGCACCGGGTCCAGCCAGACGTGGGGATTGCCGGGTTCGTGGCCGTGAGACTCGCCTTCCTCATGTCCTCCGGGTGCGGGCGAGTCATGGTCATGACCGCCCACGTCCCGGAGAAGAGGTATCCCGGCCACCGCCTCCACGACAACCTGCCCCGGGGTTCTCTGAGCCTTGAGCAGCCGTGCGGCCCAAGGATCCAAACCCGCCCCGACATACACGAAAACTCTGGCTTTCGTGGCTTCGGCTACGGTTGTAGGTAAAGGTTCGAAAACGTGGGGGCTGGCTCCGGGGGGCAGGAGCACCTTAACCTCAATGTGGTTGCCCCCGATTTTTTGGCAGAAATCTCCGAGGGGCAGGATACTGGCCGCCACCGTAATTTTGGCGGAGGCCGGGGTGCAGGCGGCGAAAGCCCAGCCAATGATCCCCAACAGGAGCACGGCCGCGAAGCGCCTGAACCGGGCAGAGGGCTTGCTAGCCATCCGGTTCGTCATCCTCCCGTTCCCGGCATCGGCGGCACAGCCCCGCGGCCCGGATTTCCAGACGGTCCACCCGGTTGCCCCCTGGCCCTTTGATCTCCCGCCAAAGATGTTCCAGGGGCACCGGCTCCAGGCACTGTAACCGGCCGCAGGCCTGGCACTGAAAATGGGGATGGGTCGGGTGATGTTCGCAGGCCAGTTCATAGTGAGCCGCGGTCCCCTCCGAGGGCAGTCGGCGGACCAGTCCCCGCCGGACAAGGTCGTCCAGAATGCGGTAAACCGTTACCTTGTTCACCGGCCGCCGGGCCCGCATGGCGTCCAGGACCTCCCGAACCTGCCAGGCGCGGTTTTCGGACCCCAAAGTCTCCAGGACCAGAAGGCGCAGGGGCGTGGGCCGCAGCAGGGACTGAACCAACGCAATGTGAAAGTTGCAGCGGTCACGCATGGCTTAAAAGCATGAGGCACTCAAACCGAGAGGCTGGCCGAACTTGATTCCTCGGGCCTTAAAGGAGTCACCTATTGCCGGAAACAGCTCATCAAATTTAGTTACATCTTGGATATAAGCATTTTTCAACTCAGTTGCAAATAGCTTTCCAAAAAAATTTTGAGTTCGGTTTCAGGGCTGAAACTGAGGGAAATTGACAGGAACCGGGGCCGCAAGCTATATTCTAATTACGGAGGGATGGCCGAGTGGTTTAAGGCGGCGGTCTTGAAAACCGCTGACCGAAAGGTCCGTGGGTTCGAATCCTACTCCCTCCGCCAGTTTGTGGAACTCCCTATGAGACTGTTGGGAAGCGGGTCTTGAGGGGAGGGCCGGGGGTCGGCGGCCCCCCGCTTGCCCCTCAAACTCCCCCTCCCCAACCCCCCGGAAAGCAGGTAATCGAGGGTTAGCGCCTTGATTTACAAATAAATTTATGTGGGGCTGGGGGAGAGGCCTTGGGATCGGCCCCCTGCCCCCTCTCCCAAAGGCTATTTGCAACCGGGCAAGGTTATAGCTTTGCTTTCAGGAGAATGGTCACGCAGGTGCCTTTTCCGGGCTCGCTGGCTATGCTGATCTCGCCTTGATGCGCTTCGACGATGGTCTTGGAAATGGCCAGGCCGAGACCGCTGCCCCGGGGTTTGGTGGAATAGAAGGGTAGGAAGATTTTCTCTTTTATCTCAGGGGGAATCCCCTCGCCGGTATCTTTGATCTGGACAAACAGAGAGTCGCCGTCACACCCGGTGGCCAGCGTCAGGCTGCCTCCGTGGGGCATGGCTTCCATGCTGTTTTTGACGATATTGAGGAGCACCTGACTCAGATGGAGCGGGGCGAATTGGCCCTGAGGCAGTTCGGCATCCAATTGTAAGGATAGCGTAATATTTCTTTCGTGAAGTCCCGGTTCCAATTTCAGGACTAGTTCCCGGACCAGGGTATTGAGATTTACCGCCTCCTTTTTCATCTCCGAGAGCTTGGCGAAGCTTCCCACCTCGGCCAGGAAATACTCCAGGCGGCGAATTTCCTCGACGATGATTTCCAGCTTTTCTCTATTTTTTTGCGATTCAGTCGCCAAACTCCTCAATACCTGGCGGGCAATCCCACCTATGATCACCAAGGGATTCTTCACCTCGTGGCTGATATGAGCCGCCATATGGCCCAGGGCAGCCAGCCGCTCCGATTGCAGGAGCTTTTCCTGAAGCTGGTGGCGCTCCCGCAGGTCCCGGAAAAATCCCACCGTGGCCACTTCATTATCCTTTTCATAAATCAGGATCGCGGAAAGTTCGATGGGAATGTGCTCTCCGGTCTTGCTGAGCGCCACGGTCTCATAGTTCTGCAAGCGCCCGATCCCGCCAAACTCTGAGCCCAGGATTTTGGCTTTGACCTCCTGAGCCACTCCGGGGGGATAGAGCCGGGCTACGTTCATTTTGCCGACCACCTCTTCCGCCTGGTACCCCAAAATCCTCTCGGCGCCTTCATTAAAGATAAGGACATTGCCCTGGGGATCGCTGGCAATGATGCCATCCTGGGAGGTCTGGATCAATTTGGTTTGAAACTGGTGCATTTTCTCGATTTCGGTGATCAGGGCCTGTTTGGCCTCAAACAATCTGGCATCATGAAGGGCAAAGGCGATTTCTTCGGCGATCGACTCGAGGAGAAGGCGGTCCTCTTCCAGGAAGGACTCGCCGCCCGCCTTGTTCAAGACCTCCAGCACGCCGACCTTTTCTCTGCCCGCCACCAGGGGTATGGCCACCATGTTCCTGGTCCGGAAGCCGGTTTCCAGATCAAAGCGCTTATAAAAACAAGGGTCTTGCTGGACTTCGTTGATCACCTCGGATTGCTGGGACTCCAGGACTTTCCCGGCCAGTCCTCTCTGGGCGGAAAACTTGGCATTCATCATGGCCGGTTGGGGGGGCACCAAGCCGAAGAACTGAAAATTTTCCTTCCGGTCATCCAGGAGCATTACCGAGGCGGCTTCCGCAGTAACGGCTTCCATGCTGGAGTAGAGGATTGCTTCAATGACATCCCGGAGATTCATGGCCTTGGCAATCTTGGAACTTACCGCGAAGTAGGCGTTAAGCCTGGCGATCTTTTTCTCCAGCTGCCAACGCTCATGCCATTGGAGCAGGAACCGGCCGAGCATGGAAACGGCCTTGCCGGCCAGCCTCAAATCCGGCAAGCGGCTGTTATCAGGGAGCCAGAGTCCAAGAAGTCCCATCCTTTCCCCCTCTTGCTGGAAGAGAAAGAGCGCCGTTTGAGCGGCCTCCTGAGGGGAAAGAGGCACTATCACGGGTTGCGGGTCCGGTCTGATCGGAAGACGGGGGAAGTAATCCTGGCAAATTGCCTCAATCACGGGGTTGACGGGGCTTTGAAGCCCCTCTGCCAAAAAGGAGAAGAGCGAGGTTTGCGGTTCCGCGAAATAAAAAAAAGCAGCCGGCACGCCCAGTATTTTAACCAAATATGGCAGCACTCCGGCGGCCAATTCAGGGAGGCTTTTAGAATTTACCGCCCTTCCGGCAAGCTCCAGGAGATGTACTGCCTCATCTCCGGAAATATTATCCCGCCATTCTTGAGCAGGCATAGGGCAACTCCTTTCGCGGACTTAGGCCAAAAAAGCCTCCCAAACCTTTGGCGGCTGCAAATTGAGGCTGTTGCGAAACGGGTCTTGAGGGGAGGGCCGGGGGGGCGGCGGACCCCCTGCCCTCGCCCTCAAACCAAAATGTTATGTTCTCCAACTCTACTTTTCATTGTACATGATTCAGGTTCAGGTCCAGGAATTTTGTCGCGGCCTGATCATGAGAATCATATGACCTCACGTATCCAGATGTCCTGCCTCTGCCAGGGCGCTGAGGAGCAAATGGAAATAGATGAGGCCGCCGAAGGGCTGCCAGCGGGCCAGAAGGCGGCCGATCTCCGGGTAGGTCAACGGCTTCCGCCAATCCAGCCAGGCTTGCAGCCTTTTCCTGGCCCCCACATCGTCTCCCGGAAAAATCCGCCACCTGCCCAGGCCTCTCAGCAGAACATATTCCGCGCTCCAGCGGCCGATGCCGCGCAGGGCTTCCAGGTGCTCAACGACCTGGTCGTCATCCAAAGCGTCCAGGTTTTCCAGGTCCACCCGGCCGTGGGCCACGGTCTGGGCGAGGTCGACCAGGGCGCGAGCCTTGCTGCGGCTGAACCCCAGGCCGCGGAGGGTTTCCGGGTCTGCCCCGGCCAGGTCCTTGGCCTGCGGGAAAGCGTGGATCGGTCCGTGGGGTCCCGAAACCCCGGGGCCATATTCGGCAGCCAGCCGGTTGAGCAGATGGATACCGACGATGAGGCTGAGCTGCTGACAGGCGATGGCGTTCACCAGGGCCTCAAAAACGCTGGGGAAGCGGGGCGGCTTGGCCCCCCGGAACGGTTGAATGAGTCTTGCCAGCCGCTGATCCGACCCGGCTGCCTGATAAAAGCCGGTGAGATCGACCGAAAGGCCCAACAGCCGCGTCAATGCGGCCTCAAGGGCTGCAGCCGCCTCCGGTATGCCGGAGACTGCGCCACTGAATTTGACTTGCAATTCCGGAGCTTCGGGAGACCCGGTCTGGGAAACGGTCACCAATACTGGTTTCTCCTGAACCACCAGGACTCTCTGATAGGTCTCGCCGTCCCAGCGATCCACTAAATTATGGGGACGCCGCCGCAGCAGCCAGACGGTGAGATCCAGGCGAAAAGGGGGCGCCGGGGAGAGGACGAAGGAGGGGCTGGGCAAAGGCGGTCCCGCAAGGAAAAGGGAAAAAGTTTGAATTCTCTGATCTTAGGGTAATGTTTCTAAAGTCTTTGTCAAGAAGGACTTGCAGTCTTGAGCAGCTTAGCAAGCTTGGCGGAAATAATTCGGCCCCGCCCGCCTGCGGAATTTTCAACCCTTGATTGGTTAGGTCAAAATCTTATGTTTTACCAAAGGGGCCAAGAACCAAGGGATTGCCAGGGGCCGCCTGCAAGCCCGAAGTTGGGAACCTCCCGAAGGAGGCAGGTTTATGCACTATTTCCCCCTCGCGCTGCCTGTGATCTTTTTCTTTTTGTTTCTCTTCATAGCGCTCATTGTCTTGCTGGAAATCCAGGTTTTGCAATACGCCTACGAAAAGATAGGGGTGGACCGGCGCTATGTCTTTGCCCTGCTGCTGCTCTCTCTTCTGGGGAGCTATATCAACATTCCGGTCTACCAGTTGCCCCCGGAAGAGATCAGGTCCGGGGGCACGGTGTTTTTCTATGGAGTGCCGTATATTATCCCCATGATTGCCGAAAGGCCGGGCACAGTGATTGCGGTGAACCTTGGAGGCGCCATTATCCCTACCTTCCTGTCGCTTTATCTCATGGTGAAAAACCGGCTGTACGTGCCCGGCTTGATCGGCTCGGCCCTGGCCGCGATGATTTTCCACTCCATGGCCCACCCGGTGCCCGGCGTGGGCATTGCCGTGCCGGTGTTGGTGCCGGCGTTGGTGGCCTTGGCCATAGGTCTGCTTTTCTCCTGGAACCACGCCCCAGCGCTGGCGTATATTGTGGGCACCCTGGGCACGCTGATCGGTGCGGATTTGACCAACCTGGGGAAGATTGCGGGACTCGGCGCGCCGGTGGCCTCCATCGGGGGCGCCGGCACCTTTGACGGCATTTTTCTCACCGGCATCCTGGCGGTCCTGCTGGCCGGCCTGATGGGGCCCAGGAGGACTTCCCCGGCGACCAAGAAATAGAAACGATAATCAACTTCAAGACCCCCCAAAAAAGAACCAGGTCATATGCAGACAGGCGAACCGAACGGCAAGCCCCGCCGGTCAAGGGCCCCCGTTAATGAGTTGGGAGTTGGTTCTGCCCTCCCTTCATTTGTTATTTCCTTTTGTATCAAGGACATAATCGGTAAGAGTTTCCCAAGGAATTTTAGACCCGGAGGAGCAACATGCGAAAAATGGAGCAGTATATCAGGGCATCGCGGGAATCTTGGTTCTGGCATCGCTGGCATTGGGCTACTTGTATAGCCCCTATTGGCACCTTTTTACCGCCTTCGTAGGGTTTAACTTGGTGCAATCAGCCTTTACCAGGTGGTGCCTTATGGGAAAAATTTTAGCTAGTTCTCATCCGGAAAGGACATCTTGTTGAAATAATTTACTAAAGGGTAATTTTCTCCCCGCGATTTTCGTTGGCAAGTGGTATCCTATCTCAACTAACTGGTTGATATGGTTTAGAAAGATAACTTTCCGAGGGTGATGCATGCGCCAAAAACGGGACCCACAACAGAGGCGGGACACCCAGTATGGGCATAAGATTTTTCTGAGCGGCGGCCGCTCCGGCCTGATCCTGGACTGTGTCATCAGCCGGGGCAATCCCGCCGATGCGGTGATGTTTCCGGATTTGCTTGCCCGGCAGGAGGCGATCTACGGCCGCGTGCCTGCCAGGACCGCGGCGGACGGCGGCTTTGCCTCCCGGGAGAATCTGCGGCTGGCCCAGGGCCGGGGGGTCAAAGACGTCATGTTCGCCAAGAAAAGAGGCCTGGGAGTTTTGGAGATGGTCCAGAGCCTGTGGGTTTACAAAAAGCTGCGCAACTTTCGGGCCGGCCTCGAAGCCAATATTTCCCGGCTGAAACGGGCCTTTGGTTTGGATCGCTGTCCCTGGCAGGGCTGGCCTGGCTTCCGGCAGTATGCCTGGAGCGCCGAGGTGTCTTACAATGTCCTGGTTTTGGGGATATTGCTGCTGACGCCATAAGGCAGACCCACCCAGGGATTCCCGGCCAGGGGAGAGGTCTGCCCGGAAGGGAGGTAAATCAGGCCCACAGGCCCGGCTTACTGCCAATTTTGCTCTCATAGCTCTTGATTAACCAAAGTTTCGGCTAAAAATGGCCCGCGACGCTAAAACACCAACATAAAAGCACGATTTTCTGGATGAGAACTAGCTAAATCGGGGTTCCGGAAACTTAAGGATGACCTTTTTGCATGGAAGGAAAATGGAACCTCTGGGAAAGCCAACCCCAATCTGCCAATCATAAAGGAGTGGCAATCTTTAGGCTGCAAACAAGATGACCACAGGGTCAAAGCCGGTCCTCGAGGCGAACCGTGGCTGCATTCTGTCCTTAAAATGTAACCATATCCCTGCTTCTGGAAGGGCGCGATGTTCGACCTGGAGTTGCGGAGAAACTTATGGAGGACAACATAGAACCTGGCAAGCCCAAACAGATGGACGATGCTTCCCCGGAGCTGATTGCAAGTGCCTTCCCGGCCACCGGATTGTCCAACGCCGAGGCGGTGGCGCGACGCCGCCAATACGGCCCCAATGAAATCTCCGAGAAGAAAACCTACCCTATTCTCAAGTTTCTGGGATTCTTCTGGGGGCCCATTCCCTGGATGATTGAGGCGGCTGCGATCATCGCTGCGGTTATCAATCATTGGGAGGACTTCTATATAATCCTGGCCATGCTTTTGCTGAATGCGGGAGTGGGCTTCTGGCAGCGGCAAAAGGCTGACCATGCCATTGATCTGTTGAAACAGAAGCTGGCTTTGAACGCCAGGGTGCGGCGGGACGGCCAGTGGCGCATGCTCCCCGCCAGAGAATTGGTCCCCGGAGACCTGGTACGCGTGCGTCTGGGGGACATCGTCCCTGCTGACCTGAAGCTCCTCACCGGTGATTACTTGTTAGTGGACCAATCCACCCTGACCGGTGAGTCGCTCCCTGTAGAAAAAAAGGCTGGGGAGAAGGTATATTCAGGCTCCATCGTCCGCCAGGGGGAAATGGATGCCCTGGTGATCCAGACCGGCATGAACACCTACTTTGGCCGCACGGCCAAGCTGGTGGAGGAGGCCCGGACCCGGAGCCATTTCCAGAGTGCCCTCCTCAAGATCGGCGATTACTTGATGCTCATGGGCGCGGGCATGGTGGCGATTATTTTCCTGGTGGCCCTGTTCCGGCATCAGGATATCCTGCAAACCTTGCAATATGCCTTGGTTCTGACCGTGGCGGCAGTTCCCGCCACCCTGCCGGCAGTGCTGTCGGTAACCCTGGCAGTGGGTGCTGGGGTTCTGGCCACTCGAGGGGCCATAGCCGCCAGAATGGCGGCCATCGACGAGCTGGCAGGCATGGATGTCCTGTGCTGCGACAAGACCGGCACCATCACGCAAAATGCCCTCAAAGTTGCCAAAGTTGCGCCCTTTAAGGGATTCAATGAAGCCGAGATCCTGCGTTTCGGGAAGTTGGCTTCCAGGGCCGAAGACAACGACCCCATAGACCTGGCGATTATCCGCCAGGCGGAAGAAACTTCAACCGCAGAAATTCAAATGGGTTACTCCATTCTCTCCTTCAAACCCTTCGACCCGGTGTCCAAGCGCACCGAAGCTGAAGTGGCCATGAAGGACGGTTCTATTTTCCGGGTCACCAAGGGCGCCCCCCAGGTCATCTCCCTGCTTCTGGAAACGGATGACCCCATAACCAGGGAAGTGGAACGGTTGGTGGAAGATTTCGCCGCCAAGGGCTATCGGGCCCTGGGTGTGGCCTTCGCCCACACGCCGGGCCCCTGGCAGTATGCCGGCCTGATCGCCCTTTACGATCCACCTCGGGAAGATTCGGCGGCCACAATCCGGCAGGCCCAGACTCTGGGGGTGCATGTCAAAATGATTACTGGCGACCATGTTGCCATCGCCCAGGAGATAGCCCGCGAGGTTCATCTCGGGAAAGATATCCAACCGGTTGCCAGGTTGTTGGATATGCCTGACCGGGAAGCACAAAGTCTGGTCGAGATGGCCGACGGTTTCGCCCAGGTTTTTCCCGAAGACAAATACCACATCGTGGAACTTCTGCAGCGCGCTGGCCACATTGTGGGCATGACCGGAGACGGGGTCAACGACGCTCCGGCCTTAAAAAAGGCCGATGTGGGCATCGCGGTGGCCGGGGCCACCGATGCGGCCAAATCCGCGGCCCACATCGTTCTGACCTTGCCGGGTCTGTCGGTGATCATAGACGCCATTCAGGAAAGCCGCAAAATCTTCCAGCGTATGAACAGCTATGCCATTTACCGCATCGGAGGCATCCTGCGGGTGCTGTTTTTTATCACCCTGTGCCTGGTGATTTTCAACTTTTATGCCGTCACTGCCATCATGGTAATTTTGCAGGTTTTATTGAATGATATCCCCATCTTGTCTATCGCTTATGATAATGTTCGCCCCGATGACCGACCGGCCCGATGGGATATGCGGGTGATCATGAGCATTGCCACTTACCTGGGGGTTATGGGGGTGCTCTTCTCATTCATCCTTTTTTATATCGGCATGGAGGTCCTGCATCTAGACCAGGGAACGATCCAGACCCTCAATTTTCTGAAATTCACTGTCTCCGGCTATTTATACATATATATGGGGCGCACTCGGCAATTGTTCTTCACCCTCAAGCCCGGCGCGATGATGCTCTGGTCCGGGCTAGTCAGCCGGGCTCTGGCAACCGCCATCGCCGTCTTCGGCTGGTATGTTCCCCCCATCAGTTGGCAACTGGCGGGGCTGGTTTGGGGCATGGCGGTGGTGGAACTCCTGGTGACCGATCCCCTGAAACTGGTGATTTATCGCATACTTGATCATGGCGGCGTCATGTTCCGGCGCCAGTAGGGATTTTCGGCTTCAGACGGCATTGGCCGGACGCGGTAAATTGGCGGACACCGCCTGACCTCAGGCCGCGCAACTATAGGCGAGTAAAAGCAAAATAACATGTTTGCCTTCAAAACTTTGGAGCAGCGGCTGATCGTCCTGCTGGTGGTTCCGGTGACCCTGTTTTTGCTGCTGCTCGGGGTCTTGGGGTATCGCTTTATCCAGGGGCTGTTGTTCCAGGAATGGCAGGAAGCCGCCGTTCTGCGTCTGGAGCGGGCCGCGCACCAGATGGACATGCTGCTGGGGGAGCAGAAAAAATGGATGGAACTGGTGGCCTGGGCCGGGCAGGCTCCTGGGGGCAGGGACATGCAAAACTGGCTGTTGCAGCAGAGCCAGAACCAGCCCGAAGTCAGCCTGGTCAACTTGACTTGGAAGCCAGCGCCAGGGACAGGGAAAGGAACGGCAATTGCGGCGCGGTCGGCATCGCTGGGGCCGATATCATACTTTTACCCGCCGGACGGGAAAACCGTGGGCCTGCGGGGTGAACTCCTGGACCGGGCCGGCAAGCCCGTGGGCCGGCTTGAAGTCCTGTTGAATTTTGACTATCTGTTACACGACATCCTGGCAGAGGGCTGGATGGCGGCCCGGATGGCCTGCCTGGTAAGCCGGGAGGGCCGCTACCTGGCCCACAGCAACCCGGCCATGCAGGCCCGGCATTGTCTGGGAGAGACCAAAGACCCCCTGGAGCTGGCTATGCTGGCGGCCATGAAGGAAAAAAATTCCGGCACCGTCATGGGCCAAAACCGGGTAATCGGATTCTACCAGCTGCACGCCGCGCCCTGGGCCATCATGCTGCATGCCCGGGGAAGTGAGATTCTGGCCCCGATTCTGCGCTTTCGCGTTTATTTTTTGGCGGGGGCAGCTCTGGGCCTTGTGGTCATCTTGGCCCTCATCCGTCTGGCAGTGCGGCCGGTGGTCCAGGCCATCCGTGGGATTGCCGCCCGGGCCGCACTGGTGGCCAAGGGAGATTACGGCGAGCCTTTGCCGGTGCGGAGCCGGGATGAAATCGGCCAGTTGACCGCCGGTTTCAATGACATGGTGGCGGGCCTTAAAGAGCGGGATTTCATCAGCAACACCTTCGGGCGCTATGTGGACCCGGAAATCGCCCGGGAAATCCTCAGCCGCCCGGAAGCCGCCCGGCTGGGAGGGGAAAAACGGGAGGTGGTTATCCTATTCTCCGATATCCGGGGCTTTACCCCCTTGGCCGAGACCCTGAGTCCGGAAACCACCATTTATCTGGTCAACCGCTACTTTGCCCGGATAATCGCCGTCATCCAGGCCCATCGGGGCATTATCGTGGATTTTCTGGGAGACGCCCTTCTGGCCTTTTTCGATCCCCTGGAAGGGCCCATTGAACCGGTGGTGCGGCGGGCCGTCGGCTGCGCCTTGAAAATACAGGAGGCGGTGGCCGCGCAATCCCAGGCGGAACCGGGAATGCCGCTCCTGCATATGGGGATCGGTCTGCATGCCGGAGAGGTGGTGGTGGGCAACATCGGCTCGGAGAGCCGCGCCAAATACGGCATCATCGGCGCAGCGGTGAACCTGACCCATCGCATCCAGGGCCAGGCCCAGGGGGGCGAAGTAGTGGTTTCCGAAAGGGTCTTTCACCATGCCAAGGACATCCTGTCCGTAACCAGAACCTTTGAAACCACCCTGAAGGGCATCGCCCAGCCGGTGAGGCTCTATGTGGTGGAAGGCCTTGAGGAAGAGTCGTGAGCGGGGAAGACAAAATGCTGTCTGCCGCATGTCAATCCGGGAAAAAGAAAAAATCAAGGCCTTAAGGCGTTCCGGGATTCAACCAACTTGGAGGAAGGGCGCGATGCCGGATGCTTTTCCATATAGTCGCATTTTAATTCCATATGACGGCAGCCCGGCGGCGAAGCAGGCCCTGGAGTGGGCCGCGTCTTTGGTCCGGGCGGGCAAAGAAGCGGTGGAAAACCTTACCCTTCTCCGAGTGATCGGCGGCGGCTATTTGGTTCGGCATCTCCACAACGTGGACCTGCGGGTGACCCGGATGGACGACGTTGCTGCCTGGCGCCGCGTGCGGCAGCATCACCTCGAAAGCGAGGTCATGCCCCTCCTCGAGGAAGGCAAGCGCCTCCTGCTGGAAAAGGGGGTGACGGCGCCTGTCGCGACTCAAGTGGCCGAGGGGAGAATCGGGGAGGAGATCGTCCGGGTGGCCGCGGCAGGCCAATACCGCGCCATCGTTATGGGTCGACGGGGAGTGTCGGCGGTCCAAGAAGTCCTGGTAGGAAGCGTGACCCGGCAGGTATTGTCGCTGGCCCGCAACCTAACCGTTTTCGTCGCCGGGCCGGAAACGGTCTTCAATGCCGCTTGCCCGGTTTCGCCCCTGCTGCTGCCGGTGGACGGCTCCGACACGAGCCTGGCTGCAGTCCGCCAGGGGGCCGCCCTGGCCCAAAGTTGCAGGGACGGCCGGCCGCAGCTTACACTGCTGCACGTTCTCGATTTTGCCAGAGTCGGCTCTTCGCTCGATGCCGGGGCCACCCTTTTGGTAGACGAGGCGGAGGACATTCTGGCGGCCGGCCGCCAAATTCTGGAGGTGGCGGGGCTTAAAGGCGCGTTTACGGATAAATTGCTGATAGGGGAACCCTCCCGCACCATCGCCGCAGAAGCCGAGGCGGGCCGTTATGCCCTGGTTCTTATGGGGGCCCGGGGGCTGTCGCCCCTTAAGCAGCTCATCCTGGGAAGCGTCTCCCACGATGTCCTGCACCGCATCAAACGGCCGGTTCTGGGAGTAGTCTACCTTTGAGCGGCACGGTGCAGTTCAGTCCTGGTCAGATTGTTTCAGTACTAGGATCTCTGCCGCTCGTTTGGGACCAATTACCCCTTGAAGAATTTCTCTTGACTCCAAGGTCCTGCCCTTGACCAGGGTCGAAGGTGGTTCTAACAGGGTCTTGCCGCCCAGACAAATGCGCTTTTTCCCAAAAAGGCGCCCAGACTCTCCGCCACGGCGCAAAGTGAAGGGTATTTGTCTTAAACTGAATTATCCTGGACCATTAGCTCGTTCTTTCCCAAGGAGGGAGGATGAACTGGTATCAGCTGGAAATTAACCAGGTTTTGGCGGATCTGAATACCTCGGATCACGGTTTGACCCAGGCCGAGGTCAGGGAGCGTCTGCAGCAATTCGGCCCCAACAAGCTGGCGGAAGAGGACCGGATCAGCAAACTGGAGATCCTCCTCCACCAATTTAAGAGCCCCCTGATTTATATCCTGCTCATTGCCGCGGTGGTGACCGCTTTTCTTGAGGAATACAAGGACACCGGGGTGATCGCCACCATCCTTATCCTGAATGCCATTGTGGGTTTTATCCAGGAATTCAAGGCCGAAAAAAACGTCCGGGCCTTGAAAAAGATGCTGGTGGCCAAGGCTCGGGTACTCCGGGACGACAAGGAGCTGGAAATCAACAGCGAGGAACTGGTGCCGGGAGACATTGTGTTTTTGGCTTCCGGTTCCCGGGTGCCTGCGGATCTGCGGCTGATCAAAACGATTGAATTCAGGACCGACGAATCCATGCTCACCGGGGAATCCACTCCGGTGGAAAAGAGCACGGCTGCCATTCCGGAAGACAACCTCACCCCCGGCGACCAGAGAAACATGGCCTTTATGGGCGCGGTGGTGGTGAACGGCCGGGCCAAAGGGGTGGTGGTGGCCACGGGGGCTAGAACGGTTCTGGGGCAGATTGCCGCCGATGTCCAGGAACTGGCGGTCACCAAGGCGCCCCTGCAGGAAAAGATCGACCGGTTTGCCAATACTATCGGCATTATTGTTCTGGTCGCGTCCTCGGTGCTCTTTGTCATCGGCATTCTGGTGGGCGAGAGCGCCAAGGACATGTTCATGACCGCGGTGGCGGCCGCCGTGGCCACCATCCCTGAGGGCCTGCCCATCGTGGTGACCATCACCCTGGCCATCGGTGTGGCCCGCATGGCCCAGCAGAATGCCATTATTCGCAGACTGCCGGCGGTGGAGACCCTCGGCAGCACTACGGTGATCTGCTCCGACAAAACCGGCACCCTCACGAAAAATGAAATGACCGTGCAGCGGGTCTTTGACGGCGGCAAGCTCTACGAACTGACGGGGACCGGCTATGAACCCGAGGGCCAGATCCTGGAAGAAGGGCGGCCCATCAAGCCCGGCGCGGATGCCGGATTGCTCATGGTTTTCCGCATCGGGCTGTTATGCAATGAATCTGACCTGTATGTGGAGAACGGGCATTATAAAGTGGACGGGGACCCGACGGAAGGCGCTCTCATCGTGTCCGCCCTGAAAGCCGGATTGAACCCTGAGGAGGAGCGAGAAAAATATCCCCAGCTTTTCCTTATTCCCTTTGAATCGGACCGGGGCTACATGGCCACTCTGCACCGGAACGGCGATCATAACCTGGTTTTTGTCAAGGGCGCGCCGGAAAAGCTGCTGGACCTCTGTGAGGAGTGCCGGATGGACGCCTGGGAGGCGGTTCTTCGGGTGGCCGATGACTTTGGTCGGGAAGGCTTGCGGGTGCTGGGCATGGCCTATAAAAGGGTGCCTCGGCAACAGGCGGAAATCACCATGGCTGACCTGCAAACCGGGATGATCTTTGCCGGGCTCCAGGGCATGATTGATCCACCCCGGCCCGAAGCCGTCGACGCGGTAGCCGGTTGTAAGAAGGCGGGCATCAGGGTGGTGATGATCACGGGCGACCACGCGGTCACGGCGGAGGCCATCGCCAAAAAACTGGGCATCGAGGCGGATGATGAGAAGGTGGAGGATTTGGTCACCAAACCGTTGGAAGCCATGACTGACGAGGAACTTTTCCTGGTCACCAAGGAGACGGTCAATGTCCTGGCCCAACGGTCGGGTCTGAACGGCCGGGAGCCCGCCGGCCTCACCGGCAAGCATGTTCAGGCCATGAGCGATCTGGAATTATTTGCCTTCATAAAGGAGATGCTGGCCGTGCTGGTGACCCGGGCCGGGCCCGAAGGCGTGGTGCGCAAGGTTCTGACGGGCAGGGAACTGGAGACCATGAGCGATGCCACGCTGTTTCAACTGGTGCAGAAAGTGTCGGTTTACGCCCGGGTGTCGCCTCATCATAAGCTGCGCATCACCCATCAATTGCGCCATCATGGGGAGATTGTGGCCATGACGGGGGACGGGGTGAACGATGCCCCGGCCCTGAAAGCGGCTCATATCGGGGTGGCCATGGGCCAAACCGGCACGGATGTGGCCAAGGAAGCCTCGGACATGGTCATCGCAGACGATAATTTCGCCAGCATCTACAAGGCGGTGGGACTGGGGCGGGTGGTTTTTGACAATATCCGCAAGGTCACTTTTTTTCTTATCCCCACCGGCATGGCGGCGATTGTTTCCATCCTGGCCAGCGTGATGCTGGGCCTGCCTCTGCCCTATTTGCCGGCCCAACTGCTGTGGATCAACCTGGTCACCAACGGCTTGCAGGATGTGGCCCTGGCTTTTGAACCGGGAGAGAAGGACGTCCTTGAACGCCCCCCCCGGCCTCCCCGGGAAGGAATCATGTCCCGCCTCCTCATTGAGCGCACCATCTATGTGGCCCTGCTGATTTCCGCGGGCATTGTCTATGAATTCCTCCATGCGCTGAATACAGGCGAAACCCTGGCTAAGGCCCGGACCATCGCGGTGACCGTCATGGTCTTCTTCCAGTTCTTCCAAGCCTTTAACAGCCGGTCGGAAATGCAGTCACTTTTCCGGATGAATCCCCTGGGCAACCCGTTCCTCTTTTTCGGCACCATTGCTGCGTTCCTGGCCCACCTGGCCGCCATCTATACGCCGGCCTTGCAGTGGGTCTTTCGCATGGAGCCCATCCTGCCCCGGGATTGGCTGAGGATCGGGCTAATCTCGGTCACTGTGATCATTGCTGTGGAGATCGACAAGTGGATAAGACGGAGAAGGCTGCCGGCCGCCACCTGAACAGGACTCATCGGAGGAAACATGCCTTTCACTCTCCCCGCCTATTCCCCCCCGGACTTCAGCCGGCCTCCGCTCAAAGACGCCCCCTTGGTCCGGCTGGCCCCGGTGGTTCAGCCGGGCGCAGCGCCGGACGACTACCACGCCACCAGCATCTTTCCTGAATATTATCAACTGGAGCCGGGCCATTGGGTCTTGTTGGCGGATTCCCGCATGGACTGTGTGGTGGTGCTGCGGCCGGACGGAAGGCTTGTGGTCAAGGAGTTTCGCCGCCTCGCGGTGGGGGAGCGGGTGGTCTGCGGCCGGAGGGAAAACGGCGAGGACGGCGTCTTCGTGCATACCGGGGCCTTTGCGGAGCCCGAACCGGTGGCGGACAAGTTTGCGTTCCGTACCCGCTTCACCCGGGAGACCTCCTTTTCCATTGATTACGATGAGCTTTTCGAACTTTTGCCCCATGAACGGGACCAAGGCTTTATTCTCTGGGTGGTGGGTCCGGCCGCGGTCTTTGACCACGATGCCCGAAACGCCCTGGTCGCCCTCATCCGCCGGGGCTATGTCCAGGGGCTTCTGGCCGGCAACGCCCTGGCCGTGCACGACCTCGAGGCTGCTCTCTACCAGACCGCGCTGGGCCGGGAGATCTACGGCAAACGCCTGGTCCATCTGGGTCATTACAAGCATCTGGACGCGATCAATCAAGTGCGCCGGGCTGGTTCCATGGCCCAAGCCCTGGCAACCGGACTCATCAGCGACGGGGTCATGCGCGCCCTCTGGGAAAAGGGGATTCCCTATGTCCTGGCCGGCTCCATCCGGGACGACGGGCCGCTCCCCGAAGTAATAACCGATGTGCTTGCGGCCCAGGACGCCATGCGGGCCCTCACCCGCCGGGCCACCACGGTCATTGCGGTGGCCACCCAACTGCACAGCATTGCGGCCGGGAATCTGATCCCCGGCTATCACGTTCTGCCGGCGGGACAGGTGCGGCCGGTGTATTTCTACGTGGTGGACATGGATGAGTTCGCCGCGGAAAAACTCACCAACCGAGGCTCCCTGGCCGCGCGGGGCATTCTGACCAACGCCCAGGATTTTTTGGTGATTCTGGAGAGGGGGTTGGCTCAGAGATAAGACGGACCGGCGGCCAAGACAGCCTCGGCCGGCGTAAGCCTTGCTTTAGGCAATAGATAATCATCAATCGTAGCAGTCATCGTTTGGTCAAAATTCCAGGCAGTTGTTCCCCGTCAAGTGAGGGAGTCCATGGACCCTCGGCCCGGGCCGGGTGCAGGTCCTGCAGTACGAGATTCGCATCGAGCTGATCCCGTTCAAAGAACCCAAGGCCCTTGCGAGGGCTTGCCCAGGGGATTGATAGGACCGCGCCCAGGGAAGAGGATCGCATTCCCCCCGAAACTGAATCCTGCCCCGCAGGGCTCTCGCTGCCGGTGGTTAATGGCCGTTTTTGGCTATTTTTTTTAGCCCTTGCCGCGGTTTTCGGTTTTTCTCGATTTATATTTCATGAAATATAAATAATGTGCTTGACATTTCATGAAGATATTTTATGATGGCCTCAGTCGGAGGACGATGTGCCAAAACTGCAACGGGAAAAGCTCAGCAATCAGATCTATACCGTATTAAAGGAGATGATCGCTGATCACCGCTTCCAGCCGGGCGCCCGCCTGAACATCGAGAGCATCGCCCGGGAGCTGGACGTAAGTCGCACCCCGGTCTGGGAAGCGGTGCGGCGCTTGGAGCAGGAAGGCCTGGTGGAGAACATTCCCAACCGGGGGGTGTTCATGTCCTCCCTCACTGCGGAGAAGGCCCTTGATCTCTATGCGGTCAGGGAGGTTCTGGAGGGCATGGCCGCCCGTCTGGCGGCCACCCGCATTGACGATAATTCCCTGGAGAAAATGGCCCGGTGCATCGCCAGGCAGCGGGAGGTCATCGCCCGCCAGGATGTCTTGGCCTATTCCAAGCTGGACTTTGAATTCCATGCCACCGTCTATGATGCCTGCGGCAATGAGTGGCTCAAGGAACTCCTGGAGACCATCAAGAACAAAATGCGTCCCTTGACACTGCACATGCAGCCCGATTTCACGGAGCTCATCGACCAGCACGCTGCCCTTCTCCAGGCCCTGCGGAAGCGCGACCCGGAAAAGGCCGAAGAGGCCTTTCGCCGGCATAACCGGTACATGATGGCCCAGATCCGTGAGGATGTGGACGCCGGCCGCTGGAAGCAGCTCGGGGGGCGGTGACCCTGGCCCCCGCCCGTCTCCCCCGACAACTCATATACCTTAAAATTGCAGGAGGATACCGTAATGAAATTGCCGGCTGACAGAACCGCCATTGTTCTCATTGAGCCCCAAAACGACTTTCTCAGTCCCGGGGGCACGATGTATCAGTACATTGCCGACCAGTTGGCCAAAAGGGACGTCATCAACAACCTGAAGAACCTTTTGGACGGGGCGCGCGGCAAAGTAAAGATCTTCTATGTCCCCTTTCAGGCCTTTAAACCCGGCTTTCCGGAATTAAAACCCGGGGGGCCGGGAACCGCAGGCTTGCGTGGCATCGAAATGGAGATGAAGGCCGACTGGGGCACCGGCGCCTGGCTGGAAGGGACTCCGGGCCCCGAGATCATCGATCCCTTGAAACCCCACGACGGCGACATCGTGGTGCGGGGCAAGCTCACCTTGGATGCCTTTCATTCCACCGCCCTCAATTATCTCTTGCGGGCCAATGAGATTGAATATGTGGCCTTCACCGGCTTTCATACCAACTGGTGCGTGGAGTCTTCGGCCCGTTCCGCCTATGACCTGGGCTTCCGGGTAATTGTGATTAAAGATTGCACCGCCACGGATACCGACCGCGAGCAACTTTATGCCGAAGAAGTGATCTTCCCCCGGATCGGCACCGTCATGACGAGCCGGGAGTTCCTGGCGGCCATTTCTTAGGCGCCTTTTTTCACACCAGCACATTTCCGTGTGCGGAAGTCAGGAGGGCTTTTTATGCAGGTGCGTCCATCCGGCAAAAGAGCGTGGATTGTTGTGGCTGTGGTACTCTGTCTGGTGTTTTTCTTCGTGGTTGCGGCTCTGGCTGCGCCGCCGCCCGCAGAAGTCAAAGTGGGACTGATCTATGGCCTTACCGGCGCCGCCTCCCCGGTGGGCCCGGTGCAGTTGGACGGCTCCAAGCTGGCCATCGATGAGATTAATGCGGCCGGGGGACTGGACTGGGGCGGCAAGAAGGTCCCGGTCAAGTATGTCACCAAGGACGATGAGACCAAACCGGACGTGGCCATTCGCCGTTTCCGCGAACTGGTCGACGAGGACAAGGTAGATGTGGTGGTGGGGCAGACCTTTGCCCCCATCAGCGCTGCCCTCAACAAGGAAGTGAAACGGCATCCCATCGGGTATTTCCCCGTCAATGTGGTGGCGCTCAAGATGTTTGAGAAGAGCGAGATGGCCCCTACCACTTTTGCCGTGCACGGCTGCGCCTATTCCATCGGGTACGCCGGGGCTTCGTATATCGTCAACAAGTTGCAGCTGAAAAAAATCGTCTTCTTCGGCCCCGCCTATGCCTTCGGCCAGGACCAATGGCGCGGCGCCAAGGATGCCTTTGACAAGCTGGGGGTCAAGGTCACCTATCTGGAGTCGCCGGTGGGGACCAGCGATTTTACCCCGTACATGACGAAAATTATGGAAATGCAGCCCCAGATCGTCATGCTGGCCCACTGGGGCACGGACGCCATCAATGTGCTCAAGCAGGCCTATGAGACCGGCTTGAAGAACAAGACCAAGATCTGGTTCAACTGGATGACCAATGTTTTTGGCAGCGGCGTGCCTCCTGAGGCCCTGGACGGGGTTTATTCCCTCATGAGCTGGTACTATAATCTGGACGGTTTCCCGGATCAGACCATCGTCAAAGAAGGCAAGGCCTTTGCCGCCAAATTCACCAAGGCTTACGGGTATCCCCCGGATCCCTATTCGGCCATGGCTTACATCGGCACCAAGGAGGCCCTGCGCGGCCTGTCCCTCGCCCAGAGCCATGACGGCATGGCCGTGGCCAAGGCCATCATGTCCCATCCCAGCTTCGAATCCATGAAGGGCAAGGGAACTTGGCGGGAGGATCACCAACCGATCTTCAAGTACAATGCCTTTGTGGTAGTGGGCAAGGGGGCGAAAGAACGGCAGGATCCCAAGTGGGACCTGGTTAAGGTCATCGGCGCCTACACCGGGGAAGATTATCTGCCGTCGTTAAAGTCGCTGGGTTACTAGCCTTCCCGGCCAACGTCTCATGGCCTATTGATATTCCTCTCCCCCGAGGTCAGGCAAAGGGCCTTCTGACCCTTGCCTGACCTCGCCTCGACGTGAGGCGCGGCCGCCGGCTCCGAAAAAAGGACCATAGCATGCCAGAAGAGGTCATTCTCCAGAGCCGCAACCTCAGCAAGCGGTTCGGCGACTTTACCGCAGTCGACCGGGTGGATTATCAACTCCGCCGGGGAGAAGTGGCCGGCATTATTGGACCCAACGGCGCGGGCAAGTCCACTTTTTTCAATCTCCTCACCGGTCTGTTCCCGCCGACGGAAGGGACCGTTACCTACCGTGGGACCGATATCACCGCCCAGGGAGCCCATAAGCGGGTGGCCCTCGGATTGATCCGCACCTTTCAATTGGTCTCCGTGTTTGACTCCCTGTCGGTCCTGGACAATCTGGTCCTTGCGGCGGTGCACTTTCGGCCGGAATCACGGGGACTGCTGTGGCGGTTTCTGGGGAACCCCCATGCTCCGGCGGTAGTGGACAATTGCAGGGCGGCCCTCGAGACCGTGGGCCTGGCGCAGAAGCTCAATCTTCCCGCCTCCGAACTGTCCTATGGCGACAAACGGAAACTCGAAATTGCCCTGGCCCTGGCCTTGAGACCCCAGGTGCTGCTCCTGGACGAACCTTTTGCCGGGTTGAGCGAGGTGGAGATCACCGAGGTGCTTGACCTGATCCACCGACTAAAAGAAGAGTTCACCCTGGTGATCATTGAGCACAAAATTACCCGCATCCTGGGACTGGTGACGCGTCTGAGCGTCATGCATGAGGGCCGGCTGATCGCCGACGGTCCGCCCGACTCGGTGTTGTGCGACGAGACGGTGCGGCGGGTCTACTGGGGCGAGGTGACCTGTCCCGCCCCGGAGTTGCCTCGGGGAGCCTGACATGCTGCTGGCGGTGGACTGCATCGATGTGTTCTACGGCAATGCCCGGGTGCTCTCGGAGGTCTCCTTGTCCGCCCGGCAGGGGGAAGTCGTCTTTATCGTGGGCCGCAACGGCGCCGGCAAGACCACCATGCTGAAGACCATCGCGGGTTTTCTGCATCCCGGCTGCGGCGCCGTCACCTTTGCCGGGGAGGACATATCCGGCTGGCCTCCCGATAAGGTGGCCCGCTTGGGGATCAGGTACGTATTCCAGGATAAACGGGTCTTCACCAAACTGACGGTCAAAGAGAACATCGAACTGGCCGCCTACGCCGCCGGCGTCAAGCTCGGCGAGGCCCTGGACCGGGTGGCGCAGATCTACCCGAAGGTCTCCAGGTTCCTGGAGTCCCCGGCGGGGGGACTTTCTGGGGGCCAACGGCAGTTGTTGCTCATCGGCCGGGCCATGGTGGGCTCTCCCCGCCTGCTCCTGGTGGACGAGCCCACCGAGGGGCTGGCCGCGGGCAGCATCGAAGAGGTTTTAAAAGCTCTGGAACTGATGCGGGGCGAAGTGACCCTGGTCATCGTCGAACAGAACCTGTCCGTGGTGTCCCGCCTGGCGGACCGGATCTATTGCATGAAAGAAGGCCACATCCCCGCGGAGCTGTCCGAGCCGGCGGACATTCAGAATCAATCGTATCTGGAAACCTACCTGTAGCGGATCACTACCATGAGCTTAGCCATAACCGGCCGCCCCTCCCTGTTCGATGCCGTCGTCGGATTTCTCCGGAAATTCGATGTGTTCGTCATCGCCGCCCTGTTTCTGTTGCTGTCGCTCCTGATCTCCACGGATCGCACCATTGAGTTCATGATCTTCTGCATCTTTGTTCTGGCCTACGACCTGCTTTACGGCCACATGGGCCGGCTGTCCTTCGGCCACATGCTGTATCTGGGCACAGGGGCCTATGCCTTTGCCTTAACCGGGGAGCTCATCTCGGGGAACCCCTTCCTGGCCCTGCTGATTGCCATAGCCGCAGGCGCGCTGCTGGGGCTTATCCTGGGGCCCATCATCGTGCGCACCACCGGGGCCTGTTTTGCGCTTATTAATCTCGCCTTCAATCAGTTGGGGTTCTTTCTGGCCCTGGTGGCCTTCTCGCCGTGGACCGGCGGCGAAGACGGCATGTCCGCCTATTTCAGAAAAGTCTGGCTTATTGACTTTTCCAAGAAAACCACGGTCTTCTGTTTCGCCCTGCTTTCTCTTCTTTTGGTCATTTATCTGCTGCGGCGGCTGACGAACTCCCTGTTCGGCCTGCTGCTCCGGGGCATCAAAGAGAATGAAACCCGGGTGCAGTTCCTGGGTTACAACACCTTTGCCGTCAAAATGGTGGCCTTTATAATTTCCACCAGCCTGTCCGCCTTTGCCGGCGCCCTGTTTATTCTTAACTACAGCTATGTCACCGCCAGCTTCATCGACCCCCTGCGCAGTGTGGAGGTTATCTTCGCCAGCCTCATCGGCGGCGCCGGCAGTGTTTACGGGGCGCTGGTGGGCGGGGTCGGCTACAAGCTGATCAGCAATTACCTGCCCAACTACATTCAGCGCTGGGAAATGTTTCTGGGGGTCGTGCTGCTGCTGCTGGTATTCAAGTTCAGAACCGGGGTGTGGGGCTATATCCTGGCCCGGCGGCAACGGCTGGAGGCGCCGGCCGCCCTGGAATCGAAGCCTCCGGAGGTCAGCCGATGATCAGCACCCTGGCCTATGGCTTGACCGTGGGGGGCATCCTTTACATCATCTCCATCGGGCTTTCCCTGACCTTCGGGACCATGCGCATCGTCAACTTCGCGCATGCCCTGGTCTATACCCTGGGGGCCTATGTCCTCGTCACCTCCCTGCAGAAATTGGGCGTGGGCTTTGTCCTCGCCGGGCTGATCGCCGTCCTTGCCGTCATTCCGGTCTCCTATCTGATCGAGCGCTGCGTTATTCGCCGATTGTATGGCCAATCCGTGGATTATGCCATCATCGCCACCTATGCCGTCCTGCTCATCGGGGTGGATGCCATCAAGTGGATCTGGGGGGCCATTCCCATTCCCCTGTCCGATCCCGTCGGCACCTCGGTGACGATCCTGGGGGTGGAGCTGCCGGTTTACCGCCTCATCATCATTGCCATTTCACTGCTGATCTTTGTCGCCTTGGAAGCTTTTTTCAGCCGCACCGTGGTGGGGAAAATCATTGTCGCCGGTCTGGAGGACAAGGACGCGGTGGCCAGCCTGGGGATCAGCGTCGATAAGTATTTTGCCGTCGCCTTCACTCTGGGAAGCTGCCTGGCGGCCCTGGGCGGGGTCTTGTATGCGCCCATCACCGCGGTCAATCCCTATATGGGGTTCCAGGTCCTGCTGATCTGCTTTGCGGTGGTCGTGGTGGGCGGGTTGGGGAGCATCCGGGGCACTTTTCTGGCCGCCTTTGCCCTGGGCATGGTCATGTCCGTCACCGGCCGATTCTGGGGGCCCGCCGCGGACACCATGGTCTTTGTGGTTATGGGCCTGATCCTGATCCTCAAGCCCCTTGAGGTCTGATCCAAAGAAGTAGAGAGACCTCTGCGAAAATCCCTTCATATACCAAAGGCCCGAGGAACAACCTCAATATCCTCTCTCAGAATCCTCCTTCCCGAGGTTTGGTGGGATGAGGCTAGCCGTTTTAGCCGGTTTGGCGAAGCCAAATCCTATTTATGAGGTTGGAGGAGGGGCGGCTCCTGGCCCCTTCCCCCCATAATCCTTTTCCACAACCTGCTTGAGCAGGCGCCCTGGTACCTGATTTTCGTAGAGGTCTGGAGTGAGGTTTCTACAGCCGCAGGCCATTAACCTGAAGCTATTAGGTCTTGAGCGACCGGCTGCCATTGACCCGGGCCTCCATCCGTTGCGGGCTTCTCCTCATAATATTCTTACCTTGCGACCGGTCAGGAAATTATGTAGGCTGAAAGGCACAAGGAGGGCAAGGTATGCAAGTCACCGGATTTCTGCTTGTGGCTGTTCTCAGCCTGGCTTTGGGTTGTGGGGGTCCCTCCACTACCACGACTTCGGCCTCCAAGACCAGCGTCGAGTTTCGCCGGCTTTGCCAGGCCATCGGCGTGCCGGACGGCAGAATCAGCCGGGAGGCGTTTCTGGCCAAGGCCAAGGACAAGGAAGCCGCGGCCCAGCTCTTTGACGCCTGTGACCTCAATCATGACTTATTTGTCACCGAAGAGGAAGCCGCCCAGAACCAGAATTACTTTGAAAGCCTGAAAAACCAGGTCATTCTTTTCCGCACCACCCGTTGACGCCGGCTCAACGGCCCCTTAACTTTTCATTATCATTAATTCCTTATCACGGTGCGCCTTCATTCCCGGGGCACCCTTTCCCGAATCATCATGGGAGGAATCGAGAGGATGGTCGGAAACCGAATCGTGGCAATGGCAGCGGTGCTTGTCCTCCTGTTGGCCTGCGGCGCCAGTGTCCAGGCCGCCAAGCCCTATGAGGCCCAGGATTTCAGCAAACTTAAGGGTATGAAAGGTTTCAGCGACAAGGCCCTGGACCTGCATTTCACCCTGTATCAGGGCTATGTCAAGAATGCCAACCTGCTCTGGGATGAGCTCCAGAAAATGGCCGAACAGAACCAGGCCGCCACCCCGGCTTTTGCCGAACTGAAGCGCCGGTTCGGATGGGAATTCGACGGCATGCGCCTCCATGAACTCTATTTCGGCAACCTGGGGGGCAAGGAACCCTTGGCCCCAGACAGCAGGCTCATGAAAAAGATCGTGGAGAATTTCGGCAGCTATGACAAGTGGGCTGCGGATTTCAAGGCCACCGGGGCCATGCGCGGCATCGGCTGGGCAGTGCTTTTTGAAGACCCCCAGACCGGGCGCCTGTTCAACGTCTGGATCAATGAGCATGATGTGGGCCACCTGGCCGGCGGCCAGCCCCTTCTCATTATGGATGTGTTCGAGCATGCCTACCTACCCGATTATGGCTTGAAACGGGGCGAATACATTCAGGCCTTTTTTGACAACATCGATTGGAAAGCGGTGGAAGGCCGGTCGGGAAAATAAACAGTTTCTCGTTTTCGGTTAAACGAGATTAAGCGCGGCCCAGGCCGGAAAAAGCCTGTGCCGCCGGGCCTGGGAGAAAAGGGCAGGGTCCGCGATTTTAGCCCTTCTCTCGCAAAGACTATTGGCAAAAATCTCCGGGTTGCGCATAATTGGGGGTAAGCAAGCCTGACCGGTTCCAGGAGGACCAGTGGACCCCCAAGAGCAGACCACTGTTAAAGTCATTGGCGCCGAGGCTCCCTCCGGAAAGGGGGAGCCTCACTACCCGCTGGGGCGCTGCCCCGAGCCGGAAAGCGGCTTTCCCACGCAATTCGCCCGGCTGTTCTTCGGGGTGGTCACCATCCTGGTCCTGTATTATTCCTATGCCATTATCAAGCCTTATCTCGTAGACCTCTTCCTTTCCCTGGTGGTTTTCTTCACCGCCAAGCCCCTGCACCGGGGCCTCACCCGGCTGCTTTTCGGCCAGCGTTCCCTGGCCGCCGCGCTTACCTGTCTCATATTGGCGCTGATCATCGTGGTCCCTCTCATCACTTTGGTCAGCATTGTCGCCCGGCAAGCCCTGGAGTTTTCCAGCACTCTGGGCCATGGACTCCAGAGCGGCACTCTGGGGCAATGGCTCAATGCCAAGATGGACAGCCTCCAGGATTATCTGGTTCACCTGAACCTGCCGCTGCCTCCGGAGCAGATCAAACTCGAAGGCATTCTGCAGACCATTCTCGCCAACGCCAGTCAATTCATTTACACCAACGCCATAGGCCTGCTGTCCGGGTTCACCAATTTTTTCCTGGACCTGACCCTCATTCTGTTTGTGGCCTTTTTCCTGTTCCTCCAGGGGGATGATTTCATCGCCGGGGTAAAGAGACTTTCCCCCCTGTCTCCGGCTGACAATGAGATGATCATTGCCGAAATGGAAGCCACCATCAAAGCCACCCTGTGGAGCACGGTGGTGGTGGCCGTTATCCAGGGCTCTCTGGGAGGGGTGGGATTTTTCCTGTTCGGGGTGCCCCAAGCGGCCTTCTGGGGGACGGTCATGATTCCTGCCAGCGTCATCCCGGTGATAGGCGCGGCCATTATCTGGCTCCCCGCGGTGGGCTACCTTATCCTCCTGGGCTCCTGGGGCAAAGGCATCGGTCTGTTTCTGTTTTGCGCCCTGCTCATCGGCTCGGTGGACAACCTGGTGAAGCCCCTGCTCATGCGCGGATCCCGGTCCACCCCCACGGTCCTGGTCCTCCTGGCTATCTTGGGCGGCATCTCCTATTTCGGGATGATCGGGTTCATCCTGGGGCCCTTTATCCTGTCTTTGCTGCTGTCTCTTCTCGGCATCTATGAGAAGGCCATCCTGGGGCCTTCACGTTCCTCGGAACCACCTGCGCCGGCGGCCGGACCTGATCCGAAGTGAAAAAGCCCACCTCCCGTTGAGGGAGATGGGCTTGAAAAGGTGATATTAGCGGGGTTCCAGGACTTAGGACGCCCTCAGCACCTCCTGTTTTACCTCGGAGAGGTCAAGCTCGCCCCGGGACACGGCCCCATGGCTTTCCAGCCGCTCCAGTTCCTGCTGCACCAGGTCCCGCTCCAATTGGCGGTCCTCGTGGATGAACTGGCAGTATTCCTCAAAGAGGTCCTCTTTCAGATCCTGGGAAAACAGGGGGCCTTTTCCCAACCGCTCTTCCAGTCCCAGGATGTTGTCCAAAAGATAAAAGTAGATGGAACGGGCCTCGGCCAGGCGCCCGCTTTGGGCCAACCGGTCGGCCCAGGACTGCGCCCGGCGCAGCTTGTCTTCGGCCCGGTCCGGATCGACTGCTTCCTCAGCCACTTCCTCGACGATGTGGTCGATGGACTCAAGAATCTCTTCCAAACCCTGTTCTTCTTCTTTTAACACGCCCCGGACTTCCGGAACCCGATCAGCCAGGTCCAGGATTATATCCAGCAAGTCCTTTTTGGCGTACTTTTTAAAGCGATCTTGCAGGTCTTGGCGGTTCAAAAACCTATCAGGCTCGGTTACCCAGGCCCAGAGCAGAGCCAGAGCGTGGGGGCAGATGCCCCCTTCCACTTCCTGGTTGCAGGGGCACAGGCAAGAAAGCTGGTCTTCCTTGATTCTGGCCTCCACCGGAAAAGATTCTTCATCATAGACCACCGCTTGCAGGCGGTCAGGCAGTCGATAGGCGAATTGCAATTGGTTGTTCTGGACCAGCTCCCGCGCCCGGGCATTGACCTCGGGCGGGGCGATATGCTCCAGAGTTTTCACATCCAAGTCGTCGAAACGCATAGTATTTACCAGAATTCCCTGAGTCTTTATATAAAATGTAACACATCAGCGACGCTAAGCAATCGGTTTTTATATTTTTTCGGACAATCTGGCAAAAAAAGTTCACGGTTTTTGGAAAAGAATCCGGCTGCATTGGAACAGGCGGTTGAGGCGGCTTTCCAGGATCTGGCGCTTGGCCTCCAGGAGGTCTCCCCGGTCCCGGGGGCTGACCCAGAGAGGCGCCGCGGCCATCAAGGCGCTCTTGCCGAAGGGCAGGGGCACTTCGAAGCGGTCCCAGGTATTCAGAGTAATTTTGCGGCTGTTGGCCACGGCCACCGGCACAATGGGGGTTTGGGTCTCCCGGGCCAGGTAGAGCACCCCTTTTTGGGCCACCCGGGCCGGTCCCCGGGAGCCGTCGGTCGCCAGAGCGGTGGAACAACCCTGCTGCATGCAGGCGGCCAGGTGCTGCAAAGCCTGAATCCCCCCCTTGTGCCGGGATCCCGGGAACACCAAAAAGCCCAGCCCCCGGGCCACCTCCCCGATAAACTCGCCGTCCCGGCTCGGGCTGGCCATGAGGGCGATGGCCGGCTTTGACCGGCAAAAAATTTTGTCCAGATAGAGGCAGGCCAGCAGGTGACAGTGCCACAGGGCAAAGACGACCGGTGCTTCCGACTGCAGGAGGGCCTTGCCGGCCTCGTCGCCCCAAAGGGCAGTCCTGGTGGTCAAAAGCAGCAGACGGACGTAGCCCCGGGCCAGAGCCGGCGCCAGGCGCCGCCAAAAGGGGTGGTCAAGGCGCAGTTTCATAAAAAGCGGTTTCTGGTTTCGACTTGAGAATCTTTGGGCAGGACGGGCCCCACCCGCGGGAATGGAAATACATTCGGTAAGGTTACCGAGACGGTCCGCAAGGCATCACCCGGCTCCTTTCCCGGACCGCAGGCGCTCCAGAATCTTGGGGGCATAAAGATCATGCTCTTCCAGCAGGGGGGACATTTTGCGGGTCATCCCAAGCTTCATGACAAGAAAGTTGAGACGGCGCATCTGCTTGAGTTTCTCGGCTTCGTCCGGCAGAGAGGCCACCAGGTCCTGAAGCCTGATGATCTCCTGACGCAGCTCCAATTCCGGCGGCAGGCAGTCCGCCATCTTCAGAATCTTGTAAGCCATCCGCAGCTCCGGCGGGATGTGGCTGTCGTCTTCCAGCACCAGGGGCCGGCCCTTGCCCTTGAGATCGTCGAACACGCCCGCCTCAATGGCCTCCAGAATACGGTTTTCCGCAATGCGGTAAAGAAATTCCATGCTTGCTTCCTTATGGGAGTCGCTTAGCGGGGGAGGGGGCTAAGGAGCGTAGACCCCTCCCCCCCCGTCCCCCCGCCTCAATTCCTTAAGGGGAGTATTTCTCCGAGAAAGTCGGGGCCTGCGGCCCAGCCTGTCTCGGACCAGCGGCGGGCTGGGAGGCGGTGGGGGAAAAGGGCCGGGACCCACTCCCCCGGCCCTCCCGCCGCCTTTTCTAATGCCGGCGTTTGCGGGCCCGTTCCATTTCCCGCTGCTCCTCCCGGCGGCGGATGGCTTCCCGCTTGTCTGCTTTCTTTTTGCCCTTGGCCAGGCCCAATTCCACTTTGGCGTATTCGTCTTTAAAATAGAGTTTGAGCGGGATCAGGGTGTAGCCCCGCTCCGTGAGTTTGCCCATGAGCCGCTTCAATTCCCGGCGCCGGAGCAGCAACTTGCGGGGTCGGGTGGGCTCATGGTTTTCCAGCGCGGCAAAGGGATATGGGCTGATATGGGCATTGATCAGATAGATTTCGCCGTCGCGGAACCGGGCGTACGCGTCTTCAATATTGGCCTTCCCCAGCCGCAAAGACTTCACCTCGGTGCCCTTGAGGACCAGCCCGGCTTCAAACAAGTCGTCAATGGTGTACTCGAAGTAGGCCTTACGGTTGCGGCAGATAAGTTTTAGGCGTTCAGTGGTCATGATCAAAAAGAGCCGGCCAGGGCTGAGCCGAACCGAAAAATTTCCGGAAAGCGGCGGTTCATCTCCTGGGCCGCAAATTCGTTGACCTCCTCCACGGTCACCATATCCAGGGCCTGGCGGGCCATCAGTTTGGCCTCCTCATAGCTTATCAGACGGATGACCTTTTTGACCACCGGAATAGACATGTGGTTCATGGAAAGTTCGTCAACCCCGAGGCCCAGCAGGATGGGGATGTAGAGCGGGTCCCCCGCCATTTCGCCACAGACCGCCACCGGGATGCCCGCAGCGCGGCTGGCTTCCACCACCTGGAGGATCATCCGGATCACCGCGGGATGCAGCGGCTGATAAAGACCAGCCACTTGTTTGTTGCCCCGGTCGATGGCCAAGGCATATTGGATGAGGTCGTTGGTGCCGATGCTGAAGAAGTCGGCCTCCTTGGCCAGCAGAGAGGCTAAAGTCACCGCGGCGGGCACCTCGATCATGGCCCCCACCGGCAGCCGGGGATCAAAGGGGTGTCCCTGGGCTTTCAGTTCCTCCTGGACCTCCTGGAGAAGCCGCCGGGCCTCCCTCATTTCCTGGATGCTGGAAATCAGGGGGAACATGACCCTTACGGTGCCGTGGGCCGAGGCCCGCAAGATGGCCTTGAGCTGAATCCGGAAAATCTCCAGCTCCTTGAGACAGAAGCGAATGGCCCTCAGTCCCAAAGCCGGGTTCATCTCCTGTGGATATTCCAAGGTGGACAGAAACTTATCCCCGCCGATGTCCAGGGTGCGGATGGTCACCTGACGGGGCGCCATGGCCTCCACCACCTTGCTGTAATCCTGGTAAAGCTCCTCCTCGGTGGGGAGATGGCGCTGTCGCAGATAGAGAAACTCAGTGCGGTACAAGCCTACGCCGTCGGCGCCCGACTTCAGGGCCAGCTGCACTTCCTCCGGGAGTTCAATGTTGGCCAGGACCCGGGTGGCATGGTTATCCAGGGTATAGGCCGGAAATGTACAGAATTGGGCGACTTCCGCCTTAAACGCGGCGAACTCCTTCTGCCGCCGCCGGTATTTCTCCAGGACCTCCGGGCTGGGGTTCAGGATGACCCGGCCCATGAGGCCGTCAACGATAATGTCGTCCCCGGGGTTGATCTCCCCGGTGGCGTTGTCCAGCCCCACCACCGCCGGAATCTCCAAGGCCTGGGCCATGATCGCGGTGTGGGAGGTCCGGCCCCCCCGCTCGGTGACGAAGCCCACCACCTTGGAATTGGCCATCTGGGTGGTCTCCGCCGGCGAGAGATCCCGGGCTACGATGATGATGGGATCAGGGGAATTAAAGGAACGCAGGGTTTCCTTGCCGCTCAAGTTTCCCATGAGGCGGCGGTATACTGACTCCACGTCCGCCAAACGGCCCTTGATGTAAGGATCGGCTATGCGGCGGAACAGCTCCTTGACCTTCTCAAAGGCCTGATCCAGGGCCCATTCGGCGTTGAGGCGCTCATCCCGAATGAGCCGCAAGGGTTCGTCGCACAGCATCTGGTCCTTGAGAATCAGCAGGTGCAGCTCGAGGAGGTGAGCGTGTTCCGGAAATTCCTGGGAGATCTCCTTATGCAAGCGGGTCAGATCCTCGTGGGCCTGGTCCAGAGCAGCCTGAAAGCGCAATACTTCCGCGGCCTGCTCCTCTTCGGTGAACAGCAGGCGAAAGCGCCCCTTGATCTCCCCCCGGTCGCTCAACACCCAGGCGCGGCCGATGACTATGCCAGGAGATGCAGGAATGCCGTTGAGAATATGGTTTTCCGCGGTCATGGTTCGTCAAATTTGCGGGCAAACAGCCGGCACACCGCCAGCGCCGCCTCGCCGGCGTCGGGCCCGGTGGCCCGCAGGACCAACCGGGTTCCCTGGGGGCAGTCCAGGGTGAGAATAGCCAGCAAATCTCGGGCGTTCACCTGGAGGCTGTCCTTTTCCAGGATAAGTTCGGCCCGGTATTGCATAGCCAGGTTGGTAATTTTCATGGCCGGGCGGGCATGGATCCCCAGGCGGTTTTCCACCCAGAGTTCCCTCTCCACCACCAGGCCCTCGCACTTTTTGGTCACCATCTTGTCACACGCCGGGGGACCGGTCTCCTTGGAGACGCCCCGATCCTCAGGATTACTCGCCATAATATCCGATTGCAGTCATACAGGGAGTATTGGCAAATAGGCCCGGTTATCAGCTAATGAACCTGGGGCCGACCTCTATCGGCGGAGAAGGCACCTTGCCTGAATTTTCCCAGCCGGCCGGTTCCCAGTCAAGGCAGGCGGTTCTCAGCCTTCAATGCCAAATATGCCTGATAAACCTGCCGCCGGGGTAGATTGGCCTCCGCGGCCACCAGTTCCGCCAGGCGCCGCCCGGTGAGGTGGGTCTCCGCCGCGGCTTTAAGCAGCCTTCCGGCCAGGTCCACTTTCGTTTCCCGGGGCTCTTCCGGGCACGACAATACCAGAGTGCATTCGCCCTTGATTTCCTGACCCGCCAACCTGGCCGCCACTTCGGCTACTGGCCCCCGCCAGGCCTCTTCAAACATCTTGGTGAGCTCCCTGACCACCAGCACCTGCCGGTCAGCGAAGTACTCGGCCATCTCCGCCAGCGTCCCGATCAGGCGCTGCGGCGACTCGTAGAAAATCAACACCCGGTGTTCCCGGGCCAAGCCCTTAAAGAAATCCCGACGTTTCCCGGCCTTGCGGGGAGGAAAGCCCAGGAAGGCGACGTCCCCGGGAAAGCCGCTCATGGACAGCACCGCCACCCCCGCCGCCGGGCCGGGGACCGCCTCCACCTTGATCCCCGCTTCCCAGGCCTGGGCCACCAGCAGCGTCCCCGGATCAGAAAAACCCGGCGTGCCGGCGTCGCTCACCAGGGCGATTTTTTCACCCTGCAGCAATCTTTCGATCAGCTCTGGTCCCCGCACCGTTTGGTTCCGGGCATGGTAGCTGAGGAGCCGGGTCTTGATGCCGTAGTGGCTCAACAATTTCCGGGTGCGCCGGGTGTCTTCCGCGGCGATGAGGTCCACCTCTTTCAGCACCCGCAAGGCCCGCAGCGTTATATCCTCCAGGTTCCCCAGGGGGGTGGCGACGATGTAAAGGATGCCGACCGCCATGATCTTAGGGGCAGATAATTCTATTCCGGTTTATATGAAGCTGGGGCGCCGACGTCCTTGCCGGCGTTGGAGCCGGAAGGCCCGCCCTCCCTGGAGCCGCAGGCTTCAGCCGGCGCCACCGCTATTTTCCTGCCGGCCCCGCGCTTCCTTGCCGGTACTCATCCAGGCAACGCCAGAATTGCGCGGATTCGCCGCCGCCTTCCCGCAGAGCGCACAACTTTCTTCCCCGGGCCAGGGAGAGATAACGCTGGAACGCGGCATTATCCCCAATATATAAGGTCCGGGTATCCTTATCCCCGTAGGCGTGTAATTTCTCGCCGTCGCGCTGGTATGAAACAATGGTTCTTCTGGGCAGGGCGCTCAGGAGCGCCTCCTGCTGAGGCATATTTTGATTGACCTGGTACTTTTTGAACCCGGCTTGCTGCAAGAGGTATTCAGTCTCCACTTCCTGCTGCGCATGTTCTTGGGCGCTGACGAGGGGGCCGCGGCCGCCGCCGCAGGCACTCCCCAACGCCATCAGACCCAGACAAAGGGCCCCGCCAAGCACCGCCATCTTCAAATTTTGCACTGGTTGCTCCCCTATCCGCCATTTTCCGGTTCCCCAGCTTCCGTGGGAACAAAGCCCGCATTATAAAGAGCTTCAATAACTTGTCCTGGCCTGTCCCCGAAGCCGGACTGGGGGAACGATGCGCTTTTTACTTTAAGGGAACGCAGGCTTTATCTTTCTCGGTTAAAACGCCCCCTGAATTACCTCAAGGCGCGGCGCCCCTTCTTTCCACAAGATGCCCACCACGTCAAACCGCACCGCAACTTCTCCCAGGCGTTTCTGTTTTATATAATAATCCGCCAGTTGCCTCAATTTCCCCTGCTTGCCATAATGCACCGCTTCCAGCCCGGCGCCGAACCGGGCGCTGCGGCGGGTCTTCACTTCGATAAAAACCAGCGCGCCGCCCTGCCGGGCGATCAGGTCGACCTCTCCCAAAGGGGTCCGGTAGTTGCGCTCCAGAATCTTATAGCCCTGTTTTTTTAAAAAGGCCGCGGCCAGGTCCTCGCCCCGGTCCCCCAGGACTCGCCGGTTATCCATGATTTTCTTCCTGATTATGTTTACCGAAAACCGTCTTAAGCCTCTTGAGTCTCTCCAGCTCTAAGCCATTCCTTGACACCCTTAAAGGTGCGCCGGTGGAGGGGGCACGGTCCCCAGGAGCGGATGGCCTCCAGGTGTTCCGGGGTGGCGTAGCCCTTGTGACCGGCGAAGTTGTATTGCGGGTAGACGCGGTGATAGGCCGCCATGCACCGGTCCCGGTAAACCTTGGCCAGGACCGAGGCCGCGGCGATGGAGGGACAGCGGTCATCCCCTTTGATGACCGGTTGCTGGGGGTAGTCCAGGGGCAGGGGTTGATGGCCGTCCACCAGCACCATTTCAGGCAGGACCGCTAAGGCCTTGACCGCCAAGGCCATGGCCTTGAGGCTGGCGGCGAGAATGCCCCGGCGCTCGATCTCCCGAGCCCCCACCTCCTGGACGGCGAAGGCCAGGGCGCGACTGCGGATTTGGGCGTCCAGGGTCTCTCGGGTCCCCGGAAGCAGGCGTTTGCTGTCCTTCAGGCCCGGCAGGTGCAAAGCCCCGGGCAGGATCACTGCCGCGGCCACGACCGGGCCGGCCAGAGGGCCCCGCCCGGCTTCGTCCACCCCGCAGATAAGCTCGACGCCCTGGCCGCGCCAGTAGGCCTCCGGGTCAGCAAACACCAGGCTGCTGCCCCGGCGCCCGCTCATGCTTGCGGGGTCCGCTTTTCTTTAATGCGGGCCGCTTTGCCGGCGCGTTGCCGCAGATAGTAGATGCGACTCTGGTTTACCTTGCCCCGGCTCACCACCACCACCTTTTCAATGTTAGGGGAATGCAAAGGGAAAATCCGTTCCACGCCCACGCCGTAAGAGACTTTGCGGACCGTGAAGGTGGCCCCGATAAGGCCCCCCCGTTTCCGGATTACCACCCCTTTAAAGACCTGAATGCGCTCCTTGTCTCCTTCGACAATGCGCACGTGCACTTCCACCGTGTCCCCCGGACGAAAGTCGGGGAGATCCGCCCGCATCTGCTCCCGAGAGAGCTGTTCCAAACGTTCCATGGCTAGTGTTACCTGTCCTTTCCCGGGTCTTCCGAAAGTGTGGCTAAAAATTCCTGATCTTCAGGACTAAGCGGCGCCTTGGCCAGCAAATCGGGCCGGCGCGCCTTTGTCCGTCTGAGCGCTTGTTCCCGCCGCCAACGGGCGATCCTGGCATGATCCCCGCATAGGAGCACTTCCGGCACCGTAAGCCCTTCAAAATCCCGGGGCCGGGTGTAATGGGGGTATTCCAGCAGTCCGGTTTGAAACGATTCCTCGGCCGCGGCCCCTTCGCCCCCCAGGACCCCGGGTATCAGGCGGGTCACCGCGTCCACCACCACCAGGGCGGGAATCTCACCCCCGGTGAGAACATAATCCCCGATGGAAATCTCGTCGTCGATAAAATGGCGGATCCGCTCGTCCACCCCTTCATAATGGCCGCAGATGAGCAACAAACTGGGATACTGCGCCAGCTCCGCCGCGATTTTCTGATCAAACAACCGGCCCAAAGGCGATAAGAGAATGACCCTGGTCTCAGGGTCCTCCCCCCGGACCGAGCGGATGGCCGCTACCAGGGGTTCGGGCTTCATGACCATGCCGGGCCCGCCTCCGAAGGGCCGGTCGTCGGCCACTTTGTGGCGGTCACGGGTATAATCCCTAAGATTCAGCACCCGAAAACTCACCTTGCCCAAGGTCTGGGCCCGCCGCAGCATGCTCTGGTGCAGCGGGCTGTCAAAAAATTCCGGGAACAGGGTGAGCAGATCAATCCGCATAGAGCTCCAGGAGCCCCTCCGGCGGCCAGACCTTGAGGCGCCCTGCCTTCAGGTCGATTTCCTGAATCACCTCCTCCACCGCGGGGAGAAGCACCTCCCGCTTCCCCTGGCGCACCACATAGACATCGTGCGCCCCGGTGGACCAGATTTCTTCAAGATATCCCAGTACCGTGCCGTCCCTGGCGTGCACCACGGGCAGCCCCAGAAGCTGAAAATAATAATATTCTCCTTCAGGCAACTCCGGGAAGCGGTGGGCTTCTCCCTGGACGTCGCGGCCTACCAGGTTTTCCGCGGCCTCCCGAGTATCGATGCCTGCCAGCCTCAGCAATATGTGGCCCCGTCCCCGAACCGCCCGTTTGACCCGAAAGCGCTCGCCGCCCACCAGAATTTCTCCCAGAGCCGCAAACGTTGCCGGGTCCAAATCCGCAGACCGGCGGGTTGTTCCCACCCGCACCATGCCCTTGAGGCCGTGGGCTCCCACCACCCGGCCCAGGGGGACCAGGCGGGTCTGGGACTGACTTTCGCTACTCAATGATCTCCAGCACCGAGCGCTTGCGGATCTTGGTGGAGGCCGCGCTCAAGATGGTGCGCATGGCCCGGGCAGTGCGTCCCTGCTTGCCGATCACTTTTCCCAGGTCTTCTTTGGCCACCTTCAGTTCGATGACAGAGGTCTGTTCCCCTTCAATCTCTTTGACTACCACCTGATCTGGATGGTCCACGAGAGCTTGAGCAATGAACTTGATGAGTTCCTTCATAGTTGGCCACCTCCAATCTGGGCTGGGGCAGACTCAATTCCTGGGGAACCCTGAACGCGGTTTCTATCCTGTAGAAGCCGAGGGGGCCGAAGCCTTCCATTGCTTCAAAAGGCTGGCGACAGTATCTGTCGGCGTGGCCCCCCGTTCCACCCAGTGGGACAAGAGGTCGTCTTTCACGGTAACCGTCGCCGGATCCTGACGGGGATCATAGGTGCCGATAATGTCCAGAAACCTGCCGTCCCGGGGTGATTCATTATTGGCTACCACGATGCGATAAAATGGCCTTTTCTTGGCGCCGTAACGGGCCAGCCTGATTCGTAATGCCATGAGCGCCGTTATTCCTCCTTGCGATATGGGTTTGGAGGTGGAGGGCCGGGGTCCGCCGGCCCCTGGCCCTCTCCCCCACCATTCTTAGCCAAACATACCCGGCAGGGGCATCCTGCCGCGTTTTCCTGCTTTGCCGAATTGTTTTATCATTTTCTGGGTGGCGGCGAAATTTTTCAGCAGGCGGTTGACCTCCTCCACCGTGGTGCCGCTGCCTTTGGCGATGCGCCGCCGCCGGCTGCCGTTGATAATCTGGTGATTGGTCCGCTCTTCCGGGGTCATGGAGAGGATGATCGCCTCCACCCGCCGCAATTCCTTTTCATCGGGCTTGGCCCCTTTCAGGGCCTTGATTTTCCCCAGACCCGGGATCATGTCCAGGAGACCCTCCAGGGGCCCCATTTTCCTCAATTGGATAAGCTGCTGGCGAAAGTCCTCCAGGGTGAAGGCCTCCTGCCGGAATTTCCTTTCCAGGGCCTTGACCTGCTCCACGTCGAAGCTTTCCTGGGCCTTCTCGATGAGGGTAAGCACATCCCCCATGCCGAGAATCCGGGAGGCCAGGCGGTCCGGATGAAAGACCTCCAGCGCGTCCAGCTTTTCCCCCACCCCCAGAAACTTGATGGGCTTGCCGATGACCGCCCGCATGGACAGGGCCGCGCCGCCCCGGGCGTCGCCCTCCACCTTGGTGAGAATGACCCCGGTGAGCTTGAGCAGGTCGTCGAAACTCTGCGCCACAGCCACCGCGTCCTGCCCGGTCATGGCGTCGGCCACCAGGAGAATCTCCCGGGGCTCCACTTTGGCCCGGATGGCCTTGAGCTCCTCCATCAGGGGGCCGTCGATGTGCAGGCGGCCGGCGGTGTCCAGGATCACCGTGTCATAGCCCGCGGCGTAGGCCGCCTCCATGGCCGCGTCGCTGATGGCCACCGGGTTTTGCCCCGGCTGGGTGTCGTAGACCCCCACGCCGGCGTCCGCGGCCAGGCGTTTGAGCTGTTCGATCGCGGCCGGCCGCTGCACGTCCGCGGGCACCAGATACGGCTGGCGGCCCTGGGCTTTCAGGCGCCGGGCCAGCTTGGCCGCGGTGGTGGTTTTGCCCGAGCCCTGGAGGCCCACCAGCATCAAGGCCACCGGCGGCCGCCCCGAGAGGTCCAGCTTGGGGGATTCCCCGCCCAGGAGCATGGTGAGCTCCTCGTGGACGATCTTGATGACCTGCTGGGCCGGAGTGAGGGATTTGAGCACCTCCTCCCCCACGGCCCGCTCCCGGATCTGCTCGATGAACTGCTTGGTGACCTTGTAGTTGACGTCGGCCTCGAGCAGGGCGAGGCGCACCTCCCGCAGGGCCTCGGTCACCTGGGCCTCAGTCAGGGTGCCCCGGCCTTTAAGCTTCTTGAAAACCTGGTTCAGCTTGTCGGATAAACGGTCGAACATGTTAGCAGTCAACAGTCAGCTTTAAGCTCTAAGCTGTAAGCTATAAGTGGGCTATGAGCTTCCTTATCCTGGAGGGTGGGCACCGCCCACCATTTTATTTTTCAGTGGACCGAGCCCGCTCTTTAGCTCACTTCTTCCTTTCCTGGTAAACGCGGTCCCCAGCCCCCGCTTGGGAACGCACTTGTGGTCCAAGCTCTGCCTGGGTACCGCTGATTTTATCCTCACGTCACAAGATGAGCAAAGCAGAGCTTTGCAGCCATCAGGGTTCCCAGGCAGCAGCTTGGGAACCAGAAAAGATGTTGAACTTTGGCCTAACTACCCTTTAATAACCCCTAACGGCTTCAGCTTGGCGACTTTCTTGCTGATCCCCGCGCCGTGGGCCACGTTCACCACGTTTTCCACGTCCTTGTAGGCCTCGGAGATTTCCTCGGCGATGGTGGCCCGGCCCGCGCCCCGGACGATGATGCCTTTGGCGGCCAGCTCTTTTTCGATGGCGCGGCCCCGGGCCGCTTTGGTGGCCTGGGCCCGGGACATCTCCCGGCCGGCGCCGTGGCAGGTGCTGCCGAAGGTTTCCGTGAGGGCCGTCCGGGTCCCCACCAGCACAAAGGAATAGCGCCCCATGTCCCCGGGGATGAGCACCGGCTGGCCGGTTTCCTTGTAGGCCGCCGGGGTCTCCGGATGATTCGGCGGAAAGGCCCTCGTGGCGCCCTTGCGGTGAATGCAGAGCTTTCGCGATTTCCCGTTTACTTCATGGGTCTCGATCTTGGCGATGTTGTGGGCCACGTCATAGACGAGCTCCAGACCCAGGTCCCGGGGCCCCATTTTCAGGACCTGCTCAAAGGACTCCCGCACCCAGTGGGTGATCATCTGGCGGTTGGCGAAGGCGAAATTGGCCGCCGCGGCCATGGCCGCCAGGTACTGCTGGCCCTCAGGCGAGGTGAGGGGCGCGCAGCAGAGCTGCCGGTCGGGGAGCTCGATCCCGTATTTGGCGGTGGCCTTGAGCATCACCTTGATATAGTCGTCGCACACCTGATGCCCCAGGCCCCGGGAGCCGGTGTGCACGATGACCGTTATCTGGTTCAGGAACAGCCCCAGGGCGTGGGCCAGGGGTTCGTCAAAAATTTCCATGACATAGCCGACTTCCACAAAGTGGTTGCCGCTTCCCAGGGTGCCCAATTGGTCTTTGCCCCGGTCCAGGGCGAATTGGCTCACCAGCTCCGGATCGGCCCCGTCGATCCGGCCGCCGGCCTCGATGTGCGCCAGGTCCGCGGCCTCGCCATAACCGTTTTTCACCGCCCAGGCGCCGCCGTAGCGCAGCACTTCCTTGAGGGTGGGCATGGTGAGCTTCAGGTCCTTGCGCCTGGAGCCCACCCCGGAAGGGATGTTGGTGAACAGGGCGTTTACCAGGTCCTCCAGGCGCCCGGCCAAGGCCTCCCGCTCCAGGTTGGTGCGCAACAGGCGCACCCCGCAGTTGATGTCGTAGCCCACCCCGCCCGGCGAGACCACTCCTTCTTCCAGGTCGAAGGCCGCCACTCCCCCGATGGGGAAGCCATAGCCCCAGTGAATGTCGGGCATGGCCAGGGACGGACCTACGATCCCCGGCAGGGTGGCCACGTTGGCCACCTGTTCGAGACTGCGGTCCTCCTGGATCTTGGGGATCATTTCCCGGGAGGCGTATATCAGCCCCCGGGTGCGCATTTTCCCTTCCTGCGGCACCTCCCAGCGATACTCATCAACCTGCCGAAGCTTGATTGCCATAATGGTTTGGGTAGCTGAGGGAGGACCGGGGGAGCGGTGGCTCCCCCGCCACAACGCGCTCCTACAAATCAAAGATCACCGTGGCCTGCCACCTGTGGTTTCTGGGCCTGATTTCCAGGTGGTGGTAGGTGGCGGCCTTCACCGCGGTTTTGCCCACGTGGCGTTCAGGGTCAAATTTTTCGCCCCGGGCCCGGGCCTTAAGATGCTCGTCCGTTAACTCGAGCATTTCGAAGTCCCGGCCCAGAAAGCCGTCCAAGTCATAGAGATACAGTAAATAATTGAGCCACGCGACCAGAAGGGCCTCCCGGTCGGGCGCCTCCACCTCGATCTGCCGCCGGTCTTTGGCCCTGAGTCCCCGCCGGTCCACCATGGTAGCCGTCAGGGCCTGGGCCGCGTTGGCAAAAATTTCCGCCAGACTGTCACCCTGAATGCGGTAGGCCACGTCCGCAGTGTGGGCGATTTGCCGATATTTCCTGGGCCGGCGCCGCCTCGGGGTCGTTCCCGGCATGGGTGCGCATTTCTCCGTATTGTAAATGTACTAAATTCTCCCTCGCTTGCAATGAATTAAATCGGCGACCGGCCGGGGGGAACCCCGGTCTCAGGGGAATTTCTTCAGGTAAACGAGCGCTTGCGCCAATTATGGGGATCAGCGGCGGCCGCGTGCCCCATCCGGAAAGCGGCCAGGTTGGCCTCCAGAAACTTGGGGTTGGTCCTGGTGCGGATCAGGGACAGGATGTCTTCTTCAGGAAAGGGCAGGATTTTGGTAAAACCCAAAGCCCCCAGAAGGACCATGTTCACGGCCAGAGGGCTCCCGGCCCGGCGAGCCAGGTCCCCTGCGTCAAACGCCAGCAAACTTCCTACCTGCGAAGCCATGATCTCCAGCAAGCGGGGTACTTCGGGATAGGAGATTTTGCCGATGGCCACCGGATAGGGCACGATGGCCGCAGTGTTGGCGATGACCAGGCTGTGGGCGTGGCAGCGGTCCAAAGCCCGGAAGGCCTCCAGGGCCTCGAATCCGAGGAGCACATCCGCCTCCCCCGGGGAGATGATCGGGCTTTGCCGGTTCCCCAGGACGACGGTGGACACCACTACCCCGCCCCGCTGGGCCATGCCGTGGGTTTCACTGACCAGGGGATTCAGGCCGGCAGCCAGGGCGGCCTCCCCCAGAAGGCGGCTGGCCAGGAGCGTCCCCTGACCGCCTACCCCGGTGAGGAAAATTCTAAGCCTGAGATTTGCGTGTGTCATGGATTCTTTCACTGATGCGAGAGCAGCTTGCCTTCCCTTATATTAAGGTTTGATTTCGGCTAAGCGGCGGCCCTCCTGTTTCCGTAAGGTTGCTTTATGGACCAGGGCGGCGCGCTCGGATTGCATCGTGGCGTGGGCCACGCCGGGGTTGCCCGAAGGGCTCAGAGTCACCGTTTTTTTCTCTCCGGCTTGACCAAATTTGAGCATGATGGCATCTCCCGATACCGCCGCATCTTCCACCTGGAAGCATTTGCCGGGATTGCCGGGGGAACCGCTGGTGGCATAGAGGGCCTTAGCTTTCGGGGGGTTAATTTCCAAGATGGCAATTTTTACTCCCCAACCGATTACATCCAGGGGCACAAAATTTTTCGCGCCGGGCCCCTTGGGCGAATATTCCCACGCCCCTTCCCAGATGCCGCTCAATTGGGCCAGGCGGGGGGAAACCCCTGCACCCGGCGGCACAATCCTGAGGTCAGCCGGCAGCTCCTGGGCTGCCGCAAAGAGACAGAGGAAGCCCAAGCATATCGTTATGAACACAGACTTTCTCATGTTTTCGACTGCCGCATAAAGATTTTTATTGACCTGCCGCCTTCACCGGCCTGATGCATTCGCAGAACTGGACGCAAAACGCGCAACCCGAGCACAGGTCCTGGTCGATGCGCATCCGGGTCTTCCCGCCTTCCTGGGTCAGATACATGGCCGGGCAGCCGAAATAGTCCAGACAATGACGGCAATCCCCGCAGTCACCCTTGATCTGGAAGCGGGCCTGCCGCTTTTTGCCGGTGATCCGGGCCTCATAGAGGTAGCAAGGGGCCTGGGAAATGATGACCCTGAGCCCTTTGGAAACAATGGCTTCCTTGGTGGCCGCCAGCGATTCCTTGTACTTGAAGGGATTCACCATCCACACCTGCTCCACTCCCAGGGCCCGCACCACCCTCTCCAAATTGATGGGTTTGCCGCCGTAGCCAGGGGGGACCAGACTGACCCCGGGGTGAGGCTGGTGGCCGGTCATGGCGGTAGTGCCGTTGTCCAGGATCACCAGGAGAAAATTGTGGCCGTTGTGCACCGCGTTGGCCAGCCCGGTGAGCCCGGCGTGGAAAAAAGTGGAGTCCCCGATAAAGGCCACCACCGTCTGGCCGGTGGCCCTGGAGATGCCCGCCGCGGTGCTGATGGAAGAGCCCATGCAGAGGAGATAGTCTCCCATGGCCAGGGGCGGCAGGAGTCCCAAGGTGTAGCAGCCGATGTCTGTAGGAAAAATGCCCTCCAGCCCCAGGTCCTTCAAAGCGATCTTTACCGCGTAATACATGGCCCGGTGCGGGCAGCCTGGACAGAGGTTGGGGGGCCGGTCGGGCAGCGGCCCCCCCCAAAGCTCCGGGGGCGCCGGCGGGTCCGCCGCCTTATAGGGAACCTCGAAATACCGGGCCATTACCTGGCGGACCAGGGACGGCTGGTATTCATAGAGGCGGGAAAAAAGTCCCTCGCCCTTCCCCTGGATGGGGAGCGTCAGCCTCTTAGCCTGTGCTATGGCCTTCAGGCCGTCTTCCAGGAAGGGCTCCAGTTCCTCCACTACCAGGACCTTCTCCACCCGTCCCAGGAAATCCCCAATTAACTTCTCGGGCAGCGGGTGGGTAAAACCCAGCTTGAGCAGGGTAACGCGATCCGCAAGCCCCAGCTCCAAGATGGCGTCTTCCACATACGCGGCCGCCACCCCGCTGGTGACGATGCCCCATTGTCCCTGACCCTCGAGGCGATTGAAGGGGGACGTCTCGGCCCGTTCCCGAATCCTGGGCTGTTTGGCCAGCAGCCGCGCGTGGGCCTCCCGGGCTACCGCCGGCACCATAACCAGGGAAAAGGGATCCTTGATGAAATGCCCCGGTCCCGGCCGGGGAGCCAGTTCCCCCAGAGTGACCGGACCCCGGGTGTGATTTACCCTAGTGGTGGTCCTGAGCAGCACCGGCAGGCCCAATTCCTCTGAGAGGACAAAGGCCGCCCGGGTCATGTCCTTGGCTTCCTGGGGGTTGGCGGGCTCCAGCAGGGGCAGCCCTGCCATTCGGGCGTAGTAGCGGTTGTCCTGTTCGTTTTGACTGGAAAACAGGGAAGGATCGTCGGCACTGATAACCACCAGGCCGCCCTTGACCCCCACGTATCCGAGGGTGATAAGCGCGTCCGCGGCCACGTTCAGCCCGACATGTTTCATGGAGGCCATGGCCCGCCAGCCGGCGGCGGCGGCGCCGGCAGCCACTTCCAGGGCCACCTTCTCGTTTACCGAATATTCGAAGACAAGGTCGGTTTGCCGGGAGATTTCATAAAAGCGGTCGCCGATCTCAGAGGCTGGCGTCCCCGGATAGGTCGCGGCCAGGGCCACCCCGGCTTCCAGAGCCCCTCGCACGATGGCTTCGTTGCCCAGGAGCAAGAGGCGCTTCCCCGCCTTGCCGTTAAGTAATTCTGTCATACAACCTCAACCTGATCAAAAACCGGTTTTTAGGATGGGCAGTAAATCCATGCACAAAATAAATTTTTTAACATACAAGCCTCAAATTCCCAACAGATTTTTCTGAGCAAGCCCCTCGCCTGCCCAACCCGGCCCGGGATTTCCCCACCTCCGGGAAAACAAACCACAGAAAGGCCTTTGCGGTTCGCGGATAACGAAAGCTAGCCTGAATAGAAACCCTGCTTCGCCGCGCAGGCCCAGATGACTTCATAGGTGACCGGTATGGCGCCGTTTTGACCGTAGGCTTGATGGTAAATCGCGGTCATGAGACGGAAGAATCGCGGCGAAATCGGCCGGGGCGTCGGGTTGGTGGCCCCGGTGGCCTGGAGGGCATGCAGGAAATCCTGCACCGTGGGGTGGGTCTCGGTGCGCAGCTCCCGCTGGAGCCAGATCGCCTGGAAACCGGCGGCGGCGAGGAAACCTTGCCATTTTTCTTCTCCGGAGAAAGAGACCGCCGCGACCTCCGGGCATTCGGCCAGGGGCAGGGTGCCGGCGGCTGCCTGACAAGAGGCCGCCAGTTCCCGAAAGGTGCCAGGTCCCATAATGGCAAAGGCCAGAAGCCCGCCCGGGGCCAGCATCCGGTAATAGGACCTCAGGGTCGCCTCCGGCCGGGCGAACCATTGGAAAACCGAGTTTGACACGATTAGGTCATAGCTGCCCCCGAAGAAGGCCTCCCCGTCCGCGGCCACAAAATGGACATCCGCGTCCCGCCCCAGACGCGCCCTGGCCTGTTGCAGCAAAGAAAGATCCAGATCAAGGGCCACCAGCATGGCGTTCGGATTCTCCTGCCGCAAAAGGTCAGTCAGGTAACCGGTGCCGCAGCCTACTTCCAGGATGCGGCGGGCCCGGCGCACCGCCTCCCGGCAACCCTGGAGCAGCTCCACGGCCATCCATTGCTGAATTTTCGCATAACGGTCATAAGTGCCGCCCCGCCTGGCAAAATTGCGCTGTACAGCTTGCTTGTGCGTCATGGCTATGATGCAGGGATTGTCGAGGCCCCGCCTTTTCCGGCCTCACTTAATGGGGGGGGCAGAGGGGAGGGTGGGGAGCCTCGCTCCCTTCGCTTTCCCTCCACAACCCCTTGCAAAATCTTATTAAACTCTTCTTCCCGGGTGAGGAAGGGGGCATGGCCGGCCCCGGGAATTTTCACCACTTGGGCCTTGGGGAGAAATTGCCCAAGGACTTCGGCTTGGCCGAGGGGCACAATGGCGTCCCGGTCGCCCTGAATGATTGTGGCCCCCGGCGGTACTTGGGCCAATTGCGGCCGCAGGTCGGCCTTCAGCAGATAATCCAGGCCCGCGGCCAAGTCGGCCCCGCTTTGACCCGGCTGGAATTCCCGGAGAATTGTCTCCCGAAAATTTTCTTCGCCCGCGGCCAGGCAACGCCCGGCGAAATCAGTCAGACCCCGGCGCGGATCCAGGGCCACCGTTTTTCGCAAGGCCCGCACCGCGGCCCGGGGCTGCCCCCAGGGGTGGTCCGGCCGCTGGCAGAAGCTGACGGGCGTCGCCACCAGAACCAGACCGCGCGGTTTGCTGGACGCATGGGACAGGGCTTCCAGCAGGAGCATGCCGCCCAGGGACCAGCCCACCGCCACGGTCTCGGCCAAGGGCAATTCTTGCAGAAAGCCTGCCAGCCAGGCGGCGTCCCAGGCCGGGAAAGTCGGGGTTAACACCTTGGCTTCGGATCCGGAGAACGCCTCGACCTGGCGCTGCCAGATAGTGCCGGCCGCGCCCCAGCCGTGGAGGAGAAGGAGGGTTTTCATCCGACAAGACCCATCTCCCGGCCCACCTCGATGATGGCTTCCCGGGCCGCGGCCAGGTCCTCCCGGGCGTGGGCCGCGGTCAGGGAAAACCGCACCCGGGCCCGACCCGGCGTCACCGTGGGCGGGCGCAGAGCCACGGCCATGAGGCCCCGCTCCTTCAGACGGGCGGCCAACTCCAGGGTCCGGGCATTGTCTCCCGCCACCACCGGGACGATCTGAGTTTCGCTGCCTCTGAGGTCAAAGCCGGCCTGGCCGAGGGCTTCCCGAAAAATTTTGGCCTCCGACTGCAGGTAGGTTCGGCGCTCCGGCTCCCGGACGACCAGATCCAGGGCTGCTCCAATGGCCCCCAGGATCGGCGGCGGCATGGCTGTGGAATAGATGAAGGATCGGGCCCGGTTGTGCAAGTAATCGATAAGACGCCGGTCCCCGGCCACATATCCCCCCAGCGACCCCAAGGCCTTGGAAAAGGTCCCCAGGTGGACTTCCACCCGCGAGGTGAGCCCCAATTCCTCGGCCAAACCTGCACCCCGGGGCCCCAGCACCCCGGTGGCGTGGGCCTCGTCGATCATCAAGACTGCGCCATACCGCTCTTTAAGTTCCACCATCTCCTTCAGGGGGGCCAGATCCCCATCCACCGAGAAGACCGTGTCCGTGACAATGAGCCTTCTTCCGGGACCGGCTTTTTGCAACAGGGCTTCCAGCCGGTTCAGGTCCCGGTGCGGGAATCGAACCAGCTGCGCGCCCGCCAGTTTGATGCCGTCATAAATGCTGGCATGGTTCAGCCGATCGCCGAAAACGGTATCCCCAGGCCCCATCAGGGCGCTGATGGTCCCCAGGTTGGCCATATAGCCGGTGCTGAAGATGACCGCGGCCTCGGTCCCCTTGAAGGCCGCCAGCTTTTCTTCCACTTCCCGATGCAAGGCCAGATGCCCGGCTACCAGCCGGGAAGCTCCGGCCCCCACCCCCCAGCGGGCCGCGGCTTCCCGGGCCGCCTCAATGAGGCGCGGGTCCCGGGACAGGCCCAGATAATCATTGGAGGACAGGTTCACCAACACCCGGCCGCCCACCCGCAGTTTGCCCCCCGGAAGGATTTCCTCCACTTCCGTGAGCCGCCGCCGCAAATCCCTGGCGGCCAGGTTCTGCAGTTCCTGCGCCAATGTCTCGAACATAAAGTCAACGGGCTTATCGGTTAAAGTTGCATTCCTGAGCAGCTCAAAGAATCCGGTAAAGACCTCTCCGCCGGGTTCAGCGGGCCTTTAGTTCAACACCGTGCACTCGACAAAAGCCCGGGCCGCACAGGCCTGGCCCAGGGCGTGGCACACCTGATCCATGGCGGCCAAAAATGATTCTTTCCCCTCCGGCGACGAAAGCGCCATTATTTCCGGCACCTTGCCCAATATGGGGACCTCGGTGATGGCCTCAATGACCTCCGGGTTGGTTTCCTCGGCCAGGGAAGGCCTGGGCGGATAGCGGTTGATGACCACCCCGGCCACCGGCACCTCGGCCTGCTGGGCCGCCTTGACCGTGAGCGCGGTGTGATTGATGGTCCCCAATCCCGCCCGGGCCACCACAATGAGGGGCAGCCTGAACCACCTGACCATATCCAGGACCAGGAACTTTGGGTCCTGCAACGGCACGTACAGGCCACCGGCCCCCTCCGTCACCAGAAGCTCATACCGGCGGCTCAATTCCGCCCAGGCCCGGGCGATCCGGTCCAGGTCCACCACCACCCCCTCCCGGGCCGCAGCCACGCCGGGGGCCAGGGGTAACCGCAAGGAAATGGGGGTCAGGATTTCCAAAGGCTCCGCCAAGCCTGCCAATTCTTTAGCAAAGCGGGCATCCGTGGGGACAAGCCGGCCGTTTTCTTCCGGGCAGCCGCTCTGCACCGGCTTGAAATAGCAGGCCGACAAGCCCCAGCGGCGGAGCACCGCAGTAAGCCCGGCGGCAATCCAGGTTTTGCCCACCCCGGTGTCCGTGCCGGTGACAAATATGCCTTTAACGGGCGCCAGGTTTGGTAAGTGCATGTATAGCCTTGGTTTGGGGGGGAGGGCCAGGGAGCCGTGGCTTCCTGCCCTCCCCCAACTCCACCTCCAGCCCCAGATCCTCCAGCAGGAGGCGGTCCTCTTCGGGCAAACGGCCCTTAGTGGTAAGGTAGTCTCCGGTCATGAGTGCGTTGGCTCCGGCCGCAAAGACCAGGGGCGCCAGGGACCGCAGGGTGGGCACCCGGCCGCCGCAGATGATAATGGTTTTATCCGGGAAGGTCAGGCGAAAAGCCGCAATGATTTTCAAGGCCTCCAAGGGCGATAGTTGCGGCCTCTCCGCCAGCCTGGTGCCCGGCAGCGGGTGCAGGAAATTAAGGGGAATGGCATCGGGATCAAGCTCCCGGATATTTTGCGCCAGTTCGAAGCGCTGGGCCAGACTTTCCCCCAGCCCCAAAATGCCGCCCACGCACACCGACAGCCCCGCGGCCTTGGCCGCCGTCACCGTGGCCACCCGTTCCTGGAAGGTCTGGGTGGTGCAAATTTTCGGGAAAAACGACTCCGCGGTCTCCAGGTTATGGTGGAAGCGATCCACCCCGGCGGCTCTGAGATCGGCGAGAAAGGTCCGGTCCACAATGCCCAGGGAAGCGCAGACCTTGACCGGCACCGCGTCCCGGATCGCGGCGACGGCGGCCACAATGGCCTCTTTTTCCCGATTCGAGGCAATACCCCGGCCTGAAGTGACCAGAGAAAATCGGGCCGCGCCCGCGTCCGCCGCGGCCCGGGCGGCCTCCACCAGCTTTTCCTTGGGAAGCAAGGGATAAATGGGAATCTTTGTTCTGGACTTCACCGACTGGGAGCAAAAGGCGCAGTCCTCGGAGCACAGACCGCTTTTGGCATTAATGATGACGCACAGGCTTACCCGCCGCCCGAAGTGCGCCTCCCGCACCTTGCTGGTTTCCTGCAATACCGGCCAGAAGTCCCGCCAGGAAAGTTCGAAGAGATGGGTCCAAGCAGTGGCATTCATCCTGAATGACAAGCTTCACCCAGGAAAAAACAAATGTCAACCCATCTTTTGAATTAGGTTGACAATAACTCTGAAACCATTGCTCGGCGGGGAAGGGCTGCCTTTAAGGCAGTACCTGTAAATTCAGTTTTCTGTCCACCTCGACCCCCCCGAGAAAATGCTTTTTTACCAAAATAGTAATGACCTCTGGCCCCGGGGCCTGGGCTTTGACCTCCTGGAGCAATTTGGTGGCCTTCCCCAGCCATCCGTCTTTATCCAGGAGAAAAACCTCCCCCCATTTGCTCTCACCCAAGGCCAGAGCGGAGCCGGTCACCTTCGGATAATAGAAAGGGCCGCTTTTGCTGCCCATATACCCCAAAAACACGGAAAAAGCGTCCCCTTGCCTGGCCACGCCATCTTTGACCCAGTAAAAAGCAAGTTTTTGGGAGATTGCCTGGCCTTGATGGTCGGTTCCGGTGACGACAAGATGGTTCAGTCCGGGCCGCCAGTCGGCCGCCACTGTAAGGACAGCATGGCCCGGAAATTCGGGGGCGGAAGCCTGGTGCAATGCGGCCGGCCTGCCGTTCACCTCCAGAGCAAGGTTTTTGAGAAAATAGACGAAAACTTTGACCTGGGGGGGTTGCCATACCGCCTCGCCGTTGCTGAGATCAAGGAACACCGCGCCGCCCCGGGAGCGGAAGTCCACGGTCCGGGAAGCCGTCAGGGTGCGCCCCCCGGCCTTCAGAGTCACGGTGACGGTTTTGCGGCCCGGTTCCCCGGCGGCGATGGCGTACGAGGAAAAATTCCAACCACCGCCGAAGCCCCCGCTTAGCGATTTAAACGCGGCTTTCCTCCCGTTGACGGACAGACTGGCCGTGGGCCTCTCAAAATCCATAGGATATTCGACATCCACCTTCAGGTAAGCCGGTTCGATACCAGGAAACCAGGGCTCTAAGGATACAATCCTGAGCCTTTCCCCTTGGGGCCGGGCGGCTGCGGCCGTCAGGAGCAGTGTGAGGCACGCGGCTGAAACCAGAAGACTGGGTCTGACCCTGGATTTAGGCGACAAAATCATTTTACTCGATAATCTCATGGTGTTGGGTTCCTTGGGGAGCTCAGAGGAATTTTTGCTGAAAATTTGGGGCGGCTTCCACGAGGCAGCCCCTTCACCGGCGGGGAATATAGACTTCTCTGGCTTTGAGCCCATCGGAAGGCCCGACCAGGCCCTCCCGTTCCATGGTCTCGATGATGCGGGCCGCGCGGTTGTAGCCGATGCGCAGCCGCCGTTGCAGCATGGAAATGGAGGCGTTCCTGGTCTCGGCCACCAAGGCCAGGGCCTCGTCCCACTTCTCGTCCCGCTCTCCCAGATCCTCCTCTTCCTGCTCCTGCACCTGCATTTCCATGATGCCCGGCTCGAACTCGGGCGCGGCCTGCTCTTTGAGGAATTCCACCACCCTTTCGACCTCTTCTTCGGAGACGTAGGCGCCGTGAATGCGGGTGAGCCGCGAAGTGCCCGGCGGAATGAAGAGCAGGTCCCCTTTGCCCAACAGGCGCTCGGCGCCGACGCAGTCCAAAATGACCCGGGAGTCGGCCTTGGAGGACACCTGGAAGGAGATCCGGGTGGGGAAATTGGCCTTGATGAGCCCGGTGATGACATCCACCGAGGGCCGCTGGGTAGCCACCAGCAAATGGATACCGGAGGCCCGGGCCTTTTGGGCCAACCGGATGAGGTATTCTTCCGTGTCCCGGGAGGACACCAGCATAAGATCGGCCAGTTCGTCGATAACCACCACGATGTAAGGCAAGTTCCGGGGCAGGGTCGGCTCCCCCTCCCCCGGCTCGAATTTCATGGTCTTGGCCTTCTGGTTGTAGCTTTCGATATTGCGTACCCCCAGCTCCGAAAGCATGGCATAGCGCTTCTCCATTTCGGCTACGGCCCAGCGCAGCGCAGTGGTGGCTTCCTTGGGGTTCACCACCACGGGGTGCAGCAGGTGGGGGATGCCTTCGTAGGTGGACAGTTCGATGCGCTTGGGGTCGATGAGCAGGAACCGCACCTCTTCCGGGGTGGCCTTGAAAAGAATCGACAGGATCATGGCATTGAGGCCCACGCTCTTGCCGCTGCCCGTGGCCCCGGCGATGAGCAGATGGGGCATGCGGGCCAGGTCAGTGACCACCGGGGTGCCCATGATATCTTTGCCCAAAGCCATGGTGAGGGGCGAAGAAGACTTCTTGTAGGCCGCGTCGGCCAGGATTTCCTGCAAAGCCACGACCTGGCGCCTGGGGTTGGGAATTTCGATGCCGATAACGGCCTTGCCCGGCACCGGGGCCACGATGCGGATGGACAGAGCTTTTAAGGCCAGGGCCAGGTCATCGCTCAGGCCCGTCACTTTGCTGATTTTCACTCCGGGCGCCGGTTCGAGCTCAAAGCGGCTCACCACCGGCCCGGGGATGATGGCGGTGACTTTACCTTCCACCCCGAAATGGCGCAAAGTGCTTTCCAGCTTCTCGGCCTGGGCCACCATCTGCCCTTCCTGCACCTGGTGGTTCCAGGGCTTGGGGGCGTCGAGCAGGTCAAAGGAGGGCAGGGTGAACTTGCCCCTGGCGGCGGCAGCCCGGCGGGGCCTGGCCGCCGGGGCCGGAGGCGGTTCCGGCTCCGGGGCGGCCGGGGGCGTCGGGGGGTCTTCGACTTTCGCCACCGGCCTGGCAATGAGGGGTTGCCGGACTTCCTCCGTCTCCCCCGGCAGGGCCACTTCTGGTAATTCCGGCCGCCGCCGCCTTCTTAGGGCCCATAGAACCCGGCGGGGCAGAGTCCCGATGAAAACCAGCAACCCCACGAGCGACAGGCGCGTCGCGCCCATCAGACTCAAGAGAAACAGGAGCGCCAGGACCAGCGTGGCGCCGGGCCGGTTCAGCAGCCCGGTCAACCCCGCGGCCAGGGCCTTACCCAGGTAGCCGCCGCCATGGATCAGCCCCTGCTCCCACGGGATGTAGGGCCACGCCAGCCCCAGCAGACCGGCGCTGCTTGCCAGAAGACCCAGGGCCGCAAGCACCTGGGGCCAGGCGAGGTAATCCAGCCCTTCTCTATGGGACTGCCAGGCCAGGCCCAGCAGCAAAAGCGGCGCCAAAAAACCCGACAGTCCCAGAAATCCCAGGACACCGGAGGCCAGGAGGGCCCCGGCCTTGCCGCCCCAGTTGCTCACCGCGGGGGCCGACCAGACTTTTAACAGCCCCTGGGGGTCGTCCAGGGAATAACTCACCAGGGCCAACAGGACAAACAGGGCCAGGCCCAAAAGCAACAGGGCCGCCACCTCCTGCCCCAACCGGCGCTGCCAGGTTACCCGGGGCCGGATTTCGGCCGGTGCTTTCTTTACTGACCTATTATTTTTTTTCTTATTCGAATTTTTCGAATTTGCCGGACTTTTCTTCGCCATAGGTCAAAAACTGGTGATTTATGGTAAAGGACCCCGTTCAGGATATTAATCCGACTCCACCGCGCCGATAAAGGCGCGACCCCCGGTCCCCCGGGTGGCCGGGAGGCGCCGGGTGGAGGTTATCCCTGTGAGGCTGGGCAGGATGTACTGCAAGGCCTCCGGGGACACGCTGAGCTGCCGGTACTCCTGGAAGCCCGCCTCGGCCACCGCTTCCTTCCAGTAAGCGTCTCTGAGGTCATCGCCGGACTCATAGGGCAGTTCAAAGAAAACCGCCTTGATCTGGGCCGTGGCCAGAAGCTTCACGCAGACATAACAGGGCTCCAGGGTCACATACAGGGTCGCCCCCTTGATGGGCACCCCGTGCCGGGCGGCCTGGGCGATGGCGTTGGCCTCGGCGTGGGAAGCCCGGCAAAAGTTGTATTTGTCCACATCGGCGATGTTCAAGGCCCGGCGGTGGCAGTAGGGGCTGCCGTCCGGCATCACCTGCCCCAGACAATGAGGCGCGCCGGGCATGCTGCCGTTGTAGCCGGTGGCCAGAATCTGCCGGTCCTTCACCAATACCGCACCCGTGGGCCGGCTGTTGCAGGTCGACCTTGTGCTCACCAGCTTGGCGATGAGCATGAAGTATTCATGCCAGGAGGGGCGCATTTTAATAATCTTTATCCGAGGTTCACAGTAAGTTCAGTACCATAATTTATCTTAGCAACTTGACATGCCATTAAGATGTTTTTTTCAATAGCTTTTTTACTCAAATGCACGACAAGCCACCAACCGTTTGGCAATTCATAGGAATGTTTTCTTGCCAATTCAGGACGATGGGGATAAAGCTCCTCAGGTGTTCGAGCTAAATAACGGCGCTTGGATCCATGTTTTGGTAATCCGGCAAATCTTTCTAGAAAGGTAGGGTCATGTTCGTTTAATTTCAAGAAAACCTTTACCAAAACATCCCTAGCATTACGGGCTGAATACCATTGCCCTGAAAGCCTAAACCCTATCTCCCCTATTGGTCCGGGGGAAGGCTTTTGTGACGCAGGAGTCATCGGCGAGGGAGGAAGTCTGGAAGGCCCACTTGCACTGATATTTATGTTAGCTTTCAAATAATCACTCACTGTATCCAAATCCGGCTTAAACCCGCACAGATTCTCTACCTGATCGGCGATAAGCTCCAATAAAAGTTCTTCTTCATCTTCTATGAGCTTTTTAAAGGCAATGGGCAGGGTGGCCTGTATCGTCCGCTGGCGCGCCACATCCTGGTAATCCGCCCTGGCCGCTTCCAGGGCGGCGCCTGAACAGACCGCCTCATAGCCAAGATAGCGTTTTAGTCTTTTAACACTCTCCTCAATTTCCCGCTCCACAATGTCAAGCCTATACACCCGGCGTTCCCCATAATCTCCTGGTTCACCGGGCAAAAAGAAATGCCATTCCTGTCCATCGGTCAAAATTGCCATGGGCACGCCTTTGTGAAAGGCATACTCGAAAAGTTGCCGTTCACCTGTGGCGCTCTGCCCAGGGGGCTTCACCTCGATAAGAATTTTTGGTTTTCCCGGAGGGTGACAAAGGGCAAAATCAACCCTTCGGCCATTCAGGGGATATTCCGGGGAAACTATTTTTATATCAAATGTGGGCCAGGATAAGGTCTGAAGGATTCTCAAGACTATGCCCTGGGAGACTGAAGCTTGGTTGGTAAAATATCCTGCTTTGATGCCATCCTGGATTGATCTAATATGTTCTTTTAGCATAAATTAATTCTTCTTCTTATAACCAAATTTATCACTATAAAATACCTGGAAGAGCTGCACAGGTGAGGACACCTGTGCCACCGGGGCTCTTTTGTTTCTGTTGTCTTGCTGCTGCGTGGGTCGAGTCACTGTTCTTCAGGAAAGTTTCCGTTGTAATAATCACATGCTAACAAAGCTAGGTGCGCAAATCAACCACCAAAGGCGAGGTTTCCTGGTCCCGCTTAATGGAGTTGGGCTCCACCAGCTTCACCCGGGGGGTGACCCCGATGCCCTGAGCCAGCTTGTGGGAGAGTTTTTGCAGCATCTCCCTCTGGAGGGTCATCTTGTCGAAGAACAGGCCCTCCCGCACCTCGATTCTGACCTCCAGAAAATCAAGCTGTCCTTCCCGGCCCACAACCAACTGGTAGCTGGGCTCCTCGCCGGTAAAGCCGGCCAAAATCTGGCCCACCCGCTCCGGGAAGATGTTGATGCCTTTTACGACCACGACGTTGTCGGTGCGGCCGGCGATGCGGCCGAGGCGCCCCAGGGTGCGCCCGCAACTGCAGGGAGAATAATCAATGGCAGTAAGGTCGCCGGTGCGAAAGCGCACCAGCGGAGTGGCTTCCCGGCTGATGGTGGTGAGGACCAGTTCCCCCGTGGCTCCGGACGGGAGAACCTCTCCTGTTGCCGGGTCAATAATTTCGGCCAGAAAATGGTCCTCGTTCAGATGCATGCCCACGCGGTACTCGCACTCCCCGGCCACCCCCGGTCCCATGGCCTCGGATAAGGCGTAGTTGTCCAGCGCGGTGAGAAACAGGCGGGATTCGATTTCCGCCCTTTGCTCCTCGGTCCAAGGCTCCCCGGCGAACAGGCCCACTCTCAAAAACAGGTTCTTGGCATCCATCCCCGTCTTTTCGAGTTGCTCGGCGATGACCAAGGCGTAACCTGGAGTGCTGATAAGCACGGTGGTGCGGTAATCCCGCATGATCTGCAACTGGCGGGCCGTGCCCCCAGGGCCGGTGGGGATGACCGAGGCTCCCAGCAGCTCCACTCCGTAATGCAGGCCGAAGGCGCTGGTAAGCAGGCCGTAGCTCAAGGTCACCTGGACCACGTCGTCCCGGTCCACCCCCGCCGCGGTGAGGACCCTGGCCGCCAGTTTGGCCCAGTGTTTCAGGTCCCGGGCGGTGTAGCCCATGACAATGGGGTTGCCGGGGCTGCCGGTGGAGGAATGGATGCGCACCACCTCCCGCAAGGGCACGGCGAACATCTCGTAAGGGTAGGCTTGGGCCAGGTCGTGGCGGGTGGTGAAGGGCAGGCGGCGCAGGTCCTCCAGGGACAGGCAATCCTCCGGCAGAAAGCCGATGGCATCGAACTTTTTCTTGTAAAACGTGACGTTCTTATAGACTCGGTGGAGAGTGGCCTGGAGGCGCTCCAACTGCAACTGGGCCAACTCCCCCCGATCCATCTGCTCCGCTTCCCGGTCATAGATCATGTTGTCCTCCTGTCTTGAGGGGAGGACCGGGGGACCAGCGGGTCCCCCGCCCTCCCCACAAACTCCCCTCCCAACCCCCTTTGGGGTCCGGGAAAGGCGGGGCCTTTGGGCCCCGCCTTTCCCGGAATTTTCTCCCTATCAGGGGTTGGGGGAGGGAGCTTGAGGGAGGGGGTAGGGGCCCACCGGCCCCTAGCCCCCTCCCTCAACTAAGTCATCCTCCTCCTTCCCCAGGTAGGCCTCAATGACCCGGGGGTCACGCCGGATATCCCGGGGCGAACCTTCGGCGATAACCTGCCCCTGGTCCAGGACCACGATGCGGTGGCCCAGGCCCATGACCAGGGTCATGTCGTGCTCGATGACCAAAAGGGTAATCCCCAGATCCCTGAGTCGGATGAGCAGGCTCATCAGGTCTTCGGTTTCCCGGGGGTTGAGGCCGGCCGCGGGTTCATCCAGGAGCAGCAGCTTGGGCTCCTGGGCCAGGGCCCGGGCGATTTCCAGGCGGCGCTGCTCCCCGTAGGCCAGGGCCTCCGCAGGCCAGTCGGCTTTGTCCGCCAGGTCCACAAATTCCAGCAGTTCCCGGGCCCGCTGCCGGTTTTGGGATTCGGCCCGTCTGACGCTGGGAAGCGGCAGGAGTGCCTTAAGAAGGCCCACTCGCTGGTTCAGGTGCCTTCCGGTCAGTACATTGTCCAGCACGGTCATGCCCCCGAACAGCTGGATATTCTGAAAGGTTCGGGCCAGCCCCAACCGGGCCCGCCGGTAGGGGGGCAGGGTGGACAGGTTTTTCCCCAGCAGGGTTATGGTGCCGGAGGTGGGGGCCAAGAGCCCGTTGATCACATTGAAGCAAGTGGTCTTGCCGGCCCCGTTGGGGCCGATGAGGGCCAGAATCTCGCCTTCCCGGACCTCGAAATTCACGTCGTTCAACGCCTTCACCCCGCCGAAGTTTTTGCTTAGGGAGCTTACTGACAGCAGGGTCATTCCCACACTTCCCGGTAACCTTTGCCCAAGTAGGCCCGCTGCACTTCCGGGGCCTCCTGGAGTTCGCTTGCCATGCCGTCCAGGATGATGCGGCCGGTTTCGATGACGTAGCCCCGGTCGGCGAGCTTGAGCGCGGCCCGGGCGTTTTGCTCCACCAGGAGCAGAGTGGTACCCCGGTTTTTCAGTTCCCGGAGGATATCATACACCAGGTGGACATTCCGGGGGGACAGACCCATGGAGGGCTCATCCAGCATAAGAAGCTGCGGCCGGGCCATCAGGGCCCGACCGATGGCCAGGATCTGCTGCTCCCCGCCGCTCAGGGTGCCCGCAGGCTGATGGGCCCGCTCCTTGAGGATGGGAAAGCGTTCCTGCAAGGCCTCCAGGTCGCGGCGCACCTCCCGTAAATCCCGGCGGTGAAAGGCCCCCAATTCCAGGTTGGCCTTAACGGACAGGGAGGCGAACACCCGCCGCCCCTCCGGCACCAGGGCCAGCCCCAGGGCCACGATCTCCTCGGCCGGCACCCGGGCCAGGTCCATACCGTCAAATTCCACCTGGCCCCGCCAGACCGGCAACAGCCCGCAGATGGCGCGCAGCGTCGTGCTCTTGCCCGCGCCGTTGCCGCCGATCAGGGTGACCACCTCCCCCCGGCGCACATGCAGGGAGACGCCTTTAAGCACCATGAGGCGGCCATAACCGGCCTGGAGGCTTCTTAGAGTCAGCATGGCTCAGTTCAAAATTCAGGCTTTGCAGTTTCGGACTTTGGGCCCTGGGCTTCAAAAAATTCTATCCTTTAATCGTAGCGTCCGGCCAGAATCTTGCCTGGCTGTTACAAGTCAAGTTTCGCCCCCTCTTCCCCCGGGGGAACCGCTAATTTTCAGGGGGGACGCCAATTTCTGAAAGAAAAATGCCGCCGCAGGCTTCAGCCGGCGAAATATCACTTATTCCGGCCAGACCTTGAAGCGCAGCCCAAAGGTTGCGGCTCCATCTGGTCTCCGGGTTTCGGCCTGGTTTTGCCCTAAATCCCTTGGATCTCCAAGTGAGTTGGTTCATAAGGAGCGCGCAACTTGACTTCCAATTTTAACCTGGCGGTAAGGAAAATCCTTCTCCCCCCTGAACAGGTACTTTGACCGGAGACGAAGGCAACAAGGGTTCGGTGATTTAGGTAACATATTTTGGTTTGCTGAGGCCAAAAAAAATCACTCATTTTTTTCTTGCCGACCAGACTCCCGCTTTTCAGCCGGCGCAAGGAGGAGGATAAGGCCGGGTCCAGCCTGGTAGCCCCCCGGCGCCGGCCAAATTTTCGATCTGCCGCAGGATGACGGAGAAGCGGTGGTTGAGTTGTGACAAGCAGGAAGCAACTTGTGTAGATTAGGCTTCGGTGGTAGAGGTAGGTGGCGGTGCCATTGATGTGATCCAAAGAAAAAAGTATGGGTCCGTCCCCTTTTACGCGCATACCCCGGGAAAGACTGAATGGTGGCACGAACTAAAGAACCATCATTTGGGCCCAGGAAGTGCCCATCCTCCGGTCCTCCCTCCGCTGGTTTGACTGGCCGCGCTATTCTCACCGTCAGGATCAGGCCATGCTCATGGGGGGACTGGTGGGCGCCATAACCTATCAGGGAAATTTAGGCGAATATCTGCCGCTTCTACGCTTTCAGGCGGTCTTTCGGGAGGTCAACCAGGTGTGCCGCCGCCTGGCGGCCCTGGGATATGCGCCCCCCGAAATCCAGGTGGACTTTACCAGCGGCACCAAGGCCATGAGCAGCGGCGCAGTCTCGGCCGGCATCTTCCCCCAGTGCCAGTTTCCCTGGCTGGGGAAAAACCTCTGACGCCCCACCGCCGATCCCTGGCGGACCGAGGAGCCGAAGCCCCTTCCAGGCCGCCAGGCCCGACAACCGCCCAACGCGACGGGAAAACCGCCCCGACGGCGGGGCTTATGAGCCAGGAACTCGCCTTACCGGCAGACCCGCCACCGGTTGAGCCAGGGCGACCGCGAGGAGGCCCAAGCCCCGGCCGCCCGCGGGGTTGGAGATAAAAAAAAACGGCCTTGGAGGCGGCCGAGAAGATTCAAGCCAAATTAAGTTCGGGAGATGTGGGCCTCACCGGCCCCAAGACCCAAGTGCCCCCCAGCACCCGGATAACCGGGGATATTTACGGACACCTGACCCCCGGCAGCAACCGGGACATGGCAAACCGCCTGGACACGCAACCGGCCGCAACCCATCCGCAACCAGCCAAACAAGAAGAGGCGTAACCTAACCATTTGAGATTACGCCTCTATTATACTCATTGGTGCCGAAGGCGGGATTTGAACCCGCACGGGTCTCCCCACCACCCCCTCAAGATGGCGTGTCTACCAGGTTCCACCACTTCGGCGGGAATTGGCTCATTTTGCCGGCGCGGCTGGCGGGGTTGGCGCGGTCGATTTTTCCGCCGGCGCGGCCGGAGGCGGTGCCCCGGGGGCTTGCGGCTGGGTGGCCGGTTTGCTCTTCACTCCCCGCATGACCGAAACCTCGTGCTGACGGCCCAAAAAGGTGAGGCTCAAAGAGGTGAGCATGAACAGAATCGCGACCACCGCCGTAAGTTTGGCCAGAAAAGGGGTGGCCCCGGTGCTGCCGAAGACCGTCTGACTGGAGCCCCCGAAAGCCGCGCCGATGCCCGCTCCCTTGCCATGCTGCAACAGGACGATGGAGATCAGGGCAAGGCAGACCACTACATGCAAAATGACAATCGCCGTAGTCATAATTAACTTAATATAAACAAGGGCTCCGATCGGCGCAAGAGTTTTTCCGGTCGGAGGAGTCAGAGGGGGTAGGGGGGGTTTTGGGTTCGAGAACCGGTTCCAAGTCTGCGCCTGGGCAGGTGGGAAAGCCCTGGGGGCACCTCTTGCGGTCCAAGCTGAAGCCGGGGTTATCGGGCCGCGGCGATGATGGCGAGAAAGGACTCGGCCTTCAGAGAGGCGCCGCCCACCAGGGCCCCGTCAATATCCGGTTCGGCCAGAAGGGACGCGGCATTGTCCGGGGTAACGCTGCCGCCGTAAAGGATACGGACGGCTCCGGTCCCCAAGGTGTCCGCGAGAAGCTCCCGAATCAGGCGATGCACCTCCTGGGCCTGCTGGGGAGTGGCGGTCTTGCCGGTGCCGATGGCCCACACCGGCTCATAGGCAATAACCAGGCGCCGGCTTTCCGCCGGGGGGAAGCCGGCCAGGCCTTTGCGCACCTGGGTTTCCACCACCGTGAAGGTTCGGCCGGCCTCCCGTTCAGCCAGGGTCTCCCCGACGCACAAGATGGGCCTGAGCCCGGCAGCCAGGACGGCCTTGACCTTGCGGTTCACCGTGTCGTCGGTGTCGCCGAAAAACTGGCGCCGCTCGGAATGGCCGACAATAACATAGGTGCAGCCGACATCCGCCAGCATGCCGGGTGCGATGGCGCCGGTAAACGCGCCTTTCTCTTCCCAAAAGGAATCCTGGGCGGCGAGCCGGACCTTGGAGCCTGCAAGTTCGGCCGCGACCGTGGACAAGGCCGTGTAAGGCGGGGCCAGGACCACTTCCGCCCGGGTTTGGGGGGTAACGCCTTGGACGATTTTCCGGGCCAAGGCCTTCGCTTCGGCCAGGGTCTTGTGCATCTTCCAGTTGCCGGCGATCAGTTGGGGGGTAAGCTTAGACATTGGGGTGCCTCGCCGCCCAATCTTCCAAGGCTTTAATGCCCGGAAGTTTTTTGCCTTCCAGGAGCTCGATGAACGCACCGCCCCCGGTGGAGACATAGGAGAATTTCTGGAATTCCCCGGCCTTGTGGAGGGCTACGTCCGTGTCGCCGCCCCCCACGATGGTGAGGGCGTAGAGGTCGGCCACTTTGTGGACCATGGCCATGGTGCCCCGGCTGAAGGGGTCCAGTTCAAAGGCGCCCATGGGGCCGTTCCAGATGATGGTCTGGGCGTTCTGCAGGGCCTCGCTGAACAGGGTCACGGTGGCCGGTCCGATGTCGGCGATGATCCACTCCGGGGGAACTTCCTGGACCGGGGTGATCTTGGTCTGGGCCCGGCGGTCCAGACGGTCCGCGACGACCACGTCCACCGGCAGATAGAATTTCACCCCTTTTTTCCGGGCTTCGGCCATCAGGTTTTCCGCGGTCTTGATGAGCGTGTCGTCCACCAGGGATTTCCCCACATCATAGCCCTTGGCCTTGAGGAAGGTGTTGGCCATGGCGCCGCCGATGATCATTTTATCGACGTTTTTCAGCAGGTTGATCAGGGCCCCCAGTTTGCTGGAGATCTTGGCGCCGCCGATCAGGGCCGCCAGGGGCCGGGCCGGGTCCTCCAGGCTGCGATGGAAATAAAGCACTTCGTCCCGCATAAGGAAGCCGGCCACGCAGATAGGGGCAAAGCGGGTCACCGCGTCCACCGAGGCGTGGGCCCGGTGGGCCACTGCAAAGGCGTCATTGACGTAGACGTCCACCCCTTTCATCAATTCCTTGGCGAATTCCTCGTCATTTTGTTCTTCTCCGGGATGAAAGCGCAGGTTTTCCAGAAGGAGCACATCTCCCGGTTCCATCTCCGCTTTGAGGCGGTCCACTTCGGGCCCGATAACCCCGGGAGCCAGCTTCACCTTGCGGTGGAGGCGGTAGGCCAAGCGGCGGGCCACCGGCACCATGTTGAGTTCCTCGGAGGGCTTCCCCTTGGGGCGGCCCAGGTGAGAGGCGACAATAACTTTGGCCTCCTCCTCGAGGGCATAGTTGAGGGTGGGCAGCACCGCCCGAATGCGGGTATCGTCGGTGATATTGCGGTTGCGGTCCAGGGGCACGTTGAAGTCAACCCGGATGAACAGGGTCTTGCCCTTGATGTCCACTTCATCTATGAACTTGACTCTGATTTCTTTTTTTCTGGCCATCATCGGCTCCCTAGATAAACCGCCAGGTCCAGCATGCGGTGTGAGAATCCCATTTCATTATCGTACCAGGCCATGACCTTGACCAGGTTGCCGTCCAGGACGTTGGTCAGCTCAGCATCCACCGTGGCCGAATAGGGCGAGCCGTTGAAATCTATGGACACCAGGGGTTCCAGGGATACCTGCAGAATGCCCTGCAGGGGCCCGTCCTGGGCGGCCCTGAAGGCCTGATTGACCTCCGCTTTGGAGGTCGTCCGCTCCACGGTGCAGACAAAATCGATCAGGGAGACATTGGGGGTGGGAACCCGCACGGCCAAGCCGTCCAGGCGCCCCTTGAGTTCCGGGATGACCTCGGTCACCGCCCGGGCCGCCCCGGTGGAGGTCGGGATCATGGAAACGGCCGCGGCCCGGGCCCGGCGAAAGTCGCTGTGGGACCCGTCCAGCAGGCGCTGGTCCATGGTATAGGAATGCACCGTGGTCATCAGGCCGCGTTGCACTCCGAAGTTGTCGTGCAGCACCTTCACCACCGGTGCCAGGCAATTGGTGGTGCAGGAGGCGTTGCTGATGATAAAATGCCGGCTAGGGTCGAAGGTCTGGTGGTTGACTCCGTAAACAAAGGTGCCGTCGATTTTTTTGCCGGGAGCGGAAAGGATCACCCGCCTGGCTCCGGCATCGAGGTGCCCGGCGATGGTGGCCCGGTCCCGGAAAGCCCCGGTGGACTCGAGGACCACCTCCACGCCCAACTCTTTCCAGGGAAGCCTTTCCGGGATATCGTCGATCTGGGTCAGGACCACTTCCTTGCCGTTGATGAGGAGCCGGTCAGGCAAGGCCTCCACGGTTCCAGGGAAAGGACCGTGCACCGAGTCATGCCGGAGCAGATGGGCATGGACCTCCGCCCCGGCCCGGCTGTTAATGGCAACCAGTTCGACGTCCTTGACTTCTGTGGCGATGATCCTGGCCAGGCACCGGCCGATGCGGCCGAAGCCGTTTATCGCGACACGGATGGGCATGGATACTCCTTGTACAATTCCCTGGTCCGGGCGGCATCCGGTCGTCGGCGCCCACCGAACGCGCTCACCTATGTTAATTCAGAGTCATTTAACCCGTCAATCATTTTGTCGACGATCTTGTCGACCCAGCAGCGGGAACTTCTCCGTTCCTCCCTTGTTTTTTGGCGATGATCAGCATAAACTCATGATGACAAGCCGCCGAACTTTCGTATGAAAAGCGAATGTCGGTTAATTCAGAGTTCGGGCCCAATCTTCAGCAGTTTAAGGCCGGAAAATTTCCTGTCTGCCTGGGGCGGCGACGCTGACCTTACTTGGGGATCAAGCTCCCTGAACCTATGACCTCCCTTCTGCGAGCTTTCGGGCGATTCTTCCTGGCCCTCACCCGGGAAACCGGACGGGCCACGCTGTTCCTGTTTGAGGCCCTGGGCCAGGCTTTTCTGCCTCCTTACCGGTTCCGGCGGGTCCTGGCGGAAGTGTACCAGATCGGCTGCCGATCCCTGCTGATTATCTTTCTGACCGCGGCTTTCACCGGCATGGTGTTGGCCCTGCAAGGGTATTACACCTTGCGGAAGTTCGGCGCCGACAGCGCGCTCGGATCGGCCGTGGCCCTGAGTCTTATCCGGGAGCTGGGGCCGGTCCTCGCCGCGCTCATGGTGTCAGGCCGGGCCGGGAGCGCCATCACCGCCGAAATCGGCATCATGCGCATCAGTGAGCAGTTGGACGCCATGGATACCATGGCGGTGAATCCTCTCCAGTATGTGATCATGCCCAAACTCCTGGCCGGGGTCATCTCGGTGCCGCTGCTTACCGCCATCTTCGACGTGTTGGGTATTCTGGGGGGCTTTGTCGTGGGCGTGCTGCTTTTGGGTGTGAGTTCCGGGTCGTTTTTTGCCGGCATGACCCAAAGTGTGGTTTCCATGGACATCAACGGCGGCATCGTCAAATCCCTGGTTTTCGGACTCACCATCATGCTGGTGGCCTGTTATAACGGCTACTTCACGGAGCGGGGCGCCGAAGGCGTCGGTCAGGCCACCACCCGGACGGTGGTGGTCTCCGCGGTGTTGGTCCTGGCCTGGGACTACGTGCTCACCTCCTTTTTCATGTAGGCCATGATTCGAGTACTTGAGTTATTCCGGTCTTTTAACGGGGTGCCGGTGCTCCAGGGCGTGAACCTGGAAGTGCCCACCGGCAAGATCACCGTGGTGATCGGCAAAAGCGGCGCCGGCAAAAGCGTCCTGTTAAAGCATGTGGCGGGTCTCCTGCGGCCGGATCAGGGCCAGATACTCATTAACGGCACTGACCTTACCCGGGCCCGGGGCCGGGAACTCCAACTGATCAAGAAACGCTTCGGGGTGGTTTTCCAGGGGAGCGCCTTGTTTGATTCCCTGACGGTGCTGGAAAATGTGGCCTTTCCTTTGCGGGAAAAGACCCGCTTGCCTGAAAGGGAAATTCTGAAGCGGTCCCGGGAGTGCCTGGCCCAGGTGAATTTGCCCCCGGAGGCCGAGGATAAATACCCGGATGAGATCAGCGGCGGGATGAAAAAAAGGGTGGCCCTGGCCCGGGCCCTGGTCCAGGAGCCGGAAATCCTCCTGTTCGACGAACCGGTGACCGGGCTTGACCCCCCCATGATGAACACCGTGTTTCACCTGATTATCAAGACCCACCGGGAAAACGGCTATACCGGTCTGGTGGTGAGCCACGACATCCCGGCCGTGTTTCAGATTGCGGATTATGTGGCTATGCTCCACCAGGGGCGCATCGTGGCCTTTGGCACGCCCGCGGAGATTCAGCGGAACCCGGACCCCGTAGTTCAGGGTTTCCTGCGCGGGGCCATAGACTTTGGGGAGACGTGAAGAACACCATGAGAAAGGCCAGCGAGGAGATCGCAGTCGGTATTTTTGTGTTGGCGGGGATCGCCTGCCTGATTTACCTGGCCGTCAATCTGGGGGAAACGGAGCTGTTCTCCAGCGGCTGGCGGGCAACCGCGGATTTTGATAATATTTCCGGCCTCAAGGTGGGGGCGCCGGTGGAGGTCGCGGGAGTTGAGGTGGGCCGGGTGGAACAGATCAGTATTACCCCCGACCACCGGGCCCGGGTCACTCTCAAGCTGTCCCCCGGCCTGACTTTGTCGGACGACACCATCGCCTCCATCCGCACCAAGGGGATTATCGGGGATAAGTTTGTCAGGCTCTCCCTGGGCAGCTCGGAAAAGACCATCCCTCCGGGCGGGAGGATTCGCGATACCGAGTCCGCGGTGGAATGGGAAGAGCTGATTGCCAAGTATATCCACGGCAAAGTCTGAGGGGTTGTTCTTGATTGCTTTTCGGTCAAAAAGGACCAGTCACCCCCAGGGCTCTGCTGGCGGGCCAGGGACCTGAGCCCTGCCTGGCGGCACAGAAAGACGGCAAGGCGGGTTTGTTGCCGGTAAGAATAAACTGGATAAATCCCCCTTATCCTCCTTGAAATGGGGGGATCATATACCAACCAAACCAAACCAGACGAGGAGCATTCCATGCGCGGTGTGAGCCTTAAGATTTTAACCCTGGCCTTAACCTTCATCTTGACGGCGATGGCCGGCTTGGCCCTGGCCGGCTCTCCCACTGAAGCCGTCAAAGGCACGGTGGACGAGGTTATCCGACTTCTGAGCAACCCGGCCCTCAAGGACCCCAGCCAGAAAAGCAGGATTCTCAGGCAGGTCCGGCAGGTGGTGGACCGCCGCTTTGATTATGAAGAAATGGCCAAGCGCACCCTGCCCAACTGGAACCGCCTGAACGCCTCCCAACGCCGGGAATTTGTCACCCTGTTTTCCGAGCTCCTGGCCACCTCGTATGCCGACAAACTCGCCAAATATTCCGGGGAAAAGGTAGCCTACCAGGGTGACCGGATGGACGGCGACGTCGCCGAGGTCGACACCGTGCTTCTGCGCCGAAATGATCGCATTCCCATCAATTACCGGCTGATAAACAAATCCGACTGGGCGGTCTATGATGTGGTCATTGAGGGCGTGAGCCTGGTGAACAACTACCGCTCCCAATTCACCCGGGTGATCGGCGAATCCTCCTATGAAGACCTGGTCCGCCGCCTCCAGAACAAAGTGGAAGAGCAGCGGCGGGCGGGGAGCTTATAGTGCTTGTCCTTAATGGCGCCTTGGTGGAATAACGGTGCAGGCAAGGCCGAGACCTAAAACTCGATAGGCGCCCCTTTGCGATAGGCCAGGGCCTGGCAGGAGGCAATGCGGCTGCCATCGCCGGCGGTCACCTCGATGAGGCAGGTGGCCAGCCGGCGGCTGGTATGAACTTCCCGGCCCGTGGCTGTGAGCACCTCGCCGAATTTGGGGGCCTGGTGAAAGGTCAGGCTCAGGTTGAGGGCCACCGCCGCGCTGCCGTGGGAGTTGACCGCGGCCTGAAACACTTCGTCCATCAGGGCGAAGAGCGCGGTGCCGTGGACCATCCCCAGGATGTTGCTCATGTCCTCCCGGCAGGTCATGGTAGCCCGGGCGTAGCCAGGGGTCACCTCTTCAAGTTTGATGCCCAGGTGCTGGGCGATTTTCTGGGCCGCGGCTTTCTCCTGCAATTTCGCCAGAAATCCTGCGGTCGGTTTTTCCATATCACACCTCCCTAAGGTCAGCGGTTTTCCGTTCTCGCCGGGGCTAACAGGACCCAGGTTCGGCGATTCCCGGTGCCGTCAAATTTGAGGCTGGTGCCAATAGCTATTGGGAGAGGGGGCCGGGGGGGTCGGCGGACCCCCCGCCCTCTCCTCAAGACCCGTTCCGCAACAGCCTCAATCCCCGGTGGGCTGGTATCAAAGGTCCTGGTAAAGCTCGGGAAACCGATTTTTCCAGCGGCGGTGGAGCCAGAGCCATTGAGCCGGCTCCTGGCGGATCCAGGCCTCGATGACCTGATTTTGTAAAGCAACATGGCGCTGAATGTCAGCTTCGGCGTCCCCGGTCTTCACAAACGGCAGCTCCGGAAAGAACGCCACCAGATGCCGCCCGTCCGGCAGGCGGCGGGACAGGCTGGGACAGACCGGCACCCCCCGCCGGGCCAGGATTGCGGCCACCGGCGTGGTGCGGGCCGGCTTGCCGAAGAACTCCGCCAGGACCCCCTCCCGCTCCGCAGTATTCTGGTCAACAACAATTCCCACTACCCGGTTTTTCTTCAGGTGGGAGAGAATGTTTTTCAGTCCCCGCTTTTTATCCACCATGGTATTGCCGCTGCGTTCCCGCAAATAGCGGGCGAGTCGCGTCCCGATGGGATGGTCCAACTCCCGGGCCACCACGGCGATCTTCCTATACTGCATGGCGTAACCGACGCCGGTGTATTCCCAGTTGCCGGCATGGGCCACCAGGGCCACCAGGCCCTTGCCCTTTTTCAGGGCCTCAGCGTGATTTTCTTCCCCCAGGAAGACCACCTGTTTTTTGATGTAGGAGAGAGGGGCCAGGAGCAGCACCACGGTCTCCCAGGCGAAGCGCACGAAGTGGACAAACACGGCCCGGGCCAGACGCTCCCGTTCGGCCGCGGACAATTCCTCCCCATAGGCAAAGGCCAGGTTGCGCCGTACCGTCTCCCGGTGCCGCCGGTCCAGACGGTACCACAGGGCTGCCAGGGCCTCCACCAAACTGTTAAGAATTTTTGACATGGGTTTGGTTACATCTCCCTACCAATATTGCTCCCGATGCTGCCGGTAATAGGCGATGGTCTTCTCGATGCCTTCCGGCAAACTGACCCGGGGGGCCCAGTCGGTGGCTGCCGTAATTTTACGGATATCCGCAATAAAATCGCCAGTTTCCACAAAATAGCGGTCCTGGGGCCAGGGCAGGTATTGCACCTCGGTCCCCGGGATATTCTTGGCCACCAGGTGCACCATGTCGATAAACGGGGTGCCTACGCCGGTCCCCAGATTATAGACCTGCCCGGCGGTTTCGGGGGTCAGGGCCACGGACAAAATCCCCTCGGCCACGTCTTCCACGAAAATATAATCCCGCTTTTGTTTGCCCTCCCCGAAGACCGTCAGGGGTTTCCCTTCCAGGGCTAGGCGGATGAACCAGTTGACGATGCCGTATTTGCTGTGCTTCATCTGCTGGCGGGGGCCGTAGGGGTTGGTGAGGCGCACGCTCACCGTGTCCAGCCCGTGGGCGTCGTGGTAAAAGCGGTAATATTTTTCCCCGGCCAGTTTGTGGATGCCGTAAATGCTCAGGCAGTTGAACGGATGGCCTTCATCTACCGGGTTATAGTCGATGCTGCCATACACGAAACGGGAACTGGTGAACACCACCTTGGCGCGGCGGTTGATCCGGCTTAAGGCCAACAGCAGGTTGAGGTGGCCCCGGCAGTTTATGTCCAGGTCAAGCAGAGGGTCGGTACTGTCCACATAACTTACCTGCGCGGCCAGGCTAAAGACATAATCAGCCCCGTCCACCCAGTCCTTGACCCGGTCCGGGTTGCGGATGTCCCCTTTGACAAAGACGATTTTGTCCAGGATGTCCTTCAGGTTGAAGCGGTTGCCGCCGTAGGCCGGGAGCATGGCGTCGACCACGGTGACTTCGGCTCCCTGCTCCACCAGGAGCCAGGCAATGGTGCTGCCGATCATGCCGGCGCCGCCGGTGATGAGCACCCGCGAGTCATGGAAGTAACTCAAATCCTTCATGACCTTCCTCTATTGCTGGAGGCCGGGGTTGCGGCGGTAGCCATAATTTCGCCATAAACCGCCTCCAGCGCGTCGGCCATCCGCTCCAGGGAATACCGGGCAGCCACGACCTGGAGGCCCCGGCGGCTTAAAGATTCCCGGAGAGAAGCGTCCCGGGCCAGCCGGGACATGGCCTGGGCCAGGGCCCGGAAGTCCCGGGGAGGCGCTAATAGGCCGGTTTCCTCGGGGACGATCACTTCGGGGATGCCCCCGACCGCGGTGGCCGCCACGGGCTTGCCCATGGCCAGGGCCTGGAGCAGGGCCTGGGGCACTCCCTCGTTGGCATAGGAAGCCAGGACCACGGCGTCCATCAGGGCCAGCCACTCGGGCACCGCTTCCTGGTGGCCGACCAGGCGCACCTGTCCGCCCAGCCCCAATTCCCTGATTTTCTCCTCGATTACCGGGCGATAAGGGCCGTCTCCGACAATGACCAGGACTGCGGCCAGACCTTCTTCGCCAAGATGCTTCACGGCCTCCAGCAGGTAGAGGTGCCCTTTCCAGGAGCGCAGCACCGAGATGGTCCCGAAGATAAAGGCCTTAGGGGGCAGGTGCAGGCCGGCGGCCAGGGCCGGGTTGGGCCTTCGGGGGGCAAAATGTGCCAGGTCCACGCCGGTGGGAATGGCATGCAGGCGCTCCCGGGGAATCCCCAGGCGCTGGTGCAAAAGCTCCGAGATGCCCTGGCCCGTGGTGATTACCGCCGCCGGGGCTTGATACAGTCGGCGGGTGGGCCAGTTGGCGCTCACCGCCGTGGATAAGTGCCGGGTGCGCATCAGCCTTATCTTGTTCCCGATCGTCAGCCAGGCCGAAAATCCCACCCAGGAGTCCAGGGAACTGTGGGTGTTCAGGATATCCACCCGCTCTTTAAGCAGGAGGCGGCGCAAGGCGAGCCAAGCCGCAAAATTCGCCCGGCCGCCGAATTGCAACGGGAGGACCGCGACATCTTCCCGACCGGCCCGGCGATACAGTTCACCCCGGGGATCACAGGCTATCAGGAGCCGGTGGCCCCGGCGCGGCATGACTCTGGCCTCGGCGAGGACGCGATGCTCCTGGCCGCCCCACCCCAGGGAGGACTCGGTGTGGAGAATGGTGTAATGCCATTTCCGATTTTCAGTTTTCGCCTTGCCAGCGGTCATGGCCCCGTCTTTTTTCCATGATGCTCAGGTAAATTCCTTCCAGGCGGCGCAGCATGGCTTCCTGGGAGTAACCCGCGGCCACGGTCTGACGGGCCGCCTGTCCCAGCCGGCTCTGGAGTTCGGGCCGGCGGTACAGTTCCAGGATGGCCTGAGCCAGCGCCCGGCTGTCACCGGGGGAGGTCAGCCAGCCGTTATATCCGTCCGTAATGACGTCGGAAATGCCGCTCACCCGTGTGCCCACCACCGGCAGCCCGGTTCCCATGGCCATCAAAAGAGTGAGGGGCAGTCCCTCCCAGAGGGACGGTTGGACAAAGACGTCCATGGCTCGAAAAAGGCGGGGCAGGTCTCGCCGGGTGCCCAAAAAATGAACCAGGGAGTCGACTCCCAAGTCTTTGGCCCGGCGCTTGAGGTTCCCGCTTTCCCTGCCTTCCCCGATCAGGAGGACGGCCAGGTCCGGGATCTTTCGGGCAAGCTCCGGCAAGGCCTCCAGAAGGAAGCGGTGCCCCTTTTGCTCTTCCTGGCGGCCCACGACGCCCAGGATAAATCCGTCCACCCCGAGTTGAGCTCGGACCTCGGCTTTATCAATGGCATCATCCAGCTCAGTTAGTCTGATGCCGTAGGGAAAAATCTCCAATTTCCGGGCCGGAACCCGGTCCCAGGTGTGGACATCCTGCCACACTTGGAGGCTGCTGACCAGCACCTTGTCGGTGATCGTACTCAAAAGAAAGTTCCACAGGCACCGGTGGAGCTTCACCTGAGTGTAGGAATTGTGCACCGAGGCCACCACGCCCTTGAGCCCCAGACCCAGGGAGGCCAGACGCCCGTAAAGGTTGGGGTGGTACAGGTGGGTGTGGAGGATATCCGGCCGGATGTCCCGGAGAAGGTGACGGACCCTGAAAACGATCCGGAAAAAAGAGTCTCGTTTGAGATTAAGACCCAGGCTGACAACCGGGTAACCTGCCCGAATAAGTTCCTTGCCCACCGTGCCAGGAGGGCCGATGGTGGCGGCCTGAACCCGGAAATGTCCAGGGTCAAGGCCGGTGACCATGGCCGCCACCAGGTCCTCGGCCCCGCCCACCGGCAGACCGGCGATGAGCTGCAGCACCCTGGGAATCCCGGAATGTGAGCTGCCTTTTGCCATCCTCTTTTACATACACCCTTTCTTGCCCCGAACAAACCTTTTTCAAGATTTGCCCAGCCTGCCACCCTTAACGGCCTGATCCAGCCCTGTCGGCCGGGACAGCCGACATTCATGGAGTTCATATAGCACAGGAAGCGGTGGACGGAACATCCAGGTTTGTGTTAATTTGTGTTAATAAAAAAAACATTTCATGTCCGCCCAATGGAGGCTAATGGAGGCTGGTTAAAGGGGAACTGTCTCCCCTGAGATCTGCCTCCTCCTCAATTAGGAGCTTGTTCACATGCTTGTGCCCGGCCCTTCCTCATCAGGCGATACTCACCAGGGAAAAAATCCTTTGCCCTGGCAGCGGCGCCTGCTTTTTTCAATCATCATGGTATTGGTGAC
>Ga0078972_1000221_pt1 | contig 236011 bp, 221 predicted proteins | sample YelNatPaOPGAMG01_FD_67568 | JGI IMG/M metagenome (GOLD analysis project Ga0078972, IMG submission 67568) | Hot spring thermophilic microbial communities from Obsidian Pool, Yellowstone National Park, USA - OP-RAMG-01 (SPADES assembly) (version 2) | ecosystem: Environmental > Aquatic > Thermal... | reverse complement strand
CGATGTCGGCTCATCGCATCCTGGGGCTGAAGAAGGTCCCAAGGGTTTGGCTGTTCGCCAATTAAAGCGGTACGTGAGCTGGGTTTAAAACGTCGTGAGACAGTTTGGTCCCTATCTGTTGCGGGCGTAGGAGATTTGCGGGGAGCTGTCCCTAGTACGAGAGGACCGGGATGGACGAACCTCTAGTGTTCCGGTTGTGCCGCCAGGCGCAGCGCCGGGTAGCTATGTTCGGTCCGGATAACCGCTGAAAGCATCTAAGCGGGAAGCCGACCCCAAGAAGAGATCTCCCGGACTTTAAGTCCCTAAAGGCCCCTCGTAGACCACGAGGTTGATAGGCCAGAGGTGGAAGCGCAGCAATGCGTTCAGCTGACTGGTACTAATCGGCCGTGCGGCTTGACCATTTTCCCCTTGTCTTCGGAAACTTTTAAGGACTCTCTCAGGCTTCGCTTGTATGCAGTAAGCCGTGAGCAGGAAGCAGTCGGAAGGACTTGCCTTTTCACTGCTCACTGGTAACTTTAACCAGACATAAGATTTCCGGTGGCCATGGCGCCGGGGCCACACCCGATCCCATCCCGAACTCGGAAGTTAAGCCCGGCAACGCCGATGATACTACGTGGGCGACTGCGTGGGAAAGTAGGACGCCGCCGGAGTTAATTTTCTCCGCAACCCCGCCTCTTGATTGAGGCGGGGTTTTTTATTACATTTGAAGTTGGTGAAGCGGGAAAATCCTCATCAGGCATCTTGCCGACCATAACGCCTTCTTGCTTCGTGAAGGCCGGCGGCACTCTATCTATAGAAAGGTAATCTTAAGACCTTGGTGCCACGGCACACCGAAATAATAGATGAACCGGCCAGGAAGATTTGTAAAGACCTTGATATCCCATGGGTGAAACAATGAAATTCAGGGCCATGATTAAGCAAAGCGGCGACTGGTGGATCGGCTGGCTCATCGATCTACCCGGGGTTAACGCCCAGGAAAAATCGCAAGAGGAATTACTGGAATCCTTAAGAATCGGGGCCGAGGATTTATTGACCACCGAGATTCCTTTTGAAGCTGGGGTCCAGATCGTCACTATTGAGATTCCTACGCCCGATTGGAACTTGGAAAAGAGGATATAAAGAAAGGAAGGGTGACCATATCCTATACCGTCGGTGTACTCGGCGGGTTGCCCCCAGCCACGCCAATGTGTCTCACAAACTTCCGGTGTGGGAAAGCTGGACGCCGCCGGAATTATTTTCTCCACCCCGCCTCTTGACCGAGGCGGGGTTTTTTGGCTCCAGACAGGTTGATCCGTCGGCACGGGGCCCAGCCGGCGAACAGGCTGAATCCTTGGCCGGGACCCGAACCCGGTCTGCCAGAGGGAAGACCGGCGAATTCCCCAGGGTCAGGGAGTAGTTTTTCTCGGAATCGCAGGACAACGGGCCGTTTTTTCTTTGAAAAGGGAAGGAAATAGGTTTAGAATACCTCTACGTTTAATCTGCCCGGAGGGATGGATAATGGTGGACCAGGAGAGAAGAGAAACTTTCCTGCAAAAATATAACAATGGAGCCAAGATCTGGTCCGGCGGGACTTTTACAGGTTACCTGAACCTCAGGTCGCTCTTGGATGAGCTGCCCGTTTCGGATGTAGCAGAAGCGAGCCGGGATTATCCCCGGCGCTATCAGGGCATGCCGGATAACATTTACGGCGAACTCATTCATAACCTCCTGTCCTTTGAGGGGTATCTCAAAGACAAAGCCTATCATATCGAGGAATGCGCCATTATCCCCATTATTCGGGATTCAAGCTTCCTCTACCAGTTCATCATCCGCTATACCACCAAGGAGGGCGAGGAAAGGGTGCGGACCTACGAGGTGGCCCGGAGTGATGAGAGGAATTTTATCTTTTTCACCGATCCCCTGAAATCCTAAATTTTTTCCCCGTAACGCCGGGCTAAGCTTTATGGAATGGCCCCGTTCACCTGCCAAGGGGGGAGGGGATGGTTTCTGCCGAGAGCCTGTTATTATGTGACGACGCCCGCTGCTGGAGCCGGGCGTTTTTTTTGGTAGCGAGTCCTATGCGCGGTCTTTACCCAGGAATCAGCAGGGAGCGCAGACGGCCCACGGGGGCGTCCCAGAGGCGGCTGCGCTTGGGTTCGCCCAAACGACAAGGATGAGGCAATGGCCGACAATTTCAAGCAAACCCTGAGCCGCCAGAGCCTGGCGGATTATCTGGAGAATCTGGCCCGGGGGCTGAGGCAGGGCAAGGTGGATCTGGAGGGAAAGGCTTGGGCGGTGCCCGAGGAGGTGGAAGCCGACCTGCACTTTAAGGAAAAAAGGGGGCGCCTGGTTTTGAAACTGAAATGCGGCTGGGCGACCCTGCCGGAGTATAAGCCTGGGGCTCGGGAACCCATAGTCCGTTGGCAGGAATCATTCCAGACCGTGAAAAAGCGCTTAGGCGCCCGGTTTAAAGAAATGCAGCAGGCGGTGGCCCAGGGCCGGATCCCGGATCCCAAGGTCCTGGCGGATTTTACGACGGACTCCCAGACCATGACCCGAATGGCCGAGCCGGAATGGCACGAAGCTATGCAATCATATCTGGAACATCTGGCGGCCCTGGAAAGGGCGGCGTCAGGGCGGGACCTGGCCGCGGTGCAGCACGAAATGGCAGATTTGCACGCCGCAATGGTCGCATGTCATCGGGAATATAAATAAGGCTGGCAGGCAATACCGGCATTTTCGGTCGACAAAAGAGATTTAAATTAAGGGATGGAGTGCAGCCATGGGCAACGAGGAAGACGACCGCGTCAAGCGCGGTTCCACGGCCGGGGTGGAATTGAAGGAAGAGGACATCATGGCAGCCATGCAGGAGATTCACGGGTATCTTGACATCACGCCCGGGGATTTCAAGCAGATCTATATCCTGGCTTATCAACATGCCTTGGAGCGTCTCAGCCGGGAGCTGACTGCGGCCGAGATCATGACCCGGAAGGTGATTTCGGTCACGGCGGATACGCCCCTGGCGGAGGTGGCCGAGGCCATGGGCAAACGGGGGGTCTCCGGGGTGCCGGTGGTGGATGACCAAGGCCGGGTGGTAGGGGTAATCTCGGAGAAGGACTTTTTGCGGAGCATGGGGGTGAAGGACTCCCAGAATTTTATGACCCTGGTGGCGTCCTGCCTGCGCAGCAAGGGGTGCGTGGCCCTCCCGATCAAGAAGCAAGCGGCCGGTGACTTGATGAGCACCCCGGCGGTTACGGTGACTCCTGAGGCTCGGATGCGGGATATGGCCGAACTCTTCACGCAGCGCCGGATCAACCGGGCGCCGGTGACGGATAAGGAGGGGCGCCTGGTGGGGATCGTCACTCGAGGAGACCTGATCAGGGCTACTCTCCAGGGGGCCCGGCCATGATCGGAAAATTTTTTAGAAAAATGACGGGGGCCACCCAGAGCCCGCCCCGCGTAAGCGGCATGGAGGTGTTCTGGTCGTGGCTGGGAAGCTTCCTGGGGATTGCGGCGGTGGCTTACTTAAACGACGGCTTCCTGGAGAAAACCGACCTCGTGCTGATTATCGGTTCCTTCGGCGCCTCGGCGGTGCTTATCTACGGGGCCATCAAAAGTCCCTTGGCCCAGCCCCGCAACCTTCTCGGCGGCCATATCCTTTCAGCCTGCATCGGGGTATCGGCCTGGAAGCTGTTGTTTGTCCATCCCTGGCTGGCCGCGGCCCTGGCAGTGTCGGTCAGCATCGCGGCCATGCATTTGACAAAAACGCTGCATCCTCCGGGCGGCGCCACCGCGCTCATCGCAGTCATCGGAGGTCCGAAGATTCACCAACTCGGCTACCTGTACATTGTTATGCCGGTGGCGGCCGGGGCCCTTATAATGCTGGCCGTGGCCCTGGTGGTGAATAACCTGGCTCCCACGCGACGTTACCCGGAGTATTGGTATTAATGATTTGAGGAAGTCCGGGGATTTGAGAGGAGGCAGACGATGTCCGCCCCTGATGCGGATTCGGGATTTCCACCCCAAACTACGCAAGGCCACCAGGAACGACCTGTTGATTTAATCCAGCGCTTTGATGATGTCCGCCAGGTGAGCTGCGATTTCCCGGCCCCGCTCCAAGATGGCCAGGTAGACTGACCAGGCATCGGGCTGGCCGGGGCTGTCCATCATTCTCGTCTCATGGGTCACCTGCTCCCGGAAGCAGGTGTCGGTCAGCTTCTGGCTCTCCTGCACCACATAGCGCTTAAGGGAGGAATCGTTCAACTCGAAGATGTCCACCAGGGCCCGCAGCAAGCCGGCGAGATTGGAAAAAAGGTTATTAACCACGATAAAATTCTGTTCCGACAGGATGATCCCATGATTGGCCTTGTATCGTAGATGGTCGCCCAAGCTGGCAATCCGATCCGTCATCATTTCAAGGTGGGTGAGTATCTCCTTAAGCTTGAGCCAGTAGGGCTCGTCGGTCGCTGCTCCCTTCTTCAGGCCCGCTTCCACCCTTTCAAAAAAAGGATCAATTTCCAGGGTTATGGTTTTGTGCAGCCGGGCCAGGTTCTCCAATTGAACCGGACTGTGCCGGTTAAAGGCGTGCCGAGCCGCGCCGATCATGAGCCTCAGGTTGTCCACCAAGGGGCAGAGGGTTTTTAAATGATCTCGGAAGGTTTGTTCCATATCAGTGAGCGTCAACCGAGGTGAGCGTCAACCGAGAAGACTCAGCGTCAGCGGCCGGCAGTCAGCAAATTGTAACCCGGTAACCGGGTTATTGTCGATCAGCAATGGCTAAAAAAATTTAGGGGGAACGCTGCCTGCCAACCAAGAGGATATGGCGGGCGGCGCCCCCCTTGCCTAATTGGCTTACCGCTCACTGTCCGGACTACCAGATATTCACCAGATTGGCGGCCCGCTGTTTGCGGGCGCATTTGGGGCAGAGGCGGCGCAGGACCTGCTTGCCGGTGACCGCATCGCTGCGGCCGATGACGTAGCTCAGATACCGATGCGGCGCGAAGGGCTCCCCGCAGACCTGGCACTTAGGGTTCTCCAAGTGGTTCAAAACCGTGCCGCAGAGCTGCACCTCCCGGTAATCCGGGTCTTCAACGTAGGTGATGGCCTGGGTGGGGCAGGCCAGGGCGCAGGCGCCGCAGGCGATGCAGCGTTCAGCCACCCTCGGGTAATCGGTCAGGACCCGTTCCGTGGTGGTGATCTGGGAGAACTTCAGCGCGTACACCTTCATTTCGTCCCGGCAGACCCGCTCGCAGGTGCTGCAGCGGATGCACACGTCGCACCGCAGGCAGCGGCGGGCCTCCCTGATGGCTTCATCTTCCGAGAAGCTGAGCTCGATGGGCTCGAAGGTCGTAATCCGCCGGGTCAGATCCAACATGCGCACCGGGGTGCGGTGCATGGAGATCTTCTCCTGGGCCGGAATAATATGGAAGGGCACCCGCCGGCGCTTCTGGAAGCGCACCCAGGGCGGGGGCCCGGAGGCCTTGGAAATGAAATGGTCGATTTCCACCGCGGCCTGCTTGCCCTGGGCAATGGCGTTCACTACCGTGGCCGGACCGGTGACCGCGTCGCCGCCGGCAAAAATGTCCCGGGCTGAGGTGTGGGTGCGACCCTCTTCGGTGACGATGGTACACCAGGGAGTGGTATCCACCGGCGGCACCGGAAAGGGGCAGAAGTCCGGCTGTTGGCCGATGGCCGTGATGATGCAGTCCGCGGGAATGCGGAAATTGCTTTCCGGTATCGGGATGGGGCGGCGTCGGCCGCTGGCGTCGGGACGTCCCAATTCAGCCTGCAGGCACTCCAGATACTCCACTTTGCCGTTGCCCCCGATCTTGATGGGCACGGTGAGGAAATGTATCTGGACCCCTTCTTCCAACGCCTGCTCCACTTCTTCAGGGTGAGCCGGCATTTCCGTCCGGGTGCGGCGGTAGGAAATATGCACCTCCTTGGACCCCAGGCGGATACAGGTTCGGGCTGCGTCCATGGCCGCGTTGCCGCCGCCGATAATGACCACCTTATCTCCCGGCTTCTCCTTTTTACCCAGGTAAATGTCCCGGAGGAAGGAGATAACGTCATAGACCTCAGGGAACTCGGTTTCCCCTTCGACTTTGAGTTTATAACCCAGGTGCGCCCCGATGCCCATGAAAATGGCTTCGTAACCCTGGCTCCTGAGGTCGTCCAGGGTGACATCCTGGCCCACGGTGACCCCGGTTCTGATTTCCACCCCCATGGCTTTCAAGAGATCGATCTCCCGGTCCACCACGTTCCGGGGCAGGCGATAATCGGGGATCGCGGCCCGCAAAAGCCCCCCCGGTTTGGTCTGGGCTTCAAACACCGTGACCCCATAGCCCTTGAGAGCCAGAAAATAGGCGCAGGTGAGTCCGGCTGGACCGGAACCTATGACTGCCACTTTGTGGCCATTGGCCGGGGCGCAGGGGGGCGGGGCGAATTTCCCGTGATTCGCCACCCATTCCGCGGCGAAGGCCTTGAGATAGCGGATATTGATGGGATCGTCCAGATTGGCCCGGACGCAAGCGGCCTCACAGGGGTGGGGGCAAACCAATCCGCAGACCCAGGGGAAGGGGTTGTCCTCGCGCATAACTTCCCAGGCCTCCTGGTGCTGCCCGGAGGCAATGAGGGCCAGAAAGCTGGGGATGTCAATGCCGGCGGGACAGGCCAGGTGGCAGGGCGCGGGCAGGAGCTTGGGGCAGACCAGAGCGTCGCAGTATTTGTTCAGGACGTGGTGTTCGTATTCCTCCCGGAAATAGTGCAGGGAGGTGAGGATAGGATTCACCGCCTCCCGGCCGAGGTTGCAGGAGCCTTTTTCCTTCAACTCCAGACAGCGCGCCTCCAGTTCCTGGATGGTTTCCAGGGTGCCGGTGCCTCCGGTGATCCGGGAAACAAGCTCATGGATTTCAGTGAGGAACTGCAGACACCCCGGGCAGTGACCCCCCGGCTGCTCCAGGATAAAAGCGAGTTGGTCCCGGACCAGGGACACCAGGCAATCCCGTTCATCCAGGGCCTGGATCAGGCCGATGGCCAGGCTGCCGCCCAGTTCCTTCAGGGTTTCATGGTGCAGGGTGAGGTTGAGCATGGACACCGGGTAGATGCCCCCCACCGGGCCGCCGATCTGGACGGCCTTGGCTTTGCGGCCGTGACGGAAACCACCGCCGCTGCCATTGATCAGGTCCGCCAGAGTGGCGGGCAGGGGTATTTCCACGAAACCGGGACGTTCCACCGACCCCAGCAACTGAAAAATCTTGGTGCCCGGAGCGCATTCAAATCCCTGGGTGCGGAACCAACCTACCGGCTGCTGGGCGATGAAGGGCAAGGTGCTGATGGCCAGCAGGCTCTGCACCTGAAACGCAGGCTTGGGATACTTACTCCAGAAAGCCGGAGGCAACTGTCCCGACACCGTGCGGATAAGGAGGTCCTCATCCTCCAGCATGAAGCGGCCCTTGCCCGTGATCAGGTATACTTCCACCAAGGGTTCTTTGGCCGGCCACAGGCGGGAGGCCTGGAAAGCCTGCCAGGCCAGTTTCAGGCGTTCCACCGCCAAACCGGCGTCTTCCAGCAGGTAAAGGATCACGGCGGGGCTTCTGAGGGTCTGGGCCGCCAGCAGGGCGCCTTCAATCACTTGATGGGGCACGCCTTCGGCCAGATAGCGGGTGGGGCCGGGATTAGGCATGGGCATGGCGCCGTTGATCAATAATAAAGGCCGGGATTTTTCCAGCCGGATTTCGCTCCAGCGGATACCCACGCTCTCCGGTACGGTCCGGTTGATTTCCCGAAAGCCCGACGCCACCACCTTTTGCAGAAAGGCGTCGAAGCCCTGGCTGAAAAAGGTTAGCAGACCCTTGTAACCGTCGTAGTCCTGGTATTCCTCCCAGGACAGGGGGTCAACCAGACCCACCAGTTCGGAAATGTAGTTTTTCTGGCCCTCGTAGAATTCCTGGTAATCACGGCCGGCCAGCCAGGGCTTCAGGGGCCTCTCGTCCTCGATGTGGCTCTGAATAATGCGGGGCACCATGTCGGGGGTGACCATTTCGTACAGGTTGGCCCCCAGTTTATCCCGGATCTCCACCACCACATCCTTGCCTTCGATGCCCCGCCAGCCCACCAGGCGGACGTCGATGGGCCCCAATTCATCCAGGGAGCGGCGCCTGATTTCCGCCAAAAAGGCCTCCTGAACCTCTAAAGCCAGGCGGGTATCTCTCCCGGGAAAAGTGGAGATACTGATTTTCATTAAAGGTGTTTGGGTCTGATTGACCATGGAATCTTCTCCCGCAATTCTTGAATAGAGGGGCCAGGGTTGCGATCAGGGGGGGGTAAGGGAAAAGCGGGAAACGAAAAGGAGTCAAAGCCTCCGTTCGTTTTGTCGCCCCGCGGCCTGTTCGCTGTCCCCTCCAAGTCGATTCCCCTCAAGATACTTTTCTTTACCGGGCGCTTACCACCTTTTCCAGCTCAAAGGCCACATTCTTGGCGATCAGATCCCGGCGGTCCCGCTGCACCTCCTCCATCTTGCCGAATTCCAGACAGTGGGTCACGCACTTGCTGACGCAGGCGGGCTTCAGGCCGGCATCGATCCGGTCCATGCAGTAGTCGCACTTGACCACCTTGTTGGTCTCCGGGTTCCATTGGGGAGCCCCCCAGGGACAGGCGGTGATGCAGCTTTTGCAGCCGACGCACAGGGTGTGGTCCACATAGACGATACCGTCCCGGGGCCGCTGGCGCATGGCCCCCGTGGGGCAAGCCGGCACGCACCAGGGTTGGCTGCAATGGAAACACGGCATGAAGACAAAGGCCATACGGGGCAGACCGTTAACCTCTTTGGGTCCTACCGGGACAATCTGCCCTAGCCGGGGCCCCCTAGGGAGGCCTTTATTGCTCTTGCAATGCACTTCGCAGCTTAAGCAGCCGATGCATTTGCGTTGATCCTGTAAGATGTAGTAAATGCTCATCAATCCTCCGTATCAGTAAACGGTTAGTCGGTGAAGTTGCAGGGATTAAGGCTGACGGTCATTTTTCCTGCTCAGGCATAAGGGCTTTCTTCTAAAGCGGCCGCACCGTAACCAGGGTCTCGTCCAGGGCCGGACTGCCGCCGGCATGATCGGAGATGTTCTCCTGGAGCAGGGCGTCGCTGGCGCCTTTCTGGTAGCAGCGGGTCTGGGCCGGCACGGTCTTGCCGAAGCCATGGAGCATGAACACCGCCTCCGGGTGAATCCAGTCAGTGACTTTGGCCTTGAGGCGGGCGCTGTGGATAGGCGAGGTCACCTCCACCATGGCGCCGTCCTTCACGCCCAGTTTCGCCGCAGCCGCAGTGTGGAGCCACAATTCGTTTTCCGGCACCAGTTCGCTCAGATACAGGTTGTTCTGCGTGGATACGTGGGTGTGCGCCGCACAGCGACCCACCATGAGGCGAAAATGCCCTTCGGGGGGCGTGGGTACCGAAGTATAGGGCGTAAAAGAGGGAAACCCGGCGTTTTCCATCAAGGTGCTCACCAGCTCGATTTTGCCGGAGGGCGTTTTGAACTGGATGCCCTTGTCCCGGTCCCACCAAATGGCCTTGTCGGAGAGGACCACAAAGCCTTTCTTGTCGAAGTCCTCGAGCTTGACCCCGGTATCCTTGAGCTGGAAATTCCAGATGTCCTCGATGGTCTCATAGGGAAAGTACTGCCCCAAGTCCAGGCGCTTGGCCAGTTCCTTTAAGGTCCACCAGGCGGGTTTGGTATCGTACCGGGGAGAAACTGCGGGTTTGCGAATAAAAAGCTGGGGTTTCAAACCACTGATAGCCTGGATGGAGTCGCCCCGTTCCAGGTAAGTGGATTCCGGCAGGATGACGTCGGAGTACCAGGCGATTTCGCTGAAATTAACGTCAATGGCGACGATGAGATCCAGCTTGTCCAGGGCCTGGCGCACGGCGGTGCTGTCCGGGATGGATTGGAGCGGCTCGAACCGATTGGCAATCAACGCCTTGATGGGGTAAGGGTCTTCCTTCAGGATGGCATGGGCCAGCATCTGGGGGTTGCCGTGGGACGAGTCGGCAATGGGGAATTGGGTGGCACCGCTGCCGTCAAAGCGGGGCGCGGTGATCTTGGGGAATTCCTGGCTCACGTATTTGCCGATGTCGCCGCGGCCCGCAGCCTTCAAGCCCTTTTTAAAGAACAGGCCCCCCGGCGTTTCAATGGAGCCCATAAGGGCGTTCAGAATGATTATAGAACGCCGGAAATAAATTTCCATGGGATGATGGGCGCCGCGGTAGCCGTAGTGAAAAACCACGTGGGGTTTGACGGACGCCACTTCCTGGGCCAAGGCAACAATTTCTTCGGCCGGAATCCCGGTTTCCTTAGCGGCCCAAGCCGGAGTGTAAGGCTCCACAAAGGCCTCCAGCTCCTTGAGCCCCTTTACCCAGCGGCGCACATAAACCTTGTCATGCAGGCCCTCTCTGAGAATGGTATGCATCAGGGCGTAGTTCAGGGCCAGGTCGGTGCCGGGGCGGATCATCCAATAACGGTCCGCTTTGGTCGCGGTGACAGTCACCCGCGGGTCAATATAGGTCAGCTTGGCCCCCTTGTCCATGGCCGCCAGCAAGTTGTTGATGGCTTTTATTTCCAGGGATTCGAAGATGTTGCGGCCATAGAGGACGATGTGCTTGGTATTGGCGTAATCGATCCCTACCTGGGCGTCGGTATAGCCTGTCAAGGTGCGGAAGGCGGTATTTACCGAGCCCTTGCACAGGGCGTCATGAGTAAAATGGTTGGGGGAGCCGATGGCCTTGCAAAAAGTCTTGCTGATATGAGTATTCAGGTTAGTGCGCTCTCCGAAGACCACACTTTGGGCTCCAAATTTATCAATGATGGTTTTGAGTTTGGCCGCGGTGTAGTCCAGGGCCTCTTCCCAGGTGGCCCGGCGCCACTGGCCGGCCCCTCGGGGGCCGGTACGGATCATGGGGTACTGCGGTCTTTCCGTGTCGTTCAGCAGAGCCAGCCCGGCCGAGCCCTTGGCGCAGATGGCGCCGTCGATGCCCGGAACGTGGGGGTTGCCCTCGATCCAGGTGACCTCATCGTTTTCCACTTCCACCCGGATAGGGCAGCGGACCGTACACATAAAGCAGATGCTGAAAACTTCTTGCGGCATAATAAGGCCCTTTTCAAAAGTTTTTTGGCGTTAAGATAATTATATCACAAATTTGTATAGACATTATTGTGTTCAGAAGACAGCAAGTCACCGGGATGGGCCGGATCGGAGTCGGCAGCCGGACGGCGGGAAAACAGCCGGCGTTCGGCCTGCTTGAAGAGGAGGTAGGCCACAATATAGATGATGATAAAGATCCCGATGTAGCTCAGAGAAAACCCTAAGAAGGGCAAGGGGAATTCCACCTTCAGAAAACGGTTCTGCATCCAGCCCAGGGCGAAGAAAATCGGCCAGAAGAAGGTGGCCGACAAAGTCAACTGCATGAAGAAGGACTTGCTGAAGGCCTCGTTGGCCAGCTTGTTGGCGGCTTCATAGGACGGCCGGTCCCCTAGCTTCAAAGCCTCAATGGACAAATTTTGGTATTTTATGGCTTCGTCGTTCACGCGGCCGATGTGGCGTTTAACCAGGAAAAGCGCCAAAGAAGAGGTAACTTTGCCCACCACCAAGGCCAGCAAAGCCAGGACCAGGGTTCCCAGGAAAAAATTAACCGCGGCATTCCCCGTGAGCCGGTAAAACCAGATCAAGTAAGGATCCAGGACGAGGTAAACGGGATGCATCTCCATATAGTTGGGATCCCAAAAGCGGGGGCGTAGCCACCGCCCCCGCCTTGTGGTTTTTGCAGGTTACATGCCCGGGAAAATGGAATGGCCCAGAAAACCCTTGGTCAAGTAGCCGATGCCGACATAGATGGCCAAAATGATGAAAATGCGCTTCAGCCAGATCTCGGGGATCTTCTTGGAGGTGATCGGGCCGAGGACGGAGCCGATGGCGATGCCGATCAACTCGGTGAAAATCAGGACAAAATCCACGGGCACCGCCCGCACCACCATCATGTTGAAGATATTGACGATCATGCCCACCAACACCGCCAGGGCCGAGGTGCCGGCCACAATGAACATGGGCAGCTTGGTTACGGAAGTGAGGAAGGGCACATAGAGGAAGCCGCCACCCACCCCGATGAGGGCCGAGATGCCATTGATGACAAAACCGCCCAATAGCGGCCAGATGGGGTTGAAAGAGAATTCCGCGCCATAGAAGGTGAAAGATATCTTGCTGAGGCCCCAATGGGTGACGCGCACACCCTGGGCATGTTCAGCCGAAACTTCGCCGGTCTTTTTGATATGGGCCTCTTCAAAGGCCTTGGCCGCAGCCCGGGCCGCCTTCCGGGACTCCTGGCCCTTAGGGGTGGTTTCATAAAAGAGCACAAAGGCGACGGCAAAGACGATAATGCCAAAAAAACCTACATAAAGGCTGACGGAAAGTTTGCCCACGGTAAGCAGCGGGATCAGATAGCCGGCCAGGATGCCGCCGATGGCCAAGCACAAGCCCAAGGGCATGACCAACCGGCCCATACGCCAGTAAGTGAAGGAAGATATCAAGGCCGACAATCCCACTAAATACTGGTTGCTGGTGCGAATGGAATCGGTCAGCAATTTATTCAAGGAGGGGCTGGTAGTCTTGAAGGCTCTGGCGAAATCCGACAACCCGAAAACGCTGATATGGCCGACGCCGGCCATGATGCCGCCGAAGGCGCCCACTGAGCTAAAAATCCAGCCGACCCACACGCCCCACAAGATGTACCATAGCCAGAAATGGCTGGGAGCTCCGGGGATGCCCATAAAGCCCTTGGGGGCGGCGGGGTTGATTTCGCCCTTGCCGGTACCCTTGGGGGTCTTAGCAATGGCCTCTTCCAGCTTGCTCAGGGTGCCGGCGGCCGCGGCAGGCTGGGGAGCGGCCGGCGCGGCGGGAGTGGCCGCAGGCGGGGCTGCCGGTTTGGGGGTTTCCACGGACGGGGTTGCAGCCGCAGGGGCTTGGGTCTTGGGGGCTTCCTGGGTCTGGGCCAGAAGCAGGCCGGTGGATATAAGCAGGAACGCCAGGAGAGGAAGGAGCACGATTAGAATTTTGTTACGCAATTCTACACCTCCAAGAGAAATTAAATTATAAAGCCTGTGGTGCTGCTGGGAAAAAATTGACCTTTCCCCAGGGCATGGGCTGTACTTCCTCCAAGGGCCCAAACCGGGACAAAACCCGGTTAGCTGTTAATGTTAGCGCTTAACGATTAACATATAAATATATTAGCAACACTTGTCAAATAATTTTTTCGTTGAACCGAAATGGTTAATCATTTAGAATGTTAACTTAACAAAAACACAAACCCGCGGTCGCAGCCGGGGAAAGGTTATGTTCACGGTAAAGCCAGAAGAAATCTGGGAAAAAGTTATGGAAACCATGATGGAAGGGGTGGTCGTGGTGGACTCCAAGGGGATCATCCAGGCAATAAACCCCGCTATGGAAGATATCACCGGCTACACCCGCGAGGAACTCCTGGGGCAGAAATGCGGCCTGATCAGATGCGACACCTGCTTCAGCAATCAGGGAAATCCATCGCCCAACCAATGTGACTTGTTCCTGAAAGGAGAAATTCCCCCCTCCAAGTCCGTCCTGGCCAGGAAAGACGGTACTCTGAGGCATATTCTGAAGCATGCCGCCCTTCTTCAGGACGAGGCCGGCCGGGTGCTGGGGGGGGTGGAAATCTTCATGGATATTTCCAGCCTGGTGGCCCAAGATCGGCTCATCAACCGGTTGCGCCACGAACTGAGCCGGGAGGACAGTTTTCAGGGGATCTTGGGAAAGTCGCCGGCGATGTTGCAGCTCTTTTCCCTCCTCGCCAGCGCCGCTCAGACCGAGGCCCCGGTGCTCATTTTGGGCGAGAGCGGCACCGGCAAAGAGATGGTGGCCAATGCCATCCAAAGGCTCAGTCCTCGGCGCCGGGGGCCCTTTATCCGGATAAATTGCAAGGCGATGCCCGAAGCTTTGCTGGAGCTGGAACTGTTTGGCCCCCAAAAACAGGCCGCCGGCACCGAAGGGCTGCGGGCGGGTGGCTGTGAAGCGGCCCAAGGCGGTGTCCTCTTTCTGGATGAGGTGGCGGACCTGCCTCCCTCTCTGCAAGCCAGGCTGGTGCGGTTCCTGTGCGAGGGGGTAATTGACCGGGAAGGCCAAAGACCCTTGCCCCTGGATGTGCGGATTATCGCGGCTACCAGTCAGGATCTGCCGCACATGGTAACGGAAGGCCGGTTCCGGGAGGATCTGTTCTATCGCCTCAATGTTATCCCGGTTCACCTGCCGCCCTTGCGGGAGCGCCGGGAAGACATCCCGTTGCTGGCTGAGGCCTTTATCGAGCGGGCCCGCCTCAAGACCCGCAAACCGATCACCGGTTTGAGCAAGGAGGCCCTGGAAGTGCTCCTGCAATACTCCTGGCCCGGGAATGTGCGGGAATTGAGCAACACCGTGGATTATGCCTTTTTATTGTGCCCCCAGGGGGAAATCTTGCCGGAGCATTTACCGGCTCACCTCAGCCGGGGCAAGGAAACCCGCCCCCGGCGGGCCACCCGGGCCAAGGCGGTCAGCCGGGCCGGGGACAAAGAAGCCCTTTTAAATGCTTTGCAGGAAGCCGGCGGCAAGATGAACGAAGCCGCCAGAATCCTGGGAGTAAGTCGGGTTACCCTGTGGAAGTGGATGAAACATTATAAAATTAAACAAATGGAGGCTTCAGACCGAGGCTGACGGCGCCCGCACCGGCGGACTCAGCGCCACAGGATTTCAGGGATCTCCTCTTTATCGAAGGTCAGGGTCGGAGGGTTTTACTGTGGGTAGTTCGGCCGCGGTGGTTCTATCTTTGTTTTTCCACCCGCTGGATAATATAATCCTGCCATTCCTGCCACTGTGAGGTCCATTGGGGCATTTCGTCCTTGAGGTTTCCCAGGGGGACTTCGGCCCGGGCGCTGGCTGCGTGGCCCCCGGCTGACCCCAACTTGCCGAAGGCCTTGTGCGCCGCCCGACCGGCATTTTTGCGCAACCCGTCATTGCGGAAGATGACGATCAGTTTGTCCTCATAGATTCCCCCCACAATAGTCCAGGAAATCTCCTCCACCCGCAGGAGAAAGTCTGCCATGATCACCATGATGTCGGGGGTGGGGACTTCGCCCAGGAAGGTATAGAGGCGGTTTCCCCGCCGGCGTAGGCGCTTCAGGCCGGACTTGAGGTATTCGAGCATTTTCAGGTTAAGTTCGGCAAACTCGAGACGCCGCACCAGAGGAGTTCGGGTAAAGGGAAAAAGGTAGTGAAAGGCCCGGACGTCCGCACCGATGGCAGGACGCTCGAAGTTGTTGGTGTCAGTCTTGATGGCGTAGTACAGGGCGGTGGCCAGCTTCAGGGAGGGCTTGATGCGGGCGGCGCGGAGGTATTCGGTCATGATGGTGGCCGTGGCTCCGTATTGGGGGCGGATGTCCACTACAGTGGCGATGCTGTCTTCCAAGTAAGGATGGTGGTCAATGATCAGATCGTAAGTATGCCCATGAAAATTCGGGTGGTGGGCCGGTTGGGAGTCCACGATGGCCTTGCGGTTAAAGCTGTCCGGGTCCACCTGTTCATAAGGGGTGCTGGGAATGCCCAGCAGGCGCACCATGCGCTCATTTTGGGGGCGGGTGATGGGCCGGATATGGGTGATAGTAATGCCCGCGAGCCGCCGCCATAACAGGCGCTTCAAAGCCCAGGCGCTGGCCAGGGAATCAGGATCCGCATCAATGAGGATCAAAAGGCGGTCCTCATGGGCGAAGAGTTGATAGATGCGTTGCACCGCCTGCCGCATGATTTTTCCATTCTACCCCCAGGACAGGCAAACAACAACCGGCATTCCCAGGGAAATGGATGGTAAAAAATGACGGAAATTAAGTTTTTGTCTAACCTGCCGATAAAAGGAATGAAACCGAGGTCGTCCTGGATATCGGCGGGGAAGGGGGGTGCAGAAGCAGGATCCCGCGTCAGGAAACTCGGTTCCGCACGGATGCAGGTCCGCAAAATCAAGGAGGATTACCTATGTCATTGATAATCAACCATAACCTGATGGCTGCGAGTGCCGCCCGGTACCTCGGCCTTACCTACAGTCGCCTCTCCTCTTCCGTATCCCGTCTGGCCTCTGGTCTCCGCATCAATTCCGCCTCCGACGATGCCGCCGGTCTGGCCATTCGGGAAATGATGCGCACCGACATCAAGGTCTTGAACCAGGGGGTGCGCAACGCCAATGACGCCTTGTCCATGATCCAGACTGCGGACGGGGCCTTGTCGGTCATCGACGAAAAACTTACCCGCATGAAGGAATTGGCGGAACAGGCCGCAACGGGCACTTACACCAGCGCCCAACGCCTCATCATGGACAGTGAATATCAGGCCATGGCTTCGGAAATTACCCGGATCGCCAACGCCACCGACTTCAACGGGGTCAAACTCCTGGACGGCAGCCTTTCCGGCACCGCGCTGGACGGTTCCCAACAGATGAAGATTCACTTCGGCACGGGCAACAGCTCGGCCGAAGATTATTATTACATCAAGATCGGCGCGGCCACGGCCAAGGCCCTGGGGGTCGGCAACAGCATCACCGTCGGCGCCGCCGGCTATACCATCAGCACCCAGTCCGCCGCTCAGAACGCCCTGGAAGCCATTGACAACGCCATCATGTCCAAGGACAATATCCGGGCCAATCTGGGCGCCTTGTCCAATCGTTTGTCCAACACCATCTCGAATCTGACCATCCAGGCGGAGAATCTCCAGGCCGCAGAATCCCGCATTTCTGATGTGGATGTGGCCACCGAAATGACGGAGTTCGTCCGGAACCAAATCCTTACCCAGGCCGCCGTAGCGATGCTGGCCCAGGCCAACAGCCTGCCGCAACTGGCCCTCCGACTCATAAGCGGCTAGGGCATCTTCTTCCCGGGGCGGGGAGGAAACTTCTTCCCCGCTCCGCCCCCCTGCCAGTCGCCTCTAGAATAACCCACTAAAATACTTATAATTATTTTCTGGTATGGCTATTGCAAACTTACGAAGCGGCCATAAGAGCTTAGAAACTTCCCAGGCCAGAAAACCGAAACACCGAGAGAATCATGGCGGACAGCACGGTCAGCAGCGTTACCTCCCTCATCGCGGGCCAATATAATCAACCGGCCATAACCTTCACCGGCCTGGGCTCCGGCATCGACAGCACCAGTATGATCCAAAAGCTGGTAGAAGCGGAATCCGGCCAAATAAAGCAGCTGACGGCGTGGAAAGATGAATGGACGGCAAAGATTGCCGCGCTGCAGACCTTGAACAGCAAGTTGTCCGACCTGCGCACCGCGGCTCAAGCCATGAAAACCCTGGCGAGCTTCCAGGCGAAAAACGCCAGCGTCAGCAACGAGTCGGTAGTAACGGCCACCGCCTCCAGCAGCGCGTCTTCGGGGACGCACCAGGTGCTGGTGAACTCCCTGGCCAAAAATGAAGTCGAGGTGCACCTGGGCCTGGCCGCCTCCGACGCCGTGGTCAACAGCAGCGGCGCCAGCCAGGTCTTTGCCTTCAGCTATGCCGGCGGGGCGCCGGTATCCATCAACGTCCCGGACGGCACCACCCTTTCCGGCTTGGCTGACCTCATCAATGCCAGCGGAGCCAACCCGGGAGTTAAAGCTACGGTTCTGGACATGGGGGAGGCTTATACCACGGACCGCTACCGCCTCATGCTTTCCGGCAAGGACACCGGAGCTCCCTTTACCATTACCATTGATGACGGTCTTACCACCCTGAACGGCAGCGGCGGCACCGCAAATTTTACTTCCACCGGCTTTGAAAACCCGCCTCCCCAACAGGCCCAGAACGCCCAAGTGCGCCTGGATGGCTATCCTCCGGCGGGCTGGATCGAACGGACCAGCAATACCGTGGGGGATCTGATTCCCGGGGTGAGCCTGTCCCTGCTGCAACCCTCAGCCACACCCGTGCAGGTGGCGGTGACGGACGACACCAATGCCATGCAGGAAAAAATCACCAATCTGGTGAATACCTATAATGACCTGCTGACCTACATCCAGGAGCAGAGCAAATACGACAAAGCTACTGGCAAGGCCGGGGTGCTCTTCGGTAACTACGGCCTCCAGATCGTCAAAAGTCAATTATCCGCCATCGCCACAGGCAATGCCCCAGGTTTTGCCGATCCCCAGGACCATTTCCTCAATCTGGCCCAAATCGGCATTACCACGGATGCGGACGAAACTAGTCCAACTTTCGGGCAACTGGTGATGGACCAAAGCGCCCTGGCCGCGGCCCTGAGCGCTGATCCCCAAGCCGTGGCGAACCTGATGGCCAGCTACTTTGTGGGGGCCAGCGACGATGCTTCGGGCAATATCACCTATTACAGCTCCCTGCCGGGAATAACCCAGCCCGGCATTTATTCGGTTACGGCCACCGTGGCCGGGGGTGTCCTCACCGGAGGAACTATCAATGGCCATCCGGCCATGGTGGGCGGCAACACCCTCACCGGGGCCAGCGGCTATCCGGAATACGGTTTGGCCGTGCAAGTAAACCCGACAGATGGAACCCATACCGGCACTGTGCGGCTCAAACTCGGGTTGAACGGTCAGTTCAGCGAGAAACTGGATGACCTCCTGAGCGCTTCCTCGGGGCCGGTGAATATTCTCATTAACAATTATCAGGACATTGTCGGAAACATCGATGAAAAGATCGCCTTCGAGCAGCGCCGGGTGGATTCCTACCGCCAACGTCTGACCCAACAGTTCACCCGGCTCGAAGCAGTGCTATCGCAGCTCAACGACCAGTCCAACTACCTGGCCAGCCAGATTGCCAAGCTGGGAGGGTCCTCAAGCAGTAATAGTGGATAACCGCGGCGCCAGTAATTGCCACGCTGGCCGCGAAGTCTTCCAGGATGATTTTTCGAAACATTAGAGGAGGGTGAAAGGCCCATGAAACAGCAGTTGGCACAACAGCAATATGTCACCACCCAGGTTGCCACCGCCGACCGCCTCCAATTAGTGATCATGCTTTATGACGGAGCCCTCTCCTTTTTGGGCCAAGCCCGGGAGAAGATGGCGGCCCGGGATGCTGCGGCCAAGGGCCTGCTCCTGGGGCGGGCCCTGGATATCATTGCCGAGCTGAACGCCTCTCTAAATTTCCAGGCGAGTCGGGAATTGTCCACCAATCTCTTTCATCTCTATAATTTCATGATCAGTCACCTGACCAAGGCCAATCTGAATTGGGACCTTAAGGCCCTGGACGAGGTCATGGAGATGCTCCAGAAATTACGGGAGGCTTGGGTGGAAGTGGCAAACCGGGCGCGGCGGGGCGAACTGGAGGACAACGGCCAGACTACGGATTCAGTCCCCCGGCGCCATCTCGGGTCGCTGCGGGTTTGACGAGGAGAACCCAGCCGGCGAAACTCAACGAGTGCGGGGCGCCGGCTGTTAGACCACGCCCTATAAGTAGGCGGGGGATGATTTAACGGGCCAGCAGCGGCGAGAAATAGGTCTTGTTGTGAAGAATTGCTTTAATGGCTGAATTCAGCGCAATATCCGCGTCTTCTTTAAGGACATAACCATCGACGCCGATTTTCAGGGCCTTCCGGAAAAAATTTTTTTCCCGGTGCATCGTGAGAATCATGATTTTTATTTGTGGATATTGCGTCTTGATGATCTGCGCGGCTTCCAGTCCGCCGAGGTGCGGCATGGAAATATCCAGGATGACAAGATCCGGAGTGCTGTTTTTCAGGAGATCCAGGAGCTCCAGGCCGTCTCCGGCCTCGAGTACGTGCATGGCGGGATTTTCCTGAATGATCCGTTTTATGCCCTGCCTGACCAAAATGTGGTCATCCGCCAGGATGATCGATTTCATTTCCATTTTATATTCTATTTTTTTTATTTAAACAAGAAAACTTACAGGATGCGATTAATTTCAAAGTAAAGGCGCGTTCCCTGTCCCGGCCGGCTGGTCATGCTGAACTTACTTCCCAGCATCCGCAGCCGCTCTTCCATGGAAGTCAACCCTAAGCCCCGCCGCTCTTGGGGCCGGCTCTTGATTTCTTCCAGGTCAAACCCTTTCCCGTTATCTTCCAGGGAGATAGTGACTTTTTCGGGCAAGACCTTGAGGGCCGCGGTCACCTGCGTCGCTTCCGAATGCTTGTGGACGTTGGCCAGGAATTCCTGGGTAATACGATATATCACAATATTGGCTTCTTCCGGCAGAATATCCTTAACTTCGTCAAGCTCGGCTTTGATTGTCATTTCCTTATCGGAGTATCTTTGAAAATTCTCAAACAGATCCCGCAAGGCTTCGGTCAGACCCAGCCGTTCCAAGGCCGCAGGGCTCAGATCCTGGGAAAGGCGACGGACCTTGCCGATAATGTCCAACAGATAGTTGACTGCTTCCTCAAGGTGCCGCCTGGGTTCCTGATCCAGGGAATGGCGTCTGAGGATGGCGTTCAGTTGCATTCGCAACACCAGGAGGCTCTGTCCCAGGTCGTCGTGCAGTTCCCGGGACAGGCGCCCGCGCTCGGTTTCCTGGGCGTTTAAAAGCTGGGAAGCCAGGAACCGCAGCCTCTCTTCCGATTGGCGGAGGGCCTCCTCCATCCGCAGGCGCTCCGCAATCTCCCATTGGAGTTGCCGCACGGTTGTTTGCAAGTCGGCGGTGCGCTCGATAATCCTAAGTTCCAGGTCGTCATAGGCCTTCTTCAGCGCCTCCTCGGCCAGCTTGCGGGCCATGGCAATGGCCACCTGATCGGACACCGATTTCATCAGGGCCAGTTCATCCGCCGAAAAACTGGTTTTCTTGCGGCTGCCGAAGGACAGGGTGCCCAGGATCCGCCCTTCCACCATCAATGGATGGCAGGCGTATGCCTGAATGCCATGGGGTTTGACCAGTGCGGTGCGCGGGTCGTCGCTATTCTGGATGTCTTCGGCCACGATCGGGGCTCTGGCCTGGGCGGCGCAGCCGCACAGCGTCCTCCCGTATCTGAGCAATTCGAACTTTTGGGCTTCTTCTTCAGGAATCCCGGCAAAGGTATTAAGACGCAAGAGGCCTTCCTGGTCATCCACCACCAGGAAGTTGAAAAAAGCGTCGCAGTCTAAGTATTTCATGACTTTTCGACACAGGGAATCCACTACCTGCTGCGGCGACTCCGCGGCCAGCAGCCGGCTGGCGGTTTCCGCCAGAAGATCCAGGCGCTGATTGCTGAGGCGCAGGGCCTCCTCAGCCTGCTGGCGTTCTCCTAAATAACGCTGGATGCGCCGATTCCCCAGGACGATGCCGGCCAGCCCCATCAGCCAGATCAGGCCATGACCGGCGGCCAGGGTAAAGGTTTGGGTCCTGAACCCGAGAAGAAAAGGTTGCAGAGGGACATCCACACTGATGCCCCCTCGAATATCGCCTTCTTTGTAACCTTGGGCGGCGTGACATTTGAGGCAGTCCTTCTCGGTGAACAAAGGGCGCATATAGCGCAAGTGAGGCCCGTTTGGAGAATCAACCACTTTGAGGATTTCAGGGGCCCCGGCTTCGAAGGCTTTCAAGGCCTGAGTTTCCCAGGCGTCGGGCGCATTTTCCGGGCGTAGGGGCTTAAGGCTGGTGATATGTCCCTTGATGCCGTAAATCTTGGCCGCCAGTTCATGAACCTGGCGCATCATATAAGCCGGGTTTAGCAAGGTCAGGCGGCGGCCGGAGGGGGTCTGGAGATCCCGCTCCGGAACATGGGAAAGGTAAGGATTGGGCTGGGTCTCGGGGGTCACCGGTACATAGACCCCTCCATGCCGGGCGGCCCAAAGCCGGTAACCCAAGTCCTTGTTGTGACTGAGCTGCGCCTCGGTGCTGGCCAGCTCCAAGGCGGTCTGCCGGGCCTGATGGCAGTTCCACAGCAGCGAAGCCGCCACCAGGAGGGTCCAAATTGCACTCAGGCCCCAAGCCAGCCGCCCTTTACTGTTCAGCGGATCCATTCAGGCTAGTTTAAGTCCGGGTTGTCCGAAGCTCGGTACGGCCACGGCATCAGTCTAAGATATAAAAAAACCGAGGTCAATGGATCCAAATTCCCAGGTAAGGTCAGGAGAATTTCCATGAGTCCAGACCAAAGCTGATAATCCCCTGGCCGTTTAAAAAGGATTTCGGAGCCGGTTGAGAAAGTCTTTAACCTCCTTTCTCATCAACGGTTGTCACCCGCCACTGCTTCCGGTCCCGATCGAATGGGCTTGCCCACGGCTCGGGCGATGGCCTTGAGCATCCCACGGTAAATCCAATGATGGAAGGGTTCCAGGGCATACCAGTAGAGGATGCCGCCCAAGCCCCGGGGAAGGAAGCGGGCTACTTGGCGGAGTTCGGTGCCGCGCCCCTCGGATGGCGCCAGGGAAAATTCCAGGGTGGCTTCCCCGGGAAGCTTCATCTCCGCCAAAAGAAGGAGGCGGCGCGGCGGCTCCACTTCCAGGACCCGCCAGAAATCCAGGGCATCGCCGGCAGACAGCTCCTCAGGATGCCGCCGCCCGCCCCGAAAGCCTATGCCCCCGAGCAGTCGGTCCACCGATGCCCTGAGCTTCCATAAGCCGGTGCCGTAGTAATAGCCGGTCTGGCCGCCGATCCTGACAATCGCGGGCCAGACTTCCACGGGAGCGGCGTCCAGGACCACCTTGAAACCGCAGGACAGGATAGTTCCCCCGGCATAAGCCGCGTCACCGCAGGCGAGCCACTCCGGGGGCGCGCTGGCGCCGGCATCCATCCAGCAAGTGTCCACCTGCTGCCGGCGGATTTTTTGCAGGGCCAGCCGGATGGTTTCCCGGCAGGTGAGCAGCTTTTGGGGGATGAGGTCCCGGATGCGGTTCTCCTGGCAGACCACCGGGTTGCGCAGTCCCTCGGCCAGGGGCCGGGCGATGGCCGCAGGCACCGGGGTGACCAAATGGATCCAGTAGGAGCTGAGCCTGGGAGTCAGGACCGGCACCGGAATGATGATCCGGCGGCGCAGGCCCGCCTCCTCGGCGTAAATATCGAAGAGCCGCCGGTAGGTCACCACATCCGGGCCGCCGATGTCAAAAGTCTGGCCTTTGACTTCATCGTGTTCCAGGCAGCCCTGGAGATAATTGAGTACGTTGGTGATGGCAATGGGCTGCACCGGATTGAGGACCCAGCGGGGGGTAATCATGACGGGGAGGCGGTCCACCAGGTAGCGCATGATTTCAAAGGAAGCGCTGCCTGAGCCGAGGATCATGGCGGCCCGCAGAAAGGTGGCGGGCACCGGGCCGGATTGGAGGATCCTGGCCACCTCATAGCGGGAGCGCAGGTGCTTGCTCAAGTGGGGGTCGCCTGCGCCTCCCAGGCCGCCCAGATAAATGATGCGGTCCAGCCCCGCCGCAGCCGCGGCCTGAACCAGATGCCGCGCGCCCTGGCGGTCAGATTCGCTGTAGGAGCCGGGCGCGGCCAGCATGGAGTGCACCAAATAGAAGGCCGCGCCGCAGCCCTGCGCGGCCGCGGCCAGGGAGGCGTAATCCAGGACATCCCCTTGGACCAATTCCACCAAAGGGCGACCGCTCCAGGGCCGTCCCTTGAGTTTGGCCACGGAGCGCCCCAGGGCCCGGACCCGGTAGCCGGCGTCGAGGAGTTGGGGCACCAGGCGGCCGCCCACGTAGCCGGTGGCGCCGGTAACCAAAACAGGATGGGCTTTGATATCCATGGGTATTTTCTCTCCGATTTTCACCGAAACGGAAAAACCGACCTCACCAGCAGAGCGGCGCCCAAAGAGGGCAGGGCAGGGGATCTGTCATGGCCGGGGATTCAGCATTAATAAATCACGGCCCTTGCCCGGCAGGCAATAATAAAATACAGTGGCTAGAACCCATTGTTGGCTCTCCCTAAGTGTGGCAGAAGTCTTGGGATAATCATGAAAGGAGGAAATTTTATGCTGAACCTAAGCGCAATTTTGTGCCTGAAGGGGCTTTGGGTGCTGTTGGCTTGCGCGGCGGTGGTGACTTGGACGTCCGGGGCGCCGGCCGCACCCAAAGCCGACCGGGTGAAGCTCGCCACCACCATGGGGGATATCATCCTGGAACTTTACCCCGAGAAGGCCCCGGCCACGGTGGATAATTTCCTGCAATACGTCAAGGACGGCTATTATAACGGCACCGTATTCCACCGGGTCATCAACGGGTTCATGATCCAGGGAGGCGGCATGGACGCCGACCTGCAGGGCAAACCCACCCGGCCCCCCATCAAGAACGAGGCGGACAATGGTCTCCGAAATGAGCCCTACACCATCGCCATGGCCCGGACTAGCGACCCCCATTCGGCCACCAGCCAGTTTTTCATCAATGTGGCGGACAATGACTTCCTGAACCACAAGGCCAAAACCGCCCGCGCGTATGGTTACGCGGTGTTCGGCCGGGTGGTTCAGGGCAAGGATGTGGTGGACAAAATCAAGGCCGTGCCCACGGGCCGCCAGGGCATGTATGAAAATGTGCCGACCACGCCGGTAACCATTACCAAGGCGGTTATTCTGAGCCACTAGACCCGTCTTGCCCCGTTTGCCGTGGGGGAGCAGATTTCCCCCTTGCCATCGCAGAGACTTGTCGTGAGCCGGGATGGGTCTCACCAACGATTCTGGTGCAGCCGGGACGGGTCGAAACGGTTTTCCCTCGCTTTCGGTTCCGCCGGATAGCCGACGGGAATGATGGTCAGGGGTATGACCGCTTCCGGGAGATTAAGAAGCTTTTTGACCGCGGTAATGCGTTCCGGATAAGGATAAATTGCGGTCCAGACCGCGCCTAAACCCAGGGCGTTGGCCGCGATGAGGATGTTTTCCGCCGCCACCGCGCCGTCCAACTGCCAATACCCCTGGCCCTTGAATTTTTCCTTGTCCTGGTTGCCGCACACCAGGATGGCCACCTGCGCCCGCTTTATCTGCAAGGCTTTGGGGTTCAGGTTATAAATGGCGTCCAGAACCTTGCGGTCATTGATCACGATGAATTCCTGGCTGCGTTCATTGAAGGCCGAGGGGGCGGCCATCCCGGCTTCCACCAGAACCCGGAGCAACTCTTCGGGCACCGGATGCTGGGAATAGTCCCGAATGCTGCGCCGGGTCAGAATCGCGGTAACGGCGTCCAAAGTTCCCGGAGGAACCTTGATTTCGCCGGCGCTCTGAGATGACGAGGCCTTTACCTCAGCCCGCGTCAGGGGTGTAACCACGGGTTGCACCAGAAATGCCGCCGCGGCCAAGCCGATGCCCCCGACGGTTTTGAGCCACTTCGGCCGTGCCATGATAAGTCCTCCTTGTCCCACTTAACCGCTCTTGCGCACCGGCAAGGTCACTCTTATTATAAGAAGGAATTCCGGGATATCCAGGGGCTTGGCGAATATCCCAGATTGCGGCGGCCTGGCGTTGAAGCGCTAGTATTCGCCGACGGACCCCCTCAAGGACAACCGGTGACAAAGATGCTGGATCAGCCGGCCAAAGATCCCTTCCTGTTTCGGGAATGTTTCCTGATGACCATGCCCATCGGCATCAAGGTCGGCAACCTCAGGGAATTGCTTCATGTCATCAGGGAAGTGAAGGAGTCGGTGCTCTACTACCACCTGTTTCAGACCCGTCTGGCGGTGTCCCCGCCCGCGGTGGAGTATCCCAATGATTTCGCGCTTTGGGCCGGGACGGCCCTGCAGGAGATCGCTCTGGCGGAAAAACTCAGTTCCTTCGACCCGTTGGACTACACCAACATGGGCCAGGTCCGTCAGGCCATAGTGGATATCATTGAGGAGTACCTGTGGGAGACGCCCTTTGTTCCCTGGGCTCGCCCCGGTTTTGAACTTCATTGTTGCGAAGCCTCCACCGTGGTGATCCGCTCCAAGATTTCCGCCCACAATCTCCGGGAGTTTTGCCAGGCCCTGCAAGGTGTCGGGGTCGATTCGATCTACTATCATTTTTTCGAGGCCCGCTGGCGCTTGGAAAGCCCTATTGATGACTTCTCCTACTGGATCGAGACCAATTTCGATTTGCCGGAGCTGGTGACGGCCATCCGCGGCATAGATATCTATTTTCACAACCTCAAGGAAATCCGGCAGACTCTTATTAACCTGATTCAGCGGCATCTGGGAAAGTTCTGTGGCGAACCTCAGTGAATATGCGCCCATTGTCGGGGACGAAGTGGTGTCCCAACTGGAACGCCTGACGGAGGTGGTGGCCCCCCGCCGGTTCGTCCATATCAATTCAACCCGTTACGGCGGCGGGGTGGCGGAAATTCTGAACCGGGCCGTGCCCCTGCTTAATCAATTGGGCCTGGAAACCCATTGGCAGGTGATGGAGGGGGACCCCTTTTTCTTTGAGATCACCAAGGCGATGCACAATGCCTTGCAGGGGAATAAGGTCTATTTCAGCCGGGAAATGATCAATCATTACCTGGAGGTCAACCGGGAGAACGCCCGCCGGTGCGACTGGGAGGCCGACTTTGTCCTGGTGCACGACCCGCAGCCGGCTTATATGATTGAAGAGTTGCGGCCCCGGGCCAAACACTGGGTCTGGCGCTGTCATATCGATGTGTCCCGGCCCAGCCTGCAGGTCTGGAAATTCCTGCGGGACATTGTGCGGCAATATGATGCTTCGGTGTTTTCCATGCCGCAGTTTGCCCAGAGTCTGCCCCATCCCCAATACCTTATCCATCCTTCCATCGATCCCCTTAGCGAAAAAAACCGGGAGCTGACTCCGGGAGAGATCGCCGCGGTCCTGGAGCGCCTGGGAATAGAGCGGGATAAGCCCATTGTCTTGCAGGTTTCCCGATTTGATGCCTTTAAGGATCCCTTGGGGGTTATCCAGGCCTTTCGCCTGGTCCGGCGGCATACCCCCTGCAAGCTGGTGCTGGCGGGAGGGGAGGCCACCGATGATCCGGAGGGGGCGCGCCTTTTTGCTGAAGTTCAGGAAGCGGCTCATGGCGACCCGGATATTCAGGTCCTGCTCCTGCCCCCGGATGCGCATCACGACATCAACGCCTTGCAGCGGGCTGCGGATGTAATCGTGCAGAAATCCATCCGGGAGGGTTTCGGGTTGACGGTCACCGAAGCCATGTGGAAAGGAAAGCCGGTAATCGGGGGGGCGGTGGGGGGCATCGTCCTCCAGCTTCAGGACTATGTCACCGGTTTCCTGGTGCATTCTCCGGAAGGGTGCGCCTTCCGCATCCGCTACTTGCTGCATCGCCCGGAAATGGCCAAGCGTATGGGACAACTGGCCCGGGAATTCGTCCGCCAACATTTTTTAATCACCCGTTCGCTCCGCGACTTCCTCACCCTGATAATCCTGCTGGACCAGCCTGAACGGCGACTTATAGAGTTTTAACCGGCCGGGGTCGGAAAAAAGACGAGCCGGAGCCAAGGCCCCGGCTCTGCGAGGTTGGCGGGGATCGGGCGGCCAGGTTCAGAGAGCCGCCCTGGGCCGTCAGACTACAGACCCTTCATCCGGCACTTTTCCAGGGCTTTGTACCCCAGCGCGGTGCAGATGGACTTGCAGGAGGCGCAGGCGATGCACAGGTCCGTATCCACATTGATGGCCTCCGGCTCTTCGTAAATGGCGTGAGTCGGGCACACCCGCATGGCAAAGCAGTCCTGGCAGTAATTGGGACAGATGGTCTTCTTGTGGGCGGCTTCTCTTCGGATCATCATGGTCTCGCTCCCTTGGGGTTCAGTTTGTTTGCTGGTAATTAATGCCGATCCGGGGACTTATCCCAGGATGCGGTCGATCTCTTCCCGGTCTGATTCCATGACATAGGGGATGCCGGAGATATCCGCGGCTTCCCGCGTCAGGGCCACCAGGTCTTCCCGGGTAATATGTTCAAGCGCAAACTTGCGGGCCCCGGCCATGAGCTGCTGCAAGCCCTGGCGCAGGCGGTCGATATAGGAATACATGCCGATGGCCCCGGCCGGCAGTTTGTTGAAATCTTTGCCGAATTTCTTCTTGAGTTGGGCCCCTACGGCGAAGAGGCGTTCATAGCCCTCCTCAATGGTCTTGCCCTGGGTTTCCATCTTCGTGGCCATCAGCTTGCCGTGGGTCTTGCCCACCATGGCCGCGGTCATGATGGCCCGGCCCAGGCACACGGCCTTGACATAGGGGGCGCCCAGGGCAATGGCCTTGAAGATATGGTCCTCCAGGCTGAGGCCGCCGGCGATGGCGATGGGCGGGATATAAGCGCCCTTGGCCCGCAGGCGTTCACACATCTGATAGGCCAGGCATTCCAGGTGCACAGTGGGGATGCCCCATTCGTTCATCATGCGCCAGGGGCTCATGCCGGTGCCGCCCCCGGCTCCGTCGATGGTAAGAAGGTCGATTTTGGCCACGGAACAGAATTTGAGGGCCCGGGCCAGGTCAGCCGGCCGGTAAGCGCCGGTCTTCAGGGTGACATACTTGGCCCCCAGGTGGCGCAAGCGCTCCACTTCCTTGTAAAAGCCCTCTTCGGTCACCATCCCCAGGCGGGAATGGCGTTCGAATTCGCTGATGCCTCCCATCTGGAAGGCCTGCTGGGCCTCCGGTTCTCGAGGGTCAGGAAGCACGATATAATCGCGCTCTTTAAGCTGCAAGGCCCGCTCCAGGCTGGGAAGTTTCACTTCGCCGCCGATGTCCTTGGCCCCCTGGCCCCACTTGAGTTCCAGGATCTCCACGCCGTGCTTGTCAATGACATACTCGATGGCGCCCAGGCGGGTGTCCTCAACGTTGGCCTGGACGATGATGCCGCCCCGCCCGTTGTACCACTGCTTGAAGGTTTTGATGCGCCGGTCCATTTCCGGGGATTTCACCACCCGGCCGTGCCGCACTTGCAGGTGGGGATCCATGCCGCAGACGTTTTCGCCCACGATGACGATGATCCCGGAGATGGCCGCACCCACCGCCATCTCCTCCCAGTTGATGCGGGCGATGTCGGTGGAGCCCACCGCGCCGGTGAAAACCGGGAAGTCCATGACAATGCTGCCGTCGGCGCCCAACCTGGTGGTGCAGTCCACCGCCGGGAACACGGCCTTGTCCGGGTCCGGATCTATCCCAATGGCGCCTACACAGGTACCCTGGATGTTGAAGTGGGAGAAATCCACCGGATATTCTTTTTCAGCCCCCGCGGTCACTTTGCCGAAGGGCTGGGGATAGATGACCTCCCGGCCCTTTAGGGCGGAGCGGCCGATTTCACAGGGACCTTCGCAGCCATCCAGGCAGGTGACGCAAATGCCCGAGATCGGGGCGGGGTCCACCCGGTTGGTGGTGATGGTGGCGGCGCTGCGGTTAGGTTTGCTGAAAGACATGCATCCTACTCCTTTCATTAAGGGTTTCCCCAAAAAAATTGGCTGGGTTTTGAATGATCAGAAAGTAGAAAGGGGGAGGATAAAGGCAAAAATTTAGTTAAAATGCAATTTGCAGGCCAAATATTAGAAAAGCTTAATTTTATAGGAAAATGGCAGGCTTAATCTAGAGGAAATGGAAAAACCAGCTTAAAAATTTTACATACTTGTTAGTTTTGCTAATTATTTAAACTTTATTTATACAAAAATGCAAGCGATTTTTTTCAAAGGCTTCTTTTTAGGGGCAAGAGTAACCAGGAAATCCGGTTGCCTCATTCAGAAGGCTGGAAACCGGCAGTTTGCCTTGGCCCTTTGCAGCTTGGGTCAGATCGGGATTTGTTAAGGCCTCCTTGACGCCAGCCTCGCCATAGCCTAATATCTAAGGCAGATTCACAGGTTGACCAGGAAACCTTCTTATGACCTTTGTCAAACAGCGCGTCCCCTCCGGGGTGAACCGCCTGGACCTGCTCTTGGGAGGACTCTTCATCGGGGACAACGTGGTGTGGCACGATGACGCCGGCTCGTTGGCCCCCATCTTCTGCCACCACTTCATCAAGGCATCGGAGCAGCAGGGCCGAGCCATCATCTATGTCTGCTTTGACCGCTCCCCCAAAAGCCTTCTGGAAAAACTGGGGCCGTTGGCGGAGTACCCGAAACTCACCCTGCTTGATTGCTTCACCAGCGGCAAGGGCAAGGAGGCCGGCACCTTTGTCAAGTTTTACGAAGAGGCCGACCTCCCCTGCCGGGTGGTAAAGGTCCAGAAACCCCAGGAAGTCCGGGAATTTGAAAACGTTCTCTACCAAACCCACAGCCAGTTATCCGGGGATGTGCGGCTCATTTTCGAGAGTGTCACCGGCATGCAGGAACTTTGGGGGGGCGAGGAACGCTTCCTCGATTTTTATGCCCATTCCTGCCCCCGCCTCTACGACCTCAATACCATCGCCTACTGGACCCTGGCCAAGCACGCCCATTCCCAACGCTTCCGGGCCGCCATCAACCAGATCGCCCAGGTGGCCATAGAGCTTACCATCAAGCGAGGGACCACCTCGCTCACCATCCTGAAAGCGGAGCAGCGCAGCCCCGAGGAATTCGATAAGCCCCACGTGTACTGGACCAGGGATCAGGCGGTGGTTTTCGAGGAAGACAGGCGCACCTCCGGCAAGACCGACCTGGGTCTGCGTCTCAAGGAATTCCGCCGCAAGCGGGGGGTGTCCCAGGCCGAGTTGGCCAAGATGGTGGGCGTCACCGCGAGCACCATTTCCCAGATCGAAGGCAACCTCATTTACCCTTCGCTGCCCGCCCTCCTCAAGATTGCCGAGGTCCTGGCCGTGGAGGTGACTTCGTTCTTCGAGGGCGGCGGGGAAGGGCAGAAACGCCTGGTTTTTACTCCCCAGGACGCAGTGGCGGTTAAATTGCGGGACCTGCCGGAGGGCGCGGCCTTTGCCCGGCTGCTGCACCCGGTGGACGTGCAGGCGAAGGCGGAACCTTACCTGATCGAAATTCCCCCGAAGCAGACCCTGCCGGGACATTTCTTTTTCCACAAGGGCGAGGAGGTGGGCTATGTGCTGGCCGGTCGGCTCCAGGTGCAGGTGGGCCAAACAGTGCATACCCTCAAGGCCGGAGACGTCATCTACCTCACTTCCGAAATTCCCACGGAATGGAAAAACCCCAGCCCTTCTCCGGCCCGCCTGTTCTGGGTTAACCTCAAGTAGTTCGGTCTTTGCCATTCCGGTTTCCGGGATAACGCCGTCGCCGAGAGGCAGGGGGAAATGGGGACCCCAGCCCCCGTCGTCTTTTACGGCGGAGGCAGGGGATACGATCGAAGGAAAATTAACCAAAGGCTGTTCGCGGTTGCTCCTATGTGAAAATATTATTGCAATTTAGACTCAATAACCTTAAAAATAAGTATGAAATCGGAACTGGACATCTTCCGGGAATACATCCGGCAGCGGGGTTTGAGGCGCACCCCGGAGCGGGAGGTGGTTCTCCAGGAAGTCTTCGCGGTACATGAGCACTTCGACGTGGAGGAACTTTACCTGCGCCTCAGGCGCAAGGGGGTCAAGGTCTCCAAGGCCTCCGTCTATCGGGCCCTGCGCCTCCTGCTGGACTGTGGCCTGGTCCGGGAAGTGGACTACACCGACGGCCATTGGCACTACGAGCACATCTACGGCCACGGCAACCACAACCATTTGCGCTGCCTGGGCTGCGGGGAGATCGTGGAATTCGAAGCCGCAGGCCTGGCCTCCCTGGAGGAGCAATTGTCCAATACTTATGGCTACCTTATCATCAGTCATCATTGGGAAGTAAAAGGCTACTGCCGGGAATGCCGGTCCAGGCAGGTCGGCGGGGCTGACACGGATAACTTATGACCGAATCCCCCAAGCAACTTGAAACCCCTCTTGCCAACGTCCCCGCCGGCCGGCGGGTGCGCATCGCCAATTTCGCCGGGGGGCGCATGCTGCGATCCCGTCTGGCCTCCCTGGGCCTCAATCTGGGCCAGGAGGTCACCATCCTCCAGAATAACCGGGGCCTCATTATGGTGGGGGTCAACGGCGGCCGGGTGGCCCTGGGCCGGGGGGTGAGCCAGAAAATCCTCACCGTGCCGGTAGGGGAGTGATTTTCCGCTCATGGGCGTGGTTCCTTGACAACCCCCAGATCGCCTTTTTCCTCGGATCCTGACCCTACGCCCCTTGCCGCACTGGAAGGGGTGGTGGAGCGCCTGACCTTCGCCGACCCGGAAAGCCATTATGCCGTGGTGCGCCTCAAGGTGAAGGGCCGCCGGGATCCCGTTACCGTCGTGGGTCCCCTGGCCAGCGCCAAGGAGGGGGAGCACCTCCAGCTCAAGGGCCGCTTTGAGATCCATCCCCGCTGGGGGGAGCAATTCAAGGTCACCTGGTGGTATTCGGTGCTCCCTGCCACGGAAGCAGGCATCAGGAAGTATCTGGCCTCGGGGCTGATCAAAGGCATCGGTCCTGAGTTGGCCCAGCGCCTGGTAGCCCGGTTCGGCCCCGAAACCCTCGAAGTCATCGAGAAATCCCCTGATCGTCTCACTGAAGTGCCGGGCATCGGCAAAAAACGCGTTCAGCAGATCATGGCGGACTGGCGAAGCCAGCACGAGGCCCGAAAAATCCTGGTGGCCCTCCAGGGTCTGGGGGTGGGGATGGCCCATGCCACCAAGATTTACAAGCAATACGGCGCTCAGGCCATGGAGGTGGTGACCGGCAATCCGTACCAGTTGGCCCTGGATATCCAAGGGCTGGGGTTTGCCACGGCGGACCGTCTGGCCTCCCGCCTCAACCTGGACCCCCAGGCCCCGGCCCGCCTGGCCGCAGGTCTGGTCCATGTCATTGATGAGATGTCCGGAGAGGGCCATGTCTTTGTCCCTTTGGACATGCTTTTGGAGAAGAGCCGGCAACTGCTGAGGGTACCGGTCGAACCCCTGAGCCGTGCCCTTATGGCCCTGAGCCGGGACGGCCGGGTGGTGGTTCAGGATTGGTCTGAGGGAAAGGCCGTATACAAGCGCCCCGCCTGGGTGGCGGAAACCGGCATCGCCCGTGACCTGGCGCGTATCACCAGCTCCATCGCCGCCACTCCGCCTCTGCATCTGGAGGACTTGCTGGGCCTGGTCCAAAAGGAGCGGGGGCTGGAGCTCTCCGAGGAGCAGGTCCGGGCCGTGACCTTGGCCCTGCAGGAAAAGGTCGCCATCATCACCGGAGGACCGGGCACCGGGAAGACCACCATCGTAAGCTGTATTTTGGACCTTTACCGGCGGATAGGGGCGCGGGTGCGCCTCATGGCACCCACCGGGCGGGCCGCCAAGCGCCTGAGCGAAACCACCGGGGCCGAGGCCGCCACCATCCACCGGTCCCTGGAATTCTCCCCTCAGACCGGGGGCTTCAAGCGCAACGCCTCCGAACCCCTGCGGGCCGACGCCATTGTGGTGGACGAGATGTCCATGGTGGACACCTTTCTCATGTACCATCTTCTCAAGGCCGTGCCCTCCGGGGCGCGCCTGATTATGGTGGGGGATGTGCACCAGCTTCCTGCGGTGGGACCGGGGAACGTGCTCAAGGACCTGATGGATTCAGGCGTGGTGCCGGTGGCCCGCCTCACCCAGATTTACCGCCAGGCCAAGCAGAGCCTTATCGTGGTCAATGCTCACCGCATCAATCAGGGAGTCTTCCCGGTGCTGCCCCGGCGCTTCGGCAAGGTGGATTTCGTATTTGTGGAGCTCCAGGAACCGGAGGCCATCAAGGGACGTCTCCTGGATCTGGTGGCCCGGGAGCTTCCCTGGCGTTATGGCTTCGATCCGATACGGGACCTCCAGGTCATCACCCCCATGCACCGGGGCCCGGTGGGCATCCAAAACCTCAACCACGAGCTGCAGCAGTGCTTGAATGGCCGGGCGCCGCGTTTCACTTTCGGGGCCCGGGTCTTCCGGCGGGGGGACAAGGTTATGCAGCTCAAGAACAATTATTACAAGGAGGTTTTCAACGGTGACATCGGCCAGGTGATGGGCTTCAACGCCGAGAGCGGCCAGCTCCTGGTGGAATTCGACGGACGGCTGGTTTCCTATGACCCTGGGGAAGGGGAAGAGATCACCCTGGCCTATGCGGTGACAGTGCACAAGGCCCAAGGCAGTGAATTTCCGGCGGTCCTGCTGGTCCTCACCACGCAGCACTATCTTCTCTTGCAACGCAACCTCCTGTACACCGCGCTCACCCGAGGCCGGCGCCTGGTGGTCCTTCTGGGCAGCAAACGGGCCCTGGCCCTGGCCATCAAAAATGACCAGCCAGTGCGGCGGTTTACGGATTTGGCTGCCAAACTGCGCCAGGCCAGCCGGTGAGGAGGGCTGGGGGGTCGGCGTTAGGCTTTGGGTCTTAGGTCTCACGGCCTGCTTATCCAAGGAAGGGGTAAGGCCCTTTTAGGGGAAAAGTGCTTGACTTTTGGGCCTCTTATATTCACAATCAGAATAAATCCTGGGGGAAATGGTGCGAATGGACCTGTTTGCCGAGCTGGAACAAAAACTGGAAACCATCCTCAAGCAATACGAGAGTTATAAGCAGGCCATCGCCGAATTGAAAGAGACCCTGGCCGCCAAAGAACAGGCCCTGTCAGCCAAGGAGCGGGCTCTTAAAGAGGCCGAGGCCTCCCTCGAACAGATAACCCGTGAGAAGGAAATGGTTCGTCAAAGGATCGACAAGATCCTGAACAGACTAAAAATTCTTGACTTGGGAGAATCGACTTAACCATTGGAACGAGAGCCTCAAAAAGTGACGGTGGAGATCTTAGGGCGGACATTAACCCTGACCAGCTCTATGCAGCCGGACCAACTGCAAGCAGTGGCCCAGATGGTGGACGGGCAGCTGCGGGAATTGCAGCGGGCCTTTCCCACTAGTTCACTGGCTGACTTGGCTATCCTGGCAGCCCTGAACCTGGCTCTCGAAAGCCTTGAAAACCAGGATAACTATCAAGAACTCCAGGAGAATTATAAGCAACTTCAAAACGAGATCGAGCAGCGCTCACGGCAGTTGCTGCAGAAGCTGGAGGTGTACGACGTAACGGCGCCCCCGGGGCCTTGATCTGAACTATTCGGGGGAGAAGAGGAGATTTTTTAGTCGTTTTTAACCTAAGGCATATATTCTTGGGAAGGCGTCAGGCGAGCACGGCAGGGAAGTGGAGGTCACTCCGGGCGAAGCCCGGTCCGATATACTTGATATACCGCATATACCGCATCCGAAGTGAGCCGCCCCGGCCGCTCAGGAGCCGGGAGATCACCAGGAAATCTACCGCGGAAAGGAGGGAATGCCAGGAAGTGTTTGACTGACCTGGGCGTTTTCTTGCTCAGGTGCTGCTGTCTGCGGCTTTGAGAACTTGTAGTGAACCTACTCAAAGCCACTGCTCCACGCCCCTCGCCCCATTTTTCCAACCCAAGCTGGCCCTTTGTCCTCCCAATGCCGCCAACCTCACCGGCCTCCGTGCATGTTTCGGGTTGCGTGAGGAATTTATATAACGCGAGGGGAACCCCCCATGAACTTATTATCTGCCATCATACTCGCTGTAGTTATGACGGGGCTTGGGTTCCTTGTGGGCTTTTTATATCGCAAGCATCTCATGGAGTCTCATATCGAGTCTCTGGAGGGGCTGGGCAAAAAAATCCTGGACGAAGCCCGCAAAGAAGCAGAAAACATCAAAAAGGAAGCCAAGCTTCAAGCTAAAGATCAACTATACCAACTCAAGCAGGATTTCGAGAAAGAAACCCAGGAACGCCGCCAGGAACTTCTTTTGCTGGAACGCCGCTTCCTGCAAAAAGAGGAAAACCTGGAAAAGAAAGCCGCCCTGCTGGATGAGCGGGAAACGGAAATTAATAAAAAAAGCAAACAAATCGCCCAGCAGGAAAAAAGCCTGTTGGAAAAAGAGGAGCGCTATCAGCAATTACTGCATGAACAGAATGCCCGCCTGGAACAACTGGCCGGCATGACCGCCCAGGAAGCCAAAGACCTGCTGCTCAGAACCTTGGAACGGGAGGTGCGCACCGAGGCCGCCCGCATGGTCAAACGTATCGATACGGAAGCCCGGGAGACCGCATCCCGCAAGGCCCGGGAGATTACGGCGCTGGCCATCAAGCGCTACGCCAGCGATCATGTGGCGGAACAAACCGTCAGCGTGGTGCCCCTGCCCAATGAAGAAATGAAGGGGCGCATCATCGGCCGGGAGGGCCGCAACATCCGGGCTCTCGAGGCCGCCACCGGGGTGGACATCATCATCGACGACACTCCGGAGGCGGTGATCCTGTCCGCGTTCAATCCCATCCGCCGGGAAGTGGCCCGCATGAGCCTTGAACGCCTGATCTCGGATGGCCGCATCCATCCAGGGCGCATTGAGGAAATTGTGGCCAAGGTCTCTCAGGAGATGGATGAAAAGATCCGGGCGGCCGGCGAAGAAGCGGCCTTCGACTCCGGAGTCCACGGCCTTCATCCCGAACTCATCAAGCTTTTGGGAAAACTCAAGTACCGCACCAGCTACGCCCAGAACGTGCTCCAGCACTCCCTCGAGGTCTGCTACCTGTGCGGCATCATGGCTGCGGAATTGGGCCTCAATGAAAAACACGCCCGCCGGGCCGGCCTGCTCCACGACATCGGCAAGGCCGTGGATCATGAGGCCGAAGGGGTGCATGCCCTGATCGGCGCGGATTTGGTAAAACGCTATGGCGAGTCCAGCAAGGTGGTGCACGCGGTGGCCGCCCACCATGAAGATGTGCCCATGGAGAGCATCCTGGCCATCCTGGTGCAGGCCGCGGATACTCTTTCGGGCGCCCGGCCCGGGGCCCGGCGGGAAATGCTGGAAACCTACATCAAGCGCCTGGAGGACTTGGAAAAGGTGGCGCGCTCCTTCAATGGCATCAGCAAGTCGTATGCCATCCAGGCCGGCCGGGAGATCCGCCTCATCGTGGAGAGCGACAAGGTGAGCGACGAGGAGGCGGCTCTGTTGTCCCGGGAAGTGGCCAAGAAAATCGAGAATGAGCTCACCTACCCGGGGCAGGTCAAGGTCATGGTTATCCGGGAGACTCGCGCGGTGGAGTACGCCCGCTGATGAATCTTCTCTTCCTGGGCGACATTGTCGGCTCTCCCGGGCGGCGGGCCGTAGAGGAGCTGTTGTATCGGCTGGTGGACCGACACCTCATTGACCTGGTGGTGGCCAACGGGGAAAACGCCTCCGGCGGCATCGGCATCACTCCACCGGTGGCCGACCAGCTCCTCAATATGGGCATTGATCTCTTGACCAGCGGCAACCATATCTGGAAACATAAGGATATTATCCCATACCTGGAGGACACCGACCGGCTGGTGCGACCCGCCAACTACCCTCCGGATACCCCGGGACGGGGGTATGCCATCCTCGAGACCCCCTTGGGGGATAAGGCCGCGGTGATCAACCTGGAGGGCCGGGTCTTTATGAACCCCTTGGAGTGCCCTTTTCGCACTGCAGATAAAATCCTCGCCCTGATACCCCCGGAGGTCAAAGTCATTATTGTGGATATCCATGCCGAGGCCACCAGCGAGAAATTGGCCATGGGCTGGTACCTGGACGGCCGGGTCAGCGCCGTGGTGGGCACCCATACCCACGTCCAGACTGCGGACGAACGAGTGCTTCCCCAGGGCACCGCGTATATCACCGATGTGGGCATGACCGGCCCCATCAACTCGGTTATCGGCATGAAAACCGAAGTCATCCTGGAGCGTTTCCTGACCCAGCGACCTCAGCCTTTCAAGGTGGCCTCCCACAATATTCAGCTTCAGGGAGTGGTGCTCAAATTCGACGGCCAGGGGCGTTGCCAGGAAATTATCAGACTTCAGGAAAGGCTCAAAAGCTGACCACCATGAACCTGGAAAAACTGAAAAACTCCTGCCGCAAAAGGTTCAGGAGCGCCTATAATTTTTTCGTCGATCTGAGAAAACCCAGGACCCCGATTGCCACCGATCTCCCGGCCCTGAACGACATCAAGCGCCACAGCCTGAAACGCACGGCCATAAATGAGCACCTGGAAACCCTTTTCGTGGAATCCCTGGTTATGAACCCCCGCCTGATTGTGGAGTTAGGCGTGGCCCGGGGAGAGAGTGCCCAAGTGTTTGCCCAGGTAGCCCGGCTGTGCGGCGCCAAAATGGTGAGCGTCGATCTGACGGACTGCTCCCGAGCCCTAGATTGGGACGAATGGAACTTTGTCCAGAAAGACGACGTGGAATTCGCCCGGGAGTTCGAGGGCTGGTGTCGGGAAAGGCAGATCGAACCGGTGATTGACGTGCTGTTCATTGACACCAGTCACTACTTTGACCACACCCGGGAGGAGATGCGGGCCTATTTCCCCTTTTTGGCCGACCACGCCAAGGTCTTTTTCCATGACACCAACCTGGACACCTTCATTTTCCGCAAGGATGGCAGCATGGACCTGGGTTGGGACAACGACCGGGGGGTCATCCGGGCCATTGAGAGTTATTTCGGCAAAAAATTCAATGAAAAGGAAGAGTTCATCGACTTTGTGACTCCCTGGCTCATCAGGCATTATCCCTACTGCAGCGGTCTGACCGTATTGGAAAAACTTGCTCACCTCTTTCCCGCGGCCGGTCCGGAGCAGCCGGCATGAGGCCGCAGGAGGATCGTGGCGGCGGCACCCCTGGCCCCGATGAGCCCTGATCAGCTTCCCAACGTCATCCTGGTGGTCATGGACACGGCCGCGGCCCGGCGTTGCTCCGTGTACGGCCATTTCCGGGAAACCACTCCGGGATTGGCCCGCATCGCCCGCGAAGGCACCCTGTATCGCTCCTGTTTTGCCACTTCCCCGTGGACCATACCTTCCCACCTGTCCCTGTTTTCCGGGTTGTATCCCTCGGAATTGGGCCTCGCGGAAAAAGCCACGCAAGTTCCTGAGGTTTTCCACACCCTGCCGGAGATTCTCAGCCAAATGGGGTACCATACGGTGGGCATCTCCTGCAATGGCCTGGTGGGGCACCAACGCGGTTTCAATGTGTTTTACGAAATGGACACGCCTTTCTTTTCCGAGGGTTACCACCGGGACAAACTAAACACCAGGTTCATCAAGGGGCTTACTGATCGGGAACTCGGACGTCTGTGGCATTTTTTAAAATACATTTTTCAGAAAAAACGTTTTCTCTTTCCGATCCAAAATATTCTGGAGAGGTTGTATAAAAAATACTGTGTAGATTTATACTATAAAACTGCGGGGGCTACGACGCGCAGTTTTAAAATAGCCCAATATTTGCTCAAAAGATACCAAGGAAAACAGCCTTTATTTCTGTTTTTAAATCTGATGGAAACCCATTGAAAATATAACCCGCCGGTTTCATATAATAATATTATTGATATTTCGGTCCAGGAGCGGCAGAAACTCTACCAATATGATCACCAGGATTTTTATATTAAAGAGATCTCCCCAGAAGAAATGTCCAAAATCAATCTGTTGTATGAACAGGGGCTGTATTTTCTGGATAAGAAATTGTTTGATTTTTACGGGTTCCTCGAGGTCCAGAACCTGAAAGACAATACTCTCCTGGTGATAACCTCCGACCATGGGGAGGCCCTGGGCGAGCATGGCCTTTGGGGACATATTTTCAGTTTGTACAATGAAATCCTCCAGATCCCCCTGGTGATAAAATACCCGGCCGGTGTGGCCGCGCCGGGGGAGTGCCGCCGGCTGGTGCAATTAAATGACCTCTTTGCCACCATCCTGGAAGCGGTGGACGCGCCCCTGCCCTTGCCGGAAAGCTCCCGGTCCCTCCTATCCCGTCGCCGGGAGTATGCCTTTGCCGAGCATTACCAGAACATCGGCCTTGAGGCTATCCGTAAACAGGTCCCGGACTACCCGCTCCAACCCTTCATGCATTCCTGCCGCTGTATCATTGACGCAGAGTTTTTCAAGCTGATCGAGTGGGCCGACGGCCGCCTGGAGCTGTATGATTTGAACCGAGACTTTGCGGAAAGCCGCAATCTCATGGATTTTCCTGACCAAATTCCTCGGGCCCAGGCCCTGTTGCAGGTCATGGTGGAAAAGTTTGGGGCCTTCGCTAAAAATGCTTAAGGTTCGGGATATGTTCTGCCGATGTTAAAGTAAGTTAGAAAGGAAATGAAGGAGGCTAAAATGGCTTTGCTATCCCTGGAAGATAAAGTGAAAAAAAGTCAAGAAATATTGAAGGGGGCTCTCCAAAAATTCTCCGGGCACATCGCCTTGGCCTGGACCGGCGGCAAGGACTCCACCACCACCCTGCACTTGTTGAAAGATCTGTGCGGCGGCCAGGTGCCCATCCCGGTGCTGAACATCGACACCTCGGTAAAATTCAAGGAAATTTACGAGTTCCGGGACCGGATAGCCCAGGAATGGGGGCTCAACCTGGTCATCGCGCGCAATGACGAGGCGCTCCGGGAGATTGACATAGCCGCCGACAAAGCCGAATGCTGCTTCCGGCTCAAGGCAGAGGTCATCGCCCGGGCCATCACCAAGTACGGCTGGCAGGCCCTGATCACCGGCATGCGCTGGGATGAGCACCCGGACCGGGCCCAGGATGACTACCTTGTGCCGCACGAAACCCCGCCCCACGTCCGGGTGCAGCCTATCCTGCATTTCAGTGAACTGGACATCTGGTCCTACCTCCGGAGTCGGAAGGTGCCCTTCTGCAGCCTCTACCAGCGGGGCTACCGCAGCCTCGGGTGTGAGCCTTGCACCAAGGCCGGGACTCCCGGTCGGAGCGAACGGTCCGGCCGCGACCAGAACAAAGAAGAAATCATGAAACGCCTCCGGGCTATGGGGTATTTTTGAGATTCTGCAAAAGACCTGATCGATCCCCGGCAGGGGTTAGGGGCTGCAGGCCTGTTCGGTTTCGCCCCCATACCCTGCTTTTTGCCGCTGGGTGCTGATTTTCCTTTTACCCTGTCCCGGCTTTTGTTTATAGTGAAGAAGTTCAGCCAGATCCGGATCTGAGGAAAGGCCTTATGAAGATTCACGAGTATCAGGGAAAAGAGCTTTTACAAAAATTTCAGGTGCCGGTCCCCTCGGGAGGTGTAGCCGAAACTCCCGCCGCAGCCCGACAGGTGGCCGAAAGCCTGGAGAAGGGGCCCTTCGTGGTTAAGGCCCAGATTCATGCGGGCGGCCGGGGCAAGGGAGGGGGCATCAAACCCGCGGCGACGCCGGAGGAAGTGGAAAAAGTGGCGTCCCGGATCATCGGCATGACCCTTGTCACCCCTCAAACCGGGCCCGAAGGGCGCCTGGTGCAAAAGGTCCTGGTGGAACAGGCCCAAGACATTGCCAAAGAATATTATTTGGGCATCGTGGTTGACCGCGCTCTGGCCCGGCCCGTGATCATGATGAGCTCTGCCGGAGGCATGGAGATCGAGGAAGTCGCGGCCCGCACCCCGGAGTTGATCATCAAGGAGGCGGTGGACCCGGCGGTGGGGCTTGTCCCCTATCAGGCCCGCAACCTCTCCTTCGGGGTCGGCCTGGCCCCTGAGCATCTGCGGGCGGCCTCCGGCTTTATCGCCAACCTATACCATATGTTTGTCAGCCTCGACTGTTCCCTGGCGGAAATCAATCCCCTGGTACTTACCGCCGCAGGGGAGCTGTTGGCGCTGGATGCCAAGATCAACCTGGACGATAACGCCTTGTTTCGGCACCACGATCTGGCCGCCCTGGACGATCCCGCCGAGATGGACCCCCTGGAGCACGAGGCCCGCAAGCATCACCTGAACTACATCCGCCTCTCTGGCAACGTGGGGGCCATGGTGAACGGCGCCGGCCTGGCCATGGCCACCATGGACCTGATCAAAGCTGCGGGGGCCGAGCCTGCCAATTTCCTGGACGTGGGCGGGGGCGCCTCGGCGGAGATGGTGGCCAACGGCTTTCGCATCATCCTGTCAGATGCCCGGGTCAAGGGCGTGCTGATCAACATTTTCGGGGGTATTCTGCGTTGCGACCGACTGGCCGAAGGAGTGATCCAGGCTGTCAAGGAAGTCCAGGTGAAGGTCCCCATCATCATTCGCCTGGAGGGCACCAATGTGGAGGAAGGGCGGCGGCTGTTAAATGAGTCCGGCCTCACCTTCACGGTCGCGGCGGACATGCAGGACGCGGCGCGGAAGGTGGCGGACCTGGTGCAGTAGCAAAATCCTGAAGGCGGGCTGGAGAATTTTTTCCCTCTGGCCGGTCCGGTCAGCGATCAAGAGGATAGGGCATGAAGATGTGGCTCATAGCAGGGCTGTTCCTGGGTTTTTTGGCGCTGTCCGCCCCCCGGGTCTCTCCCCAAGAGCCGGCCTCCCGAGGGCCGCTGCCCTTTAACCCCCGGACAGTGGAGACGATTCAGGGGATGGTCGTGGAGGCTCCGGAGTTCAAACCGGGCGGTTTCCCGGAGATGGAGCGCCTCCTGTTGAAGACCGACAAGGAAAAGCTGACCGTGGTCCTGGGTCCGAATTGGTATCTGGCGCGCCAAGGGTGGAAAATCGCAATCCTGGACCATCTCGAGGTAACCGGCTCCCGGGTTGAGCTGGACGGCAAAACTGCCCTGATCGCCCAGGAAGTGAAAAAGGGTGAACAAATTATGAGATTTCGGGACCAATCCGGAAGGCCGCTCTGGTCCCCTTCCCAAACCCATACCCCGTAAGAAAGGCATGGAGACGGAGTAACATATGAGAAAGATTATAATTCTGCTGAGCATTGTTTTGCTTGTCGGTGTTCTTCCGGCCGGAGTCCTGGCTCAGCCCCAGGGAAAAGGCCCGTCCGCCCAAGCTTGGCCTATGGGGCGGTTGTACAACCCCAAGACCGTGGAAAATCTGGACGGCAAAATTGAATCTTTAGAGAAAATCACCGCCGGCCAGACGGACCTTCCGGCCCGGGTCCTCATGAAACTGAAGACCGCCAAAGAAACCGTGACGGTTTATTTGGGCCCGGATTGGTATCTGGAACAACAGAAGGCAAAGCTCGAGCCAGGGGATTTTATCCAGGTGCGGGGCTCACGGGTGACGATGGACAACATGACGGTGATCCTGCCCAATACTGTCACCAAGGGCAGCGTGGTCATGCAATTTTGGGATGAACACGGCATGCCCGGCTGGCGCGGCCGGGGTCTGAGGAGTCAGTGGAAATAGGCCGAGACCGAGACCTATAGGGAGATCATGCGGAAGAGCCAACCAGGCGGCGTGACGGCCAAAGCGCCTGCTCCATCCCATATAAGGCATATGCCCTGACCATGCCTCCCAGGACCCCAAAAACCAGAACCCAGACCGCGGCCTTCGGGTCGCAGGGGCGGGTGAACCATGACGCTCGGGTATTTTACGGGAAGAGACTGTATGCCGGGCTGCCCCAGGAAGAGGTAGTCGCATACCAGGAAAACCCGCTTCCGGAATCCGCGGTTAACTCTATTTTCTGCCGTTCCGCTGAGAAGATGGCGGAGCTTCCGGATCGCTGCGTCCACCTCCTGGTGACCTCGCCCCCCTATAATGTGGGCAAGGACTATGACGAGGACTTCACCCTGGAGGAATACCTGGCCTTTTTGAAACGGGTCTGGCAGGAGGTGCACCGGGTCCTGGTGCCCGGCGGTCGGGCCTGTGTGAACCTGGCCAATCTGGGGCGCAAGCCCTACATCCCCCTGCACGCCTACATCATCCGGGACATGGTGGACCTGGGCTTTCTCATGCGCGGTGAGATCATCTGGGACAAAGGGGCCTCCGCCGCGGCCTCCACCGCCTGGGGCAGCTGGCGTTCGCCGGCCAACCCCACGTTGAGAGACATCCACGAATACATCCTGGTCTTTTCCAAGGAGAATTTCTCCCGCAAGAAATTGCCCGACCGGGAAAGCACCATTTCCCGGGAGGAATTCCTGGAATTCACCAAAAGTGTCTGGACTTTTCCGGCGGAGTCGGCGAAAAAAGTGGGACACCCGGCCCCCTTCCCAGTGGAATTGCCCTACCGTCTGATACAACTTTATACCTTTGCGGGCGAAGTGGTCCTGGACCCCTTCATGGGAAGCGGGCAGACGGCCCTGGCGGCCCTCAAGGCCGGACGCTTCTATGTGGGCTACGACATTGACGAAGCCTATGTCAGGTTAGCCGGCCGGCGCATCCAGGCTTTTCTGGCGGAAAAGGGCCAAAAGAATTTTTTTTCCGGTAAAAACCAGGTCATGGAAGGATAACAATGAGCGTATTGGTCAACAACGACACCCGCGTGGTGGTGCAAGGAATCACCGGCAAGGAAGGCTCGTTTCACGCCCGGGCCTGCCGCGACTACGGCACCAGGGTGGTGGCCGGGGTCACCCCCGGGAAAGGGGGCCAGAAACTGGATGACATCCCGGTGTTCAATACCGTGGCCCAGGCCGTGGCCGGGGCAGGAGCCAACACCTCTTTGATCTTTGTCCCTCCGGCTTTTGCCGCGGATGCCATCCTGGAGGCCGCGGCCGCGGGCATCAAGGTCATTGTCTGCATCACCGAGGGGATTCCCACCCTGGAGATGGTCAAGATAATGCGGGTGCTGAAGGGTACCGACATTCGCCTCATCGGGCCCAATTGCCCGGGGATTATCTCACCGGGGGAGGCCAAGGTGGGCATCATGCCGGGACATATCCACCGGCAGGGTCCCATGGGTCTGGTGTCGCGGAGCGGCACCCTGACTTACGAGGCGGTCTATCAAATGACGTTATTGGGTATCGGGCAGTCCACCTGCGTAGGCATCGGCGGCGACCCCATCATCGGCACCGATTTCATCGACATGCTCAAACTTTTTGAATCAGACCCCCAGACTGAAGGGGTGGTGCTCATCGGGGAGATCGGCGGCACTGCGGAGGAAGAGGCGGCGGCGTTCATCAAAGCCAACGTGAAGAAACCGGTGGTGGCTTTCATCGCCGGGCAAACCGCGCCGCCAGGCAAACGCATGGGCCACGCCGGAGCCATTATCTCCGGAGGCAGCGGCAAGGCCGTGGACAAAATTGCCGCGCTGGAAGCCGCAGGCGTCACCGTGGCCAAAACCATCGCCGATCTGGGCCAGGTGGTGAAGGCTGTGATGGGTTATTAGAATGCGGGGGAGGTCCCTTGTCCTCCCCCCACCCCCCCTTCCAAACCCATCATGGGTTTCCAGAGCCGGCCTTCTGGCCACGGTTCTCGAAGGATCTTTAAAATCATAACGGGCAAGGGGTGGGGAAGGTGGCTGCGGACAGTTAATCCTGGCCCTTGGCCAAAATGCGAGCCATGAAAATATTGTTGCACATCTGTTGCGGGCCGTGCGCCATATATCCGGTGGAGGCTTTGCGCGCCGCGGGCCACCGGGTGGAGGGCTATTTCGACAACCCCAACATCCACCCTTACCAGGAGTTTTGGCGGCGGGTGGAGGCCCTGGAGGATTATGCCTCCCGGGTGGGCTTGCCGGTCATCTGGAACAAGGACTATGATATTGAGGAATTTTTCCGGATGGTGGCTTTCCGGGAACAGGAGCGCTGCCGCTTTTGCTACCACTTGCGGCTGGGTCGGGCGGCCCGCCGGGCCCGAGCCGCGGGGTTTGAGGCCTTTAGTTCCACCTTGCTTTACAGCCGCTACCAGCAGCACGACCTTATTCGGGAGGTGGCCCGACAGGCAGCCGCAGAGGCAGGAGTGGCATTTTACTATGAAGACTTCCGCCAAGGGTGGGCCGAAGGAGTGGCCCGGAGCAAAGCCATGGGCCTTTATCGGCAATCATATTGCGGGTGTATCTTCAGTGAACGGGAGCGCTTGCTGAAACCGCGGAGAAGCCCCGCCCAGGCTCAGAACCAGAAGCCTCCGCAGTAGGAATTTGACCCGTTCGGCTCCAAGGTCACCTCATGGCCAGTCGTTTAACCCTGAGCAACCGCCGCGAAAACCTGAATGTGCTCAAGGCCTTCCTGCGTACCTGGGGACGGCAGCGGGGCCTCGCCTCCGGGAAAATAAAAAGTCTGGAAGAAGCGGCGGCCGAGATCTTTCAGTTCATCCTCACCAGAGTTTATCCTCCGGGGCTGCCCGGCTCCATCTCGATCGAGCTCGAAGAAAAGGGCGTCCGGCTGCGGATGGTCTTTGAAGACGACGGCCCCCCTTACGATGCAGCCGCCATGGAGGCCCTCTGCCCCCCCACGGGCGGGTCCTCTGCCGGTCTCAATCTGCCCCAGCATACGGAATGGATCGACAGCGTGGTTTACTACCGCACGGCAGACCAGAAAAACCGGCTGGTCACCTTCTATTCCCTGTAAAAGCCAGGGTGGCCCTATCGCGCATACTGCCTGGCCTTGCGGAAGGCTTCCTCAGCTTCGCCTTCTTTACCCTGGGATTTCAAGAAGTTTCCCAAGTGATAATAGCCCTCCGCAAAGTTGGGCTTGAGGCTGACCGCTTTGCGCAAGGCCTCCTCGGCCTCCTTGTATCTGCCGGCCTGGGCCAGGGCTGATCCCATCAGGCTGTAGGCTTCGGCCAGATTGGGGTCAAGTTGAACGGCCTGGCGGTAGGACTTGACCGCGGCATCATACCTGCCTTCTCCCGCCAACAGATTCCCGGACTTCATATACTCCTTGGCGGCTTCTTCGGTCTTCCGCTTCACGACATCAGAAGATTGGGCAAAGACGGGGGCCAAGGCCACAACCAGCATCACAATGACGAGAACCACCGACACCAGCACACGTTTCATGGTCGCTCCTTGTCAAGTTTTATAAGGGGGTATACCTTAGAAAAATTCCGGCTGATCAGGACAACGGCCCGACGGAAGCCAGGTAAAGGGCCACTTCCTCAACGCCATCGATCCCTACCAGGTTCTCCACCTCTTCGTCAAAAAAGGCCCCGACCGGGCAGCAACCCAGGTTCAGGGCGGTGGCGGCCAGCATCAGGTTCTGGCAGATGTGCCCGGCATCCAGAAAGATATAACGAATGGCCCGCTCCCGGTACTTCCACATGGCCCGGTTGAGGATCCCGGTCCAGATGAAGTCCACTGCGGCTTCGGCCAGAAAGCGTTGGCCCAAGCAGGCTTGGGCCAGGGCCTGGCGGGCGTCCATCCCCTTGAGCAGTTCCAGGCAGAAGTCCGGCAGGTTGAGGTGCCAGATGCCCGGCTCGACATCCTCCACTTTATGGATGGCCAGGTAAGTTTCCACAGGGTACAGGGCTCCGGCGGAGGGCGCAGTGCGGAGAAGATAGTTTGGCGTGGCCAGGGTGACGCCCTGGGTGGCCCACACCAGGGCGGCCAGTTCCTCTTGGGTCAGATAGCGGTCCTGATACTGGCGCAAAGACCGCCGCCGTGCCAGAGTTTCCCAAAAATCAGCAGTTCTGGGGTTTTGGGGAGCTGGAATGACAAGACGAACCGCAGCCTCAGGGTATTGTTTGAAAGGGGTTCCCCGGGGATAGGACAGGCTCGGCTCTCCCAGTCCCGTCCGGGTATAGCGGGTCTCCTTGAGATAGCGCCGGCCGATGCCGCCGGGAAATTCCCTGCTCATGCCTACCCCCGTTCCTCCCGGCGTTGACGATTGCGGTCGTAAATAATCTTCAAGCCCTTTAAGGTCAGAAAATCATCCACCAAGTCGATGGATTGGGTTTCCGAGGCTATCAGGCAAGCCAGGCCGCCGGTGGCGATGACCTTGGGATTGTCGCCCAGGGCCGCCTTGATGCGCTCCACGATGCCATCCACCAGTCCCGCGTAGCCGAAAATGATGCCGGCATTCATGCTGCTGATGGTGTCCTTGGCGATAACACTTTTCGGTTTGGCGAAAATTTCCACCCGAGGGAGTTTGGAGGCCTTCATAAACAGAGCCTCGCAAGAAATCATCACTCCGGGCGCGATGAGGCCGCCCAGATATTCTCCTAGACGGGAGACCACGTCAAAGGTCGTGGCGGTACCGAAGTCAACCACAATAACACTGGCATGTACCTGGTCGTAGGCGGCCACCGCGTTGACAATGCGGTCGGCTCCAACCTCCCGGGGATTGTCGTAATAGATGGGCATCCCGGTTTTGATCCCCGGCCCCACCCACAGAGGTTTTACGTGCAGGTAGCGCAACGCAAAGCCCTCCAGGGTGTTGATCATGGGCGGCACCACACAGGAGATGATGAGTTCGGTTCCAGATGAGAGCTTCAGGCCCTGGGACGCGAACAGGTTGCCCATGAGGATGCCGAGTTCATCGATAGTCACCTCTTTTTCGGTGCGGATGCGCCAATGGCTGAGAAGCTGGTCACCCTGGTAGACCCCGATCACCGTGTTGGTGTTGCCCACGTCCAGGACGATCAGCATGCACCTGCTCCCGAATTCAGACAGACATCCAGGGCATGGACCAGTTCCTGGGCCACCTCATTGATTTCGTTGGGCTTATCCCCTTCGACCATGACCCGGAGCAAAGGTTCGGTCCCGGAAAAGCGCACCAGCAGACGACCGCGGCCCTGGAGACGCTTTTCGGCCGCCTGAATGGCCTTCTGGGCTTGGGGTACGGTTCCGAGGTCCCGTCTCTCCTTGACTCTGAGATTTAGCAGCACCTGAGGGTAAACCTCCATGCAGTTAGCCAACTCCGCCAAGGGTTTTTGCTCCCGCAGCATAACCGCCAGGAGGCGCAGGGCCGTCAGGATGCCGTCGCCGGTGGTGCTGTGATTGAGGAAAACCAGGTGTCCGGACTGCTCCCCGCCGAGATTGTATCCACCTTTGAGCATGGCCTCCAGCACGTAACGGTCCCCGACCTGAGTGCGCACCAGTTTCAATCCATGGCTTTTGAGGGCCACTTCCAGCCCCAAATTGGACATAACCGTGGCCACCACGGTTTTCCGCTTCAAGGTCTGCCGACGGTGCATGTCCAGGGCGCAAATGGCCAGGATGCGGTCGCCGTCCACCACCCGGCCCGTATGATCCACTACGATGCAACGGTCGCCGTCGCCGTCAAACGCGATCCCCAAATCGGCCCGATAGCGGGTTACCAGCCGGGCCATGCCCTCAGGGTGGGTGGCGCCGCACAAGCGGTTGATATTGCGGCCGTTGGGGCGCACCCCGATGGGAATAATCTCGGCGCCCAGTTCCCCGAACACTTCGGGGGCCACCCGGTAGGTGGCACCATGTGCGCAGTCGACCACGATCTTAAGGCCGTCCAGTTCCAGTTCTTTGGGGAAGGTGCTCTTCAGGTAAGAAATGTAACGGCCCCGGGCATCGTCGATGCGGAAAGCCTGGCCGATATCCGTAGCCGTGGGCCTGGCTTCCTCCAAAGCCTGTTGGGTTATCAGGCGTTCAATGTGGGCCTCGATTTCATCCGGGAGCTTGTAACCGTCGCCCTTGAAAAACTTAATACCGTTGTCTTGATAAGGATTGTGAGACGCGGAGATGACCACGCCGGCGTCGGCCCGCATGGAATGCGTAATGAACGCAATTCCCGGGGTGGGCAGGGGACCGAGCAGCAGGACATCCACTCCCATAGAGCAAATACCCGCGGTGATGGCATATTCCAACAGATAACCGGACAGACGTGTGTCCTTGCCTACCACAATACGGTGACGCCCCGGCCCATACTTGATGACATAAGCCAGGGCCCGTCCCAACTGGAGGGCCATCTCGGCAGTCATGGGGTAAATATTGGCTACTCCCCTCACCCCATCGGTGCCAAATAGTCTCCGTGTTTCTGACATACTGGGAAAATGCCTCCGGACATTGAGCAAGATTCACCCAGGGGGCAGGCCGCCTCCTGAACCAACGATCTTTTGGTTAGATTTCTCCCGAAACGTTACGCTAACACATTATCACAGTTTGGGGTAAAGGAAACGAGAATTCACGTCACGCCTCGCTCTCCCCCCAAGAGATGCATTGGGCCGGGCACTGATCGATGGCATCCTGGATGCGCTCCTCGGGTGCGCCGAAAGGATTGATAACCTCGGAATGCCCAAGATTTTCGTTCACATGGAACACCTCAGGGCACACCGCTTCACAATTGCCGCAGGCGATGCAGGCGTCGGTGTCGATGACGGGTATCCGTTTTGCCATTATTCCTCCTATAACCAGGTAATACAGTGAACCGGACAGGCTTCCAAGGCTTCCTCGATTTTTGCCGGGACAGCCCCTTCCGGGTTCATCACCATGGCAAATCCCAAGGATTGATTCATCTTAAAGACTTCGGGGCAAATTTCCTCACAGGCTCCGCAGCCGATACAGGCCTCCGCATCGATTACCGGTATTTTTTCAGTCACCCTGTTCTCCTCTGGGAATCGCGGCGGGGGCAAAAAGCAGGAGCCTGGGCTCCTTAACGCCCTCCCCCTTTTATGCCAGAATATAGTCAACTGGTGTCGGGTTTGTCCAGTGCGGCCCCGGCAGCAGCAACTGAGGTGCAAGGATTTTTTGTGGGACAGGCCCGCCCAATCGCACCGGGCGCCGGTCACGCCTCCCCCGGGCTCCCCGGCCACCAGCAGGTAGCGCATTCCCGGACTGGAAAGGAGGGGAGCTAAAGACTGCCCCGCGGGGGGCCAGGCATATAAGACCACCTCCGGACGGAAACGGTGAATCTCAATAAAGACGTCGCCCAGGGTTACCGTGGGATGAACGGGAAGAACGCTGACAAATTCCCCCTCGCCCCTGTCCATGGCCATGAAGTCCAGGCCTGACCTTGCAGCCAGGGGGGCCAGGGCTGCGGTGAGATAACCCCGCCCGGCGCCGGCTTCGAGCACCCGCTGCGCCCCGATGCAGCGGAGCCAACGGATGAGCCGGGGGGGCCACTCCCGGGAAGGAAAAAAATAGATTCCCGTGGCCTGGGACAGGGCTGTCATCCAGGCCTCTGGATCAGGTGCCTGGGTAAGCAATTTTTGCCAGGCGGCTTCGGGCAGCAGGTGCCCCAGGGGGTCTTCGCCCGGGCGCGGCAAACGGATGACCTCCTGGGCCCAAGCCTCAAAAAGGCGCTGTTTACGGAAATATTTGGAGGGTTGAAGAATATCGGGAGCGTTTTTGCCCCTCCCGGCAATCCGGCGGTCAGTCATTGCGGTTTAACCTGCCCCTGGAAAAATGATGGTCAGGGGTTTTCAAAACAGGCCGTAGTGATTAACAGAATACCATCAATCCCAGGGGAAGGCAAAACCGCCCTGGCAGATGTCATTTTCTGCAAACTCATTGGGAGGACAGCATCATGGCCAAGCTTAAGATCGGCGATCCGGCCCCGGACTTTGCTCTGGTTGACCAGGAAAATAAAACCGTAAGATTGTCAGACTTCAAAGGCCGGAAACTGCTTTTATACTTTTATCCCAAAGCGGATACTCCGGGGTGCACCAAACAGGCCTGCCAGATACGGGACGCCCGGACCGAATTGGCGGCAGGGGGAGTGGCCGCCCTCGGCATCAGCCCCGATAAACCTGAGGCTCAGAAGAAATTCGATGGCAAATACGGGCTTGGGTTTCCCTTGCTGTCCGACCCTGATCATGTGACGGCCGAGGCCTACGGCGTGTGGGCGGAGAAGACCGTGTCCGGCAAGACAGGCAGGGGGATCATCCGGTCTTCCTTTCTCATAGATGAGAAGGGCAGGATCATGGGCGCCTGGTATCAAGTCAAACCCGAAGACACCGTCCCTTTGGCCCAGAAGGCCCTGGCTGCCTAATAAGGACTGCCAAAGCGAGGGATTGGCGGGTTGTCAGGCTCCGCCGCCGGCTGCACCGGCCCTTTATCTTCCTGAAGATATGACTTGAGATCTTGCCGCTCAATGGCCCTTGCCTCGAAGCATGACTATTATGGTTTTTGCCAGGATAAGCAGATCGAGCCGTAGGGAGGCGTTCCGGAGGTAATACAGATCAAAGCGGAACTTGCGGAGCTGGCCTTCCACGGTGCAGGGATAGCCGTTGTTCACCTGGTCCCAGCCGGTGAGTCCCGGTTTGGCGAGAAACCGCAGGTAATAAAGGGGTTCCTGGTCGGCCAGCAGTTTAGCGAAATGCTGCCGGATCGGCCGCACCCCCACAATACTCATGTCACCCCGCCAGACATTGTACAATTGGGGCAATTCGTCCAGACGGCTGCGGCGGAGCCACCGGCCGACCCGGGTAACGCGGGGGTCGTTGTCGGTGGCCCACCGGGGGAGACCCTGCTCTGCTCCTTCAATCATGGTGCGTAATTTGTAGCAGGGAAAGGGAAGGCCATGGCGGCCCAGGCGTTCCTGGACGAAAAACACCCTCCCCGGGCTGCTGAGCTTGATGGCCAAGGCGGCAAGGCCCACCAGGATCAGAGCCAGCGGGGCAGACAGCAGAACCAGCGCGAGGTCCAGGAGGCGTTTCAAGGGGCCGTTCAAAAAAGCCAAACTTTCTTGAAATTGGCTATCTCCTGGCATGGTGAGACCGGAGCTCCCCGGAACCCTGGAAAACAAAGGAGATACCCTGCAATTCCCCAATTGAAACATTTCATTGCCGAACATTGCTGCCCTCATGGGATCAATTCCTTAAAACCTGTTGATATACGTTCCAGGTTTCCCTGACCATTCTGCTCATGTCGAATTGTTGGCGCAACCGCTCGTGAACCTCCTGGCCCTGGTGATCATTACGAAGAACAGTGCCGGCGGAGGCCAAGCTTTGGAGTTTGTCCTGCAAGACCGAGGTCAGGGCGCGAATGTCCTTGGGAGGGACCAGGGTGGCACGGACGCCGGGAATTTCCCGCACCCCATAACAGTCGAAGCCTATCACCGGAACCCCGGCCACCGCGGCTTCGATCACCGCGCCGGGCACGCCTTCAAGGGGCATAGAGGTGAGGAGATAAAGGTCAAAAACCGCGAAATAACGGGCTGGATTCCGGACCCAACCGGTAAAGGTTATGTCTCCCTCCCATCCTTGCCGCCGCACCTTTTGCAAGAGGCGCTCTTTGTAGCCCCTCTCTGAGGGGGTTTTGGCATCGCCCACAATCAGCAGTTTGAGAGTGGGAAAAACTCCCTTGAGCCGTCCAAAAACCTCGAGGGCATAATCATGCCCTTTCCAGGGAACGATGCGGGAAACATTCCCTAATATGAGGTCGGTTTCCTCAAACCCCAAGGCCTCCCGGCAGGCCCGTTTCTCTTCCAGGGTGAAGCCCGCTACCGCCAAAAACGGGGAAAGATCCTTGCCGTAATAGATGACCTGGCTTTGAGGCGGGGAGCAGATCCCGGCCCGGCAATAGGCCTCCTGAAGTTCCTTCCCTACAAAGATGAAGGCGTCTGTGGCTTTTCCGGCCAGGCGTTCGAGATCACGGAAAAAGGCTCTTCTGGGCCAAGGCTGAGTAGGCGCGAAAGTGGCGCCATAGACCGAGTGAACTATTTGGGGGACTCCCGCCAGGTCGGCGGCCAGACGGCCAATGACCCCGGCTTTGGCCAGATGGGTATGCACCAGGTCATATCTTTGGGAGCGAAACAAACGGTAGAGTTCCAGCAGGGCCCGTATTTCCTGGACCGGCCGCACATACTTCCTGAGGCTTGAGACCTGGAAAACTCCAAAGCCCTGGGCCCGCCTTTCCGCTAAAAGCTGAGGTGAGGCATTTCGTCCCACGATGAGATCCACCTGGCAGCCCCGGTCCAATTGGTCACGGGCCAGCATAGTCACCCAACCGGTGGCATTGGTGTCATAAAGCGTAGTAACGACATGGGCAATCTTCACAGCCCGTACCTCCCCGAGAGCGATCTGGTATGTTCCTCCAGGAGTTCTCCGATCTGTTGGCGCACGGCATCCATCTCAGCCATGGACACCGGAAAGGGATTCCTGGCAAGATCAGCAGTAAAACGATGGACCTTTGCCAGGATTAGACTCCGCTTCTCCTGAGGGATCAGCCCCTGGTCGCCAGCCTGGTCCAGGAGCAGAAAATACTGGTAATCCTGGAACCCCCGGCGCAGTGCTTCCAGGCGGGTGGTGGGAACCGGGAGACCAGTGTCCGGGTGAGGATAAAAAAAAGTTCCTCGCCGGAAAAAGTCGTGGGGACCGGGAGGAGTTGTCCAGGGGTCTTGAGGCCAAAAATTTACTCCCCAGAAGAGATACCCGGCGAATTGATAGCGATAGAGAAGCCAGCCGATCAGGCGCTGATGAGCCAGGGGATGGTCGAGGCCCTGCAAGCGGTTGGCATACAACCAAGCCTCCGGTCCTGGATGCCCGGAGCGGTTTCTTTGGTTTGCCCGATAATGAGCGGCCTGATAAGCCCAAATATCAATGAGCCCGGCAAATTCGGGGGCAGGCTGCCCGCCGGCACTCAATGTTTTGATGCCGGGAGCCAGCGATTTGGAGAGGGCCAAGGCCTGCGCCACGGCCCGGCGCTGATCGGGCCGGGGTTCGTCCACCAGGTAATTCAAGGCCCGGTGGTCCCAGCCATGCCGGTGAAGATAGTCGAGATAAAGGGGATAAAAGATCCGGGCTTGCCGACGGAAACTATCTTCCGGTCTGTCGGCCGCCTCCCAGCCCCTGAGCTTGGGAACCTGAATATATTTGAAGGTCAAATCCTCAAGAGCATATTTAAGAAGCTCATGATACCCAGGCCAATCCTCAATGTTTTGTCCGGGGTGGAGCTTCTCCAGGGGCAGCGGATAGGAACCTCCCAAGGCATTGAACTTATAGTCCCGAAGGCTTTTATAGTAACTCTTGATGATCCGGAGCTGAGCACCAGGCACTCCACCGGCATATTGAGACCAGATTCGGGGTTGATGCCAGAGGCCGCCGAAAATGGTGATCGGCAGGTCCTCAGGAAGGGAGAACCGATAGACCTTGAGTTCAACCGGTAATAAGAATTGCCCCCGCGGGTGCGAAATGATCAGCCGCAGGTGATACGTTCCGGGCCAACAGTCGCCGATTTTGAAGGAAATCCACAGCAGTTGCGGAAAATCCGGAGGGTCAGGTATTTTTTCCGCGAGAGGAAGCAAAGCATCCGGAGGGAATTTCCCTGTCAGCGAAAGAGGCGCGGACACCACCCGATAAACGTTACATTCAAGGCCGGCCGGCAGACCTTCGGTTCGGACCTCCAGGGCGGAAGGACCTGGTTCCACCCTAATCGTGAAAAACAGGTATTCGTTTCTCGCCCCGGCCAGGATTACCGGGGGCGCAGTTTGGGACTCTCCCGCCAGGTTCAGGGTTATGGCAGGGTGGCCGGGCCAGCCGGCTTGGGGGTAGGCGCCATTATTCCACCCGGCCATGCACCAGAGGGCCCCTAAAGTAATGATTATCTGGACTCTCCGGAACATAATCACTCCCATTTGCCGACGGGTCGTTCCGCCAGAGCAGCGGCCCGGAACCGTACTCCGGGAGCAGGCCGGGAGGCCTGACGTCTCGTCAGACTTCTCACGGCAACGGGAAACATCAGATAGGAGAACATGGTCCGGTGCCGCATGGCCGAACCGGCATTGGCCTGCAACGCGCCGCTGATAGAAAGCCCTGCCAGCAGAAAAACCAAAAGAGCCATGGTCAGTTTCCGGTTGGTTCGATTGCCGGATCTGATCCCTTTCAGAAAGAACCAGCAAACCAACGCCATCCAGGTGGAGTCCAGCATCCCCAGGGCTTGTTTGGGAGAACTCACCTGCCAGGGGAAAGGCGAGAACATGAAATACGCAGTCGCCAGGGGTATATTCTTGAGCACATCCTGGTAAGAGGAGTATCTGACCCCCGACATATAGGCGGACCCGGCCCCTTCGGAGATGCGCAAACGCTGGTTCATCCCCCCTACTTCGCAGAACTGGGTGGCCTCCTGTTCCAACTGCGATTGGGCGGTGTAAAATTTGCCGTACAGGAAATAACCGGCGCTGCTCAGAAGAAACACCAGAACAATGAAGGTTAATTTGACGAAGCGGTGCAGGCGTCCCCGTCTGGCAGCGGCACCGGAATCAGCCATCCCATGAATGAAGAGGGCAAGTCCGCCCAAAATCAGTAAGGGCGGCCGCAGGAGCGTCATATAGAACAAGCTGCCGAGAATGCCTACCCATAGGCCCCCGGTTCCGACCCGCTGCCGGCCGCGTAGTTCTGCAAGCAGCCGGAAAAACAAGGTGATGCAAAAAATGATCATCATATCCCGGTTCAGGGTGGTGCTGAGAATCCAACCGAACGGGTATATGGCCGTGAACAACGCGGTCTGGTTGGCCACCCGCCGCTCGAACCATACATCCGCCAAGCGGTAAAGATTCAGGATAACGCCCAACCCAAAGGCGACGTTGAGAAGTTGTCCCAAAAGCTCCGAGTCGCCGAACAGGTAATAGAGCATACCTAAAGGAAGGGTATAGGCCGCGTAAGGCTTGAAGATGTAAATGAGATTCCCCAGGAAATCGGTTCTCAAAAGGGCGGAGATTTGGGTGCTGATAGCCTGGTATTTTTCCGCGTCGTAGAGGGCCAAGTCCAGACGCAAATACCATTTTGCCAGGATAAGGGATAGGCAGACCCAGAAATAACCCATTAATATCCAGGCCAGCCCATTGCCCTGCCTGTAGAGATTGTATGATAGGAAGGCCAGTATAACGGCGGCAAAGGCCAGACAGCTCAGCCATGGCACCAGAGAAGCTTCCATGTTGCGGCCCCTTCGGGTGGCGGTTTACGGCTCGTCTTCAGGCTTGTACGCCCGAAGTCGCGGCCAGGTCCAAATAAAATGCTTCCAGTTGCGCGGCAATCTTGCTGATGTCAAATCTGTCCTGGATGCGGGTCCTGGCGGCCTTGCTGCGTCTGGCCCGCTCAGCGGGCGGCCATGACAGCACCTTTCCCACGGCCCTAGCCAGTTCCTCCGGCGCCCGCGGTCGGACCAGCAGGCCGGTTTCGCCGACCATCAGGCCGGAGTCTCCCACAGCCGTCGCCACACAAGGCACCCCACAGGCCATGGCCTCGCCGATGACAGTGGGCATGCCTTCCCCGAAGGCAGAAGAGGAAACAAAGACATCCAGGGATGCCAGGAGGCGGGGTATGTCGGAGCGCTCCCCTAATATGAACAGACGCGCCGGGTCCACCGGATTCGCCCTAAGAAGCTCTGCAAAAGCCGGGTTATCCCGGGTGACCCCATTGCCCGCCATTAGAAAATACGTTTCCGGGTGGGAGGACAGAATCAGGCGGGCCGCTTTCAAGAAAGTCTCATGATCTTTTTGGGGATCGAATCGGGCCAGCATGCCCACCAGACGAGCCCCGAAAGATATGCCCAATTCCTCCCGAACCTCGCGGTAACTGCCAGGATTTGGCCGGAAGCGGGTCATCTCAAAGCCATTGGGCGCCATTACCATGCGCTCGGCGTCGTAGCCCAAAAGCGCATGGGCTTTTAATCCAGAATGGGAGTTGACCAGAATTCCTTTTACCCCTCGGGATAACCGGGCGCAGAGCCAGACCGTAAGCCCGCTGGTTCGTCGGTAGCAGGTGAAATCCATGCTGGACTGCTTCAGATTCCATAGGATTATAGGAACCCTGGCCAACCTGCCGGCCAGGAACCCCAATAGGTCGGCATGGTAAAGATAGGTCTGAAGAATGTGGGGCCGGAAGCGCTTCAAAATCCCGACCAGGCGAAACAGAGCCAGTGGATTGGGTCGGCCCGGACGCATATCCAGGCTCAGGACCGGGATCCCCTGATCCTCTATAAGCCTCCCAATCTTTCCCGGGGATACCATGGAAACCACTGTGGAAGATATCCTCTCCGGGTCGAACCGGGTTACCGCCTTGTAGAGGTCCATCTGGGCCCCACCCACATTCAGGCTGGTGATCAGATGCATGAGCCGCAATGGTGCTGTTGTTGGTTTCACGTCAACCTCCTCGGAAGATCCTGCCTCCAGGATGCCTGAGCGGCATCAGCCCTGGTCCGGCTATCAGGCTGATGAATAGCTTTAAAAATAGGTCGAACATTATTACAGAAAACTTTAGCGAAAATGCTCAATGGCAGAAAAAAATGAAAATATCCTGATGTCTGGGAGGACAGTGGACCCCCTTTGCCCTTCGGTTTTCTTCCAGGAAGGTGGAAACCTCCCATGATCAATATGCGTTATTCCGGTAAGGGAGGCTTGTCTGCCGCCGATTTTTGGGCAATGCAGACAATAAAGCCGGCAGTTCGCTGATCCACTGGCATAAACCACAACCGCTGGAGGCACTTGGTGAAGGCCGTGGCCGCTTTCAGGCCTTTAAAAAACCAGATCCGCCGCCAAGCCCCGCCTTTGGCCCCGGGATTTACTACGGAGAAATGAAGAAACGACAAATAATCGCAATACCGCAAAGACAAGCCGGCTTCGATGTGCGCCGCGGCCAGCTCCTCCCGGTTGAGGAGGCGGTGAATGGCAAGAATATCCGGACCCACCAGGGACTGGAGCCTTCCCAGCCAACCGGTGAAGTTGGGGATAATGGTGAGCACCAGCCCCCCCGGTCTGAGATAGACGGAAATTTGACGCAGGGCAGCAACGGTGTCTTCAAAGTGCTCCACTACGCCGTTGGAAAGAATTACGTCAAAGTTTTCCAATTGGTGGGGAGCGGGAAAAAACATATCCTGATGATAGATCTTCCCGGCAACCCCTTCCCGGGCCAGGAGGTTGCGGGATTGGGCACAGCCCAATTCGGAATAGTCCAGACCGGCCACTTCATAGCCCCACTCCTGGGCAAAATAAGGCAACCACCGGGATTGGGCGCAACCGATTTCCAGAAACCGCAAAGGTCTGGAGGTTGCGGCGGGGAGGTACGCCTGCCACAAGCGGTGGAACTCTTGGTAAAACCAGGCCCGGGGGCCGCGGCCCCCGATCCGGATGGGCGGCGGGAGCCTTTTCCCTTGCCAGAACTGCGTCCAGAATTGTTCCCCTGCTTTATCCATTCTCGGTGTTTTCCTCACAATAAGGGTGCCGACGCCCTCTCCCTCTCATGCACCGGCTTTTCCGCCACCACCCAAAGGTTGGGGGTAAAGCGCCAGTCTTGGGGGTTCAATCGATCCAGGGCCAAGGCCCCCAGGTTGTCAAAGGCTGACAATAAAAGGAACAAAGGGCTGGCCAGGAGCAGGAGCATCCCGATGAGGCGGTGTCGCCGGGCAAACCTGGCCAAGCCGGAAAACAGCCAGTTGTGCAGCAGTTGGACCAGGAGCGTACCGACGCCACCCTGGGCCCTGATTTCGCGGACCCAAAGGCCGTTTCTTTCCAGCATCCCTCTGATCCCGTAAGGGGTGAAGCGAAAATAGTCATGGGGCTCCATGTGAAGGTTGTAGAAAAATGGCACGGAGATCAGGCCGGCGCCCCCGGGTTTCAGGACCCGGTTCACTTCGCTGATCACTTCCTCGGGTCGATCAACGTGCTCCAAGACTTGGGAGCACAAAACCCCGTCGAAACTGGCGTCGGGAAAAGGCAAGTCCCGGGCGTCGCCATACACCTGGGGCTGCACCCGGACAGGAAGGGAAGCCTGGGTTGGAGGATAATCCAACCCCACATAATGCCGCACTCCTGGCAAATAGGGGCGATGCGGCTGATTCCCGCATCCCAGGTCCAGGACCCGCCCGGTCAGCCGGGCGCCGTCGCGGCGGATGTCCCTCCGGGCATACCGGTTCGGCACATACTGAAAATGGAGCAGGTTGGCTTCCAACTCCCGGCCGCACAGATAGCTGTAGAGCCGGTCAAGTATCGCCTCCCCATTTTTCCCGGATGAGGCTGCCCATTTTCTGAAATCTTTAGGACTTGACAAGTCAGGCCACCCTTTGGTTCGCATGGCCGCCCAGCTCCGCCTGGGCTTCATAGAAACCGGTTTCATGTTTAAGTTCTGTCAAGAGGTTCCTATAGTCCCTCAAGACCCCTGGAGAAAGAGTGGGAGCCAGATCTTGACCCTCGATAAGGCTCTCTTGGAGGTCATAAACCTCTAAAACCCCGTCCCGCTGTTCGATAAGCTTCAGGTTGTTTTGCGTCACCGCCGCAAAAACAGGAGGGGAAAAGTTTCCCTGCGATTTTTGTTTAGACCTGAGATAGGTCTGCCACATGTCTGGATCAATGCATTGAGCAATGGCCAACTCCCTTTGGGGGGGAGCCAGAAGGGAATAGGAAGTATCGGGGTGGGGCATGGGGCTCTCCACGAGATCCAGGATGGTGACGTAAAGATCGTTTAAGGACACCAGGCGCCGGTCCAGGCCGGGCGAGGCCAGGTTCCGGGGAAAACGGATGAGCAGAGGCACCCAGAGAAGTTCATTGTAGAGGGACAGGATGTGGGTATAGTGACCCTTCTCTCCAAAGTGTTCACCGTGATCGCTGGTAATGAGGACAACAGTATCCTCAAACATCGAAGCAGACCGAAACATCTCCCAAATGCGGCCGATTACCGCATCCAGATAAAGAATTTCATCATCATAAAGATTGCCGTATTTGCCTACCAACCTGGCCAACGCCGGGGAAGCACTCTGGTGATAAAATTTCTGGGGGCTTACGGCAGTGCGATCATGCCAGCCGGAGAAACGCCGCCACCTGAATGGGGGGCAATAGTTTTGGTGAGCCTGAAGAATATTCACAAACAGGAAAAATGGGGAGTCCGCTGAAGCCCGGCGTTTTAAAATATCCCTGATCAACGCGACAGTTTTCCTGGTATAGGGGGTGGCATTGTCGATGGGGCTTGGCTTCAACCATCTCTGGGCCTGCCTGGTCACCATCCCTATTGAGATTTTGAGAACCTCACCTGCCTGACCGGTCTTCCAGAGATAGTGCAGCATCTTTGTCAGCATGTCCCTGGGACTCATAGCCGTCTGGACCCAAGCCGTATGGCCTCCTCTTTTCGCCTGTGTTTCCCCGCTCCCCTGAAACTCCGCCTTGAGGCGGGAAACATCCCGGAAACCTAAGTCGTAGAACTCATCAAAACCCCGACACAGCCCCGAGGCCGGGCTCACCAGGCTATTGGCCGAAATGCCATAGGTGGCATACCCTTGAGCCTTCAGGATCGGGACCAAGTGAGAAAGATTGTCCCGCAAAATGAATCTGCCCTCAAAGGCCCCGTGTTGGCTGGGATAAAGGCCGGTGAATATTGAGGCGTGGGAGGGCACGGTCCAGCAAGCTGGGGCGAAACAGCGAGAGTAGACCAGACATTCTTGCGCAATTTTCTCCAGGTTCGGCGAAGTAGGTCTCGGGTAGCCATAAAAAGACAGGTGTTTGGCGCCCACCGTGTCCAGCACCATGAGGATTATGTTGGGCAGTTTTCGTTTCATCAGAGAACCTCAGAACGGGCTTGAGACAGAATGTCATTAAACTCCTGGTAAAGGGGTCTGATCATAAGAGTCAGATAGGTCAGGACCGCCATGCTCCCAGCAGTCCAGGAACCTACATAAGGCCGGGCCAGACAGAGCAGTCCCAATCCGGCCGCGGCACTGGCATTGGCCCAGCCTAGCCCGCTGGCGAAGATCTTGAAACGCAAGGAACGCCATACCCCTATACTCATGAGCGCATTCATTCCCACCAGCCAAAACCCCTTGGCCAAGGCAAGGCCGAAGAGGCCGAACCCAAAGGCGCCGAGAACCATCAGGGGGAGGCCCAAAGCCCCGCCTACAGCAAGGCTTTTGATGAGCATGTATTGGTTGCCGGTCATCGCCAACAGGAAGCCAACGGAGCCAGAGGCCACATTAAACAGCTGGGCCATTGCCAAAATCCTCAGAGCCCACCGGGCTTCCACGAAGCCGGTCCCAAAGAGTTCCAGGATGTCCGGCGCAAGTGCTGCCAAAAGTAAGGCCAAAGGCAAGGACACACAGTACATCCAGCGGGTGCTGGCCCGAGTCAGCTCTTCCAGCTCCCGGAAGCGCTCCTCCTGGTGCATGTGGGCAAAAATGGGAGGGATAATGGCATTGACCGCCATCAAGGGAACGCTGACTAGAAGAGCAATGCGGCTGGCCGCCTCGTAATAGGCCACCTTCTCGGGGGCGGTAAACAGCCCCAACACCAGGGTGTCCGCAACGCTGAAGGCCAGCATGAGAAGGGTGCTCAGATAAAGAGGCCAGCTATAGCGCAAAAATTCTCCCAGGCGGGCGCCTCTGAGGGTGGCTTGCAGCTTTTTAAGCTTTCTCCGCAGAAGTACGGTCAAGAAACCCAGACCCAGGACCAGGTTGGCCAGATAAGCAAGGGCGAGACCGGCCGCGGGTCTTGAAGAATTCTGTCCTTGCCAGGCCAGGCAGCCTACCCCCGCAAGCAAACCAAACGGGGTGAGCAAGTCCTGCTGTGCCACCACCCAACGAGCCGCGCCCAAAGAACGCAAGGTTTCCCCACAAAAAGCAGCCGCGCCTATCAGCGGCAAGGCCAGGAACATCAGGTTCAAGACCTGTGGCAAGTCCGGGGCGTGGAAGACGCTGACCAGCCAGTTCTGGGTCAGATACAGCCAAAGTGCCGCGATTAGACTTAAGGAAAGGACCAAGGCCAGACCCTGCCAAAATAAAGCCTTTATAACCCCACCCTGTCCCGCTGCTTTCAAGCCGGCTCCGAAGCGCACCATTGCAGTATCCAGCCCCAGACGGCTGACTACCGACAACGCGGTAACCAGATAAACGGCCAGCGTGTAAACCCCGAGAGCATGAGCTCCCCAGAAACGGGCTAGGGCCAGGGAGGTGAGACAACCTAAGGGAAGAGAGGCTATCTTGCTTCCCAGGGCAAAGGTGGAATCGATCGCGACCCGGTAGCGAATAAGGGCTGCGGTGCATACCGGTTCAGGACCTTTATTGCATGAAAATCCGGTCATGGCCTTGTTCAAGCTGTTCCCCTTAGTTTATGTTCACGCCGACCGATGCTTCCTTTACCGGGTGCAAATGACGATGGTGGCGGCGCGGAAGGTCCATGGTATTCCCGGCGACCAATGTTTCCAGGATGTGATTGGCCAGGAGAAAGTGCTTAATCTCATCCACCGTCATGGGGGGTTCCAGAGCAGAGCTGTACTGGCGGCCCAGGGTTGCTCGGGCCACCCGGCCTTTATAGTGATAATGGCTTTTTCCCGGAGATTCCGGCAGGGAAGGAAGGATGGCGAACATATGCTCGGTTTCCAAGGCTCGGCCCATCTCTTCAATGGTAAGGAGTTCTTCGTAGAGCTTTTCTCCTGATCGGGCGCCAACAAAACGGATGGGGATCTCATGGGGATCATAGCCATAGGCCGGGGCCAGCAGGGCGATCAGGGCCTGGGCCAGGTCTACTATGCGCATGACCGGCATCTTGGTGACAAAAACCTCCCCGCCACAGGCCATCAGGCAGGCCTCTAGGACCAGTTTCACCGCGTCCTTGTTAGTCATAAAAAACCGGGTCATGTCGAGGTCGGTGACGGTTACCGGACCGCCTCTCCGGATTTGCTCGGCAAAGATGGGGATTACTGACCCCCGAGACCCGATGACGTTGCCAAAACGGACGCTGGCGAAGCGCTGGCCAGATTTTGTGGCCGCGTTGTTGGCGGCGGTCATGAGGCGCTCTCCCAGCAATTTGGTGGCGCCCATGACATTTGCGGGGTTAACCGCCTTATCGGAACTGGTAAAAAGGACCCTTCCTACGCCCTGACGCATAGCCGCCCGAACGACGTTGGCCACTCCCAGGATATTGGTTTGAACCGCGTCAAAGGCGTGGTATTCCGATAAGCCGACGTGTTTAAACGCGGCGGCGTGGATGATGATATCAACCCCAAGGCAGACATCCTCCAGCTTCCGTTCATCCCGTACGTCCCCCAGATGAATGGAGAAGCCGGGGGCATCCCGATGGCGCTCTCCCAGGAAAAAGAGCTCTGTCTCATTGTTATCCAGGGCGCGAACTTCGGCCGCCTTGAGAACCAGGAGCTGGCGGACCAGTTCTTGACCCACCGAGCCTGCGGCTCCGGTTACCAGCACCACTTTGTTGGTAAAGCAGTCAGACATGCACGTTTCCCTTTGATTCATATTTATTATCCCAGCCGATTACCCGGCTGATCCCCATCGGTCAACGGCATCGAGGGCAGATGGGGGTGCATCTCCGCAAACGCACATCCCCCGGTCTGGTCAACTTCGTAATACTTGTCGTAGTATTTCTGATGATGAAAAGCAGGGCTCCGGAGGTCGCTGGAGCCGACCTGGTTCAGGACCATGCCGAGCAACCTGGCGTTAACCTGGGTGAAATATTGGCGGGCCAATTTTCCGGCTTCCCGGGAAGTGGACTGATGCTTCACCACCAGCAGAACGCCATCGGCCTGGGGAGCCACCACCCTGGCATCGGCAAACCCCAAGGTCGGGGGGGTGTCGATAATTATGTGATGAAAATCCAACCGGAGCGTGCGCAGGAGATTCTTAAAGGTTTGGGAATTCAAGAGCTCGGCGGGATTGGGAGGGATAGGACCCGCCGGGATGAGAAAGAGGTTATCCACTTTGGTGGGTTTGACAATCAATTCCACCGGGCTGTTGCCGGTAAGATGGCTGGTAAGCCCGGGGGCGTTTTCCAGTTGAAAGACCTGGTGCAGGCGCGGTCTTCTTAAATCGCAGTCCAGCATCAGCACCCGGTGTCCATCCTGAGCCAGGGCCACAGCCAGGTTTGCCGAAATTGTGGACTTTCCTTCCCGGGGGTGGGGGCTGGTAATCACAATAACTTCAGGCGGCCCGCCGGAAACGGAGAGCCTCAGGGAAGTGCGCAGGTGCCGGAAGGCCTCAGCCATTGCGGACCGCGGCTGTTTGAGCATCATCAGGTCCGGCTCCTCCAGGGGCACAGTAAAGCCGGTCCGGTTTCTCATCCAGGAAAGCAGCCCCCGGAAGCCGCCTGGGAGTTTGCCGCCTCTTGCTCCAATCTGGTCCTTGAAACAAAAGGGCACTACACCCAGGGACGGAACCTGAACCACCCGCTCCACATCCTCGGTAGTCTTAATTGAGTTGTCCAGGTGCTCGGCCAGGAAGGCCATCCCCACTCCCAGGAACAGGCCGAAAACCCCTGAAAGGGCTAAGAATAGGAGAGGTTTGGGCAGATAGGGATCATAAGGCGCCTCCGGAGGATCGATGACTCCGACCGTACCGGCAACCATGGTGCTGGCCACGGTGGTTTCCCCCATGCGTTCCAGCAGGGCCTTGTAGAGCTTCTCCGTGGTCTGGGCATCCCGCTTCAGTATCTGAAAGTCCACCAGGTTGTTCTGGAGGCTGGCCAAGAGGCCCTTTTGCTCCTGAAAGGCCTGGGTGAGGAGGTTCTCGGCCTTGACCGCGCTCTCATATTCTGCTTTGATGGCCTTCTGGAGACGCAGTACTTCTCCTTTCAGGCGCCCCTGCAATTCCGCAAGTTTGGCCTGTTCAACCTGCATTTGGGGGTGTCCGGGCAAAAAGGACTGCTTTAGGCCCGAAACCTTGGCATTTTGAGCAACCAGTTCCTGCCGCAGGTTCATGATCAAAGGGTTGTTGGTCACCACCGGGGCATCGGGCCCCTTTTCCTTGATCTGCTTATACATGGCCTCCTTGGCCAAACGCTCGGATTGGGCTTTGGTAACCAGGGCGCTCAGCTCGATGTATTTCTGGAGGATTACGTTGTCTTTATCTTCCAGGGCATAGAAATCGTGTTTCTGTCCGAACTCATAGAGCTTCCTCTGCGAGGCCTGGACTTTTTCGGCCATCTGCTGCAACTGGTTAGCCAGCCAGTCTTTTACCAGAGCAAAGGACTGGGCCCGGCTGTCGATGGCCAACTGCATGTATTCCCGGCCCAAGACCTCCGCGACTCTCTTGGCCAAGGCCCGGTCTTGGGACTTGTAGGCTACCTCCACCAGATACGTGTCCTTCACCGGGTTCACCACCAGTTTGTCAAGAAACAGGTCGATCATTTCACTTTCCAGCTTTTCCGGGGGCGCATCGGGGTATTTCTCCGCAATAGCTTTAAATTCCGGAGCTTCCTGAAGGTTCAGGGCCTTAATGACCCGGGCCGCCACCCCCCGGCTGGTGAGGATTTTATTCTGGGTTTCCTGGAACTTGGAGACATCCTGGCCTCCCTTGAGAAGAGACAGGTTGTCCAGGTCACTGATAGAGGGCCCGGAATTGTCCTGGGTGATCTGCAATACCGTGGTGGCCTTATAAATCGGGGTCATCAGAAAGATGACCAACACCGCAACGGCCACCGCTCCTGCCAGGCTCCCAAGGACCCACCACTTTCGTTTCAGCAGGATATGGAATAAGTCCCGGAGCTGGGTGCTGCCCTCCGGCTCCAAATCAAAGTATTCCGATTCCCGGGGGGCCAAATGAGTTGGGGATTGGGCCAGCAGCAGAGAATTTGTGTTCTTTTCCATGGTTGGCGTACCTTTCTTTAGGGTTAAACCGGGGTGGATTTTCTAGCCGATTGTTATAAACGTCAGCAGTTCTTGGTAGCAGGGTGCCGCCGCAAAATTTGGTCCATCCTTAGTCAGTCATGGGGCCAAGCGGGCCGTACCGCTTACCGAGGTTCCCGGCATTAGATGTTTAAAGACATAAAGGCTTTTCTTGACCGGGCCGATGTTAACCACCACCACGTCATTGTCCTTCAGAGGCACATCGGCTTCCCGCCGACTGAGGACCTTGTCAAGGTGAGCCGTAATGGTCAAGGGATTGCCATTCTGGTCCAGGCGCATGATGTTAATTTGATTGGTGGCCAGCACCGGGTCCGCCCCGCCGGCCAGGGCCAGGGCCTGACTCAGGGTAAGATTGTCCCGCACCGCGACACATCCTGGGTTCCGCACGCCGCCCAGGACGTAAGCATTGCCGGCAAAAGGAACATGAACCACGTCGCCGTTCTGGATGGGGATATTGAGGCTTGAATCCCCCTGTTCCTGCAGACGCCGCAAGTCTATGACCAAGGTCGGGGAGGTGCCCTGACCCCGAATAACATGGACCACGTCCGCGGCCTTGGCATCGCCCGCCTTGCCTGCAAGCCCCCCTGCCATGGCCAGGACCTCAAGGAGCCGCCGAGGCCCGATAAGATCATAGTAGCCGGGTTTTTCCACGGCTCCTGTCACGGAGACCCGCTGGTGCCGGTATTCTTTGACGGTAAGGGTTATTTGGGGGGACTTTAGGTAATTGTCGCCATAGGCTGCCCGCAACCTCTGTTCGATGGATTTGGGGGACAGCCCCGCCACCTTGACCACGCCCACTAGCGGGAGGGTAATTTCACCCTCGCCGTTCACCCGGACTTCCCGGTTCAAGTCGTCCTGGCCATAAATTTTGACCTCCAGCAAATCCTCGGGGCCCACCAGGTAATCACTGGGCGCGGCCGCGCCGGCCCGGCTGGACTGAGTCTGGAGCCGGGTATCTCCTTCCGGTCCCGATCTGCCCGTCTGAGCCGGGCACTGGTCCGCCCCTGACTGAAGCGCCACCCCCAGGCTGACGGCCAACGCCAGGAGCATGCTTCTCAGGTAAGTTGCCTGCATTTTTCTGACCTCCCTCTGAATTGTGGCCTCTGAAACGGACGGGGGATGACCCCGTCTCGGCTCAGAAGAGCCGACTGGCGAAGGTGACGCGACTCTGCAAAGAGTCTTTTGGGATAAAACCCCTGTTGCCCGGAACCAAAGAAAGTTTGGGGCGCCTTCCCATGGTCTCCTTCTCTTGGACCCTGGATCGACACCCCATTGAAAGAACTTTAAGAAAAATTGAAGGCAATTGAAAAAAATTAATCTTTGTTAATAAATTTAATAAATTAGGTGAAAAGAAACCTCTTCCCAGGAAAACGCAGGAGATTGCCGCCCCGGAAAGCGCAAGCATGGAATTTCTTTCCTTTGCGGCAAGTTTATGTTAAATAGAGATGTTAGTTATCCTGCCGATAAGATCAGGAAAAATGACCTATTGCAGCCATTGTGATCTGGTGCATGGGGAGGAGCACCGTTTTTGTCAGGTCTGCGGGCAGTTGTTGAAGCGTTCCCATCCCGGGGTTCGCCCCTGTGCCCGCTGCGGAGCCCATACTCTCCCGGGACAAAAATTCTGCACCGACTGTGGCTTACCCTTGCGGGTGATGCCAGCCGGTCGGGAGGAGGAACCTTTGCCCCGCCCGCCTCTGTTTTATCCGCGAGGATCTGAAGCCCGGTCGTCCCGACGTCAGCGGCGGCCGCTGCTGGCCATTCTCATTCTTGCGGCACTCCTGGTGGGCGGGCTGGGTCTCTATTGGGCCACCAAAAAGACCGTGACTTTCCTGGCCAGAACTTTCACCGGCACCACTCAGGAACTTCCAGTAACCACCCCCGCAGATAATTTGAAACCCGAAGTGGAGAGGTTGGCGGAAAGGATCCGGTCTGCGCACCTGAACAAGGACATCAACAAGTGGCTTAGCTGTTATGCCTCCAATTACCCGCAATTGGGCCGGCTGGAAAACTCGATTCTCGAATTGTGGAAGAACTATGATATTAAAGAGGTGTCCTACCGGATCAGCAATGTCCAGCGCCAGGGGGAGCGACAAGGCAGCGCCGTGTTGGTCTGGAGCTTCCAGGTCTATGACCACCGCAACCATGATTATCAGCTCTTGCGCCAGACTTACCGCGTCTCATTAGAAAAGAACAACGGCGATTGGAAAATCCGCGGGAGTAAAGAAGAAGCCGAACCGAAGGTGTAAATCGGGTTTTCTGGACAGGTTGGCAGGGCAGGCGCCTTGACGGGCACCCAGTCGGGCAGGGAGGGAAATGTGCCTAGTTCCCTTAACAATTCTCCTGAGCTGGGCCTCAAATAGATAAAAGTAAGTTTGCAGGGTGGTTCAAGGAAAGATGGAACGAGTCCTTTGGTGCAGATGGCAGCTGGTTCTCGGCGCGTTATTGGCCCTGGTGTGCATGGCCTGTCAGCCCAAGATGCCGCCTGCGCCCCGTCCGACTCTTCCTCCTCCCCCGCCGGCGGCCGTTCCGGAGGCACCCCCGCAACTTGAGACGTATTATGTCAAGGTGGGGCGTCTGAACCTGCGGGCCGGGCCGGGGATGGATTTTCCCAAGCTGGGTTTATTGGAGCGCAACGAGGAAGTTGAACAATTAGGCGAAGCGCAAAACTGGTTCCAGGTCCGGGTGAAAAAGGATGGCTCCCTCGGTTGGGTGGCTTCCGAGTATCTCTCCAAAACCCCGGTGACTTCCCCGATAGAAGTACCCGCACCCGCCCCCGCGCCGGCTGTGAAAGAGACGCCGCCGCCGGCCGAGACCGCGAAACCCAAGCCTCCCAAGGTCGAGACCACAGTGCCGCGAGCGCCCAAGTCGGCGGAGGCTGCCGAAACCCCGGCTCCAAAGGCCAAGCCGGCAGAGGAAAAGACCCCGGCTCCAAAGCCTGAGCCCAAGGCTTTGCCGGAAAAGCCGGCCCCTGTGCGACAGGAGCCTGCCGTTCCTCCGGCGCCGGCGCCCGCACCTGAGGAGAAACCTTCAGATTCAGGTATCCGCATAATGTGAGGCGCACCACGGCCAAGAACAGCTGGGGCGGGCGCCCTTGCGTCCAAAGATGGCTGAAAGGCTACCCGGGAAGCCTTAACCTTGGTTCTGACCCTTTGCTCAAACCCCTGACACCCGGAAGGGTCCCGCAGGGGTGGTCAAACCAAGGCTGAAGCCTGCGGCTCCATTTCATTTTTCTCTTAAAGCAACTTGGCCTAGGGAAAGTGCCTTCACCAAGAACAGAGTCCCGACTCTGATTTTCTTCCTAATCCCTCCGGTCTTCCTGAAGGTGAATGGCAAAGGTGCTGCCCTGGCCTGGGGTGCTTTGCACCGCCACTTTGCCGCCGTGGGCCTGGGCGATATGCTTGACGATGGCCAGACCCAGGCCGGTGCCCCCCACTTTGCGGCTCCGGCTGGGGTCCACCCGGTAGAAACGCTCAAACAAGCGGGGCAGGTGTTCTTGGGGAATCCCCACCCCTTGGTCGATGACTTGGACCACTACCCGGCCGTTTTCCGTGGTTGCCTCCACCCTTACCGAACTCCCCGGTTCGCTGTATTTGATGGCATTGTCAATGAGGTTGATGAGGGCCTGCTCCAGGAGGGGACCGTTGATGCGGGCCCGCAAGTCTTCAGGACAGTCCAGGCTGATATTGATTTCTTTGGCCCCGCTGCGGCTGGCGCAGGCCAGAATGGCGGATTTCAGGACTGGCTTGAGCCTCCCCCCGGTTAGGTGGATTTTTCCCTGCTCGGCTTCCTGCTCAATGCGGGAAAGGCTCAAGAGGTCTTCGATGATGGCCCCCAAGCGATCGGCTTGGCGGCTGATGATTTTCAGGAATTCCCCGGCATGCTCGGGATCCAGGATGGCGCCCTCCAGAAGGGTTTCCACGAAACCTTTGATGGAGGTTACCGGGGTTTTGAGTTCATGGGAAACATTGGCCACAAAATCCCGGCGGGCGTTTTCCAATTGGCGCAGCCGGGTCACGTCATGGACCACGATGAGCACTCCGAAGGCCTTGCCATGGGGGTCTTTCAGGGTGGTGCCATGGGCCTGGAGGAAGCGGGGTTTTTCCCCCTGGATAGTAATTTCGCCTTCTATGGGTTCGGAGGCCGCCAGGGATCGGGTGATGAACCATTGCAGGCTCGGGTTTTCCACCACTTCATTGATATTACGCCGAATAACCACAGCCGGGTCCAGCCCCAGGAGATCGGCTGCGGCCCGGTTCAGGGAGATGACCCGGGAACGGCCGTCCACCGCGATCACTCCTTCCACCATACTGGCCAGCACCGCTTCCTGCTCCTGCCGTTGCCGGAGGATGGTGCCGATGCGCTCATCCAACTGGGAAGCCATATGGTTCAAGGTCTCCCCCAGGCCCACCAACTCGGCCAGGTCCGGCCGCGGAAGTTTCAGCGACAGATCACCGCGGGCGAAGCGCTCTGCTCCCCGGCGGAATTCCTCCAAAGGACGGGTAAGCCGCCGGGACAGCAGCAGGCTCAGGCCTGCGCCTAGAAGAATAATCCCCAGGCTTGCCAGCCCCACCTTGAGGTACAGCAGGGAGAGGGCCAAACGGGTGGGGCCCAGCGGCAGCGCGGTGCGGACTACAGCCACCGGCTTGCCCTGCTCCATCACCGGGACGGCCAGAAACATCATTTCCTGGCCGGAGCTGAAACGCTGGTCTTTTCCCGGTTTGCTTGCCAGAGCGGCGCGGATTTCCGGCCGATGGGCCAGGTTGCCCATGGTTTTAATGTCCCTGAGGGAATCCCCGGCCACCGACCCATCGGCCAGCACCACGGTGATGCGGGTGTCGGTGAGCTTTCCCAGGCTTTTGCAGAAAGCATCCAGCTTTTCGATGTTCTCCGGCGCCAGATTTTCCCTGACCTGGACCGACAGCAGTCGGGCCTCAGCCGCCAGGTCCCCCGCCAGATGGTCCAGGTAGAAGGTCCGCCAGGAACGGGAGGTGATCCAGGTCATGGCAATCACCGAAATGAGGCCGATGAAGAGGAGGGTGAGGTAAATCTGACCGAAAAAGCTTTTAGGTCGCACCACGATTACCGTTTTTTGATTTTCGGCCCAAGGAAATTAATCCTAGGGGCTGGTCTTTTGTCTGCCGGAAAATTTCTCAGACGAGGGAGGTTCAGGCCGCCGATAGCTCAGGCCAGACCTCGGGGCCACATTGGAACCCGGGCCTGGAGCTATTCCTTGAGACGATAGCCCACGCCCCTGACTGTTTCCACGAACTGTCCGGCAGGGCCCAGTTTCTTCCTTAACCCCACCACCTGCACGTCCACGGACCGGTCCGAGACCGGATAGTCATTGCCATGCACTCCCTCAACGATTTGGCTCCGGGTAAAGACCCAGCCGGGACGCCGGGCCAGGAGGTGGAGAAGCCGGAACTCGCTGGCCGTGAGGTCGGTTGCCTTGCCGTTAACGGTCACTTCGTGCCTGCCGGGGTGAAGGCGAATGCCATGGATACTGATGGGCTCTTCATCCCCCGGCACGGTGCGGGCCCGGCGCCGCAGCACCGACCGCAACCGGGCCAGGAGCACCCTGGGGCTGAAAGGTTTGGTGACATAGTCGTCTGCACCCAACTCCAGTCCGGCGACGATGTCCGCCTCTTCTCCCTTGGCGGTGACCATGACCACGGGGATATGGTGAGTCCGGCTGTCCTGTTTGAGTCGGCGGCAGATTTCCAGGCCGTCCAGACCCGGAAGCATCAGGTCCAGGAGCACGAGGTCGGGAAGAAGGGCTTTAGCCGAGCGGAGGGCCTCCTCTCCGGAAGTCACGCCGGTCACCCGAAAGCCTTCTTTGCTGAGGTTGTACCGCAACAGCTCCAGGATGTCCTCTTCATCCTCGACCACCAGGATGTGCTCGTTGGCCATGGCTCCTCCGGCTGGCAGCCGCTTTGGCAAAGATGATATTGCCGGCCGCTTAAAATTTCATTAGTTATTGATGAGTTTTCAATGTTTGCGGCTTGCTTCAGGGATTCCGGTCTGGAGCACCATGCCGCCGACCCGGCAAGTTCCGCGCCTGGGGCAGGCTCGCCGTCCTCAAGCGCAGGCTGATCTGGGGCTAGATTCGATTCTTTTTGCAGCTTGGGCCGGTCAAACCAGGCAAAACTATTATATCATACGGACGGGGGCCGGTCGGACAGGCAACCTTCGCCTTGTTCCGGGCAAAGATCAGGTCGAGGCAAAAAGGATAGTGGGGGAGGAACACATAAGGATGAAAGAAAATGGAGGGGGAGGAGGACCCCCCTCCCCCTCTATTTCCGGCAATTTTAACCAGTCTTGACCTCATGGGGGCTTAACTCCGGATATACCGGCAAGTAGCGCAGGCCGAAGTCAAAGATGAGGATAGCCTGGGCTATCAGTCCAACGGTCAGGATAATCTCAATGGCCGATGGGAAGTACCAAAAATCCCGGTAGCCGCCGTAGCTGGTAAGGCTTACATTGAAGCGGTTCAACATCACCCCGAACGCGGCCAGGCCTGCGGCCCACAGGAGTCCGGTGGTGGAGTTGCGGACTTCCGGAAAATAGAGCAGGAGGGCCGGCAGTGCCACACAACCGAAAATTTCCACATAAAACAGCAAGTGGGCCCACCCCAGACTCCAGACTGAGACCTCCCGGGCATAGAGGTCGGTGGCCTTCATAGCGAAGTAGATAACCAGGGCCAGACCCAGGCCTTTGCCCAGACTGGAGAGGATCTCCATTTCCGGCTTTTTCCCATACGCCTTGGCGCTCAGGATGGATTCCAGGGTGACCATGGACAGGCCCCCGATAATTGAACTTACGAAAAAGAGGGGGCCGATGGCCGGGGAAGCCCAGAGTTTGGACATCTTTTCCGGCAGCAACAGGAACAGGGCCCCCAGAGAGGACTGGTGCAGGGTGGAGAGCACGATGCCCGCCACGATGAGAAAGACATAGATGGTCCGGAAAAAATTCACCCAGTCGTCCTTCCGCCAGCGTTCCAGGGCCCAGATGAATACATCGATGGCGAGGACGGTGGTGTAGAGCATGACGCACCAGGATACTTCAAAGAGCACGGAATGGGGGTTCCACATAACCATGGGGTGCCAGATCCGCCAGGGTTGCCCCAGGTCGAAAAAGAGCCCGATGATGAACACAAGATACCCCACGAAGGCCGAGAGCTTGGCCGGGCGGAGCAGGGGCTCGAATTTCTTCAAATTAAAGACATAGATGGCCGCGCTGATGGTGAAGCCGCCGCCTGCCAGGGCCACGCCGGTGAGAATGTCGAAACTGACCCACAAGCCCCAGGGATAGGCATCACTCAGGTTGGTGGCGGCCCCCAGGCCTGCGAAGAGGCGGTAAATCCCGACCAGGATGCCCAAAGCGGTCAGGCCGATGAGGATCGCCCGTCCTTTACCGATCTTGCCGAAGGTGGCATTCTGGACCATGGCTTAACCCTCCTGTTTTTCCTGGGCCTGGACTTCAGCCCGGCGCTTGTTGAGGTAATAAAGGCCGGTGCACAGGCCGGCGACGGTGACGGCCACCCAGGGCACCTTGGCCATCCACTCCCGGCCGTGCATCCCCTGGGGATAGTCCCCCAGGTCGGTACGGAAACCGTTGCGGTTCAGGCCCAGGGTCTCGAAGGAGATCGCGGTGAGATAAAGCATGCTGGTGCCGCCGCCGGTTTTTTCTCCGTAAATCTCCGGAAAATACCTTCCAGGGCTCGCGCCGATCCGCCGGCGGGCTTCCTTGAGGAGCTGATCCCGCTCTCCGAACCTCAAGGCGCCTGTAGGGCAAGAGGCTACGCAGGCCGGAAGCTGCTTGCTGGCCAGCCGGTCGGCGCAGAAGGTGCACTTGCGGATCAAAGGCACCGCCTTGCCCCATTCAAACTTGGGGATCTGGAAGGGGCAGGCCATCATGCAGTAGCGGCAACCGATGCAGATATCATCGTTGTAAACCACCGGCCCGTCCGGCAGTTTTTTCAAGGCCCCCACCGGGCAGGCGCTTTCACAGGCCGGCACCAGGCAGTGGTTGCACTGGCGCTTGATGAAATGCCAATGGAGATCCCCGGCAGGTGAGTGGACTTCCTGAAAAATAATCCGGGTGTAATTGTCGGCGTCCAGGTACTTGGGATTGCTCCAGCTGTCACTGAAGGTGCTGGTCTCCCCCGGCAGATCATTCCAGCTTTTGCAGGCAACCTGGCAGGCCCGACACCCGATACACTTGGTGGTATCAATAAGAACGGCTTTCATGGGTCGTCTCCTGTAAAACGGCCAGGTCAGGCCTTCTCCACAGCCACCAGGAACACCTTGTATTCCGGGATCATGGTGTTGGCGTCACCCACCATGGGGGACAACTGATTGGCGGCGTAATTCTTGGTTTTATCCGGGCCGCCGGTAATCAGACCGGCAAAGCCGAAGTGCCAGGGCAAAGCCACCATTTCCACGGTGTTCCGGACGCCCGGGGCGCCGCAGCAGAAGGGGGCCACCCGGTTGGTGACATTGGCCCGGGCCAGCACTTCTCCCCGACTGCTTTTTACCCTGACCCAGTCGCCCGGGCGGATGCCCTTGGCCTTGGCCAGGCTGGGGCTCATTTCCACAAACATCTCCGGCATCATCTCGTTCTGCCAGGTGAGGTTGCGGGTCATGGCGCCGGTCTGCCAGTGTTCGGTGACCCTAAAGGTGGTGGCGATGACGGGATAGTTGGGATCACAGATCTGGGCCACCTGGTCCAGGGCCGACTTCCAAACCTTGATCACCGGGTTGCTCTGCTGCTTGGACAGCGGATTCACGAAGGGGCATTCCAAGGCCTCGTAGTGTTCCGGCAAGGGTCCGTCTTTGCAAAGTCCCTTGGGCACGAACAGGCGGCTTTTGCCCTCGGGCAGCATGATGAAGGGGGCCTTGAGGGATTCCTCGGGAGGGAACTCCACCTTGGTGGCCAAATCGATCCATTTGAAGTCGGGAACGTCATTCCGGACCCATTTCTTTTCAACCACGTCCCAGGCCACCAGGGCCCGCTTCTTGTTCCAGGGTTGACCAGCGGGGTCAACCGAACAACGGTTGTAGATAATCCGGCGGTTCACCGGCCAGGAAAAGGCCCATCCCGGATAGAGACCCAGGCCGCTGGGGTCCTTGGCATTGCGGGCCGCGGCCTTGTTGTCCTTCTTGTCGGGGCCGGGGTAAAAACCCGAGAATATCCAACAGCCGCAAGCAGTGGAGCCGTCATCTTTCAGGGCCACGAAATTGGCCACCTGCTTTCGGTCGGCCCAGGTGTAACCGTTGATCTCCTTGGCCACCAGGTGAACGTCCGGATCCTCGCCGTAATTCCAGTTCAGGTTGAGGATGGGCTCGGGGACCACCGCTTTCGGGTCGTCCTTGTAAAGCTGCTTCAGCTTCAAAGCCAGAGCGTTGACATACCACAAGTCGCTTTTAATGTGCCCCCCGGGCTTCACCGCCTGGTAGCGCCACTGGATCCAGCGGCCGCTGTTGGTGATGCTCCCTTCCTTCTCCATGGAGTCGGCCGCGGGGAACAAAAAGACCTCGGTCTTGATGTCCTTGGGGTTTACTCCGGGACGTTTCCAGAATACCGAGGTATCGGTCTCCCAGAGATCAAAGGCCGCCAGCCACTTGAGTTTGCCCAGAGCCTCATAGGTTTGATTCAGGTTGGCAGAGCCTACCGCCGGGTTCATGCCCCAGACCAGCAGGCCCTGGATGTTACCCTCACCCATGCTCTCAAACAAGGGCAGCCAGGAATAGCCGGAGCCCTGGAAGCCCTTCCCTATCTTGGGCAAGAAAGCATAGGCGAAATCATTGGCCGGGGTGGCCGCGTCCCCCCAGAAGGCCTTGAGGAGACTGATGAAATATTTGGGCTTGTTCATCCACCAACTGGCCTTGGGGGTTTCCTTCTCCAGGTAATCCTTCAAGGTAGGATGATTGGCTTCGCTGGGAATAGCCAGGTAGCCGGGAATAAGATGGAAAAGGAGGGCCATGTCCGTGGAACCCTGGACGTTGCTCTCCCCCCGGAGCGCATTGATGCCGCCCCCGGCGATTCCCATGTTGCCCAGAAGCTGCTGCAGAATGCTGTAGGCCCGAATGATCTGCACCCCGGTGGTGTGCTGGGTCCCGCCCATGGCGTAGAGAATGGTTCCGGACTTGTCCGGCGAGCCGGTGGCGCAATAGAGGGCCGCCATTTTCAGGAAAGTATCTTTGGGGACGCCGGTGACCTGCTCCACCAACTCCGGGGTGTACCGGGAGTAGTGCTGCTTCATGAGCTGGAAGACGCAGCGGGGATTTTGCAGGCTGGGATCGATGACCGGCTTGTTGTCCTTGTCCACTTCATAATCCCAGGACGCGGCGTTGTAAGCGCGCTTCTCTTTGTCGAGACCGGAGAAGACACCGTCTTGGGGATTGAAGGAATAATCCCCCCGGACCAGGAACGGGGCATTGGTATAATTGACCACATATTCTTTTTGATATAAGCCGTTTTCCAGGGCATAATTTATGAGGCCGCCGAAAAGAGCGATATCGGTTCCGGGTCTCAGCCGCACAAACAGATCGGCCTTGGACGCGGAGCGGGTGAAGCGGGGGTCCGCCACGATAAGCTTGCCCCCTTTTTCCTGGACCTGGGTGATGTATTTGAAACTGATGGGATGGTTCTCGGCGGGGTTGCAGCCGACGATCAGGACGCAGTCGCTGTTGGCCAGATCGTTCCAGTGGTTGGTCATGGCGCCTCTACCGAAGGTGGGCCCCAACGAGGCCACGGTAGAGGAATGTCAAAGGCGGGCTTGATGTTCTAGATAAACGACGCCCAAGGCCCGCATCAACTTGGCAATGAGATAACACTCTTCGTTGTTCAGGGCCGCGCCGCCGATGGAGGCCAGGGCCTCGGTGCGGTTCACCGGCACCCCGTCGGCCGACTTGGCAATAAAGGTTGAATCCCTGGTTTCTTTGATCCGCTGGGCCACGGTTTTGAGGGCCCAGTCCAGGGGCTTCTCCTCCCAGCGGTCGCTTCCCGGAGCCCGATACCGCACGTGCTTCAGGCGGTGCGGGCTGGTGACCACCTGGAAGACCGCCTGACCTTTGCTGCACAGACTCCCCTGGTTGATGGGGTGTTCGGGATCGCCTTCCACGGATACCAGCTTGCCGTTGACCGTGTAGGCCACCAGCCCGCAGCCGACGCCGCAGAAGGGACAGATGGAAGTGGTTTTGGTCGCTCCTTCGGTTTTGGCGGGATGGACAAACCCGGCCCAGCCTCGGCGGGTGAAAATCACCTCACCCAGACTCAATGCGGTCAACCCGCCTCCCAAACCCTTGAGAAATGTCCTGCGGGTAATACCCATCATTACCTCCTCATGGGATCTTTATGGACTTTATGGAGATGAATGGGATAGGGGTAGGGATGTCTCTTGGTGTAAGTCCCGTGGCGTCCTCCTTTTTTTAAGTATTAACCTCCTGGTCAAGACTCCTTGGCCTTGAAGGATTTTCATAGTAGCACAATTTTGTCCAGAAGAACAACTTTTCAAGATGCTCAGCCAGGCTAAGGATGGCCGGGGATTCCACCACGGTCTTTTTTCAATAAAATATCGTATAATATTTACGTTAAGGTGTCTGATTATAATGGGACTTTGGGAGAGTTATTTGAACATTTGTCATATTCGGCCCAGTTACGGGTGCGCTTTTGGCCAAGGCGTTTCTCACGATTCTTCTAACAAAGCTTGTCTGCCAGAGTCTAACTTTATGACTTCCCGTTCGGGATTCCTAATCGCTGTTCCCTTCGCCCCACTCTCAAAGGACTGACGGCGCTATCTGACGGAGCAGGACTTCTCATGCTGACGCGGGTTTATCTGTGGTTTGACCGCAACCTCCTGGTATTGGGAAAGGAGATGCGCCTGTCGTATCTGCCGCCCCTGATGGTTTACCTGGCCGCGGGCATCTCCGGTCTCACTGCCATTGTGGGCACTTTCTTCGTGAAGGAATATTTGGGGCTGTCCGCCGAGTTTCTCGCCGGGCTGGGGTTCTGGGCGGGCATCCCCTGGGCTCTCAAGATGCCCTTGGGGCACCTGGTCGATCTGATCTGGCGCTTCAAGGCGGCTATGGTCTGGCTGGGCGCGGCCCTGATCGCCGCCAGTCTCGGCATTATGCTGGGGCTTCTGGCTTACACGGAGTCGATGCGCAGCATCATGGCGGTGGACGCCTGGTATGTCCTGAGCGTGCTCCTGGCGCCCATCGGCTACGTGATCCAGGACGTGGTGGCCGACGCCATGACCGTCGAAGCGGTGCCCCGGCTGGATGCGGCGGGCCAGCCCTTCGATCCGGGCGCGGTCCGCCTGATGCACACCACCATGCAGACTCTGGGCCGGGTCGCCATTGTGGGGGGCGGTATCTTTGTGGCCCTGCTCAATATTTTCCTGTTCACCGGGGTGGAGTCCATGACCCAGGCGGACAAGCTCGCGGTTTATATAAGGATTTACAAACTGGCCCTGGTGATCCCCTTGATTTCGGTGGCGGGGGTGAGCCTGGGAGGACTGCTCAAAATAAGGGAGGCCCGTCGCCTGCGGGGTTTGGGATTCACCTGGAAACAGGCCTGGGCCGCGCTCCAGGTCCAGGAGGCGCGGCCTGAGGTAAACTGGTGGATCCTGGGAGGCGGCCTGGTCTTCGGGGTTTTCACCCTGACCCTGGGCCTGGGGAATTATCCCTACAACCAGGAAATCATCTTTTTCGGCTCCCTGGCCATTGTGCTGTTCCTTATGTCACGGCTGGTGCAGGCTCTGGACCCGCCGGCCCGCCAAGTGCTGGTGGGAACGGCCATCATCATCTTCATTTACCGGGCCATGCCCACGCCGGGGCCCGGGTCCACCTGGTGGATGATCGATGATTTGGGTTTTGATCAGCGCTTTCTGTCGGTGCTGTCCCTGATCAGCAGCAGTTTGGCCTTGGCGGGCATGTTCCTGTTCCGCCGGTTCATGGCCGAGCGCTCCATCGCCTATGTGGTGGCCTTTCTGACCATCGCCGGCACCCTGTTGAGTCTGCCGATTATTGGGCTTTACTATGGACTGCATCACTGGACCGCGGCCCACACGCAAGGTATCGTGGACGCCCGCTTCATTGCCCTGGTGGATACGGCCCTGGAGTCTCCCCTGGGGCAGGTGGCCATGATCCCCATGCTGGCCTGGATCGCCAATTCGGCTCCCACTAATCTCAAAGCCACCTTCTTTGCGGTGATGGCCTCCTTCACCAATCTGGCCCTGTCCCTGAGCCAGTTGGGCACCAGGTATCTCAACCAGATCTTTATCGTCACCCGGGAGGTGAAGGACCCCAGCGGCGCCATCGCGGTGGCCGCCAATTACAGCGAGTTGGGAAGGCTCCTGCTGATGGTGACCATTATCGGCTTGACCCTGCCCCTGGCCGCTATCCTGCTGGTGAAAATGCTCCGCTGGCAGAGCGCCTGATGGAACTACCCCCAGATTCCTCGCGATAACTCCGTCGCCCGGATTTTCCGGGCAATTCATATCGGCTTGTCCCGGCCTGTCTTGCCTTTTCCGGTCCCACATGACATGGTTAAAAAGATTTCAGCTTATGTGCCTACAGATGAGCTATACCGGATCTGCTACCGATGTGCCCAAAACCAGCCGATACCTTGAAGCGGCCCGCCCTGACCCCCGAGCGGCAAGCGCAGCTTGTGGCTCTGTCCCGGCGTCTCGGCTGCCGATTTAAGGATCTAAGCCTTCTGGACCTGGCCCTCTGCCACAGTTCCTTCACCTACGAGCACTTCGGGGCCGGGCCCTCCAACGAGCAATTGGAGTTTTTGGGGGATGCGGTCCTGGCCTTGGCCGTGAGCCACCTGCTCATGGAGACCCTGCCGGAGGCCTCCGAGGGCGAGCTGTCCCGCCGCCGGGCCGCGTTGGTGAATGCCCGCCAACTGGCCGAAGTGGCCCGCAGGCTTGACCTGGGGGCCTGCCTGCTCCTGGGCCGCGGGGAGCAGCGCCAGGCGGGTCATGAAAAACCTTCACTCCTGGCCGACGCCCTGGAAGCCGTCCTGGCCGCCGCCTATCTGGACGGCGGTTTCAAAAAGGCCCAGCGCCTGGTTCGACGTTGGTTTGGCCCCCTACTGGCCCTCCAGGGGCCTCAGACCTGGCAGGATCCCAAGACCGCGCTCCAGGAACTCACCCAGGCTCGCCACAAACTATCCCCCACCTATCATCTGTTGGAAGAGAGCGGCCCCAGCCACGCTCGCCGCTTCCGGGTGGAACTCCGCCTCGGCGACAGGGTTCTGGCCCAGGGAGAAGGCTCCTCCAAAAAAAAGGCTGAGCAACTGGCCGCGGCCCGGGCGCTGGCGCGTTTGAGAGACAAGGAGGGTGGGGGAGCGGGGTAACCAACGGTTCCGGTTTCAGGTTCCGGAGATCAGGTTTTCCCCAAGATCCCGGCGACACCAGCCGCTGCAATCCCGCGCCCCCAAAACTTCGGCAGAAAATTCCGGTCAGTCGATTTTTTTGAAGGTCTTGCCCTTGGCGCCGCATACCGGGCAGGTCTCCGGGGGCTCTTTTTCGGCGGTGTAACCGCATACCGGGCAGATATACATGTCCACTGCTTTGAGCTTCTCCTCCAGAGACTTAAGGGCCTTCTCGTAGAGGGCATGGTGAACTTTTTCCACCTCGTTGGCGAAGACAAAGCTGCGCTCCGCTTCTTTGTTGCCGGCATCCTTGGCGGCGGCAATCATCCCGGGGTACATTTCCTTGAACTCATGGAGTTCGCCGCTGATCGCCTCGAGGAGATTCTCCCGGGTGGATTTGACGCCTTTCAGGGCTCGCAGATGATTATGGGCGTGCACGGTTTCAGCTTCCGCGGCGGCGCGAAAAAGACGGGCCACATAAGGGTACCCTTCCTGCTCGGCCTTGGCCGCAAAGGCCAGGTATTTGCGATTGGCCTGAGACTCGCCCGCAAAGGCGTCCATTAAATCCTTGGTCGTCCGATCCATGAGCTTCACCTCCCTGATCCTATTGCAGTTTCATGGGTACGCCGCAACAGACCAACTGGCCGCCGCCCGCTTCTATGACCTTAACTTTGTTGCCGCAAATTTTGCATAGATACACCTGTCCCACTTCCGTTGGCATCCTGCTCTTCCTCCTTGGATTTAGCTATTTTTTCTGGCACCGGGGGCAGAGTCCCCAGAAGATAAGCGAGTGTTGCTCCAACCGAAACCCGGCCTTGGCTTCCTCGGACAACGCCGGAACAGGCGCCTCATACTCGTGAAGGTCAACGATGAAGTGGCAGTTTCGGCAGATGAGGTGGGCATGATATCCGATATCACTGTCGTAGCGGGCCACCTCGTGCAGCGGGTTAACCTTGATGATCAGACCCTTTTGACACAATACCTCCAGGGTCTTGTAGACCGTATTAAACGAGATGGACGGCATCTGCCGCCGCACATCCTGGTAAATCTGTTCGGCGGTGGGATGATCGCGCCGATTCTCCAAATTGGCCAGGATCGCCAGCCGCTGTGGAGTTACGGATATGCGTCGCTCTCTTAATTTCTCTATCAATTTGTTCATAATTATTTGTATTAAATAATAATTATTACTGCATTGTCAAGATAAAAAATATTGAGGACTGCAAATCATCCTTCGGGCGAAGGGCAATTAGTAAAAATGGATGATGCCGACCTGGAAAAATTGCACGTTAAAAGCCGGATTTTCCTTGTAAAGCCCGGCGTTGGAGGAATGGCGGAAACGGTAGGCCACCGTCAGGCCCCAAGTGGAGGCGAGGGCGTAATCCACCCCGACCCCCACCTGGGGAGTGAAGTTGAAGGCATGGGGCACCGCGGGGCTGCTGAAATTCTCCCCGATAATCCCGGCGCCGCCTTCCAGAAACAGGTGCAGTCCCCGGGTCACGGGCAGGGTGAATTTCAGAAGAGGGGTAATGCCGATCTCCCAGCCGGTGTCCTGGGCGTCGGCGATGCTGAGAATGCCCTCAAGGTCCAGGGAGATCCCCAGCCGGCCGGGCAGCGGCGACCGATGCGGGTGCACCAGAAAGAAGCCCCAACGGGGCAATAAGGTGTAGAGATCGACCGGTGGGCTTTTCAGATGGTGGCCGTAAGCCAGGCGCAGGCCCCAATAAAACCGGGAATCCGCAAGGTCGAACTCCGCAGCGTGCAAGACACCGGGGATGACAAGGGCGGTGCTGAGAAGCGTTGCCAGAACAAGCTTTTTAAGAGATAGGTTTCCCATAAGCCTTCCACCAATGGCGCAAGGTCAGGAGAAGATTTCTCTCCTCAGGCCGAACAATACCCAGAGCGCTCCCGAAAGTCAAAGGAAAATCCGTTGGACCCAGGTTCTGAGGTTGATTGACAGTGCGAAATTTTTCCCTTACCGGAAAGGGATAGGGTATACTCATAATGAAATCATGTTCACGAGGAGGAGTCATGTCCAAGAGAAAATACAGGGTTCGGGCGGAATGTCCGGCGTGCGCCTGCGGCGACATCACCTTTTTGGGGCCGGAGAAACTAAGGGAAAAGTTTATCGGTGATGAAAAAGAGATTGATATCCTCTGTCCCATGTGCGGCACCAAACACAAGGGCAAGGTGGAAGAGGAAAAGAGCTGACGATTTTCAGGGCCAGGCCGGTTCGAGATCCCGGTTCCCATGTTTAAAGACCAAATCACAGCCAAGGGGCCGACTCCAAGGGAGCGGCCCTTGCTGTTGCTCGTTATCCTGGAGGAACAGGATTTCCCGCCTTGCTCAAATTGAGACTGATGCGAAACGGGTGTTGGGGGGAGGGGGCCGCGGCCCCCTGCCCCCTCTCCCAAGAGCTGTTTGCAACAGCCTCAAATTAAGCGGCCTAGCCTCAGGAAGTGGTGCCCGCGGCCAACTGGGAGGTGCACTGCGGGCAGCGGCTGGCCTTGCGGGGAATGACACTCAGGCAAAACGGGCATTCCTTGGTGTCCGGGGGCGGCGGGGCTGACTGCCGTTTCATGGCGTTCATGCCCTTTACCACCAGGAAAACGGCAAACGCGATAATAATGAAGCTGATGACTGTATTGAGGAACGCGCCCAGATTGAGGGTGACCGCTCCTGCGTCCTTGGCGGCGGCCAGGGAGGCATAGGGGCCGGCAGCCTTGCTGCCTTCTTTCAAGGTGAGGAAGAGGTCAGAAAAATTGACGTTTCCCAGGAGCAGGCCGATGGGCGGCATGAGCACGTCGTCCACGAAGGACTTGACGATGGTGCCGAAGGCCGCGCCGATAACGATGCCCACGGCCATATCCACCACGTTTCCCCGCAGGGCGAATTCTTTAAATTCTTTGAACATGGCGGTCTCCCTTAGGTATTTTTGGGTAGCGGCTCAGGGTTTATAGTACATTAGTCCTTTGGCGAACGGGGCAATGATCTTTTCCAGACGGCGCTGGTTCGTTTCCGGCATGGGCTGAAAGTCTTGGGCGGCCCGGGCGAGTTCCCATACGTGCTCCGGGCGGTCGCAGCCGATGACCACCAGGCTCACCGGCTGGCTCAGGGCGTAATGCAGGTAATCCCTGATCGGGGCCAAGTCCAGTTGGGTGACCAGACCCCTGGCCAGGACTTTCATGCCGATGACCCCCAAGCCCCGGTCCAGGGCCTCCCGGGCCAGGGGCAAAAAGCTCTGAAAGCGGGGCTCTGCGGGGTTGATCGGCAGAAGCACCGTATCGAAATCATACAGGTCCAAGGCCTCTCGCAGGATAAAGGGGTCATGGTGGCCGGTGACCCCGAGGAAGCGGGCATAACCCTCCTCCTTGGCCCATCGGAAGGTTTCCAGGGCGCCGCCCGGCGCGCTCAGGGCCTCCAGGTCCCCCTTGGTGCGCACGTCGTGCACCTGCCAAAGGTCCAGGTAGTCGGTTCGCAGGTGGTGGAGGGTGACGGCCAGGTGTTCCTCGGCTTCGCGGCGGGTGCGGGCGTGGGATTTGCTGGTCAGAAAAATTCGGTCCCGGTGGCCGTGGAGGCTTTTTCCCAGGTAGGATTCGCTCCCGGAATAGGCCCGGGCGGTCTCAAAGTAATTGATGCCGGCCGCCAACGCCGCCTCCACCATTTCTCGGGCTTCCCGTTCATAGCCGAAGGTGCGCAGCACCCCTTCACCCCCTAAACCCAGGATGGTGACCTTAGCCCCGGTGTTTCCCAGAACCCGCTTCGGCAGCGCCATGGCGGCCTCCTTGAAATGCTAAAGAGGACCCCTACTTCTGCCTGCCGTCGCCATCGGCGCTTGACAGGCGGAAGCAGGTTGCTAAGCTAAAACTAAGTATGGCGGAGACTCAAGTAAAGGTTAAGGGCAAGAAACCCGTATGGGCCGGCGTTTTATCCCAGGCCCCCCGCACGGCCGGGGTCTATCTGTTCAAGGACGCGGGCGGGCGGGTGTTGTATGTGGGCAAGGCCATTAACCTCAAAAACCGCTTGTCCTCGTATCTCAAAACCCCGGAAAAACACGACCCCAAGACCGCCCTGATGCTGAGCAAGGCCGCAAGGGTGGATTTTGTCCTCACCACCCAGGCTCGGGAGGCTTTGATCCTGGAGCGCACCCTGATAAAGGAACACGCGCCCCGCTATAATGTCCGACTCCGGGATGACAAGAATTTTCTCTGCCTCCGTCTCGACCTCAAGGAAACTTTCCCGGCCCTGCGTTTGGTGCGGCGCTTTGCCGGCGACGGCGCCCTCTATTTTGGGCCCTACACCTCGAGCGCCGCGGTTCGGGAGACCATCAAGGTAATGAAGCAGGTCTTCGGCCTTCGGACCTGCAAGGAGCGTCGCCTCGCCCCCCGGACCCGTCCCTGCCTCGAGGGTCAGATGGACCGTTGCCTGGCGCCCTGCGCCGGGGGGATGACCGAGGAGGCCTATCGCCGCGTGGTGCATCAGGCCGTGCAGTTTTTGCGGGGGCGCAACCGCCATCTGTTGCGAAGTCTGAAAGAGGAGATGGAGCAGGCCGCAGCGAACCTGGATTTTGAAAAGGCGGCAGTGCTGCGGGACCGCATCCAGGCCATTCAGGCCACACTGGAGCGCCAAGCCATGGCCCGTCCGACCTCCCGGGATCAGGACGTGGTAGGCGTAACCCAGGAAGGGGAGGAGGCTCTGGTGCTGGTCTTCCTGGTGCGGGCCGGTCTGGTTACCGGGAGCCAGGAGTATTACTTTCAGGAAATCCCGGCGGGGGGCGATCTTCTTGGAGATTTTCTCAAGCAGTATTACGCCGAGGGGAGGCCCTTGCCTGATGAGATCCTGGTTCCCTGGGACATTGCTGACCGGAAAGTGCTGGCCGAGGTGCTGAGTGAGCAGCGGGGCAAGCCGGTTCGCCTGGTGGTGGACAAGGGTGCCGGAGACCAGGAACAGCTCCTGCCAAATGGAGGGGCCGGGTCCGCCTCCCTCAGAAAGTCCCAAAGTGAACGCAGCAGGCTTTTGGCCCTGGCCCAGGAAAATGCCCGTATGGCCTTGAAAAGGCGGCAAAGTCTGCCCCAGGCCGCGGACCCTCTGGCCGACCTCCAGGAAAGGCTGAGTCTGCCCAGAATTCCCAACCGTCTGGAATGCCTTGATATTTCCACTATGCAGGGCGGGCAGCCGGTGGGGTCCCTGGTGGCCTTTGCCGGAAGCCAGCCGGACAAAGCCGGTTACCGCCGCTTTCGCATACGGGGGGTGGCCGGTCAGGACGACTATGCCATGTTGCAGGAGGTGGTGCGACGGCATTACGGCAAGGAGGGCCGGATTCTCCCCGATCTGCTGGTGGTGGACGGCGGCAAAGGCCAACTGGCCGCGGTTCTGGAGGCTTTGCAGGATTTGGGGTTGGCGGACCTGCCCGTGGTGGGATTGGCCAAGTCGGCACCGCAGGCCGATGGCCGGGAGGTGCCGGACCGCCTCTTTCTGCCCGGCCGCAAAAACCCCAAGATATTGCCCGCGTCCTCACCGGGCTGGCTCTTGCTGCTGCGCCTTCGGGATGAGGCTCATCGCTTCGCCGTCACCTATCACCGCCGCCGGGCCCGGCAGGAACTGGTGAGTTCGGCTCTGGCCCAGGTGCCGGGTCTGGGGCCCCGGCGGCAACAGCTTCTGTTGCAGCATTTTGCCGGCCTGGAGGACCTGAAGCAGGCCGAGCTAGAAGACTTACGGGTCAGGGGCCGTCTGCCCCTGAAAGTGGCCCAAGATTTGAAGAACTGGCTGGAAAATCAGGAGCCGACGGGCCGCGGGAGCCAACCAGGCTGAAAATCACCGAAATCTGAGATTGATGGCGGAATCGACCGTGGCCGACAAAGCCGTGTCAGGGAGATTATTGGCAGCCTCCCTCACAATCCTGTTATATTCCATTCCCTTTTACCAGAAGTATTTTTCGGGCCCGCCGGAGGAATGGACTGAGTTCAGAATCGCACACACCCAGCCGGTTGAACGGAGCCGACAGGAGGCCCCTTACTTTGCGGCGGATTTCGTAAACCAGGCCAAGCCTGGGGTGATGTGTCATGTTCCCAGTATTGCGGTGGCCGGGAAGGATAAACTGATCTGCACCTGGTACGCCGGCTCCCGGGAAGCCGCCTCGGATGTCGCGGTTTATGCCGCCTTTTTCCAGGAAAACACCGGCAAGTGGACCGAACCCGAGGTTCTGGTGGATCGAATCTCAAGTTCAAGGGAATTGCGGCGCTGGGTGGGGAAGGTCGGCAATGCCGTAGTCATGAATGACAATCACGGCCGGCTCTGGCTGTTTTATGCCTCCCTTCTGGGAGGCTGGTCAACGGCGTCGCTCAATTACAAGGTTTCCCGTGACGAGGGCCGGACCTGGACCGCCAGCCGGAAAATGATCCTGAGCCCCTTTTTCAACCTGACCAACAACGTTAAGAATGGAGGCCAGAACCTCAGCAGAGCTGCGTTTCTCCTGCCGGTCTACCATGAATTTCTTCGTAAATTCTCCAACGTGGTGCTGGTCAGGCCGCAGGCGGAAAAGATTCAGTATGAAATGCGGAGAATTACCCGTACCGGCAAGGCCATCCAGCCGGTCTTGATTCCCTGGGATGGGCAAAATTTGCTGGCAGTTTTCCGAAACGCGGCCGGAGGAGGGCCTGGTCATATCCTGAAAGCCGAAAGCCGGGATGTGGGGCGGCACTGGTCGGGGTTAACCGCCACCCCGCTGCCCAACCCTGACTCCGGGTTTGACATGATCCGCCTGGGCGACGGGGCCATCCTGGGGGCCATCAACCAGAGTTTTCAGGAACGCGACAATCTGACGTTGGTCATTTCCCGGGACGGGGGCATGACCTGGGCGGACCTCTATGTCCTCGAAAACACCCCGGGGAAGGAATACGCCTACCCCTTCTTGGCCAGAAGCGGGCGATATTACCACTTGACGTATTCTTACGAAAGAAGCCGCATCAAGCATGTGGTTTTTAATGAAGCCTGGCTGCAGGGGCTTATTGGACATGTTCATTAAAGAATACTTTCAGCTCCTGGTTCCCTGGCTGCTGATTGCCTGGTTGATTTTTTCCCTGTGCTCCTGGACCGGCTTGGCTCAAATTCACAAGGCCTGGCAGAAGCTGGCGGTGCTGGCCCTGGCGGCCATTATGGCGCTGGTGCCGTTTTTGGGCTTATCCCTGGCCGATTATCTCCTATCCCTTAACCCTAATTTTTCCATCGGCAGTTTGGCCCTGGTGGGGGTGTTGCTGTGGCCGAAAATAGCGGGCAGGCCCCTGTTATCAGAAAGCAGCCTGAGAGTATTCTGTCTCTGGAATGCAGGTTTTTCCCTGGTCCTGTTTTCTTCCTGTCTGGGTCTGATCCCCTATGACCTGTACGCGCTCGGCTATCATTTTTCTCCGTGGTTTGCAGTCATGGCCCTGACTACCCTGGTGGCCGTCTGGGTCTGGAGCCCGCTGTCATTCATCTTTATTGCTTATATCGCCGCCTTTGATCTGCAATTGCTGCCTTCCCCCAATTTTTTTGACTATCTGACCGACGGCTTTCTGCTGTTTATGTCATCAGGATTGCTGCTTTTCCGGGCCAGGCCCTGGAGCACTGAAATTCAGGGATCGCCGGGGCCGCCGCGGGGCGCAGAATTCAGCCAAGCAGGCAAGGGGTCTGCTCTGATATAAAGTTTGGCACCCCGTTCTTCCGTTTCATCTAAAGAAGAACCTAGATCAAAACCATTCCCACCTCTGCCGCCGCCTTCAGGTGTGTTCAAGGGTATGACGGGATAAGGCCGGTTTCCGCGGGCTGAAGCCTGAGGCTGCATTTTTTATCCTTAGATTGCAACCCTGTTCCTGGAAATGAGCGGTGTCCCCCGCCGGAGAGGCTGCGAAACCGTTCTCTTAATGGGGGGTCGGGTTGGAGTTGGACACCCTGGCCGCCACCTGCTCCTGGGTGAGGCCGAAACGACGGTCCCGCTGTTGGTACTCCAGCAAGGCCTTGATGAAGTCCTCTTCCCGGAAGTCGGGCCACAGAGTGTCGGTGAAATACAGTTCGGTGTAGGCGGTCTGCCACAAAAGGAAGTTGCTCAGGCGATACTCGCCGCTGGTGCGGATAAGAAGGTCGGGGTCGGGAAGGCCTGCGGTGTAGAGGCGGCTGGAGAAGGTTTCGGGGTCGATGTTTTCAAGTTGCAGGCGCCCGGTCCGGAGGTCTTGCGCCAATGATTGCGCAGCGTGGACGATTTCGCTGCGCCCGCCGTAGCTCAAGGCCAGCAACAGCGTCATCTGCGCCCCTTCCCGGGTGGCGGCCTCGGTGCGGGCCAGTTCCCTCTGGATATTCTCCGGCAGACGCTTAAGGTCGCCGATTGCTTTTAAGTTTATATGGTTCTCCTGCAACTCCGGCAATTCCTGGCGCAGATACCGGAGCAGGAGATTCATCAGGGCCCGGATCTCCAGGGTGGGGCGCTGCCAGTTTTCTTCGGAAAAGGCGTAGAGGGTAAGATATTCGAGGCCCAGACGGCGGGCCAGCCGCACTATCACCCGCACCGATTCGGCGCCCTCGGCATGGCCCCGCACTCGCCGCAGTCCGCGGCGCTTGGCCCAGCGGCCGTTGCCATCCATGATAATGGCGACATGACGGGGCAGGCGATGATAATCCAGATTGGCCGCGGCCTGGGGAAGATCGTCGGTGAGTCTCATTAAAAGGACATGATCTCCTTTTCTTTTTCAGCAGCCTGGGCGTCAACTCTCTTGATGAAGTCGTCGGTGATTTTCTGAACCTCATCCTGGGCCCGGCGGACTTCGTCTTCAGAGAGCTGCTTGTCCTTTTTCAACTCTTTGAAGCGTTCATTGGCATCCCGACGCACGTTCCGGAGGGCTACCTTGGCCTCCTCGGCCATCTTTTTGACCACCTTGACCAGTTCTTTGCGCCGTTCCGTGGTGAGAGGCGGGATGGGCAGCCGGATGATTTTCCCGTCATTGGCGGGGGTCAGCCCCAGATCTGACTTCAGGATGGCCTTTTCGATGTCCCCCAGCAGGGTGGGGTCCCAGGGCTGTACGGTGAGCAGGCGGGGCTCCGGCGCGGCCAGAGAAGCCACCTGGGGGAGCGGCATGGTGGAATTGTAGGCCTCCACCTTGATGCCCTCGAGGAGCGCCACCGAGGCCCGGCCGGTGCGCACTCGGCCCAGGTCCTGGGCCATGACCTCCAGGACCTTGTTCATCTTGCGTTTCGTATCCTCCAGAATTTTGTCTTTCATGTGGCTTCCACCAGTGTGCCAACTTCCTGGCCCAGGATGACCTTCAGCATGTTGCCCGGCTCCAGAAGCTTGAACACGATAATGGGGATGTTTTGTTCCATGGACATGGTGACCGCGGTTGAGTCCATGACCTTGAGAGACCGCTCCAATACCTCGAAATAGGTGAGATGGCGAAGCATGCGGGCTTCCGGGTCCAGGACCGGATCCCGGTCATAGATGCCCGCCACCTTGGTCCCCTTGAGGATGGCCTGGGCGCTGATCTCCGCCGCCCTGAGGGCCGCCGCGGTGTCCGTAGTGAAATAGGGGCTGCCGGTCCCCGCGGCGAAGATAATCACCCGTTTTTTCTCCAGATGGCGCAAGGCTCGGCGGCGGATGTAGGGCTCCGCCACTTCGTGCATGGCGATGGCGCTCAGGACCCGGGTGGGGATGCCTTCCTTCTCTAAAGCGTCCTGAAGGGCCAAGGCATTAATCACAGTGGCCAGCATCCCCATGTAGTCCGCCACAGCCCGGTCCAGGCCCATGGCGGTGGCCGCCAGACCCCGGAAAATGTTGCCCCCGCCCACCACGATGCCCATTTCCACCTGGAGAGACAAAGGACCTTTGAGCTCCCGGGCGATGACCTGCAAGGTCTCGGGACACAGTCCGAACTTCTTTTCTCCGGAGAGGGTCTCGCCGCTGACCTTGAGCAGGACCCTCTGATACTTAGGGACGTCGGGGCTCACGCTAACCTCAGGCGCCGACCTGGTAGCGCACGAAGCGGGACACGGTCACCTTCCCGCCGACTTTGGCTCCGGCCTCATTTAAGAGCTGCATGACGGTGACGTCGGGGTTCTTCACGAATTCCTGGCCGATCAGGCAGGATTCCTTGAAGAACTTCTCCAGGCGTCCGGTCACCATTTTCTCGATGATCTTTTCGGGTTTGCCGGACTCCCGGGCCTGGGCCGCATAGATGGCTTTTTCTCTGGCCACCACCTCCGGGTCAACCCCCTCCCGGGACACGGCCAGAGGATTGGTTGCGGCCACCTGCATGGCCAAGTCCTTGGCCAGGGCGACAAGCTCAGGGGTAACTGACGGCGCGGCCAGTTCCAGGAGCACTCCGATTTTGGCTCCGAAATGGATATAGGCCGCTACGGGGCCGCCTCCCGCAAAACGGGCGAAGCGCCTGACGCGGATATTCTCACCGATCTGGCCGATGAGCTCGGTCAGGTACTCCTGCACGGTCTGGCCGGGTTTGCCTTGCCAGGGTTGGGTCAGGAGCGCGTCCAGGTCAGCCGGGGCGGTCTGGGCGATCTGGGCCGCCAGAGCTTCGCCGAAGGCCTGAAAGGAGTCGGTTTTGGCCACAAAATCGGATTCGCAGTTCACTTCGAGGAGCACTCCGGTTTGGGCGTCCTCCGACACGAAGGACCAGACCGCGCCTTCGGAGGTGGCCCGTTCGGCCCGCTTGGTGGCCACCGCGATGCCTTTCTGGCGCAGATAGGTCACCGCGGCCTCGAGATCTCCCTGGGTTTCCTGGAGAGCCTTCTTGCAATCCATAAAGCCGCAGTTGGTCTTGTCGCGCAACTGTTTTACAAGTTCAGCAGTGATTTCCAACTCATGTTCTCCTTGCCCCGCGCCTTCCGGGGCCCTGGCCGGAGAAGCCAGGCCGGAGAAGGGCGGGGTTATGAATAACCCGAAGGTTCGGGGGTGATCAGCTCACGCGGTTTCTGGCGCTTCCTGCTCGAGAGCAGCCTCGGCCTCGGAGGGTTCCATGATCGGGACGGCCGCCGCCGCTTCTTCCGCCATGGCCCTTTCCGTCATTTCCTTGTCCGCCAGGCCCGCCAGGCGCTCCTCCCTGAGCCTGGCTCCCTCGATGCAGGCGTCCGCAATCCTGGAGGTGAGCAATCGGATGGCCCGGATGGCGTCATCATTCCCCGGAATGGGATAATCGATTTCTGTGGGATCGCAGTTCGAGTCCACGATGGCCACCAGAGGAATCTGCATTTTGCGCGCTTCTTTTACCGCGATGGACTCTTTGCGCGGGTCCACTATGTAGACGATGTCCGGGAGGCGCCCCATATCCTTGATGCCGCCCAAGGCCCGTTCCAGCTTGGCCGCCTTCTTTTCCATGAGGAGCACTTCCTTCTTGGGGAAGCGCTTCAGACTGCCGTCTTCCTTCATGGCCTCGAAGTTGCGCAGGCGCTGGATGGACCGGCTGATGGTGGCATAGTTGGTGAGCATGCCCCCCAACCAGCGGTGGTTGACATAAAACATGCCGGCGCGGCTGGCTTCTTCGGCAATGGCGTCCATGGCCTGTTTCTTGGTGCCCACAAACAGGACAATCCCGCCGTCAGCCACTGTCTCCATGACAAAATTGTAAGCGGTTTTGAAAAACTGAACGGTTTTTTGCAGGTCGATGATGTGGATGCCGTTGCGGGCCCCGAAGATGTAGGGCGCCATCTTGGGGTTCCAGCGGCGGGTCTGGTGGCCGAAATGAACCCCGGCCTCCAGCAGCTCCTTCATGGTAACAAGCGACATATGTCCTCCTGGTTGGTATCCGCCGCACTGCCGCCGACGGGGCCACCCGCAGGCACCAACCCGTCCTTGCAGTGCGTGTGAATTTTATAAAATTTTATAAATCACTATATTATACCAAGTAATTATTTCTTTACCAAGACTTTTTGAAGGCCGGCAGGTGATGGAGGTCAGGTTGCCCAGGGGCCGGTCGGGGCGGCCTTAAACCTGCTCTTTAGGGTCCGCCGGGCCCTCGCCAAGTTGATCCCGGGGCGCTCCGGTTTGCTCTACCCCAACGGCGGCGTCACCCGGGGCGGCAGGGATTCGGCGGCGGCCTCGAGGCCTTGAAAATTAAGCTGCCACAAGCCCGGGTGCCGCAAGAAAATATAGCCTGAGATAATCCCAGAGGACACGCTTCCCAGGGTCAGGGACAATTCGGGGCCAAGATAGTGCGCCACGGTGCCGTAAAGCATGCTGCCGAAGGGCACTGAACCTATGACGATGAGCCCGAACAGACTCATGATGCGCCCCCGCATCTGGTCCGGCACGTTGAGCTGGAGCAGGCTGTTGCCGGTAGAAAGCTGGGTTACCATGCCGACCCCGATCAGGACCATGGCGCCCAGGGCCAAGTAATAATTGCGGGAGAGGGACAGGGCCAGCAAACCCACCAGGAACAGGACGAGCCCCCCGACAAAGGAAGGCATGGGGGGGCGCCGGGTCAATCGCCGGGCTAAGGCCAGACCTCCCAGGAAGGCCCCCACGCCGCTCATGGCCATCAACAGCCCAAAGCCCCGGGGGCCGGCGCCCAAAACGTCCCGGGCCAGTAAGGGCACCAGGACGAAATACGATTGACCGAAGATGGCCACCGCGGTCATCAAAATCAGGATCAACCTCAGGTTCTCGTTTTCTTTCATGAAATCCCGGAGTTCTCCCAAGGCCTTCCGCAAAGACGCCCGCGGGGTTGCCCGGCGGGGAGGCAGTTTCATCCAGAACAGAGCCAGAAGCACGGCCAGGAAACTCACCGCATTAAGATAAAAACAGTTGGCCAGACCCACCTGGGCGATGAGCATTCCCGCCACGGCCGGCCCCACCACCCGGGTGCCGTTGAACAGGGTGGAATTAAGCGCAATGGCGTTAGGCAGGTCCGCCTTGCCCACCAGCTCCACGATAAAAGCCTGACGGATGGGGATGTCGAAGGCCAGGGCGGTGCCGGCCAGAAACACCAGCACACAGAGCATCCAGATATTCAGGAAGCCTGAGGTTACCAGGAAGCCGAGCACGAAGGCCACCACCATCATGCCTCCTTGGGTGAGGTAAAGAAGCCTTTGCTTGTGGGCCTGATCCGCCACCACCCCCCCGAGGAAAGAAAAGATAAGGATGGGCAAGGCCTGCAACGCGCTCACCAGGCCCAGATAAAATGAGGAGTTGGTGAGTTCCAGGACCAGCCAGCTCAGGGCCACCGACTGCATCCAGGAACCCAGCAGGGATATAGCCTGGCCGCTGAAAAAGAGCCGGAAATTGCGGTGGCGCAGGGAAGCAAACGTAGTGAACAGTTCAGCCGGCATGGGGATCTATGGACAGCAGAATTTGTGTACTTAACATATTGTAAGCATTGCGCTCACGATCCGCCACCCATTCCCTGAGGCCGCGCGAACGGCTGGTCCGGGTGAACAACTATTGTATACTGAGGGAACAGGACGACATTGCCCTGAGAGCCCTTGATGTCCTGGCCCAAGTCACGGCGCCGCGGGGGAAAGGCTTGACAACCCTGGATAGGGGAACCTATAGTTATTTGATTATTTCGGAAAGGTAACTTTATGATCGCGTTAGGATATTTTCTGAAAGCGGTGGCGGAGGTCCTGTACTGGGTCCTGGAAATCTACATGTGGCTGATCATCGCCCGGGCCCTGATTTCCTGGGTCAACCCAGACCCCTACAATCCTATTGTACGGTTTCTTTACAATGTCACCGAACCCGTGCTTTCCTACCTGCGGCGCCGGTTCCCCATGGTTTACGGCGGCCTTGACCTTTCCCCCCTGGCGGTCCTGGCGGTGATCATTTTCCTGAAAGTGTTCCTGGTGGGCACCCTCATGAGCTATGCGGTCCAACTCATCCAGGGAGTGTACCTGGGCGGCCGTGGCTGACTTTTGGGTTCCCACCTGCCGGGGCTATATCCTGAAACTGCACGTCGTGCCGGGGGCTAAAAAGACGGCTGTGGCAGGGTTGCACGGCGACCGCCTTAAGGTGAAGGTGGCCGCGCCGCCGGAGAAAGGCCGGGCCAATGATGAACTGCTGGCTTTCCTGGCCCGTACCCTTGGAGTCCCTCTGCAAGCCTTGCATCTCACCTCCGGGGCAGCCGGCCGCGCCAAGGTGGTGGCGGTGCACGACCTCTCCCCTGACCTGAAGTCCCGCCTGCTGGCCTTGGCCTCGACTCCCTGAGACTCGGGCGTATCCCGCTGGCGTCCTCCTTGACAAGGCTTGGAGAGATGATAACTATAAACTTAAAAGGTCATGGTGCCGAACTAGTTCCTGGGGAAGCTTGGGGGAGAGAAGATGGTGGATTATTATGAGTTGTTGGGCGTCCGGCCCAACGCCACCACAGATGAAATAAAGAGCGCTTACCGACAGCTCGCCCTCAAGTATCACCCGGACCGCAACCCTGGAGATCGGCTTGCCGAAGAAGAGTTCAAGAAGGTCTCCGAGGCCTACCAAGTCTTATCCGATCCCGAAAAGCGCAAACTCTACGATCTTTACGGTCCCGCCGGCCTTAAGGGCTTCGATGTGGGCGGCTTCGGGGGCTTTGAGGATATTTTCAGCAGCTTCGGGGATATTTTTGAGGACTTTTTCGGCCTGGGTCGCCGTCGGGGCCGGGCCACCCGGGCCCAGGCGGGGGTCGACCTGCGCCACACCGTCACCCTCACCATGGAAGAAGTTCTTAAGGGGGTGGACAAGGAATTAAACGTCGAGCGCCGGGTCCTCTGCCAACGGTGCGAAGGGCGGGGCATGGAGCCGGGCACCTCTACCCAGACCTGCTCCACCTGCGGCGGACGGGGGCAGGTCAGCCAGAGCCGGGGCATGCTCCGGGTTTTTACCACTTGCCCTACCTGCCGGGGCACGGGAACCTTTATTCCCCACCCTTGCGCAATTTGCGGCGGCCAGGGCACCATCCAGGAAGCCCGGCAGCTGCAGGTCCGCATCCCTCCGGGCGTGGACAACGGCACCCGGCTGCGCCTGCGGGGAGAGGGGGAGGCGGGCACTTATGGCGGCCCCCCGGGAGACCTTTATATCGAGGTGCATGTGGCGCCCCATCCCTACCTCACCCGGCGGGGGCGTGACCTCATGTATCGGGCCGAACTCTCGTTTGTGGAAGCGGCTCTCGGCTGGGATGTGGCCATCCCCACCTTAAACGGCGTTTCTTCCCTGCGAGTTCCTCCGGGGACCCAGCCCGGTGAGGTCTTCAGCATTAAAGGCGAGGGCCTCCCCGATCTCAAGACCAGGAAGCGGGGCGACCTCCTGGTGGAAATTTCCCTCAAGACCCCTACCAACCTAAGTCCCCGTCAGGAAGAACTCCTGAAGGAATTCCTGGCGGCGGAACTTCGGGAACAAAGCTCGGAGTAGCCCTATTACCCGCCAAGCCGCTGTCCGGGCTGAACAGCCGCACCTGTTGCAGGAGACTGCCCCAGGAGCTCTTAATTTCCTTGACACCTTTCGAGTTACTTTTCATATTGGATTTCAGAAAATGTTCCTTTTCCCGCAGGATCTGACGGTTTGTGATTTTGCGGCCGGCAATTTTTTTCTGGGAATAACATTTTCTGCAAAAGATTTCTCCTCCTTCCACCCGCGGGCGGGAAGGGCTAAGGGGTGGTGGGCCCTTACCCCCTCCCCCTGATCTCTTGCGGGGTGTCAAATTTTTTGCCCTTGCCGGGGCTTGCCCCGGCAAGGGCAAAACCACACAGGGTTCGGAGGGGGGTGTGGGGGGAGGCAGGGAGCCACCGCTCCCTGGCCCTCCCCCACCAGGATAATTATTTTCCTTGCAGAGCAAAGGCCATAATTTGCTTTATGATTAAAGGTGGGGATAGGATAATATCCCCGGATGATGCGGCTCATGCCCCAGTCGGTTCACATCTCCAAGATCATCCCGCCCCGGATCCCCCATGTGCTTCTGCGCTCCCGTTTGCTGCAGTCCTTGGAGCGCCAACAGGATAAGAAGCTCATCCTTATCCTGGGGCAGGCGGCCCAAGGCAAATCCACCCTGGCAGCCTCTTATGTGGCCGCCTCCCAAGTCCCGGCCGCTTGGGTCAATCTGGGCCCGGAAGACACTGACGCAGTCACCTTGTACTATCTACTCGGCCAAGCCTTGCAGAGGGTGCTCCCCCAGGTGGACTTTGCCGCCGCGCGGAGCTATCCTGCCCTCGCCCTGGGCCGCCGGGCGGAGGCCCCCTTGTACCGGGACTGGCTCCAGATCCTCCTGGAAGGGGTCTCCGGCCCGGTGCGGCTTGTCCTGGACGGCCTGGACCGTCTCCCCTTCGAGTCCTCCGCCTTTGACCTGGTGCAAGCCCTGCTGGCCGGGTTGCCACCCGCGATTCGGCTGCTTATCCTTTCCCGGGAACTGCCCCCCTTGGATCTGGAGCCCCTGGAGCGGGAAAATGAAATATTTTATCTGACCAATCTGGACCTGGCCTTCAATCTGGCCGAAACCACCAGCTATTTTCATCACATCCGCAATTTTCGGCTTTCCCCTGGCTTGATCGAGCGCATTCACCAGCTTACCCAAGGCTGGATCGGCGGCTTGGTGCTGTTCTGCGACTCCCTGGACTGGGTCCCGGAAAATCAGCGGGAACGGTATGTCTCCCAGGAATTGGCCGGCAAATTCATCTGGAATATCTTCCAGTATTTCGGCGAAAAAATCCTGGCCCAACTTCCCCGGGAGGTCCAGGAGTTTCTCATTAAGACCTCTATCCTGGAAGTGGTGGAGCCTGATTTTGTCGAGGAGGCCATGGGGCTGGGCAATCCCCAGGCCATCCTGGACGAACTGGTGAAGCGGAACTTCTTCATTCAGGCCATCTACGACAAAAAGACAGGTTGGTCATATAAATATCACCCGTTAATGAGAGAGTTCCTGCAAGGCAAATTCCAGACTCTGATGGTCCGGGAGCAGCAGATGGACTCCTACTACCAGGCCGCGTCCCTCTCGGAGCGTCGTCAGGACCTGGAAAGCGCGGTGCGGTTTTATCTCAGGGCCCAGGCCTATCCTGAGGCGGCCAAGGCCGTGGAGCGAGCCGGGCGGGAGTTGCTGAAAATAGGAAAGACCCAGGAATTGGTCCAATGGCTGACCGTCCTGCCGCAGGAGTTGGTGCAGAACAACCCCTGGCTTCTGTTTTACCTGTTCATCACCAACAGGCTCACCGGCACCAAGAAGGCCACGGCCTTATTGGAAAAGGCCCTGGCATTGTTTGAGGCCAAAGGGGACATGCAAGGCCGGCTGCTGGCGCTGGCCCACCTTCTCAAGGTATCGATTACCGGGGTTCGCCCGCGAACCCTTTTGCTGACGCTGGTGGAGCAGGCCGAGAGCCTGCTGGCTTCCGCCGCGGCCGGGCCTTTTGCGCCTGAGCGTGCCTCTCTTCTGGTTCATTTGGGTTTTGCCCATTTTATCGTCTTCGGCAATCCCTACCAGGGCTATGTGGCTTCTCAGAAGGCCCTGGTGGCGGCCAAGTCCCTGGAGGACATTTCCCTGCAATTCGCCGCCCTCATCCATGCCTACTTCTATCTGGTCTTGATGGGAGAATTTGCTGAGGCAGAGGAACTCAGCCGGAAAGTGGAGGAGCTTTTAGGAAAATATCCCTGTACCGGCCCCCGGACCCTACACCTGCTGTATCGAGGCTTTTCCGGCTTGATGCGGGGCGATCTTGATGAGGCTGGCCGAAGGATCCGCGAGGCCCAAGACCTCAGTGAGGAGCACGGCCTTAGCAACCTTTCCCTTTTGGGACTGCTGTTTGACCTTATGTGGAAAATCCAGTCCGGGAGGTTCCGGGAAGCGGAGGCTCTCGGTCAACATCTATTGGATGACTCCAGGAACCTGGGCAATTTGTTTTTGCATGGTATGGTGGCAATCTCTCTGGGGGCGGGTTTCTATTTTGCAGGAGATTATCCCCGGGCCCGCAAAATGGTGGAGTACGGCCAGAAAATATTGTCTTCCCAAGAAGGCCTGAGCCGGTTTCATTTCATGATAGGGATCATTCTCGGCAACCTGATTTCCTGCCGTTATCGGGATAAAAATCCGGACGTGGAACAGCTTCAGGAGATCCTGAACCATTTCGCCAAGGTTCCGGTGCCCTATTTCGCCGCGGTCACCCATCTGACTCTGGCCCTGGCTCATCGGGGTCTGGGGCAGGACCGGGAGGCGGCTTTTCATGTGAGCCAGGGACTAAGACTGGCCAAGGACAAGGGCTATTGCCATTTTCTGGAAATGACCAGGGGTGACCTGGTGAGCGTCTGCATCCTGGCCCTGGAGCTGGAGGCGGTGACGGTTTGGGACTATGCCGCCGAGCTGCTCACCACCCGGCTGGCGGACCTGGCCGAACCTGAACTGGCCCGCCTCACCCGGCATAAAAACCGCAGTCTGGCCGACAAGGCCGCGGAACTCCGGCAGATTATTCACCGGGCGGCACTTCCCAAACTGCGTATCCAGACCCTGGGTCGTTTCCACGTCTGGCGCGATCGGACGCGGGTGGAGGACAAGGAGTGGGAGGGCCATCAGCCTCAGCTCCTCCTCAAGGCCATTATCGCCCATGGCCCCCAAGCGGTGCCCAAAGAAATCCTCATGGAGGATTTATGGCCGGAAGCTTCCCCACGTCTTTCCGAAAAGAATTTCAAGGTGAACCTGCACCGCCTGCGAAAGACCCTGGAACCGGGTCTGGATAAAACCCTGGGCTTTTCGTATGTTACCCTCAAGGCCAGCTTGGTTTCCCTGGACCCCGAGTTGTGTCAGGTAGACGCGTATCAATTTATCTCCCTGGGCCAACAGGGAGCGAAAGCCGAGCAGGCGGGCGACCTCAAGGGGGCGATCGCCCTTTACAGTCAGGCTGTGGCGCTTTACGAGGGCGATTTTCTCGGAGAGGAACTCTACCACCCCTGGGTGGAAAGTAAACGGGAGGAATTGCGCCAAAGATTCCTGGGTATGCTGTTCCGCCTGGGGAAGCTCCATGAAGACCGGGGGGCCCTGGGAAAGGCGACGGACTGCTATCTCAAAATAATGCAGACCGACCCGCTGGCCGAAGCCGCTTGCCGGCGCCTGATGCAGCTCTACGCCCAACGGGGCCTGCACAATGCCGCGCTCCGGGCCTACGAGGATTGCCGGAAGGCTCTGAAAGCGGTGCTGAATACCGAACCCGAGGAGGTCACCACCGCGGTTTACCGCAAAATCCTGGAGAGCGCCGGACGGTCTGCGCCGACCCTGTCCCGGGCTGAAGGGCGGCTCTGAGAATCAATCAACCGCGTTGCTGGCGCTATTTGCCCGGCGCGCGGGGTGGGGCCACTCAGCCTGCCATCCTGGTTCCGGGGCTCCTGGATATAAATTTGGAGTACACCATGACTGATGAGCATTTTTTTCAGAAAATCTTTTTGCTCCAGGACATGGATGAAAGGGAGCGACAGGAAGTTCTGCAAATCGCCGCGCCCAGGACCTTTCCGGCCGGGTCGGTGATTATTCAGGAGGGGGAAGCGGGAACCAGCATTTTCATCATGCAGGAAGGGGAGGTGGAAATCACCAAACGCCTTGGCATCGTGCTGGATGAAGCGGTCCCCCGGGAAAGGATCATTATTCGCTTGAAAGCCGAGGAAGGGGTATGCTTCGGAGAAATGGCCCTTCTGGAAAATGAACCGCGCTCAGCCACGGTGACCGCGGTCACCGAATGCCAGCTTTTGGAGATCGGCCGGGAAGATTTTATGGCCTTGATTCAGCGGGACCGGGACCTGGGCTGCAAGATCCTGTTGCGCCTGGCCCAACTTCTATCCCGGCATCTGCGCAAGACCAATCAGGACATGGTGAAACTGACCACTGCCATGGCCATCGCCTTGGGGAGGTGACCGCGGCCCCCATTAGAGATGTGCATTTTTTTTGGCAAAGTTACGTCTTTCCCTGATTCTGCCGGTCCTTGCCGTCGGCCGGCCGAGGTCAGCAAGTTTTTCCTCCATCTTCCGAAGGCTCCTCACAAATTGGGACCAAAGCAGGGGACCGACAGTGGTCAGGGCGAGCCTGCGGCCCCTGGTGGTGCGGGCCAGGGTCTTAAAAAAAATAAACGGAATTCCCTGAAAATTTTGATGCTCCAGGAAGATCTGTTCCTGCGGCTTTTGCCGGAGGACCTCTTCCGGAAAAATCAATCTCCCCTTGCCAGAGTTCGGGGATTTTTCCTGACTCCAGAAGGGCACAGGTTCTGTCCAGGTTTCCGGACTGGTTACCGCCGCGCTGAAATAGGACCACAATTCCAGGTTGATCATGATGCCCTGGCCGGTGGGGCTGGCCTTGCCTGTATTCGGGTTCCGGATGCAGGTCCTCAGATCGACATAAGTCCCGCTGTCGTATTGGGTCAGGGTCAGATGGAACTCCTCCCGGGCATTTTGCCTGATGATAATGGGATCGATTTTCAGCCTGCTGGGTCCTTTCATCCTCTTCTCCTGCTCCGGGGTCCTTTTCCCGTCACCCCGTCACCCGAGGTCCAAGTTTTTTTTCCTCTTTCTTCTCAGCACCCCATAGAGGTCGCCCTGTTGCTTGGGACCCAAGGGTTTCCCCCGCAATTGGGCGATCAGGATGCTCTGGGCGAAAACAATGCCTTCCAAAGTATCCAGGCGCTTGCATACTTCCATGAGGTTGAGCCTGACGACCTTGGCGAGATGCTTGTCATACTCGGCAAGAGCCGCGAGGGCCTCGCGGATCTGTCGATCCGTGAGGGGAGGTTGGATTTCTTTATAGCCGCCGGTATCCTTTCCAGGCTTCCAGCGTCTCAACAATTGCAGAACTTCTCCCATAACTCATCTCCTGGTTTCCTGCGGGCGCCAGAGCAGGCGGCCGGGTGACGTGGGTCAGGCGTTCGGCCGGGCCACAGTCTCGGGCAAAATTCAATAAGACCCAGTTTGGCTTTTACCAAAGGTCTGGTTACAAAAAGGTTACAAATCGGATCAGGCGCACCAATGTTTATTTTGTGGAGCCCTGATTATTTCCCTGTAACTTTTTTGTAAGCATCTTATGGAGATAAATTTTTGGGGCAGGGGTCTCCGGATTGGAGAAGGTTGGTGCAAAACCGATCATGAAAGGGATAAGTCTGCGGTTAGTCGGGCTTTTATCTTCCGGGTCCGCAGGCTCCCGCTATTTTGGCAGAGGATGATGGCATCGAAACAGAAATGAGGAAGGCTGAGAGTCCCTAACTTGAGTTAGCAAGCCGCCAAATCAATCAATTTTGCGGCAGAAGTCCTAAGTGAAAATCAGGCCTTATAAAACCGGGCAGGGTGCGTCTCCGCCGCTTAAGGCGCATCCTGGGAAACCACACCCTGCCCCCTGAATTTTTCAATAGCCTTGGTACCAGCCCTTGCCATGACCGTGATGATAACGGTGGTAAAAACTTTCATCATAGTAATGGTCCACCCGGTGGTCGCGCCAGTATGGATAGGCGTGTTTGAATTCCTTCCAGTACACCGGGTGGCGGCGGTACCAGGCGTCCCACTTCGGTCCGTACCAATGGGCGGGTCTGACGATGTAAACCCGGGGATAGGCGTAATAGGGGGCCCAGCCGTATTTAGGGCCGAAATAGTAAAAGAGGACGCCATTATAGAACCAGTCGCCGTTATAATAAACCCACGGGGTTTTCGGCCCCACCCACGGCGACACCACGACGTGCAACCCAGGGGGTGGGGGCGGGGGGGCCAAAACCTGGGCCTGGGAAGGCCAAGACGTGATGCCCAGGGCTCCCCCGGTCAGCACGATGACGAGCGCCAGCAGGATGCTCACCTGTCTCATGAATATCTCCTCCAGCCGTTTTCCCGGTTCCGGTTCCAGCCGCAAGGGGGGCCGGATACCGGGATGCTCCTTTTTATCCCGTTAGATAGCTTCCGTGGCGGTTTGTTAGAAGGGGAACGGCAGGAAGGGAGAAATTCAAAGTCAACAGGTGAAATGGGACACAAGCAACCAGTCGTTCTCAAGTCCCGGACCCTTAGCCGACTATCAGGCCACCTGGCCCCCATATTTCAAGCCGGCGCTTTCCAGTTCCCGGAGGCGGTCCCGCAGTTGCGCGGCTTTCTCGAATTCCAGTTTCTTGGCTGCGGCCTTCATTTCCTTCTTAAGGCGGGTAATTTGGCCGGGGAGGTCCTCCACCAGATAGGGGGCCTGCTCCTCCGCAGCCAGGGGCACGGTGACGTAATCGGCCTCGTACACCGAGGACAGAATATCCTTGATGGAGCTCTTGATGGTCTCCGGGGTGATGCCGTGGGCCTGGTTGAACTCTTCCTGGATCTTCCGCCGCCGGTTGGTTTCATTGATCGCGGTCTGCATGGAGGGGGTGAGATGATCGGCGTAAAATATAACTTCCCCCGCGACGTTGCGCGAGGCCCGGCCGCAGGTCTGGATAAGACTGCGTTCGCTCCGCAAAAACCCCTCTTTATCCGCGTCCAGGATAGCCACCAGGGAAACCTCGGGGAGGTCCAGGCCCTCTCTTAATAAATTTATGCCGATGAGGACATCAAAGACTCCCAGGCGCAGATCCCGGATGATCTCCATGCGTTCCAAGGTGGTGATGTCCGAGTGCAGGTAACGCACTTTGAGGCCCAGTTCCTGGTAATATTCGGTGAGATCCTCGGCCATGCGCTTGGTGAGGGTGGTGATGAGCACCCGCTCCCCCCGGTCCACCCGACGCCGGACCTCTCCCAGGAGGTCGTCCACCTGATGAGTGGCGGGCTTGACGGTGATCCTGGGGTCCATGAGGCCGGTGGGACGGACGATCTGCTCCACCACCCGGCCCTCGGCCTGCTTCAGTTCATAGGGCCCGGGGGTGGCCGACACATAAAGCACCTGGGAGACCCGGTCGGTGAACTCATCGAAGCGCAAAGGCCGGTTGTCCAGGGCCGACGGCAGCCGAAAGCCGTATTCCACCAGGGTTTCTTTCCGGGAACGGTCCCCCCGGTACATGCCCTGGAGTTGGGGCACCGCGATGTGGCTTTCATCAATGACCACCAGGGATTTCTTCGGGAGGTAGTCCAAGAGGGTAGGGGGCGGCTCCCCCGGAGCCCGGCCGGTGAGATGCCGGGAATAATTCTCGATGCCGTGGCAGAAGCCCAGTTCTTTCATCATTTCCAGGTCAAACAGGGTGCGCTCCCGGAGGCGCTGGGCCTCGATGAGCTTGCCCTGAGATTCGAACCAGGCCACCCTCTCCCGCATCTCCGCCTCGATGTTCACCAGGGCCTGGCGCCGCACCAGTTCCGGAACCACGTAATGGCTGGCCGGAAAGATGGTCACTTTGGCCAGGTTCCGCAGGGTCTTGCCCCGGAGCGGGTCGATTTCCTTGATGGACTCCACCTCGTCGCCGAAAAACTCCACCCGGATGGCCCGGTCCTCTTCGTAGGCCGGGAAAATCTCCACCCGGTCCCCCCGTACCCGGAAAGTGCCCCGGTGGAAATCCAGGTCGTTCCGTTCATAGAGGATGTCCACCAGCTTGCGCAGCACCTCCCGGCGGCTTTTTTCCATGCCCGCCTCGAGATACAGCAGCATGCCGTGATAGGCCTCCGGGGATCCCAGGCCATAAATGCAGGAGACCGAGGCCACGATGATGACATCCTGGCGCACCAGGAGCGAGCGGGTGGCGGAGTGGCGCATCCGGTCGATGGCCTCGTTGATGGAGGAGTCTTTTTCAATATAGAGATCCGCCTGGGGGATGTAAGCCTCGGGCTGATAATAGTCGTAATAGGAGACGAAATACTCCACCGCATTGTCCGGGAAAAATTCCTTGAATTCCCCGTAAAGCTGGGCCGCCAAGGTCTTGTTGGGGGCCAGCACCAAGGTGGGCAGGTTAAGCTGCGCGATGACATTGGCCACCGTGAAAGTCTTGCCGGAGCCGGTGACTCCTAAAAGCACTTGGTGGGCATGGCCTGCCTTGATGCTGCGGACCAGCTCTCTGATGGCCCGGGGCTGGTCGCCTTTAGGCCGGAAATCCGAAACCAGCTTGAACTCGTCAACCATATGCAGATCTTATCGGCGTCAATGGAGAATTTGTTATGCAGGCCGGGCCGGGGAACAATGAAAGAAGCAGACAGCAGCCGGCAGGGAGCATTTACCGGTGAGCCGTAACCCCTTCCCTGGGAATATATTATCAGATTTGAACAGGATCGAGGAGATGGCGGTGATTATTGATGCGGAGTTGGTGGCTGCGGATCAGGCGGAGCAAGCAGGGCAAACTGCCCCGGGTTCTGGGGCTGCTGACTGACAAGGGCGGAGTGGGAAACTACTCCGCGACCGGCTGACGTCAGGGGTCCAGCTTTTTTCTCATGACATAAAATGTCTCGTCTTCCTCGAAATCCGGGGAAAACATCTCCACCACCTTGAACCCCAACTTTTCGTAAAGGCGCTGGGCCCCGGCCTTGATGACGTCCACATCCAATTCCACTTCGTCCAGGTCCTTTTTTTTCAGTTCCTGGAAGGACTGCTCCAGCAGTTGGCTGGCGATGCCCCGCCCCTGGTAGTCCGGGTGGACCGCAACCCGCAGGATGATGCCCCGCCGGGCCACCTTGCAGCAACAGGCCACCAGGAAGCCGACGATTTCGGCGGTCGCCGAGTCAACGGCCACCAGGAAAATGTCGTTCAGGGAGGCCTTGAACTGGAAATAATCCCACTGGGCGCCGAAAGCCCGGCGCTCAATTTCCATCACCCGGGGCAGATCCTGGAGCAGGGCCTTGCGGATGCCGACGCCAACCTGCTTAGGGGCTTCTACCAGAATAACAGGCATGGTCCACCTCCTGACATACAGGGGGGTGCGGGTTTAACCTGTAACGCCGGGCTTTGGGGAGATCGGGTTTTCGCGTCAGGTTGAATTCAGCTGTAAGGGCTGAGATACCTGGAAAGCAGTATCTGCTGTTCTCGAACTTCAGGTGCCGGTCCGCGGGACAAGGAGATCGGGGGCAACGGTTTCCTTTTTTATACCAGATCTACTTAAAATGAAAACAATTATTCCGTAGGCTCTGCAAAGAGAATAAGGTTGGGTGGAGGATGGGCAGTGCGTCGGCTAGCTGTTATTTCCCGTTATTTTTGCCGCCCGGCAGTGTTCCTCGAACAGGGCCAAATGATGCTGGATTGTCTCGGCTATGGGAAGACCATAAGGGCAGCGCGATTCACACTCACCGCATTGAATGCACTGCTTAACGGTCTCCATGGTCTTGGCGGCAAACTCCGCGGCTTTGGCCGGTCCCATGCGGTGGGCCACAATGCCGTAGAGCATGGCTGGGGTAATCAACACGCCCTGAGGGCAGGGTTGGCAGTATTCGCAGCGCCGGCAAAACTTGTCCCCCAGTTCCTTCCGGTAACGCGCCATTGCTTCCTGGTCCTCCTGGGTGACGACGTTTTCCTGGTCGTAAAGGTCGAGCACCTCGTCCACGCCGGCCACAGTGTCCCAACCGGCCAAGGGAATGACGTCGGGATATTGGCGCAGATAGGCGAAGGCTACCCGGGCCTTGTCCACCAGTCCGCCACAGAAGGGCTTCATAGCCAGAATGCCCAGGTTTGCCTGTCGGGCCGCGGGGAAAAGTTCCGTGGCCGCGGCCTCTTCCACGAAATTGAAGGGAAACTGAATGGTCTCGAAGACGTCCATCTTCACCAGTCGTTGGGCCATCTCCAGGCTGTGGGAGGTTACCCCTACGTGGCGGATTTTGCCGGCTTCCTTCGCCCGGAGGACCCCCTCCAGGGCCCCGCCCGGGCCGGTCAGGGTTTTGAGGTCGTCCTCTTGGGAAACTTGGTGGAATTGAAAGAGGTCCAGGTAATCAGTCCGCATTTTGGTGAGACTCTGGTGGATGTCGGCTTCCACTCCGGCCCGGTCCCGTTTGATGCTTTTGGTGGCCAGCACCAACCGCCGGCGCTCTCCTGCCAGAGCACGGCCGAATTTGTCTTCGCTGTCCATGTAGAGGTTGGCGGTGTCGAACAGGGTAACGCCCCGCTCCAGGGCCCGGCGCAGCACCGCCACCGCTTCTTCCATAGACAACCGGATGATGGGAATGCCGCCGAATCCCACCTCCGAGACCCTCAGACCGGTTTTTCCCAGAGTCAGATAACGCATAGGCACCTCTTCATTGGAGAGACGTTGGATTCCCTGGTTAGTATTCTGACGGAAACCATAGCAGGGAATGGGCTAAATTGAGGCTGTTGCCAATAGCTCTTGGGAGAGGGGGACAAGGGGCCGCGGTCCCCCCCTCTCCCCCAACCCCATTCATTTATATTGGCAATTCAATGAGTAAGCCTCAATTTGTTTGCCATATGGGGGGTTGGGGAGGGGATTTTGAGGGGAGGGCGGGGGGGCCGCCGACCGCCCGGCCCTCCCCTCAAGACCCGTTTCGCAACAAGCTCAGATTATTTCACCCGCCACACTGTCCCGCCGGGCGTATCCTCCAGCAAAATACCCTTGGCCAGCAACTCATCCCGGATCTTGTCCGCCTGGGCCCAATTCTTGTTTTTCCTGGCCTCAGCGCGCCGGGCGATAAGGGCCTCAATCTCCTCCGGCGCGATGGCCAGGTCTGCGGGCTTTTGGCGCAGGCGGGCCAGGGTCGCCGCCGGGTCGGCCTGCAGCAGGTTGAGAACCGCGCCCAAGGAAGTCAGGTCTCTCTGACAGTGCGCCAGGAACGCCAGGTACGCCGGGTCGTTCTCAGGGTGCTCCAGCAACCGGTTGGTAAGGCGCACCGCGTCGAACATATAACCTAAAGCCTGGGCCGTGTTGACATCGTCGTCCATAGCCTCGTCAACGCGCTGGGACAGGGTCCAGAGGCGCTCCCTTTCGTCGGCGGCAAGCACTGCGGGGGCAAAGTCCCGGGGCGGGGGACCGCCCGGGGCCGGCTTTCCCTGCAAAATCTCCTTGATCCGGGCCAAGGGCGCGTAAAGCCGCAAAAGCGCGGTTTCGGCCTCAGCCAGAGCCGCGTCGGAAAAGTCCAGGGGGCTGCGGTAGTGGCTGCTGATCAGAAAAAAACGCACCACCTCCGCCGGAAACTTTGCCAGGACCTCCTTGATGGTGAAAAAATTTCCCAGGGATTTGCTCATTTTCTCCTGGTCGATGGTGAGCAGTCCGTGATGCACCCAGTAGCGCGCAAAGGGCCGGCCGGTGGCCGCCTCGGACTGGGCCAGTTCGTTTTCGTGGTGGGGAAAAACCAGGTCCCGGCCGCCGCCGTGGATGTCCAGGGTTTCCCCCAGGTATTTCATGCTCATGGCCGAGCATTCGATGTGCCAGCCCGGACGCCCCGGCCCCCAGGGGCTGGGCCAGGCGGGCTCTCCGGGCTTGCTGGCCTTCCACAGGACAAAGTCCAGGGGGTCTTCCTTGGCCGTGTCCACTTCGATCCGGGCCCCGGCCTCCAGGTCCTCCAGGCTCTGGCCTGAAAGCTTGCCATAGCCCGGAAAGCGCCTGACCCGGAAATAGACATCGCCGCCCGGCGCGCCCTGATACGCAAAACCTCTTTCTTCCAGACGCCGGATGATGTCCAACATCTCAGGGATATGATCCGTGGCCTTGGGCTCGATCTGAGCCGGGGGAACCCCCAGGGCCGCCATGTCCTCCTGAAAGGAAGCGATATAGCGCGCCGCGATTTCATGCCAGGGTGCGCCCTCATCTTGGGCCCGCTTCAGGATCTTGTCGTCGATGTCCGTGTAGTTCCTAACCCAGGTGACCTTATACCCCCGGTGGCGGAGATAACGCACCAGCACCTCGAAAAACACGCTGGAGCGGGCGTGCCCCAGGTGGCAGTCGTCATATACCGTGACCCCGCAGGCATAGAGACCGACCCTGCCGGGGGACAAGGTCGAAAACTTTTCCTTGCGCCGACTTAACGTGTTGTAAAGCAGCATAACAGTGGCTTTCTGACTTTGACTCCTGGACCTTGAACTTGTCAAATAGGGTTGACAAAATCTCCAAGATAGGTGAAGTCTTTGCCCAAGGTCGGCTTTCTGACCGCCGGCCGCCAAGGGGGAGCTGGTATGTCGGAAGTAATCAGCAAGTTGACGAAAAACTCCAGGGAGACCATTTTTCTGTCGCTCTCGGAATTCAAGGGCCGCCGGCTGGTGGACATCCGGGTGCATGTGCCGGGAGAGCAGGAAGGCGAATGGGTGCCCACCCGCAAAGGGGTGTCCCTGGCGGTGACTCTCTATCCCGCGTTTAAACAGGCTTTGGCCGAACTCGAGGAGGCCCTGATCGCCCAAAAACTTCTGGACCCTGAAGACCTGGAGCTGTCCTCCTGAGAATGCTATTGTATCCAAAGAGGTTCCCCGGGGCAACGAGGTCCGGAGAAAGGCCTGCGCCCGCGAAGGTTTATTCAGAAATTATCCCCTGCTGAGCCCCAGGGATAAATAGCCTCCCCTTGATTATCCCTCGCCAGGAACTATCTTAAGGTAAAATCTCCGGCCGGAAGGACCGGAAAGGAGCCGCAATGAAGCCCTACAAAGTCCTTGATTATTCCCATCTGCTGGGCATGGCGGGGTTCAGCGACACGCTTTTGCAAAACCATTTCACCCTGTACCAGGGCTATGTAAACAACGCCAACAGAGTCATGGAAACCCTGGAGAACCTGTTGAAGGAAGGCAAACAGGGAACCCCCGAATTCGCGGAATTAAAGCGCCGTCTGGGCTGGGAATGGAACGGCATGCGCCTCCATGAACTCTATTTTGAGAATCTCGGAGGCGACGGCGACCCCGGCCAGGCCCCCGGCGTGGTGAAGGCCATCGAAGCCCAGAAGGGCTCCTTTGAGGCCTGCGCCGCGGATTTTCAGGCCACGGCAACCATGCGGGGCATCGGCTGGGTGGTCACTTACCAGGATATCGCCCAGGGGGTTATTTTCAACCAGTGGATCAACGAACATGACGTGGGGCACCCGGCCGGCCTTAATCCCCTCCTGGTGCTGGATGTCTTTGAACACGCCTATATGACCGACTATGGACTTAAGAGGGCCGACTATGTGGCGGCCTTTTTCAAGAACGTCAAGTGGAAAGAAGTGGAAAGACGCTTTGTGAAAAAATAGCAGCCTTGGGGCCATTGACCAAGCCTCAGAATTTTTTGCCGGATAACCCTGGATCCCCCTGGGAGGGGGCAGCATGGCTTGCCCGCCCGACCTTAAAGCGGGGGAGCCTGGGAATTCAGGGGATTACTTTTCTGCCAGACGAGCATCTTTAGCACCAAAAGTAAAATTGTCTTGGGCGGGGCCAGTTGCAGACAAAAAATCAAGGGGAGAAACAGGTCTCCCCTTAATTATTTCTTTGACTGGGCACCCGACATAGGATAGGTTTAGCAACGCCGGCCAGGCGGACGGCGGCTCAGCGGCAGCGGAGGTTCAGGTTATGCGGCACATCACCGGACTGGTTTACGACGATCAATATCTGAAGCATCGCCCCGGGGAATGGCACCCGGAGCGCCCCGCCCGCCTGGAGGCCATCATGCAGCGTCTCCAGGACACCGGCCTCTTGGAAGAGCTGGTCCTTATCCGTCCCTATCCGGCTCCGGTGCCCTGGATCGAGCGCCTCCATGACCCCGATTATATCAAGCGTTTTAAGGCCGCCTGCGAAAAAGGCTACACCATTTTCGGCGTTCCCGACTGCGGCATTTGCCCGGAATCCTATGAGGTGGCGCTGTTGGCGGTGGGCGGCGTGTTTGCTGCCATTGAGAATGTCATGAACGGCCTGGTGCAAAACGCTTTCTGTGCGGTGCGGCCGCCGGGGCACCATGCGGAGCGGAACAAGGCCATGGGCTTTTGCTTTTTTAACAATATTGCCCTGGGCGCGGTCTATCTCCTGGAAAATTTCGGCCTGGAGCGGGTAGCCATCGTCGACTGGGACGTGCATCACGGCAACGGCACCCAGCACCTTTTCGAATCAGACCCCCGGGTGTTTTACCTTTCTCTCCATGAAGACCCTTATTCCTGCTACCCCGGCACCGGTTTGGCCCAGGAGCAGGGCAAAGGCAAGGGTCTGGGATTCACCCTGAATCTTCCTTTGCCGGCGGGCAGCGGTGACGAAGCTTATCTGGGGGCCCTGGAGCGGGAGGGGCTTCCCCGCCTCCGGGAGTTCGCTCCGCAATTTGTCCTTATCTCCGCGGGATTCGATGCGCACGAGGATGACCCTCTGGCCCACCAGAACCTTACCCGCGGCGCCTATCAGAAAATGGGCAGCCTGGTCCTTAAACTTGCCGAAGATTTTGCCCAAGGCCGCCTCATCAGCGTGCTGGAGGGAGGCTACAATCTCACCGTACTGGCGGACTGCGTAGAAGACCACCTGCGCCTGCTGCTGGGAAATGGCTAAGGCAAGTCACTAAAAAAATTACCTTTACCTGTCGCCGTCTTATGGAAAGTGCTTGACTCCGGGGAATCTCCGTGCTATGTATGGTCATCCTTTCAGCAGGCGCAATACAGTGGTTGAGCAGCAGCGGGCAAGCAAAAGCAAATGGGAGGGCCGTTGAGGCCGCCCATTTTTTTTCGCCGCATCCTGGGAGGAAGTCGCCTCCGAAAGGAATAATCAGGCAGCAGGAGGAGTTATGCGCTTCAGCGGCAGAGTCAAGTGGTTCAACGAAGCCAAGGGCTACGGCTTCATTCAGCGGGACGAAGGCCCTGATGTTTTCGTGCATTACACCAACATCATGGGGAAGGGCTTCCGGACCCTGAAGGAAAATGACGAAGTGGAATTTGAAGTCAATGAAGGTCCCAAGGGCCTCCAAGCGGTGAATGTCGAGAAAGTGTAAATAACCAAAATTTATCAATATGGTTGATGATTTTGCCGGGGGCGCGCCGCGCCCCTCGCTTATTTTGTGCTCCTGTGAATGACTCGAAAAGTCCCGGATGAATTGCCGCAACACCAGGAGCATGCTATAATTAATCTGGTTTACGGGCAAGAAGTATTCTGTTTCCCCACCGGTTGCTAACCACTGCGTCAACGTGTTCTTTTTAACCGCGTTATTTTGTAACTGCCGAATCTCCGGCGCCGGTATGGAAAAACATCTGTTTACCGGATTGGGAGCAGTTTATTTGGGGGACAACCGTTGCCGCTTCCAGGTCTGGGCCCCGCTGGCTGCTAGCCTGGAGGTCCATCTGCGATCCCCGCAGGAGCGCCTGGTGCCCATGGAAAGGCGAGCCAGGGGCTATTATCTGGCGGAGTTGGACGGGGTTCCCCCCGGAAGCCTGTATTTTTACCGGATAGACGGCAGCAAGGACCGCCCCGACCCGGCCTCCCGGTGCCAACCCCAGGGGGTCCACGGGCCTTCCCAGGTGATCGATTCCTCTTTTGCCTGGGAGGATTGCGCCTGGTCAGGCCTTTCCCGCCCCAATTATCTGATCTATGAACTTCATGTCGGCACTTTCACCCCGGAAGGCACTTTTGCCGCAATTATTCCTCATCTCAGCCGGCTGCGGGAGTTGGGGGTCACGGCCCTGGAACTCATGCCGGTGGCCCAATTTCCGGGGACCCGCAACTGGGGCTACGACGGGGTTTATCCCTTTGCCGTGCAGGACTCCTATGGAGGGCCGGCAGGCCTGAAGACTTTGGTGAATGCCTGCCACCTCCAGGGTTTGGCCGTAATCCTGGATGTGGTTTACAACCACCTGGGTCCGGAGGGCAATTACCTATGGGACTATGGGCCTTATTTCAGCGAAAAATACCGGACTCCCTGGGGTGCGGCCGTTAATTTCGACGGGCCCGGAAGCGACGAAGTGCGAAGATTCTTCATTGCCAATGCCCTGTATTGGGTGACCGAATTCCACCTCGACGCTCTGCGTCTGGACGCGCTCCATGCCGTCTTCGACCAGTCGGCCAGAACCTTTCTGCAAGACCTGGCCGCAGCGGTGCACGACCGGGCCGAGCGGCTCAACCGCCGGATCTATCTCATGGGGGAAAGCGACCTCAACGACCCCCGGCTGGCCCACGCTCCAGAAATCGGGGGTTTTGGGCTGGATGTGCTGTGGAACGACGATTTTCATCATGCCCTGCACGCCCTCCTGACCGGGGAGAAGGCCGGTTATTACCAGGATTTCGGGGCCGTCAGCCAGTTGGCCAAGGCCTTCCGGGAGGGCTATGTTTATTCGGGGGAATACTCCAGGTTCCGGCGGCGCCGGCATGGGGCCTCCTCCAGGCTGATTCCGGCGCCCGGCCTGCTGGTCTTTGCCCAGAACCATGACCAGGTGGGCAACCGAGCCTTCGGAGACCGCCTCAGCCGGTTGGTCTCCTTTGAGGCCCTGAAGCTGGCCGCGGGCGTGGTTCTGCTTTCGCCCTTTATCCCCTTGCTGTTCATGGGCGAGGAATATGGCGAGACCGCGCCTTTCCAGTTTTTTACCAGCTTTGCCGACCGGGATCTGATTGACGCGGTGCGGGAAGGCCGCCGCCTGGAACACGGGCTGGCCGGCTGCGAGCTTCAGCTTCCCGACCCTCAAGAGGAGGCCACCTTTCTGGCCTGTCGTCTTCAGCATCACCTGGTCCGGGAGGAGCGGCACCGGGTGTTGTTCGATTTCTACCGGGAACTTATCCGGCTGCGCCGGGAGATTCCGGCGCTGTCCCATCTCAGCAAAGAACACCTGGAGGTTGGGACCCGGGAACCTGAGAAAATCCTGGTTTTAAGGCGGTGGCAGGAGGGCAGCGAAGCCGCGGCCGTGTTTCATTTCGGCGGCACCGAGATCGACAGCTCCCTGGCCTTGCCGCCGGGCCAGTGGCACAAGCGTCTGGATTCAGCCGAGGGCCGCTGGCTGGGCCCCGGAAGTACAATCCCAGAAAGTCTCCGGTCCGAGGGGCAGATTAAGCTCAAACTCACACCCCAGGCCTTCGCCCTGTTTACGCTAGCCAGGGAGGAGTGATGGACCGTTATGTTTGCATTCATGGTCATTTTTACCAGCCGCCCCGGGAGAATCCCTGGCTGGAGGCTATCGAGCTGCAGGATTCGGCCTATCCCTATCATGACTGGAATGAACGCATAAACGCCGTGTGTTATGCCCCGAACGCCATTTGCCGAATCCTGGACAGCGAGGGTCGTATTGTCAAATTTCGAAATAATTACAATATGATAAGCTTTAATTTTGGCCCCACCCTGTTGGCCTGGCTGGCGGACAAAGATCCCCAAACCTACAATGCCATTCTTGCCGCCGACCGCCGGAGTCAGCAGAACTTTGGGGGCCACGGCTCCGCCTTGGCCCAGGCTTACAATCACCTGATCATGCCGCTGGCCAACCGACGGGATAAGTATACGCAGGTCTGGTGGGGGATCAGGGACTTCGAGCACCGCTTCGGAAGGCGGCCGGAAGGCATGTGGCTGCCGGAGACTGCGGTGGACCTGGAAACCCTGGACATCATGGCCGAACAGGGCATAAGCTTCACTGTTCTCGCCCCCCACCAGGCGGCCCGGGTCCGGGAGATCGGCCAGGAGGCCTGGAGGGAGGTCAGCGGGGGCGCTGTTGACCCCACCAAAGCATACAGGCTCACTTTGCCCTCAGGGAGGAGCATCAACCTGTTTTTCTATGACGCGCCCATTTCCCGGGGGGTTGCCTTCGAGAACCTCCTGAACCGGGGGGAAGATCTGGCCAACCGGCTGGTCGGGGCTTTTTCCGAGGAACGCCACGATCCGCAGCTGGTGCATATCGCCACCGACGGCGAAACCTACGGCCACCATCACCGTTACGGCGATATGGCCCTGGCTTACGCGTTGGAATACATCGAATCCAAGGGCCTGGCCCGTTTGACTAATTACGGGGAATTTTTGGAAAAGCACCCCCCGGTTTTCGAAGTGGAGATCTTTGAAAACACTTCCTGGAGCTGCGCCCACGGCGTGGAACGGTGGCGGAACGACTGCGGCTGCCATAGCGGCCAGCATCCGGGCTGGCACCAGGCTTGGCGCGCCCCGCTGCGGGAAGCCCTGGACTGGCTGCGGGATTCCTTGGCCCCGCTGTTTGAAAAAGAGGCCGGCGAGCTGCTGCGGGATCCCTGGGAGGCCCGCAACGACTATATTGCCGTAATCCTCGACCGATCCCCCGACAACGTTGCAGAATTCCTCAAACGCCATGCCCGCAGGGCCTTGGATGAGGAGCAAAAAATCAAGGTTCTGAAACTGCTGGAGTCGCAGCGGCATGCCCTGCTGATGTACACCAGTTGCGGCTGGTTCTTTGACGAACTCTCCGGCCTTGAAACCGTGCAGGTCATGCAATACGCCGGCCGGGTTATCCAGTTGGCGCGAGCTTTTGAGGGCCAGGACCTCGAATCCCCCTTTCTCGAGCGCCTGCAACAGGCCCCCAGCAATCTCCCCGAACACGGAGACGGCCGGCGAATTTACGAGAAGTTTGTCAAACCGGCCATGGTGGACCTCTTGGCGGTCGGGGCCCACTATGCCTTGAGTTTTTTCTTTGAAGATTACAAGCCCCGCGACAGAATCTATTGTTATAGAATTGACCAGGAGGATCTTCGTTCATCGGAAATCGGCAATGCCAAGCTCGAGGTGGGGCGGATCAAGGTAGCCTCGGAGATCACCGGCAGCGCCTCCGTGATCAGTTTTGCCGCCCTGTACTTGGGAGACCACAATCTCTGTGCCGGATTGCGGGAGTTTTTGAGTGAAGAGGCTTACGGGACCATGGCCTGGGAAATCACCGAGGCCTTTTCCTGGGCTGACTTTCCGGAAACCATCCGGCGGATCGGCTTGCATTTCGGCGACCGGTTTTATTCCCCCAGGTCGCTGTTCCGGGATGAACAGCGCAAAGTCCTGGACCAGATCAGCGAGCCTGCCCAAAAGACCGCGAGGAATGCTTATCGACAGCTTTACCAGCAAAACCTGCCCTTCATGCGCTTCCTTATTGAATTGGGAATACCTTTGCCCAAGGTGCTCCGGGTAACCGCCGACTACGTCTGCAACCTCAATCTGCGCCAGGCCTTTGAAGACTACAAAATAGATTTGCCGGAGCTGCGCTCCCTCATGGAGGAAGCGAGGTTCCTGGGAGTTCAGCTCGATGCGGCCGGCCTGGAGTTTGCCCTGCGCCGCACCCTGGATAATTTGGCCGAGAAATTCCGGGAAAATCCCGGCGATCTTGACCTTCTTCTGCAACTGGACGTGCGGGCTACCCTGGCGCAGGAGTTGCCTTTCGAAGTAAATCTGTGGAAACTGCAGAATGTTTATTATGAAGTGCTTCTGGGATTTTACCCCGAACAGCGCCAGAAGGCTGAACAGAACCTGCTCGAAGCTCAGGAATGGCTGGGCTACTTCATAGCCCTGGGGGAAAAGCTGTCCATCAAGGTTTGAGTAACTGCGGATGGGAAAATGACCAGTTTCAAAGCGCCCGCAGCCACTTACCGGATTCAGTTTCACCGTGATTGCGGGTTTGCTGCGGTGCAAAAACTGGTCCCCTATCTCCACGCTCTGGGCATCACCGACCTGTATGCCTCCCCCCTGTTTGCCGCTCGCCGGGGCAGCCTGCACGGGTACTCGGTCACCAATCCCCTGGAGCTTAACCCGGAGTTAGGCTCCCGAGCCGCGTTCGACCGCCTGGTCCGCCAGTTGCAGACCCGGGGCATGGGTCTTCTTCTTGATATCGTCCCCAATCACATGGCCTTGAGCCGCGAGAATCCCTGGTGGCAGGACGTCCTGGAAAGCGGCCCGGCCTCCCTGTACGCTGTCTTTTTCGACATCATCTGGGATTATGCTCAACCGCTTCTGGGCGGCAAAGTGCTTATCCCCATCCTGGGGAAACCCTACGGCGAGGCCCTGGAGAATCAGGAACTGCAATTAAAGCTCACCCGCCACGGCTTTGCGGTGCATTACTTCGACCACGGCTTCCCCCTGGACCCCAAGTCTTACCGCTCCATTCTCACCTTGAGGCTCAACGACCTGGAAAAAGAGATCGGCTCCAGGAATCCGGCTTTTCTCGGCCTCCTGGGGATTATCACCATGATCGAGCATCTGCCTCCCTACACGGTGACCCACCCCAGGAAGCTGAAAGAGCGCCACCGGGAAAAAGAGATTCTCAAGGAAAGATTCTGGAACCTTTATCGCGGTTCACCGGAAATTAAGAAATTCATCGATGACAATATCAAGATTTTCAACGGCAAAAAGGGGGACCCCCAGAGTTTCAACCTCTTGGATGACCTACTGGCGGGCCAGCCCTACCGGTTGGCCTTCTGGCACGTCTCCCTGGATATCATCAATTACCGGCGTTTTTTTGGCATCAATGACCTGATCGCCATCCGGGTGGAAGATCCCCGGGTTTTCGAGGCCACTCACAGCCTTCTTTTCAAGCTCAGCGAGGCCGGCAAAATTTCCGGCATCAGGATTGACCACATCGACGGCCTCTACGATCCCCAAAGGTACCTGACGGCCTTGCAGAGCCGGCTGGCAGGACCGGCCCGGGCCGGGGGTGCGAATCCGGGGTTTTATATCCTGGTGGAAAAGATCCTCCATGAAGGGGAAGCGTTGCCGCCGGAGTGGCCGGTCTGCGGCACCACGGGCTACGATTTTTTGGACGTGGCCAACGGCTTGTTCGTGGCGGTGCGGGGTCTTGAGGAGCTGGAAGAGGTCTATGCCGCGTTCATCGGAGAGGTTCACACCTTTGCGGATGTGGTCTATGAAAAGAAAAAGCTGATCATGGACACGATCTTCGGGGGTGAAGTGGAAGCCCTGGGGCGTTTCCTCGATCAGTTGGCCCAGCAGGACCGGTATGCCAAGGATATTTCCCATCGGGAGCTGACCGAGGCCCTGCTGGCGGTGACCGCCTGTCTTCATGTCTACCGCACCTATATCCGGGATTTATCGGTGTCACCTCGGGATTGGGTGTATCTGGAGGAGGCCATCGCCGAGGCGGCCAGGAGAAACCCTTCGCTCAGCACCCCGGCCCTGGATTTCTTGCGGCGGGTGTTTTCCTTCCAGATTCCCCTTTCCCTCCCCGAAGAGCGCAAGGAACGCTGGTTCAAGTTCGTCATGCGCTGGCAGCAATTCACCGGCCCCATCATGGCCAAGGGCCTGGAGGACACGGCTTACTATGTCTACAACGCCTTGACTTCCCTAAATGAGGTGGGCTCGAGCTCCCGGGCCATCACGATGGCGGAATTTCACCGTTTCAACCAGAACAGGCTGGAGCGGTGGCCCTTCAGCATGAACGCCACTTCCACCCATGACACCAAACGCAGTGAAGATGTGCGGGCGCGGCTCCACGTCCTGGCCGAACTGGGACGGGAATGGGGCGAGAATTTACGGCAATGGCACAGCTTTAATCGCACCAAGAAAAAACTGCTCCGGGGCATCCCGGTCCCCAACGCCAATGAGGAGGTCCTGCTGTATCAGACGCTTTTGGGGGCTTGGCCCTTCTCCCAGGAGGAAATCCCGGAATTCCAGGAACGTCTCAAGAGCTACGCAATCAAGGCAGCCCGGGAGGCCAAGGTCAACACCCATTGGATTTCTCCCAATCACGAGTATGAGAAGGCCCTGACGGATTTTCTGGACGCGATCCTGGAGCCGACCAGGGAAAACAAATTTCTGGCAGATTTTCTTTCCTTTCAGAAACGGCTGGCCTTTTGGGGGGCCATCAATTCCCTGGCCCAGGTGCTCCTGAAAATCGCCTCTCCGGGCGTCCCTGATTTCTATCAGGGCAGTGAATTGTGGGACCTGAGCCTGGTGGACCCGGACAACCGGCGGCCGGTGGACTTTGACAACCGCCGCAAAGCCCTTGACGCGCTGAAGCGCCAGGAAGCCCAGGACCATCCCCGGCTGCTCCAGGACCTCATGGCCAACTGGAGGGATGGGCGCCTCAAGCTCTATCTCACTTACAAAGGCCTGAACTTCAGGAAAGCAAACCTGGATCTTTTTCTCAAAGGTGAGTATATCCCGCTGGCCGCGTCGGAGCCCTTGCAGGAACACCTGGTGGCTTTCGTCCGCCGCCTGGAAGGCTGCTGGGCCTTGGCCGCGGTTCCCCGCCTGCCGGCCACCCTTACTGAGTCGGGAACCTTTCCCTTGGGGCAGAAGGCCTGGGGCGACACCCTGACTGTGCTGCCACCGGAGGCGCCGGCAAAATGGACCAATATCCTCACCGGCCAAACCCTGACCGCGGTAGACAACCCCAAAGGCAGGACCCTGCCTTTGGCGCAGGTCTTCGCGGCCTTTCCGGTGGCCCTCCTGGAGGCCGTCAGCGCCCCGTAAACCTCGGGCTTCTTTTTTCCAGGAACGCAGCTATCCCTTCCTGGCCGTCGGCGCTCCCGGCCAGGGCTGCAATGGCCCGGGATTCTCTTTCCAACTGGGATTCGAGGCTTTCAGTGGCCCCGGCCAGGATCAGGCGCTTGGTTTTTCCAAAGGCCCGGGTCGGTCCCTGGGCCAACTTCTGGGCCAGGTCGAGCGCGGCAGGCAGCACCTGGTCATCCGGGACCACCTGGTTGATCAGTCCCCACTCCAGAGCCTGCGGGGCCGACAGAACGGGGTTCAGGAGCGCCATTTCCTTGGCCCGGCGCAACCCCACCAGCCGCGCCAGAAAATAAGTGGAGCCCCCGTCCGGCACCAGGCCGACCCGGGTGTAGGCCAGGGTGAATTTGGCTGATTCCGCGGCAATGGCGATATCCGCGGCCAGCGCCAGACTGAAGCCGCCTCCCGCGGCGGTGCCGTTAATGGCCCCGATAACCGGTGCGTCCATCCAATTAAACCGGGAGAGGGCAGCGTGAAAGACCTGGGTGACCTGTTTCAGATAGAGGGAAACATTCTCCCCCTGGGCCGCGAAGGCCCTGAGATCACCGCCCGCGCAGAACATCTTGCCGGTTCCGGTCAGCACCACCGACCGGACCCTGGGGTCTTCGTCGCAGCGCCAGGCGGCGTCCAGCAATTCCCGGGCCATCTCCAGGGTAAGGGCATTGTTGTCCTCGGGGCGGTTGAGACAAATCAGCCCCACGCCATCCTTGACCTCGAACCGAAGAGATTCGTAAGGCATCGCGCTACATCCTCTGAGGGTAATTTTTGTAACCAAGGTGGGCAGCACCGCTCCCCACCTCAGGGGTCCAGCCGCCTCAAATCCCAAGCTCCTGCTTTGGGGAATGTTGAAACACGAAGCTCCTGCCTCTGATCGCCGGTGAGTCACGGTAGGTCAGGCTCAAGCCATACATGTCCCAAGGTAATACCCGGGACCATAAAATGTCGAGCCGCCGCCAGAGCCGCTCTGAGCCGCAGGCTGTCAGCCTTACGCCGGCCCCGGCGAGACCCTTGTGCCACCGACCTTGGGCTTCCCCGCGGTGGTTTGGGAATCAGGGGGAAAAATCTTCGTATCCACCATAAACTTCACGATTCGCACACTCAAGGAATAATTGACGCAGTCAGGCTTTATCTCCAGCCAAGCAGAAGCTTGGCGGCCAATACGGTTTTCAAGCGGGAGCTTGGAAAATGGGCACATGGAGGGAGGGCAGAGCACCAGTTTTGACCTGCTTAAATGCCCTACCATCTTATTAGCATAGCTTAAGAGATATCTTGACACCCCCATCCCCCTTGCATATATTCCCCCAAGGCTGTTCCCGCGACACTCAATTTGCCCTTTCCATCCCAGGAGGACTTCCCATGCCCCGGCGGCAGGATATTCGCAAGGTTATGATCATCGGGTCAGGCCCCATCATCATCGGTCAGGCCTGTGAATTCGACTATTCCGGCACCCAGGCCTGCAAGGCCTTGAGAAAGCTGGGTTATGAGATCGTTCTGGTCAATTCCAATCCGGCCACCATCATGACCGACCCCGGTATGGCCGAGGTCACCTACATCGAACCCCTAAATGTTGCCCACCTGACGGAAATTATCAAACAAGAGCGTCCGGACGCCCTGCTTCCCAACCTGGGGGGGCAATCCGGCCTGAACCTGTCCTCCGCCCTGGCCCAAGCCGGGGTCCTGGAGGAATACGGCGTCCAGGTGATCGGCGTGGAAGTGGACGCCATCAAGCGGGGGGAAGACCGCCAAGCCTTCAAGGACACCATGATCCAGCTGGGCCTGGAGATGCCCAGGAGCGCCATTGCCACCAGCGTCGAGGAGGCGGAGCGCATCGCCGAAAAGTTGGGGTATCCTCTGGTCATCCGCCCGGCTTACACCCTGGGGGGCTGGGGCGGCGGCCATGTTTACAACCTGGAGGAACTGCGCACCATCGCGGCTCGGGGCCTGGCGGCCAGCATGGTGGGCCAGGTCCTGGTGGAGGAGTCGGTTCTGGGCTGGGAAGAGCTGGAGCTCGAGGTGGTGCGGGACGCCAAAAACCAGATGATCACCGTGTGTTTCATTGAAAACGTGGACGCCATGGGAGTGCACACCGGCGACTCTTACTGCACCGCGCCCATGCTGACCATCGCCCCGGAGCTGCAGCAGCGCCTGCAGAAGCATTCCTATGACATCGTGGAGGCCATCAAGGTCATCGGCGGCACCAACATCCAGTTCGCCCACGACCCCCAGACCGGCCGGGTGGTGGTCATCGAGATCAATCCTCGCACCTCCCGCTCGTCGGCCCTGGCCTCCAAGGCCACCGGCTTCCCCATCGCCTTTGTGTCCTCGCTTCTGGCCGGGGGCCTCACCCTGGACGAGATTCCCTACTGGCGTCTGGGAACCCTGGATAAATATGAGCCCTGGGGTGACTACGTGGTGGTGAAGTTCGCCCGCTGGGCCTTTGAAAAATTCCCGGGCGCGGAAGATAAGCTGGGCACCCAGATGAAGGCGGTGGGGGAGGTCATGAGCCTCGGCAAGACCTACAAGGAGGCCTTCCAAAAGTCCATCCGCTCCCTGGAAATCGGCCGCTATGGGTTAGGTTTCGCCAAAGACTTCCACCAGAAAAGCCTGGATGAACTCATGGACCTCCTGCGGGAGCCGTCCAGCGAGCGGCAGTTTATCATGTATGAGGCCCTGCGCCAGGGCGCCAGTGTAGAGTCCCTGTACCGTCGGACTCACATCAAACCCTGGTTCATTGAACAGATGCGGGAGCTGGTGGAGCTGGAAGAGGAAATCCTCACATACAAGGGCCGGGACCTCCCCGACGACCTGCTGCGCCGCGCCAAGCAGGACGGCTTTGCCGACCGCTACCTGGCCCAACTGCTTGAGGTGCCCGAAAAGCACATACGGGAGCAGCGCTATCGGATAGGTCTGCGCCAGGCCTGGGACGCGGTGCCGGTGAGCGGGGTGGAAAAGGCGGCATATTACTTCTCCACTTATAACGCCCCCGACCAGGTGCCGGTGAGCGACCGCCGCAAGATCATGGTGCTGGGGGGCGGCCCCAACCGCATCGGCCAGGGGATCGAATTCGACTACTGCTGCGTTCATGCGGCGTTCGCCATTCGGGATGAAGGATTTGAATCCATCATGGTGAATTGCAATCCTGAAACCGTGTCCACGGATTACGACACCTCGGACAAGCTCTACTTCGAGCCCCTGACCGTGGAGGATGTGCTCGGCATCTACGAAAAGGAGCAGCCCGAAGGGGTCATCGTGCAATTCGGCGGCCAAACCCCGCTGAACCTCTCCCAGGAACTGGCCGCGGCCGGGGTGAAAATCCTGGGCACCAGCCCGGACGTCATCGACTTGGCCGAGGACCGGGACCGCTTCCGCCACATGATGCGCCAACTCGGCATCCCCCAGCCCGAGAGCGGCATGGCCAGCACCATCGACGAGGCCTTAAAGATCGCCCAGGACATCGGCTATCCCCTCATGGTCCGCCCGTCCTACGTCCTGGGCGGCCGGGCCATGGAGGTGGTGCACGACGAGGACATGCTGAAGCGCTACCTGGCCGCGGCCGTGGAGGTGAGCCCGGAGCGTCCCATTCTCATCGACAAGTTCCTCGAGAACGCCATTGAGGCCGAGGCCGACGCCATCGCCGACGGCACCGACGCGTTCGTGCCCGCGGTCATGGAGCACATCGAGCTGGCGGGCATCCATTCCGGCGATTCGGCCTGCGTCATTCCTCCCCTCAGCATCCCGGCCAAGCACCTGGACACCATCAACGAGTACACCCGGCGCATCGCCGTGGAACTGAAGGTGGTGGGGCTGATGAACATTCAGTACGCCATCGCTAATGACACGGTATATATCCTCGAGGCCAACCCCCGGGCCTCCCGCACGGTTCCCTTGGTCTCCAAAGTCTGCAATATTCCCATGGCCCGGCTGGCCACCCAGATTATGCTGGGCAAAAAGCTCTCGGACCTCAACTTGAGGCAACGGTCCATTCCCCATTTCGGCGTCAAGGAGGCGGTTTTCCCTTTTAACATGTTCCCCGAAGTGGACCCTCTTCTGGGTCCGGAGATGCGCTCCACCGGCGAGGTTCTGGGGATGGCCGACACCTTCGGCCTGGCCTTCTACAAGGCCCAGGAGGCGGCTCAACAGACCCTGCCCCGGGAGGGGACGGTGCTGATCACGGTCTCCGAACATGACCGCCCTGCGGTCCTGGAAGTGGCCCAGCAGTTCCACCAGTTGGGCTTCAGGATCCTGGCCACCCAAGGCACCCACAAGTTCCTGGCGGAGCAGAACATCCCCTCGGAGCCGGTGCTCAAACTGCATGAAGGCCGGCCCAACATCGTGGACGTCATCAAAAACCGGGAAATCCATCTGGTGATCAACACCCCCAGCGGCAAATTGAGCAAGGCCGATGATTCATATATCCGCAAGGCGGCCATCAGGTACAAGGTGCCCTACATCACCACCCTGGCCGGGGCCCTGGCCGCGGCCCGGGGCATCGCCGCGGCCCGCCAACAGCCCATCCAGGTGCGGTCCCTGCAAAGCTATCATGCCAACATCAGGTAATCAGGGCCAAGACCGGGGAGGAAGGTCCGCCCAGGTGAACAGAAATCGGGGTATTTGATTGTGAAAAGAATCTTTTTTTGATCTGCCGGAAGCTTGTGTTAAGGTTAAGTTAAAACAAGACTACGCACAAAGTATTCCGTTGGCACTCACTATTATTCTCGCTCTTTCGATTCTAGTCCAGCTCACCGCAGCTTTTTTTGCATTACGGCTGATCAGGGTAACAGGAGTACGGACCGCCTGGGTGCTCATCGCCGCCGCATTCTGCTTCATGGCCCTGCGCCGCCTGATTTCCCATTATTGGTTGATCAGTGGGAGAATGACGCACCCGGAAGAGTTAGTGAATGAGACCGTAGCGCTGGTAACTTCCCTCCTCTTGCTCGCAGGGGTAATATTCATTGCTCCCCTGTTTCAAACCATCAAGCAGGCCGCGGCCACTCTTCAGAGGTCCAAAGAGGAACTGGAAGGCCTGGTCGCGGCGCGCACCGCCGAACTGAATGAAGTCAATGCAAATTTGGCCACGGAACTGGAGGAACGTCGGCGGGCCGAGCAACTCCTGGCTTATTATGCGGAGGACCTCAAGCGCTCCAATGCCGAACTGGAAGAATTCGCCTATGTGGCGTCCCATGACCTCCAGGAACCGCTGCGGATGGTGGCCAGCTTCACCCAGCTGTTGGCCAGGCGCTACCGCGGGAAGCTGGATAAGGATGCCGATGAGTTTATTGCCTACGCGGTGGACGGCGCCAACCGCATGCAGCAGCTTCTCAATGATCTGCTGGCCTACTCCCGGGTCGGCACCCGAGGCCGGCCCCTGGTGCCCGTGGATTGCAACTCCGTTCTCGCTAAAGCCCGGGCCAACCTGTTTATGTCTTTGGAAGAAAGCGGCGCCAAGCTGAGTTCCGACCCGCTACCTATGGTGCGGGGCGACGAAGTCCAGCTTGTTCAGCTTTTCCAGAATCTTATCGCCAATGCCCTAAAATTTCGCGGGGCTAACCCGCCGGAAATCCAGATTGCAACCCAAGAAACCGACGATTCGTGGATTTTTGCGGTCCGGGACAACGGCATCGGCATCGCGCCGGCTCATCAGCAGCGCATTTTTCTGATTTTCCAACGCCTCCATCCCCGCTCCGAGTATGCCGGAACCGGGATTGGGCTCGCTATCTGCAAAAAAATCGTGGAGCGTCATGGCGGCCGCATCTGGGTGGAATCAGAGCCCGGCCACGGCGCCACTTTTTATTTCAGTCTTCCCAAAGGAGAGCCACAGTGACCGGACGACGTGGAGAATGCCGGCCTATAGAGATTCTGATGGTTGAGGACAATCCGGGGGACGTCCGCCTGACCCTGGAGGCCCTCAAGGAGGGCAAGGTTCGGAACAATATGCATACGGTGAGCGACGGCGAGGAAGCCCTGGCCTTCCTGCGGCGGCAAGGCGCCTATGCCCAGGCGCCCCGGCCCGACCTGATTCTTCTGGACCTGAATCTGCCCAAAAAAACCGGACAGGAGGTGCTGGCGGAGATCAAGGAGGACCCGGACCTAAGACGCATTCCGGTGGTCATTTTGACGGTGTCCGAAGCCGAAACCGACATCCTCAAGACCTATAACCTGCATGCCAACTGCTATATCACCAAACCGGTAGACCTGGAGCGGTTCATAGAAGTGGTTAAATCTATTGAAGATTTTTGGCTTACGGTGGTGATGCTGCCGCCCAAGTGAGGCAAACTGGAAGCATGAAGCCGATCCGGGTTTTGTTGGTGGAGGATAATCCCGGGGATGCCCGCCTGATCAAGGAGATGTTGGCGGAAGCCCAGGGTCTTGAGTTCAATCTGGAATGGGTCTCCCGGCTGGCCGACGGGCTGCACCGGCTTGACCGGGACTCCGCCGATGTGGTCTTATTGGATCTGGGGCTACCGGACAGCCAGGGGCTGGACACGGTCATCAGGGCTTACCGACAGGCGCCTGAGGTCCCCTTCGTGGTCTTGACCGGGCTATCGGATGACACCCTGGCCCTTGCGGCCCTCCGCACGGGAGCCCAGGATTATCTTTTTAAGGATGAAGCCAGCCCTCATCTGTTATTGCGCGCCATACGCTACGCCACGGAACGGAAGCGGGCGGAACTGGCCCTCAAGGCGGAACGGAATAAGCTCTATGCTGTTCTCGACAGCCTCCCCGCGTTTGTGCATTTAAAAGATAAGAACCTCGCCATCAAATTTGCCAATCGCAACTTCATGGAAGTTTTCGGCGATCCGGGCAATAAACGGTGCTACGAGGTTCTTTGCGGCCGCGATGAAATCTGTGACAATTGCCGGGCGCAGGAAATTCTCGAGACCAAGATCCCCCAAAAGTTCGAGTGGGCCTCTCCTTTTCTGGACCGGGTTTTTGAGGTCCACAATTACCCTCTTTGCGGCGATGATGGTATGGAGGTCCTAACCCTGGGCATTGACATCACCGAACGGAAGAAGGCAGAGGAGGGCCTGCGCCAATCGGAGCAGAACCTGCGCTATCTGGCCTCGCGGCTCCTGGACGCCCAGGAACGGGAGAGGATACGGATTGCCCATGAACTGCATGATGACCTGGGGCAATCCCTGTTTGTCCTGAAGATGCAAATTGCTTATATTGCCCGGGCCTTGCCGCCGGAACTGGAGAAGCTCCGGCAGGAATGCTTCGAGTCCACCAAAACGGTGCTGGAGATTATCAATAGCGTCCGCCGTCTCTCCCATGACCTGATCCCTCCCAGCCTGAAGGAAATCGGCCTCAGAGCAGCTCTGACCGATCTCCTGAAGGAATTCAGCCGCTACCACAATATTTCCTATTCCCTCGATACCGATGAACTTCGGGATCGCTTTCCGATGGACGCAAAACTGAATATCTACCGGATTGTGCAGGAATGTTTAACCAATGTCGGGAAATACTCCCAGGCAACCAACGTGCACGTCTCCATCAAGATAAAGGACCATGAGATCTTGTTGACCGTGGAAGATAACGGTTTAGGGTTCGAGGTTGACCAGATCCTGACGCGTCGAGGCAGTCGCCGCGGCCTGGGGCTGTCTTCCATGGAAGAACGGGCCCGTCTCATGGGGGGGACTTTTCACCTCTGGAGCAAGCCGAACGAGGGCACCAGGATCCAGGTCATTGTGCCCCTGAAAAATGAGGCAGCCGGATCTGCCTGGATTTAAGCTGACTATTTGCAAACGGGCGAAAATCCTTTCCATCCCCACTCCCAACCCTTAGCTCGAAATCTGACTAATAAATTGGTTAATTTGGCCCATTGCCTTTCTCCCGCGGCTATCCATTTTTTAATTATGACAAGGAACGAGCCTTAAAGCCCCTTACCTTTCAAAAAGCCCCTGGGTGGGGCCACAGGAGGGGAGCCATGTTGTGGTGGACCATCCCTTTGGGGGTGCTTTTCGGTTGCTGGCTGGCCTTATTGTTGCTGCGCTTTATCTTCCTGCGATTTTAATGGCGGACAAATGATCGGGCATGAACCGAGGCCACAAGGTATCAGAAACGGGCTCCAGATGCGCCCGGACAGGAAAAATCTTGGGTCATATAAAGGGAGGACCTGATGAAACCGATGGATTTGGGCAAAACTTTCAGGCTCGCGGCCTTGGCCCTGGCCGTGGTTCTGGCCCCGGCCATCCTGGCGGCCATGGATCCGGCCGAAATGATTAAAGGCCAACATTGGAACAAATGGACCGAACGCGACAAACTCGTCTATATCCGGGGCCTGACCAATTGGGCCGACTTCATCACCGAGGCCCAGGTGCAGGGAACCCGAAGCTCCGAATATTGCATGTCCAAGGCCTTTGTGGATGAACTGAAAAGCAAGACCTTGGGCCAGATCGTGGCTGAGGTCAACGCCTATTACATGGAGAATCCCGGCAAGATGAATACTTCGGTGGTCGAAGTGCTTATTCGCCGCTGCACCACCGCCTGCCCGCCCGAGGCCGGCGTCAAGGAGGGGAAGAAATGAAGCGTTGTCTGATGTTGATATTGGCGGTTTCTCTGGTGGTTGGGGCCTGTGCCGGCCCCACTTTAGGCCCTACGGCCTCTAGCGTGATCACCGGCGGCGCCTTGGGGGCCGGCACCGGGGCCGCCATCGGCGCGGCGGCCGGCAACGCCGGCACCGGAGCCGCTATCGGTGCGGGTGCCGGTACCCTGGGAGGGTATCTCTATGACCTGTGGCGAAGAAACCAGGGTCTGGGGCCTTATGGGCGGTGACGGGTGAACCAAAAAGATCATTATCAATGTCTTAGGGGCGGTGACGTCCCAAGGCGCGGCGCCGAATCCGGCGCTCACTTTTAATCTGGTATATGCTGAGGAAAAGTCTAAGCTTGATTTTGATGGCCGGGGGCCTGGCTCTTTTGGCCGGGAATCCGGCAGCCGCGGACCAGCCTCGCTGGACGCCCGTCCCCCAGGTGCCGCAAGTGGAATATGCCCCCAATATCCCCCAGGATTTGTTCCGCTATCAGGGCGGGTTTTATAATTTCCAGGGAGGCACCTGGTTCAGAGGCACCACGCCCGCCGGTCCCTGGGCGCCTATCGAGGGACCGCCCCAAGTGTTTTACGATATCCAGGCCCCGTATTTTAAGACCCCCCCTGGTTGGGCCAAAGGCAGAAAGACCGGGTGGGAAGGAGGCCCGCTGCCTCCAGGTCAGATGAAAAAATTTGAAGGCGGGGTTCCTCCCGGGAAGGCCAAAAAATGGGACAAATAAACTTCTAAAGCGGGAAAGCGAAAGCGCCTCCCGTCCTTGCCCTCTTCTCAGCTGATTTCTTCAGCCGTCAGATAACAGGCCGGATCCGGGGCCCAGAGGTCAGAGGTCAAGGCCTCGGCCCGGACCCGGAAATTGCCGCCGCACACCGGGAGCCAGCGGCAGCGGGCGCACCGCCCGGTGACATAACGTTTTTTGTCCTTGAGCCGGGCCATGAGGGGATGACTGAGGTCGGTCCAGATCTCGCTGAAGGGGCGCTCCCGGACATTGCCGAAGGAAAGATGCCGCCAGAACTGATCAGCGTGGACCGAGCCCTCCCAACTGACGCAACCGATGCCCCGACCGGAATTGTTCCCTTCATTCATTTGGAGAAGCTCCAGCACCGCCGCGGCCCGCTGGGGATCTTCTTTCAGCAACTTCAGGTAAATATAAGGCCCGTCCGCGTGGTTGTCCACGGTCAGGACCTCCACCGGCAGGCCCCGGTCAAACAGACGCCGGGTGCGCGCACAGATTAAATCCACGGTTTCCCTGGTCTCGAGATGGCTTAAGGCCTGGTCCAGGAGTCCGCTGCCCCGTCCGCTATAAACCAGGTGGTAAAAGCAAATCCGGGGGATGCGGTATTCTTCCACCAGGTCGAAGATGGCCGGCACCTCCCGGAAGTTGGCGCGGTTCAGGGTGAACCGCAGCCCCACCTTAAGGCCCACCTCCTGGCAGCGGCGCACCCCGGCCAGGGCCGCGGCAAACGCGCCCTTTTTCCCCCGGAAACGATCGTGGGTGTTTTCAGTGCCGTCCAGGCTGATGCCCACGTAGGACAACCCCAGGTCCTTAAGGCGCAAGGCCGCCTCCTGGGAAATGAGGGTGCCGTTGGTGGAGATCACCGCCCGCATGCCCTGGGCCACGGTGTAGGCCACCAAATCAAACAGGTCCGGACGCATCAGGGGCTCACCCCCGGAAAACAGCACCACCGGCACCCCGAATTGTTTCAGGTCATCCAGGAGAGCCAGGCCTTCGGCGGGGCTCAACTCATCCGGCGCGGCCGCGGCCTCGGCCTGGGCGTAGCAGTGGAGGCACTTGAGGTTGCAGCGGCGGGTGACGTTCCACACCACCACCGGCTTTTTGTCTGCGGAAAACTGCAACAGGTGAGACGGCAGCTCTCCGGAATGACGCTGATAACGCAGCACATCCCCAGGCTCCACCGCACCGCAGTAAAGTTTGGAAACACCGATCATATTTTACTGATCACCATTCCCTGGTCTCACTCCCGGAACAGGGTTTTCTGATAATAATCCCGGATTACCTGGTTGAGATAGGCATCCAGGTTCTCAATGGCCTCCCGGCTGAGGAGGAAGCTGTCCTGGGAAGTGCGGTCCCGCACCAGCTTCAGGGCGTGTTCCAGGTCCTTGGCCAGATTCTGGCAGACGCTCATGGCCGGAATCTCCCGGCTGATGGCCTCCTGCAGGATCTGGTCCACCGCGTCGGCCTCAAAGTGGAGAGTCAGGTCGTGGTCCTCATGGAAACGTTCCTCGAAATGGCGCACCTGCTCATATAAGCGGGCCAGGGCTTCGAACGCGGCCTGGAGGTCACCGTCAAAGTGCAGGTACAGATCCGCCAGCATCTCCACCCGGGCCTCCGTAAGGGGGAGTTGGTGCTGGATCATGATCTCCTGCTCCCGGCGCCAGATCGCATCCCGCAGGTTTTCCCGCTCCCGCAGGCCGGCCTGCCGGAAGCGCTCCTTTAGGTCCGGGTCATCCGGGTGCAGGAGCAACCGGTCCAATTCTTCTTGGGCCTGGTTCACCATTTCCGGGGTGACCACCAGTTCCCTGATATTCGTGGACGGAAGCCGCTTTTCAAATTGGAGCAGGACCCGTTCGATGACGCTCACCAGACCCCGGGCCCCGGTCTTTTCCTGGGCCGCCCGGTCGGCTATCAGGCGCAAGGCTTCATCCTCAAATTTGATATCAATGCCGTAGGCCGCGAAATCCCGCCTCTTGCTGGTGATGATGGGATTGTTGGGGTTGCGCAGGATTTCGTACAGGTCGTCCGCGGTCAGTTCCTGAAGCACCGCGATGACCGGCAGCCGGCCGACGAATTCTGATTCAAACCCGTATTTGATCAGGTCTTCGGAAGTCACCTGGCTGAGCATCTGTTTTTCCTGCTCCCTGGTGGTCACCGCGGCCCCGAACCCGATTTCCTGCTTGCTTAGGCGCTCTTTGACAATTTTTTCCAGTCCGTTGAAGGCCCCGCTGACGATGAAGAGAATGTGCCGGGTGTTGATGGTGCGTTTCTCTTTTTTGCCGGTGCGGCGGTAGTGCTCGATGGCCTGGATCTGGGAAACCGGATCATGGGAGACCTTCAGATCCACCTCAGTTTCTTCCATGGGCTTCAGGAGGGCCCGCTGCACCCCGGTGCGGGAGACATCCGGGCCCCACACGCTTCCGGCAGAGGCAATCTTGTCGATTTCATCGATATAGATGATGCCGTACTGGGCCATTTCCAGGTCGTCGGCCGCGGCGTACACCAGGTCCCGCACCAGGTCCTCCACGTCCCCGCCCACATAGCCGGTTTCGCTGAACTTGGTGGCGTCCCCTTTGACGAAGGGGACCCCGAGCTTGTTGGCGATAAGCTTGATCAGGTAAGTCTTGCCCACCCCGGTGGGGCCGATGAGGATAATGTTGTTCTTGATGGCCCCCACCCCCGGTTCAGGCTCCCGCCCTTTCTCCAGGTAATGGCGGATGCGGTTGAAGTGGGTGCATACCTTGGTGGCCAGGATGCTCTTGGCCTCTTCCTGCCTAATGACGTATTCGTTGAGGTAGGCTTCCAGTTCTTCCGGCTTCAGGTCAAAATTGATCTGGCTGAGCTTCCCCGCCTTGCCTCCGCCCCTGGCCTCCGGCTCCGGCTTGGCCACCCAGTAGGGGGCGATCACCTTGATACGGCTGCCGTATCTCCTGGTGAGGTAATCGCTGATTTCTTTTTCCAGTTCTTTCTGGTCGGGTATTTTGTCCATATGTCAGGGTTTCTGAAAGGGAGAATAAAAGATCATGGTCCTTGCTTAAATTATAGCGGTAATACCCAAGGCCTGCAAGATACGCCGGTTTTCCGTCCCCTTGACGATTTCCTTCATCTCGTTTATGGTGATGCACATTCCATGAACCGTAATTCTTGATCTTTTTACTTTGAACCTTGAATTGCCCCATGAACGCACCTTTCCTTGACCGCTTGGCCCAGGCCCGGCCTGACCCCGGCGGCGGGGCCGCGGCCGCGTACAGCGCCGCGGTGGGCCTGGCCCTGCTCACCAAGATCATTCGCTTGGAAAAGGGACGTCGGTACAACGACGAACAGCAGGCCAAATTCTGGGATGAGCAACTGGCGGAAACCCGCCGGCTCACCCGGATTTTCCAGCAACTGCGGCAGGCGGATGTGGAGGCTTACCTGACCATGGCCCAGGCCCTATCCGTCCGGCAGCAGGGGGCCAACCTGCAAAAGGCGGTGGAAAAGGCCACCCACTGTCCCTGGCAGATCATGGAGCAGGCCTTGGTGGTCCTGGACCTGGTGGCTGCCGCGGGGGCCCGCTGCCGCCACCATCTCATCTCCGACCTGCTGGTGGCCACCGAGCTTCTGGGCGGCGCGCTTCAAGGCGCCTACCACATCGCCGCGGCCAATCTTCCCTTGATAAATGGGGAGGTTCGGCGCAAGGAGTGGGGGGCCCGATTGTCCCAGGCCTCCCACCAGGGACTGGAAGCCACCCTTCGGGTGCGCAGCCAGCTTCTGGCCCGGTTCCACGCCGCGCTTAATTCCGACCGGCTGGACTAAGGTGGAACAGCCGCGGCTGAATTTTGCCGGCAGGGGCGCCGGCTCGGACATCTAACAGATTGTGGAAAAAGATTATTTGGGGAAGGGGGCCAGGGATCGCGGCCCCTGCCCCTTCCCCAAACCCCTCCCCCCACCCCATAAATGGGATTTGGCTTCGTCAAACTAAGCTAAATCGGCTAGCCTCATCCCACCAAACCCCGGGAAGGAGGGTTTTTTCAACAGTCTGCTAAAGGTGATCAAAGCGCTCCTTGTCATATAACTGGATTTCGTAGGGGTTGCCAGTGATCCTCGCCGCGGACAACCTTACCGGGGCCGATCCTAAAGTCGCCCAGGCCCTGCGGGACCTCAACCCCCAGCCCCTGCAGGACTTGGCCCGGCGCTGCGCCGCGGCCGGGGCCCAGGTCCTGGACCTCAATCCCGGCTACCTCTCCCGGCGCCTGGAAGACCGCCTGGCCTTCCTGGTGGAGACGGTGCAGGAGGCCGTCACTCTCCCCCTTATCCTTGATTCCCCCAACCCCCGGGTGCTGGCCGGCGGACTGGCAGTTTGCCGGGACAAGCCCATCTTGAACGCGGTCACCCTGGAGAAAGAAAAGCTCGCGGAGATTTTGCCCCTGGCCGCAGCCCACCAGACTCAGGTGGTACTTTTGCTCCTGGATGAGAAGTCCCACCCGCCGCCCTCTCTCGAGGGCAAGCTGGCCCTGGCTGTGGAACTGCGGGAGAGGTGTCTCGCTGCGGGCTTAAGTGATGAACAGCTCATCTTCGACCCGGTGCTCCCCAACCTCAGATGGCCGGATGCCTGGTCCCAGATAGCGGCGGCCCATAAAACCGTGCGCTGTCTGGCCTCAGGGGCGCTCTTTGGAGCCTCGATGTCTAGCATGGTGGGATTGTCCAACCTGCGCAGCGGCTTGCGGAGGGTCTACCCGGTCCAAATGGAGATCACCGTCCTGGCCCTTTTTGCCGGGGCCGGACTGAGCCTGGCCCTGGTGGATGTGCTCAACCCCGCCCTGCGGGAGCAGATGCAACTCATGACGCAGATCATCGGGCCGTCGTGAAGCGCAACTTTGCCAGGAGAGACAAAACCTAAACCGCGCTCCCCAAAGGAAGGGGGGCGCCGTGCCCGCCGTTTTAAAAAAGGCGTTTGCAATGGACTCGGAAAAACTCGGAACCTTACTGGGGCGATCCCGGCAGCCGTTTTTTTTGATATAATAAATATTAAATTTCGCAAATAATCGTAGCGTCTTAAAGGAGCAGTCATCAACCGGCCCCTCGGCAATATCATCGGTTTAAAGCACCACCAGACCCGGCGGTTGGAGCGCCTCTATCGCCGCAAGGTGCCCCCCCGCGAACTGGTCACTCCGGAATTGGCCCGGCAGTTGGCCGAAATCTCGCGGGAAATCCATCGCCAGGTGGGTATTCTCGTAGATCGGGCCGGGTTTGTCACCCACGTCCTCGTGGGGGACGCGAAAGGTCTTTTTATTCCTGCCCTCCCCCGGGAGCGCGGCGCCAAAGGCCGCCTCAAGGGCCTGCGCCTCATCCACACTCATCTGGATGATAGCGCCCTTACCCAGGATGACCTCTTGGACTTGGCCCTCCTGCGCCTGGACGCGGTGGCGGCCCTGGCCGTGACTCCCCAGGGACTGCCGGGGGCCGTGCAAGTGGCCCATCTGTTGCCTCACGAGGAAAACGGGCGCAATTGGGGCCTGATCAGCGCGGATCACCTGTCCCGATTGGATCTCAATTTTGATCAGATGGTGCAATCCTTGGAAGAGGAGCTGGCCCGCCGCGGGGACGGCCGGGAAGGAACGACCGGCCGGGAGCGGGCCATATTGGTGGGCGTTTCCCCCCGAAGCCGGCTGGCAGCCGAGGATTCCATGGCTGAGCTCGCTGAACTGGCCGACTCCGCGGGACTTACGGTGGCTGCCACCGTTGTTCAGCACCGGCAACGCGCGGACTCCCGGTTTCTCATGGGCAAGGGTCGCCTGGCCGAATTGGTCATCCAGGCCCTGCAACTCGGCTCCGATCTGCTTGTGTTTGATGCCGAGCTCACCCCGGCCCAGGTGCGCTCCATTACCGACTTCACGGAACTGCGGGTCATTGACCGCACCCAGCTTATTCTGGACCTGTTCGCCCAGCGGGCCCGAAGCCGGGAAGGTAAGCTCCAGGTGGAAATGGCCCAGGTGAAGTACCTCCTGCCCCGCCTCAGGGGCCGGGACGATGCCCTGTCCCGCCTCACCGGCGGCATCGGCGGCCGGGGTCCGGGCGAGACCAAGCTCGAGATCGACCGCCGGCGCTTGCAGGAGCGCCTCCATCGGCTGAGCCGGGACCTGGAAAAAGTGCGGGCCGAACGCAAAGTGAGAAGGGAAGGGCGCAAGCGCCATCAGCTTCCCATCCTGTCCCTCATCGGCTACACCAACGCCGGTAAATCCACCCTGTTCAACGCCCTGACCCACGCTGCGGTTCTGGCCGAAGACCGCCTGTTTGCGACTCTGGACCCCACCAGCCGCCGCCTGCGGTTCCCCAGGGAACGGGAAGTGATCATCACCGACACGGTGGGTTTCATCCAGGACCTTCCCAAGAATCTCCTCGAGGCCTTCAAGGCCACCCTGGAGGAACTGGAGGAGGCCGATCTCCTCATCCATGTCGTTGATCTGAGCAACCCCCGTTTTCCGGAGCAGATGGCTGCAGTGGATCGAGTGTTGGCCTCTCTCGGGTTGACCGACAAGCCTGTCCTCAAGGTGTTCAACAAAATGGACCTGGTGTCGCCGGAACTTGCGGCCCTTCAGGTTCGCCTTCACCAGGGGGTGGCCATTGCGGCCCTAGATGACTCCACCCTGCCGCCCCTCATTGCCCGCCTGGAGGAAAAAGTGGAGGAATTGGCCGCCCCGTTTGCGGATTGGCAGGACCGGGAGAAACCCTGGGAAAGCCTGGGAGTGGACGGCTAACGGGGTTATAGAAAAACCTCCCGAGTATAGCGCCGGCGTCCTCGCCTGCGCTTTTCTGATCAGCCGAGGCCCCGCTTCCCCCATCCTCGGAGACCTTTTAGAAGGTCAGGGATAAAGGCGCAGGGTGCCCGAAGCCCCCACCGGATCGCAAAGCAGCCAGATTTCTTCGAAAGCATGGCCCCGGGGCACAATAATGTCATCCCAGTAAGTTTCAAAATCGCTTTTCATCCAGAGAGGATAGGTGTTGCGGATCACCAGCCAGGTCTTATCGCCGTACTGATGCTTGGCCTTGTAGTCCAAGATTCGGTTGAGTTCGTGGGGGAGCCGGTGGTTAACGGGTTCGGGCGGGGCTGGCACTCCGGAATCCGCCTGGTGGTTCATCCTGCCCAACAGTTTCTTGGCATCGTGGTTGTTGCCGCACAGGTGGGTCACTTCAACGCCGATCTGCTCGCCGTTGAGCAGACAATAGGTGTCCGGATTCGGCGGTTCGGAGAATTCTTTAAAAATCAGCCACCTGCGATGATTTTTCCGCTGATCCCGGATGAAGTAGAGGACTGCATAGAATTCCAGCTGCTTTTTTTCGTCGAGCTTCTTGACATTCATTGAAGCCTCATTCCTGTTCAGGTCAACAGCCAGGCTGGTTCTTGAGGTGTTGGAGGGATTGCCTTTAAGCCTGCCAGAGCACCTGGCGCAGGTCATGCCGCGGTCCCGCTTGGTCCAGAAGCGCCCAGCCGCAGCCTCGGGGGCCCAAGCCCGGGCGCAGCTTCCGGGGGGTGCCCGCCAGCGGCGACGGCAAGGGCCAGGAGGTAGCCGGCAGGGCCAGGTGGGAGGCAGGTTTTCGGTTAAAGGTAGTGGAAATTCCATCTCCTAAAAAACCGTAGTGGTGAACGTGGCCATGAAGAAACCAAACATTTTCAAACCGGGAAAGCCTCTCCAACACGGGGCCGCTGTCCCTGGTCCATTGGCCCCAGGGCCGATAGACGGGGATCAGTGGAGCATGGGACAGCACGATCAGCGGTGCGGTGGGGTCCAACTGGGGCAAAAACCCGCTCAGCCAGCGCTGTTGAGTCTCTCCCAGGATGAAGCCCGGCCCCTGGGAGCCATCCTGCCACGTCAAATCCAGGCCCAGAAGGTTGAGACCCTCGCATCGGTAAAGAAAGCGGCCTTCGTGGAAAAGTCGCCAGCCAGCAGTGCCCTTCACCGGGCAGCCGTCGCCTTCGCCCCGCACCGCCAGCACCGGCATGGGCAAGTCCGCTAATATTTCTTCCCCCAAAGCCAGGGCGCCGGAGTCCCGGTTGTGGGCCAGGTCTCCGGCGAAGAGCACCAGACGCGGCGCGGGGGTTAGATCCCTGACCTCCGCCACCGCCCGGGCCAGGGCCTTGGCTTCCGGGCGGCCAGGGCCGCCATCAGGCAGATGCGCATCGGCCAGGAGGGCCAGGCGGAGAGTGGGACTGCTGGCCTGGGCCGGTCGGGGGAGGCGCAAAGCCTGAAGGCTAAGCGCAGTCCAAAACCCGAATCCCAGGCACTTTATGAAGTCACGGCGTTGCATATTTTCTTGATTACCCGGGAGAAGATTTGATTTCTTGGATGGCCCAGTCAAAAATCTGTAAAAATTGCTGCAAATGGGCTTCGCTTCGCAGGACAGACAGATTGATCGAGGGCCGTTTGGTGATACTTTTCCTGGCAATGGCCACGCCGGTGATTTGATTCAGGCGTTCCAGCAGATCGAGACGTTTTCCTTCCTGCTCAAAGGGCGGCTTTTGCTGCATCCATTGAAACTGGATTTCTATGGTGCCATAGGTCCAGACGGAAAAGAGCCAATAGGTTTTCCCATTATGTTCTAACAAGGGAAAAAACGACCCGGACCTTTTTCCTTTCCCCCACCAGATATAGAGGTCATTGCTTTGGGCCCAGGATAGAATTTTATGGGCCACTTCGGCATCCTCCGGTCCCCGCCTTGCCTGCAATTCTTTAAAGAAAGAAGCCTCATCCCATTGTCTGCCTTCATCGGGAGGCGGTGGCGCCTTTTGCCCGATAACATTGGGGACCAAGGTCCTCAGACCCTGACCTGTATAATGTTTTAATTCCAGGGCCAAGACCTCCGCCGGGTTCATCTGGTAATTCAGAAATTCCACGATGCGCCGCAACTCAACCGGAATTTTGTCGGCCGCAAAAATCAATCGAATTCTGCCGGCTTGCAGATTGGTTTTTACCTGTTGCCAGAAGTTTTCGGGGCTGGATTCTGGCACCTCGGTTTCGAGGTTTAGAAATTCCGCCAAAACCTTTTCGGCTTTATCGCCATGGACAGCTTCAAACTGGGCCCGAATGCGTTCCGCGGGCCAGTAGATTACGGCATTGGCGGCATAGTCCAGCATCTGGCCCACCACCTCCCGGCGGAGTCGGCCATCAGTGCTACGCTTGACCTCCACAAGGGTGGGGATGCCATCCTGGTCCAGAAAGAGGTGATCCACGGCCCAGCGGTCCCCTCCACCCTCCTCGAAGGGGACTCCCGCCTCCCGCTTGATCAACAGCCACCGGCGGGGAGCGGCGCTATTGATTTGGTCTCCGGCGATAAGATGAGGGTGCTGGGCAAGCAATTTTTGCAAGAGGTCTTCGTTCTGAGGTTCCTCTTCCCGCATTTCCACTAATTGTTCATTATTTTTAATGAGATAAATGCTCCCGCCCATGGTGAGCCACTCCGGAATAACTAATGGCGGGGACGCCCGCGATGTATTCAGACAGAGGTTGGAAGCTCCTGCTTCTGTAGAGAGAATTGGGGGAGGAGGTAAGGGTGCCATGCCCGGCAGCATAAGCTTACAGACTGTGGGACCCCCATTCCCCTCCTACCTTCACAACACCCCCTTCGTCGACGGCGGGCCCTGGGCCCGGGGCTCCAGTTGGGTGGCCCGGTCCAGGGCCCGGCCCATGGCCTTGAAGATGGCCTCCATGATGTGGTGGGTGTTTTCCCCGTAAGGCACCTCGATATGGATGGTCATGCCGCCGTGGATGGCCACGGCCCGCCAGAACTCCTGCACCAGTTGCGGGTCCAGGGCCGCGGACAAGGGCGCGAAGCGCACGTTGAAATAGAGAAACGGCCGGTTGGACAGGTCAAGGGTTACCTGGGCCAGGGCTTCATCCATGGGCACCCGGGCTGAGCCATAGCGGCGCACCCCGGCTTTGTCCGCCAGAGCTTGCTTAAAGGCCTGCCCCAGGCAGATGCCGATGTCCTCTACGGTGTGGTGCTGATCCACCTCCAGGTCGCCCTTCGCCTTGATGCTCAGATCGAAATAGCCGTGGGCCGCGAAAAGGTGCAGCATGTGGTCGAGGAAGGGTATGCCGGTGGCCAAGTCCACCTGGCCTTTCCCGTCCAGGTTCAATTCCACCTGGACGTCCGTTTCCCGGGTTTTCCGGGTCACTCGGGCTTGGCGGGTCATGGGCAAGCTCCCTCGGCTGGGGTTTGCCGGCATTATATAACACTTCCGGGCATCGGTAAAACGGGAATGTTACAGAGACCCTGGCAAAAGGGAATCCGGGGCCAAACCCTCAGGGGAGAAAGCCAGGCGGTATCGTGCCGGCGAAAGCGCCTGCCCTGCCAGAACCCATAAAATGATGAAAGGATTATCTCACGAAGGCCTCTTTGTGTTAGAATAGCAAGTGCTGGAATCCGGGCCAGGGGATCCGACGGCGCTCGGAGTTGAGGATGCCCGCGCCGGGCGTTGCCCAAACCTACCGGCCTCAGGTCCGCAAATTTACAAAATCCGTGGAATAGTCCATGTCTCTGGCACCAGGTTTCTTCCGCACCTTAAGCCGGCTTTTCCTTATCGTCAGTTGGACCGCGTTTCTGGCCGCGCTTGAGGTAGTTGCAGCCCAGGCCCAACCCCGGGCCGAAATTCCCGAGACGGTTCACAACTTCGGTCAGGTGCGGGACGATATGACCCTGAGCCATACCTTTGAGGTCAAAAATACGGGCAACCGGGAACTGCGGATCCTGGAAGTGGACCCGGACTGCGTCTGCACCGTGGCCAACTATGACCGGGTCATCCCCCCCGGCGGGACGGGAAAGGTCACCCTGGAATTGAAGCCGTATTCCGTGGGGCGCGCCTTTAACAAAAAGACGCTGATCAGGTTCAACGCCCCGAACCAGCCCTCCGTGAACCTGGTTTTAAAAGGGGAGGCCCAGAAAAGCATAGAAATTGTGCCCAGCCACATTATTCGCCTGCAAGGGGGCCCCAGTGCCAATCCCACGGCCCAGGTGCGCCTAATCTCCAACCTGCCGTTCCCTTGGGAAATCACCAAGGTGCAAAATTCCAATCCTGACCAAATCGACGCGACCCTCAAAACCGAAAAACCGGGGAAAGTCTATGTCCTTGAGGTGAGAAGCAAGTATCGGGATCAGGGGCATTACGTCAGCACGATTGAGCTTTACACCAACGCGATTCACCGGCCCAAGATAGTCATGCGGGTGATTGCCGACCTCAAGGCAGGCCCGGCCGTGATCCCGTAAGCAATAATTCGTTCAGGAGGTGTTGGGCCGCCTCCCGGCTTAACTGGCGCAGGAGCAGGTCCTTTTCCTTGGGAGCCACCAGACCCGGGGCTACAGGCGTTCCCAGGCTGATCTGGTCCCGGAACGCGAACAGCCTCTGTCCCTTTCGGGTAATGGTTCCGGAAATGACCAGGACGGCGTGCAGTCTGCCGATCAGCCAGCGCAAGCGCTCGCCCTGGATGGAGAGGCGCTGGATAGTCCCGGATACCTGGCAGGCGGTTTCTCCCTGGCCCAGCTTCAAGCCCTGGGCCTGCCAACTGCGGACCAGTTCATCCTGAAAGATTTTTTGAAACGCTTCGGAGGAAGCCTCGTTGTCGGTGGCCACCATAAAGGGGCCGATGGTGTAAGTGGCCTCCTCGGGGTTAAAGCCCGGGGCGAAGTAGGATTCCTGAACGTACCGGCCGGGCTGGAAAGCCAGGTCGGCCGGGGCGGGGGGCACGGCCAGGGTCGCACAGCCCTCCAATGCGGCGATAAAAGCTGCCAAGACGCAGGCCAGCGAGCAAATCAAACGGCGCATGGCCATCTCCATATCACATCCAACTGCCTGATACCAAGGAATTCGGCCCAAGGTATCGGAAAGGAGAGCACATGGCAGCGGCACAGAAACTCACGTTATCAGTTATCAAGGCAGACGTCGGGGGCATGGTGGGGCACTGTTCTTCCCACCCGGACATGCTGGCCCTGGCGCAGGAACACGTGGCCGCCGCGGTTAAACGGGGTCTATTGGTGGACGGCCAGGTGCTCCACGTCGGCGACGACGTGGAATTGATCATGACCCACCACCGGGGGGAAAACAACTCCGAGATTCACCAATTCGCCTGGGACACGTTTCTGGATCTCACCCAGCTGGCCAAACGCATGAAGCTTTACGGGGCCGGTCAGGATATGCTGGCCGACGCCTTTTCGGGCAACGTCAAGGGCATGGGACCGGGCGTGGCGGAAATGAGTTTCGTGGAGCGCAAGAGCGAGCCGGTGGTGATTTTCATGGCCGACAAGACCTCGCCCGGGGCCTGGAACCTGCCGGTGTTCAAGATGTTCGCCGACCCCTTCAACACCGTCGGCCTGGTCATCGACCCCTCCATGCACCGGGGCTTCCGGTTCAGGGTTCTGGACATTTTTGAGAACAAGGAATGGTTTCTCTCCTGTCCGGAGGACATGTACGACCTTTTGGTTCTCATCGGCGCCTCGGGGCGGTATCTCATAGAGAGCACCTACCGCAAAAAGGACAATGAAATCGTGGCCGTGGCTTCTTCGCAGAAACTGGGCCTCATTGCCGGGCGCTATGTGGGCAAGGATGACCCGGTGCTGATCGTCCGGTCCCAGTCGGGTTTTCCCGCGGTGGGAGAAATCCTCGAACCCTTTGCCTTTCCGCACCTGGTGGAAGGCTGGATGCGCGGTTCCCACCACGGCCCGCTGATGCCGGTCTCCTTTGCTGACGCCCGGCCCATCCGCTTCGATGGGCCGCCCCGGGTCATCGCAGCCGGTTACCAGCTCTGCGAGGGCAAATTGATCGGGCCCGTTGACCTGTTCTCCGACGTCGCTTATGATGAGGCCCGGAAAGAGGCGAGCCGTATCGCCACTTACATGCGGCGCCACGGCCCCTTTGAGCCTCACCGCTTGGGGCTCCACGAGATGGAGTACACCACGCTGCCCCAGGTCATGGCTTTTATCTTTGAAAAGTCGGCCATCCCGCGGCGGAGCGACCTCGAAGACGAGCTCCAGAAAAAATATCCGCATCTCCGGGAAGTCAGGGTGGTGGATCCGGGGCTCAAAGACTTGGATGCCATTCAAAAGACCGTGGCCCGGGAAGGCGCGTACTACCTGGAGGAAATCGCCTGGAACGGCGCCAGGATCGGCTTGTCCGGCGGCAAAACCATCTATTACCTGATCACTTATCTTGAGCCGGAGCGGCTTTCCGGACTGCACCTCTACCCCTTGACTTTGACTCCCATCCTCACCATGCCGGGGCTGACCGCCAATGCCATGGTGGGCATGATGAGCACCAAGTATCCCGATGCCACGGCCTATAATCTGCCCACCATCCCGGTAACCTCCCGGGAGGAATATGAGAAACAGATGGCGGTCAACCCTGAGATGTTGAAGATTTACCGGGATATCTGGGAAGTGGAGATCATGATCCTGGGCATCGGCTACCTGACCGGGCCGCTGCCCGGATTCAGGGCCTTGGCCCAACAGGAACTCAACCTGACCGCGGAAGACCTGGCCGCCAAAGGGGTGGTGGCGGAAATCAACCACACGCCCATCGACGCCAACGGCGAGCCCATGCTGGACACCCAGGATAAAGAACTGGCGGCGCTGACCCGGCGGGTCATCGGCGTCGGCGCTCTGGAATTGCGGGAGCGGGCTGCCAGGCCGGACCGCTATGTGGTGGCCGTGGCCGGTGGGCTGGAAAAGACCGAAGCCATCCGGGCCTGCCTCAAAGGAAAGTATTTCAATGTACTTATCACCGATGCGTATGTGGCCGAGGCCCTGGTAAGATAAACCTTTCGGAGTCCGGCGGTCCACAATTTACCGCCGTAAGGGTAAAGTCCCCTTTTATCCAAAGGGGGGGGCAGGGAATTATCAGAACCTGGCAATAATCTTCTCTGACCCCCTTTAAAGGGGGGCAAGAAGCCGGCATCATAAGCCCGAGCCCTTATTGTCCGGATGCCAAAGTTTAAACAGATCGCTCTTTGGGGGGCCGGCCTCGCAGCCCTTCTGGTGCTGGGGAGCCTGGGATATGTTTTTATTGAGGGCTGGAGCTTTTTTGACGGTCTTTACATGACCGTCACCACCCTCACCACTGTGGGCTATGGCGAGGTTCACCCCCTGGACAAAATCGGGCGGGCCTATACCATGGTCCTCATCCTCACCGGGGTGGGGGTCATGCTCTATATTGTCGGGGCCTTGGCCCGGGTGGTGGTGGAAGGGGAAATCCAGGAGGCCCTGGGAAAACGAAAGATCAGGCGACAGGTGCAAAAACTCAAAGACCACTATATAATTTGTGGTTTTGGCCGCTTGGGCAGTATCATTGCCAGGCAGCTGGCCGAAGCCAGGCTTCCCCTGGTGGTGGTGGAAAACAATCCCGAACTGATCCCTATCCTGGAATCACAGGGGTATAGGTTTGTGGCCGGGGACGCCACCCGGGAAGAGGTTCTCCTGGAAGCGGGCATCGAACGGGCCAAGGGCCTGGTGGCCGTACTGCACTCGGACGCGGGCAACGTCTATGTCACCTTGACCGCCCGCAGCCTCAACCCCAAACTGTATATCGTGGCCCGGGGCGAGGAGGCGGGTTCCCACCAGAAGCTCTTACGGGCCGGGGCGGACAAGGTGGAGTCGCCCTATGAAATGGGCGGGCGCAAAATGGCCCACACCATCCTCCGTCCCACGGTGGTCACCCTCATGGAACTGGCCATGCAGGAGGGGGTGGAGTGGAGCATGGAAGAAATCGCGGTCAAGGAGAACTCCCCCTTGGTGGGCGTGCCCCTCATAGACACAGGGATCCGCAAGGACCTGGATCTTATCATCGTGGCCATCAAGCGGGCCGACGGAACTCTGCTCTTCAACCCCACCCCGCAAACCACTCTTCAGGGCGGGGATACCCTGATTGCGGTGGGCATGCGGCATAACCTGGAAAAACTCGAGGAGATCATGAGCCCCCGTTAACAAGGGCTGCAAGATGTCCTCGTGATGGTCTTTTTCACTTCAATGCACCGGAGGTTGGAATGCCCGGAAAAGTAATCGGCCGCGAAGTCAGCATCACCTTTTACGGCCACGCTGCGTTTAAACTGTCCGGCCAAGGCGTGACCGTGGTCATTGACCCCTGGCTCAGCAACCCCGTTCTCAACACGCCGGTCTCCCAGTTGGGGCCGGTGGATGTCATTCTTGTGACCCACGGCCACGGCGACCACGTCGGTGAGACCGTGCCCCTGGCCCAGGCCACCGGGGCCCAGGTGGTGGCCATCCATGAACTCTCCCAGATCCTGGCCGGTCAGGGCGCCCCCCGGGTCATCGGCATGAACAAGGGGGGCACCGTGACCGTACATGGGCTCACGATCACCATGACCACGGCGGTGCACTCTTCCACTGTGGAGGTGGGAGGCCGGATGGTTTCCGCCGGCGACCCCGGAGGCTTTGTGGTGGCTTTCCCCAACGGCTTCACGGTTTATCACGCCGGGGACACCGCAGTATTCAAGGATATGGAGCTTATTCGGGAGCTGTACCGTCCCGAAGTGGCCCTGCTTCCCATCGGCAGCCACTATGTGATGAACCCGAAGGAAGCGGCCCTGGCTTGCCGGCTGCTGAGGCCCCGCTTCGTCATCCCGATGCACTTCGGCACCTTCCCGGTGCTCACCGGCACCCCGGAAGAACTCAAAGCGCTGCTCACGGACCAGCCGGAAACCCAGGTGCTTACCTTGAAACCAGGGGAAACGGTGGACTAGGCATCATGGGGCCGGGGGGAGTTTGAGGGAGGAGGCAGGGGGTCGCGATCCCTGGCCCTCCTCCCGCAATCCCCCCATAATAAGTTTCACGGAGCATTACATGCGGCGGCGGAAAGTGTGGCAGGCATATCCGGAACGGCAGGACCTGGTTCAGCAGGTGAGTTCCCTTCACGGTCTTCCGCCGCTCATCGCCCGCCTCCTCCTGAACCGGGGGCTTTCCGACCCCGACGATATCCTGGTTTTTCTGGAGCCTACCCTTGAGCGCCTGACTTCCCCCTTTGACCTTCCGGACCTGGAGGCGGCGGCCGCCCGCCTGGCCCGGGCGGTGCGGCGGCGCGAGCCTCTGGTCGTATATGGGGACTATGACGCGGACGGGCTCACCGCGGCCTCCCTGCTGACCCAGTTTTTCCAGGAACTGGGCCTGCCCTGCCTAACCTATATTCCGGACCGCCTGACCGAGGGCTACGGCCTCAACCAGCCCGCGCTGAAGAAGCTGGCAGGCCAGGCGCGGCTCCTGGTGACCGTGGACTGCGGGGTCAGCGATGTCGCGGAGACGGCCTGGGCCCAGGCTCACGGTCTCGAGGTCATCATCACGGACCACCACGAACTGCCGCCGGAGCTGCCCCCGGCCCTGGCCGTGGTCAATCCCAAACGGGGCGGCGAGGACTACCCCTTTGCCATGCTTTCCGGGGTGGGGGTGGCGCTGCTGCTGGCCCTGGGCGTCAGGGCCCGGTTGCGCGACGAAGGCTGGTTTAAAAATCACCCCGAGCCCAATCTCAGAAACTACCTGGACTTGGTGGCCCTGGGAACCGCAGCGGACGTGGTCCCGGTATTGGGGGAGAACCGCATCCTGGTGCACCAGGGGCTCAAGGTTATGGAGGAAACTCGTCGTCCGGGATTGCTGGCCCTGAAGGAAGTGGCCGGGATGAACGGTAAAATTGTGACCTTCCGGGACCTGTGCTTCAGGCTGGCTCCCCGACTTAACGCGGCCGGGCGCCTGGGCCAGGCCCTGGGCGCACTCCAGTTGCTGCTGGCCACCGATCTGGGCCAGGCCCGCAATCAGGCAAGAATCTTAAACGAGCTCAACCGCCGACGCCAGACCCTGGAAGGGGAGGTCTTGCAGCAGGCCCGCAATTTGATCCAACGGCAAGGCCTGGACCGGCGGCCGGTCATGGTCCTGGGCCAGGAGGGCTGGCACCCCGGGGTCCTGGGAATCGTGGCCGCCCGCTTGGCCGAAGAGTTTCACCGGCCCGTGGCTCTGGTGAGTCTGAAAGAAGGCCTGGGCAAAGGCTCGGCCCGCTCCATCGAGGGCTATCACCTGTTTCAGGGTCTGAAGGCCTGCCGCCGGCATCTTCTCAAGTTCGGGGGGCATGACGCGGCCGCGGGCTTCAGCATCCTCGGGGAAAACCTCCCGGCCCTCCAGGAGGCCTTGGAGGACGCTTTCCTGACGCAAGTGGGGGAGGCGCGCCTGCGCCCCACCCTAAGGGTAGACGCCGCGGTGGATTTATTCGACCTGAATGAGGAATTCTATGCGCATCTTCAGCGCCTGCGACCCTTTGGTCCCGGAAACCCCGAGCCGGTCTTTGTGTGCGAGACCCTGGAATGCCTCACTTCCCGAGTGGTGAGGGAGCGCCACCTGCGGGTGCAGCTTTCCCAGGGCGGAGTGGTCGTAGAAGCCATTGCCTTTGACCAAGCCTCGCTGCATCCCCTCTCCGGCCCCCTCGAGGTAGCCTTGAGCACCCGCTTTTCCTCCTTCATGGGCCAGATGACTCCGGAACTCAGGCTTCTGGACTGGGGCCGCCCCAGCCGATGAAGTTTCGCTTCAAGGTTTCCGGTATCCCGAACAACCCTCTGTGCTTAAGGCCCAGCCTAAACTTGAATTCGAGACTTCAGGCAAAATCAGGTAGGACAGGCTTCCGGGGCGCCTGGGCAAACAATTCCTTGATCACACAAAAATTCCTCAATCATGAACCTTTCAAGACCAAAATACAGAAAAGCGCAAATCATAAAAGTAATATCCTTGCCCGACGGACTCTAGTGTGATAGAGGTTTATAATTCTAGTGCCAGGGTCCTAAGGAGGGATTATGGCTGGAAGGGGCATCAATAAGGTGATCCTCATCGGGAATCTCGGGGCAGATCCGGAGATCCGTTATACTGCTAATGGCACCGCGGTGGCGAGACTCAATATAGCCACCACGGAGTCCTATATTGACAAGGACGGCAACCGCCAGGAGCAGACGGAATGGCACCGCGTGGTGGCCTGGCGCAAACTGGCGGAAATTTGCGGACAATATCTTTCCAAGGGAAAACAAGTCTACATCGAGGGACGTTTGCGCACCACCTCTTATGAAAAGGATGGAGTCAAACGCTACACCACCGAGATCGAAGCCCGGGAGATGCTCATGCTTGGAGGGACTGGGGACCGCGGCGCGGGCAACCGTGATTACGAGCCGCCCTTTGCCCCGCCCCCGGGGGGCGTCCCGGAGGATGATATTCCTTTTTAATGAAAAGCCGGGCCGCTCTGCGCCAGAAGGTCAAAGGCCTGCTCGAAAAGGGGGATTTTCCGGAACTGGTGGCCTTGGCCGGCCGGGAAAGCTCCGTAACCGGTCTCATCATGCAGTTCCTCTATGACCCCCAGGACCCTTTGCATTGGCGGGCTCTGGAAGGACTGGGACATGTGGCCCATGGCCATCCCCGGCAGGTGCAAAAGATCATCTCCCGGCTTCTATGGCTGCTCAATGAAGATTCCGGCAGTTTCGGCTGGGGGGCGGCCGCGGCCCTGGGAGAAATCGGGCGGCACGAAGCTTCCGTGGTGGCCGATATTATCCCCATGTTTTGCGGGTTTCTGACGGATCCCTTTGCCCGGGTAGCCATGCTCTGGGGAGTGGGCCGCATGGCCGAGGTGCATCCCGAAATGCTGGACGAATTGACACCGTTCCTCCTGCCCGGCCTGGAGGATGAGGACCCCCGGGTGCGGGGCTTGAGCGCCTGGACCTTGGGAAGGCTCAAGGAAAAGGGGGCCAGGGGAAAATTGGTCAAATTGCTTGATGATGAAAGCCCTTTGGACCTCTATGACCGAGGGGAACTGCGCCGCACCACCGTGGCCGAAATCGCCCGCGAAGCGCTGGCCGTCCTGGAATGAGGTTGCCATTTTCCCGCAGGGGAGTTAATAATACTGGACACCACCCAACTTGATCACCCAAAGGAAGGAAGAGATATGGTCTGGCTGATTCTGGCTTTTCTCGTAGGAATTTATGTAGGCTACAAATACCCCGACCAGGTGGGCAAGGCTGTGGACGCCGGCAAGAAAATGGTCAACGATATCAAGGATAAATTCGGCAAGAAAGAAACGCCGCCTAATCCCTGAACCCCAAAAAGCCTGGTAAATTGACCAGGCCCTTTCAGTGCGCCAGGGCAATGACCGCGGCCTGGCGGCCGGTGATCCGATCCCGCCGGTAAGAAAAAAATTCCTCCTCCCGGCAGCGGGTGCACAGCTTGGCGGACTCGATGTTTGCGGGGTTGAGGCCCGCCGCGCGGAGCTGGTCGAAGCTGAGCCGCCAAAGATCGAAGTAGGCCGGGCGCACCTGGTATTTCCACAATTCCGGGGGGAATTCCGTGCGATAGTTTCGGAACTCGGCGCAGCAGGGCCCCAATCCCGGCCCGATGGCGGCATGGAGCGCCTCAGGGCGGGAGCCGCAATGCCGGGCCAAGAGGCGAACGGTGCGGCCCAGAATGCCGGCGACCTGGCCGCGCCAACCACAATGGACGTGGGCCGCCACTCGATGCTCCGGGTCATAGAACATCACCGCCTGGCAATCGGCCTGCTTGATGACCAGGCCCAGTCCGGGTTGCGCAGTGATCAGGATGTCCACTTCGGGGATTTCCCCCGATGTAAAGGCAAGGCCGTCGCTGATCACGGCCTCTTTCAAACCGTGCACCTGGATGGCGCTGATGAGCCGGTCCACTCCCAGCACCCGCTGCACCCGGCGCCGGTTTTCTGCCACCCGTAGGGGCAGGTCGCCCACGGCCAAGCTGACGTTGAGGCTGCGATAAGGACCGGTGCTTACCCCGCCCTGCCGGGTGAACACCCCATGGATCAGCCCTGGAAAAGCCGCAAGGCCGGGGAAGCGGTAGAGTCTGACACCACCTATTTCCACCAGTTCCATAATGGGCCTTACTGTATCATGTTTCGAAGGAGGCATTGATGGCCGTAAAAAAAATTCTCCTCGTGCAGCACCTGGATTGGGAAGGACCGGGCGGGCACCTACGGGCGGCCCTGGCCGAGGCTGATATCCCCTTCGAGGTGGCCGAGGTCTGGCACCGGCCCCTGCCGCCCCTGGAACCTTACGCCAGCCTTATTGTCCTGGGCGGTTCTCCCAATGTGGATGAGGAAAAGGAATTCCCCTATCTCAAGCCATTGAAAGCCCTGATCAAGGAGGTCATTGCCTCCGGCCGGGCCTATCTGGGGTTCTGCCTGGGACACCAGCTCCTGGCCCACGTGCTGGGCTGCCGGGTTGGGCCGCTGCCCCGGAAATCCATTGGGTTCATCACCGGCCATCTTACCCCCCGAGGGCAGGCCCATCCCGTGTTTCAGGGTTTGCCGGCCGAGTTCCGGCTTTTCAAGTGGCACGGCCAGGGAGTTCACCTGCCGGTGCCCCAAGGACTGGAAATTCTGGCCAGCTCCCCCGCCGCGCCGGTGGAGGCTTTAGGGATTATGGGCAATCCCCGGGTGGTGGGCCTGCAATTCGATAATCATGCCGATGCCAAAGACGTGGCCAAATGGCTGGCCCACGACCGGGAATGGGCCCTGGCCGGGTCCGGCGTCGATCCCGACGTCCTGTTGTCCCAGGCTTCCGGGGAAGAAGCCGCTATGGGAGAAGAATTCCGCCGCTTTATGGGCAATTTCTTCCGAGTTGCCGGCCTGATCTGAGGCTTTTCCCACCCGCCGCCACCTTTCCCAAATCGGTTTCCCCTTTGTCGATGACACCGGACTTGCTGGCTGAAGCCGGTTGTGTCGGATTTTCCTCCCCAAAAGAAGAATCTTGGGGGAATAATAAAAATTCTTCCAGAAAGTTGGCATCAAATTTGAATAATAGATGAAAAAAATTTAGGTGGGGGGAAGGCCATGAAACGTAACAAGCGTACAACCGTTCTGGCTCATGAGGACCTGACGCCCTTAACTGAACACATTTTAACCAAGATGGGAAAGGAAGGCTCGGCCATCCGCAAACGCCTCAAATCTTTTTACCGGACCCGGGCGGTGAGTATGGATGAAAGCTTCGATGCTGCCCTGGAGTCCACGGTTTGCGAGGCAGCGTCAAATTAACCGGAGGCCGCCACAGGTAGGCAAAAATTTCCGGGTAAGGAGGTTTTCGTAAAATCCATTCCGAAAATCTCCTGGAAGTATGGAGCAGGCGCCTTGGTCTAACCTTATAAAAAAACAGGAGACGGAGGGAGGCAGGGAGTTCTGCAGGAGGAGAAAGTCTATCCTTAGCGCAAGTCTATACTTTTGACGCCAGAGAGCCGGCCAATGTCAAAAAACTGTCGGGGGGACAGGCTGAAAGATTGCTCGGGGCGCTTGGCAAACCGGTCCCCGGGTCAGCCAGTCCAAGGCTTTCCAGGGTGAGGCAGGGTTTTTATTGACGCAGCCCTGACCTGCCAGTATATTGTCAGCCAGGCCCTATTCAGGAGAATCTGGCATGTCCTGGCTGGTCTTATGTCTTGTAGTTGTTTCCCTGGCGTGCGGCTGCGGCGGGAGGATACTCACCCAATGGCCCCAGAAAAAAATATTTGCTGAATATTTCCGGCTGCACGATGTGAAGTTGGGCATGAGCCAGCAGGAGGTAGAGGCCATCATGGGTCCTCCACAGATCAAAGAGGAGGGGGACTTCAAGGGGGGGCATTACGTGCTGTATTTTTACCGCACCCACAACATGGATTATGAAGGGAGCAACACGGTGCGGGGCGGCTACACTCCTTTTGTCTTCCAGGATAGCCGCCTGATAGGCAAAGGAACCAGGGCCTATCTCCAGGCAGTGGACCGGTTGTCTTGGACCCAGGAATTGACCACGCCGGCCCCTCCTTCGACCCAATCCATTCAACAGAGACGGACCTGGTAAGAATTGCTTGCCAGGTTTAAGCCAGGGTGCCCCGCTTTGGGCGATCCGCCGACGGAAAGGGCGCGACCGCAGCGGGCGTTTTGATCCGAGAGTGCCCCAGAGAGGAAAGCTGCCAGGGCTGCCGGAAGCTCAAGGCCGAAGGAATTACCCCCGCGAACCGCTGGATTTTCACGTCTTGGTTTCAGCGAATCAACACACGGTTGTCAGGAGATCTCCTGGTTCAGGTGGCGGCAGAGCCAGGCATAGGTTTTCCTGAGCCCGTCCTCGAGGGAGGTTTGGGCGCGCCAGCCCCTGCTGGTCAAGCGACTCACGTCCAGGAGTTTGCGGGGAGTTCCATCCGGATAGCTGGGGTCAAAGGTCAACCGGCCCTGAAAGCCCACCACCCGGGCCACCAGCCGCGCCAGCTCCGCGATGCTGAGGTCCTCTCCCACCCCCACGTTGATTATCTCAGGCTCTTCATAATGCTCCATGAGAAAGAGGCAGGCATCCGCCAGATCATCGATATAAAGGAACTCCCGGCGGGGCGTGCCGGTGCCCCAGATGGACACTTCCTCGGCGCCCTGGACTTTGGCCCGGTGCAACCGCTGCAGGAGTCCCGGTATGACATGGGAGTCCAGGGGGTCAAAGTTGTCGCCTGGACCGTAAAGGTTGGTGGGCATGGCCGCAAAGAAAGGCGCCCCATACTGTCTCCGATAGGCCTGGCACATGGTGATCCCGGCAATCTTGGCCACCGCGTACGGCTCGTTAGTGGGTTCCAGTTTGCCGGTCAAGAGATATTCCTCTTTCAGGGGCTGGGGGGCGAACTTGGGATAAATGCAGGAACTCCCCAGAAACAAGAGCTTCTTCACCCCGTGCAGGTAGGCCTGGTGCAGGACATTGGTCTGAATCATCAGGTTGTCATAAATAAATTCCGCGGGATAGGTGCTGTTGGCTCGGATGCCTCCGACCCGGGCCGCGGCCAGAAAGACATAGTCGGGCCTGACCTCAGAGAAAAAAGTTTTGACCGCAGTCTGGTCCCGCAGATCTAGTTGCTGCGAGCCGCGGCCGATGAGATTGCGGAAACCCGCCTGCTCCAGGCGCCGCCAGATGGCGCTTCCCACCAGGCCCTGGTGCCCGGCCACATAAATCTTGGCGTCTCTGTCCATATTTGCCATCTCCGCTCAATAGGCATTTTTGTCCGAAACGGTTTTAAAAATCGTCTGGCAGATAAGCCGCAGATCCAGCCAAATGGACCAGCGGCGCAAATACTCGAGGTCATAAGCCAGTCTTTGCTCCATTTTTTCCAGGGTTTCGGTCTCACCCCGGAGCCCGTTGACCTGGGCCAGCCCGGTGATGCCGGGGCGGACCTTGTGGCGCAGCATATAGCGGGGCAGGCGCTGCCGGTAAAACTCGTTGTGCGCCACTGCATGGGGGCGAGGGCCGACAATGGACATGCTCCCCTGGAGGACATTGAAAAATTGGGGCAGTTCATCAAAGCTGGTGCGCCGGAGAAATTTCCCAAAGGCCGTCAAACGGGGATCATTCCTGCACGCCTGGGTTATTGTGGCGCCGTCTTCGCACACCGTCATGGTGCGAAATTTCAGAACTTTGATCTCTTCGCCTCCCAGGCCATAGCGGCGCTGCCTGAAGAACACCGGACCGGGGGAGGTAAGTTTCACCCCCAGAGCCAAAGCTATAAGGAGGGGTGCGGTGCACACCAGAAGGAGACTGGCCAGGACCACATCCAGAATCCGCTTGGTCAGGGCATTCACCCCGAAAAAGGGGGTCTCCCAGAGCGAAATAAGGGGAATACCCCTCAGGTCGGTAAGGCTGGACTGAAACAGGGAATAAACAAACACGTCCGGGGCAAAGTAGACGGACGCGGTGGTGTCCTGCAGCTTCTCGATAATTTCCCGGAGCCGCGCCTGGGCCTGCATAGGCAGGGCCAGGTATACTATATTCACCTGATGTTCCTGGACAAAACTCACCATGTCATCCAGGTTGCCCAGCAGCGGAAACTCTTGCCGGTTCTTGTTCAAGACGATCTTCCTTCCTGTCTTATGATCATCAAAGAAGCCCAGGAAATGGATCCCCAACCAGGGCAAGTCAATGAGGCTGCAGGCCAGGTGCCGGCCCACCGCGCCGGCTCCGGCGATCACGGCGGTGCGGAAGTTCCAGCCCCGGCTTCTCATCAACCCCAGGACCGTGTATACCAGCAGGCGCACTGCCAAGAGGGCCAAAGGGGTGAGAATTATCCAGGGAAGCAGCACTCCTCGGGAAAATACGGTCGTAGTTTTGGTCGCAAAACCCAAGGCCAGCAACAAACCGACGACAATAACCCAGGCCACCGCGACTCGCCGCCCTAAGCGGATAAAGTCAACACCCCGCCAGGGGCGGTAGAGTTGGGAGGCTCGAAAGACCAAAAGTGTCAGTAGAAAGGCCACCGAGGCCAGGACATGATATTGTTTCTGAAAGGGAACGCCGTACAACAGGGCCAGGGCGGCCAAAGCAAGGACCACCACCAGTCCGTCCAGAAACCACTGGATCAGGGCTACCAGCCACTGGTAATGGGTGAGGAAGCCGTGACGAGAGGTTGACATTGTCCTCCCAATTTCTATTCAGATCTTGTTAAAAAGGCCCGGAGCAATCTGCCTAAATTCTCCGGAACAATCAGAAACTGGTTTTTTGCCAAGGCATAGAGATTTGTCGGACCCCCACGTGGGACAGTCTCCAGTATAAATTGCAATATTAACGATGCGGCCTGGTTGCAATCAATGCCAGAAGCAAAGAGAGCCGAAGAATGATATTCTTTCCCTGGCTCAAGGCCATTAATTTTTCAAAGTTCAAGAAATGATCTCCTGCAGTTCCGCCCGAGGCTTCAATTCCTGGGTTTCTGCAAAGGATTTGCTCCTGGAAATTTTTTCGCAGTCTTACCGCAGGATTGGAACTGTTCCCAGCAGTTCGAGACAAATCTTTTCAATTCTTCCTCAAAGTGGGGACGGGCAAAGCGGGTTGCATTGGTCCGGCAGGCCCGGGGCTCCAGGTGATCCCGGTGCCTGTCAAACCAATCGAGAGCTTCGAGCACTGATGGCACGGTCTGTTCCCGAAAAAATACCCCGGTTGTTCCAGGCTGGGGCCGCTGCCCGGGGAAAATTCCCTTGATGGTTTCCAGGCAACCCCCGGCGCCGAAAGCTATGACCGGGGTCCCCGCGGCCTGGGCCTCCACCCCGGCTATGCCGAATTCTTCCCGGGCGGCAAAGATAAAGGCCCGGGCCCGCCGCACCAGGTCAACCACGACATCATCTGGTTGCCAGCCTAAGACCTGGATGTGCTCCCGCTGCCAAGCCTTGATTTTCGGCAAATCCGGCCCTTCGCCTATGACCAGCAGCTTTTTGCCCGCCTGGGCGCAGGCGGCTGCAATCAGTTCCACCTTCTTGTAAGGGACCAGGCGGGAAACCGTCACGAAAAAATCCTCCTTGCTTTCTTGGACAGGAAATCGCTCGATATCCACGGGGGGGTAAATGACCGTGCTCTCCCGCCCATAAAACCGCCGGAGGCGCGCGGCCGTATAGCCGGAGTTGGCGATAAAATGGTCCACCCGGGGCGTGCTGGCGACATCCCAGAGGCGGAAATAGTGGAAGACCGCCTGGGCCAGCATTTTTTTTAAAGCCCCCCGCCCTCCGGCAGTATCCAGGTAATCCCTGGTCAAGTCCCAGGCATACCGGGCGGGGGAATGGCAATAGCAAATGTGCAATTGTTCGCCGTGGGTAAGGACCCCCTTGGCAATGGCCGCGGAGGATGAAATTATCAGGCCTGCTTCCGACACGTCCAGACTTTCCACCGCCAGAGGCATCAAGGGGAGATAGAGCCGGCGCTGAGAGCGGCTGAAAGGCATTTTTTGCAGGAAAGAAGGGATGACCGGTGTTCCCCGGAGAAATCGGCGGTGGGGTCCGGGCAGGAAATCCACCAGGGTGAAGAGCCGTTCAATGGGGAAACACCTCAGGATGGACTCGAGAACCTTTTCTGAGCCGGCATAGGTATAGAGCCAATCATGGACTGCAAAAATCGGTCTGTCCTGCATGGTTGACCTCAGAGAGGCACCTGCTCTTTTCCCCCCGGAAGTTGGCAGGATTTTTTGTTAGGGCTGGTGATGAGCGGCAGGAAAAATAAAAGAAAGAACAAGCCGATAATCATCTGGATAATGGTCGCACTGGCAAAATTAAATTCCTGTTCGATTCCCAAGACTACCGGCATCCCGAAGACAGCCAAAAGAATGCAACTGGACAGCGGGCTTCCTCTTCGCTGCCAACTTTCCAAAAGACCCACGAGCAGGCCATAAATAAGGCCCCCGAGAATAACCAAAGGCCATCCGTTTATTATATAGAGGTCGGCGGTCATGCTTGGGGAAATGTTGGCTTCAGACCGTCTGACGACCCCCCTGCTCCCCATGGCCCAAATGGTGGTCGAAAAATCGCGGCCCCGGTGGGAGTCGCCCTTTTGGTCCACAACGGCCCGGGGGATAATCCGCCGCACAAGTTCGGTGAAGATATTGATCTTTGAAAAGGGGAAGACAGACGGGACAAAATTTATGGTGAGCGCCATCGAGTCAAAGCCGTGAAAGCGTTTGCTGAGGCGGATCCAAGGCGCATCTTCAGGATTGTCCTGCCAACCCAGGGCCTCATCAGTCAAAGTAGTGTCAAATCGACTCGAAATTTGTGCTTTCATCTTGGCGCGCCGATAATCGTTCACTATGGTGACCACAATCAGAAGCACGATCATGGAAGCCACAAAGGTGAATAGAGAGAACCATTTTCGGGCTTTCAAAGCCGGGATCAATATGGAAAGAACAATCGAAAAAACCAGGGCCCGGAAGGGGGAGAAAATATAGATGAGCACCCCCGGGAAGAGGTAAAAAAATTTTCTCAGCCCAACAGGTTGCCCCTGGAAATAGTTGAACCAGATAGCGCTGGCAGCAATTATATAGAAGCCTCCCAGGATGCCCAAGGGCGTTCTCAGAATCTGTGGAACAAATTGTCGCTCCCCCAGGATGACCAGGAAACTGCAGGTCAATACCAACAAATCAAGAATCGGCAGGTTTTCCAGAGAGTTTAAGAGGTCGAGCCGTTCCAGGAGGACAGGGCGAGGGGGCGACAGCCGCGTCATAATGAAATGACCGCCGACAAAGGCCAGCCAATACAAAGTCAGCCAGATCCAGGTCCAGGTAAGTGTATCAGCCGAGATCCTCCAGATGGGAAATTGGGTGGTTCGGAAAAATTCGGGATCGTAGATCAGGGCCAAGAACCTCAAGACAAACGTCATACCGAAGAAGATCCAGGCAAGGCCTAGAAACGACAGGGGCAGGGCCTTCCAGGTCCATGGCTGGCGGCTGGCGGGATCGCAGGTCAGGAGGGCTGAAACAGCCCACAGGCCGGTGGCGCAAATAAAGGCAAGCCAGGTGGAGGCAGTCATGTCAAGGTGCATGGAACTAAACCATCCTGGGTTTATGGGAAGGTTTTTTCCCCGCCCGGATGAACTTCCTGATGGCGGTTATATATTATGTGAGAAACACTGGACCACGGCCTGGGCATGAGCCTCGGGGGTGAACCGCTGCACCGCCGTGTCCCGGCCCGCGACCGCCAACTTTTCCCTTAGGAACGGCTTCTGGAGCAGATCAAGGATGCAGCCCGCCAATTCCTTTGCATTGCCCGGTTCGTAAAGCAAACCGTTTTTCTCATGTTGGACAAACTCCGGAATGCCGCCGGCCCGGGGGCCCACCACCGCCCGGCCGCAGGCCATGGCCTCAAGCAAGGTGCGCCCGAAACCCTCCGGTCTAGTGGAGGCGCACACCACCACGTCCAGAGCCCGATACCAGGGGGCCATATCCGGCTGGAAACCGGTGAAGATTACGGAACGATCCAGCTTTAAAGCCCGCACGCGGCAGCGCAACTCTTGCTCATAACCCCGGTCCCCAATGCCCTCATAGATTTCCCCCCCGATGAAAAAGAAGCCGGCGTGGGGGAACTGCTCTAGAATCCTTGGGACCCCATCAAGTAGAAGTTCATGCCCCTTGAGGCGGGCAAAGGCGGCTACCAAACCGATCCTGGGGTGGAAGAAGCCCCAGTCTTCCACCCGGGCGCGGCGGCCCTCGGGGGCAAACATCTTTGAATCCACCGCATTATACACCACTGCCACTTTTTTAGGTTGGTTCATCCGGTTCTTCAGGTTCCAGGCCGTGGCCCGGGAGTTGGCGATAATGACGTGCGGTCCCCGGTCAGCCAGGAGTCCCACATAGCGTCCCTCCCAGAAGTCCCGCAGATGCCAGATAATTCGGCTCCTGGTCCAAGGCCGCAGCAGAGCTCCGACCACGTGGCTCTTGATGCCGTTGGTGTAAATAACATCGGGAGCCAGGCGGCGCAACCGGCGGTGCAACCTGGCCGTGTAACCAACTCCTTGCCAGACGGCCATAATGAACCGCTTGGGGGCAAATCGGCCCGGCTGGCGGGACAAACGGCGAAGGGCCGGAGGCATGGGCGCCACTTCCCAGGGGACGCCCAGGGCAGTCAAGGCGCTTCCCAGCGGTCCTTCCCGGGGAAGCAGGACCCTGGCCTCCACCAGGGTTCCCTGGGCCGCCCTGAGGAAAGTCAGGAGGCTCCGTTCCGCGCCGCCTAATTCCGCGGCCGGTGATAATATGACCACCCGGATCAAGGTCCCTCTCCGCTTTTTAAATTCACATTTCCTGCTTTCCCCAGTGCAGCCGCTACTGCGGAGACGATCTGGTCCGGGGCAAGGGCTGCCAGGCACCGGGGTTCCCCCCGGCACTCGTCGGCCGCCCGGATGCCCCGGTGATTGAGGCAGATACAGCCGCAGCGGTCGAAGGCCGTCAGAACTTTATAGCGTCCCGAAAGGTCCCTCGGGTCAGTGGAGTATATCTCTGTCGGCCCATATATCGCCACCACGGGCAGAGTGGTCGCCAGGGCCACGTGCAGCAGGCCGCCGTCCACGGTCAATATGGCGTCGCACATGGTCAACGAGGCAGCCGTCGCTGCCAGCGTGAGCCGGCCGCTCAAGTCAAGCGCGCGGCGCCCCATTACGGCCTTCAGGGGACCGTAACGGGAGCGCGAGTGGCTGTCTCCGAAAAGAGCCGCAGAGCTGATGACACCCCTTTGAAAGAGATTTTCCAAGGCCTGAGCCAGCTTGTCCAGGGGGTATTGCCGCTGGGGGATGCTGGCATTGGCCACGGCGTTTACCGCCAGGAGGGGGCGGGGAAGGGTTTGCAGTAGCTTCCGGGCTTGGGCGAGAGCGCTTTCCTCCCACAAAGGCGGTGCCATGTGCGGTTGGAGGCTTTTCGGGGCTGGAACTCCCAAAAGCCGGCAAAAATCCAAAGCATCCTGACGCCCCACATCCCGCTGCGGTGGGTTATAGGCTTGGGGCTGCCCCCAGAAAAGCCCTCCCAGCCGCAGGGCTAAAGACCATTGGGCCACCCAGGCGCGCCGGTCCCGAACGCCGCAGCAGGCCCCCACCATCCAGGCAAGGCGCGAAATCAGGGTGGAAACCAGGACATCAGGGGGATTACGCCGGATGTCCTGCAGCAACGGGAAAATCTTTCCAACCCCGGAACGAGTAAAATCAAGAGGCACCTGGCGATCAACCGGGCTCATCCCTGCCATCACCTGGTCCGTCTCCCTGCCCTGGGCGACATAAAGGGTCATGGAGACATTGGGGTCGATCCGGCTTAACTGTCTGACACCCGGAGTGAGGCGCAGCGTGTCCCCTATCCCCGCCGGCGCAATCACGGCCACCCGGCGAAGGGGGCGGCTCGGGTCCAGTTCCCGGACGCAGTCCGCCACGCTGGGCGGATGAGGCTCGGCCTCTCCCCGATCCAGGATGGCCCGGGCCCAGAGTTCCAGCGTCAGGAGCTGGTAGAGGCGGCGGCCGTGCACGGCCCGGCCTGAAATATGCTCGTCTAAAAGCCGGCGAGTTTCAGGGGCGTCGGTCCAACCCCGCTCTCTGGTTCTGGGGTCCAGCAGCACATCCTGCGCCAGAGGCCGCCACTCGCAGCGCAGCCAATCGTCGATGGGCAAATGAAAGGGTTTTTTCCGGGACCTGAAGATATGTTCCGGCAGCATCCCCCGCACAGCCTCAAACAAAACCAATTTCCCTTGCCGCAAGCCCAGGCGCGCCTTGACGGGCAAAGCCAGGATGAGGCTCGCCACTTCCTGGTCCAAAAAAGGCGCCCGGACCTCTACGGAGGCGGCCATGGACATCTTATCCACTTTGATCAGGATGTCTTCCACCAGCCAGGAAGTGATATCTTCCTGGAGGACCCGGAGGAGGGCTTGGTCAATGGAGAAATGGCCTGGGGAGCTGGAAAAAGCCCCCAGGCGTCGGCGGCCGTGGTCCAGCCAATAGCGGTCCCGGAGGAGGGGGTCGGCTGGCGCGGAAAGAACTCGCTCCAGGATGGACCATGGGGGGAGACCGCGACAGATCGCCTTTCTCAGGGAGGGAGCAAGCGCGTGCGTCAGAACCTGGGCCAAGGCGTGGAGGCGGTAGCGAGGATACCCCAGGAGCAACTCATCCGAGCCGTCCCCGGCCAAAAGCACGGTTACCTCTTGTCGGGCCCGGCGGCAGATAAGATAGGTGGCCAAGGCCGAGGGGTCGGCAATGGGTTCGTCCATCTGGGAGGCCACAAAAGGCAACAAACGCCCGCAGCGGGGATTGAGGAGAAGGGCGTGATGTTTGGCCCCGAAAGCCAGCGCGGTGCGCCGGGCCGACTCGCTTTCATCTAGACTGGTTGCCCCGAAACAGGCGGTGTAGGAGCGCACCGGCGAATCCGTGAGCCCGGCCATCAGAGCGAGAAGAGAGCTGGAATCCACCCCGCCGGAGAGAAGCAAGCCCACGGGAACATCGGCCACCAAGCGTCGTTTTACCGCATCCTTCAGGCGTTCCCGCAAAGCTGCGGCGTCCTCTGCCCGAGATTTATGGGCTGCTCCCTGGCGAAGGACCTCAAACAAGTTCCAGTAGCTCTCCTCCCTTACGCGGCCCCTTTCCCATATCAGGAGGCAGCCGGGCAGGATCTTGCGGTAACCCTGGAGAAGGCAGCGCTCCGGAGGGGGATAGCCCCGATCCAGGTAATATTCCAGAGATTCAGGGTCGATGTCCCGAGGCAGATTGTGATGGAGCAGGGTTTTAAGCTCCGAGGAAAAAACCAGGCCGTGATCCTCCTCGACCCGGTAATACAAGGGCTTTTTGCCGAAGCGGTCCCGGGCCAGGAGCATTCGGCCATCCCCCCGGCCGTCCCAGAGGGCAAAGGCGAACATGCCCCGGAGACGGTCCACCACGCGGTCGCCCCACACCCGGTAGCCCCTGAGAATCACCTCGGTGTCAGTGCGGCTGGCGAAGCGCTCTCCGGCCTGGGCCAGCTCCTGACGCAATTCTTTAAAATTGTAAATTTCCCCGTTAAAAACCAGGGCCAGAGGCTCTTCCTCATGTTCCATGGGCATGCGGCCGGCGGAGCTGAGATCCAGGATGGCCAGGCGGGTGGAGCCGAGTGCTGCGGCTACGCGGCCGGAAGCGCTTAAGTAAGAGCGCTCCCCCCGGTCGTCCGGCCCCCGGTGGGCCAGCAGATTCAAGCGCAGAGGCGGGGGAATCGAATCCCGAAAACCTATCCAGCCGGCAATGCCGCACATGGCGGGAAATCCTCGTCCTTTAACGGTTTACATCCTAATGGCGGTGGCTCTTATGGTGTCTCCATTCATAGGCTTCATAAGGTTTCTTATTGCCTGAATGGATTGACGCAAAGGCAAGCTTCTAAGTCTATTCAGAATGAGCTGCCAATGGTTTCTTACCGTAAATTGAACTTGAGAAAATCCTGCTGAAAGCAACATCCTGGTAAGTATCTGGTAATCAAAAAACCAAAAATGTAATGGTAATGAAATTGCCACCCATTCACTCTTTTCAACATTTATTCCAAATCCATTTCCATTTGGAACAGCTATGAATATTTTACCATTTTTCCGCAGTAGCCTGGCAGCCTCGCGCAAAGCTGTCTTGGGAGAATATAGATGCTCCAGACTATGGTTAAATACTATGATATCAAAAGCTGCATTGGGGATGCTCTGGTCAGTCAAATCACCTAATAACATCTTTATGCCAAGGTTTTTTGCTGCAGAAACCGCCCTCTCATCAAAGTCAACTCCCAAAGTATCAGCTCCACGCGATTGCCAATAAAGCAAAAGATCGCCAAACCCGCATCCTACTTCCAAGATGCGGGGTAATGGCGTACCTGCCAAAGGGATATTGATATCAAAAGCCAGATTAGCAAGCTGCTTTAAAAAAGGAGTGAGAGGCCCCAACCGGCGTCCCGGTCCAGGAGCCCCACTGGCCCCATCCCTTAAAAAATCCCACAAGGCCTGTTTAAGGGCCGATCTTTTTCTGCCGACATAAGCCCCATAATCAGACCCATAGTAAAGGTGAATGATTTCTCGGCCAGGTCTGGGGTTTAGTCTTCTTAGGCCACAACCGCTACATTGTCGGACAAACGTAATGCCGCCCGGGGCGTCGGGATGAGCCAAAGGAAACAAATCCTTCCCGGCTGATTCACCGCACAGGTCACAAACAACGAAGTGCCATTGTCGGGATACCATTGGTCTTAATACTAACCTACCTTTCGAGCCTCTGAGTTAAGATGCGGGCATTCCTCTCAGAGTCTCCCACTTGCCGGGCCGCCTGTTCGTCAGGAAGGAAACGGGTCAAGGGTTCTTCCTGTAAGAGGCCGAAAAGCAATTCTGTCACCAATTCCCTGAGTGTCTCATCTGCAAAGGAGGTCACCAGGCTATGGGGATAGAGATATCGGTGCAGGGCCACGTTGTCAGTAAAAATGCCCGGCCTTCCCAGGGCCGCGGCCAGGAAGGCAATGCGCCCCAACACGCGGAAGCGGGGCAGGGTGAGCACCGCGTCGCAGCTTCCTAAAAAACTTAGGAACCTGGGATAGAATTTCTTCGGTTCCAGGGTTACCCCGATTTTTTTGCCAAATCCCGATTGCCGCCACGCCTTTTCATCCTCCCGGGTATAGACCATGCCGACGAATTGAAACCGCTGCCTTGCGGCAGAGGACAGACGGGCCAGGGCCGCGGCCACGCAGTCTTCAAGAAAATGGGGGTCATTGGCCGCAATCCCCTGGAACCGCAGGGGTACTCCCAACAATATCCGGATTGCTTCCTTTTTGCCTGTTCCTGTTCTTCCCAGGCGGCGGGTCGCAGCATAATCAAAGGACCAGGGGATAACCCGGGCAACCTTGGTCTTTGCAAGTTCATCGGCAAAGGCAGCCGTTTCCGGAGAATAGGCCCAGACCTGCCCGGCTCCTCGAAGCAGTTGGCGGGCCAGGCGGTGGGCTTCTTCATTGGCATAGGACCAGAATACCTCCGGGGGGCCAGGGAGGACCACCATTTTGCCGGGAGCCATTTCCATGAGGTCCACCGGGTACTTGAGCTGGCCAACCCCGGCATGCAACTCCGTGAATATGTAGTCATACCGCCGGACGTCGATCCTTTGTCCGAGGGCCAGGAAATCGACCTTCCTGGCGCCAAGCCATACCGGCAGGAAATAGGTGTCAGGATAGACCAGCCCCTGCCAACGCATGAGGTGGTATTTGGCCCGGACCAGGAGGTGGCGCCAGGGGGTATCACCCATGGTGATAAAGGCACAGGCACCCAACGAAGGCCGCTTTAATGGGGTGGCAGTCACAATTTTCTATTTACCGATTATGGCCTTGGCTCTGCAAAAAGAGAATAATGGGCCCTGGGGGCGAAACCAGGGAGCGGCGGCTTCCGGCCCTCCCCAAAAGCCCCGTTTCGCAACCAGTCCCAAGTTACCACCCAACCAGGGATTGGGGGAGGGGGTAAGGGCTCAGTGGCCGTCAGTCCCCTCCCCCGCTAAACTTCGCTTAAGTCCGGGAGCGCGGCATGTCCCCGGTATGCCCCTTCCAGGGAAACGAGGCCTTGCCCCTTCATGGTCTCCGCATAAATCGCAGCCCGTCAAAAACACCGCCGGACCTGATGGTCATCTTCCTGGACCGAAAGATGATCTGGGCGCGGGGCAGACAGCGTCACGACCGGAATTCCCTGGACAGATGACCAAGGACGGAATTCAGCCGCGCCACGTTGCTGTAACCGTCCCGCCGGCATCTCTCCCGCCCCGCCCGGGCCACCCGGCGGCGTTGCTCCCCATGCTCCAGGTAATAAAGGATTTTGTTTAACATTTCCTCTCGGGAGGCAAAGAATTCGGCTTCCACTCCTTCCTCAAAAAGACGCTGGTGTTCAGCTGTGCGCTCCGCCAGCATAAAGCCGCCGCAAGCCGGGATCTCCATGCTCCGGGTGGTTTGCAGGTCCCGATTCCTCTTGCTCAAAAAGGCCAAATTGATGTCAAAGGCGCACAGGGCCTGGGCGTAATCGTTGCCCCACAGAGCTTTTCCCATGACCCGGAGATTGGGATGGCGGTTCCGCCAACTCCGGGGCCACTTGCCCCAGACCCTTACCGGTAAGCCTTGCTCGGCCAGGAACAGCAAGGCTGTAGCCCGATCCTCTTCATAGGTGCCGATAAAGCCCACCGGCCCGCCCAGGCGTTCCTTTTCCTCGGCAGTGAGCGATACCGGCCGATGGGTGAAGGGGCAATAGGCATTGTCCAGAAAAAGCACCCGAGGGGCCCCCAGGTTGTGCAGTTCGGCGACGTTATAACTTTTCGTGGTGACATGCAGATCATACAAGGGAACGCCTGCCAGGTAGCGACGGGACTGGTTCTTGGGGTTCGCCATGTCATCAGGAGAATAAGACACCCGCACGATACCGGGAGCGAGCTTTTTGGCAGCCTCCAGGGTTTGGGGCTTGATAGTCAAGCCCTTGTCCACCCACAAGATCTGGGGTTGCTTTTCGGCCGCCAGCCGGAGAATGGCCTGGTTCGCCCGGGACCAATCCCGCGGCCCCCAGCATTTGCGCCAGGCCCGTTCCCATAGGCGCTGCTCCCGGCGCGCCGCCTGCGGCGGACAGGTATCCACCGGCAGCACCTCATGGCCCAGGTACTCGAGGGCCTTCAGCCTCTGGAGGCAGGTGCTGCCATAAAACAGTGGCCCCACATACAAGATCTTCATGACCGTTTCACCGCGGTGGCCAGAAATACCCGGGTGAAGATGCCGCTGCTCCGGTGGCCTGTTTCCACCAGGTTGTACAGGAGGACTGCTCCTTTCAGGACCTGCCAGAGCAGGAATCGAACGGCACTCGTGAGCCCATGCACCTGCGGCCCGCACTCCCGGGCGGCAAAGTCCGCCAGTCCAGTCCGGTCCAGGAGCTCGGCCAAAGTCTTGGGAGTAGGAATCCATTCGTGGGTGAAGTCGCCGAAAGCCACTGCGCCCACCCAGGGGCTGTCCCCGTTCGGACACTGGAGGATAACTCGGCCGCCGGGGCGGAGGGCCTGGGCAATCTGCTTGAGCAGGGGCAGCACCTCGGCCTTGGGAAAATGTTCGATGATATCAAAGCCGGTGATGAGCCCGAATTGAGCCGGATTGGCGGCCAGCACCTGCCGCAGGTCACCCTCGATCACCCGGGCCCGGGGAACCGCACGCCGGGCCTGCGCCACCCGGGCCGGACTGAGATCCACCCCGGTGATCTCCGTGTAGCCCAAGGAGTCCAGGAGATAGAGAAATTGCCCGGCCCCGCAGCCGAGATCCAAGACGGGGATGCGGCGGTCCGGGGGCAGCCAACCATGTAACCGGCGCCGGGTGGCAAAACCCCAGTTTCTATAGTCCTGGGGCACCGGTTCCCGGGGCTCATAGCCCCCAATATATCCGGGTCGGGAAATCGGAGGCTGGATCATTTGGAGATATCATATATTAATGGATTTATGATTACCAAAGCCTGGTTTCTCAAAGGAGGCCCAAATCAATAATCCCTCATTCCTTGGCGAAGTTCGAGTGGTTATTCTGTAATAACTACTCTTTATCCAGTGAGTGCGGGGCAGAGTCTTATTTTATCCACCCCGTTATTCTGAATATAGTAGCAACTCCAGGAGGGCGCCAAAAACCCTGCCAACCCAGGCGGTGAAACCGGGTCAGGAAGAGAAAGAGCGGGCATAAGAGGAGGGCTTGCCAAGACTTGATCCGGGCCATTTTGAAAAGTCTGGCCTTAATGAGCTGATGGATCTCGGGAAGCTCTGGTACATGAAGCGTCACCCGGCCTTCGTGCTCGATAAATTCGCTGAGATAAGCATCCAGACGCCGCCAACGGCGAAGATTGAGGGACAGGCGGGCGAACCAGTCAAAGTCCATACTAAAGCGTCGGCAGACGACTTCGTCCAGTTCCCCGGTGCGCCGGTGAAGATCAGCTTTCCAGAAAGTGGCGTCGGAGAACAGCAGGCCTGAAGCGTAGAGTGCGTAATATTTGGGATGAAGGGCCGGTTGACGCAGGCGTTTAAGTTCCCTGCCCTCCTGGTCCACAACGATTCGGTGGCCGAAGACCAGGTCCAGGTCGCGGTCCTGAGCAAAGGCCTCTCCCACCTTCCACAAGGCGCCTGGCCGATAGCGTTCATCGCAGTTAAGCCAGCCGAAGACCTCCCCGGTGGCCAGACGGAAGCCCTTGTTCAGGGCCTGGGTCTGGCCCTCGTCCGGTTCGGACAGCCAATGGCTGACCACTGGTGATTGCTCGAGCAACTGAACGGTGCCGTCGCTGCTGCCGCCGTCCACCACGATGACCTCAAGATGGGGGTAACTCTGAGATGCCAGAGATTCCAAGGCGTTAGTTAAAAACCGCCCTTGATTATACGATGGCATGACTATGCTAATCTGGGGTAGACGGTTCATGCCTTCCTCTAAGTCGGGCAAGTTTTACCCATAGATCAGGTGGCCCAGACTGCGCCCCCCAATAAGTTAATCGGCTGACGTCATTATAAAATCAGACAACGATCTGGCGTATGATCTGATACTATAAAGATTGTGATATTTTTGTCTTCCCGCCGCGACAACCCGGAAGCGCAGCTCTTGGTCTCGAGTCAGTAAATCTATTGCCTGAGCCAGGGCCGCGGAGTCGCCTTCCGGCACAACCAGACCGGCCGTGCCGATGGTTTCGGGAATGGCGCCGCTGTCTGAGCCGATAACCGGTACTCCGCAGGCCATAGCTTCTCCTAATACCGCCCCGAATTGCTCCACGGATTGAGGAGTGGTCAGGGACGGCAGAACCAAGACGTCGAAAAGGGGATAGCTGGCCAGAAGCTGATCTTTGGCAAGAACACCGGCATAGTGGACCCGTCCTTGCAGACCTGGCTTGGCTAGCCACTCCAGTAATTCCTGGCGTTCTGGTCCATCTCCCGCCATTACCAATTTGAAGCTTTCCGGCAGCCTTTCCAGGGCCTGAAGCAGAATCTTCCAGCCTTTTTGCGTTGTCAGATTTCCGGCAAATCCGACTACAACCGAGCCTGTCCTGGGCCAGGGCAGGGAGATGGCTTCTGCTTCGGCGTCTTCCGGTCCCAACACCGGCAGATAAGTAACCTTCACCGGCACCTGGGGAGGCAGTCCCAGGCGCCGGGCGCATTCCTTTGATTTGGTGGCACAGGCGACTACACCGTTAAGCCGGGGCCAAAGGAGGATTTGCTTCAGGCGCGAGCGCCTGAGGAAGGGGAACCGGCCAACAAACAATGGAGTGATTCCGGGAACATGGTTAACCGCCACATAAGCCACAATCCGAGGCTTTGGCCTGAAGTAGTAATGTCTTAGGAACTGGTGGGAAATTGCCTGCCAAAATTCGCCATGAATCCAAATATAATCAGGAGCTATATCATTGAGCAAACGCCTGAAGGCCCGCCTGGCAAAACCGAATAATTCCACATTATCCCCTTCAACCGGGAGAAAGTGCATAAAGAGCGGCGTCGAGGCAGAATTAAAGTCTTTTTGAGCCAGCCTGCCGTCGGGGTGATAGACCCGGGGAACGGCATACGCCTCTGGAGCCAAAACATGCCCCTCCAGATCATGGTCTGAGACGATTACTTCCGCCACCCGCAAGAGCGGAGGGTACAAAGCCATGGCGCTCGCGAATAAGAACTTTTTTTTTAGCACCTCAGAAGAATTCCCATGAGTTTTTTACTTAGAAATACAGATCAGGAAACGAGCCAATTTTTCAACACCCGGCTATGTGGAGGTGTCGGCTTTCCATGGCCGCCAGCATCTCCTCGAGGCCGGCGCGGAGGTCGGTTTGGGGGGTGAATCCCCCGGTCACCCGGCGCAGTTTAGTCATGTCCGCGGCCTTGCGCAGGCAGCCTTCGGGTTTGGAAAGGTCAAAGACCACGGGTTTGTTTATGCCGGAAATCTCCATGAGGAGGGCCACCAGGGCCAGGAGGCTGATTTCGTGGTCATGGCCTACGTTCACCGGGTCGCATACCGCATAGTGTTCCGTCAGCAGAAGAAGAGCGGCGGCCACGTCCCGGGCGTGGATAAAGCTGCGGGTCTGGAGGCCGCTCCCCCAGACCACCAGTTCCGGGGCCTCGGAAAGCAGCCGCCCGAATAAGGCCGGGATGACATGGGCCCGTTCGCCCAGGTCCAGGTCCCGGGCCCCGTAAGCATTGAAGGGCCGGGCCAGCGCAATCTCCATGCCGAAGTGCTCAGCGTAATAATGGGCCTGAAGTTCCTGGTAGCGCTTGGCCCAGCCGTAGCCGGCGTTAACCCGCTCCGGTTCCCCGGTGAACAAGGGGAGTTCCGGGGTGGGCACCGGAGCGTCGTCGGGATAGACGCAGGAAGAGCTTACCACCAGGACCCGGGGCACACCGGCCTGGCGAGCGCCTTCGAGGACCCCGCTGCCGATGAGGAGGTTCTGGGCCAACTGGGACTCGTGGTGAAGGTGGCTGTAGCCCACCCCGGGGGCCCGCCCCGCCAGGTTCAGCACTGCATCCTGGCGGGCGAACCAGGTGCGGCAGCGGTCCACCGCGGTGACATCGCCTTGAATAAAGGTAATTTCCGGCCAAACAGCCGCCAAGTTCTCCAGCCGGCCTGACTCCAGGCTGTCAATGACCGTGACCCTGGCTCCGGCGGCCACCAACTGCTCGACCACATGAGAGCCGATGAAGCCCGCCCCGCCGGGGACGGCCACTCTTTTGCCCAGCCAGAATTCCAAAGGCCCAACCTCTACCAAGATTATACAAGATATGGCTCAAAGCCGTAAATTGATGCCTCCGGAGGCCCCATAACCCTCAACCATACCTGGAGAAAGCCTAAGGGACAACGGCTCTTTTCCCAATAAATTGAGGAGCAGCCGTTAACCTGTCCTGGCGCCTTTCAGCAGTTCAGGCGCCACTCCGATGAGCCGGGCGAAATTGGCCAACATGACCCCGGCGTTGAATTCCGAGTGGAAAGCCCTGAGGGCTGCGGCCGCGCAAGAGCGCCGCAGCTCTTCGTCCCGAATAAGCCGGGTGAGGGCCGCGGCGATGGCCTCCGGGTCCAGGCTGGAGACGCACAGGCCGACGCCATATTCCCGCACCGTGCGGGCTATTCCGGCATAGTCCGGACCGTGGTACAACACCGGCCGCCCGGCGGCGAGATAGGTTTCAAACTTGTTGGGAAAGGACAGTTCCACATGGCGCCTTTTGTCCGGAGCAAACCAATAGGGCAGATAGCAGAAATCAGTGGCGGCCAGTTCCCGGAGCATAACCTGCGCCGGCTGCCAGCCCCGAAAATCGAGGGCCACTCCATGGCCGTCACAGGGGATGCCCCCGCCGCCATAGATCCGGAGGCGAATGGCGGGGCGGTCGCCGGCGGCATTAAGGCGAGCCGCAGCCTTGAGGAAAGCCTCCCAGGCATCCTGTCCGTAAACGCTCCCCACAAAGCCGATAACTACGCCCTCCCCGCCGGGCTTGGGTCCGGGAAGGGGCGCGGGCGCCGCAAATCCGTGGCGCAGAATGACGCTTTCCAGCCCATACGCCCGTTTATAAGCCGCCTGCATGGCCTCCCCGGCGGTGCTGCAGGAGCCGGCCTGGGACAGCGCCTCCCGGAAGCGGGCTTGAAGCAGCCGACCAGCGAGGCGATCGTAGCCCGGAAGCCAGCTCTCAGGATCATCCCAGACCGTGCCGGCCAGCGGCACCCCCAGCCCGCGCGCCACCCGGCTGACCAGCAGCACGGCCTCGCCCTGCAATTCCCCCCAAACCAGGTCCACCCCATGGTCGCGGCCGAAAGCCACCGCTTGCCGTATCCGCCGGGGGAGCACAACCAGATAACTCAGGGGCCTGAGGATGGGGAGGTAAAAACGCGCTCCCCGGAGGGACAAGGGAGGGAGGAGAGGTTTCACCAGACACGGAACCCCCTGAAGAGAGGCCGGGAGGTCACCTCCTTGGGCCTTCCAGGCAGGGGGGGTGAGGGCAAAGCAGACATAGCGGTCCTTAGGATAGCTGCGTAAGACTTCATCTTGCACCACCCCGCCGCCATGCCGGGTACCGGGAAGGGAGGTGCTTAATACCAATAACTTGGGGAGATTTGCCACGAACTCTTCCTTTAGGAAAACCACCGGCGAAACTTGAGCTTGGCTTGTCCGCCATAGAAGCGTCCGGCTTGCCTGAGGCGGTCGTCCAGGCGGGGCCGGGCCAGCACGTTTGCCAAGCGGCACTGGTAATCCCGAACCATGTCTTCGCTCCAGGGGAGCGGCAAGGGCCTATCAGGATTATCCGGGCCATCTTCGGGCAGGAGGCCAAGTCTTTGGTAAATGAGATTTTCCAAAGCTCTGGTAACGGTTTCGGCGGCATAACACTGCACCTTGAGGGCGGCGGCCCGGCCCATCTCCCGGCGCAATGATTCGTCGGTCAGCAATTGCCGGCACGCCAAAGCCACCAGGCGGGGATAGGCCTCCACCACCAAACCGTTCACCCCCTGGTCAACCAGCTCGATCTGGGCATTGTCGTGCTTAGGGGTGGAAACCGCCACGATCGGCAGTCCGCAGGCCATGGCCTCGGCGATATTCATCCCGAAACTTTCCCCGATGGCGCTGGCGGCCAGGTATAGGTCCATGCTGCGGTAATAGGTCAGAAGGGTGCGCAGATCAGCAGTGGTATCGACCCAAACGAAAAAATCCTGAACTCCAAGTCTCCGGGCCAGCCGCTGCATATGTTCAGTGAAGCCGACAACGAGAAACTTTACCTGGGGATATTGTCGAACCAGCCGCGGCATCATCCGGATGGCCACCTCATGAAACTTGGCGTCCGCAGCCCGGCCGACCCGGCCCAGGGTCAGACGGCCCTCCAATCCCAGCTTCCTGCGACAAGCGGCCACTTCCAGGGGGGTAGGGAGATTTTCCTCTAATCTTTGCACATCTACCGGATAATAAAGGACATATCTCTTATGGCGGTAGTCATTTCCTTTTTCCCGGTCCTGCCGCAGACGCCGCACCAGAAGCATTTTGGAAATATACAGATCCACATCTATCAGGTCGTAATACGGGCCATTATCCATCATACCGAAGACATTCGTCTGGATGACCAGAGGGGGCTTTTGTTTCCTCACCGGCTCGAAAATTGCCGGGTCCAACAGACCCGGGCCGTGATAGTGGAGGACGTCGCAGCCGGCGAGAATTTCTTCCCAGGCGGCCCGGTCGCGCTTAAGCACGAGCACTTTGAAGCCCAGGTCCTGTAATATTTCCGCCCGCACCCCGCCGTCATTGAACCCTACCACGGTAATCTCAAACCTGGAAAGATCAAGATGCCGGCAGAAATTCTCCAGGGCCAGTTCGGTGCCGCCCAGGCCAAGCTGATTGGATACTTCGATTAATCGGATTTTCAAGGAATTTCCTAAGTTCTCGCGGCCACCAGCCTATATCTGAATAAAGATCAAGAGGAGCTTTTGAGAGGCTCACGCTTCCTCTTTCGGGGAAGGCTGACGGTCTGCGGCTAACAGTCCCAGGCGTTCCAGGTGCGCCCGCCGCAGGCCGATTCCTTTCGCCAACTTCCTGAGGCCGAGGTCCGCCAGCCGGAGGATATCCCCGGGGTCCCGCCAGAAGGGGTTGCGCTGAAACCGCGCCAGATAGGCATGGTAAAGCTTTTGCTCCCAGGTGCGAGGATCGCTGATAGGATCCTCCGGAATATCTTCATACCCTTGAGCTGAAGCCAATCGGCGTTTCTGTTCCCAATCGACCTCCCATAGGTCCAGGGCCGCAAAATAGGCCGGCCCTTTTTCCCGGAACAGGCGCAACACTTCCACGTCGTACCAATAAAGCGGTTCCTCCTCAAAATGCTCAAGATCAATCCCTAAATCCCGCCAGCCCGCCACCCACTCTGGATCGATGGGTGACAGACGCATTTGGCGCTCATCCCTGGTAATCCGGTAACCGAAATTTATTCTTTCAGTTTGGTCAATCCCGAGTTCCACCAATTCCCGGGCTCGATACCAGCGCTGTTTGGCGAGCATGCGACTGAACAGCACAAACTGAAAGTGGAGGAGTTTTAAGTGATCCAAACGTTCAACGCGCCGGGGTTCGGGAATGCGGGGGTTATGATCGTTGAGTTCGATTATGGGGCCATATTGCGCCCGACGGTCATCCCGGAAACCTATGGTCATATAATTGCCCGTCCATACTGAGCCATCATTGCGCCAGTAACCGGGGCTGCGCCAAAGCTGGATCCAGGGGATGGTTACGCCGGTGCCGGGCGGGAAGCTCGTGAGTTGGTGAAGTATCTCCGGGTTCCTGATATTGGCGGTGAAAATTTCATCCGCGTCCGCAAAAATCAAAAAATTGTTCCCCTCAAAGTCCCGGGCCGCATCCAGGAGCCGCCAACGTACCCGAGTGCTGTGGCCCACTTCGGGGTTATCCAGGACAGTTACTTTGGGGGTGAATTTCGCCAGTATCCGGGGGGTGGCATCAGTGGAACGTTGGTCGGCGACAATAATGTGGTCGCAAAAGGTGGACAAAGCGCGCATAGTGCGCTCGATGATCCAGGCTTCGTTCCGTACCGGCATAAGGGCGATGAACCGCATGAATTAAACAGTTTTCCCCTGATTTGTTAAGTTGTTTACCAGGGTTTTAATCAGAGGGGCGACCTTTCGCCTTGCCTGCCATAAGATGGCGCTGGCTCTGCTCAAGACCTGAGCCGGGTATGCCGCCAAGGATAAGGGCCGTTTGGTCAGATTGCCAGGGGCAGTCAGACAGGAGAAGGGATAAAATTGGGGCATAGGCCCCAAGGCGTCCTTGGAAGCCACCGTCCATTCATCGCCGCCATAAGCAATCCGGAAAGAACCTTGGGCGGGGACCGGGCTCCAATGGGAATGCCACCATTTTTTCTTAAAGATTTCTAGATTGACACTGGCATACCTATTGTGGCTTATTTCGGATTTTTTGGCCCAGCCGGCATCTTTTTGCTCCGCCACATAATTTCGTAATCCCGGAAGGATAATATGCTCCAGGGGGACGCCATGAAGTGCCAAACGGCAAATCATGTCGCCGTCTTCCCAGCCCACTCCGGAAAACCGTTCATCGAACCAACCTACCCGAAAGATCACTGCCTTGTTAATGACAAAATGACTCCAGGAAAAATTAAAGGTAAAAACTGAAGGGATATTTGCCAATTTCTCCAGATGATAGCGAAACTCCAGATCGCAATACACGTCGTCGTTGAGGATAAGCACCCAGGGGCGGGTGGACATAAGGATGAGCCAGTTCCAGCCCCGAGCCAGAGGCTGATGGTCCACGTTAGTCAGGTAGCGCACTTGGGGGTAGTCGCTTAAAAATGCGGAAATCCGACGCAGGTACCCGGTCTGCTTGACGATATCGTGGTGCCCGTTGATGAATACGTTGATCTCATAGTCGGGAAAGAGAAACGCCAGGCGCTTGATCAACGGTTGGAAATAGGTCTCGAACCGTCCCAGATAGGTGACGATGCCCAGGGAGCAGGTAGCGGCATTGAGGCGGTTCGGGCCTTTGGGGTCAGACATGGGTGGAGACGACTTTCTTTGGGATTCCAGTCAGGTGGTCCTGGCAGGGTTGCCGGCCCGCCGATGCTTAGTAAGAAGTTTGCGCCAGCGCTCCCGCAATTTCAAGGTTCTTCTGAGTTCCCGGCAAATATAACTGAGATAACTGATTGCCCGAGAAAAACAGGACAATAGCCGAATATAAATCCTGCTGCGAAAGGCAGTCGGAGGAGCCAGACAATCATAGGGATAATAACGGGGCATGGCTTCGATCCCAGGTCTGGGGGCAATGGTACACTCTATGCCTAATGAAGGGTCAAAAAACCTTACGGCACCTTTTTCCGGGACCTCGCCAAATTCTGACCAATACCATTTCTTTTGCAATATATTGCGGTTTTCTTGGGAATATCTCCCCAAGATTTTCTCAGTATCCGACACCTTCAGCCAGCCTGGATCAGCCGGATAAGCGGAAAGGTTATCGAGCCCAGGAATTCTCCGGTTCGGCAATTTGATGCCGCGCATCGCCAGCCTGAAACTGTAATCGTGGTCCTCGCAACCGAGTCCGAGAAAGCGTTCATCAAACCAACCGAGGGTGCGAATCATGCGGTGGCTGATCAAAAAATGACTGAAAGAATTGTTTAGCAAAAAAATATCATGAGTTAGCCGGAGTTTCTCAAGATTATGGCGGGATTCGAAATTAAAAAACACGTCATCATTGAGGATCAGCACCCAGGGGCGGGTGGACATCAGCAGGAGCCAGTTCCAGGCCCGGGCCAAGGGCTGGTGGTCCACCTGGGTCACATAGCGGACTTGGGCAAAGCGCTGGAGAAAAGCCGTAACCTCGCGGAGGTATTCGACCTGCTTGCCAATATTGTAGTGGCCGTTGATGAATACGTTGATTTCATAGTCAGGAAAAAGAAACGACAGGCGTTTGATCAGGGGTTGGAAACAAGTCTCGAAGCGGCCCAGGTAAGTGACGATGCCGATGGAGCAGGTGGCGGCGCTGAAATTGGCGGTCGGAGGAGTCATTGCTCAATTCTGCCGATATTGAACCAGGTAGTTTTTGACGCCCGCACTTCTTTATTTTGGGGTTCGGGTTTTGCCATGTCCGTGGGTATAAGGAATAATCACCGGAGCATAGCCGGTGGTGTAATGATATCCCGAGCCGTTGAAGTCGGCGCGGTTTATTTCGAACCTGACGGCGTCATGCCAGAAGTCCAAATTGGCCACCGCAGGTATGCCCATGGCGAAGGAAAAGGTATACCGTCCCACCGCCAGGGGCAGCGGACCGATTTCAAAGGCGACTTCCGCAGCATCAGCGGGCAGGTCCCCGCCGGGCAAGGCATGGCTGGCCCCCCAGGCTACCCGGTTGCCGCGGTCCAGATCAGTTAAGAACCACTCGACAAAATGGCTGTGGGCCGGACTCCGGCCTTCCATGCCCAGGGTCAGGAGCAGGGTGTCCCCGTAGGCGAAAGTCGTCACTGGGTCGCCGGCGGGGGTGCTAAGGGACGCCCAGGAGAAGTATTTCTGGGAGTGAGGCGGCTTGTCCCGTTCCACTCGGGCGTTTCCCCGGATTTCGGCGCTAAGGAAGGAAGCCTCATATTTTTCCACCACTTCCTTTACCGCCCCCTCGGCCCCGATGCGGCCCTGATCCAGCCAAATGGCGCTTTGGCACAGGCGGCGGATGCTGTTCAGGTCGTGGCTGACGAAAAGCACGGTGCGTCCTGCCTGGGTGACGTCCTGCATTTTGCCCAGGCACTTCTTGCGGAAGCCGACGTCCCCCACCGCCAGCACCTCGTCTACCAGAAGGATTTCCGTATCCAGGTGGGCGGCGATGGCGAAGGCCAGGCGAGTCCCCATGCCCGTGGAATAGCGCTTCAGAGGTGTGTCCAGGAAAGGCTCGATTTCGGCAAAGGCCACGATTTCGTCAAATTTGCTCTGGATTTCCCGGCGGCTCATGCCCAGGATGGCGCCGTTGAGGAAAATGTTTTCCCGGCCGGTTAGTTCGTGGTGAAAGCCGGTGCCCACTTCCAGGAGAGAGCCCACCCGTCCCCGCAGCTGCACCCGCCCGCGGGTGGGTTCGGTGATGCGGGACAGAACCTTGAGCAAGGTGGTTTTGCCCGCGCCGTTTCTGCCGATGATCCCGAGAATTTCTCCTTCAGGAATGACCAGGGAAACGTCCTTAAGGGCCCAAATACTGTCGCGGCTTAACGGCTGGGAGGCCCTCGGGGAGTCTCCCCTGGACCCCAGCCGCCGCCAGGGGGCCGCCAGGACCTCTGTAAGGGTGTCCCTCAGGGTCTGGTAGCTGCCCTGGAACGCACCCAGGCGATAGCGTTTGCTCAGGTTTTCCACCTGGATGGCAATAGAGGGAGAAAGGCATTGACCCATTTTTTTCTGATAGTGCTTTTATGTTGCCTAAATCAGGTCGGCAAAAGTCCTTTCCATTCGCCGGAAGAAGAAGGCCCCGCCCACCAAAAGCCCCAGACTCACCAGCACGGAACAAAGGATCATAGGACCGGGTGAGGTTCCGCTCCCCAACAAGGCCCAGCGAAAGCCTTCCACCACCCCGGCCATGGGATTGACGCCGTACAAGGTCCGCCAAGGCTCCGGCAGGAGGCTGCTGGGATAGGCAATGGGGGTGGCCAGAAGCCAGATCTGGGTGAAAAAGGGGATGGTATAGCGCACATCCCGATATTTGACATTCAAAGCGGACAGCCACAGCCCTACGGCCAAGGAGGCCACCAGGGCCAGCAACAACAAGGGGAGTAGCCAGACCAGGCGATGATCAGGGAAAAAACCGTAGAACATCATCATCCCCAGAAGCATTGCCAGGGAAAAAAGAAAATCGATTATCCCCGACAGGACGCTGGAGAGGGGGATGACCAGCCGGGGGAAATAGACTTTCTGTAGGAGATTGGCATTGGCCACGAGACTGTTGGAGGATTGGCTGAGCCCATTGGCGAAAAAGTTCCAGGGAACCAGGGCGGCAAATGCGAAAAGAGGGTAGGGGAGGCCGTCCGAAGGAACCCTGGCCAATTTTCCAAAGAACAGGCTGAAAACCACCATCGTGAAAAATGGCTGAATGATGGCCCAGGCAATGCCCAGAAGCGTCTGTTTATAACGGATTTTGATATCCCTCCAGGTAAGGAAAAACAAGAGTTCCCGATATTCCCAAAGATCTGCCAGTCTCAGGGAAACAAGACCCCGAGAGGGTTCAAGAGTGATGACCGGCTTGGCTTCCACAATGCCCCGCTCTGAGATGATACAGTCTTTCTTACCAGAAAAATCCAGAACCACAAGAGTTGTCGTGATTCCGGGTCATGCCCTTTAGGGCCGGTTTTTCCCGGTGCCGACGAATTTTTTTAAGTCAGGCTCCAGGGCCACGGCCTTGTCCAGGTGAACCTGGGCCCGGTTGGCAAGTTCCGGCGGAATATACCCTGGATAAAACAGTCCGGTCCAGGTTAAACCCAGGCCCAGGGTCAGGTGAATCGCGGCTTTTTCCGGGAAGAGGGTCGCCGCGGCCGCCACTTCCCGCAGCCCTTCGAACAGGTGTCGCTTCGGAGCCAGGCGATAGTGTTGCAGAAGAAAATTTCCCAGTTGCAAGTGATAACGCCAGTTGGCCGGCGCCAAAAAAACCGCCCGGCGCCACAGGACTTCGATTTCCTGGGCCCGCTGGCTCGAGACTTCCTCCATCTCCAAAGCCCCGGCCAAGCCGGCGGCATAACCGGCGTTGCGGGGATTGAGCGCCAGGGCCTGGACAAAGTCGGCGGCCGGGATCTTTCTGGGAATGCGGGTGGTGTCTCGAATCAGGGGCGCGGCCCGTTCGGCCTGCCGGAAATGCCAGGCCTGCCACATAAAAGCGGCCTGTATCAGGATCAAGGCGCCACACAGCCAAGGCGCCAGGGGGTGACCGGTAAGCCGCCAGGTGGCATAGGCAAAGCAGTCCCGGCCCCGGTGGTAGTGCAGAACCAGGAAGGTAAGCGCCGCAAGGGCCGCGTAGGTAAGACTGTAAGCGGGGATGCGAAAGGTGAATTCCCCCAGCGCGTGGACCGCACCCGCGGCAAGGGCCGCCAGGCCTCCCAATCCCAGTCCCCGGACCCAGCTATCCCGGCGCCGGCGCCAGAGCCTGATCAAAGAAACATAAAAAAAAACCCAGCCGCCTCCCACAACGGCAAAGCCCACCAGGCCCATCTCAGCCAAGAGCTGCACCCATTCATTATGGGCATAGACCAGGCGGGTCTGGCTGAGATGCGCAGGCAGGAAGGTGTAAGAAAGGTCGTCGAACGAGCCGAGCCCGGCCCCCAGCAGGGGAAATTCCCGGAAGATTCCCAATGAACCCCAAAAAGCGATATACCGGGCCGGATCGCTGAGATCCAGGATGCGGGAGAAAACCGTGCCCTTGCCCAGCCAGAGGGAGTAGATGATCACTCCGGCCAGGAAAATGGCCAGGAGGGACAAAGGCCAGCGCCTCGAGCGTTGGGTGCCCCACAAGAGGCCCATGAGCGCCAGGCCTGCACCCAGGCCCAAGGTGGCGCCCCGGGAGGCGGCAAAGAAAAAGGCCACCAGCAGCACCAAAAGCGGCAGTAAACCGAAAGAACGGCGAACCAGAGGTTCCAGGTGTTCCGCCCGGGACCAAAACCGGAAGCGGCTCCGCCCCCGGGTTGTTTTCTCCGGGGGGCCGTCTTGTTTGGGCTCCCATGCCAAAAACAGGCCGAAACTCAGAAGGACCGCCATGCCCAAATACCCGGCCGCGTGGTTGCTGTTGATGAAAGTGCCGCAGACGCGGCCAAGGTAGTAGGGGTTTTTCCAACCCCAAATGGAGTGGCTGCGAAAATTCCAAAGGCCATACAAGGCTTCGCCGAGAGCCACCCCGAGGATAAGGGTGACCAAGGCTTGGAGTTGCCAACCGCGGTTGATGGTGAGCACCAGTAGAAAAAATAAGACTACCGCCGGCCACAGTAAGAGAGTCTCCTGGATGGTGGCATTGCTGTTCAGGGAAAAGGGAATCAAGGGGGCCAGCCCATACCCGTTTCCCAAGGCCCTGATCCGCACGGCCCCAGGGGAAAGCCACTCGACTATTTGGAGGGGCAGGGGGGTTAGTTGAAGCAGCACCAGGAGCATTGCGGCCAGCACCAGACCCCACAAGGGAGGGCGGGGCAGGATGAAGGCCTGCTTTGCGGTTAGGGAGGCGATGGCCACCGCCAGCAGAAGGACAACGCTCAGACAAGACAAGATGAGGCCCAGGGAGGTATAGGCCCAGGGATGAACCGCGCCGTAGGCCAAAGGGGCAAAAACCAGGACGCCGCCGCAGACCAGGAGGGTCAGGTTCCTGAGGCCTACCGCATTTGGCCAGGGGAGTTTCAGATACTTCCGTAAGGGTGTATTTATTTTCATGAGAGACAGTCAAAGGGGAAAAATATTCCGGACCGAAAAAGACAGGAGGCGAGGCAGCAGCAAAACTTCAGGGCATTAATGCGGCAGATCAAGCTAATATCATGAAAGAAAAACAACGTTATGTCCTTGGGCCGGCATTAGATTGGACGATGCAGTCCCACCCGGCTTTCAGCCTGGAAAGAAGCAGGAAAAGCCCCTGGGGTATGGGCCAGGCGGCCGCCAGGGCAAGGCTCAGCATCCGTCCCACCCCTGAGTCAATGCGCAAGCGGACGCCCCGCCGCCAATTCACCGCAGAAACTCGGCCCAGGACCTGCGCAGGTTTTACTTCCTCCCGACATCGCCTAAAATTGGCATCCCCCCTGGTGAGCAGGCGCAGGTTCCGGCCGTGCCCCTTCCTCCCTATCAGGCGGTGGGCCACCAGGGTTTCCCCGGTCCGGTAAACAATAATGTCTCCGAAGCGCAGTGCTTTTAGATCTACCTGTTCCACCTGCAACAGGCAACCGCCCCTGATCAGGGGGGTCATACTGCCCCCCCGGGTGTGTAGCTGAACCCCGTACCCGCTCTCCAGAACTCCCCGGGCTACCTCCAAAAAATTAGGGAGACGGGGCTTCACATCACCCCCAGAATAAAATCGACGACATTGCGGTCGGGGACGAAATTAAGTTCATAGCAAGGGATTTCAGTAACTACTTGAGAAAAGAACTCGATGATAGATTCCATCCCATCCCTACTATAAAGAGGGGGAAAAGAACAGGCCAAAAGGCGTGTGGCGGCCTCCATCGGGGATAACGGCCTGATGGAATTATGAGGAGCTTTTTCCAGGAAAAAAATATGCTTCAACGGTGCACTATCCGGGGAAGAAATTTGAGCTTCTCCTGGCCAGGGGGTGCCATACATTCGAAGAGACCCGTGGCGACGCCTGATAATGATGCGGTCGTCGTTCAGGAGCTTTTCTGCTGTAATTGCCTGCCAGATTTTCGCGATGGTGGACTTTCCGGCGCCGGACATGCCTACGAACAGCAACCCCTGGTTCTCGACCGCCATCCCGGAAGCATGCATCAGGGCTCCGTGCTTTGGGGCCAGGTAATTCACCAGGGCCAGTTGATCCAGGGGATGTTCAAAAAGGTATATGTCGAACGGGCTTTGAGATGGAAGAAAGTGTTGGGGGGAGCTATAAATCTCTCCCTGGGTGAATCCCAGGTCGAACGCGGCTAAGCGCTGGGGGTCTCCCTTTCCCAAGGGGATCAGATACTTTTCTTGATGCTGGTATATCCGGTATGATCCTTGCGAATTAAATATAAGTCGGGCTTTCTGGAAAGATGGTAGGGGAGCATAAAGAAAATGGAAAGCGATATCGGTCTGCCCGTCCGAACTAAGAAAAGGAAGATATTGGTCACTTAGCTTAAGGTTTATGGAAGGATGCAGGCTGACCGCAGTTAAAATTAAATCAGCGACTTTAACGCTGAGACTCACGGTACTCAGATTACCTCCATCTGTTTATGCCACAGAGCAGGTTTATCAAATTAAAATGTAAGTAGAGCGGTACCTTTGCTGGGAGAATGTTATAAATAACTTTATTACGTGGGTGACTGTTTGTTACACCCCTGGCCTGGACTACAGTTATTTACACCAGAATTCGGCCCTGGGGAGTTCCCTGATTTGCACGTGATCAGAACCGCTTCTTCGGAGCGGAGGGGCACGCGGCTAATGATGGGCTTGACATATGGGGCTTTAGGCAATTTCGCGTGAGGTGTCATGGTATCATCCTCCTGATGCCAACCTGACTTGCAGGTCAGATTTCACAGTCTTGGTCTCGATACCCAACAATTGGGCCCGGAGATGGGCCACCTGGCAGATATACTCCACGGGGATGTCAGGTTCGCCATGTTCTAATTGGGACCAACCAGGACATTGGTTGCAGAGAGAGTGTAATTCGCAATGAATGCAATAATACTCTTTCCGGGGTTTCTGGGTCCTGAGCGCGGGCATAAAATCCCGCCAGCCTTCGGTAAAAGACCCTTGCATCAAATCATACGCGGAGCCGCGGGAAGTCAAGCAGGGAAACATCCTGCCATAGGCGTCTACAGCGAAAGAGGATAATCCAGCGCTGCAGGTATACAAATATTCAAACTTTTCGGGTCCTATATATTTATTGGCAAATTCCATCCACTCCTGATAACGTTTTTGATCTTTTCTATCAAATTCCACCACCTGCTCCGGGGCAAGGCGGAAAGACCAGGGCTGTTTGCCGCCATCCAGGCGGGCGTTGAGAACTGCATCGTAAAGAAATCTCACCCCGAGGCTCTCGGCCCAAGTCTTCAAATCCCAAAGTTCATGGGCGTTAAGCGTCATAACCATGGTTTTCAAGGTGAGGGGAATCCTTCGGGCCATCAAGAGGTCAATACCCCGCAGACATTTCTGGTAGGATCCTGGTGCCCGGGTCACCGCCTCGTAAGTTGACTGGGTGCGGCCATAAACGGTAATTTCTATCATGGAGGGAGTTACCTCCCTCAAGAAGTCGGCCACCTCGGGGGTAATCAGGGTGCCGTTGGTGAACAAGCTGATGATCATGCCCCGTTTCCTGGCATGAGCGTAAATTTCACGAAAATCAGGACGTATGAGGGCCTCGCCGCCGGTAATGACCAGCCCCAAAACACCGGCCTCCGCCATTTCGTCAAGGAGGTCTTGCCATTGGGAAGTGGTAAGTTCCCTCGATTGCACCTCCCGGTCGCCGGGAGGCTGGTTGATATAGCAGTGGACGCAGTTCAGATTGCACCGCTCGGTAAGCTCCAGAAAGGCAGCCATGGGAAGGCGTCGGCGCAACATTTGCTGATACAAATGTTTCATATAGACGCCATAGTCAATTTCCGGAAGGTGGGGGCACTGCATCCTAAATTTCCCTGATTGCTTCGATTTGCCGAAGTTGTGCAATAAATTCCTGCAAGTCCTGTTCCAGCTCCTCGGAGCTTACTTCGAATTCCTCCAAGAGCCGGTCCCGCACCTCGGCCAGGGTGCGCTGGCCGTCGAGAAGCTCCCAGATGCGGTTGGCCACAGGGTTGAGCACATAAATATATTGTAGGTCCGCCACTTGCTGGCGGATGGGCACCAGTAGGCATTCTCCGGCGATCCGGCGATACACGAACGTGGGGTCCTGGGAAAAGCGTATGAGGTTGAAATCCAGCGCTTCCATGTAATTTTATTCCCCGCCCTGAGTTATTGCGCTGCAACAATAACCTCAAATCTGCATATATAATCCATCGGAAAAATTATGATATCTTAAAAATAAATAAAAGGCAAGACTTGATAATTGTCTTTCTTTTATGAAATTCCTTTATAATCGCAGGGGTTATGCCACTTTTTGACTCCCCGGCCGCCCGGTTTAATCTCCTGGAATACTGCTGGTCTCTTGTTCTTTGCGCGTCTGAGGGCGAGGAGCAAGCGTTGTTCTGGAAAGCGCTTCAACGGGGGGAGGCCTCTTTTCTTGCGACTCTCCGCCAAGGAGCCCTGTTCCCGTATGTTTATGCTCTCCTGGCCGAGCAGGCCCCCACTGTATCTCTGCCGCCGGAATTACTTGCCGAACTGAGGAATGCATACCTGTGCTCAGTCCGGCAGGCGGTCGTTCAGGAGTCCGAAGCCGCCCGAGTGCTCGGGAGCCTGGCAGGGGCTGGCCTCGATATCGTCCTCCTGAAAGGGGCTGATTTGCGTCTGCGGGTCTATCCGGACCCGGCCGTCAGGCCGATGACCGACCTGGACCTCCTGGTGCCCCCGGAGCAGGCGGGCCGGGCCCGGTCCCTCTTGACCGGCCTCGGCTATACGCCCCTGGAGCCCGAGCCGCGCCCGGGATTCCTGGAGCGCTTCGGCCACGCTTTAGGCTTGCAGCCGCCCCCGGAGTTCTCCCTCTATGTGGACTTGCACTGGGAGATTCGGGAAGGCCTGGGTTATTATCGCCTCCCCTATGAGGTTATAAAGCCCCGGCTCCAGGAGGTCTTATTCCATGGTCTGCCTCTCAAGGTTCTTGCCCCGGAGCATCTCCTCATCCATCTGTGCCTCCATACCTACTGGGAATTTTCCCAGTGGCGCCAGTTCCTGGATCTGGCCCTGGCCATCCGGCGGCTGCCCCTGAACCGGAAGCAGTTTGCTGCGGCTGTCAAGGCCTGCCGCTGCGAGGTGCCGGTCTGTCGGGTTCTGGACCTGGGGCGCTCGCTTCTGCCAGAGCCGTCCTTCTCCCCGACAGCCCTTGGTCTTTCGGACACCAGGCCCGGCCTGGCCGAGAGGTTCGTGGCCGACGGCACCCTGGGCCCCTTGATCCCCTATCTCGCGGTCCTCTCCCACCATCCCCTCCAGGATTGGCTCCCCTTCCTGGCCGCCAAACTTTGGCCGCAGCGGTCCTACCTGGCGGCCAAGCTCGGTTCGGCCAGCCGTTGGCGCTATCTGCTCAAGTTTCTTAGAAAATTCCAGAAAAAAGATTTTCTTTGATTGAAGATTGAAGTACCCGGCAAGGGCTGCCGATAAGCTTACCAGGAGGGTTTGCTGATGAGCGTCTTTATCTTTGTCCTGGGAATGATGGCAGGGACCCTGGTGGGAGTGCTGGTAATGTCGCTTTTGGTCATGAGCAGCCACGGTCCGGAGCAGGAGACCTAAGGCGGTTTCATTCCCCCGACCGCGGCCTCGCCCGGCGCGGCTTCAATCAACCTGTAGGGACCGGGAGCCGGGGACAGCCTTATCGCCAGGCCTTGGCTGTTGAGGTTCTGACTGGCAACGGCAGGAACCGGCCGCCACATGATTTTTATAAAAGAAAGGGTTGGGGATTTCCCAACCCTTTCTTATTATTCTCCGCGCTGGCGGGGACGACGAGACTCGAACTCGCGACCTCCGGCGTGACAGGCCGGCGTTCTAACCAACTGAACTACGCCCCCGGTTTTTCAGCTCCAGGTAAAAGTTCAAGGTTCAGAGTCATGGTTTGGGGTCCAGCGCCAGATCGGGATGACCCACCAACTTTGAAACGGAACCTTGAACTCTGGGCTTCTCTTTTTGGTAGGCGGAACAGGATTCGAACCTGTGACCCCCGGCTTGTAAGGCCGATGCTCTCCCGGCTGAGCTATCCGCCCTGACCCGATAATACTCGCGGATGGAGGGCCTGACTGTCAACAGGAAATCGAATTTTCCGGGCCGGCAAATGTTCGGCCTTTGGTTCTTTCACGAACTTTGGTGCCTATCCAAGTAAATCATTAAGTCTGTTCCATCCCCAGAACGGGGCAGCCCCCTTTTTCCCCTAAGGTAAATCCTGAGATAAAGCCAGATGACCGATTCCCCTCTATGAGAGTCGCACCACGCCCCCGAGCCATCCTTTTCCAGGTAAAATATCAATCAGACCCGGCAGTTTAGCGCGCTGGAGCCGGAAAAAAATATTAAAGCTATGCGGAATTTTCTTGCAATTAAACTTTAATTTATGCTAAGCATAAACCTTATATAATTATCAGGAAAAACCTGATGTCCTCAGGGAAAGGAGGAGGCAGACATGGCAAGGAGGCTTTGGGGTTTTATGGTTCTTATCAGCCTGGTGTTGCTGGCCCAGGCGCCCGGCAGTTTTGCCACAACTTACAGCATCACGGCTCTGGGGGATGTAAATAACGCCTATACCTGGAGACACAGTTATAGCGATTCGGGCATCCCTTGGTTGGCAGGGTCGGAGTTCAGCGCCGGATATCCAACATATTTCCCCAATCTCAACGAGTCTGTTTGGGGAATCGGCTATTTCGGCGATGATAATAGAATCCATCCCTTTACCAACACCAATCCTGGAACGGCAAATCCGGATGGGAGCTATACAATTGTTTTCGATTCCACCACCGCCAACCCCAATTTCTTTATCACCTTGCCGGACGGCAAGAAAATAATTTCGGTGGATACTGTAATAACCTACATAGCCAAGTATAATAATTCTGAAACGAATACGTATGCGGTTGTGGAAGGAAAGATCATCGGCACCGGCACAAATTCCGCGGATCATAACCCTTTTTATTTCGAAGCCCTCTTGCAGGAAGTCATGGGAAACCATCAAAATGTGGGATATCTATCTTCATTTACCATGCAATATCCTTATTCTCCTGCCGCCCACACCCCCATTCCCGGGGCGGTGTGGCTCCTGGGCACCGGGTTGTTGGGGTTGGCCTGCGCCGGGTGGCGCCAGAGAAGTTAGCCTCCCATGAGGTCTGTGCCGGGGCGTAAAGGCAGAGACAGCAGCCTTTGCAAAGCTGCAAATTTCTAAGGTGCAAATCCTTTGCCCCGGGTGGCCTCGGGGAGATCAAGGAAAGGAGGCGGAAAAGACCAGGGGTAAGCCAAAAGACGGCTTACCCCGTTTTCGCGGGGTCATTGCTGGCGGGGACGACGAGACTCGAACTCGCGACCTCCGGCGTGACAGGCCGGCGTTCTAACCAACTGAACTACGCCCCCGTTACGACAAGTTCAATTGAAGGTTCAAGGTTAATCTGCAAGTCAAGTTTCAGCCTTATCAGTTAGCTATGAAACCGATGACCACCAATCCTGAACTTGGAACCTTGGACCTTCAACTATCTTATTAATGCGCCTGGAGCGTCGGGGGTTGCTCCCCTTCCGGGACAAAGGCCGGCTCCGCCGGGACCGGCGGCGGCCTCTTGAACAGGCTTTCCGGGTCATCCACCGCCATGGCCAATCTCAGCACTTCATCCATGTGATCCACGGGTACCAGTTCCACCACCTTGAGAATGCGGGCCGGGATCTCCTTAATGTCCTTTTCGTTCTCCCGGGGGATGATCACCAGCTTGATCTGATGCCGGTGCGCGGCAATGATTTTTTCTTTCAAGCCGCCGATGGGCAGCACCCGGCCCCTCAGGGTGATTTCCCCGGTCATGGCTACGTCCCGCTTGACCGGGACCTTGATGAGGGCCGAAATGATGCTGGTGGCGATGGTAATGCCCGCAGAGGGTCCGTCTTTGGGGATGGCGCCCTCGGGCACGTGCACGTGAATATCGATCTTGCGGTAGAAATCCTCGGGCAACCCCAGGGTTTCGGCCTTGGAGCGCACGTAGGACAGGGCCGCCTGGGCCGATTCCTGCATGACTTCGCCGAGCTTCCCGGTTATTAGCAATTTGCCCCGGCCGGGGACCACCACCACCTCGGTCTGAAGGAGTTCGCCGCCGAACTCGGTCCAGGCCAGGCCGTTAGTGAGCCCGATTTCGTCTTTTTCCTCGGTGCGGCCGTAGCGGTACTTGGGCACCCCAAGGTACTTGGCGATGGATTGGCTGCTGACGTTGACCTTGTGATCCGGTCCCTTTTCAGCCACTTCCCGGGCCACCTTGCGGCAGACCGAGGCGATTTCCCGTTCCAGGTTCCGGACCCCCGCCTCCCGGGTATAAAGGCGGATGATCGTCAGAATGGCGTTTTCCGAAAACTGGATGTTATCCTTGCTCAAGCCGTTGGCCTGGGACTGTTTGGGAATGAGGAAATGTTCTGCGATCTGGAGCTTTTCCACCTCGGTGTAGCCCGGCAGCCGGATGATCTCCATCCGGTCCTGCAAAGGCAGCGGGATGGAGTACAGGTTGTTGGCCGTGGTGATGAACATGACCTCGGAGAGATCGTAGTCGCAGTCCAGGTAATGGTCGTTGAAGGCCACATTCTGCTCGGGGTCCAGGACCTCGAGCAGGGCGGCGGAGGGATCGCCCCGAAAATCTGTGCTCATCTTGTCCACTTCATCCAGGCAGAAGACCGGGTTGTTGCTTTTGGCCTTTCTCAGGGACTGGATGATCTTCCCCGGCAAAGCCCCGATATAAGTGCGCCGGTGGCCCCGGATCTCGGCTTCGTCCCGCACCCCGCCCAGGGACAGGCGCACGAAGTTCCGTCCCAGGGCCCGGGCCACGGATTTGGCCAGGGAGGTTTTGCCCACGCCCGGCGGACCCACCAGGCAGAGGATGGGGCCCTTCATCTTTTTTACCAGGCTCTGGACCGCGAGGTACTCGAGGATGCGCTCCTTGGGCTTTTCCAGGCCGTAGTGGTCTTCATTGAGGATGCGCTCGGCCTCGGTGATGTCGTGGTTGTCCTTGGTCTTTTCGTACCAGGGCAGGGCCAGGAGCCAGTCGATATAATTCCTGGAAACCGTGGCTTCGGCGCTCATGGGGCTCATGAGCTTGAGCTTTTTGAGCTCGTGCTTCACCTTGCTGGCGGCCTCGGCGCTCATGCGCTTTTTCTTGAGGCGCCTCTCCAGTTCCTGGATCTCCCCCTTGAGGTCCTCCTTGTCCCCCATCTCTTTTTGGATGGCCCGCATCTGCTCGTTTAAATAGTACTCCCTTTGGGTCTTTTCCATTTGCTTTTTGACCCGGTTTTTGATGCGGTTTTCGATGGAGAGGACCTCATTTTCCTGGTTGATCAGGGTCAGCACCGACTCGAGGCGCCGCATGGGGTCCAGGATTTCCAGCAATCCCTGCTTGTCTTCGCTTTTGATGGTGAGGTGGCCGGCAATGGTGTCCGCCAGGCGGGAAGGGTCGTCCAGGGAGGCCACCGTCTGGTAGGCCTCCTGGGACACCTTCTTATTAAGTTTGGTGTAGGTCTCGAACGACGAAATCACCGACCGGCGCAAGGCCTCGATTTCGGGGGAGGGCTCCCAGGACTCCAGGAGCTCTTCCACCTCGACCTGGAAAAAGTAAGGGTTGGCCAGGTATTGGATGACCTTGGCCCGAAACTTACCTTCCACCAGGACCTTGACGGTGCCGTCCGGCAGGCGCAGCATCTGGAGGATGCCGGCCAGCGTCCCCACCCGGTAGATTTCGCTCTCCTTAGGCTCATCCCGGCGGGCGTCCTTCTGGGTGCAGAGCAGGATATATTTTTCCTGCCCCATGGCATGCTCCAGCGCCGCGATGGACCTTTCCCGCCCGATAAACAAGGGGACCACCATGGCAGGAAAAACCACGATGTCCCGTAAGGGCAAAAGCGGCACGTGATGCCGGGCGGCTCCTTCCTCTCCCCCTTTGCTGCGGTTCAGCCGAAAGATCATTTTTCCACCACTATCCCAGGCTTATCCCAGGAGACTTCCTCAGACGGGCCGTACGTGAAGATGGGCGCCGCGTGCTTCACGATGAAGTCCGCGTTGATGAGGCATTCCTGGACGTTTTTCAGGGAGGGGATTTCATACATAAGCTCCAGCATGGCCCCCTCAAGAATGGCCCTGAGCCCCCGCGCCCCGGATTTGCGCTTCAAGGCCTCTCGGGCCACCGCTTCCAGGGCGTCATCGGTGAATTTTACCTTGACGTTATCCATTTCCATGAGCTTCTGGAACTGCTTCACCAAGGCGTTCTTGGGCTCGGTGAGAATCTTCACCAGGGCCGCCTCGTCCAGTTCGTCCAGGGTGGCGATGACCGGCAGGCGTCCCACGAATTCGGGGATAAGCCCGAATTTGAGGAGATCCTGGGGCTGCACCTGGGCCAGGATTTCCCCGAGGTGACGGTCCTTTTTGCTCTTGATGTCCGCCCCGAACCCCATGGATTTTTTGCCGATGCGGGCCCCGATAATGTCGTCCAGCCCGTTGAAGGCCCCCCCGCAGATGAACAGAATGTTGGTGGTGTCCACCTTGATGAACTCCTGCTGGGGGTGCTTGCGGCCGCCTTTGGGCGGGACCGAAGCCATGGTGCCCTCGATAATCTTCAGCAGGGCCTGTTGCACCCCCTCGCCGGAGACGTCCCGGGTAATGGAGGGGCTGTCGCTTTTCCGGGCGATCTTGTCCACTTCGTCGATATAGACGATACCCCGGGAGGCCTTCTCCACGTCGTAGTCCGCCACCTGGAGGAGGTTGAGGATGATGTTTTCCACGTCCTCGCCCACGTAGCCCGCTTCGGTGAGGGTGGTGGCGTCGGCGATGGTGAAGGGCACATTCAGGATCCGGGCCAGGGTCTGGGCCAGCAGAGTCTTGCCCGAACCGGTGGGGCCGATGAGCAGGATGTTGCTCTTCTGGAGCTCCACCCCGTCCAGGTCCACCCGGCTGCTGATGCGCTTGTAATGGTTGTAAACCGCCACCGACAGGATCATTTTGGCCCGTTCCTGCCCGATGACGTACTCATCTATTTGTTTCTTGATGGCCGCAGGCTCCGGTATGGCCAACCGGGTCTGCTTGGCTTCTTCCTTTTCGTATTCTTCGGCAATGATGTCATTGCAGAGCTCGATGCACTCATCGCAAATATAGACTCCAGGGCCGGCGATGAGTTTCTTCACCTCGCTCTGGCTCTTGCCGCAAAACGAACACAACAGGTCGGCACCTTTGTCAGCACCGCGCTTACTCATATAGTTCGGCCTCCCCACACCCGGAAACTCTTCTCCTCCGGGTCTGGTGTTTTATTATTCATGTTACTTGTATTATATCGGCGCCGGGTCCTGGAATCATAACCCGACGGCCGCGGCAATGGGGTCAAAACTTTACACCGACTGACTCAACACCCGCTGCACGATGACCTGATCCACCAGGCCGTACTCTTTGGCCTCCTCACCGGACATATAATAATCGCGGTCAGTGTCCTTGGCGATGCGCTCCAGGGGCTGGCCGGTATGCCGGGCCAGGATTTCATTCAATTCCTCCCGGAGACGCAAGATTTCCCGGGCCTGGATGTCCACGTCGCTGGCCTGGCCGGCGAAGCTGCCCATTACCTGGTGAATGAGGATGCGGGAGTGGGGGAGGGCATAGCGCTTCCCCTTCTCTCCCGCAGCCAGCAGCAAAGCCCCCATGCTGGCGGCCTGGCCCATGCAATAGGTGGCCACCGGGCTCCTGATGTATTGCATGGTGTCGTAAATCGCCAGCCCCGCGGTCACCAGACCCCCGGGGGAGTTGATGTAAAAGTGGATTTCCTTTTCCGAATCCTCCGCCTCCAGGAAAAGCAACTGGGCGATGACCAGGTTGGCGATCTCGTCGGTCACCCCGGTGCCCAGAAAGATAATCCGGTCACGCAGCAGCCGCGAATAGATGTCATAGGCCCGTTCGCCCCGGCTGCTTTGCTCCACTACAATGGGAATCAACATATTATGACGTCTCCTGACCGGGCGCCCCGGTTGCCGGAACCAGCTTGGCAGAATCGAGGATGAGCTTCATGACTTTCTCGTCCCTGAGCTCTTTTTTCAAGCCCTCCATCAGGTTATTTTCCTCGTAGAATTGGCGCACTTGGGCAAGGGTGCGGCGGCTCCGCTCGGCGATCCTGGCCAGTCCTTCCTCCAAGTCGCTCTCTTCGACGGCGATGTTCTCCTGAGCCGCGATCCGGTCAAAAATCAGCCTTACTCTGACCCGGCGCTCCGCCTTGGGCTTCAGGCGCTCCAGCATTTTTTCCAGGTCCAGGCCCTCCAGGTTCAAGCCATGGCTTTGGATAAAATGTACTTGCTCCCGGAGGAGACCTTCCTGTTCCTGGCGGATGAGAGACGGAGGCGCTTCAAAGGGGTGGGCGGCAATGAGCTGGGTCAGTGCCTGCTCCTCCAGCCTCCCTCGTCGCTCCTTCTCCCTATCCTTAATAATATCGTCTCGGAGGGCCTGACGCAAGTCGGCCAAGGTCTGAAAGTTGCCCCCGAGGCTCTGGGCGAAGGTGTCGTTCAACTCGGGGACCACCTTTTCCTTTACCTCCTGGACCTTAACCTGGAATTCGATCACTTTCCCGGCCAGCAGCGGGTTGAAAAAGGTTGGGGGGAGTTCCACGGCGAACCGGCTCTCCTGCCCCGGAGGAAGCCCGAGGAGGTTTTTCTCAAAGTCAAGGTTGAACTTGCCGGACCCTACTTCCAGATAAACATTCTCCGCTTGGGCCTCGGGCAAGGCCTCGCCGGCGAAGTAGCCCTGATAATCCACGACCACGAAGTCGCCTTCCTGAACTCCCCGAGACGCTTTCAGGGGCTCTAACATGGCGTTGTTTTGGCGGATTTCCTCCAAGCGGGCCTCCACCTCCTCGTCCCTGACCTCCGCCCCCGGATCCTCCAGGGTCAGGCCCCGGTAGTTTTCCACGGTAAACTCCGGAGGGACCTCCACTTCCACCTGATAGTGAAAATCCTCCCCCTGCATCACCGGGGGCAGGGGTTCGGGCCAGTTGAACCCCACCGCGTCCAGGGATTTTTCCTTCAACGCGTCTGTCAGGGAGCGGCGCACCAGGGCGTCGGACACCTCTTCCTGCACCTGTTTTTTGTAATACATCTCCAGGACTGAGCGGGGGGCTTTCCCCGGCCGGAAGCCCTTCACCTTAACCCGCTTTCCCAGATTCTTGTAAGCCCGGTCAAATTCCGCCGCAACTTCGCTGGACGGCACTACAATCCGCAGCTTGCGCTTGATGTCGCTGAGAGTTTCCACCTGAATGTCGATATTGGGTTCCATCTTCGTCGATTGTTGCTCGCAACCTGTTCCTTTCAAAAATTTTCCACCAGGGACGGGGCTTATACTTCGCGAGTGCGAGAGGGGGGACTCGAACCCCCACGGTTATCCCGCTGGATCCTAAGTCCAGTGCGTCTGCCAAATTCCGCCACTCTCGCCTTTTAATACACATTTATTAAATTTAGTAAGTCTTAGCAGGCAAGTCAAGGTAAAGGGTTAAGCGGCCAGGTAAAATGACCTTGAAGCATTGTTTCCGGCAGGATTCGGTGTTATTTTTCTTAGACAGCGGCCTTCGGGCTCTCCTAACCGCGGCCGGGCGGCGCGGCCTCCCGCCCGCAGATATGGCGGGCAAAGCCGCCCGGGGCCCTGGAACTTTTCGTAAACAGCGGAGGAAACAATGGCGGAGACTCCTGAAAAGAATGAATTCGAGCTGCTCCGAGAGCGCTTGGCGGTGTCCCCCCGCCTGGTATGGGACCATGTGGACGAGTCAGAACGCCAAGCCATCCTGGACTACGCCGAACGCTACAAGAAGTTTCTGGACGAAGCCAAAACCGAGCGGGAAGCGGTGACGGAAATCGAGCGCCAGGCCAAAGCCCGGGGCTTTGTGCCCCTGGCCGGGTCCGGCCCCCGGGATCCGTGGTTTTATAATTACAAAGGCAAGGTGATCGCCTTGGGGGTTTCGGGCCGGCGGCCCCTGACCGATGGCCTTCGTATCATCGGCGCCCATATCGACTCGCCCCGCCTGGACCTGAAGCAATATCCCCTATATGAGGAAACTGACCTGGTGTTTCTCAAGACCCATTATTACGGGGGCATCAAGAAATACCAATGGCTGGCCCGGCCACTGGCCCTGCATGGCGTGGTCCTCAAGGCCGACGGCTCCCGGGTGGAATTCAGGGTGGGAGAAGAGCCGGAGGACCCGGTGTTCACGGTCCTGGACCTTTTGCCCCATCTGGCCCGCAAGGCGCAAATGGACAAAAAGGTCACCGATGCCTTTGAGGGGGAAAAACTCAATGTCCTGGTGGGTTCCCTGCCCATCGGCGACAAGGACACCAAGGAGCGTTTCAAGCTGTCTCTGCTGAAGTATTTGCAGGACGCTTACGGCCTCACCGAAGAGGACCTGGTGTCCGCGGAGCTGGAAGTGGTGCCCGCAGGTCCCGCCCGGGACGTGGGCTGGGACCGGTCGCTCGTGGCGGCCTACGGCCATGATGACCGCTCCTGCGCCTATCCCGCCTTGGAGGCCATCTTTGAAGTCAAGGAGCCGGACCACGCCTGTCTGGCCCTGTTCTATGACAAGGAGGAAGTGGGCAGCGACGGCAACACCTCCGCCAAAAGCTGCGTGCTCGAGGATATCGTGGAGCTGCTTTTGGAGCGGGAGGGGCAAAGCCCCCTGTCCCGGCGCCGGGTGCTGATGAACTCCCGGGCCATTTCCGGGGATGTCACCGGGGCCCTCGACCCGGATTGGCCCGAGGTCCACGAGAAGCGCAACGCCGCCCGCCTGGGCTACGGGATCGCCCTGACCAAATTCACCGGCCACGGCGGCAAATACGCGGCCAACGACGCGCATGCCGAGTACATGGCCTGGCTCCGAAAAATTTTCAACCAGGCCGGGGTCATCTGGCAAGCCGCTCATCTGGGCAAGGTGGATGAAGGCGGCGGCGGCACCATCGCCAAATACCTGGCGGTGCACGGCATGGAAGTAATTGACTCCGGCCCTCCGGTCCTCTCCATGCATTCCCCCTTTGAAGTGGCCTCCAAGGCCGACCTCTTCATGGTGTTCAAGGCCTATAAGACTTTCTTTATCGCGGCCGGGGAATGAGAGATGGATTTTCAGTTTTCGGTTTTCGGTTTTCGGTGTATAGTTTAATATCCAAGGGAGCGGGCCGGAGGCGCCGGCCCCGCCCTGCCACCTTTTTAACCAAGTGATCGTATGAAACAATTTTTCACCCGCTTCAAGACCAGGGAACCCGATCCCACGAATGCCTCCTGGGGGAATGTGGCCAGCTTTTATAGCCTGCTCATGTTCCTGATCGCCATTCCCTTTGTTCTTATCGTGGGCTTGGTGTGGCTTACCGGCATTCTGGGTTTCAATAGTTACATCTTCGCCGGCTTCGCGGTGCTGCTGGCTGTGGCCCTATGGCGCCTTTACCGGGGCTGGGGCCGCTTCAAGCAGCGCCTCGCGGCCCAAGGGAGCGAGGTCCAGGACCTCATGCGGCAGGCGGCCCAAACCGGCAGCAATATGGAAGTCTCGGTGATGAACGGCCTGTTCACCGTGCGTTACCACGGCGGGAGAGGCTTGCACCCCGAAGCCCTGCCTCAGAGCCGGTCTGCACCCTTGGCCCTGGAGGGGCCGACCCTGGACGCGGAAGCCGTGGAGGTCCCCCCCTCCCTGCCCCCTGAGCGCATCCGGGAGGAACTCACCGAGTTCTTACGCCTGCGGGAGGAGGGGGTCATCACCTCCGAGGAATTTGACCGCCTCAAATCCAGCCTGCTGCAGCGCATCCCGGCCTGAGGCAAGGCTCCCTTTCTCACAAGCCCTGCGGTGGCCTAAGGATGCCCGTCCAAGGTTGGGTTAATCCTGAGAAAGCGACGCTCCGTTAGGCTGTTCCATGAAATAAAACGGCTACTTCTGCTCCGCCAGAGTCATCGCTTTCTGCAAATCCGCCAGGGTTTCATAGCCTCCCAGAAAAATCCGATACACCGGACCGGCGCCCGGAAGTGCGGTTTCTCGGACCAGATGCCGCACCTGGAGTTCAGTCAGCCGGGCCACGACCTTTTGGACCTGGGCGCGGCTGGAATAATGCCCATAAACCATAAAATGCTCATGGTTATTCAGAGTGATGACGTTCGTGTTCTTGTCCACGAGGGGTAATGCTAACCTTTGCCCCGAGTAAATGAAGTCTTCATTATCAATTTGGGGATTCGCCAGGATGATCGCATCATACCCGAGTTCTTTGGCATCGGGATAATGTGCGGCAACAATCCTGATAAGACCATCCTCAGGAGCTACCTCGTAGGTGGAAGGCAAGGGACCCTGGGACTTCGCAGCCTCTTCCGCCGCCGGCGGGACCCTGGAGGTGTCGGCCACCGCTAACTCCTGGGCCTGCCGCCGTCCCTCCGAATCTGCGGTTAGAGAAGGCGGGGGTTCCTCCTCATCAGGGCCGGTGTCTTTATTTTCAAGCTGCTGGCTCGGGGCCGCGGCCGGCGGCGGAAGCGGCTGGGCCTGGGGCAGGGTAGGCTGGGGACTGACCTGGCGGCCCGGGGCTTCAGGCACCGGCTGAGGAGGCTGGAGAACCGGCTTACTGGAAAAATTCTGCAAGAGGCCATAACTGACCAGGCTGGCCGCCAGTAACAACCCTGCCAGGGCCCCGTAGCTTTTCAGGGTTCCCCATCTTGAGGGCGGGGCCAAAGGCTTGAATGAAGGGACCGGCTCCTCCTCTCCAAGCAGATCCCGGCTCACCCGGGAGCGGTTCTGCTGCCAGGCCCGGGTCAAGGCCTGCTCGCAGATCTGGTTGATCCGGCGGGGAATGCCGCCTGTCCTGGCAAAAATCTGCCCGGCGCAGTCTTCCGCAAAACACGCCTTAAAGTTCGATCCCACTTGCTTCAGGCGGTGATCAATATAACGAGGGGTTTCTTCAAAAGTCAATCCGGCCAGGAAAAGATTCTTGCGGATGAGCTCCTTAAGGCGCTGGTTGGCTTTACTGCTGATCTTCGGCAGCAGGCCCTTGCGCCCCACCAGCAGAATGGGCATAAGCTGTCGGCCCTGGTATTCCATTTGCGAGAGAAGGTAAATTTCCTCCAGGTTCTGGTCCGTCAGGGTGTGCGCGTCTTCCACGATCAGGACATAATATTGCTGCTGCTGGGCCGCGGCCTGGACCGCTTCGGCCAGAGGGCTGAGACTTACCAGGCCCCGTTGGCCTAAGCAAAGACTCAGCGCCCGGGCAATGAGGAGGGGGACGGCCAGGGGTTCGGGAGACGGCCGGGCGATTACCAGGGGGTGGAAGGACGACGGCAATCGCTGGATGAGGGCCTGAACCAGCATGGTCTTGCCAACGCCCTCCTCGCCGCTGACTATGGCGAGGCCCTGGCGGGCCTCGACGAACTCTACAAGTTCGGACAGCAAACGTTCATGCGGTTTGGAAAGAAACAAAAATTTCTGATCCGGAACATCAAGGAAGGGTGAATCCGAGAAACCAAAAAGCGTCTGGTAACCCATGAGGCGCTTCTCCGTTAGCCGCTGTCTCCGTTACAGCGATGAGGCCTGAAGGACAATTGCGAGCCTCCTTGCAGAAATAATTTGGTCTCCTTAACGTGGAAGCCGGGTAAACATGGTTGGGTTTGAATTTGGAGCCTTCATCTCAGCAAATCCGGCTGGGATATTTTCTAATCAATTCTATCATCCCGAAATTATAAAAAATATTCAAGGAATGTTTTAAGGGGCGGGATTGGCGGCGGGGCGGCGGTGGAAGACACCGGCCGCGACGGCCGGGGGCGGTGGGGGATAAACGCTTCCGAAGGAGCTGTCGGTCGGGAAGGAAACGAATATCCGGTGATTCTTCTTACCCTGTTGGGCCGAGATTGGGAGAAAGGCGTTTAATAAAGCAAATATTTTTGGCGTTTCTGGAGGAAGGCATTTAATCCGGCTTGCCACCGCCGACAAATCTGCTGGGGGTCGTCGCCGTGTTTTATGGATTGGATAACCTCCCGGGACCCGATCATGCTCAGGGTATTGCCGAACCGGAATTTCTCTGGATAGAGACGGTATAAGGCTGAGGCCAACTCCACCCCCAAAGCCGGCCCGTCAAACCGGTTGCGGTCGACCAACTTTACCCGCACACCCTGGCAGGATTGGCCGGCGTAGGGGGAGGATTGGGGAACGAAGCTCAGCGGCTCAAAACTGACCCCGGAAATGTTTCGTCTTTTAAGGTAATCGGCCAGGCGCGAAGCGTTAATCCAAGGTGCGCCGACCACTTCAAAGGGCATGGGGGTTCCCCGGCCCACACTGACGTTGGCGGACTCTATGATGCCCACGCCGCAATAAAGGATCGACTGGGTCAGGTTCCTGAGGTTAGGCGAGGGATTGACCCAGGGGAGCCGGGTCTGGTCGAACCAGGCGTCCCGCCGGTACCCCTTCATCGGCACCACTTGGAGTTTGGCGCCGATTCCGGCTTCCCGGTTGAAAAACTGGGCCACTTCTCCGGGGGTCATGCCATAGCGCACAGGCAGTGGATAATAGCCGATGAAAGATTTCAGGCTGCGGTCCATGACCGGCCCCTGGACCACGGACGCGGTGATGGGGTCGGGGCGGTCCAGAACGATGAAATCGAGCCCCGCCGCCGCCGCGGCTTCCATGGCATACGCCATGGTAGTGATGTAGGTATAGTAGCGGGCTCCCACATCCTGGATGTCGTAGACCAGGGCGTCCAAGCCCCTGAGCATCTCCCGGGTGGGCTTTTTGACCTCGCCATACAGGCTGTAAACCGGCAGGCCGCTCAAGGGGTCCGTGCCGGAGGACACCCTTTCATCCAGTCGGCCGTTGAGGCCGTGTTCGGGGCTGAAAATGGCCCGCACCTTGACGCCGGGGGCGCTCCTCAGCAGACTGATGGTGGAGCGTCTGGCTGAATCGATGCCCGAATGGTTGGTGATCACCCCTATTTTTTTGCCGTTTAAGGCGGCGAAGCCCGAAGAGGCCAGAACCTCGATACCCGGCTGGACCGGGCCGGGGGAATCGGCTGCGCCGTGCCCCGCCTGGGATATCTCGGCGGGATTCCAGTCCGTGGCCCGGGCCGGCGGCCCCAGGTGCGCGGCGGAAGCCACCTCTCGGGCCACCCGGTACCTCAGGGGCTTCACCTGGCCGCGGCCGTGGGGATGCAAGCGGCTGGTAAGGATGATCAGGAAGGTCTGTGAGTGAGGATCAGCCCAAATGGAGGTGCCGGTATAGCCCGTATGCCCGAAAGAACCCTGGGGAAAAGCGGCGTTATGCTCCTTGCTGTAAGGCGACTGGAGATCCCAGCCGAGGCCGCGCTGCACCGAACTTCCCGGGACGTGGTACGGCTTGAGCATGGCGGCCACCGCTTTGGCGCTGAGGATGCGCTTCCCCTGGATGGCGCCGCCGTTCAGGAGCATCTGCATAAAGATGGCCAAATCGTCGGCCGAAGAGAACACCCCGGCGTTTCCCGCCACGCCGCCCATGCGGTGGGCGGTGGGATCCGAGACTTCCCCCCACCGCAGGCGGTTGCCTTGAAAATCAGTAGGCGCAATAAGGTGCTGCCAACTGCCCGGCGGCCGGAAAGCGGTATGCCACATACCCAGGGGCTTAAATATTTTTTCCTGGCAATACACCTCGAAGGGGGTGCGGGAGACGCGGCGGACGATCTCGGCCAGGGCAATGAAGTTGGCATCACTGTATTGGAACCCGCACCCCGGCGGCCTGACCGGGCTGTCATCGGCGATGGCCGCCACGGCGCCCTCATAACCCATCCAATGACAATTGGGGTTGACGTCGGCGCGCAGTCCCGAGGTGTGGGTCAACAATTGTCTGATAGTGATTTGCCTTTTGCCGTTGCGGTTGAACTCCGGCCAATATTTTCCTGCCGGGGCGTCAAGGCTCAGGCGCCCGGCATCGACCAACTGCATGACCGCGGTGGTGGTGGCCACCACCTTGGTCAGGGAGGCCAGGTCGAAAATAGTGTCTTCGGTCATGGGCTGTCGCTGGGGCACGATCGCGCGGAACCCGAAGGCTTTGCGATAAACGATCTTCCCCTGGCGCCCCACGAGGATCACTGCGCCCGGAAAGCCGCCGGACGCAAGCTCCTGGCGCGCCACGGAATCAATGCCGGCAAAGCGGGGGTCCGGTTCCACCGGCAGGGGATGCACCGGCTCGGCCCGGGGTGGAGGAGGGGCTTCGGCCGCAGGCGGCGCGGTCGGAGGTCCGGCTGTGGGTTTGGGCGGCCCCACCCCGCGGCAGGCGGGAAACAACGATAAAAGTGCAACCAAGCCAATGATGGAAAAAACAACCGGAAAAAACCTGGCTTGCAACATCTGGCCCTCATGTGCTGAAGTGTCGGGTTAAGGTCTCCGGTTACTGCAGCCCGGTGGCCATATATAGTCAAAAATTGCTCAGGGGGCGGATCGGTGTGGTCTCAAGCATGATACCGGCCTTAAGAAGGGGTTTCCGGTTCGCCCTGATTACCGGGGTCGCTGCTCTTACCTTGAGGGGCGACCGGTTGGGGGTTGGCGGCCTGTTGCCGGCGGGGCTTTCTATCTCCGTCGCCGGTATAAAAAATGCCCGTGGGATAGTTGTTGCGGGGATTCCAGAACATAAAGCCGCTGGCCCCGAAGTCTTCGGCCGCCTTGATTTGAAGGCGCATCCGCTCTTCGGTGAAATCGCCCCCCCCGTAAGCATAGTCCCGGAAGGCCTGCAGCCAGGGGCGGAATTGGATGGAGGAAGCCTTGGTGCGCTCCTGAGCTTTGGTATGAGTAAGATACACGGTTTCGTAAATATGCTTGACCGGGTTGCGGTACTTGGGAATCCCCAGGTGATAGCCCGAAGGATAAACCATCAGGGAGATGATGTCCACCGCTTTGGTTAGGGGCACAATCTGCTGCCCGATGTCAATGTCGCCTTCGTTCCAGGGGACGTAGCCGAAGACGTCCGCGGCCACGAAAACATTGTAGGGGATCAGGGCCTTATAGGCCGCTTGCAGGAAGCCGGTTATGGTGTTGGTCCGGCTTTCCCGGGTGGACGGTTGCGAGAAAGCCACCCCTCGGTTGTCGGGACACCGGACATAATCAAACTGGATCTCATCGAAACCCGCTTCGGCCGCAGCCTTGGCGATGGCGATGTTGTAATCCCAGACCTCTTTGCGGAAGGGGTCGGTCCAACGCAGCCGTTCCCGGTCGCGGAAAATCCCGCCGCCCTTGATTTTGACGGCCCATTCCGGCTTGGCCGCGGCCAGCGGGTCGTCCTTGAAGACCACAATGCGGGCGATGAGATAGAGGTTCTTTTCTTTCAGGCCCCTGATGAAGGCTGGATAATCCTTGTTAAGGATGATTTTCTGGGCGCCGATTTCCTCGGCCAGGGGGATGTTGACCTTAAAGGGGATGAAGCCGCGGTCGCCCTTGACGTCGATGACCAGGGCGTTCATCTGGTTGCGTTCCAGGGCCTCAAGCGCAGCGCCCCGGATTTTGGGGCTGGCGGCTCCGTACACCGAAAGGTAAAGGGCTTTCACCTTAATGGGCTCAAGCGCAATTTCCGGATTGGGCCCGCTCAATTCCGCCAAGGGCACATCACGGCGCTTATGCCCCAGGGCCCGCAGGCGGAGCTGCTCCCCAACGCCCTCAATGCGGAAGACCCCCTCTTTGTCGGTGCGCACCAGGCGGTCGCCCAGGGTCACCGGCGCCCCCTCGAGGGGCTCTTTGGTCACCGCGTCAATCACCTTTCCGGTATAAACCTTGGCGCCGCCCGCCGGCGATAGTTCCGGGGCCTTGGGGGCCTCAGCCGTCTGTCCGGCCGCTGGCGGCGTCTTGGCTTCCTGGGCCAACGCCATGGCCGTCAGGAGCAGAAGACCTGTCAGGGTTAGGAGACCGATGCCAAGCCTTTTCAAGTTCATCTCCTCCTGTCCATCGTTTAGTATGTCTTATGACCTTTTTCCTGGGCCCGGCCTTCGATGATGGCCGCAAAATTCTTGATGCCGTCGCCGTTGGCCATCAGATAGCGGGGTTGGGCCATCATGGGTTCGGCTTTGCAGGCGTGGCGCCGGTCGATGCTGAAGGCCGCCACGTACCCGGCTTTGGCCGCCTCCTTTTCCAGCTCGTCGTCATAAATGCCAAAAGGCCAAGCCAAAAGGTCCACCTTGGTGCCGAATTTCTTTTCCAGGATGGCCTTGGACTTGGTCAGTTGCTCACTGACCAATTTTTGATAAGCCTGGGGCGTAAGCTTTTTCTTGTCCTTTTTGAAATTGGGGTGCCAAAGGGTATGGGACTGCATGTCGAACAGCCCGGTATTCTTCAGTTCTTGCAACTGCTCCCAGGTCATGGCATAGGGGGCCCTGGGATTGGACACGCAGGACGGGTAAATAAACAAGGTCACCGGCATATTGTACTTGCGCACCACGGGCCACATATCGCGGTAAACTGTCTTATGGGCGTCGTCGGCCGTGAGCACCACCGATTTCGGCGGCGGGGCCGGACCTTCGCCCCGCAGATAATTTACCAGGGTCCGCAGAGGGATAACTGTGTAGCCATTATCCTTGAGCCACTTCATCTGGGCTTCGAACACCGGGGTGGTCACCGTCATGCTGTCGGCTTTGGTGGGACCGAAGCGGTGATAGCAAAGCACCGGGACCGCAGCCTCCTCAGCCGCCCAGGCTGCGGTGCCGCAGATAAACAGGGCCAACGCCAAAATACCCAGGAAAAAACGGTAGACGCGCATCATCTGGAATCCCCCCCCAAGAGGCAGCTCCCGGGAACCCGGGAGCGCGGCGGAACCTTTGGCTCGCCTTTGCCAGGGATTCTTATCAAAACCTCGGAATCCCTTCAAGCCTTTGTTTTCGGCCTTGTCTAAGCCTTTGGGATTCCATGCAAAGATGCCCGCCCGACCCACGCCTCTCCTGAGCGGCTGAAAGCAGGGATGACTACCTGTCCTGCAACTGGCGGAGTCTTCAGGCTTTTTAAGATCCTGGCCCGCGCTTGGCAGAGACGGGTAAAATCCTGTCAGGCCGAGCCGCGGAAAGAGGCGGCGCCGATGCGTCATTTGCGCTTCGGGCAACTTTCGGCAGTTCTAGAGGTGGGGGAAGGGACTGCAAAAGGCGGGTATCGCGGCTTCGACCAAGCCTTGCTAACTCAGTCTCAGAAACCGTGGTGACAAATGACCAACCCGTCGAGGAGCTTAAGAAAGGAGGAAGAGGCGGTGGGCGGCGGGGTGCCAGACCCCTGAAATTTTAGAACTCCGGAAGCCCTTGGGGATTCCGGAGTTCTGCGGGGTTAAACCGGTGGTTTAGAGCTTGACGACGTTCTGAGCCTGCAGGCCTTTCTGACCCTGGACTACCTCAAACTCCACTTCCTGGTCTTCGGCCAAGGTCTTGAAGCCTTCTCCCACGATGGCAGTGTGATGCACAAAGACATCGGGCCCGTTTTCCCGGGAAATGAAGCCATAGCCCTTGGAGTCATTAAACCATTTAACCTTGCCTGTTTCCTTCATGAACTAAATGTTCCTCCTGCAATAATGCACTGGGTTCCCCCTCCTGGAAATCAGTCAGGGGGAAGCAGTCAGGGGAAAAACCGCTGAAGAACGCCAGATCCCTTGTCGATTCCACCGGTCCGTCGTCTTGTGGCCAGCTTTTCTGTCTGATCTGCTAGTCGCCTCAGAATTTAACCCAGATTAACATCGCTGTCAAAGGAATTTATCTCCGAGCCGTCGTTTTATTCTTTAAATAATTTGACCAGACCATGTTCAATACTTTAATCACCCGGGGTTACCGGCTCGGCCCTTAAAAGATTTTTCGCAACAGTCTCCCCGCTAGCCGCGGCGGCGCCGGGTCAGGACCTTGAGCCAGGCGCCGGTTTCCCTGAGGGCCATCTTGGTCAGCCAAAGGTAACGTCGGTTGCGCCAATAGTGCCGGATGACCCCGGGGACGGGCAGAGGCTCCAGGCGAACGGGGTGGCGCCGGTAACGGCGGCGGAAGAGGTAATGGGCCCGCCGCAGGTGGAGGGAGTCGGAGACCAGGCCCACTCTGAGAAGATTCAGGTCTTGGATCAGGGGCAGGGTGCGGCAGGCGGAGTCCCAGGTGTTGCGGCTGCCCTCTTCCAGAAGCAGGCAAGCGCCCAGCCGGTCCCGGAGTTCGGGGCCCCCCTGTTCTTCGGCCTGCTCCAAGGCGTAATCAGCCATGGCCCTGGCCTCCGAGACCTCAAGGTCCCCTCTGGAACAGCCCCCGGTTAAAATAAGATACCCGGTCGCCCCTTCGTCCCGCCAGATCTGAAGGGCGTGCTCCACCCGCATCCGGGCGATGCGCCCGGGCCGGCCTTCGGGGTTAAGGCGGGCCCCTAAAACTATGAGGCCGTCCAGGACAGGCCTTTCTATCGGCATAAGAAAAACTCAGCTATCAACCATCGGCACTCAGCATTGCCGCGGCCGGCTCAGCTGGTGCTTGAACCGCCGAGGGCGGATAAGGCGCAGGCTGAAGCCTGCGGCCGCACAAAAAGAAAAAGAACCCCAAAGAACCGCAAGCTGAAAACTGACGACTCATTTTCGTTTCCGGCGCTCCCGGCGCAGGGCCCGGGCGCCGGACTTCCAGGTCGGCTCGTCCTTGCGGCTTCTGCCCTTGGTCCGCTCAGGCTTCCCCAGGAATTCGGGGAGATCGAAAACCACGGTACCGGGGAGGGGCCGGGCAGGGGCCGCCTTTTCCGGTTTCGGTTTTTCGGGTTTCTGGGGTGGGGGGGCCAGTTGCACGAATCGGCGGGGAATTTCCCGGGACAGGTAAAAGTCCTCCCCATACCCCTCAAACCTGACTCCAGCCCGGGCCGCGGCCTGGGCCTGCACTGTAACCAGGATGGGATCAGGACTTCGGCGGCGTCCTATTTTCATGGCCGATTCCCGGGTGCGGGCCAGGAGGAGTTCCTGTCCCGGCGGGGCCTTGAGACCTGCTTCGAATACCATTTCGTGGGCCTTGGGGGCGATCGCCAAATACAGCAGCGCGGGCGGTTCCTCGCCGGGTCGCCGCAATTGGGCTGGGGCCGGGGTCACAGCCCTGATCCGGTCGGAGGAGATTTCGAAGGCAGGAGGGCGGAGAAGGCCGGCCAGTTGCTCCAGATGGTGACGGCGGACCTGGCCGCAGCCCGGTTCCGCGGCCAGGGCCTGGAGGAGCTGCTTTATCGGGATAAAGCCCTGCGCGTCCAGCACCAAGCCGAATTCATCCGGCCGGTGGCAAAGAAGGTAGGTGAGGACCTTGGCCAGGTCCGCCAATACTCGGGGCAGGCGAGTCATATCGTAAATCTGGTGGATATGCCAATTTTACTATGAAATTGGCGCGTTCGTCTTAAAATTTTAATAGCGGCGGGTGGTTGACAAGGCCGGGAATCATGATAATTTTAAAGTTTGGATTATGGACTTCCAATATTTTCAGACACAGCACCGGGAATCTTTACGAGAGGCGCTGGTGATCGCCGAGGAGATGACCTCGGATTTTTACAAACTCACCAGCCGCGACTGGCTGGCCGCCCGGTATGACATCTCCACCCTGGCCCATTTGCGGGAAGAGGAGATCTCCCGGCATGCCCTGGCTTTGGTGGCCAAGTATGACGGCTGCCCGCCGGGCCGGGTTCTCCGGTCTTCGTCCTTTGATTTTTACCGGGTTTGCCTTCAGGATCACAATATCCTGAAGACCCTGGACGCTCGCCGGGACCTGAAACTCTTTCCCCTGCTGTGCTACGTCCTGACCCACGAACTTGTGCACATAGTGCGCTTCAGCCGGTTTGAAGCCCGGTTTGAGACCTCTGAGGAGGATAAACACCGGGAAGAAGAACGGGTCCACCGCTTGACCTGGAAAATTCTGGCCCCGTTGACTTCCCTGGACCTGGGGCCGGTCATTCAATACCACCAGGAACATTGGCAAGGAGGTAGTAATTATGCCAATTTATGAGTATCAATGCGCTGCCTGCGGCAAGGTGACGGAAGCCTGGCAGAAGTTTTCCGATGAACCCTTGACCGTCTGCCCTGCCTGCGGCGGCGCCATGAACAAACTTATCAGCAACTGTGCGTTTCACCTCAAAGGCAGCGGCTGGTACGTCAGCGACTACAGCAGCAGCCGACCCAATTCCGCCACCCCTGACACCGGCAAGGACAGCGGGGAGAGCAGCGCGGCCAAAAGCTCTGAGCCGGCGGCCGCCGCAACTCCCGCGGCTTCATCCAAAATTAAGTGAGGGACTTGCTAGGACTCCCCGGTCGGGGAAGAAAGAGAGCAGCTGTGGCTGAAATCAAAAGCGCCCTGGAACTGGCCCTGGAAAAGGCCGAGAAATACGGCCGGGCTACCAAGGAAGACCTTCTCCAGGACAAGTATAAAGAACAGGGGCGGCAGTTGGCTGTCCAGTACCTCAAAGAAGAGGACGTGGACCTGGAAAAAGAACTGGCCGCCCTGCCCCCTGAAGGCCAGGCCGGCGCCCGCTTTGCCATGAAAGAGGTGTTCCTGCGGAATATCACCCTCCCCAAGGATGAAACTCTGGACCCCAGGCTGCTGCGGGCCTTGGATGGCTTAATGCTGACGGCCACCAATAAAAAGGGCATGGCCCGCGTCAAGCAGGAACTGGATCAACTTCTGCAACAGTTCCTCATGGCCCGGAACACGGCCTACCAGCAACTGAAAAACAGCTTTGCGCAAACCCTGGGCAACTACACCCGGGCCCTGGAGGCCCAGCTCAAGAGCAAGGTGCGCCTGGAGGTGGAGCACCTGCCGGAATTCCAACAGGAATGGCGCAAATTCGAAGGCAGCCTCACCAGTCAGTTCGAACCCATCCTGGAAGAACGCAAAAGACAAATGCTGAACCTGTGACCGGTGGGGGCGGGCGCCGGTGACCTGAGGCCCGCCCTCCCCCGAAACCCTGCCAGGAACTTGACAGCTTAAGGGGCGACATGGACTGCATCCTCACAGGGTCAGAGCGGCAGGTTCCGGCCGCCCCCTCATTTTCCGCTTCCCTGGAGAACTCATGACTCCAGCCGAAAAAATCGGGCCTATCCTGGAGCTCCTGGACCGCCATTACCCGGACGCCCACGTCACCCTGGATTTTACCAATCCCCTGGAATTGCTGGTGGCCACCCTGTTGTCGGCCCAATGCACCGACGTCCGGGTCAACCAGGTGACTCCGGCCTTGTTCAAAAAGTATCCCAACGCCGCAGCTTATGCCCGAGCCCCCATTGAAGAGTTGGAGGACATGATCCGCCCCACCGGCTTTTTCCACAACAAGGCCAAAAGCCTTAAGGCCCTCTGTCAGAAGCTGGTAGATGACTATAACGGGGAAGTGCCCGCTTCCCTGGAGGAATTGGTAAAGCTGCCCGGCATCGGGCGCAAGACCGCCAACGTCGTTTTAGGAAACGCTTTCGGCATTCCGGGTATCTTTGTGGACACCCACCTGGGCCGGGTCTCCCAACGCCTGGGACTCACCCAAGAAAATGATCCGGTCAAGATCGAGTTCGATCTCATGCCCTTGGTCCCCAAGGAGCGCTGGGTGAAATTCTCCCACCAGATGATCTGGCACGGCCGGCGGATTTGCCTGGCCCGCAACCCCAAGTGCTCTGTCTGCCCCCTCCTGCCGTACTGTGATTACGGTCAAAAAGCCTCAGGTCCCGCCAAGAAATCCTAACCCGTAAAGAGTCTTTCGCTCTTTGGCTGTTTGGCTGGGAAAATATCGGGCTAGCGTGGCCTTGGTATCTGAACGGCATGGCAAAAACGGGTTGGGAGGATATCCTGGGCGTTGACATGCCGGGTGATTGATGGCATAAGACCGAAAAAAGGAGATAAATGAAGGGGGAGGACAATGATAAGAAAATGGTCTGGCAGGCTTCTTGGAGCAATTCTGGTGATGGCGCTGGCGGACGGCTGTCTGCTCGGGGTAGGGGCCGCTCTGGGGATCGGCGCCTACCAATGGATGGAAGGCACCATGGCAAAGGATTATCCCCGCACCATGGAGCCGACCTATAAAGCTTGCGTGAAGGCCTGCAACACCATGAAATTGACCATCAAAAAGGAATCCTACAGTGTCATGCACAGTTCCATTGTGGCGACCACGCCCGCAGGCATGAATGTGAATATCGAGCTGTTGGCCCGCCCCAACAACATCACCACCGTCAAAGTGCGCTTTGGCCTTATGGGGGATAAGGATCAATCGGCCTACTTTCATCGGCTGGTCATGAAGGAACTGGGAGTGGAATAACCGGGAAAAATTAAAGGGAAACTCTCCGGGCCGGCAGTTGGACTGCCGGCCTTTTTTTGAGAAGGAGGATCGCTCTTTCCCGTTCAGGTGATCTGGGAGCCTTGCAGCAACAGGTCGCACACTTCGGGGGAGAGCCTTTTCCCGGCCAGCAAACCGCGCTTGCCTTTGTGGGCCGGATGGTTGGGGTTGCAGGGGAGTTCCTTGCACTGCTCGCATACCAGGACGGCCCCTTTGCCGTAAATGGTCCAGATGAGGTCCACGATATTTCTGGTGCGGTCCAGGTTGCCTCGCACCAACTCCGGGGTGCCTTCCACCGTCTTGTATTCCGCGGCGAACTCCGCGGCACACTCCAAAAAGCGGTAGATTTTGGCCAGCAGCGATACCGCCCAGGAAAAGACGTCGGCCAATTCCTCGGCAAAATCGATAACCTTGTCCCGCCTTTCCTTTATGAGGTCAGGGATCAGCTCTCTGGTGTCCAGCATATAAAGGCTGGCCAGGGACTTGGAGACCTCGCCCACCTCTTCCAGCAGGTGGAAGGCGATTTCCTCCACCGAGAGCACCTCGATGCAGTTGGCGAAGATGGTATTGATCATCTCAGCCATGCCTTTCAGGGAGCCGGGTTTGCGCTTCTGGCGCACCTTGCGGGCATAAGTCCGGACACACTTCTTGATAAAACTTTTAAAGGCCTGGGGCCGCTCCTCCACATCCTTTTTGGCGGCCAGGCAGGTGCAGTATGGGTTTTCCTTGAAAAAGGCGTTGATCTCCCTGATTTTGGCGGAGATCAAAGCCCCGGGGTCGGAAGCCGGGTCGCAATGCTCAGCCAGCCAGCGGCCCAGGCACACCGGGCAGACGCGGGGAAATTTGTACCAGACGATGTCGGAGGCGCTGGAGCCGATGTAAGGCACAAGCCTGTCGGCTTCGCCTGTTCTCCTGGGCGGTCTGGTCACCCGGCGGGTAAAGGTCAGCCACCAGACCACCACTTCAGCCAATTCCTTGGCCACCCGGTGCCAGCGGTTCTTTCTGACTTCCTCGCAGGCCACGGTGGCGTGGGACAGGACGTGGAGCCAGGACAGCCAGATGGGACGGTCCTGGTCCTGGGGCCAGATACTCCCCAGAGCCTCGGCATAGTCCTCGATGGAGGCCTCCGCGGGATTCAAAATGATGGGGGCAGGCAGGGTTTCCGACTTTAAAAGGTTCGTCATAATGGACCTCCGCTTGATTCTCCCCTCGCAGCCAGGAGGACGCCGGCGGCGTCAGGTTGAAGCAATCGGATTATTCGGACATGAAGTAAGTGATTCTGGAGATTTTCCGGGGCTTGAAAGGAGCTAACAGGACTCCGTCAGGCTGCAGGGTTGGCTTGATAATCTGGATTTTTTCTGACGCCCGGTTTGAGCTGCAAATACCATACTTGAAAAATAAACATCCTCTGGGAAACCGCAACCCCTCTTGACCAGCCCGGCGAAATAAACCGACCCTCCAGATCTAAAATTGCCGAAGGAAGCGCAGGTCGTTGTCGAAAAAGAGGCGGATATCGTCGATGCCGTATTTGAGCATGGCAATGCGCTCCACCCCCAGACCGAAGGCGAAACCGGTGTATTCCTCGGGATCATAGCCTACGGCCTCGAACACCGCGGGATGCACCATGCCGGCCCCTAGAATCTCCAGCCAGCCGGTGACCTTGCAGACCCGGCAGCCCTCCCCCCGGCAGATGACGCAGGCAATGTCAATTTCAGCGGAAGGTTCGGTGAAGGGAAAGTAGCTGGGCCGGAAGCGGAGCGCCATTTCGGAGCCGAACATCTGGTGCACGAACTCGGTGAGCACGCCTTTCAGGTCGGCGAAGGTGACGCCCCGGTCCACCAACAGCCCCTCCACCTGGTGGAACATAGGGGAGTGGGTCATGTCCGAGTCCCGACGGTAAACCTTGCCGGGGGCGATAATGCGCACCGGGGGTTGTCGCTGTTCCATCGTCCGGATCTGCATGGGGGAGGTGTGGGTGCGGAGCAGCACCCGGTCGTTGAAGTAAAAGGTGTCCTGCATGTCCCGGGCCGGATGGTCCGGGGGGATGTTCAGGGCCTCAAAGTTATACCAGTCCAGTTCCACTTCCGGGCCGGTCACGGCCTCGAAACCCAGGTGCAGAAAAATGTCGCAGGTTTCGTCCATGATGCGGGTCAGGGGGTGGAGGCGCCCCAGCGGTCCCCGGCGGCCGGGGAGGGTGACGTCGATGGCCGGGGCCGCGGCCCGGGCTGCGGCTTCCTTAAGCGCCCCGAGAGTCTCGGCCAACGCAGCCTCCAGGCTTTCCTTGGCCTTGTTGGCCGCCGCGCCCACCAAGCGGCGGGCCTCAGTATCCAAATCTTTAAGGCCGCGCAGGACCTGGGTTAACGCCCCCTTGCGACCCAGATACTTCACCCGGAGGGCTTCCAATTCCTCGGGAGAAGCCGCGTTCCGGATCTCTTGCCGGGCGATCTCGGCCAATTCAGCAATTTTCTGCTCAGTCACCATGGCGTGTCTCGGTTGGCGGGGGCTAAGGGTCCAGGCCCTTACCCCTCCCGCCATCCCTTCCCCCAATCCTTTGAGGGTCTCAATAAATCTGGTGGTCGGGGTGGAAGGCCCCGGCCTGCCCTGAGCCCTTTGGCGGGTCGGAAGGGGGGAGTGGGGGTGAGGGCAGGGGCCTCAGGTCCCAAGCCTTCCCCCATTGCAAATCCCCCTCAAGCGGTCGGACGGGCGTAGCCGGTGAGGTGGGAAAAGACCTGGGGCGCAAAGATGGCGAGATCCGCCAGGGCTTTGCGGTCGATGGCAATGTCAGCCTTTTTCAAGCCGCCCATAAATTTGCTGTAGGACAGCCCGAGGGGCCGCAAAGCCGCGTTGATGCGGGTAATCCAGAGGCTGCGGAACTCCCGTTTACGAACCTTGCGATCCCGATAGGCAAAGACCAGGGCCCGTTCCACCGTTTCCCGGGCCGTCCGGTAAAGGCGGCGGCGGCCGCTGCGGTAGCTTTTGGCGAGTTTCAGGTACTTTTTGCGCCTCGCCCGGGAGGCTACCTGTTTTCTGACGCGTGGCATGAGTTACTCCTGGTTTCAAATATATGGTAACAGCCTTTGCAGACTTTTCATTTCAGAAGGATGGGCGTAAGCCGGTCGACGCTGCTGGCGCTTAAGCTTGCGGGTCTTTCCGGTAAGGATATGGCTGTGGCCGGGCTTTTTATGCTTCAGGCGGCCGGTGGCGGTGGCCTTGTAGCGCTTGGCCGCGCCCCGGTGGGTTTTCATTTTCGGCATGTTCAGACCTCAGACACGGTTCTTTAACTTAAAACATATAATTATATATCTCAAAACCTCAGAAGGTGAAACCAAAAGTGTGCATGGGGGTATTTTTATTTGGGGGCCACGATCATGAACAGGGTGCGACCCTCGGATCTGGGTTCCTGTTCCACCTGGCCCACGTCAACGAGCGCAGCGGCCATCTGCTTGAGAATGGCATAGCCCCGGTCCTGGTGCGCCATCTCCCGGCCCCGGAAAATCATAGTCACCTTCACTTTGTCGCGATCGGCCAGGAAGCGCCTGATGTGTTTGAGTTTAAAGGCCATATCGTGCTCTTCGATCTTAGGCCGGACTTTCACTTCCTTGATCTGGATCGTGGTCTGGCGGCGCCGGGCTTCTTGCTGTTTCTTGCTCTGCTGGTACTTGTATTTGCCATAGTCCATGATGCGACACACCGGCGGGGTGGCTTGGGGAGCCACTTCCACCAGGTCCAGGTGCGCCTCGGCGGCCAGGGCCAGGGCTTCCTTAAGCGGCATTATTCCGACCTGGGTGCCGTCTTCATTTATGACGCGGACCTCGGATGCCCTGATAAAGTTATTGATTCTGACTCGTTGGGTGGGTGGCTTCTGGATATTCGATCTCCTTACGCTCAAAGGTTCTCTCCGGGGAAGGGGATGCGGCTTTCTGCTTGCAGCCTGGTCAGGAAGGCCCCGACTTCCAGGTCCTTCAACTCCGTGCCGTCACGAAGGCGGGGCGACAGGGTGCGGTTGGCCGCTTCCCGGTCCCCGATAACCACCATATAGGGAATTTTTTGCAATTGAGCCTCGCGAATCTTGTACCGCAGCGTTTCAGGTCTGAGGTCCACTTCCACCCGCAAATCCAGATTGAGCATCTCCTGGGCCAATTCCCGGGCATAAGCGTGGACCCGGTCCGTAATGGGCAAAAGGATGGCCTGCACCGGGGCCAGCCAAACCGGAAAGGCGCCGGCGAAGTGCTCCACCAGCACCCCCAGGAAGCGCTCCAGGGACCCCAGGATCACCCGATGCAGCATCACCGGGCGATGGCGCCCCCCATCCGCGCCCACATAAGTAAGATCAAAGCGCTCCGGCAGGGTAAAGTCACACTGGATGGTAGCACACTGCCAGCGACGCATCAGGGCGTCTTTGAGCTTGATGTCGATCTTGGGCCCGTAAAACGCACCTTCACCTTGGCAAATGCGGTAGGGCAGGCCCCTGGTGTTGAGAGCCCCGATCAGGGCATTGGTGGCCAATTCCCAATCCGCGTCGGAGCCGATGGACTTCTCGGGCCGGGTGGATAGCTCCACTTCATAGTCGAAGCCGAAGATGGCCATGACTTCGGCCACCATGTCCAGGACCCCCAGAATTTCGCTTTCCACTTGTTCAGGGGTGCAGATGAGATGGGCATCGTCCTGGGTGAACTGGCGCACCCGGGTCAGCCCGTGCAGCACGCCCGAACGCTCGTGGCGCAGCACCGTGCCCAGTTCGAAGAAGCGCAGGGGCAGCTCCCGGTAGCTCCGGACCCGGGATTTGTATATCAGCATGTGGGCCACGCAGTTCATGGGCTTGATGCCGTAAACCTGCCCCTCGGCTTCGGTGAAGTACATATGATCTTTATAGTTCTCCAGGTGCCCGGAGCGGGCCCAAAGATCGGCCCGGAGCATCTGGGGTCCCATCACCATCTGATAACCCCGCTTCAGGTGCAGCTTGCGTTCGAAGTCCTCGATCAGGCTCCGGAGCAACGCGCCTTTGGGGAAGTAGATGACCAGTCCCGGCCCCGCCTCATCCTCAATGGTGAACAACTCCAATTCCCGGCCCAACCGGCGGTGGTCCCGGCGCCTGGCCTCCTCCAGCAACTCCAGGTGACGCTCCAGCTCTTCTTTGGTGGGAAAGGCGGTGCCGTAAATGCGTTGCAGCATGGGGAGGCGTTCGTCGCCCCGCCAATAAGCCCCGGAGATGCCGGTAAGCTTGAAGGCCTGTAAAAAACCGGTGGAGGGGACGTGGGGGCCGCGGCACAGATCCACAAAGGACCCCTGGCGGTAGAGGCTCACCCGGTCCTGATCAATCCCCTGGAGCAATTCGACCTTGTAGGTCTCACCTTTCTGCTCAAACAGGCGGAGAGCCTCTTCTTTGGGGACCTCTTCCCGGACGAAGGGGAGATCCTGAGCGGCCAGTTCCGCCATCTTGGCCTCGATGCGGGTGAGGTCATCAGGGGAAAAAGGCTCCGGAGTGTCAAAATCGTAATAAAAACCCGCTTCAATAGCCGGACCGATGGCCACCTTGACTCCGGGGAACAGCAGCCGCACCGCCTCGGCCATGAGGTGAGAGGTGCTGTGGCGCATAATCTCCAGGCCCTCGGGGGAGTGAACTTCGATGGGACTGACCGTAACGTCATGGTCCAGGCGGACGGTCAGATCCACCAGGTCGCCGTTGGCTCTGGCGGCCACCACGTCGTGGTTCATCGACACCCCTAATTCTTTAAGGGCCTGGGCTACGGTGACCCCGGCCGGGAACTCCCGGCTGGGGCCCTCTGCAAGGGTAATTTTCATGACAGTTCTAATAAAAAAGGCATCTTCGGCAATCCCCCCGGGGGCGCCAAGATGCCGCGTTAATCAATCAAGGTATTCCATACAGGCTTTTTTTCTCTTACCTCTCAGGCACCGGAGGTTAGCGATAATCAACTATAACAGAAAACATTTTGCATAATTACCTTTATTTGTCAAGGGATTTTAGATGAAACCGCTTTTGGCCAAAGAAGGCGACGGTTTCTGCAAGCCGAGGTTCCGCAAGCCTTGATTGAATGTCTAAGGTGCGGCCTCTGGCTGGTCCCCTCTCCCCAAAGCCAGGGGCCGCAACCCCAACTTTGGCACGCCCGTCCGGCCAGCCATCTTGCCGCCCGAGGGCACCCGGCGTAAACAAGCAAAATATTTTCTCGCAGGCGGGCAAACCATCTTGTTTTCGCCCGGCAAACATGGCATTTTCCTTAGTATGGCCTGGAGAGACCAAGTGCAAAACAGGGCCGGAAGATGGGCCTGCCTGGTGCTGCTGGCGTTGGCGGCGGGAGTTTTGCCTGCCTGCAGTGAGACGCCGGCGGATCGTCTGTCCTGGGTGCTCCAGGCCTCCTGGGCCAGTTATCGGCAGCGCTTCATCACGCCGGAGGGCCGGGTGGTCCTGGAAGAACATGAGGGCGGCACCATTTCCGAGGCCCAGGCCTATGCCCTGCTGCGTGCCCTGTGGGCCGGAGATGAACAGACCTTCGGCCGCGTCTGCCAGTGGACCAGGGCGAATTTGTCCCGGGCGGCCACCCACGGCGATCACCTGCTGGCTTGGAAGTGGGGCAAAAAACCGGATGGCTCCTTCGGGGTCTTGGATGCCAACACGGCCAGCGATGCCGACCTGGACTATGCCTTGGCGCTGCTCCTGGCTTCCCGCCAGGGTTGGCGCGCTCCCCCGGAATTTCCCGATTATCTCACCGAAGCCCGCCAGGTGGCCCGGGATATATTGGAAAAAGAAGTGGTGGAGATGCCGGGAGGTGCCTTGTACCTGGCCCCCGGCAACTGGCGCGCCCAGTCCCCGCCATTTCTGATCAACCCTTCCTACTTTTTCCCGGCCGCATACCGCTGTTTTGCCCAGGCCGGGTTTGATCCCCGCTGGGACCGTCTCCACGCCGACGCCTATCCTTTCCTGGAGCGCCTGGCCCGAAACTTGGCAGGGGTTTCCGGGGTCGGCTTGGTCCCGGATTGGGTGGAGGTCGCGGCGGACGGCAAACTCACCTTTTCGCCGGAGCGCAGCGGGAATTTCGGCTGGGAAGCGGTGCGGCTGCCCTGGCGGGTGGCCCTGGACCGGCTCTGGTTCGGCGACTTGGCCGCGGCCCGGCTCTGTGGGCAGCAGTTTTTGCCTTTCTTTGTCCAAGAATGGCGGGCCAGGGGGAAACTCCTGGCCGAATACGGCTATGACGGCACCCCCCTGGTGGACTTCGAAAGCCCGGTCATATACGCCGGGGCCCTGGCCGCCGGATTGGCCGGAAACCAGCGGGAATACGCCTGGCAGATGGCCCAGAAGATCCTGAATTTCTATAAGGAATCGGGCAATCAGGCCTACTTTCTCAGCCCGGACAATTATTACGCCAACAACTGGGCCTGGTTCGGCCTGGCTTTGTACGCCGGTTGGGTGAAGATGTATTGAGAGTCCCTGAGTGGTTTCCGGTCTTGGTTTCCCCTGTTTAACAGGCTGCTGACTGCTCCCCGAGAAAAATCTGGGTGATTTGTCTTTCAATCACCTGCACCCGGTGACTGTAAGTGTGTTGGCTCAGGACCCGCTCCCGGGCCCGGGTGGCCAACCGGCGCCGGGTTTCCGGATATTTCAGGTAAAAGGCGATCTTGTCCTGCGCTTCGTCAACGGTCCGGAAGGTCACCACTTCCGCGGGGTCAAACAACTCCCACAGGGCCTCCTTATAATCCGTCAATAGAAAGGCTCCGGTTGCCGGCACGTCAAAAACCCTCTGGTTGAGACCGTTTCTCATTTGCAGACTGGTGAGGTTAAGGTTTACCGCCACACATTGGTAAAAAGCCGGAAGCTCCCGGTGGTAGCTGAGCGGCCCGCCATAGGCGGCGGGATCGGGAAGAAGATCCGCCCAGGCCGGATCGCCGAATACCCTGACCCCCGTCTGGGAGAGGGCTCCCACCCGCTCCAGGCGGTCCTGTTGGCAGGCCCGCCACAGGACCGCGGCCTCGAGATCCACCTGCTCCCTGACCGGCAATTCGGCAAATCCTGGAAAGATTTCTTCCAGGGCGGTTCTGGCCCGGTAATTATCGCTCCACTGGAAGCTCTGGGCCGCAGCCTCGATATAGGCCAGAGTGGCGGGTTGGCCGCCATAGCGAGCCAGTTGCTGGCTTACCCGCTGGGTCCAGGTCCCTCCTACGAACGCCGCGGCCTGAGCCCCGAACCGGTCCACCGGAGGGTGGCGGTAAGGGCGGAACAGATGGCTGTCCGCCGCGAGAGGCAGGTAGGCCACCCAAGGGAAGCCCATTTCCTTTAGCCCGGCCACATAATGCTGATCCCAGACGAACACCGCCACCCATTCCGAAACGTTTTCCGGGTAGGCCCGGATGATGAAATCCGGGTTGTCCACGTACCAGGTGGCCGCGGGTAAATGTGAATCTCTCAGGAAGGCGGTCAGCCAGCCGGATTTGTCGAAGCCTATATGATTGATGGAAAATACGAAATCAGGCAAAAATTCGGTGAGACCGGTGAGCAGCCTGGAGGCCATAACGGCGTTCCAATCCGGCCCCACCTGGAATTCTTGGACCGTAAACCCGAGATGGCGGAAGGCCCGGAGACATTCTTCCTCCAGGAAAAACCCCTGCCGCAGAAAAAAGACCCGTCGGGGAGGCACGTGGCGGCGGCGCTCCCGCAAGAACCGGCACAGCCTGTTATTCTCCGGTACCGGATGCATATCCTGAAAATCCAGAAGCCTCGCTCCACGGCGCTTTCTCGGCATTGAGGGGCAATATATACAGGGCTTCCGGCCTTGACGCCGCAGAGTCCAACAGGTTGGGAAACCCGCCCCCCAAGAGCCTCTACGACTTTTTTCCCAAAAAACTTTAGGCAGTTTGTCTTCCCTGAAAGTCAACCGCAGGAGATTTCTTTCCTTTTTCAGGGATGAATGTGATATTATTCATAGTTATTCTATGGATCTGCAACTTCCTAATATCTATACGGTTTCCAGTCTTACCCGGGAAATCCGGGAGCGTCTGGAGAGCCATTTTCCCCTGGTTTGGGTGAGTGGCGAGGTGTCGAACCTGCGTCGACCGGTTTCGGGCCATTATTACTTCACCCTGAAGGACGCCCAGGCCCAGTTGCGGGCGGTGCTCTTCAAGGGGAACCACCAGAATATGCGCTACAAGCCGGAGGAAGGCCGCCAGATTCTCTGCCGGGGCCGGATTACGGTGTTTGAGCCGCGGGGGGATTATCAGCTCATCGTGGACTACCTCGAGCCCGCCGGGCTAGGGGCCCTGGCCCAGGCCTTCGAGGCCCTGAAAACCAGGCTTGCGGCCGAGGGGCTTTTTGAGGCGGCTCATAAGAAGACCCTGCCTTTCCTGCCCCGGCGATTGGCCCTGGTCACCTCCCCCACGGGGGCGGTGGTGCGGGATTTCTTGCGCCTTCTCCAGAGCCGCTTTCCCAATGTCCACGTCCTGGTTTATCCGGTGAAGGTGCAGGGGGTGGAGGCGGCGGGGGAAATTGTCCGGGCCTTGCAGGACCTGCCGCATTATCCGGGGATTGACCTGATTGTCCTGGCCCGGGGCGGCGGGTCGCTGGAAGACCTGTGGCCCTTCAATGAGGAGAGCGTCGCCCGGGCCATTTATCATTGTCCTCTGCCGGTGGTCTCGGCCATCGGGCACGAAGTGGATTTTACCATAGCAGATTTTGTGGCGGACGTGCGCGCCCCGACTCCTTCGGCCGCAGTGGAACTGGTGGTGCCGGACAAAGCGGAGTTAAGGCGCCGGCTCGAGCGGCTCGGCACCTCCCTGTATCGGAGCTGGCGGCGGCACCTGGAAGGGGAGCGCCGCCATCTGGTTTCTGTGGCCCGGCGGCTGCCCGACTTGTCCCGACGGCTGGTGGATTTACGTCTCCGGTTGGACGAACGGGCCGAGGCCCTGTCCCGGCGCTTTGCCCGCTACCGGGACATCCAGGCCCAGCGCCTGCACTTGGCCCGCTCCCGCCTGCTGCTGCTGTCGCCCCGGCGGGCCCTCCAGGATATGCGCCAGCGACTATACCGGCTGGCCCCACGCCTGGGATTGGACTGGCGCCGATCCCAGGAAACCCGCCGCCGCCATTTGCTCTATTGTGAAGACCATCTTGCAAAACTTGACCCAATGTCTATTTTAAAAAGAGGATACGCGGTGGCCATGCTTTTGCCGGAAGGGACCGTCATTCGGGACGCGGCCTTCGTGTCCCCCGGGGCCGGCATCAGGGTGAAAGTGGCCAAAGGCGCGATGGACTGCCAAGTAGTGGAAACGGTTCCATAAAAAATGGAGACCCCGGTCCTCCGGAGCTAATCATCAGCCAGGCGGCGGCATACCTCCTGGCTGACAGCCGGGTCAAGAGTAGACCGGATTGACTAGCCCATGGCCAATAAGAATCAGCCAGAGCCGAGTTTTGAGGAAGCCTTAAAACGCCTCGAAGAAGTCCTGGATTCCCTGGAACACGGCGACTTGAACCTGGAGGAGTCGGTTAGGGCCTTTGAAGAGGGGGTAGGCTTGGTGCGTTTCTGCCACGGCAAGCTGGACGAAGTGGAGCGCCGGGTGGAAATGCTTCTCAAGGACGAGGGCGGGCGCTTTTTTACCAAGCCTTTCCCGGAAGAGGAAGGGGAGCAGTAATCAGTGACCAGTGAGGGATTGAGCGGTTCTGCCTGACTTATTAACCTTCAAATACTGACAGGACGCGGTTATCCTGCCTGTCTGCTCAGGGGCCGGATCGAAACCCGAAATTGCTGACCGCCTGAGTGCTTTCTGAGAACCTGGCTGACTGCTCACAAAGCCGAGAATATTCATGGACTTGAAAAAATACCTGCAAGAACGTCGGGACCTGGTGAACCGGGCCCTGGCGGTTTACCTCCCCCAGGTGCGGGGGCCGGCCTTCCGGGTGGTGGAGGCCATGCATTACAGTCTCTTTGCCGGGGGGAAAAGACTGCGCCCCATCCTGTGCCTGGCGGGCGCAGAGGCCGTGGGCGGCGACGCGGGGGAGGCCCTGCCGGTGGCCTGCGCTCTGGAGATGATCCATACCTATTCCCTCATTCACGATGACCTGCCGGCCATGGATGATGACGACCTGCGCCGGGGCCGGGCCACCTGCCATAAGCAGTTTGACGACGCCACGGCCATTCTGGCCGGGGACGGCCTGCTCACCGAGGCCTTCAGGATTATGGCCGAAGCCGCGCCCAGGTTTTCCGGCCGGGAGGAGGCGCTCCTGGAGGTGATTCATCTCATCGGCCAGGCTGCCGGCTACCAGGGCATGGTGGGGGGGCAGATGCTGGACCTCATGGCCGAGGGCCGCACCATTACCCTCAAAGAACTGGAGACCATCCACCGGCTGAAGACCGGGGCGCTCCTGACCGCGGCGGTGCGGTCCGGGGCCCTGGTGGGAGGCGGCAGCCGCCAGGAAGTGGCCATGCTTACCAGTTATGGGGAAAAATTTGGGTTGGCCTTCCAAATTACCGATGATATTCTGGACGTGGAAGGCGACGCGGCAGAAATGGGTAAGGCTGTCGGCGCCGATGCCAAGCGGCGGAAAGCCACCTACCCCAGCCTCCTGGGCCCCGATGAGGCCAAAGCCTGGGCCCGGCGAATCGTGGACTCGGCCTTGATTGACATTGAGCCGTTCGGAGAGCGGGCCGCCCCCTTACGAGAGCTGGCGCGCTATCTGCTGGTGCGCCGCACCTGATCAGGGAGATTGTCCTTATGGAAGAGCATCAAGACAGGCGGCCAAACCCGGAGCCGCGGCCACTGTTAGCTACGATTAACAGCCCTCAGGATCTAAAAAAACTGCCGCCGGAGCTTCTCCCCCAACTGGCCCGGGAGATCCGCGACAAGATTATTGCCACGGTCTCCAAGACCGGCGGCCACTTGGCCCCCAGCCTCGGGGTGGTGGAGCTCACCATCGCGCTGCACTACGTGTTTAACACTCCCAGGGACAAGATCATCTGGGACGTGGGCCACCAGGCATACGCGCACAAGCTCCTGACCGGCCGCCAGGCGCGCTTCCATACTTTGCGCCAGTATGGGGGCATCAGCGGCTTCCCCAAGCGGGCCGAAAGCCCTTATGACTCCCTCGACACCGGCCATAGTTCCACCTCGATCTCCGCGGCCTTGGGCATGGCTTGCGGCCGCTGCCTGAAACGGGAGCGGGGCCGGGTGTTGGCCGTCATTGGCGACGGCGCCCTGACGGCCGGCTTGGCATACGAAGGATTGAACAATGCCGGGGACCTGAACAAAAATCTCATCGTGGTGTTCAACGACAACGGCATGTCCATCGCGCCCAACGTCGGCGCCCTGACCTCCTTTTTCAGCCGCAAGCTCACCGGCCGGTACATGGTGCTGCTCAAAAAACAGGTGGAGTACCTGCTGCGCTCCTTCCCGGGAATCGGAGAAGAACTCCTGGCCTGGGCCCGGAAGAGCGAAGAGGCGCTGAAGGGATTTTTTACCCCGGGCATGCTCTTTGAGGCCATGAAATTCAATTATCTGGGGCCGGTGAAAGGCCATCGCCTGGACCACCTCATCGAGACCTTCGAGAACGTCAAGAATCTGGAAGGGCCGGTCCTGGTGCACGTCCTCACCACCAAGGGCAAGGGCTATGCCCCGGCGGAAAACGACCCCACCGGCTTCCATGGGCTGGGCAAATTCGACCCCGACACCGGCATCGCCACCAAGAGCGTCAGCCAGGTGCCCTCCTACACCCAGGTCTTCGGGGAGACCCTGGTGCGTTTGGCTCAGGAAAACAAGAACATCGTGGCCATCACTGCGGCCATGCCGGACGGCACCGGCCTGGTGGACTTCCGCAGCCGGTTTCCCGATCGCTTTTTCGACGTGGGCATCTGCGAGCAGCACGCGGTCACCTTTGCGGCCGGCTTGGCCCTGGAGGGCATGCGGCCGGTGGCCACCATTTATTCCACTTTTCTCCAGCGGGCCTACGACCAGGTTCTGCATGATGTCTGCCTGCAAAACCTGCCGGTGGTCTTCGCCTTGGACCGGGGGGGCATAGTGGGCGAGGACGGAGAAACCCACCAGGGTCTCTTTGACCTTTCCTATCTGCGCTCCCTTCCCAACATGGTGCTCATGGCGCCCAAGGACGAAGACGAACTGCGCCATATGCTTTATACCGCCATGGATCACCCGGGTCCCATCGCGATGCGCTATCCCCGGGGTCAGGGGGTGGGAGTGAAATTTTCCTCTACCCTGCACCGGGTTCCCATCGGCAAGGCCGAAGTGTTGCGGGAAGGGGAGGATCTCCTGATCCTGGCCATCGGGGCCACCGTTTACCCAGCGCTTGCGGCTGCGGAAGAATTGGAAAAACGGGGCTACCAGGCCACAGTGGTGAATGCCCGCTTCGTCAAGCCCCTGGACGACAACCTTATCTTGACCCTGGCGGCCCGCCGCGGCCGGGTCCTTACGGTGGAGGAAAACGTCCTTCAGGGCGGCTTCGGCAGCGCGGTGCTGGAACTGCTCATGGATCGGGGGTTACTGGTCCCCGTAAAGCGCCTGGGTATCCCGGATGTCTTTGTGGAACAGGGGGCCCCGGCTCTCCTCCGGGAAAAATACGGCCTGGACGCCAAAGGCATCCTTAAGGGCGCCCTGGAACTTCTGGAACAACCGGCCCGGCCCAAGAAAGTGGTGTGGGGGAATTTTAGTTGAGGTTTTCAGTTCCAGGCCTTCGGTTTTCGGGGGAAAGTAAACGAGGTTTCTCCCTACTGCCCCTTTGCCGAGGCAAGGTCGAAATATAAAACCGCCCTCGGGGAAAACGCGCCCCCCAGGTCGCTTCCTTGACTTATCGCAAGTCCGCCAAAACCCGGCTTGATAATCTAGTGGTAGCCCTCGGCCTGGCCGACACTCGGGCCAAGGCCCAGGCTCTCATCCTGGCCGGGCGGGTGCGGGTGGAGGGCCAGCCGCTGACCAAGGCCGGGGCCTTGGTGCCTGAAGACGCCCGGGTGGAAGTTTTCGGGCCCGCGTCCCCCTACGTCAGCCGGGGAGGGGAGAAGCTGGCTGCGGCCTTGGATTACTTCAAGGTGAGCCCCGAGGGGAAGGTTTGCCTGGACACCGGGGCCTCCACCGGGGGCTTCAGCCACGTGCTGCTGCGCCGCGGCGCGGCCCGGGTCTATGCCGTGGACGTGGGCTATGGCCAGCTTGACCCCCTCATCCGGAATGACCCCCGGGTAGTGGTGCTGGAGCGCACCAATATAAGACTTCTGCCCCGGGAAGCCATCCCTGAGCCGGTGGATCTCGCGGTTCTGGATCTGTCCTTCATTTCTCTCACCCTGGTTTTGCCGAAGATCCTGGAGTTCCTTAAGCCCGGCGGCGAGGTCTTGGCCCTGGTGAAGCCCCAGTTCGAGGTGGGCAAGGGCAGGGTAGGGAAGGGGGGGGTAGTGCGCGATCCGGGCTTGCGGCAGGAAGCGGTAAAGCGGGTGGCCGAAGCCGCCCGCAGCCTGGGGTTCACCGTCAGCGACGCCTTTCTCTCCCCCCTCAAGGGGCCCAAGGGCAATGAGGAGTATTTTCTTTATCTTAGAAGGGCGGCGATCGTTGTCCCAGCAACCGGATTAGGTTGACAAACAGAGGCCAGATTCTTACAATTTTTAGCCAGGAAACCGGGTATTCGACAATCAGACGAGGATGTTACCATGAATAACAATATGAAAACCCTGTTTTTGCTGGCCGGTCTGACGGCGCTCATGGTGTTCCTGGGCAAGGTCATCGGCGGCCAGTCGGGCATGATGGTGGCCTTCATCCTGGCCCTCGGCATGAATTTCTTCAGTTACTGGTTTTCCGACAAACTCATCCTGCGGATGTATGGGGCCCAGGAAGTTGATGCGGCCCAGGCCCCGGAACTGCATCGGATCGTGGAAGAGTTGAGCCGGGAGGCCGGGGTCCCCAAACCCAAGGTCTACATCGTCCCCACCGAGAGCCCCAACGCCTTTGCCACCGGCCGCAATCCCGAGCACGGTGCGGTGGCGGTCACCGAAGGCATCCTGCGCCTGCTGACGCCCACGGAGCTTAAAGGGGTGCTGGCCCACGAGATGGGGCACATCGCCCACCGGGACATCCTGATCCAGACCGTGGCCGCCACCCTGGCCGGTGCCATCATGATCGTGGCGGATATGGCCAGGTGGGGAGCAATTTTGGGGGTCGGATCAAGCCGGGACGAAGAAGGCGGCGGCCTGGGAAATCTGGGTATGCTGGTCATGGCCATCCTGGCGCCGATCGCCGCGATGCTTATCCAAATGGCCATCTCCCGTTCCCGGGAATACCTGGCCGATGAAGCGGGAGCCCGTTTTTCCCACAACCCTGAGTCCCTGGCCCGGGCCTTGGAGAAGCTGGCCTACGGCGTGCAGGCGGTCCCCCTGGAAGCCAACCCGTCCACGGAGCCGTTGTTCATCGTCAATCCCTTGATGGGGGGCGGCCTGATGAGCCTGTTCAGCACGCATCCGCCCATTGAAGACCGGATAGCGCGGCTGAGGGCCATGCGGAGCTACTGATTGCGAAAGTTGGAGCTTGCTGCTACCCTGAAGAGGTCATTCGCCTTCGCGGCGAATGGCCTCTTGTTTTATGGCAGCCTGGTTTCTTGGGCCAAAATTTTGAGAAAAGAATGGGTTTATAATGGACAGGTCATTTTTCCGTGGTTTTCTGGTATTGATGCTCAGCGTAACGGCTCTGGCCATCGGTCCCGGCTGCACCCAGGACCTGCTGGAACAGGGTCTGGCGGCCCAGAAGGCCAAAAAGCACGAGCAGGCGGTGGAACTTCTGAGCCGATTTGTGACGCAGTCCCCCGGTCAGCCGCAGGCCTGGCTGGCCCTGGCCCAATCCCTGACAGCCCTGGGACGTCAGGAGGAGGCGCTTGGCGACCTGGAGAGGGCTCTGGCTGCCAATCCTCAAAATATCGCCCTGATGATGGCCAAGGGAAAGGTCCTGGGGAATATGGAGCGGCGCCGGGAGGCCGTTGCCACCTTCAGCGAAGTTCTGGCCCTCGAACCCTCCAACGTTGAAGCCTTGAAGGAGAGGGCCGAAAATCTGATCAATGAAGCGGAGCTGGACAAGGCCATGGCTGATCTTAGCAAAGCCAGGTCCCTGGCCCCCTCCGACCCCTGGGTTTACCATAAACTGGGCATGACGGAATTCTGCTTAAACCATTATGAGAAGGCGGTGGAGCACTTCACCACCGCGATCCGTCTGGCCCCGGAGACCCCCCTGTTCTATTTTTCCCGGGGAGAGATTTATCTGCGGCACCTGAACAACAAAGACAAGGCGGTGGCGGACTTTGAAAAGGGCTGCTCCCTCGGACATCCCCTGTGCTGCCATGAACTGGAAATGTTAAAATCTAATGACCAAAATGCTGCGGACCAAGGGAAAAAGTGATTCGTGGCTTACCGTCTGTATTCCGTCAGCCCCTTACCGTGGAGGTAAAGATATGCCCGCAAGAAAAACCCGGCTGAGCAAAGGGATCAGTATCGTGCTGCTGCTGATGTTGTTATCGTGGACCATCCCCGCCGAGGTCCTGGCCAGAGCCGGCCGGGGCCTGTCCGGCGGCGGATCTTTCGGGAGCCGGGGCTCCCGGAGCACGACTCCGGTGCGGCCTTACACTCCGCCTTCCAGTCCCGGTATCCAGCCCACGACGCCGACTCGGCCGACGCCCACGTTGACCCCCCGCGCCGGTGCGCCTGCCCCTCCCTTGCAGACCCCCACCGGCGGCTTCTGGCGCAATTTCGGGGGAGGGATTTTGGGGGGTCTGGCCGGCGGAATGCTGGCCCACTGGCTTTTCGGGGGCGCCCCGGCCCAGGCCGCGCCTCAGGGGACCGGAGGACTCGGCGGCTTTGGCCTTCTGGATTTGATCCTGGTGGCGGGTATCGCTTATCTGGCCTACCGCTTGTTTATTCGGAGACCATCGGAGCAGACGGCCGGGGTGCCGGGGTCATATCAGAGCAGCCTGCCGGCCGGGAGTGCCTTGCAGCCGCCCTACTCCGACCAGCAGGGATTGCCCCCCGCGGCGGAAGAATGGGACCTGGAGAAGGGCCTCAAGCAGATCCAGGCCATGGATCCATTGTTCTCCGAGGACCGGTTTAAGGACCAGGTCATGGATTATTTTTTCAAGATTCAAGGAGCCTGGGTGGATCGGGACCTGAACACCGTCAAGCATCTGCTCACCGGGGAGATGTTTCGCCTCCTCCAGGATGACGCGGAAAAAATGCGCCGCGAGGGGCAGATCAACAAGCTTGATAATATGGCGGTGCGGGAAGTGAATGTCACCGAAGCCTGGCAGGAATCCGGCCAGGATTATGTCACCGTCCGGATCTACGCCACCCTCCTGGACTACACCGTGGATGAGAATACCGGGGCAATCATTTCCGGCAGCAAGACTGAACCATCCAAGTTCGAGGAGTACTGGACTTTTACCCGTCCCAGCGGCAACCATCCCTGGCAACTGTCGGCGATCAGCCAGGCTGACGGATAAAGGTTTCAAGTCAAGTTTCGCCCCCCCCTTCCCCGGGGGGAACCGCTAATTTTCAGGGGGGACGCCAATTTCGGAAAGAAAAAGGCAGCCGCAGGCTTCAGCCGGCGAAATATTACTTTATTCCGGCCACACCTTGAAGCGCAGCCTAAAGGCTGCAGCTCCATCTGGTCTCCGGGTTTCGGCCTGGTTTTGCCCTAACTCCCTTGGATCTCCAGGTAAATTGGTTCATAAGGACTGCGAAACTTGACTTTTAAGTTCCCGGTTCGGGGTTTTGGCGCAAGCCGAAATATAGAGCCCGAAATTTTCTGATTCCGGTGAGGGGGGCAATCTTACAGCCCCCTAAAATCCAAACCCGGAAAGTCTGCAATCAGTATCCAAACCTATTTCACTCCCAACCTCTCCGGGTGGGTATAGATATTCAGGTAATCCCTCCGGGCGAAGCCCGCCAAGGTGAGGTTCAGTTCCTGGGCCAATTCTATGGCCATAAGGGTAGGAGCGGAAACCGCCGCCAGGATGGGGACACCGGCCCGGGCGGCCTTCAGGGCCATCTCGAAGCTGATGCGGCCGCTCAACAATGCTGTCAACTGGGCAAAATTGCGTCTTTCCCACAAAGCCCGGCCGATAACCTTGTCCATGGCGTTGTGGCGGCCGATGTCTTCGGCGCTTATAAATATCTGGCCATCCGGGCTGGCCAAGGCCACCGCATGAGTGCCGCCGGTGGCCTGAAAAACCGCCTGGGTCTCAGAAAGACGGGCCATAAGGGCCAGGAGCCGGTCCGGGCTCAAGGTGAGGGGGCTGGCTACCGGCGTCACCTTCCGGCAGATTTCATCTACTGCTTCCTTGGCGCACAGCCCGCAAGAGGAGTAGGACACTTCCAGATGCCGGCGGCTCCGGCGCTCCAGGGCGGCCTCGGTGAGCCGCACGTCCACCACGTTGGGCGGAAGGAGCGGCTCGGTGGCCGTGCCGCAGAAGTGAATGGTAATGACCTCGCTCAGGTCACGGACGATGCCTTCGGTGAACAGAAAGCCCAGGGCCAATTCTTTTTCATAACCCGGCAGGCGCATGAGCACCTGGAAAGGTTCGCCGGCCAGGCGGATTTCCAGGGGTTCTTCCACCACCACCTGGTCGGCCACTGCCTGGACGCGGCCTTGCTGATAACGCCGGATCGGGATTTGCTTGAGGGTTTCAGACATAGTGGACATCCAGACTCTCTGTCGCGGACGGCCCCCGCACGCCCGCTTGCCGGGCGGGAGGCCCGCCTCCCATGGCTGGGCCTTCCCATCCGCGTCGGTTCATTCCCGCTCTCGATTAAAATCGGTGAGGCAAGTGTGGCTGCCTGGTTCGCCCCAGCCCAGTTTGGTGCGCAGGATCTCGAAGTAGCTGCGGTGCGGGGACAGGATGAGCTTCAGATTCTGAGGGGCCACACACATTTCCACCCGGTCGTCCCGCTGCAGGGACTCCCCCACCTGGCCGTCCAGGGAAAGGTAAGCATCCTGAACCTCTTCCTCAAAAGTGACCGTTACGGTTACGGTGTCCGGTAGAATTATGGGCCGGTTGCTCAGGGTGAACGGACAGATAGGGATGAGGATGATATGGCGCAGAGTGGGATAGACTATGGGGCCGCCCGCGGACAGGGTGTAGGCCGTGGATCCTGTCGGCGTGGACACGATAAGACCGTCAGCCCGGTAGGTGGTCAGATATTCCTTGTCGATCCAAGTGGCCAACTCAACGATGCGGGCCAGCGCGCCCTTGTTGATAACCGCGTCATTCAGGCAGAGCTTTTCCCAATATACCTGCCCCCGGCGCAGGAGGCGGGTGGTCAGCATCATGCGCTCTTCCACCACGTACCTGCCCTCCAACACCCGCTCCATGGAGGGGTAGAGTTCGCTCAGGGAGATTTCCGTGAGGAAGCCCAGGCCGCCCACATTCACGCCGAGGATCGGAACTCCGAGCGACACGTAGTGGCGGGCCACACTCAGCAGAGTGCCGTCGCCGCCCAGGACCACGATGCCCTCGGTTTCCGGGGGAAGCACGGGCGCCTGGGGGTCAGGCTCATTTTCCAGAAGAATGGACTTTACCCCACGCACGGCGAACCACTGCTGCAACTCCCGGCCTGCCTCCCAGGCCGCCTTCTTGTGCTTCTTGCTGACGATGGCCACGGACCGCACCAAACCTTACCTCCCGGTGTTGACAACTAACATATTCTCAGTTATTTATCAAAACCATTGTCAGCCTGCCAGTGGAGCCAGCAGCAGTCAGCAGCCGGGCAGTTAGGGGCCGGCGGCGGTTCTATTTTTTCTGAACCTTCAGGGCCTGACGGGTTGACCAGGACCGGGAGTATATCCGGAACCTTACGGCTCACTTCTAACTTTCACAAAGGAGCGCAAACTTGGAACTGGCGCGGCGTATTCGGCAAATACCGCCTTCGGCCACCCTGGCCTTGAATGCCAAGGCCAACCAGCTCAAGGCCCAAGGTGTTGATGTGGTAAATTTCGGGGTGGGGGAACCAGACTTCGACACCCCCAAAAACATTCGCAAAGCGGCCATAAAGGCCATCGAGGACGGCTTCACCCGCTACACCCCGGTGGGGGGCATCCTGGAACTCAAGGAAGCCATCATCAAGACCTTCCATGACCGTTACCATCTGTCCTATTCTCCGGCCGAGATCATGGTTTCCTGCGGGGGTAAACACGCCCTGTACAATCTTTTCCAGGTCATCTTTGATCAGGGCGACGAGGTGGTGGTGCCTGCGCCTTTCTGGGTGTCCTATCCCCCCATGCTGATGCTGGCCGAAGCCAAACCCGTGATCATTCCCACTAGGGAGGAAAACGGCTTCAAGCTCACCGCAGAGGAGCTCAAAGCGCAGCTCACCCCGAAAACTAAAGGGCTTATCCTGAACAGCCCTTCCAATCCCACCGGCATGGTGTATACCCAGGCGGAACTGGAGGCTTTGGCGGAAGTGGTGCTGGCCCATAATCTGCTGGTGATCTCGGACGACATCTATGACCGCATCCTGTTTGACGGGGCCTCATTCGTCAATTTGGCCATGCTGTCTCCGGAACTCAAGGCCAGGACCTTTGTCCTCAATGGCCTTTCCAAGACCTATGCCATGACCGGCTGGCGCATCGGCTACGCCGCGGGGCCGTCGGAGGCCATCCAGGCAGCCATCAACCTTCAAAGCCAGAGCACCAGCAACCCCACCTCCATTTCCCAGAAGGCCGGGGTAGAGGCGCTGACCGGTCCCCAGGACACCGTGGCCGCCATGGTGAAGGAATTTGCCTGGCGGCGGGACGATATCTACAACCGGATCAGGGCCATACCGGGGCTCACCACCCCCAAGCCGGGGGGCGCGTTCTATATTTTTCCGAACTTTTCGGCTTATTATGACCGATTGAATCCCCGGCCGGGACAGAGCCATTCCCAGGCGCTGGCGGAATACCTCCTGGAGGAGGCCCGGGTGGCCGCAGTGCCGGGGGCGGAATTCGGCGAGGACCGTTGCATCCGGCTGTCTTATGCCACTTCCCGGGAGCGCATTGCCACCGGGGTGGAGCGGATTGCCGCGGCCCTGAGGAATTTGGGGAAATAATGACGGGATGGGAGATGTCAGCGCGGCCGGCCTGGCATCGGCTTGGGCCGCGCTGCCCGTTCAACCCTTGGATCAGCGGCGTGCTGACCGCTTGGAGGCCTTGAGCGGATTGATTTTCTGTTCCGGCTTGGCTCCGTTGCCGTTACCTTTTTGATGGGTGGCCAGGTTGCAGGTTCCCCGGCGCCATTTGACCGACGGATCGGGAAAGGCGTTGCAATAACGGTCCCCCTGGGCATCCAGGATGCGGTCGCAGCCTTCACAAGAGTCCACGATGGGACGGCACTTGCCGCCGTTGAACGAACAGCCTTTCTTAGTCATAAAAGTGCAGTCAATACCCGGTTTGATGCTTACGCAGTGCATGGCGATCAGCCCCCCTTCTTTATCAAAGTTAATCTTATTTATGTTAGCTTCTTTTTGAGAATTGTCAATAGGACTTTCCGATTTTTCCTTTCCTAACGAGAATCTTCATGAAATCCAAGGATTCGCTCAAGACCTACCAGGAAAAGCGCCGGTTCAGCAAAACTCCGGAGCCCTCCGGAGGCAGCCGGGAATCTTCGCCCAGGCCCATTTTCGTGGTCCAGAAGCACGCGGCCCGCACCCTTCATTATGACTTCCGCCTGGAAGTGGGAGGAGTGCTGAAATCCTGGGCCGTGCCCAAGGGACCCTCTTTGAACCCCCAGGACAAGCGCCTGGCGGTCCCCACCGAAGACCATCCCCTGGAATATGCCGATTTCGAGGGGGTCATACCGGAGGGGGAATACGGTGCCGGCACGGTCATGGTCTGGGATTATGGCACCTACCGGAATCTTACCGAGAAAAACGGGCAGGCCATTCCTATGGCCGAAGGGGTCGCCCACGGCCATGTCAAGGTCTGGCTGGAGGGAAGCAAGCTTAAAGGGGGCTATGCCCTGACCCGCTTCAAACGAGAGCCGGAGGAAGCCTGGCTTCTGGTGAAAGCCGATGACGAGGCCGCCGACCCCCGGCGCAATATCCTGAAGGAGGAGCCTGACTCCGCCCTCACGGGCCGCAGCCTCGAGGACATCGCCGCGGGTAACTAACAAGATGGGCCAGGGGGCCGCTGAAACCGCCGCGGGTTATTCTTCCTCCCCCACCGGTTCCACCGAGGTGGAGAGCAGCGCCCGCCCGGATTCATAAAGCCAAACATATAAGGGCTTCTCATTCCTGAGCAGATCCAGAACCCAGGGGTAAGATTCCGGGGGCGCCCACATGGTCGACATCCCCCCTGGGTTGATCTGATTGTTCTGACCGGCCATGGTCTTGGAAAAGCGAATATTTCCAAAAGCCCGACCCAGGTCGTCGTAAAGGTAGATATTGGCCACCCATTCGTTAAAACCCTCCAGATGGGCTGCCACATCAACGGTATAATGCTTGACTTCCATTCTGGTTGGCATGATGCCCTCCCTTTTTAAGGGAAAACTTAAATAAACGGACCGGATATCGCAGCAGTGACGGGGCTGTCCCTACCCCGAAACCTCGGGTCCGGGTTCCGGGCCACCCAGGTCCTTGTCCTGCGGCGATTCCCGCGACGGGGCAAACGGCGCGGCCAGGGAGAGAAAGGAGGCGCCCCGGCCGGCTGCCTCCTGTATCTGCTGATGTTGTTTGATCAAATCCTGAACAAGTCTTTCGGCCAGAAGCAGAAGTTGCCAAACCCGCCGCCGGTAGGGCTGAGCCGGGGGCGAGGTTTCCTTCTGGAGGTGCCGGAAATAGGGATAATCCATCAACTTATCCCATAAGTCCAAGAATTTCCGGAACATTGCCGGATAAAAATAGGGAAGTTCCTCCTTTTTCCCCTCCAGAAACGACATGGCTTGGGATATCCGCTGGAAGGGGCCCAGGCGCCGCCGTTCGGCGTGCTTCTGAGTGAGTTTTTCCAGGGCCTGAAGCTGATGGGCCTGGGTCAGGACAGCCATCTGCCGCAGGGCCTCCCGGTGCAGGTCCGGGTGCTTGACAAAGGCTTCTCTGTAGTCCTTATTCATCAGATAGCTGTTCAAGACCTTTTTGGCCGCCTCGAAATTCTCCGGGCTGTAGGTCGCCAGTCGGCGCTGATTCTTGGCCAGCCAGGCCAACAGAAACTTGAGACGGTCCTCGTGGGTCTTGGGGGCGGCGATGAGTTCCGAGCGTTGGTAACTGATGGCTCCCAGGTGTTCCCCCCGGACGATGTCGGTCAGGTCTTTAAGGGAGCGGAGGGTGTCCTTGAGCAGATTAAATCCCGAGTCCCGGCCGCCGTGGCGGGGATGAATGATTTCTTGGGACACCACCGACAAGGCCCGATCTTCCAGGACATTCAAAGGATTATATTTGTGCTGCTGATAAGTCACCTTGAAAAGCACCACCCGGCGTTCCCGGTCCACAAAAAAGCCCTGATCGGTGAGGTGGGAATGAGTCTCGGTGAAGGCCGCGGGCAGGGCCACCAGGGCCACTTTTTCCACCAGAGGGTATTTTTTCTGCTCAAAGCCGCAGAGGCTGGTGATGGTGCGGTCCGAGGAGCCCAAGACCTTGATGAGGTATTGCTCCTTGGCCCGACTCAGTCTCCGGGCGAAGAGCGCCGCGGAGGTCCGGCGTTCCGCGGCTATGGGAAAGCCGTAAAGCTCCATGAGGAACTGATACACGAAATAGCGTTCCCGCTCATAAACCGCGTTGTCCAGCTTCCTAAAGCGGCCCATCTGCCGGCCCAGGGTCTTGATTTCAGTGTCCAGGTCTGAGGGGAAGGAAGCATAGACGCCCAGGAGCCGGAACCTGCCTTCCTGATCCTGGGCGATGACCTGCGCCCGATCCATGTGATAGAGATATTCCTGCAATTCCTCGTAAAGACCGAGGTCAGTCAGGTCCCGGTGAGCAAAGCGGGCCCGGAATATGGTGCGGCGTTCTTTGTCCAGATGGGGGGCGATCTTCTCCAGGTTTTCCCGCAGGGTCCTTTTGCCTTCCGAAGCCGGGTGCAGCAGGTCGAATTGAAATATTTCCTCCTGATAGGACAAGGGGCGGTTCAGGGCCACCAGGCTGAAGCTGGGGAGTTCGGGATGTTCAGAGAAAGTCTTTTCAAAGGAAGGCAACAGCTCCCGGGCTTCCACCAGGGGATAGGACGGCGTGTAGGCCTCAAGCAGGCCTTTTTTCATGTGAACATATTCCAGGAATTCCTTGAGAAGGTAGCGGTCGTGGATAGGGACCTCCCCTTTGAGGTATTTTCTCAAAGGGAGACCGTTGAGCTTGACCTCCTTGAAAAATTCCGGTTTTCCGGCCATCAGCCCTCGGTGACCTTGATGTGAACCCGCCGGGGGCGGGGACCGTCAAATTCGCAGAAAAAAATGCCTTGCCAGGTTCCCAGCAGCAGGCGTCCCTGGCTCACGATTACAGTGAGTTGGGGGCCCACCAGGGAGGCCTTGATGTGGGCCGGGGAGTTGCCCTCGCGGTGTCGGTAAGGCTCCCGGTCGCTGATGAGTTTATTGAGAACCAGGAGAATATCGGCCTTGACGCTCGGGTCGGCATTCTCGTTGATGGTGACCCCGGCGGTGGTGTGGGGCACGAACACATGGCAGAGTCCTTCCCTCACCCCGCTGGCTGCCACCACCTGCTGCACCCGGGCGGTCAGGTCGATGAGCTCGGTCTTGCTGGCGGTGTGCACTTCCAGGGTGGCGGGCATAGTCACCTCCGAAGCAGGAAATCTGTGGGGGGCGTCACCAGGGGGGAAGCCTGGGGTTCGGGTTCATGTGGTTTAAGGAATTCCAAGGCCAGGGCCAGCGCCTGCCGCACCAACTCCTGGAGAAACGGATTTTCGCCTCTGAGCCTGCTGCGTTCGCCGGTCAAAAGATCTTCCCCTGCGGCTTGGGCGGCCCGAGCCTCCTCCCGGCGGCTGAGGAGATCAAGGAAATAAGCCATCTCCAGGAGCCGGCGGCCCCAGAGAGCCAGGGTTTCCTGTGGGTAAAGCGCGGCCGTGGCATCCTCCAGCACCCCTTCCTGGCGCAGCCGCTGCTGGGTCTCCGATAGGATCAGAGGGCTATCCTGGGCTTCTTTGAGTTTGTGGAGCCAGGGCTCGATTTCCTTCGGGCCGGGAAGCCAGGAACGGAAAAGTTCGTCGGCGGCCAGGCGGCGGGATTGCTCAAGATAAGCGCGGCGCTCCCCCGGGTCCATTTGCGGTAAAAGCTCCTCCAGGGCCGGCGCGTCATCCGGCCGGCCCACGTGGCGCCAGAGACTTTCTCTAAGGGGAAGATAGTCATCCCGGCTGGGTTCCGCGTCCGGGGTCAGGGCCAGGGCTTTCTCCACCAAATGCAGGACGTAAAGCGGCGGTGCCTCGGCCCAGGTATCCAGCCCTTGGCGGCGGAACTCCTCCAAGAGCTCCTCCCGCCGGCGGCGCGTGAGGCTAAAGAGGTGACACTCCCGCATGCCGTTCTGATCGCTCAGCCGGGCCAGCAGGAAATTGCCGCCCAGGACTTGCCGGGGCCCTTCCAGGATAACATAGCGTTCGCCGGTGCCGAACACCGGGGAAAGGTGGGCCTTCAGGACAGAAGTCGGCTGCTCTTGAGAAACCGCGGCATTTTTCCTGACAAAGAGCTCGTCCCGGACCGGGACGCCCTTAGTTTTGAGGAGGTGCAGGGTTCTTTTCAAGGCCTTCCGGCGTTCCTTGTCCGGGCTTTGACCGAACAGGGCCGCCAGAAGTGGCGGTATCTCCGCGTGAGAGATCTTTCCCAACTCGGTCAACAGGTGGAGGTCCCAGGCTAAATCATCGGCCCGGGGGGTTACCAGGGTCTGCAGGGTCTCCAGGCCCGGTCCGGTGGCCAGGGCTTCCTTCACGCGGGCTACCTGTTCGGCCAGGACCGCGGCGCGTTCCGGGGTCAGGGCAGGCAGGCCCGCCGCGGCCAAGCGGCTTTTTTTCCGCCGGGGCTTCATGATCTTTCCGGAGGCCCCGCTTCAATGGCCACCTCATCCGGGCGGCCCATTTCAGTGAGATAGACATTCACCCGCTGGGCCGCCGGGAGGTTCAGGATAAGGCCGACAAAGTCGGGCCGGATGGGAAGTTCCCGCCCCCCCCGGTCCACCAGCACCGCCAACTCAATGCGGCTGGGGCGCCCGTAGTCAATGAGCGCGTCCAGCGCGGCCCGCACCGTCCGGCCGGTGAACAGCACATCATCCACCAGGAGCACTTCCTGATCGTCGATGGAACCCGGCAGTTCGGTTTTCCCCACCAGAGGCTTGTGGTTGATGCGGGTCCAGTCGTCCCGATACAGGGTGATGTCCAGCACCCCCACCCCGATGGGTCGGCCGGCGCGTTGGCTTATGCGGTCGGCCAGGCGCTGGGCCAGGAAGGCCCCGCCGGTGCGGATGCCCACCACCACCAGGTTGTCCAGATTCTGGTGGCGGGCCAGGACCTCTTCCGCCAGGCGGTCCAGGGTGCGGGCCACCTCATCGGCGGAGAGAACAATGTGTTTTTGAGGACTCATGGCTTGGGGTCGCCTTTGTGAGAAATTACCTAACCTTACCACGGGAGGGGGGCAAAGACAAGCCGAGAGGGGTTTGCGGCGGAAGGGATCGTGTTTATAATTAAAGCGTCATGACCTTGAAAGAAGCCCGAGATCTTTTGGCTTTGCCTGCAGTAGCCACCCGCCGGGAGATCTCTCGGGCCTATCGCCGGGCCGCCCGCCGGTGGCACCCGGATCGGGCTCCGGAGGGCCGGGAAGAAGAATACCGGGCCCGCATGCAGCAGGTGAACGCCGCGTATCAGCGGCTCCAGGAGTTTGTGGAGAATTACCATTTCCGCCTGGAAGATGCCGAAACCGGGGAAGACCTGGCGGAATGGTGGCAGGATCGTTTTTACACCGGGGTCTGGGGCCGACCCCCGCAGCAGAACCAAGCCTCCACGGATAAGGATGCGGAAACCGACTCTGCGGCGGTCAAGAAGAGGAAGGGCTGACGGCCCTTGGCATAACTTTGCTCCCCCTGCCAGAAAATACAGCATCTTTGGCCTTGGCGGGGCCCGCGCCGCCCAGGGGGCACCTAATAGCTGCGTTGACGCATTTAGCCATTCCAGTGCTTTTCAAGACGAGGTGCCGGTGACCAATGACGAACCCGTAGTGGTGGCGCGGTTTTCCACCCGCATGGAAGCGGAGATGGCCGCCGGTCTGCTTGAGGCGGAAGGCATTGCTGCCTACGTCTCGGCCGACGATGCCGGGGGCGCCTATCCATCCTTGCAGTTCATCCGCGGCGTGCGCCTCATCGTCCTCCCGGAAGATGAAGCGCAGGCCCGGGCCATCCTGGCGGATTGGCGGGAGGCCCGAAGCCGGGAACAGGAAGAAGGGGATTTTGAAGAACCGGTTAATCATTCCGAGATCGACTCAGATAAAAGGTAGCGGCCCCTTGCTTTACCGTTCTCCGGCGGCCACGGTCCAATTTCCCAAGAAGTAGAAACTGACAATATCTTATGGACGTCAACCGAGAACCTCTTCGCCGGCCGGCAAATCAGCCTAACCCCTCCAGAAAAATCCGGCTTACCCTGGTCGCGGTTCTCTTGCTCCTGGTCCTGGCGCTTCCAGATCTGGCTGCGGTCCAGGATACCCGAGAGATGGGGAAGGTGCTGGAAGAACTGCACTATCAGGTTGATGTGTGGGTCTGGCGGGATGCGGTGGATACCAAGGTGCGGTTCCTGGAAGTGGGGCCGGGGCGCTATCAGGCCGAAATCGACGGGCGCACCCAGGGTCTATTATCCCTGATAACAGGCAACTGGAAGGGCAGGATGTCCTCGGAGATGGAGTACTCCCAGGGAAAACTGCAGCCCCTGGTGTACCGGGAAATTTCCTACAGGAAAGGGAAGAAGCGGGTCATGGAATACCGCTTCAACTATGCCCAGAAAAAAGTGGAACTCTGGAAGCAAGAAGGGGACGAGCCCCCGGTCAAAAAATGGGAATCAGCCCTGACCGGCCCCATCTACGACCCTCTGACCTTTTTTTACAACCGCCGCGTAACGGGGGCGACGTTTGATGAAAAAGGGGGGGAAAACATAAAATTCCATGGTATCCCATACCCCAAGGAGGATGAGATTACCTTACGGGTGGGCGATAAGACCCCGGAGGGCCGCAAAATCATGCTGGAACTGGGCAACCGTATCTTCAAGGACGAACGCAGCCAGGTCTTTGCCTATCTGGACGCCGAGGGGGTGCCCACCAAGGCCTGGACGCAAGTGCTGAAGTTCGGCACCGTGGACATCAAGCTTCTTCCCGGAGGCAAGCGTCTGAAAAGAGAAGAGATCAAGGCCGCGCCCAAACAGGCCGAGAATTGATTTTTCCGATTTTCTTTCCTTGACTTGGGCGCGCTGATGATTAAATTCAGATTTACCGGCAGCCTGAGGACCGGAAAATCTGCTCCGGCCCGCCTTGAATCTCTCCTTGGGTCCAGGAACAAGGTGTGATGTGGGGAAGGCAGTCCCACCAGGCTGCGTTGATATATATCCTGGGTTTCCGCCCCAAACAGCCTGCCCGGGTCGGCGGCAGCATGAAATGCAACTGAGGAACTGCCTTGAGCCTTTTAACGGGGACGCGCAAAAATTTATTTGACCGGCCCTCTGACAAAAGGTATTAATAAGGCACTTATTCCGGTTTCCGGGACATTAAATCATGAGGCAATCCGGCAAGATCACCGCTTCAAGCCGCGAGCCTGTCCTCCTTCGCCATTTACCCTTGGTGGTAGCGGTAGTAAGGTTAGGCAGATACTGACCCGCGGGCTTGGGGTGCGTCCAAGGCGGCCTGCGGGCCGCTTTTTTTATGTCTCGGGATGTGCCGGTTTTTATAACCGCGGTCTGGTAGCGGGCGACGCCAGGGGATCCTGCGGCAAGCCTGCTTGCCTGGAATGCAGGCCTTAAACTTGAAAAGCAAGTTTCGCACTCCTTATGAACCAATTTACCTGGAGATCCAAGGGAGATAGGGCAAAACCCGGCCGAAACCCGGAGACCAAATGGAGCCGCAGCCTTTACAGGCTGCGCTTCAAGATATGGCCGGAATAAAGCAATATTTCGCCGGCTGAAGCCTGCGGCGGCCTTTTTCTTTCCGAAGTTGGCGTCCTCCTTGAAAATTAGCGGTTCCCCCCGGGGGAGAGGAGGGGGCGAAACTTGACTTGAAATTAGGAGGTGAGGCCCGGAAAACCATAACAGAAGCGACCCGTTCCCAGGACCGGGCAGTTGCCCGGCGTTGACAAAACCAGTTTATTTCTTTTAAGATTCCGTTATATTATGCAAAATTATGTCGTTCGAGGTTCAATATGGAAGAGCGGGATTTAGCCCTGATTAGAACCTGGATCCAGCAGGACCCTGAATTGAAGCAATGCGTTGAGGAGCACGAGGATTACGAGCGTCGCCTGGAGGAATTCAACCGCCGACCCTACCTCACCGCCGAAGAAACCCTGGAGCGCAAACGCCTTCAGAAACTCAAGCTTGCCGGCCGGGACAAGATTGAACAGATTCTGGCCAAATATCGCGAGAGGGAAAACCAGACATGAAAATGACCGGCGCCCAGATCATCCTTGAATGTCTCAAGCGGGAAGGGGTGCGGCACATCTTTGGATACCCGGGAGGAGCGGTCATCGACTTATACGATGAACTCACCCGTACTCCTGAGATCAAGCACTACCTGGTGCGGCACGAGCAGGCCGCGGTGCACGCCGCGGACGGCTACGCCCGGGCTTCCGACAAAGTGGGGGTGGCCCTGGTCACCTCCGGCCCCGGGGCGACCAACACCGTGACCGGCATCGCCTCGGCCTACATGGACTCCATCCCCATCGTGGTCTTCACCGGCCAGGTGCCCACCCAGCTCATCGGCAACGACGCCTTCCAGGAGGTGGACATCGTGGGCATCACCCGGCCCTGCACCAAGCACAATTACCTGGTGACGGACATCCATAACTTGGCCCGCACCATTCACGAGGCTTTCTATATCGCCCGCTCCGGACGCCCCGGCCCGGTGCTGGTGGACTTGCCCAAGAATATCCAGCAGGCCAGCATCAAGCCGGAGTTCCCGAAAGAAATCAAGATCAAGAGCTACCAACCCACCCTGCATGCCAATCCCCGGCAGGTGAAAAGGGCCCTGGAGGTGATCCTGGAAGCCAGGCAGCCGGTGCTTTATACGGGCGGCGGCATTATTCACGCCAATGCCTCCGATGAACTTATCCGGTTCGCCGAAGCCTTGCAGATCCCGGTGACCAGCACTCTCATGGGCTTGGGCGGCTTCCCGGGCGTTCACCCTTTGTGGCTGGGCATGCTGGGCATGCACGGCACCTATGCCGCCAACATGGCGGTGTCCCAGTCCGACGTCTTGATCGCGGTGGGGGCCCGCTTTGATGACCGGGTCACCGGCCGGCTGGACGCGTTTGCGCCCCACGCCATGATCATCCACATTGATGTGGACCCGAGTTCCATCAGCAAAAACGTGGTGGTGCACATCCCCATCGTGGGCGACTGCAAAGACGCCCTGCACCAGCTCAACAACCTGGTGGCCCAGGAGGCTCCCCGGGATTGGGCCCTCGAGCGCCAGGAATGGCTGGAAAAAATCCGGAGCTGGAATAAGAAGCACCCCCTTAAATACCAGAAGTCCAAGGAGGTCATCAAGCCCCAGTTTGTGGTGGAGAAACTCTGGGAAGTCACCGGCGGAGACGCCTACATTACCACCGAGGTGGGCCAGAACCAGATGTGGGCCGCGCAGTTCTTCAAGTTCAAACGGGCCCGCCAATTCATGACTTCAGGGGGCCTGGGGGCCATGGGTTACGGCTTCCCCGCGGCCATGGGGGTCCAGGTGGCCAAACCCGATGCCACGGTCATCGATATCGCCGGCGACGGCAGTATCCTGATGAACATCCAGGAACTTACCACTGTGGTGGAAAACAATCTGCCGGTGAAGATCGCCATCCTGAACAATAATTACTTGGGCATGGTGCGCCAATGGCAGCAACTGCTCTATGACCGGCGCTACAGCTCCACCGACCTTTCGGCCCAGCCGGATTTCGTCAAGGTGGCCGAGGCCTTCGGCGCGGTGGGGCTCAGGGCCACCAAACCCGAGGAAGTGGAACCGGTTATCCGCCAGGCCATGGCGACGCCCCGGCCGGTGGTTATGGACTTTGTAGTGGACCGCGAGGAGTGCGTCATGCCCATGGTGCCCCCCGGCAAAGCGACCCACGAAATGCTTCTGGCATAAGGAGAGACGAGATGAATCCGGGAAAACATGTCAGGCGGCATACCATTTCCGTGTGGGTGGACAACCAGCCGGGGGTGCTGTCCCGGGTCACCGGGCTGTTTTCCGGCCGGGGCTTCAACATCGAGTCCCTTTGTGTGGCGGAGACCATGGACCCGGAGGTTTCCCGCATCACCCTGGTGACCAGCGGCGATGAACAGATCATCGAGCAGATCATCAAGCAGTTGCGCAAACTCATCAATACGGTGAAAGTGGTGGACTTGAGCGAATTGGAGCACGTGGAACGGGAAATGGCCCTGGTAACGGTGAAGGCCGAAGACAAGTCCCGGGCCGAGGTGCTGCGCATCGCCGACATCTTCCGCTGCCGGGTGGTGGATGTCAGCCCCACCACCTACACCCTGGAGATCACCGGCACCCACGAGAAACTGGAGGCCGTGCTGGGGTTGCTCAAGATCCACGGCATCCTGGACGTGGTGCGCTCCGGCGCCCTGGCCATCCAACGGGCCAAGAAGGATTAGAGGCTTGAGGGGAGGGCCGGGGGAGCGGTGGCTCCCCCGCCCTCCCCTCAAACTCCCCTCCCAACACCCTGTCACCGAGAGCACAGGTATCTTGTCTGTGCCTAATAAGGAT